>FLOH01000050.1_pt1 | contig 378240 bp, 341 predicted proteins | sample 756751 | NCBI WGS metagenome assembly FLOH01 (sample SAMEA4026879, study PRJEB14308) | marine metagenome | biome: coastal water; material: water | depth 74 m
TGTCTCCTTTGCCGAAATCGAGGGCCGTCTCTCGCGCTTTCTGCAGGCGTTGGAGGGGCGGCCGCTAAAGTTGGTGAGCGGGCCGAAGGCCTGGACCGATACCGAAACCCTGTGGTTGCCGGAAAGGCTCGATGCGGCCACCGATGTTGCTGGCAATCGCAGCCTGTTCAAGGCGATGGCTGCGCTGCTCTGGGCGCAGACGCGTTTTGGCACTTTCAATGTTGATCCCGAGCCGGAGTTGGAGCAGTGGCCCGAACGCGAACGGGCGCTGTCCTGGTTCGCCGTGTTTGAAGCCATGCGTCTCGAAGCCTGTATTGCGATGGAGCTGCCCGGTCTCGCGCAGGAGATGGCCCGCGTGCGCGGTCCGTGGCCGACGGAATTGAACGAAACCGCTGCTGGACTCGCACGTCCTAGTGCCACGGTGGCCGACAGTCTTGCTTGCATGGCAGAGCTGCGAAAACTCGGCGCTGGTGAGACGCCGATCTTTCCCCATATCGGCGCGCTCGACCCGATCGCCACGCGGCGCTTGCGCGCAGCGCGCATTGCACGCGAACTGACCGTGGTGCGGCGCGCGCTCAAGGTACTCGCGGCCCAGGCAACGCAAGCCGGCGCGGTCGCGAGTACCGACTATCCGCCGCTGGCGGCCGAGGGCGAAACACAATTGGTAGACCCGCAGGCCGATCTGGTCAGCCTGCCGCCCGATGCGCGCGCGGCGGCAAAATCCTTGATCCAGGATCTCGGCGAGATCCCGCGCGAGGCGCTGCACGCGGCGGGGCCGGGCGCCTGGCAGCCGATTGATGGCATCGAAGAGTCGGTAACTGTCAACATCACAACCCAGCCCGACGCCTTCTATGATGAATGGGATTATCGACGCGCCTCCTGGCGGCACGGCTGGTGTCATTTGTACGAAATGGAAGCGAAAAATGGCGATCCGGAATGGGTGGACGAAGTGCGCAGCCGACACGCTCATCTGATCCGCAGCATCCGCCGTCGCTTCGAGACCCTGCGCGGCGAAGACAAGCCGCAGCGCCGTCAGCTCGATGGCGAGGAAATCGATTTTGATGCCCAGGTCGATGCCCGCGCCGACCGCAAAAGTGGGGCCGAGCCCTCACCGAATTTGTTTATCCATCGGCGCCGCATCGAGCGCTCGTTGGCGGTGATGTTCATGGTCGATATGAGCGGTTCGACCAAGGGCTGGGTCAACGACGCCGAGCGCGAATCGCTGGTGCTGCTGTGCGAGGCCATCGAGGCGCTGGGCGACAGTTATGCCATTTATGGATTTTCCGGCTGGACGCGCACGCATTGCGACATCTATCGCATCAAGACCTTTGCCGATCGCTATGATGCTGCTACACGTCAGCGCATTGCCGGCATCGAGGCCAAGGACTACACGCGCATGGGTGTCGCAGTGCGCCACTTGAGCGGACTGCTGATGCGCCAGAACACCCGCCACAAACTTTTGGTGACCTTGTCGGACGGCCGTCCGGACGACTATGGCGATGAATACCGCGGCCGCTACGGTATCGAGGACACACGTCGTGCGCTGCTGGAAGCGCGCGAAAAAGGTATCCGCAGCTACTGCGTTACCATCGACCGCCACGGAGCCGATTACTTGCCGCAACTATACGGTCCCGCGCATTATTCGGTGATCGATGACGCGAAGAAACTGCCGCAGAAGATCGCTGAGATCTACCGCAAGCTGACGGCTTGAGCCGATACACAAAGCAACACAAGGAGAAACGAATGAGCGAATTTTCAGGAAAAGTGGCCATAGTGACGGGTTCTTCAAGCGGTATCGGTGAGGCCATCGCGCGGCGCCTGTCGGCGTTGGGCGCGGCGGTGGTGATCAACTCGGCGACATCGGTGGAAGCCGGAACACGCATCGCCGCGGAACTGGGCAAGGACGCACTGTATGTGCAGGCGGACATCAGCGACAAGGCCGCCGGTGAGCGCTTGCTGGCGGCGACCATCGAGCGATTCGGCAAGCTCGACATACTTGTGAACAACGCAGGGTGGACCACAACCGTAGCGCATCATGATCTCGAGGCACTGACTGACGAGATATTCACCCGCACCTTTGCCACCAACGTCAACGGCACCTGGATGCTGACCAAAGCCGCCATGCCGCTGTTGAAGCAGAGCGAAGATGGTAACGTCATCAACATCACCTCGATTGCCGGCGTGCGCCCCATTGGCAGTTCAATCGCCTATTCGATGTCGAAGGCCGCGCTCAATCAGATGACACTGCTGCTGGCCAAGTCCTGCGGTCCGGTGCGGGTCAATGCCGTCGCTCCGGGCCTGGTGGAAACCCCATGGACTGAGGACTGGCAGGCAATGCATGAGGCAGTCAAGGCCCATGCGCCGCTGCATCGCTCCGCTACACCGGATGACTGCGCAGAAGCGGCACTCGGTCTTTTGCGCAGCCGCTATGTCACCGGCCATGTTCTTGTTGTCGACGGCGGATTGACGTTGACCTTGTAAATCCAGCTCCTGCTATTCGCCGTGAGCCGTATCACCAGCGCCGAGTTTCACGAAACGAGAGAAATCAACGAGCGCCTGGCCGACTCTCGACACTGAAACGTCTCCTATTGGATCGTTGCACAGAGCAGGGTGGTGGTTTGACCGGCCTGCTGAAGTCGCGGATACTTCTTCATCACGGGTTCGATGCTGCTGCTCGTTCCTGGTTCTTCTATGGCGCAGCTGGTTCGCAGACGCGATATGTCAGCCGGTTCCATAGGCGACCAAAATGTTTACCAAGGAATAGTGAACTTGCTCACTCCAAAATTCAAGAAACTTGCACTGATAGCCGCAGGTGGATTCCTGGCTGTACTGGTCATTGTCTGGCTGGCTTTGCCGGGTATTCTCCAGTCGCAGGCGGAAAAATACATAGCCGAAAAGACCGGACATCGTCTGACGCTGGCGAAACCCGAGATCAATCTGCTGGAATTGAGTCTGCGCCTGCGCGAACTGCGCCTCGTTGATCCGCAAGGGGAGCCGCTGCTCGGTTTTAGCGAACTGTTTATAGATCTTTCGGCAACAAGCGTGAGCGAGCGTGTGCTGGTATTCGATGCTATCCACCTCGATGGGCTCGATGGCAATCTGGTTCTGCGCAGGGACGGCGGCATGAACTGGACTGCGCTGATCGATGCCCTGCAGAGCCCGGAACCTCAGCAAGAATCCAAAGGATTGCCGCGGCTAGTCATTCGCCAACTGCGGGTCGGTGGCGCACAAATGGCCTTTGCGGACCAGCGCGTTTTACCGACATTTGCCACGCGAATCGAACCGTTCGATCTGGAATTGACTGACATTTCGACCCTGCCTGACGGCAATGGAAAGTTCAAGCTGCAGGCGAACCTCCTGACAGGAGCGCAACTGCTGTGGGAGGGTAATCTCACGCTCAATCCACTGGCAAGCAGCGGTCATCTTGATGTGCGCAACATCAATCTCGAACGCCTGGCACCGCTGCTGAAAAGCCGTCTGCCGATTGTTCCGCCATCGGGTAAAGCGGCTGCGAGCGCCGATTACAAGATGCAGCAAAACGGCGGCAACCTGAGCATGGAACTGTCGCGGATGGACTTGTCGGTAGATTCGCTGCGTTTGCAGCAGATGGTCGGCGATACCGCGCCACTGCTCGCCGTCGACAAGCTGGCGCTGCGGGAAGGTCATTTCGATCTGGCCAGAGGACAACTTGTGCTTGGCTCCGTCGAGTTGCAGGGCAATCGCATCGAGGCGGCGCTCGACAAGAAAAATCGCACGCCGGTGCTCAGCGTCGACAAGCTGACGCTGCGGGAAGGTCATTTCGATCTGGCCAGCCGACAACTCGTGCTTGGTTCCATTGAGCTGCAGGGCAATCGCGTCGAGGTGGCGCTCGACAAGAGCAACCGCACGCCGGTGCTCAGGCTGGATCAGCTTGCGGTAGCCGAAGTCAAGGTCGATCTCATGCAGCACGCCGCAACGGTTGCGTCAGTCGCGCTCAAGAGCGGCGGTATCAGCGCACGAAGGGACGCACAGGGGCAGATAGCTCTACTCGATCTGATAAACAGCTTCGGAGCGACGCAGGCGGCACCGGCAACCAAGTCGCCGCCGACGCCTGCGCCAGAGACGGCGAAGCCTGGTATTCCCTGGCGTTACCAGGTCGGACAAGTGACGCTCGCCGATTTTGCCGTCACTTTGCGCGACGAATCGGTGACGCCGGCTGTCGAGTTCGGGCTGGACAAGATTGCCATTGGCATCGACTCGGTAAGCGAGAACCTCAAAACACCACTGCCGCTTCGTGTCGGTCTCGACGTGCGCAGCGGCGGCCGATTGGAACTCGAGGGAACGCTGACACCAGCCGAGGCCGCAGCCGATCTGAAAGTAAAACTCTCCAAGCTGGCACTCAAGGTGGCGCAGCCTTACGTCAGTCAGTTCGCCGCGCTCGATTTAAGCGGTGGAACAGTCTCCGCCGCCGGGCGTGCCCGTCACAGCGCGAAGGGCAGCAGCTATCGCGGCAATTTTGGTGTGCACGATCTGCGTTTGAACGAAACCGGCACACAGAAAGTATTTCTCGCCTGGAAGTTGCTCGCTACCGATACTCTTGAGCTTGATCAGCAGCAACTCAGCATGGCGCAATTGAGACTCGACGGGCTCGATACCCAGCTGATCATCGACAAGGACAAATCAACCAATCTGCAACGCGTGCTGCGCAAGAACCAGACCGCAGCAAAAGGCCAGCCGAACGAGGTGCCTGCCGCACAGAAACAAAAGCAGACGCCAAAAGCCGATAGCCAAGCATCCGTGGCGAAGCCTGCGGCAAACCCAGCTCCAGTCAAGACCGAATCACCGGGTTTCGTAGTCAATATCGACCGCCTTCGCATTCGCGATGGCGCGCTGGATTTTGCGGATCATTCTCTGGTGCTGCCCTTTGCGACACGCATTCACAATCTGCGTGGCTCGATTGTGGGGCTGTCGTCCAAACCCGGCGCTCCGGGACAGGTGGAACTCGACGGTGCGGTTAACGAGTTTGGATTGGCGCGCGTCAACGGCAAGGTGGATTTCTTCGAGCCAACCAACTTCATGGACCTGAAAGTGGTGTTCCGCAATGTCGAGATGACACGCATTACGCCCTATTCGGCCACGTTTGCCGGGCGCAAGATCGCCTCGGGGAAACTGTCGCTCGATCTGGAATACAAGATCAAGCAGCGCCAGTTGCAGGGCGAGAACCAGATCGTGATCGACCGCCTCGAACTCGGTGAACGGGTTGAAAGTCCGACTGCGACGGATTTGCCGCTGGATCTGGCCATTGCCCTCCTGAGCGATTCAAACGGCCGCATTGATCTCGGCCTGCCGATTTCAGGGAGTCTTGACGATCCGCAGTTCAGCTATGGCCAAATCGTCTGGAAGGCCATTACCAATATTCTTTCCAAGATTGTCACCGCGCCCTTCCGCGCCCTGGGGGCGCTGTTCGGCGGCGGCGGTGAGCAGCTCGACAGCGTTGCCTTCGAAGCCGGTGCGTCGCAGCTGACGCCTCCCGAGCGCGAAAAGCTGGTGCGCCTCGCCACGATGCTGAACAAGCGGCCTGGTTTGGCGCTCGACGTGCATGGAACATGGGCCGAGTCGGATCGAAGCGCCTTGCAGGATATGCAGGCCCGCCGGCTTGTCGCCGCAAAGAGCGGACAGGCGATTCCAGAAAATGGCGATCCAGGCCCGCTATCGACGCGCACGCCCAAGGTCCAGGCTGCACTGGAAGCACTGTTTGCCGATCGTTTCGGCGACTCTGAATTGTCAGTGCTGAAAGAGGGCTTTCGCAGCGCCAACCCCGGTCAGATGAAAGAAAGCCTGACCGGTCGCATGATGTCGAGTCTTTCCGGTTTGTTGAAGGAGAAACGCAGCTTGAGCGAATCCGAAATTGCTCAACTCAAGGGCGCGGATTTCCATGCGCTGTTGTTCGAGAAACTGCGCGCCAAGGAGCAGGTCAAGGACGATGCCTTGCAGGCTCTCGCAGTTCGCCGTGCCGAACATGCTCTGGAGAAAATGAAGGCCGCCGGTGCACCCGAGACACGCATCCGGCGGGGTGCATCGGAAAAAAGTGAGACGGCAGGGCGCGACATCCCGCTCAAGTTCGAGCTCGCCAAAGCCGCGAGTTGATCTCGCCGCCGCGCTGAAAGATCGGCCGGAAATCGAATTACCGAGCAGAGCCCTGGCCGCGGTTCCGCCAAGAGCCAATTGTGAAAGTCATTTCGCCAGCGGAGCAACCTACATGCGTTGTCTTGGGAATGAATGGCTGCACAGGTATTCTGGAGTGCGCGCTTCGTGCCCTGATGCGGAGTTCCACGCGCCACATACCGGGCAGCGGACATAAGAGATGGTCTGCGGCAGGGCCAACAGCTTCGATGGGGATAGCGAGAGGTAGCGAAGCAGTCGGTTTCCTTGCAAACCTGGAAAGATCCCGCTGCTTCTTGCGGAGTTCACCGATAAACAAGCCGATTATGTTGAGTGTAGTATGACTTACGATATATGGCGTTTCACCCAATACTTGAATTCGATGTTTATCGTGAAATGACGAAATGACAAAAGATGAAATGGTCGTCCAATGTTGGCAGAAACTTCTTCTGAAACCCCAGACCAGCCGAAAACTCTGATTCGGGCGGGCCTTTGGCCCGCATGGATCGTGCTTGGATGCGCATTGGCACTGACGGCTTTCGCCTGGCGATACAGCGAGCAGGATCTTGAGCACGACTTGCGTTTTGAGTTTGATGCCGAGGTCACTCAGATTCGCTCTGACCTCGATGCGCGCATTTCGGGCTATACGCAGACCCTGCGCGGCGCGGCCTCGCTGTTTGCCACGGCCGACAAGGTGAGCCGCGAGGACTGGCGGGCCTATATCGGCGGCTTGCGGCTGGCGCAAAGTTATCCCGCGATTCAGGCCGTGGCGTTTGCCCGCTCCGTGGCCGAAACCGAACTCGATGCGCTGGTCAGCGAAGTACGAAAGAGCGGAATCCCCGACTTTGCGATGCGTCCGCCGGGCCACCGTGACCACTATGTTGTGAATGTCTTTGCCGAGCCCTACACCGGGCCCAATATCAAGGCGCTTGGCTACGACATGTGGCAGGACGCCGGGCGGCGCGAAACCATGCAGCGGGCTCGTGATTCCGGTGAGCCGATGATCACAAGCAGAACCACGCTGAAGGTCGACGAACAAATCAATCCGGTGCCGGCTTTCATCATGTACGCGCCGGTGGTGCGCAAGGCAGACGGCAAGCTCTACGGCTATGTGCTCAGCCCGTTCAGGATGCCGGCTCTGATGGACAATCTGCTCAAGCGGACTTCCCGGGATATCTCCATCAGCATCCACGATGGGATCGAGTTGCGTCCGGAGACGCTCTTTTTCCGCAGTAGCGAAGATCACGCTCAGATCGCCGCGAGATTTGTCCGCAGCGAAACCATGGTTGTCGGCGGACGGACCTGGACCCTGAGCTATGCCAGTCTGCCGGGGTTCGTGGCACGGCATAGCAATGGTCGTTCATGGCTGGTGCTGGCCGTTGGTTTACTTGCCAGTGCGCTGCTATTCGCCATCGTCTGGTCGATGCTTACGATGCGCAGCAGTGCCCAACGTCTGGCGCGCGAAATGACGAGTTCCCTGCGCGCCAGCAATGAAACCCACAACAGCATTCTGGAAACAACGCTCGACGGTTTCTGGCATTTTGATGCACAGGGCCATCTGCTTGACGTCAATCCGGCTTACAGCGAGCAATCGGGTTACACGTGCGAGGAGCTGCTCGGAATGCGAATTGCCGACCTGGACGTAAACGAAAGCGCAGCAGAGGTCGCAAAGCACATGCAGCGCCTGATCGAGAATGGCAGTGAGCAGTTTGAAACCAGACACCGCCGCAAGGACGGGTCGATCTGGGATGTGGAGGTCAGCTCGAGTTACCGCGAAGCCTCAAACGGGCAGTGCTTTGCATTTCTGCGAGACATTTCGGATCGCAAGCTGGCGGAATACGCACTGGCACATGAGAAAGCATTGTTTGAAGCAATCTTCGAGAGCATCCCGGATGCAATCGTATATGCCACTGCAAGCCGTGAAATATTCGCCATCAATCGGGCATTTACTTCAATTCTCGGTTTTGCAAGCGATGATCTTGTGGGAAAGAAGACCTCATGCTTCTATGAGAGTCAGGAGGAATATGAGCGGCAGGGCAAACTTCGCTTCAATTCGTCCGCAACTGCACTGACGGTTCCCTACGTGGTTGCGTATCGGAGAAAGAACGGAGAGGTATTTGCTGGAGAAACACTGGGAACACCAATCAAGAACTCCAGCGGAGAAGTGGCCGGGTACATCGCAGTCATCCGCGATATTTCTGAACGGATGAAAACCGAGGCCGAGCTCGAGCAACATCGTCACCACCTCGAAGCTTTGGTTCAAGAACGCACCAGTGAATTCGAGGCGGCTAATCGCAGACTCAGAATGAGCGATCAGCGGCTGTCGGCGATGTTCGCCATGAGCCGGAAAGCGAATGAACTCGGCGAGCGCGAATTATTGCAAATGGGGATCGAAGAAGCGGTGCGGCTGACCGATAGCGAGATCGGCTACCTTCACTTCGTTAATGACGATCAGGAGACCCTTGCGCTGTATGCGTGGTCGCAGGGCACACTCAAGTACTGCAATGCCGCTTACGACAATCACTACCCGGTCTCCGCCGCCGGTGTATGGGCCGACGCGGTCCGGAAAAAGGAGGTCGTGCTGCACAACGACTATCAGGGCATTGAGGATCGCAAGGGATACCCGGAGGGCCACGCGCATCTTGTGCGCCACATTGGTGTGCCGGTGCTGGAGAGCGGAAAGGTACGCATCGTAATGGGCGTCGGCAACAAAGCTACCGACTACGATGAATCCGACGCAAACCAGTTGCAGTTGATCGGCAATGACCTCTGGTCCATCGTCGAGCGGCGGCGGACGGAAGTAGCGCTGGCAGCGGCCAAGGAAGCCGCCGAAACCGCCAGCATCGCAAAGAGTGCCTTCCTGGCAAACATGAGCCACGAAATTCGTACACCGATGAATGGCATTCTCGGCATGGCCCACCTGTTGCGCCGGGGCGAGGTCACGCTGCTACAGGCAGAGCGCCTCGACCAGATCGATGCATCCGCCAAGCACCTGCTGTCCATCATCAATGACATTCTCGACCTCTCCAAGATTGAAGCCGGCAAGCTGGAACTGGAGGAAGTCCCGATTGTCATTCGCAGCCTGTTGGGCAATGTCAGTTCCATCCTGTCCGAACGTGCCCGAGCCAAGGGCCTGCACCTGTTGATAGAGACCGGGCCCCTGTTACCCGGTCTGCTTGGCGATGCCACAAGGCTGCAACAGGCCCTGCTCAACTACGCCACCAACGCCATCAAATTCACCGAAACGGGCACCGTGACCTTGAGCGCCAGCACGCAGGAAGAGAGCGCCGAGTCGGTGAAAGTGCGCTTCGACGTTGTCGACACCGGCATCGGTATTGCGCCGGACGTACTGCCCAGGCTCTTCAACGTCTTCGAGCAGGCCGACAACTCGATGACCCGCAAGTACGGCGGTACCGGACTCGGTCTGGCGATTACCCGGCGCCTGGCGGCGCTCATGGACGGCGAAGCCGGTGTCGAGAGTACGCCTGGAGTGGGCAGTCGCTTCTGGTTTACCGTGACCCTGAAAAAGAGCGCCGCCCGTTCCGTGACCCAACCGCAACCGGATTTCGATGCCGAGATGCTCCTCCGGCAACGCTATTCCGGCCGCCGCGTTCTGGTCGTTGATGACGAGCCCGTCAACCGGGAAGTTGCCCGGATACTGCTCGAAGATATTGATCTGCTTGTTGATACGGCGGAGGACGGTGCAGAGGCCGTGGCCTTGGCGGGGAAGACGGCCTACGCGGCAATCTTCATGGACATGCAGATGCCGAAGTTGAACGGACTGGAGGCGACGCGGCAGATACGCCGCATCCCGGCTTGCCGGGAGACACCGATCATTGCCATGACCGCCAACGCCTTCGTTGAGGACAAGGCGCGCTGCTTCGAGGCGGGGATGAGTGATTTCCTGATCAAGCCGTTTGATCCTGAAATGATCTTTACTCTATTACTGAGTGTTCTGAGCCGGAAAGAAATTTAGCACGTGGCCGTCGTGGCTTGAATGACATCAGCACGAGCTTGGGGCGCACGCAATAGGCCAACTGATTGGCTCGGCCGGTTTCTTCGGCCGCTTCGCAGCGGCCGGGCGCCTCGGCCTGAGGTTTCAGCTCGTTCGGGTTCTGCGTCGCCGTATCGCCAGCGCCGAGTTTTCGCGGCGGGCAAAGGGCGACTCCTTATCGCGTTTTTAGCGGCGTGCTTTTGTCGTTGACGTCGGCAACATTGCTGGCTTCCGCTTCCGGCTCAATTCCCCAGTCGCCATACTGCAGCCAGTCCTCTCCCAGCAATTCGGCGGGATGCTGAGTGCGGTCTGATCCGTTCCCGCATTCGAGCGCATCAACCGGGCAGTATTTGTCGCAGCCCCAGCAAATTCTCTCGGGATGTTTGGGATGGATCGGGAATTTCTTGGCCATCGGACTATTTAGGGAAAGCTCAGCTTCGCTTCGAACAATACAAATTTTGCACTGTATCCGAATGTCGAAATCGTAGCGCGCTACCAGTATTTTTCAAAGGCCATCTGGCCCGGGATGCCGCGGCGATTGGTGGCGAAGCCTCGTGCGCTGAGGAATTGGCGAAGCTCGCGCGCCATTTCGGGGTTGCCGCAGACCATCAGACGCGAGGACGCAACATCGAGTGGCGTGTCCGCTGCCGCTTCCAGACGGCCGTCGGCGAGCAGCAGCGGGATGCGTGCGGCCAGCGCTGTTGCGCCTGGCTCGCGAGTGACGACCGGCAAGTAAGTTAGTGTCGCTTTCGCTTCGGCGAATATCTCGCCTTTCGGAATCTCGGCAATATCTTCACGCCACGCCAGTTCTGAGGAGTGGCGCACGCTATGCGCCAGGATCAGGCGCTCGTAGTTCTGCCAGACCGCCGGATCGCGCAGTATCGATAGAAACGGCCCCAGCCCGGTACCGCTGGCCAGCAGCCACAGATCCTTACCCGGCGCCAACTGATCAACGGTAAGAAAGCCGTAGCTGGCCTTTTCGACGCGAATCGCGTCGCCGACGCGCAGTTGTTTGAGCGGTTCCGAAAAGGCGCCGCCGGGAACCAGCACCGCGATGAATTCGAGGAAGTCGTCATAGGCTGCCGAGGCCAAAGAGAAGGGGCGCCAGACCAGGTCATTTCCGGTGCCAAGGCCGAGGCGTGTGTAGTGCCCCGGTGTGAAGCGAAAGCCACGGTAGCGCGTGGTGCGAAACGACAGTAAGGTCGGCGTCCAGTAGTGTATTGACAGCACGCGTGCTGTCGTCCATTTCTCGTCACTGCTGGCGCTATTGCGAAAGATGTTCAGGCCAGGCTCTTCGATGGCGCCCATCATGCAACTCCTTGGGTTGCGGCTTCGCGCTTGCCACGTACCACGCTGCCGATAAGTATTGCGATGAACAGCAGCAGGGCAACAGCGTTGATCAAGCCGCCGTCCTGGCGCAGCGAAAACGCGTTGCCGATACCACCGAAAACGCGCAAAGCCAGCGAGGCGTGCAGCACCAGCAGTGGCAGATAGAAAGCCGGGTGATAGGGAATCTTCACTTGCATCACGGCAGGAAAGATAATCGCGGCGTGGCCGAAGATCATTGAAAACACAAAGCCCAGCCCAACGGCATGCAGCGTTGCATCGCGCCACGGGTGGCCGGGCACAAAGCCACCTGCAAGACCGAGCAGGCCGGCGATGAGCAGCCAGACATAAGCGGTAAGCAGGCAGATGGCAATGAAGCGGGTCAGCCCCTGCTGCCGCGAATTGCGTCGGGCAATGTCGTAGCGCAGTAACCAGAGCGCAAGCACCAGAAGGCCCGCAGAAAATACCGTGAGGCCGGCTTCCGGGTGCCAGAAGCCAAGCGTGGCGCCGGCGAGAATGCTGCCAACAATGGCGAAAAAGATGCGCTGTGCCGATATCGGCGTAGGCAGAAAGCGGGTCAGTTCCAGCCGTTCGCCGGCGATGGTCAGCACCAGAAAAGCCAGCCACCACGGTACGGCCGCAATTAGCGAGCCACCGCTCCAGACCAGATTACCGAGCAGCCAGCACAGCGCGCCGATGGCGAGAATGACAGTGAACGGCGCCACCAGTCGCCGCATCACTTGAGCGCTGGCCGCCAGCAATATTGCGGCCGCGACGATAGACAGTCCCTGAGTTAAGGCGAGCGGCGCGCCGGCGAGCAATGCCACGCCGCCAATACCTGCCGCAGCCGGTGCCAGATAGGCCCAACCGCGCCCAAGCGCGACCGCCCGTTCAAGACTGATAACCGTCCCGAGAAAAGCCGAGATCATCAGTGCGCCATGCCAACCCGCCGCGCCGGCTGCAATGGTCGGCACTGTCCAGTCTAGTCGGGCAAGGCCGGCCAGCACGCCGCCGAGCAGGGACAACATGCCCAATACCAGCAGCGGAAGTCTCGCCGCGGGGCGCAGATCATTCATTCGTTGGGCTTTCCCAACCAAAATGCTGCTTAGCCACTGCATTCATCATCGACGGAGTCCAGGGCGGTTCCCAGACCAGGCGGATTTCGGCCGCACAGGTTTCAGGCAGTGCGGGCGTAATTGCGGCCCTGACGTTGTCGATGATCATCTCGCCCAAGGGGCAGGCCGGTGAGGTCATGGTTATTTCGATCAAGACCCGTTCTGGTACTACATCTACCCGATACACCAATCCGAGATCGACAATGTTCATGCCCACCTCTGGATCGATCACCTGGCGCAGGATGTCGCGAATAGCGGCTTCGTCGGGGAGTGGTGTGGAGGTTTCGGTCAGCATGGCGTGTTTAAAGCAGTAAAAGGAATACAGCTTATGGTATCACCGCAGTTTTGTAAAAGCAATATTGGTTTTACTGCTTATAAGCGTAAACTGCCGGACATGAAACTTACTACCTTCTCCGACTACACCTTGCGCGTGCTGATGTATCTCGCGCTAAATCGGGAGCGACTGGCGACGATTCCGGAAATTGCTGCGGCCTACGAGATTTCCGAAAACCACCTGATGAAAGTCGTGCATCAGCTGGCGCGATCCGGTGTCATTGACTCGGTGCGCGGCAAAGGCGGCGGCATTCGCCTGGCGCGCGCGCCGGAAGATATCCGGCTGGGTGAAATCGTTCGCAGCAGCGAAGGCCGCGCGCCGATTGTCGAATGTCTTGCAGAAGATGTGTCGGCGTGCTGCATCGCGCCTGCCTGCCGGCTTACCGCAATTCTGGTCAGCGCCTTCGATGCGCTCTACGCGACTCTGGACGAATACACGGTGGCGGACCTGGTGCGCTCACCAAAAAGTTTGAACGCGATACTGGTGCGCCGCTAGCGTGCTGCTTGTGAAATGATCGAACCGACAGACTCTTGATATGTCATTCCGGCGGCTTTGACAGCTCCGGGAATCCGCTTCGCGGCGGATGACGCTGGAATCCGGCAGGCTTCCGGATGCTGGCATACGTCGGGACAACAAGCCAATGAATGGTAGCCGCAAGTCTTGCGAAGCACACCGCCAGCGGGACTGGATGTGCACAGTGCCTGTATGATTAAGAATATTGGCTTATTATTGTGCTTATCGCTTTAGGCGTAGGAGTTTGAGGTGGCAGAATTTCCTGGTTTGGAGTTTTCGGAAGACGAAGGGCGCTTGCTCGTAGCGATTCGCCGGAATTCTGAACGTCCACCGCTCGACGTCGATAGCTTGCGCAAGTTGATCGAGCAGGCGGGCTATGGCAGCTGGTTTCTTCTGGAAGATGCCATGGCGAAGCTGCTTCAGAACTATACGTTTCCCAATAGCGAGTTGGAACTGCCGCTGGCCGAGCGCCGTGATGGCAGTTTCACGCTCGAGATAACGCCAGACGCCATGGTCGCCTGGATCAACTTTGTTCCCGCCTGCGGGGGCAAGGCGGTAACGATTTCGGAAATGTTCGCAGCTCTGGATGCCGCCGGAGTCTCCTATGGTGTCGATCCGCTGGGGGTGGAAGCGCTCTGCAGCAGCACCGCGCCAGAACGTCGGGCGGTGGCAAAGGGCGAGCCCGCAGAGAACGGGCGGGATACGATTTTCGAACAATTGGTTGCCGACGCGCGTGATCGGGTGCCCCAGGTCAACGCGCATGGGCTGATCGATTATCACGAATTGGGCGCGATACCCATGGTGGTGGCCGATCAGGACTTGATGCGCCGGATTCCTCCAACATCGGGAGGTAGCGGACGCAATATCCATGGCGGGGTGGTCGAGCCAGTGCCAGGAAAAAACGAGGGTTTTGTCGAAAATCTGGTGGGTGCCCATGTCGCAAAAGACGACGCCAATCTTCTTCGCGCCACGTTCAACGGGCAACCAATTCGCCACGGCAACGGTGTCATGGTGGAGCAGGTCTTGCACGCCCGCAATGTGGACATCGCTTCCGGCAACATTACCTTTGACGGTACCGTACATGTTGACGGTGAAGTTCTGCCTGGCATGAAGGTGCACGCCACCGGGGACATCATCGTCACCGGATTGGTTGATGGCGCCGAACTCGATGCCGGAGGTGATATCCACATCAGCGGTGGCGTGATTGCGCAGGCCCGAGTGCGAGCGGGTGGTGCTGTCACGGCACGATTTGTTGAAAGCTCACACATATACGCCGGCACCATGATCTCTATTGACGACGCATCATTGCAAGGCGATTTGCAGGCGATCAACCAGATCGTCATTGGCGTCAAGTCACGCGAGCGCGGGCGTCTGGTTGGTGGCTCGGCGCGGGCAATGTTACTGATCAAGGCACCGACGGTGGGCGCGGCGAAAGGCGGTGTTACAAGTATTCAGCTTGGTGTCAATCCGGTACTCGAAGCGACGTATAAGGAACTGCTGCACCGGATCGAAGCACAAAAGGTCGAAGAGGCCAATCTTGAAAAACTGATCAAGCATCTATCCCAGCACGGTGACAAGGGCGGCATGCTGGCGCGCGCCAAAGCCTCCTGGCAGCAGTCGCTACAGGCTTGGGCACAGCTGATGCCGGAGAAGGAAAGTCTCGAATCCCAACTGGCACAGATCGGCGGCGCAAAGCTTGAGGTGGGTGCTGGCGTAGCGGGGGCGGTCGATCTGCATTTCGGCAAAAAAACATTGACGGTGCGCAAAAGCTACGATGCAGGCGTGTTTTCACTCAACGATGAGAAGATTGTTTTCACCGATCCCAGCGGCTTTGTGACAACCGCCGGATGATCAGACGGGCAATCCGCGAGCTTGGCAACCATGGGTACTTGCTTCCCGCCTCTGGCAAGGCTGGATTCGGGTAGAGATTGCTCCATCTGACAGATGGCCAATCAGCGAGTTACTCTTTGAGTTCGTGGTAGCGGATCGCGTTGCGCCCGGCATCCTTGGCCTGATACATCGCCCGATCTGCCCACCTGAGAATATCTTCCGTCCCGGCTTCGTGATTTTTGAAGAGGACCACGCCGATGCTCGACGTACAACGATACTCAATGGTGGTTTCGGTGTCGTCCTCTTGCCGGAATTTCAACACGTAAGGTTCAGCCAGAATGGCGCGAATTTTCTCCGCGGCATTACCCGACTGCGCCAAGGACTCGGCCCTGTCCGCATCCAGTTCGCTGAGCACCACGACGAATTCGTCACCGCCAAAGCGCGCGACGGTATCCGTCTCTCGTACGCAACCTGAAATACGGCGAGCAACCTCCTTCAGCAGCAAATCGCCCACGCTGTGGCCGTGCATGTCGTTAAGCGGTTTGAAGTCGTCCAGGTCGATAAACATCAGGCCACCAAAGCGCCCGCTGCGTTTGCTCACCGCCATGGCCTGGTCCAGGCGGTCGTTCAACAGACGGCGATTGGGAAGTTGCGTCAATGAATCGTAGAAGGCCAGATTGTGGATCTCGTCTTCTTTTTCCATGCGTTCCGTGACGTCGCGGGACACAACCACTATCCGCTGGGGCATCCCCTGGCTGTTTCGTATCAGCGTGCCGCAGGATTCCATGTAGCGAATGCTGTGATCGGGCAGCACAAAGCGGAAGTTCAGCTTGTGGCCCTTGCCTGAGCGAATGGTTTCCGCGAACGCGTGCTCAACGCGCTTTAGATCGTCCGGGTGAATCTCGGAGAAGGAGTCGGTACCCTTCATCAACCCAAGATCGCCAAAGAAGCGGGCATACGAGGGGCTGTTGTAAAGCCGTTTGCCGTTCAGATCAAGCACCGCTATGAAGTCGTCGACGCTCTCTGCGATCAGCCGGAAAAATTCTTCTTTGGAGCGCAATGCTTCGATTAACTCAAAGCGTTCGCTGATGTCCGTCAGGGTGATGTGCACCGCACCAGGGTGGTTTGGCTTTAGCAGGCGCAGGCTGTCCAGCCGAACATGAGAAAGAGAGCCATCCCCGCGCTGCAGCGCCAGTTCGCAATTCAGTTTGTCGTCCTGCCTGAGTGCGCTGGCGAAATGCGCGTTCCAGCGGAAGGCATCTTTGGCCACAACAAAATTGGAAAAATTCCGGTCTATCAGCTTGCCGCGGGAAATCCCCAGCAGTTCTGCAGCCGTCAGGTTGATATTCTCGATCAGGCCCTTGTCGGTAAGAGTGAGATAGCCAACCGGAGCAAACTCAAAAAAATCGGCGAAGCGGTCGCTGGCTTCTTCTAGCACGATCTGCGCTTGCCGCAATGATTCGTTCAGCATCTCCAGTTCGACCTGATGCACCTGCAGATCATGCAGCAGTTCTTCGGGCGAGAGTGTCGACAAAGCGGCAAATGTCGCCGGCGGAGCGTTCGCGACGCGTTCGATCGCCGCTGATCTCAACTGTGGACTGTTCGATTTTGAATCTTTGGCTGAATTCATCGACATCCCTTTCGGATCGATGCGCTGATTGTCTTTGCGGGACAGTTTCCTGCTACCGGGGGCAGCAAAAAATCCAGATTCACGCTTGCCTGTGGCCTCGCCCAATGATTATGCTCGCTTGAGGGCTAAAGAATGTCAAGGTCAATCTGGCGCGTCTGGTGTTCGCCGGATGGTGATGGGTGGCCGGGGAAGTCGGCTCGCCGCCGTGGCATGCCTTTGAGAAGGCAGCAAATACTTGAAGTCCGTATGTCAACGTTCTTGAGGCGTGAAGACAGGCATTGTCGACTGTGCCGCGATTCTCATGTCCTGGCCACCTTCACACTGACTGGCGTCCGTCGGTCGGCGACGTAACTCCGGTGTCAATCGACATGTTCTCGACAAGCGCCTTGACATCCAGTGTTCGCATGGCATCAACCGCGACTTCCCAGGCGCCCTCCTGGCACAAGCCGGCTATCTGGGCGTGTTCGTAAGCGTCGAGCGCGGCCAGCACGCAGGCGTTGCGCACTTCAGCTGCAATGTGCAGCGGATCGATCGCGCCCATTTCAGTCCTCCTGCAGTTTGTGCAATTGCGGCAGCAGAAAGCTGCCGGAGGGGTTCAGGTGTTCGTCCCGGTGCTTTTTCGCCATTTCCGCCACCATGCGCGAGCCGCTTGCGGTGAGGTGCACTTCGACCGCCCGGCGGTCTGGCTGACTTTGTCTGCGCTCGACCCAGCCGACTTTCTCGCAGCGCGTGATCAGTGCGACGACACCGTGATGCTTCGCCTGCAGGCGCTCGGCCAGTTCGCCGACGGTCGCCCAGTCACGCCCGGGAAAGCCCCTGAGGTGAAGCAGCAGCAGGTATTGCAGTGGCGTGATGCCATGCTTGCGCGTGGCCTGTTCGCTGAAGCGCAGGAAGCGGCGCAGTCGATAGCGAAACTCTGACAGAGTTTCAAACTCCTTCTTGCTGAGAGCCTTTCCGGTCATTTCCGTGCAATCCGTCGAGTCGAATGATCCAAAATTACCACAGGGGGTCTATATCACAACATGATGTATTATCGCAGGCACGACATTTTTTGCAAACAGATGGAGGCGCGCGATGGAGCAACTCGAAATGCCGGCAACCGATGAGGAGGGTTACCTTATTGACCCTGCGGATTGGAGTGAGGCGCTGGCCACGGCTTTCGCCGGCCATGAGAAGATAATCCTGACCGAGGCGCACTGGGATGCAATCCGTTTCATGCGCGACTACTATCAGGAACATCAGGTGATTCCCGACGTGCGCCATGTCGTCAGGCATCTGTCCGCGCGCTTTGGTGCGGCCTCGCGCAACATGATGTTCGAGCTGTTTCCGTATGGTTACGTCAAGCAGGCCTGCAAGATCGCCGGCATGAAGCGCCCGCGCGGTTGGAGTACCGGCTAGACCCTGTTCTTACTCAAGGATGGCGAGGCGGTTGCGCCGGACAAGGGCTGCGCCCGGACCTTCAGCGTTAAGGCCGAGGATGGCGTGGTGTGGCTACAACTCAAGTAGTAGCCGCACATTTCGCCGCGTCACCAGCACCGAGTGCTTTCTTTATAAACAAGGACTTCAGCTGATTTTCAACCGGGGAACGAGCCCGAATCGAGACCACGTAGAACCCGCAATCGAGCGCGGAATTCACGGATAATCAAGGTGTCGGCTATCTGCGATCATTCTCCCGATATGAACGCAGATATTATTTCGGAGCAATCCGGCACTACGATCGGGCGCGTTTGCGCCTTCAACGGCGGGGATGGCGCTAGGGTTTCGTCATTGCCTGGCCGGATGATGTAGAGGGTGTCGGCTTGAACTTCGACACCGATGACTTGATCACGCGATTATTGATTGTTTGCCCCGGCCACGTTTGCAGCGGAACATGTGCTGCACGGCAGCACATGTTCCGCCTCGCAAAAAATGGCTGAGCGTCCCATGAAGTGGCTGTTCTCACCAGCGATTTCGCTGATGAACAGGCTGCACATTCCGATGAAGTTTCTGCTGCTGGCGCTGCTGAATCTTTGCGCCGTGGCGGTAATCGCGTACAGCCTGCAAACCAACTTGAATCAGGCAATCGTTACATCGCAACACGAACTTGAAGGTTTGCGTCGGGTCAAGCTGGTAACCGACAGCAAAAAAATGCTGCAGCAGCATCGAGGGCTGTCAAATGGCCTGCTCAGCGGCGACGCATCTCTGCGCAGGACACTAGAGCGCAAATCGGTGGAAATGCTGGCCGATGTCAGAATGCTCGTCCAGGAGCTTCCAGCCAGGCTGACCATGAGCGACGACTGGAGAAACATCGAGACCGGGTGGAATGAGATCGGGACATCGGGGCTCAACTGGTCGGCCAGCAACAATTTCCTCGCCCACACCCACTTGATATATCAACTGCAGATTCTCAACCAGCAGGTTAGCGATTCCTATTTCCTGTCGGTCGACCCCGACATAGATTCGCACTATCTGATTGATACCGCTATCGTGACATTGCCGGAAGCACTGGAAAAGCTTGGCCAGATACGCGGCACGGGGACCGGACTACTGGCGCAAAAGGCGATATCCGAACGCGATAAGCGCCAGATACTGACGCTGGTGGCCGATCTGCAAACAGCCCGCCAATCACTCGGTATCAATCTCGACAAAGTCGCTCGCTACAATCCTGAAGTCGGGGCGAAATTGACATCGGCGTTCAGGGTCATTGACATTTCCTTGCTGAAATTGCTGGAGCAAGTGCAGTCGACGATTCTTTCCGGAAACGCGGACTTGTCCCCACGGGATTACTTCGAGATGGCGACCGCGGTGATCGACAAAGGCTATCTTCAACTTCAGGAGAAGATGCTGCCAACCGCGGAGGGATTGATCAAGGCACGCATACAACGCTTGAAGACAGAAATGCTGTTGGGGATCGGCGTCGCCTTGCTGCTGTTGCTGTTGGCCTATTATCTCCTGGTCGGAATCTACCATTCGATGGTTGACGGTATTCAGTCCCTCGCCCATACCGCACAAAAATTTGGCGAGGGTGATTTCTCTTCGCGAGTCAGTCTGGATGGGCAAGATGAACTTTCTTCCGTCGGCGATCGCTTCAATCAAATGGCTGACGGCTTGCAAGAGCTTCTGGATATGCATCGGGAAGATCAGGAGAGTTTGCAGGCCATCGTCGATTCGGCACTCGACGCGGTGGTTCAGATGGATTCCAATGGCAGGATTACTGGCTGGAGCAGGCATGCCGAAAACACTTTCGGGTGGAGCGGCGAAGAGGCCATCGGGCGGGCTTTGCACGAGACGATCATTCCCGCTCGCCATCGCGATGCCCATGTGCACGGCCTGAAACGTTTCATGGCTTCGGGTATCGGGTCTGTTCTCAATAAACGCATCGAAATCGAAGGCTTGCACCGGGATGGACACGAGTTTCCCATTGAGTTGGCCATTTCTTCTCTTAAAACAGAGCGAGGAGTCTGGTTCTGCGCGTTCGTCCGCGATATCAGCACGCGCCGCAAGACAGAAGCGGACAGCCGGATCGCCGCCATCGCATTCGAGACCGGGGAAGGCATCACCATCACCGACGAGAACGCCATCATCCTGAATGTCAATTCTTCATTCACCCGGATCACCGGATACAGTGCAGAGGATGTCATTGGGCAGACTCCTGCGATCCTGAAATCCGGTCGTCAGGACGACACCTTTTATCAGACCTTGTGGGAATCCCTGGCTGAAAACAAGTCCTGGACAGGGGAGATATGGAACCGGCGCAAGAATGGCGAGGTGTACCCGGAGTGGCTGAGTATTGCTGCCGTCGCAAACGATGCGGGTCAGATCACCAATTATGTTGGATCGTTTTCCGATATCACCCAGCGCAAAAAAAGCGAAGAAACCATACACAGTCTGGCCTTCTACGATCCTTTGACACAACTCCCCAATCGCAGGCTGTTACAGGATCGATTGCAGCAGGCGCTCGCGTTCAGCAATCGCAGCAAGCGGCATGGCGCCCTGCTGTTCGTCGACCTGGATAATTTCAAGACCCTGAACGATACACGGGGCCACGATGTCGGCGACCTGTTGCTGCGGCAGGTCGCCCAACGTTTGAGTACCTGTGTGCGTGAGGGCGACACCGTGGCGCGCCTTGGGGGCGACGAATTCGTGGTGATGCTGGAAAATCTGAGTGAGGAAAAGCAGCAGGCCGCAATCCAGGCCGAAATGGTGGGCGAGAAAATCCTCGGCACACTCAACCAGTCTTACCTGCTCGACAGTTACACGCATTACAACACTCCAAGCATCGGCGTCACCCTCTTTAACGATCATCAAGGAACGATCGACGACCTGCTGAAACGGGCCGATCTGGCGATGTACCAGGCCAAAGCCGCCGGCCGCAACGCCATGCGCTTTTTCGATCCCGAGATGCAGGCGGTGGTCAGCAAGCGCGCCACACTTGAGGCAGATCTGCGCGAGGCGCTTGCGCTGAGCCAGTTCGCTCTTCACTATCAGCCTCAGGTGAGTGGCGCTGGCCACCTGACCGGGGTCGAGACCCTTCTGCGCTGGCAGCATCCAAGGCGCGGCATGGTTTCGCCGGCCGAATTCATTCCCCTTGCCGAAGAATCAGGCTTGATCCTGCCGCTGGGCCGCTGGGTGCTGGAAGCCGCCTGCACCCAATTGAAGCTGTGGGCGTCTCTGCCCAATGCCGCGCATTTAATGATTGGGGTGAATGTCAGTGCCCGTCAATTCAACCAGCTCAATTTCGTGAGTCAGGTGCTGGAGGTGCTCGAAAAAACCGGGGCGAACCCGTATCGACTCACGCTGGAACTGACCGAAAGCTCGCTGGTAACCAATGTCGAGGACGTAATCGGCAAGATTGTGGCGCTGAAAGCCCGGGGTGTGGGCTTTGCACTGGACGACTTCGGCACCGGCTATTCATCATTGTCGTACCTGAAGCGACTGCCGCTGGACACCTTGAAAATCGATCAGTCATTTGTCCGCGACCTGCTGAGCGACGTGAACAGCGCCTCGATCGCCAAGACCATCGTGGTGCTGGCCCAGAACCTTGGCATGGGGGTAATGGCCGAAGGCGTCGAAACCGAAGCGCAGCGGGACTTTCTGGCCTCGGCAGGTTGTCATTCCTATCAGGGCTTCTTGTTTGGCCGGCCGGCCCCGATTGACGTACTCCAGCAAAGCTTCCCGAATGTATTGGCATTGAACCGATGAACCCTGGAAGCTGTTGATCCCCGGGGGCGCTCTGCCTGCCTGGGAAGCCGCTTTGCGGCAGGCAACGGGGAAATTCGGTGAGATTCAACGGTTTTCCTGCTCATCCATTTGCTTTAAGCATTTTCCGTCGTATTTGTTTCTCAGCGTGTTCCCCGTGCTTGAAATGAATTTACAAGGTTCAAGGAAACCGGATTCCGGATCACTAGGTAGAAACCGCAACTCCTTGCGTAACGCACGGATAGTGCCAACGCTGAATCTTTGAGAGCATCTGCCGTAAGAAACCCATATCCCGCTGACACGCTTCATCAAGCGGAACACCCTGTCTGCAACCATTTTGAGAAAGAGATCGTTATGAGCACAATCATGCTGGTGGACGATTCGGCAACGATACTGCTGTCCATTTCGAACATTCTTGTCAAGGCCGGCTACACCGTCGAAAAAGCCAACAGCGCCGCGGAAGGCCTGACCAAGTTCAAGAGCGGGACGAAGGTGGATCTGCTGATCACCGACTTGAACATGCCCGGCATGAACGGCATCGAGTTCATCAAGGAGGTACGAACCTTGCCGAACTACAAGTTCATGCCCATCCTGTTTCTGACCACCGAATCTCAGCAATCGCGGCGCATGGAGGCCAAGGCGGCCGGAGCGTCCGGCTGGCTGGTAAAGCCGGCCACTGCTGACGAATTGCTGGGCACCATCAAGTTAGTGATCAAGTGATGGATTTCCATACTCTTCTGCGCCGACTGCTGGCCGTCTCGGCGTTTGTCGGGCTGGCCTCAGCAGTGGCCGTCTTCGTTCTTCATCAGCCGTTTCACGACTTGCTGCTGCCCGCTCTGGGTTTGTCACACGCAATTGGTGACGCCTTCGGTACCCTGGCGATCGTGTTGTTCGCGTTCGTACTACAGCGCACGGTCTCAATCGCGTACTTTCGCGACTGGCAGTTTGGCGCAGGAAAACTGCTGATGGAGGCGGCGACCTTTGCAAAAACCGCAGCCGTGGGTGTCGATCAGGTGGCGGTCGAATTGCGCAGCGTGAAGGGCTTCAACGACGTCGTTCGGGGCCAATTGCATGGCGTGACGACAGAAACCGAAAAAGCGGCTTTTGATATCGCCCAGCGTTTGCAAGCGATAGACGAGATCATTTCGCAGCTCGGCGCTTTTGTCGAAACCGCGACGGCGGATTCCGGCAAGCTTCTGGCAAAGTCGGCGGACCGAATCGAGCGCAACAGGGGCTTGATTGAAAAACTGAAAAGCTATATCGGTGAACGTGCCGAAACGGCACAGCAAGACCGGGAGCGCATCACCCATGTGGTGAGCGAAGCGCGATCACTCGGCACCCTGATTGACCTGATCAAGCACATTTCAGGGCAGACCAATATGCTGGCCCTGAATGCGGCCATTGAAGCCGCGCGCGCCGGAGAGGCCGGGCGCGGTTTTGCGGTGGTTGCTGACGAAGTGCGCAAACTTTCAGCCGAAACAGACAAGGCGGTCAGCCAGATCAACAGCGGCATCCAGGCGGTGGCCAACTCCATCGAGGCGCAATTCGAGGACAAGCTGGCTCACGACAATACTTCGGCGGAGCACGATGTTTTGGCGAGCTTCGCCGCCCAGCTGGACGAGCTGGGCAACAGCTACAGCGACGTGACAGCGCGTGAAGCCGAGATCATGGCCAGCATTACCGGCAGCAGCCAGCAACTGGCCGATATGTTCATGTCGGCGCTGGCCAGTGTGCAGTTTCAGGATGTCACGCGGCAACAGCTCGAACAGGTGGCCGACGCACTCAATCGTCTCGATCAACACACCAGCTTGCTGGCCAGTCGGCTCGAACAGATTGAAGACCCAACCATCGAGTTGCAGCCGTTGTCCGTACACCTCGACCAGATCTACAGCAACTACGTCATGGATTCACAGCGTGATACCCATCTGAGCGCGACCAAAAGCAGCGCTACTCAAACCGTGAGCCAGCCGAAAATCGAATTGTTTTAGCCGGGAGAATCCGAATGGAAATCAAATCCCAGATCATCGCCGATGGTGCCACGCGCCTGACGGTCATAGGCGATCTGACCATCTACCAGGCGGCCGAGATCAAGCACCAGCTGATCGAAGGCGTGCGCGCCGATGCGGTGGTTGAACTCGATCTTTCGCACGTCGGCGAAATCGACACGGCCGGCTTTCAGCTGCTGGCGCTGGCCAAGCGGGAAAGTCTGGAACTCGACCACGTTTTGCGCATCATCGGTCACAGCCCGGCCGTGCGCGAAGTCATTGAATTTTTCAACATGGCCGCCTTCTTTGGCGATCCCTTGGTGATTCAGGCCAACGAGCGTTCTTGAGAGGGAACTGAAATGGACGAAATACTCAGCGTTTTTTCGGTCGAGGCTCGCGAACAGCTCGAAGCCATGGAAGCCGGTTTGATGCAGATCGAACAGGGCGATCACGATCCGGAGACGCTCAATGCCGTGTTCCGCGCCGCGCATACCATCAAGGGTGGCGCCGGCGTTGTCGAAATCCACTCGGTCGAGAAATTCACTCACGTTCTGGAAAACGTTCTCGATCGATTGCGCAATGGCGAGATCGAGGTCAGTGGCGACATGATTTCGGCCCTGCTCGCCGGTTGCGATCACATCGGCGCGCTGCTCACCGTGGTCCTCTCAGGTGATCTTGAGCCCGATGAAGAACTTCGCCTGGCCGGTGAAGCCATCGCCACCCAATTGCGGCCGTTCCTTGGCGAATCGGCAAAAGCCGCCACCGGCAGCACAGAAGTCTCGTCCAATGCAGACGGCAATGTCGAACGCGACGCCCGTGACAGTGCCACCAGCGATTGCTGGCACATTTCGATCCGCTTTGGCCGGGATGTGTTGAAAAGCGGCATGGATCCGCTGGCTTTTCTGCGCTACTTGTTGAGTCTTGGCGAAATCGCCCACATGACAACACTGCTTGATGCCCTGCCCGAAACGGATCAGATGGATCCGGAATGCTGTTATCTCGGTTTCGAGATCAGTTTTCGCAGCCACGCCACCAAGGAAGCCATCGAGAAGGTATTTGACTTCTGTCGAGATGAATGTGATCTGCACATCATGCCGCCCAACAGCAAGGTGGCCGACTTCCTGGCGTTGATCGAAGCCCTGCCCGAAGAGACCATGCGCCTGGGCGAGATACTGGTCAAAAGCGGCGCCGTAACGCAGGAAGAGCTGGATATCGGACTGCGCCAGCAAACCGAATCAAAAGTCGGCTCTGGCGAGACGGCGCCCCAGCTTGGCGACATCCTGGTGCAGCAGAGCAATGTCCAGCCGGAACTGGTTGAAGCCGCAGTTGCCAAGCAAAGAGCGGTGTCCGACAAAAAGGCAGCAGAATCGAACCTGATCCGAGTGCATGCCGACAAGCTCGACCAGCTCATCGACCTGGTTGGTGAATTGGTGATAGCCGGCGCCTCGGCCAATCTGCTGGCCAAAAAAAGTGGTGAAGCCTCGTTGGCTGAGGCCACTTCAGTGCTCAGCCGGCTGGTCGAAAGCATTCGGGATTCGGCCTTGCAACTGCGCATGGTGCAGATCGGCGAAACCTTCAATCGCTTCCACCGTGTCGCCCGTGACATATCCAGGGAATCCGGCAAGGACATCGAGCTGGTGATCAACGGCGCCGAAACCGAGCTGGACAAATCCGTGGTCGAAAAAATCGGCGATCCGCTGATGCATCTGGTCAGAAACGCCATGGATCACGGCATCGAATCGGCCGCCGTGCGTGCCGCCAATGGCAAGCCGGTGACAGGCCGGGTCGAACTCAACGCCTTCCATGATTCGGGCAGTATCGTCATCGAAGTGATCGACGACGGTGGCGGTCTCAACAAGGACAGGATCCAGGCCAAGGCCATTGAAAAAGGCCTGATCCAGCCCGATCAGACGCTCTCCGACCAGGAGCTCATCAATCTGATTTTTGAACCCGGCTTCTCCACGGTTGAAAAGATCACCAATCTTTCCGGCCGCGGCGTCGGCATGGATGTGGTGAGAAAAAACATCACCGCGCTGCGTGGCTCGGTAGACGTCAAGACCGAGCTGGGCGAGGGTTCGCGCTTCACCATCCGCCTGCCACTGACACTGGCCATCATCGACGGCTTCCTTACCGGTGTCGCCAAGGCGTCCTATGTGATCCCGCTTGACATGGTGGTCGAATGCATCGAGCTGGCCGACACCAAGGCCGATCGGGATTACCTCAATCTGCGTGGCGAAGTGCTGCCTTTTGTGCGTCTGCGCGAAATGTTCGAAGTGCCCGGCGCCAATCCGCCACGCGAAAACGTGGTGGTGGTGCAATACGCCGGCCAGAAAGCCGGCATCGTCGTCGATCAGTTGCTGGGCGAATTCCAGACCGTGATCAAGCCGCTGGGCACACTGTTCAAGAACATGCGCGGCATCGGCGGCTCGACCATTCTCGGCAGCGGCGAAGTGGCGTTGATTCTTGACGTCCAGGCGCTGGTCAGCCGCTGTGCGCGTGGCGAAGAGCAGGCCTCGCGCGGCGCCACCGGCATGCGCCGGCTTGAGGCGCATTGAGCGCAAGGAAGTTGCCATGCTCGCCGTCTTGCCAGAGCCGACTTTTTACAATACGAGCGAAGAAAGCCGCGGTCTGTCCTGGTGTTATTCCGTCTCATCGTTATCGCTTTTCTATTCGATTAGGTCGCTTCAGTAATTCTTTTAAGGAGTTCAGTCATGCTCAACAATCTAAAAATCGGAATCCGGCTTGGAATAGGCTTCGGCATCGTGGTGGTGCTGCTGATCATCATCTCGGTAGTGGCCTATCAGCGGCTCGGACTGGTCAACACCGAGATCGAGGGCTTGATGGAGGACAAATTTCCCAAGACCGTCCAGGCCAACGACATCATCGACGCCGTCAACGCTCTGGCACGCATTCAGCGCAACGCTGCGCTGGTGAAGGGTGAGGACAACATGTTGAAGGAGCTTGACCGCATTTCCGGTGCGCGCAAGACAATCGCCGATAATCTGGAAAAGCTTGAAAAGACCATACATTCCGACGAAGGCAAGGCCTTGCTCGAGCGAATGAGGGATAGTCGCTCAACCTACATACCCCAGCAGGAAAAATTCGCTTCACTGATTAAGGCCGGCAAGCGCGACGAGGCGGTCGACGTGCTGATGGGCGAGCAGCGCAAGACCTTCAGCGAATATCTGAAGAACGTCAATGAGCTGATCGCCTACCAGACCAAGCTGATGCAACAGTCCGGCAAGGTCGCCGACGCGGCTGCCGAGGGTGGGCAGCGTTTGATTCTCTTGCTGGCGAGCATCGCTCTGGTACTGGCCGTTGTCCTCGCCTGGCTCATCACCCGCAGCATCACCCGGCCAGTAGGCGAAGCGCTGGATGTGACGCGGCGGCTGGCTGACGGTGATCTGACGGTAAGGATAGACGACGTCAGCAAGGATGAGATCGGCCAGATGCTTGCCGCCCAGCAGGGGTTGATCGCCAAGCTCAACCAGATCATCGGCGAAGTCAAAGGATCGGCAGACGCCTTGTCCAACGCCGCCGGGCAAGTCTCGGCCACGGCGCAAAGCCTGTCGCAGTCCTCCAGCGAACAAGCGGCGAGCGTGGAAGAAACCACGGCCAGCATCGAACAGATGACAGCCTCGATTACGCAGAACACCGAGAACGCCAAAGTCACTGACAACATGGCCACCAAATCCTCGGGCGAAGCCGAGCAGGGCGGCAGCGCGGTGAAAGACACCGTCGAAGCCATGAAATCGATTGCCAGCAAGATCGGCATCATCGACGACATCGCCTACCAGACCAACCTGCTGGCGCTCAACGCCGCAATCGAAGCGGCACGGGCCGGGGAACACGGCAAAGGCTTTGCCGTGGTCGCCGCCGAAGTACGCAAGCTGGCCGAGCGCTCACAGGTTGCGGCACAGGAGATCGGGCAACTCGCCGGCTCCTCAGTCAAGATGGCCGAACAGGCCGGCAAACTGCTTGACGAAATGGTGCCCAGCATCAAGAAGACTTCCGACCTCGTACAGGAAATCGCCGCCGCGAGTCAGGAACAAAGCCAGGGCGTCGGCCAGATCAACGGCGCCATGGGGCAACTCAACAAGGCCACACAACAGAATGCCAGCGCCTCGGAAGAACTTGCCGCCACCTCGGAAGAAATGGGTGGCCAGGCGGCGCAGCTGCAGGAACTGATGGAGTTCTTCAAGATCGAGGAGCAAAAACTCGGCGCTGGTGGCACGGCGAGGAAGTCGCGTCCTGCGGCAGCGGCACCGAGGTCTGCCCCCCAATCCGCACGTACGGCAGCCGCAGCAGCCCCCGAAGGCGACTTCGAGCGCTTCTGAAACCGACCAGCCGACCAAGGAGAACACCATGGGACAAGTCGCTCAACAAGCCGCCAAGCCCGGCGCCAAGCAGGCAGGCAAGACCGCGGTCGCGGTGGCCGGCACGACCGAGATCGCGCAATACCTCACCTTCCAGCTCACCGGCGAGATGTACGCCGTGGGCATTCTCAACGTCAAGGAGATCATCGAGTACGGCAGCCTGACCGAGATCCCGATGATGCCGGCCTTCATTCGCGGCGTGATCAACCTGCGCGGCTCGGTGGTGCCGGTGATCGATCTGGCGGCGCGCTTCGGCGGCCAGCAGACGGAGAACTCGCAGCGCACCTGCATCGTGATCATCGAGCTGACGCACGGCGAAGAGCATCACGACATCGGCATCGTGGTCGATGCGGTGTCGGAGGTGCTGGAAGTCTCGAGTGCCGACATTGAACCGGCGCCCAGCTTTGGCGCCAAGATCCGCGCCGACTTCATTGACGGCATGGGCAAGATCGACGGCAAGTTCGTCATCATTCTCAATATCCAGAAGGTGCTCTCGGTTGATGAGATTGCGTCGCTGGCAACGGTGGCGGAAGGCCACGCAGCACCGGGCACAGCCGATTAAACGGCGACCATTTACTCTGAGGAGAGAACCATGAACCTGCGATCGATACGCGTACGACTGCTGCTGCTTTTCTCTGCGCTCGCGCTGGGCATGGCGTGGTACCTGTTTGCCAATGTCAGCAGCGAGATTGGCAAAATGCGTGAAGGCAGCAGCATCGCTGCCGTCAGCGAGGTGGCCGTGGCCAGCAGCGCGCTGGTGCATGAATTGCAGAAAGAACGCGGGCTCTCCGCCGGCTTCATTGGTTCCAAAGGCACGAAGTTTCGCGACGCGCTGGCGCAACAGCGCAAGGATACCGACGTCAAGCGCAAAGCGCTGGTCGAAATCTTTGCCGGAAAAAAAGATGATCTCCCCCTCGTTCTTGCCGGCCGTGTCAGCAAGGGCAATGAACTCCTGAATGCTTTTGACAGTCGCCGTCAAGAGATCAGCGCGCTATCGCTGACCGGGGCGGGTTCCTTTGTATTTTTTACCAGTGCCATCGAAAGCTATCTAGCCGGGGTAGCCGAAGTGGCCCCCATGCTCAGCAACGCAGGCATGATGCGGTCGTTCTCCGCCTATGTCATGTTCCTCAACGCCAAGGAACAAGCGGGGCGCGAACGTGCCACGGTCAACGCCGCAGTATCTGCCGACACCCCTGTCAACCCGGCCTTGCTGGGCCGTCTGATCGGGATTGTGACCAGCCAGGACAATTACCTAGGCAACTTTCGCTCCGTGGCCACGCCCGACGAAAAAGCGGCGCTTGATACCCTGCTGAACCTGCCCGCAAGCAAGGAAACCGCCGCCATGCGTCAGCAAGTACTGGACAAGGCGGGTGAAGGGCAATTCGGCATTGCGCCGTCGAACTGGTTCTCCACCATCACAGCCAAAATCGACGCCATGAAGGTGCTCGAAGACAGCTTCGCCACCGGCATTGCCGATGCATCGTCCGCCCTCACCAGCAGTGCCCAACGCGGACTGGCGATTGCCGTTGCCCTGACACTGATTGTCATCGGCTTCTCCATCGCCTTCGTGCTGGTACTGACGCGCATGCTGCGCGACGTGAATGACATCACGCTCGCTGCCGGGTGCATGGCCGATGGCGATCTCACCGTCCAGTTGCGGGTCTCGCGCCGGGACGAGATCGGTGAATTGCAGGGCGCCATATCACGCACCATTGAGAAGCTCTCCAATACCATCGGCGAAGTCATCAGCGCCTCTGACGCCCTCAATAGTGCTGCCGGGCAGGTGTCGCAGACAGCGCAATCGCTGTCGCAGTCTTCCAGTGAGCAAGCCGCCGCAGTCGAAGAAACCACGGCCTCCATCGAACAGATGGCGGCCTCGATCAGCCAGAATACCGAGAACGCCACGGTTACCGACAACATGGCCGCGAAGTCCTCGGCTGATGCCGTCGGCGGCGGTGAGGCGGTGCAGAAGACCGTAGAAGCGATGAAGGCCATTGCCGGCAAGATCGGCATCATTGATGGCATTGCCTACCAGACCAATCTGCTGGCTTTGAATGCGGCGATTGAAGCGGCGCGTGCCGGCGAAGCGGGGCGCGGCTTTGCGGTGGTTGCGGCCGAAGTCAGGAAGCTGGCCGAGCGCAGCCAACTGGCCGCGCAGGAAATCGGCGAACTGGCGGATTCCAGCGTCAAGATGGCCGAACAATCCGGTCGGCTGCTGGATGAACTGGTGCCCTCGATCAAGAAGACCTCCGACCTCGTTCAGGAAATCGCCGCGGCGAGCAAGGAACAAAGCCAGGGCGTAGGGCAGATCAACGGTGCCATGGGGCAACTCAACAAGGCTACGCAACAGAACGCCGCATCATCGGAAGAACTGGCCGCGACCGCAGAGGAAATGGGTGGCCAGGCGGCGCAGCTGCAGGATCTGATGGAGTTCTTCAAGATCGGCGAACATTCAGTTGAGAGAGGCTAGGCAAGCGTGTCACTGATTCCGAGCTATTCGTACCACGATGTTGTGGAAGACTCAGCGTTCTCTGCCGAGGCGCTGAAAGGCGCCCTGCTGTTGATCGTGGACGATGTGCCGGCAAATCTGAGCCTGTTGGGCGATCTCCTGCATGTCGCCGGGTATAAGGTCAAGGCGGCCAATTCGGGCCGGGCGGCACTGCGCTTTGCTGCTCAGGAACCGCGTCCTGCCCTCATCCTGATGGACGTGATGATGCCGGACATGGATGGCTATCAGGTACTCGTCCGCTTGCGGGAAGACCCGGCGACGCATGACATCCCGATCATCTTCATTACCGCCCTGGACGACTCCAGCGACGAAGAGCGTGGGTTTCAGCACGGCGCCGCGGACTACATCACCAAGCCGATCAAGCCGGATGTCGTTCTTGCCAGAGTGCGCAGCCAATTGTTGGCGAGATTGGCGACAAACTGGTTGCGTGACCAAAACGCGGCCCTTGAGACTGAAGTCACTCGGCGCATGGACGAAAACGAGCAGATCCAGACCATCAGCATCCGTGCCCTGGCTCACCTCGCCGAGACCCGCGATCCGGAAACCGGCAACCACATTCTGCGCACCCAGAGCTACGTACAGCTGCTTGCCATCCGCCTGCGAAATCATCCACGCTTCGCCGCCACGCTTGATGACGTGTTTGTCAGGATGCTGACCCATTCGGCTCCTTTGCACGACATTGGCAAGGTTGGCATCCCCGATTCGATTCTGCAAAAACCCGGAAAGCTGACCGACGCTGAATGGGTGATCATGAAAACGCATGCCAAGCTCGGTAGCGATGCCATCGAGTCGGCCGAACAGGACATCAACAAATCGGTAGAGTTTCTTCGCCTGGCAAAGGAAATCGCCCACTGGCATCACGAGCGCTGGGATGGTGGCGGTTACCCCGACGCGCTGGCTGAAGAGGCTATCCCGATTTCCGCAAGAATCATGGCTCTGGCGGATGTCTTCGACGCGCTCATTTCGCGACGTGTCTACAAAGAGCCGATGCCCTTCGTTCAGGCCCGGGAAATCATCGCGGCCGAACGCGGTCGCCAGTTTGATCCCGACGTGACCGATGCCTTCCTGTCCTCATTCGGCGAATTCACCCAGATTGCCGAACGTCATAGCGACGGCCGCTGAAAGGCAAAGCACAGTGACAAAGCGAGGCAAAACGCCATGAAGCCAGAGCAAACCCGGCACCGCGCCGCTATTCTGACGATAGTGTTTGGCTACGCTGTCTTCGGTGCGCTATGGATACTCGTCTCCGACCAGGTCGTTGATTGGCTAGTGCGGGACCGGGAAGCAATTGCTATCGTCAGCACACTCAAGGGCTGGATTTTTATTGCCGTAACGTCGCTGCTGCTGTATCAACTCATACAGCGCCAGTTTGGCTTTGACGGCAAGGCCAATGGCGCGGCGATTTCCGCGCCCCCACTCTCCGGATACTCGCGGCGATCCCTGTTTTTGATACTGATCACGGCCAGCTTGGTGATTGGTGGCGTGACGGCGGCCTCAATCGGCTACATCGTCAGTGTTCAACATAAGCGGGCAACTACCCATCTCGAAACCATCGCCAGCCTCAAGGTGCAGGAAGTCGCCCGTTGGCTAAAGGAAAGACGTGGTGACGCGGCGTTCCTCGCTTCCAATCGTGGCGTGATGGAGAACTATCGTCGCTGGCGTGACAATGCTGATATGGCAAGCCGCGACGCGCTAATTGAATTGCTTGAAGAATTCCGCGCCAGCAAGGGCTACCAAAGTGTGTTGTTGAGAGATCCGACGGGGCAACAGCTTTGGGATTCGGCAGACGAAAAGCGTTTCACCAACCCCAAACCGCTTGCCACGACGAGCGAAGGCGTTGCAGGTGAAAGTAATGGCATACAAATACGGACCGACGAAGCTGCCGGCACCCCACTTCACTTCGACGTTTTCGCCCGCATTGCAATGCGGGATGAAAGCCCTGGTCCCAGCATCGTCTTGAGCAGTGCAAACGCTACTCATCTGTTCCCGGTGTTGCAGACATGGCCAGGGCGCAGCATCAGCGCCGAAGTCCTGTTGTTCCGGCGCGATGGCGACCAGGTGCATTTCCTCAATAATTTGCGCTTTCGTACCGGCGTGGCGGGGCAGTTCTCCATGCCCATCAGTACCCCGGAACTGCTTGCGGCCAAGGTATTGCGTGGCGAAACTGAAGTGGGCCGCTTGATCGAAGGAGTGGACTACCGCGACGTGCCGAGCCTGGGCGTCGCCCGCGCCGTACCCGACTCCGACTGGTTCCTGATAGCCAAGCAGAGTCGATCAGAGGCTTTTGCGGAAGCCTGGAGCGATTCCATCTTGATTGCGATGGTCGGCCTGCTCGCGCTGTTTGTGACGGGCATCGGCACATTTGTGATTCGCCAGCGCCGGAGCCTGGAACTTGTGAGAGCTGAGCGCGAAGCCCAGGTTGAAAAATTGCGCTCTCTGGAGCTGTTCCGGGCCATCGCCGAAAATGCGAACGAGGTCATCTTTGCCAAGGATGCTGAAGGCCGCTATCTGCTGTACAACCGGGCCGGGTGTGCACTGGTGGGCAAGACAGAGCTTGAAATACTGGGGCGGGACGCCGCGTCAATTTTCCCGCCCGTGGAAGCAGAAAAACTCACTGCTTTCGATAAAGGCGTGATGGCTTCTGACCGGCTGCGGATAGATGAGACACAAATCACGACCGCGAACGGACCGAGGACCATGCTGCTCACCCGCGGACCGCTGCACGACGCGAAGGGCAATGTAAGCGGCATCTTCGGCATTTCCCACGACATTACCGAGCGCAAGCAAATGGAATTGGCTTTGGAGGCAACAGCCGCCGAACTTAGAACGGCCTTGTTGCAGACACAGTTGCTGATCGACTCGGCGCTGGACGGGGTGATCTGCATGGATCAGGACGGCAAGGTGGTGTTCTGGAACATTCACGCCGAGTCAATATTCGGTTACTCGTCGGAACAGGCCATGGGCCGTGAGATAGCGGATCTGATCGTGCCGCCGGCGCTTCGCGAGCGACATCGGCAAGGTCTGGGCCATTTTCTTGCGTCAAGAGAGCACGGACTCGTTGGCAGGCGGCTGGAATTGTCTGGCATGCGCGCCGATGGCACCGAGTTTCCGGTGGAGCTGACCATCGGGGCGATAAGGGATGCGGGGGCGCCCCTGTTCAGTGCCAGCATCCGCGACATTTCCGAACGCAGGCAAAACGAGGAGCAGCTACGCAAACTCTCGCTGGCCCTGGAGCAGAGTCCGGAAAGCATTGTCATCACCAACATCAATGCTGAAATCGAATACGTGAACGAAGCCTTTCTGCGCAACACCGGCTACAGCAAAGAAGACGTGATCGGCCAGAACCCGAAAATTCTCCATTCCGGAAAAACCCCGCGCGCGCACTACGAATCGATGTGGCAAGCGCTCGAACAGGGCAAGACATGGAAAGGCGAGTTTTATAACAAGCGCAAGGACGGCAGCGAGTACGTCGAGTTCGCCATCGTCAGTCCGATCCATCAGGCCGACGGTAGCGTCAGCCACTACGTTGCGGTGAAGGAAGACATTACCGAGAAGAAGCGCCTTGCCGCAGAACTGGACCGGCATCGTAGTCATCTTGAGGAGTTGGTGCTCAACCGCACCTTGCAATTGCAGGAAGCGCAGGAGCGGGCGGAAGTGGCCAACCGCGCAAAAAGCGAGTTCCTGGCGAACATGAGCCATGAAATCCGCACCCCGATGAACGCCATCATCGGCTTGACCCACATATTGCGTCGCAACAATCCAACACCTGATCAGGAGTTCAAACTGGTCAACATTTCCAGTGCGGCCGATCACTTGCTCGCCGTCATCAACGACATTCTCGACTTGTCCAAGATAGAGGCCGGCAAGGTGAGCCTGCATAGAACCAGTTTCTCCCTGGCGGTATTAGTCGATAACGTGCGCTCAATACTTGCCGATCAGGCAAAAGCCAGGAAACTGGAGCTGACGGTCGACTGTGAGGGCTTGCCGGACCGGCTCTATGGCGACCCGACCCGACTCAGCCAGGCTCTGCTGAACTTCGCCGGCAATGCAATCAAGTTCACTGAAACTGGCGGCATTACGCTGCGCGCAGTTCTCTGCCATGAAAGTGGCGATCAGCTGCTCGTCCGCTTCGAAGTCGAAGACACCGGAATTGGTATTTCTCCGCAAGTGATGGCCGGTTTGTTCAGACCCTTCGAGCAGGGTGATGCCTCGACCACCCGGAAGTATGGCGGGACCGGTCTTGGCCTGGCCATCACTCGCAAATTGGCAGGCTTGATGGGGGGCGACGTTGGCGCTGACAGTACGCCAGGCAAGGGTAGCTGCTTCTGGTTTACCGCCAGCCTGCAACTTGGTCGAGGCGAAGTGCAGCCCCTCCCCCGCGCAGGCATCGGCAACGCCGAGACGATGCTGCGGCAGCATTACCGAGGCGCGCGCGTGTTGCTGGTTGAAGACAACCCGGTGAACCGGATGGTCGCTCTTGAACTGATTCATGCTGTCGGTCTCAACGCAGACTTCGCTGAAGATGGCCGCGCGGCAGTCGCCATGTTTGACTCTGCTGATTACGATTTGGTTCTGATGGACATTCAGATGCCGGTGATGAACGGTCTCGATGCAACCCGGGAAATTCGAACCCGGCCGCGCGGTGCGGCGATACCGATTCTGGCCCTGACGGCCAACGCCTTCGACGAAGATCGAAAAAATTGCAGCGAGGCGGGCATGGATGCCTTGATCGTCAAGCCGGTGGAGCCGGATCTACTCTATGCGGCCCTGCTGAAGTGGCTCCCCAAATCCGCTCGGGACGAGGCCGTGTCGCCGTCAGTGGTCGAAACGACTGCGCCCCAGGAAGCTCCTCCAGCAAGCGATGACGACGATCTGCGCCGGGCCTTGGTCGGTATTGCGGGCTTGGACCTTGAGCGTGGCCTGGTGACGATGCGCGGAAATTTTGAAAAATACACCCGGCTCCTGTCCTTGTTCGCTGATGGCAACCGGGATCAGGGGTACCGACTATCCGAACTTGTGAATGCCGGCAATATGACCGCAATCGGCCCTATCGCGCATGCCTTGCGCGGCTCTGCCGGACTGGTGGGCGCGATGAAAGTGTCTGAAGCTGCGGGCGCCGTAGTGTTGGCGCTACGCAACGGTGAGGACGCGGGCAAGACCATCCGGCTTTGCGTCGGCTTGAGCGAAGCGGTATCACGTCTGGTGGCTGATATCCATCGGACGTTAGTGCCGCCTGCTGTAGAGCTCAACGCTGCAGTGGACCGAGTGCACCGTGACGAAGTCTTGGCACAGCTCAAGGAGTTGTTGGATCAAGGGGATATGGATACGGCTTATCTGGTGCGCGAAGAGGCCGATCTCTTGAAGGCTGTCTTCGGTGAGGCAGGGACTCAACTGATCGCCCTCATCGAGGCCTTCGACTATGAAACCGCCGCAACCGTACTGCGCGATCTGGACGCCGGGCTGCGGGAGGTCGCGCCAAGCGCCCTATCCGCAGATACTCCCGACTCCGGGCAATACTCCTGACTCAGGATTTGGCTGGCAAAAACTCCATGGCCACCCGCACCACTTCCGCGATAGAGCCTGCTTGCAGTTTTTGCATGATGATTGCTCGATAGGTTTCGGCGGTACGCAGGCTGATACCCAACTCATGAGCGATGACCTTCGTCAGTTTGCCCTCATATATGCCTTGCAGTACTTCGTTCTCGCGCGGAGTCAGCAGCGCTATCCGCTCGGCCATTTCTCGATTTCTGGCCTGGATGGCGGCCCGCGACTGGTCGATGCGCAGTCCATCCTGTATGCAATCCAGAAGCTTTTGCGGTGGAAACGGCTTTTGAAAGAAATCGATTGCGCCACCGCGCATGGCTCGAACCACCGTCGTCAACTCCGGGTAGCTCGAGACAAAAATGATCGACACCCCTATTCCCTGGCGCCGAAGCTCATCCTGCAATTCCAGGCCGCTCATCCCGGGCATGCGCACATCAGTCACGATGCAGCCGGCCAATGTGGACGCATCCTCTTTAAGAAAGCTCTCGGCGTCCTTGAACGCGGCGTAGGGCAAGCCTATCGATTCAACCAGATCGGCCAGGGCATAGCTCGCCACGGGATCATCGTCGATCAGATAGACCTTCGGCAGCAGTTCGTCTGATTGTTTGGCGTATTTCAAAAACGTCTCAACAGGCTAGGGTTCAAGCACATGGTTTATCCATTGCCTACGTAGATACCGCAGTTTGCAGCACGATATCCGGATGTGCAAGAAGCGGGCAAATTTGAGATGATGGAACACCATGGTAAGTAGAGCCATGGCATGAACATGCACCATGGCGTGGGCATTTTACAGGTGTTTTGGAACACTGAATATTGCCAAATAGCGGAAGGTCTTAGCGCTTTTTGGGCTTTTTGGATATTGAAATTACTACTGGAACTCAGGCAAGTCTTATCATCCAGGCATTTGCTGAAATGCAGGATTGTTTCTTTTGCGGGTGCTGAAAGCATCCGTCCGGACAGTTGATCATCGGTACTTTTGTGTTCCTAAACTCTCATGCTCGTCAACGAAAACTCGGAAATCAGCAACGCAGAATTTGCGCAGTTCCAGCAATTAATCTACAAGATTGCCGGAATCAGCCTGGCGGACACCAAGAAGGTGCTGCTGGTCGGTCGTCTCGGGCGGCGGCTGAAGCATTTAAAACTCTCCAGTTTCAGCGAGTATTACCGCCTGGTTTCCGACAAATCCGAGGCCGACGAGTTGCAGGCCATGGTCGATCTGCTGACTACCAACGAGACCTACTTTTTCCGTGAAGAGAAGCATTTTGAGTTTCTGGCCAAGAGCATTGTTGCCGCTCATCCAAGCGGAAGCCCGTTCAATGTCTGGAGCGCCGCCTCATCCACCGGCGAGGAAATCTACACGATTTCGTTTGTGCTGGCCGACACCCTGGGCCTGAACGCGGCATGGAGCGTGACCGGCTCGGATATTTCCACGGCGGTTCTGGCCACCGCCGAACGCGGCCTGTACTGGCTTGATCGCACGCGCGGGTTGCCCGATGCCTACTTGCGCAAGTATTGCATGAAGGGTGTGCGCAGCCAGGAGGGCAGCTATATGATTGCGCCGGAGATCAAGCGCCACACGCGCTTCATGCAGATCAACCTGAATCGTACCCTGCCCGCCTTGGGCAAGTTTCATGTCATCTTCCTGCGTAATGTCATGATCTATTTCGATGCCGACACCAAACGCCAGGTTGTTGCCCGTCTCGTCGAGCAACTGCACCCCGGTGGCTATTTCATTGTCGGTCATTCGGAAAGTCTCAATGGCCTGACCGACAAGCTGCGACCCATCAAACCCACCATCTACCAGTTACCCGAATAGCATGGCCAACAAAATCACGGTAATGATCGTGGATGACTCGGCGGTGGTTCGCCAGGTGAATCGCGAAACTCTGGAGCGCGAGCCCGACATCGAGGTTATCGGCGCTGCTATGGATCCGATCTACGCGATGGAGAAGATGAAGGTGCAGTGGCCGGATGTGTTGGTCATCGATATCGAAATGCCGCGCATGGACGGGCTGACCTTCCTCAAGAAAATAATGACTGAACATCCGACGCCGATTGTCGTCTGTTCTTCGCTTGCCGAAAAAGGTGCTGCGGCGACCATGGAAGCGCTCGCCGCAGGCGCCCTTGCCATCATCACCAAGCCCAAACTGGGGGTGAAACAATTTTTGCAGGATTCCAGCAGCGATCTGGTGTCGGCCGTGCGCGCCGCCGCGAAGGCCAACATGCGCCGCGTCAACGTCGGCGCGGCGCGCCCGCTGGTACCACCGCCCAAACTCAGCGCCGATGTCATGCTGACGGCACAGGCGGCCAGCACCCGAGCCATGGCCAATACCACCGACCGGGTGGTTGCTATCGGCACATCCACCGGCGGCACGCAGGCGCTGGAAGCCGTGCTGACGAGATTACCCAACGTCGGCAGCGGCATCGTGATCGTCCAGCACATGCCGGAAAAATTCACCGCGATGTTCGCCGAGCGTCTTAACAGCATGTGCAAGCTGGAAGTGCGGGAGGCGCAGAACGGCGACCGCGTGATGCCCGGCCGCGCCTTGATCGCGCCGGGCGGCCGCCACATGATGCTGCGGCCCAGTGGCGCCCAGTATTACGTCGAAGTGGCCGATGGCCCGCTGGTGAATCGCCACAAGCCCTCGGTCGACGTGCTGTTCCGCTCGGTGGCGCAGATCGCCGGACGCAATGCCCTGGGTGTGATCATGACCGGCATGGGCGATGACGGCGCGCGCGGCATGAAAGAGATGCACGATGCCGGCGCCAAGACGGTGGCTGAGGACGAATCGACCTGCGTGGTATTTGGCATGCCCAAAGAAGCCATCAAGCTCGGCGGCGTGGATCGTGTCGTGCCGCTGGGCGGCATTCCTGCCGAAATCATCGCCTACGGCTGATGGCCCACAGAAAACGCTGACACGCCGCCAAGTCATGCCACCTATCGAACACGACCCCAAAGAACTTGAACGCCGTGCCCGCAATATCAATCCGGGCGGGTGGGCCGTTGAATCCGATCGCCCGATCACTACCCTGCTGGGTTCCTGCGTGGCTGTTTGCCTGTATGACCCGAAGCTGCGCTTGGGCGGTATGAACCATTTCCTGCTGCCGAGCCGCGCCAAGACGACGGATGACGACGTTGACGTCATTCTTGCAGGTGACTATTCGATGGAGGTACTGCTCAATACCATGTTGAGCAAGGGCGCGGTAAAGCAGCGAATTGTCGCCAAGGCATTTGGCGGAGGCACCATCGTGACTTCGATTTTGATGGCGATCGGCCAGCGCAATGCCGATTTCGCCAAGGAATGGCTGCACCGCGAGGGTATTCCTCTGACCGCGCAGGATTTTGGCGGAGCCTGGTCGCGCAAGGTGATTTTCACCCCGAATGGTGGCGACGCATTCTGCCGCCGGCTGCCGATCAACCAGCCCGAGGTGCAAAATGTTGTGCAGGCCGAGCGTGCGTATGAACAGTCGCTGACTCGTCCGGTCAAGCCGAGCGGGGAAAAGAAAATCGAACTATTTTAGTCTTTCAGAACTGTTGAAAATTGCCTGGCAGGAAACAAACGGCGGACATTGAGAAATGCAGAAATGCAGAAATGTGGCTTGTTAAGGCGCAAATCCGCGCCCAACGTGATGGATGGCTTTTTTGTCGTATTCCGTGACGGCCTGTCAGCGAGAGGATGAACCATGGACGTGCAAGCGATACTGACCGACATTGCGGGAACGGCGACCCGCGACGAAATCATTTTTCCCACGACCGCTCAGATGGCGCTTAAGGTGCAGCGCATCCTCGACGATCCGGACTGCTCGATTGACCAACTCGCCAAACTGGTGGCGGCCGACCCGTTGCTGGCGACGCGTGTTGTCGCGGTCGCCAATTCGGTAATCTACAACCGTTCCGGGCGGCCCATTGACGATGTCAGGAGCGCGGTATCGCGGGTCGGCTTCAATACCCTCCGGGTGCTGGCGGCCGCCGTGGTGGTGAGACAAATGGAAGGTATGGCGCGTCACCCGGAACACCGGGAGCTGGCTGTGCGCTTGTGGGAACACACGGCCCATGTCGCAGCACTGTGTCAGGTCATTGCGCGCCGCGTGACGCATGTCAATCCGGACACCGCGTTTTTCGCCGGCATCATCCACGAAGTGGGCGGCTTCTATCTGATATCCCGCGCCGGTGACTACCCGGGCTTGCTGGAAGGTGAGGACGGCAGTCTGCTGGCGTGGGACGAAGGCGGTGCGGCCGAAGTGGGCCGCGCGGTACTCAAGCGACTGGACGCTCCCGCCGCTGTGCAGGAGGCGATTGAAGGCATGTGGCAGGGCTATCTGGCGATGCCGCCGCAGTCTCTCGCCGACACCCTGTTGCTGGCCGACCAGTTGTCGCCGGTGGAGTCGCCGCTGTCCCAGCTTGCCGGCAACGGCCGGGAGGGAATCGCAGCGAACATCGACATCGCGCTGGATGAAGAGACTTTGAGCGGCATTCTTCAGGAGTCATCGGCGGAAGTTGCATCGCTGATAGAAGCGCTTCGCGCCTGAAGTCCCAGGGACGGCAAGCGGGTTTCGGCATTCTTTACGACGGCGTCCAGAGCGCTCCCTCGCTCCTCGAGTGAGGGAGAACCCAGGTTTTCAGAGTTCAGCAAATAGATGCTGACTCAATCGGCTCGCCGCTTATCCAGCCCGCGCAGCAAGCTTGCAAACAGCGCATCGGGGAAAAAGGGTTTGCTCAGGAACTCATTCATTCCTGCTTCGAGGCAGAGGGCCTAGTCCTCGGCAAAGGCATTGGCGGTCATGGCGATGATGGGTGTATTTCGGTTTCCGGGGGGCTCGCGGATCTGCCGTGTCGCGCCCAGGCCGTCGAGCCTGGGCATCTGCATGTCCATGAAGATAGCGGCGTAGGTGTTTTGTCGCGCCATGGCGACGGCCTTTGTGCCATCTTCTGCCGTGCCGATGATCAGATCGGCTTCTTCCAGCAGCATCTTCGCCATTTCCCGGTTTACCGGTTCGTCGTCCGCGATCAGGATGCGACTGCCGGAATAGCGCTGACGGAGAATCATCTCCGCATCCGCATCCTCTACCGTTGAGTCTGCGACTTTTGCTGTGCCTTTATTCAGCTTTACTGTAAACCAGAAAGTGCTCCCGGCTCCCGGCATGCTTTCGGCGCCGACTTCTCCGCCCATCAGTTCGGCCAGGTGCTTGGTGATTGCCGGGCCGAGGCCGGTACCGCCGTACTTGCGCGTCGTTGAGTTGTCTGCCTGCTCGAAGGCACTGAAAAGTCTGGGCATCACCTCGGGCGATATACCGGCGCCGGTATCCTGCACCTCGAAGCGCACCTTCAGGCTATCTGCGGTTTCCTCCTGGTTCAGGATGCGCAACTGTGCGTCGGCCAGCTTGCGCTCGGTGATGTCGCTCAGGGCGATCCGTATCGCCGTCCCACCATCGCCGACTTTTCGTTGAAAATACGAAAGCAGTCTTGACCATGGGAGCCATTGGAATCATGGAGGATCGCATGGTGGCTCAGATTCACGAGGAGCTTTCTCGGTGCAGGCGGTTCAAGGAATCACTTGCCGGTCAGCGATCCAATGTATTGCCGTGAATCAAAATATACAATGGGCTGATCCTTGCAGAACGGCTGTCAATGTTTAAGGAAACACATTTTCAGGCGTCACACCGGTGAAAGCCGGTGTCCAGTGCCATGATTTTCTGGACCATTGCTGACAATTGATTTGATGCTGTGACTCGGGCAGACTCGTCACTCAAGGTCTTGCCGGAATTCAGGATTCTCGAGTCATTGAAAAAATATGTGCCCAGAAGTTTGACTCTCAGTACTTTAGGATTTCCGCAATCCAATGCTTTCTACAGCACCTTCAGAAATCAGCGACGCAGAGTTCGCCCAGTTCCAGCAGTTGATCTACAAGATCGCCGGAATCAGTTTGGCGGACTCGAAGAAAATACTGCTGGTCGGTCGTCTCGGGCGGCGGCTGAAGCATCACAAGCTCTCCAGTTTCAGCGAGTATTACCGCCTCGTCACTGGCGGAAGAGAGACGGGCGAAATGCAGACCATGGTCGATCTGCTTACGACCAACGAGACCTATTTCTTTCGTGAGGGATCGCACTTCGAATTTCTGACCAAGGAAGTTCTCGCCAGGCATCCCGCCAAAACCCCATTCAATGTCTGGAGTGGCGCCTCATCTACCGGCGAGGAGATCTACACAATCTCTTTCGTGTTGGCCGACACTCTGGGAATAGATGCGGCATGGAACGTCACCGGTTCGGACATTTCCACAGCGGTTCTGGCGACAGCCGAACGCGGCATGTATTGGCTTGATCGTACTCGTGGTTTGTCCGACGCCTATTTTCGAAAATACTGCGTGAAGGGTAGCGGCGACCAGGAGGGCAGCTATACCATTGCGCCGGCGATCAAGCGTCACACGCGCTTCATGCAGGTCAACTTGAATCGTGCCTTGCCCTCGATGGGCAAGTTCCATGTCATCTTTCTACGAAATGTCATGATCTATTTCGACGCAGACACCAAGCGACAGGTCGTTGCCCGCCTTGTCCAGCAGCTGCATCCTGGCGGCTATTTCATCGTCGGCCATTCGGAAAGTCTCAATGGCCTCACCGACAAACTTCGCACCATCAAGCCCACCATCTACCAGTTGCCCGCCTAGGCCATGAGTAACTCTTCAAAGACGGACATCCAGTGCGGGGCTACGCTGGCAACATCGCCCAAACTCAGTGCCGACGCCATGCTGGCAGCGCAGCCGGCGCGCCCCCGCGCCGTGGCGATTGCCACCGATCGGGTGGTCGCCATCGGCACCTCCACGGGCGGTACGCAGGCGCTGGAGGCCGTGCTGACAAATTTGCCCGATGCCGGCAGCGGCATCGTGATTGTCCAGCACATGCCGAAAAACTTCACCGCGAAGTTTGCCGCGCGCTTGAATGGCCTGTGCAAGCTGGAGGTACGCGAGGCAAAGAATGGTGACCGCGTATTGCGCGGCCTCGCATTGATCGCACCGGGAGGCCAGCACATGATGCTGCGGCGCAGTGGTACAAGCTATTACGTCGAGGTTGCCGATGGTCCGCTGGTGAATCGCCACAAGCCGTCGGTAGACGTACTTTTCCGCTCCGTGGCGCAGACTGCCGGGCACAATGCGATGGGCGTGATCCTGACCGGAATGGGTGATGATGGTGCGCGCGGCATGAAAGAGATGCATGACGCAGGCGCAAAGACCGTAGCCGAGGACGAATCGACCTGTGTGGTCTTTGGCATGCCAAAAGAGGCCATAAAGTTCGGTGGCGTGGACCGTATCGTGCCGCTAGGCAAAATCTCTGCCGAGATTATTTCCTACGGCTGAAGGTCCGCTGAAAACCTGCACATTAGGTGTGCTCCGGCAATACCATGTCCCTGCTCTTGAAAAGGGCTTGGTCGCCCCCATATCGGCCTCTCGATAGCTATTCCACGTTCCAAGAGGACTCCAAATGAGCACTGATACCCAGAGCGCGCAAGCCTCGCGCGAAACCCTCGGCTTCCAGACCGAGGTCAAGCAACTCCTGCAGTTAATGATTCATTCGCTGTATTCGAACCGCGAGATTTTCCTGCGCGAGCTGATTTCCAATGCGTCGGATGCCTGCGACAAGTTGCGCTTCGAGGCGCTGCACAATTCAGCGCTGTTTGAGGGCGACTCCGATTTCAAGATTCGCGTCGCCTTCGATCCGGTGGCCAAGACACTGACGATCGCCGATAACGGTGTCGGCATGAGTCGCGAGGAAGTGATTACTAACCTCGGGACCATCGCCAAGTCGGGCACGCGCGAGTTTTTCTCGCAACTGTCGGGCGACCAGCAAAAAGATGCCAGCCTGATCGGCCAGTTTGGCGTCGGCTTCTACTCCTCTTTTATCGTTGCCGACAAAGTGACAGTGCTGACGCGCCGGGCCGGGGTCGAAGCCAACCAGGGCGTACGCTGGGAATCGGAAGGCACGGGCGAATTCACCATTGAAATGACCGATCGCGCCTCGCGCGGCACCGAGATCACCTTGCATTTGAAAGACGGCCAGGATGACTTGTTGTCGAGCTGGAAGATCAAATCCACCATCCGCAAGTATTCCGACCACATCGTCCAACCCATCGTGATGAAGGGCGAGAAATGGGACGAAGAGAAAAGCGAACAGGTCGCTACCGACGAAGACGAAACCGTCAACCAGGCCTCGGCCCTGTGGGCCCGATCCAAAAACGACATCAGCGAAGAGCAGTACAAGGAGTTCTACAAGCATGTCGGCCATGACTTCGAAGACCCGCTGACCTGGACCCACGCCCGCGTTGAGGGCAAGACGGAGTACACGCAACTGCTTTACGTACCGGCACGCGCACCGTTCGACATGTGGGACCGCAACGCCCGCCACGGCGTCAAGCTCTACGTACGTCGCGTTTTCATCATGGACGACGCCGAGCAGTTGATGCCGCTCTACCTGCGTTTTGTGCGCGGCATCGTCGATTCCAACGATCTGCCGCTGAACGTCTCGCGCGAGATCCTGCAGGAATCGAAAGACATCGAGGCTATCCGCAACGGCTGCACCAAGAAGGTTCTCGGCATGCTGGCCGATCTGGCTAATAGCGAAGATGCTGCGGAGAGGGAAAAGTACGCTACGTTCTGGGGCGAGTTTGGCAAGGTGCTGAAAGAAGGCATGGGCGAAGACCACGCCAACAAGGACAAGATCGCCGCGCTGTTGCGCTTTGCTTCGACGCAGGCCGACACCACCGACGAAACCGTATCACTGGCCGACTACATCGCCCGCATGAAACCGGAGCAGGAAAAAATCTACTACGTCACCGCCGAAACCTTCAACGCGGCGAAGAACAGCCCGCACCTCGAAGTCTTCCGCAAGAAGGGTATCGAAGTCATTCTGTTGTCGGACCGCGTCGACGAATGGGTGGTTTCACACCTGACCGAGTTCGAAGGCAAGCAGATGGTCTCGGTAGCCAAGGGCGGGCTCGACCTGGGCAAGCTCGAAGACGAGGCCGAGAAGAAGGAACAGGAGTCAGCGGCCGGCGAGTTCAAGGATCTCACCGAGAAGATTGGCAAGAGCCTGGGCGAAAAGGTCAAGGAAGTGCGCGTCACGCACCGCTTGACCGACAGCCCAGCCTGTCTGGTGGCCGACGAGAACGACGTCTCCGGCAACCTGGCGCGCATTCTCAAGGCTGCCGGGCAGAAAGCGCCGGCCTCGAAGCCGATTCTCGAAATCAACCCTCAGCACCCAGTCGTGCTGCGCTTGAAGTACGAAGACAAGCGCTTCGATGATTGGGCGGCGGTACTGTTCGATCAGGCGCTGCTGGCCGAGGGCGGTCAGCTCGACGATCCGGCGACTTTCGTCAAGCGCATGAATCAGCTGATGCTGGAGATGAGCGGCAGCTGACGTCGTTTTGCGGGCAATGCGCCTGCCATTAGACGGCGGGCCCGGATTCTTAACCCGGGCCCGTTTTCATGTGCGCCCGGCAGGGTTACCCTGCAGTTCCGACTTGCCCGTTGCATCCCGACCACATTCGGGAGACTCCGACTGCTGGATGTCTTGTGCGGCCAAAATCCCGGTGAGATACTTGCCGGCGGTCGGCTACCTTTCTGTGCCGGCAACCATCGATGAGGAAAGCAACCATGGGAAACGAAGTGGATACCAGATCAGATTTTGACAAGGCCGCCGGGAAAATCAATGAAGCGGCCGAAGCGCTGCGAGACACCGTCGCCTCGAACAAGGCCGAGCTCTCGCAAGGCGCCTCGATGGTGGTCGCTGACGCCAAGAAAAAAATCAAGCGTGCGAAAACCGTGGCCAAGGCCAATATTGCTGAAGCCAAGAAGGAAGCCAAAAGCGCGACCCGAGTCGCCAAGCGCAAGGCAAAGAAAGTTGCCGGCGCAGCGAAGAAGAAGCTGGTTAGCGCAGAAAAATCTGTCGAGAAGGCGGTCAAGCAAGCTCGCAAGTCCGTAAAGGCCAAGGTGGCGCAAATACGTCAGGCTGTGGACCAGGCGATCAAGTCGACCACGCGGCCCGCCGCCGCCAAACCTGCGGCCAAGAAATCCGCCGTGAACAAGTCTGTGGTGAAGAAGCCTGTGGTGAAGAAGTCGGCGGCCAAGAAGCCCGTGGCGAAGAAGCCGGTAGCAAAGAAGCCGGTAGCAAAGAAGCCGGTAGCAAAGAAGCCGGTAGCAAAGAAGCCCGTGGCGAAGAAGCCGGTAGCAAAGAAGCCCGCCGTCAAGAAGGTCGCCGCAAAGAAACCTGCGGTCAAGACGCCTGCAGCCAAGAAGCCCGTCGCGAAGAAACCAGCCGCGAAAAAGACCGCGGTAAAAAAGCCGGTAGTCAAGAGGGCCGCGGTAAAGACGCCGGCGGTAAAAAAGGCACCGGTGAAAAAAGCGGCAGCAGCCAAGGCCGCCTGACGCCGCGCGCAATTGATCGCTTGCACGGCCTGCCGCCGATCATCGGTGCGCAGGCCCGTGTCCTCATCCTTGGCAGCTTTCCCTCGGCCGCATCGCTCGCCGCGCGGCAGTATTACGCCCATCCGCAAAACCAGTTCTGGCGCATTCTTGGCGCGGTGCTCGGCCAGTCGCTGGCGGAAATGGACTACGCGGGGCGCGTTGCGGCGGTGCAGGCCGCCGGCATTGCGATCTGGGATGTGTTCGCGTCCTGTTCGCGCGAGGGCAGTCTCGATGCCGCGATTCGCGATGCCTTGCCGAATCCGCTGGCCGACCTGAAAAACTCGGCTCTCGCGCTACGGCGAGTCTGCTTCAATGGCCGCACTGCCGCGCGCCGCATCCGTGAAGTGGAGGCGCTGGGCTTCGAGGTCGTGGTGCTGCCCTCGACCAGCCCGGCGCACGCCGGCATGAGTTTCGAGGAGAAGCTGGCGCGCTGGCGCGAGTTCGTACCCGGCTAGCTCGACACTCAGCGGGCAACGCCGCGGTCTTCCAATGCTTCAACAAAATTCTTGGCCTCCGCCAACCCCATCCCGGTGCGCTCTCGCAGCAACTTGATCGCCGCAATTTTCTCGCCTTGCTGAAGGTGCTGGAAGATCACCGCCAGTTCCCGCTCCGACAGGTCGACGCCATCGCCGCTTTGCTCGGGGCGATTCGGCGCCTCCGCCTCTCCCGCGCCGCGCGTTCGAGTCCCGCTTCTGCGTGCGGGTGAGTTTGATCGCGACCCGGCGCCAAGGACTGCTGCCGACTTGTCGCCAGAGCCCAGGCGCGAAAGCACCCAGACCAGCACTGCCCCGGCGATTAGGCCGCCCAGCAAAGGCGGGATGCCCATCGATTCCAGCCATAGTGATATCTCGTGCATATCGTCGTGCTCCGCCGTTGCCGTTGTGTCGACGAACCTTACGCCCCTTCCTTGCTTGCTTGTTTCAATCGGCCAACATATTTTCACCGGTAATTGACAGCCAACAACGCCAGGTGCATGCTCCTTGCCCGAGCGTCCTCGAGAGAGGCGATGAGCCCTCAATCCTGGAGCGTAAATTTCCATGAACGCCTTGAATACGGTGATATTTCGCCGAGTGATTGATGGAAATGCAGGCAGGATGATACGAAATTGTCTCGTGATTCTGGTCGGTGCTCTAAGCTACCCCAGCACCGGCAGGACTATGTCATGTACTGTGTACTGTCCCGATGGCAGCAGGCCGAACGTGGATTGCAATTCGACCGCTGATCCCTGTGCGTCGGGTGGCAGATCGGGAGGTTCCAGCTACAACTACGAGGCTGCTCGTCGCGCCCAGCAAGCTGCAGCGGCCGCCGCTGCCGCCGCAGCCGAGGAGCGTCGCCGTCAGGATGAGGAGGACGATCGCATCGAGCGCCTGCGTCAAGCCGAGGAGCAGCGCAAGAAAGAGGCGCGCGATGCAGAATTTATTCGCAACCGCGACAAAACAGTTCTCAAAGGCAGCATCGGAACATCCGCATCTTCCAACAGCGCTGGCCTCAAAGGCAGTAGCAGCGCCGTCAATACCGGCCTGAAGCTTGGCAGCGCGAGCGATCGCCCGACTCCCGGCATTCAGGGTCAGCACGCGGCATGGAAGCAGCTGCATTGTGCTGCGGCTCTGTCCGGCTATGCCTTCGCCGCGGTCAAGCAGGCGACGCCGGACTATCAGGAATCCAGCTTCCTGCTGGCGCAGGCATCGAATGCTTTGAGTGGGCAGGCGCTGAATGTCGAATGTCCGGCGGCGCCGCCGTTTCCTGATTTGCGCGGCCGCGCGGTCGATATGGATCGGGTCAAGCAAACCGAAGAGAAGATTCTCGGTCGTGCTGTGGTGATTGTTGAACGTATGAAGCAACGCACGGCGCCTACAACGGGCGCCTTGGTGGCGCCAGCGAAGAAGGAAGCCGAAACGTCCGATGAGAAAATGCGGCGTGTCCAGAAAGAACTGAATCGGGCCAACAGCCAGAAGATTACCGGCAAGACCAAAGCGGAAATCAACGAGCAGGAGCGCGACCGCAAGGAGTTGGCAAAACTTATTCTGGCCAATGAGCAACTGGAAAAGGGTGAGCTGATCAGCATCAGCGCCGATACGGCGGAAAAAAAATCCCCACGCTCGCGCCGAAAAGCGGCGCCGGCTTCCAAATGAAATTCTGCACTATTTCCGAAATCGTCCTGATGAATTCAATCCGGCTTCTGCTGGCAACCGCGCTCCTGACGGTAACCCTTGTTCACGCAGGAGTCCCGGCCCTGCCGGAGATACCGCAGACATTGCCCGACGGTTTACGTCAGCCTCTGATTGTCAAACGACAACCGCTGGCGCTGCGCAAGCTGGCGCTGGTGGATGAAGGCACGGCCATCAACAGCGCTTGCGCCAAAGTGGAGAAAGGCTCCAGTCAGCATCAAAACTGTCTTGTCAGACTGGCGAAGTTCAATACCCGGGCTGACGCTTTGAGTGACGAGATGGACAGGCTCGCCGATGAGATTGACGCGGCCGTGCGCAAACACACCATTGACAGCATGAACGCGCTCGCCCGGCACTTGGGGTGGGCTGCGGACGAATTGGCGCGACTGGATACGGCGCTGAACAGCCTGGCGGTTGATGGGGACCCCAATGTGACAGATATCCAGATCCGCCAAACCTGGCAGCTTGTCCAGGCCCGCGGCTATGACACTGCACTTGCAGCAAAGGCAAGCCAGGGCGAAGGCCCCGGGATTCCCGGTGCCGGCACGCAGACTCGATATGAGGACTGCACTATTTTTGCTCTCGCCAATGCGACAGGCCTGCCCTATGCCGTGGCGGCAGCGCGCGCGGCGAAGCTGATCGGTGAAGCCACATGGCGCGACGCGGCCGGCAGTGCGCAGCCGCAGAAAACTATTGAACAGCATGGACTCACGGGTGGCGAAGTGGTGATGTTGACCGAGGCCTTCGGTCAGGTTGAAGTGGTGAGCAGTGCCGATTTTGCAAAATCCTTGAAGGCAGGCAGCCCGGTAATGGTCAATGTTGTACCCGCCAGTGGCAACGTCAACAGTGGGCATCAGGTGGTTTTAACCAAGATGTTCGTGCATGAGGGGGCAAACTGGTACGAGATGATGGACTCCAACCAGGGGCCCTTGCGGAGACTGTACTTGAGCAGCAAGGAGTTAAGCACGATGCTGCAGGAAAACGGGGTGGCGTTCCATCGCGACCCCGGCACAACGCCGATGCTCTTGCGCTAGCGCGAGATTGCAAACCGAATGATCAACAACAAAAACTGAAAGCCAACCATGCGCTCCATGAGCAATCTCTTCGCTGTCGTTCTCACATTGTTGGCATTGGCGGCGACCGCCCATGCGCAGGAAGACACGCCTCTTATTGAAGCCGTCAAAGCCGGCCATCGGGCAGAAGTCGAGGCCTTGCTGGCCAAGGGTGCGGACGTCAATGCCAAAGGCAAATATGACTATGCGCCTTTGCATTGGGCGGCGATCAAGGGGAACAAGGAAATTGCCGAGTTGTTGCTGGCTAAAGGTTCAAATGTAAATACCAAAACCGGTAAAGATTACTCATCTTTGCATGCGGCGGCGGCAAATGGCAGCGTCGAGGTCGTAAAACTACTTCTTGCCAAAGGTGCGGATATCAACGCGCGCGAGGAGTATTGCAACTGGTCCGCGCTACACCGCGCGATATTTGATGGAGAAAAACCGGTCATCGAACTGCTGGTCGCACGTGACTCTGGGATTGAAGCGCTTGTCCCGAAGGGAAGCGATATCAACGCAAAGGATTGTCGCGGCATGGCACCGCTGCACTACGCGGCACAAACCGGCAACAAGGCCTTGATGGATGCGTTGATCGCCCGCAACGCAGATTTGCGCGCGGAGACCAACGAAAAGAAAACCGTTTTGCACTACGCGGCCCAAAGCGGAAACAAGGCGCTGGTGGAGTGGCTGGTGGGGCGCGGGCTGGATCTGAATGCCGATGCCGGTTACTACGGCATACCCATTCAATTCGCCGCACTGAGCGGCAACAAGGCGCTCGTCGAGTGGATGGCTGGGAAGGGGGCCGACATCCATGCCAAAAACAAATATGGCGATACGGTGCTGCATTTCGCGGCGCAAAGCGGGAACAAACTGCTTGTTGAATGGTTGATCAAGAAAGGTGCGAATGTAAATGCCAAGTCGAGTCATGGTACTCCGCTCGATCAGGCTGCAGAGAAGGGATATGGCGAACTGGTCAAGCTGCTCGTCGCCCGTGGCGCCGACCTGAAAGTGCTTGGCGAGTATGACAAAACGGTTCTCCACTACGCCGCGAAGAGTGGAGACAAGGCGCTGGTTGAATGGCTGGTTGGCAAAGGGATGGACATTCGGGCCAAGGACAAATACAACGAGACGCCATTGCATATCGCAATGAGTAAGGACAAGGCCCTCATCGAGTGGTTGATAAAACAGGGCGCGGATGTCAATGCGAAAGCCACCTATGCGGGCGTGCCCTTGTCGCAGGCTGCGGCATACGGTGATCAGGCTCTTGTTGAGTTTCTGATTGCCAACGGCGCCAATCTAAAGCTGCACGAGGGGCTGGTACTTTACGCCGCGGCTTTACGCGGCGACCGCGATCGGGTCGAATGGCTGGTCGGCCAGGGTGTCAGCCTCGCCGCGAAGAACGACAGCGGCCGGACCGCTTTGCACGCGGCAGCGGGGGGGGGTGAAAGTAAAGTCGTCGCATGGTTACTGGGACGGGGCGTCGAAATCAATGCAAAAGACAACTCGGGGCAGACGCCATTGTTTCTTGCCGCTCGCCAAAGCAAGGAGGTCGTTGAACTGCTGCTTGAAAAGGGTGCGGACATCAACGCGGCGGACAATAGCGGCGATACGCCCCTGCATAACGCGGCAATCGATGATCGCAAGGAAGTGATCCTGCTGCTGGTTGCCAAGGGGGCAAACGTCAACGCGAAGAACAAGAAGGGCAGGACCCCGCTTTTCAATGCCGCTTACCACGGCAAGAACAACATCAACACGGTCGAGGCACTGATCGCCAGCAAGGCGGACGTCAATGTAACCGACAGTGATGGCGAAACCTCACTCCATCTGGCGGCGAAGGGCGGCAAAATTGCTATCGTCCTGGCACTGGCCAAAGCCGGTGCCAATGTCAATGCCGCCGACAACAGTGGTCGTGCTGCGATTCACATCGCGGCAGACAAAGGCAACAGGGCGATGGTCGAAGCGTTGCTCAATAGCGGTGCCGACATCAATGCAAAAAAGAAGGATGGCAGCACAGCGTTTTATGTCGCGGTATACGAAGGCAAGACCGATGTTGCTGAACTGCTTCTCGCCAAAGGTGCGGATGTCAATGCCAAAGGGGGAAGTTACGGAGGCACGGTGCTGCATGAGGCGGCGGGCAAAGGGCAAAAGGAAATCGTCGAGATGCTGCTGGCCAGAGGTGCGGATGTCAATGCCAGGGAAAAGGCCGGATACCTGAGAACGCCCTTGCACAGGGCGGCCGAGGGTGGGCACAAGGACCTCGCCGAATTACTCATCGCCAAAGGCGCCGATGTTAACGCCCGAGACAAGGACAAGAACACGCCGCTCTATGTTGCCGCCGTCGGCGGCAAGGCGAGCCTGGTGGAACTGTTGCTGGCAAAATCATCACTCAGCGTCGAGGACCGAGACAAAGCGATTTTGTGGGCCATTCGATACGGACGAAAAGACGTGATCGCGGTATTTGTGGCGCACGGCATGGACGTCAAGGCGCGGAACAAGGATGGCGAAACGCCTCTCTATGAGGCTGCCTACTCTTACGGCAAAGGCAAGGATGCCGCCGAACTGATCGAATTCCTGATTGCCAAAGGGGCCGATGTAAACGCGAAAACGAACAGTGGCGATACCGCCTTGCATCATGCGCTGGTCAGCAGCAGCGCCTGGAAGGAACCTATGGAAATCTTGCTGGCCAAGGGCGCCGACGTCAACGCAAAAAACAGCAACGGCGCCACAGCCTTGCATAAGGCGGCCAGCACGTATAGCGCGAAGAAGGAGATGGTCGAAATCTTGCTGGCACATGGCGCTGATATCAACGCAAGAACCAATGAAAACACCGGGGCAAAGACGCCGTTGCAAGTCACTGACGGTATAAGCGATATCAAGGTGCGTGGAGAGATTGTCGCCGTGTTGCAATCGGCAATGCTCAAAAAGGCCGGCAATCCGCGTGAGTTGTTCAAGCAGCTGCTGGCCGAACTCAAAGGCAATGGCAAGAACGAAACCCTGCGCAAGTCGGTCATCGACATCGCTCTTCAGTTGCAGCCGCGACCGGCCATCCCTGCTGAGGCGGAGCAGTTTGAAGGCCGCGCACAAGCTGCTTACAGGAATGCCAGAAACGAAGCGGACATGCTCGCCGCCGCGCGCGAATATATGAAAGCGGCCGACCTCGCGCCCTGGTTCGCGAACTATTACGTTGATCTATGCACGATTCTGGAAAAGGCCAACCGCCCGCCCGAAGCCATGCGCGCCTGCAAGCTCTATCTGCTGGCTGCGCCTACGGCGGCGGATGCCGCTGATGTGCGCAAGCGCGTTGCGGGGCTGGAGTACATCGTCGAACGTCAAAACAGCAATTTCTCCAAGCGAAAATCCTGCAACTCCATGAGCAGTATTTATGAAGACGGGGCGAAGCTTGTCCGGATCGGTTCCAGCAAGATATCCGTCAAGCTGATGTCGTCTCTGAACAGAGGCGTGTGGCGCAATCAACTTTGGATCGCTGACATCACGACCATGCCACAAAATATTTTCGGGCAACGTTTTGAACTGACTCCGGTCGATACGACCTTTCAGCTTGAAGACCGGATCAAGGGAACACCCTGGTTTCGGCTGACGATATCGCGTGATGGTCGCATCACGTTTGGCGGCAGCGGCAGCCCGCAGGCGGAGATCGCCACCAGTACAGCCGAACTTCATCAACTGCGAAACGCACAGATGGAGAACTGCACCGTCGCGATGAAGTACGACGGCAAGTATTTCGTTTTCTTGGGGCAGGGCGGAAGCCTCAGCACCAAGGACGGATCCATGGTGTCCGGTGGCCTGTTCTTTGAATCCGATTGCCAGGGCAAGCTGCTTGGCGACAAACCGGGCTGGCTCCCAGTGGGGCTGGATCCGCATCCGCAGACCCCTGGAGCGAATCGGGAAAAGTCCTACTGGAAATCGGAAAGCTTCAGCCCGGCTTCGGTGGGGAGTTGCCGGACCAATTCGAAAGACGATTTGAGGTGGCTCGCGTCCTAAACCCAAGAGTTCTGATGATATGTGCGCGACCAGCGCGAGACTGGCTCTATCAGATCATTAGTGTCGGTGCGAAAGTCAGCCTTCGTTAGTTGAGCCTCATTGGGTCTGTTTTCAATGTTAAGTCGTTAAGTACAAAGTCGGATTGATCAGACCTCTCATTAGCTGTTTTGGCCGAGTGCGGAAACTCATCTCAGATGACTCGCCTCATAGTCAGCCAAAACCCTTTTTTCCTCAGATGAACCGGGCGAGTATGATGATAATTGTCGCTGTTGCTGAGGGAGCATCCCATGGAAAAGCCTGCCGCCCTGCCCGAACTTGACCACCCCATGACCGATGCCGAGTCGATTCGGCGCTCGCTGTACAACCGCCTCATTTATACCGTCGGCAAGGACCCGATTACCGCGACTGATCGCGACTGGTTTTACGCCGCTGCCGCGGTCGCGCGCGAACGCATGATCGAGCGCTGGATGGAGACCATGCGCAGCTACTATGTTGAGGACCGCAAGCGGGTCTATTACCTCTCCATGGAATTCCTCATGGGCCGCACGCTGACCAACTGCATGCTCAACATCTGTGCCGAGAAGGAATTTCATGACGCGCTGACGGCGCTGGCCGAAATGGGCTTGAAACCTTTGCATCTCAGCGAGGTGGAGCCGGACGCGGCTCTGGGTAATGGCGGTTTGGGGCGGCTTGCGGCGTGCTTCCTCGATTCGATGGCGACCATGGGCGTGGCCGGATACGGCTACGGCATTCGCTACGAATATGGCATGTTCCACCAGGACATCAAAGACGGGCAGCAGGTTGAGCACCCGGACAACTGGTTGCGCTACGGCAATCCCTGGGAGTTTCCGCGTCCCGAGGTTCTCTACCAGGTGAAGTTTCATGGTCATGTGGTGACGTACTCCGACGAGGGTGGCCAGACTAGGCACCAGTGGGTCGAGACCGATGACGTCATGGCCATGGCCTATGACTATCCGATTCCAGGCTACGACACCGGGACGGTGAACAACATGCGTTTGTGGGCAGCCAAGGCCAGTCGAGATTTTGATCTCAAGTATTTCAACGAGGGCAACTACATTCGGGCGGTGGAGGACAAGAACGAATCCGAGAATCTGTCCAAGGTGCTCTATCCGGATGACACGACCGAAATGGGACGAGAGTTGCGTCTCAAGCAGCAGTACTTTTTTGTTTGCGCATCGCTGCAGGACATGCTGTATCGCTTCACCAAGTCGGGTACACCGCTGGATGACTTGCCGGACAAGGTGGCGTTCCAGCTGAACGATACCCATCCATCAATTGCCGTCGCTGAGCTCATGCGCATTCTGATCGACCAGCACCAATTCGAATGGGGCCGGGCCTGGGGCATCGTCACGCGTACTTTTTCATACACCAATCACACACTCATGCCAGAGGCGCTGGAAACCTGGCCGGTGCCGCTGTTCGAGCGCGTGCTGCCGCGCCACTTGCAGATCATTTACGAGATTAACCATCGCTTCCTGAAAGACGTAATGCACCATTACCCGGACGATCCCGAGCTATGGAAGCGCATGTCGCTGATCGATGAGACCGAGGACAAGCGCGTTCGCATGGCGCACTTGGCGGTTGTCGGAAGTCACAGGGTGAATGGTGTGGCAGCCATTCATACTCGCTTGATGAAGGAAACCATATTTGCCGATTTTCACCGCATGTGGCCGGACAAGATCGTCAATATGACCAACGGCGTGACGCCGCGGCGCTGGCTGAATCAGGCCAATCCGGGGCTGTCGAGGCTGATCACGAGCCACCTCGGTCGCGGTTGGCTCAAGGATCTCGACCAACTGCAGCAACTCAAGCCACTGGCGACCGATGCAGGTTTTTGCGAAGAATTTGTTCGCGTCAAACATGACAACAAGGCGCGCTTGGCGCAGATGATTGAGAAGCGTCTGGCGATCCGCGTCGATCCCGATTCCATGTTCGACGTGCAGATCAAGCGCATTCACGAATACAAACGGCAACTGCTCAATGTGCTGCATGTCATTACGCTCTACAACCGGATACGCGCCGGTGCCAATGTGCCGCCGCGGACGGTAATTTTCGGTGGCAAGGCGGCACCCGGTTATTACATGGCCAAACTCATTATTCGTCTGATCAACGACGTCGCCGTAATCGTCAACAACGATGCATTGATGCACGATCGGCTCAAAGTCGTCTTCATTCCCAACTACGATGTTTCCAATGCCGAAATCATCATTCCGGCGGCCGATTTGTCGGAACAGATTTCCACCGCCGGAACCGAGGCTTCAGGTACCAGCAATATGAAGCTGGCGATGAACGGTGCGCTGACCATCGGCACCCTGGATGGTGCCAACGTGGAAATACGCGACGAGGTGGGGCCTGAAAATTTCTTTATCTTCGGCATGACTGCCGATGAGGTTGCTCAGGCCTACACCGCTGGATACAACCCGTGGGTTCATTACGACAATAATGCCGAACTCAAGCAGACTCTTGACATGCTGCGCGACGGCTTTTTTTCACCCGAGGATAGAGACCGTTTCAAGCCGATATTTGAAACGCTGACGTATCACGGCGACCGGTACTTGATACTCGCGGATTACGCTTCCTACATCACTTGCCAGGAGAAGGTCGGGCAGCTCTATCGCGATCCAGCCGCCTGGACGCGAAAGGCGATACTCAATGTCGCCGGGATGGGTCAGTTTTCATCGGACCGCACTATTGCCCAGTACGCCAAAGATATTTGGAAAGTAGCACCAATGCCCCGCCAGGTTTGAGAACGCAGCAGTCACGGCGAAGTGTTCGCGAATCAGGGAGGGCGACGGCGCCGGTGGCCAGATGCGTAAGTGGGGTATCTGACGGGACAAAAAAATAGTTTGTCCGGCAAGGGCCCGCTCGGTATGATCCGTTCATGAGTTGGATCAAAGAGCAATTTACCGAAGCAGATCTGCAGCGCATGCTGGTGAGGCTGGCGGAGCACGTCAAGGCTTTTCATGGGCTCACCCCTGCGGAGATCAGCGAGGTGCTGGGTAAATCGGAGAAGTGCAGCTTTCCATCCGGTTCCTATATTGTCAAAGAGGGCAATATCGGCTCGCACATGTACATCATCCTCAGTGGCGAGGCGCGAGTATTCAAGGATAGTCGCGACAGCCCGTTGGTCCTCGCCCGTCTGGTAGCCGCAGACAGTTTCGGCGAGATGGCGCTGGCGGACAACGAGGCTCGCAGTGCCAGTGTGAAAGCGGATTCCGATTGCGTGCTGGTCCGCATCAACGACAAGGTTATCAATTCACGCCCCGAGATCGGCCTCAAAGTGTATCGCAACATCGCCAAACTGCTCTCCGCCCGCCTGCGCGAAGCGGACGAACTGCTGGCGTGGCGGCTCTAACGCTCTGCCGCAGGAGCACGTCTTGATTCCCCTGAAAGTCGGCGCTGGTGGTACGGCGATTAGGCAAGCTTGACTTCCATCCTTCCTCTATTCTTTCAACAGTTCGGTCTGGCCGCGCCGTTGTTTGCGCTGGTCGCACTTGGCTACACGCTGATCCGCGGTGCGCACTGGCCGAAATCGGTAGCCGATGCGCTCAATCGCTTTGTTTTTCAGGTCGCCCTGCCAGCCATGCTGTTTCGCATGATGAGCGACATGTCGAATCTGCCGCCGGTCGATTCACGCGTGCTGCTGGCGTACTTTGGCAGTTGTCTGATTGTTTTCCTCATCGGCCGGCTGGTGGCGTGGCGGGTTTTTCGCCTGAACGGTGTGGAGCAATCGGTATTCGGCCTGGGTGGCGTGTTCTCCAATATCGTATTGCTTGGCATTCCCCTGGCCAAAACGACCTTGGGCGATGCTTCTATGCCCTCGGTTGCGCTGGTGGTGGTGTTCAATGCGATGATTTTGTGGACACTGGTGACGGTGTCGGTCGAGTGGGCCAGGCACGGCGAGTTTTCACTCGCGGGTCTAGGCAAGATGATCAGGGGTGTGGTGACCAATCCCATCGTTGCCTCAATTGTCGGCGGCACCCTTTACGGAACGGCCGGTCTGCATATCCCCGCGATGATCGACGCGCCACTGGCCATGATTTCGCACGCAGCGGCACCCATGGCGCTGATCGCCTTGGGTATGAGCCTGGCGGAATACGGCATTCGCGCAGCCTGGCAACAAAGTGCAGCCATTTGTGCGCTCAAACTCCTGGTTCAGCCGCTTGTTGTCTGGCTGCTGGCAGGCCTGTTCGGTTTGCCACCGATTGAGACTGCGGCCGTGGTGGTGCTGGCTTCGCTGCCGGTAGGCGCCAATGTGTATCTGATGTCGCGTCAGTTTGGTGCGCTGGAAGGACCGGTGGCGGCCAGCATGGTCATCTCGGCGGCGATTTCCGCTGTGAGTACACCGTTGATCCTGACTCTGGTGACGCAGCTGTAATTATTTGACTTTGTTGCCTGTACGGCAAAGGTCGATGGATGTCTGCGGACAGACATTGGTAAGGACAGGATCAATTTCCGTCTATGGTTTCCAGCGAGCGGGTGCGCCAATCCAATACCGAAGTGCGCATGAACATCTGCTCGGACAGTCGCGGAAAATCGCGACGGATGACACCAGCGGCGAACTCGGAAAGGAAATGTGATTTGAGTTCTGCTCGCGCGCGATCCACGCCGATTTCTTCGTAGGGAACCGAGGCGAGCAGAAGAAAGCCGTCGTCGGGGATGCGTCCAGCTTTCATGTTGTCGTTGATGATGCCGGCCGCCTTGTTGATCGGCTCCGCCAGATTCGGGCTGTAGGGCCCGACAATCAATGCGACGTTTGGCGTATGCAGGAAGTCAAACCCACGTCCGAGGCAGATCATCCATTCGCGGTGTTCGATGTCGAGTGCACGCGACACCTGTCGCACCTGGGTGATGTGTTCCAGATTGCCTTCAAGCAGCGGCAACAGGTCTTCACGAATCTGCTCCGGCATGTCCGGCAACAGTGCGGCGAGTCGGGGTGCCAGCGAGGACCCGTCGCCGGGGGCAAGTGTTGAAAGATCGAGCCTTTCGTTGTTGTCACCGTGCAGAATCAGGGCGTCTTCGTCTGTCTCGAAGCCGCATACGAGTGGGTAGACCGTGCCGTGCCCGCTGCCGAAAATGTGCTCAATTTGGCGCTTGATGGCATAGGTGTGGCTTGTCGCTGCAGCGGTGTCGTAGTCGAATCCGGCGCAGCCGCGCTGAGAATCACCCCTGGAGTAGTGATAGGTGATGAGAATCAGCACACGCCGGCCTTGACCGACCATGCGCTGCACGTAATGCGCGAGCACCTCGCCCAAGTGGGGCCAGCCCAGGTCGAACATGCCGCCCAGATTGCGAAAGGGCTGGATGATGCCCGGCGGTGTCTGGGTCGCGACTGGCAGATTGACGCGGCCGTCCATGCATTTCAAGGCGGCGATAGCCGTCGGGTGTTCGACCAGATAGCGTCTGCGGGCAAGCCAGGCTTCTGCGCCGGAGAATGTCTCTGAATGCCGGTTGGCGAGATCGAACAGCCAGTCGATGCGTTCATTGATCGATTTGCGGTGAATGTCCAAGCGAACCCTCCCGAAACACAATACCAATACCCCAACAGAGATGCTACTAGTCAGTCTTGATGTGATCCCTCGCCCGCTGCTTGGCGGCAATGTACTCCGAGTGAGGCACATACAGCAGATCTGCGATTTTGCGCATGAAGTGCTGCTCGTGTGCATCGAGATGGCCATCAGCATAGGCCACCTGCCACATGTATTCGACTACCCGGGCTTTTTGCTCACCGGTGAAGGACTGGTTGATGAGCGAGGTGAACTGAAAGTAGTCTGTCGCCTGCAGAGCCTCTTCTTTTGCCAGGGCCATCAGTTCGGCAACCTGAGTCTCATCCAGGCCAAATTGAGTCTGCAACGCATTCGCTACCGAGGCGATTTCCTCCGCCGTGACGCTTGTGTCCATGCGCATCATTTCCATCAGCAAGGCTGCGGTTGCAACATGCAGCGCGTGATCTGATGCCCCGCCTGTTGCCTTGGCGTTCGGCTCGATTACCTGGGCAAAAAATCTCTTGATGCCGTTTATCATCTTTATTCCTGTGCAATCACTGGTAGTCGGTCAAGCAAAAAGCCTCACCACGGAGTACACGGAGGGCACGGGGGTCACGGCGACAGGCGAACCTGTCTTTGCGTCTGATTTCTCCGTGACCTCCGTGTACTCCGTGGTGATCATTTGACTTTCCATCAAATTCTCGACGACTGCCCACTGACAGTATTGTTGGCCCGGAATCGAGCCGGCATCATACCCCGGCATTGAGGAGAGACCGGGTTGTCGGCTATAGTTCGCCGTATCGCCAGAGCCGACTTTTTCGATATGACTGCTGCAACGCCCAAGGAACACCGACTGACAATTCCTGAAGTGATCGACGCCCTGGTTACCGATGGGCTGATCGATCCGGAAGAGGCTGGCAAGTTCAAACAGGACCGGCGCTATTTCAAGGGCGATGCCAATCCTCTGGTGGTGATTGCCGAACAACACTGGAAGTCGCTTTTGCCGCCGCATCGATTGCTCGATCTGGATGGCCTGACGCAATGGCTGGCGAAATGGTCGGGGCTGGAGTTCATGCATATCGATCCGCTGAAAATAAATTTTTCGGCTGTGACGGAAGTCATGAGCAACACTTACGCCACGCGCTTTCGGATTCTGCCGGTTGAGGTAAATCCGCATGAGGTGGTGATCGCGACCGCCGAGCCCTTCCAGCGGGCGTGGGAAGAGGAGATGAAGCCGGTGCTGCGCAAGGACATCCGGCGCGTCATATGTAACCCGGTCGATATTTCACGCTATCTGGTGGAGTTCTACAATCTGGCCAAATCGATCAAGGGCGCGATGGGCCGGGGTGATGTGACCGGTGGAGGCTCAAACTTCGAGCAGCTGGTTGAGTTGGGCAAGAACAATAAACAGTTCGACGCCAACGACCAGCACATCGTGACCATCGTCGATTGGCTCTGGCAGTACGCGTTCGAGCAGCGCGCCTCGGACATTCATGTCGAGCCGCGGCGTGATCTGGGCATCGTACGGTTCCGTATCGACGGAGTTTTGCATCAGGTGTACCAGATTCCGATGGCGGTGCTGAACGCCATGACCAGCCGCATCAAGATTCTGGGCCGTATGGACGTGGTCGAAAAGCGCCGTCCGCAGGACGGACGGATCAAGACGCGAACGCCGGACGGGCAGGAAGTGGAACTGCGATTGGCGACCCTGCCAACCGTATTTGGCGAAAAGCTGGTGATGCGGATATTCGATCCTGAGGTGCTGGTGCGAGATTTTTCCGAACTGGGCTTTGCCGATGAAGAGTCGGCGACCTGGCGCAGCATGTCATCTCAACCCAATGGCATTATCCTGGTTACCGGCCCGACCGGTAGCGGCAAGACCGTAACCCTGTACTCGACACTGAAGAACCTGGCCACCCCCGAAGTGAACGTATGTACCCTGGAGGACCCGATCGAGATGATCGAGGGCTCTTTCAATCAAGTACAAATTCTGCCGGACATCGGCATGGGCTTTGCCGAGGGTATTCGCTCCTTGATGCGCCAGGATCCGGACATCATCATGGTTGGCGAGATTCGAGATCTGGAGACGGCCGACATGGCCATCCAGGCGGCGCTGACCGGCCATCTGGTTTTATCGACCCTGCATACCAATGATGCACCTTCGGCGATGACGCGGCTGATTGAGCTCGGTGTGCCACCCTATCTTCTGTCGGCGACAGTGCTAGGTGTCATGGCGCAGCGCTTGATTCGCACGCTCTGCCCGCATTGCAAACAGGCTGGCGGTATGCGCGCCGAAGACGATGCGGCCTGGACCGCGCTGGTTTCGCCGTGGAAATCCAGCAAGCCGAGCAAGCTCTATCATCCGGTCGGCTGTCTTGAGTGTCGTATGACGGGCTACAAGGGGCGCATCGGGATCTACGAGATCATGCCGATCTCGGCCGAGATGAAAGGGCTCATTGCGGATGGCGCGGAACTGGGCAAGTTGCGTGAGCAGGCCATGCGCGAAGGCATGAAGCCGCTGCGTATCGCGGGGGCTAGAAAGGTTGCCGCGGGCCTGACGACAATCGCCGAGATCATCAAGGTGGCCCCGCCGATGTACGACAAAGGCAAGTGAGTCAATCGGGAGTTTGGCTCGCATGCATCCAGAAGATCTCGAACTGCTACTGACTCGCGTCATGCCCTTTGGCAAACACAAGGGACGCGTGATCGCCGATCTGCCCGGCAATTACCTGAACTGGTTCGCCCGCGAGGGTTTTCCGCCCGGTGAGATTGGACGTCTGCTTGCCTTGATGCAGGAAATGGATCACAACGGTTTGAGTCCGCTGCTCGATCCGCTGAGGCTGCCACGTTTCGCCCGTCGCGGGGCGGGCAGCTTTGACGCAGAATGATGCGCCAGGGCTTGGGCACGGGTTTTCAGCGGCGTTTCTATTCCGGACTGATGCCGTTTGCCCGGGACTTGCGGCAGGTAACCAAATCGATCAGTCCAGCGCTCGAGCTGTCCTCGAAAAATGGAATTGCCGTGAGTTTTCGCGAACGCATCATGCTCGTGGTCACCGGTGTCAATCGCTGTCGCCATTGCGCCTACGGGCACGAGTTGCTGGCACGAAGAGCAGGTCTATCGAGGATCGAGATCGCCACTGCGCTGTCGTTGGACCTGTCTGAATGCCCGGAAGGAGAGATCCCCGGCCTGCAATTTGCCATTCACTGGGCCGAGCGCGATGGACGGCCGACGACTGAGGCCCGGTCTGAGCTGCATGCGGCCTATGACCAAGGCGTTGCACGCCAGATCGAAGTCGCCACATTGATGATTCATGTCGGAAATTGCGTCGGCAACACGTTTGACTATTGGCTCAGCCGGGTATCGCGCGGACGCTTCGGGCTTTTGCCCAGTGAGCGCGAAATGACTGCCCGTGCTTTGGTGTCAGGTCGGGCCGGGCAAGACTGATCGCCGGCGGCTGGCTTCGGTTTTCTCCATGGCCGCATCCGGCAATGAAGCACAGCAGCAAATTGATCTGGTCAGGGGTTTCCTCGATCAGGGAGCGGTGGTTGTTTTAAGCGGTGCCGGATTGAGCACCTCCAGCGGCATCCCGGCATATAGAGACCGAGAGGGTAACTGGCAGCACTCGAAACCCATCGAGCACAAAGAGTTTCTGAATTTCGAGAGTGTGCGCAAACGCTACTGGGCGCGCAGTTTTTTGGGTTGGCCGACTGTCGGCCTGGCGAAACCGACCCGTGGCCATGAGGCTCTGGCCCATCTTGAGTCATTGGGCCGGATTGTGCTGACCATTACGCAAAATGTCGATGGCCTGCACCAGAAGGCCGGCAGTCGATCGGTACTCGAACTCCATGGCGGACTGCATCGGGTCAGTTGCCTTCAATGCCAACGGATACATTCGCGTGATGTGGTTCAGGAGTGGATGCGCGAGGCAAACCCGGATATCGTGCTCGAGGTGAGCAGCCTTGCGCCAGACGGCGATGCTCATGCGGACGAGAGTTTGTATAAGAGGTTTTGTGTACCGACGTGCCCGTCCTGCTCAGGAGTTCTTAAACCCGATGTCGTGTTCTTTGGCGGTTTCGTGCCCAGGGATCGGGTTGATGCCTGTATGACCGCTATCGATTCGGCACACGGCGTTCTGGTGGTCGGGTCGTCCTTGATGGTCTATTCTGGATTCCGCTTTATCGACTACGCCCATCGCCAGGCCAAGCCGGTGATGGCGATCAACCTTGGCAAGACCCGTGCCGATCATTTGTTCGACGCCAAGGTCGAACAGGATTGCGACGAGCTTCTACATCGGTTGCGAGCGCAGATGGGCTAGGGTCGGCCGGGCTCGCATCCTGCGGTTCTTCGGTCGAGCGTGGAATGCCACGCCACCGGCACAGCATCAATACGGTTTTCCACCCTGTCCATAGAACGGCGGAGTGCGGCCGACCAGGCTTTCGAGCAGAGTCAGCTCGGCATCGGTGTGATTGATGACGTCCGCCGGCACCATCATTTTCGGCATTTTCATGTCGTTGTGGATGTACATCGGCTTGTCGTGGTGCCAGGTGTTGTAGCGCTCACTTTCCTGTGGCGCGGCGGTCGGCGTGAGTTCTACACTGCCATAGCACAAACAGAAATAGGTGCGCGAATTGGCGCCCTGGCTTTCGTCCTCGATGTAGCAGCCGGTGCCGCGAATGCCGATGGTGGCGGTTGATGTCTGAATCGTTCGTGCGCCCTTGCCGAACACGGAAAGAATTCTTCCCGTTACCACCCGCATCAGATTCTGCAGTGCGTCGTTGCCGAAGTTCACCGTGGTGAGCTCCCGTTGCATAAAGGCGTCTTTGCCTATGACATAGACCGCCTCGCTGTCGCGGCCGGTAACGATGGTGTCCCCTGCTTGCAGCAACTGGCCTTCCTTCGCCAGTTTGTGATTGACGATCACTTCACCGTGGACCCTGTTGAGTCCGGGCCGGATCGGCGCTTGACCTTTGGCCAGTGCTTCGCTGATCAATCCGGAAATCCCGGCCGGGCCGAGCAGGCCGGCAGCAGCCAAGGCTTTCAACAATTGGCGGCGCTGTTCCATGGCACTCCCTTTCACTTATTGAGTTCGCGCATGGCGCGCTCCAGACCGGCGAGCGTCAGCGGGAACATGCGGTTGTTGAAAATGGTGCGAATCAGTTCGATCGAATGACGATAGTCCCACAAACGCTCCGGCTCGGGGTTGAGCCATACCGCTCGCGGCCAAGTGTCGAGCATGCGTTGCAGCCACGTCGCGCCGGCCTCCTCGTTCGAATATTCGACCGAGCCGCCGGCTTGCAGGATTTCGTAGGGGCTCATGGTGGCGTCACCGACCACCACCACCTTGTAGTCTTCGCCGTATTTGTGCATCACGTCCCAGAGCGGGAATCGCTCGCCATGGCGACGGCGGTTGTCTTTCCAGACGTAGTCGTAAATGCAGTTGTGGAAGTAGAAATATTCGAGATGCTTGAACTCGCTTTTTGCCGCGGAGAAGAGTTCCTCGCAGACTTTGATGTGGTCGTCCATCGAGCCGCCGATGTCGAGGAACAGCAGCACCTTGACCTTGTTGTGGCGCTCCGGGCGCATCTTGATATCGAGCCAGCCGGCGTTGCGTGCGGTGCCGGCGATGGTGCCGTCGAGATCGAGTTCGTCCTCTGCCCCCTCGCGAGCGAAGCGGCGCAAGCGGCGCAAGGCGATCTTGATGTTGCGCGTGCCGAGTTCGACGGTGTCGTCAAGGTTACGATATTCGCGGTTTTCCCAGACCTTGATCGCAGTGCGATTGCCGGCCGATTCGCCACCGATGCGGATGCCCTCGGGGTGGTAGCCGCCATGGCCGAAAGGTGAACTGCCGCCGGTGCCTATCCATTTGCTGCCGCCTGCGTGGCGTTCCTTCTGCTCCTCGAGACGTTTCTTGAATTCTTCCATCAGCTTGTCCCAGCCGAGCTTTTCCAGCTTGGCCTTCTCCTCGGGCGTCAGATGTTTTTTCATCATCATCTTCAGCCACTCTTCGGGGATGTCGGCATCGAGCCCCGGAACCTGCTTGACGCCCTTGAAGTATTCGCCAAAGGCCTGGTCGAACTTGTCGTAGTGCGTTTCGTCCTTGACCAGACAGATGCGAGAGAGAAAGTAGAAGTCGTCGATCGAGTTGCTCGCCACGCGTTTTTTCAGGGCCTCGAGCAGCGTGAGGAACTCGCGCGTGGACACGGGCAGTTTTTTGGCCTTGAGATGGAGGAAGAAATCTATCAGCATCGCTTTTGCATTGCGCGAGAAAAACTAAAAATTTTCACCACAGAGAACACGGAGGACACAGAGAGAAACACGATAAGGTTTTCGCCTTTCTCTGTGCTCTCCGTGTTCTCCGTGGTGATCATTGCTTAAAGGTTCTAAAGGTCCTCAGCGGTTGTGGCGCGCCATGAATACCAGGCGCTCAAATAGATGCACGTCCTGCTCGTTCTTCAGCAGGGCACCCGCCAGCGGCGGCACCACGGTCTTCTTGTCCTTGGAGCGCAGCACCTCGGGCGGGATGTCTTCGGCGACCAGCAGCTTGAGCCAATCGAGAAGTTCCGAGGTCGAGGGCTTCTTCTTCATGCCCGGCACCTCACGCAGTTCGAAGAAGACTTCCATCGCTTCGCGCAGCAGATCTTTCTTCAGGTTGGGGAAATGCACATCGACGATTTGACTCATGGTTTCCTTGTCGGGAAACTTGATGTAGTGGAAAAAGCAGCGGCGCAGGAAGGCGTCGGGCAGTTCTTTTTCGTTGTTGGAGGTGATGATCACGATGGGACGCACCACCGCAGTTACGGTCTGCCGCGTTTCGTACACGTGAAACTCCATGCGGTCGAGTTCGCGCAGCAAGTCGTTGGGAAATTCGATGTCGGCCTTGTCCACTTCGTCGATCAGGATCACGCTTGGCTTGCCTTGCTCGAAAGCCTGCCACAGCACGCCTTTGACGATGTAGTTGGAAATGTCCTTGACCTTCTCGTCGCCCAACTGGGAATCGCGCAGGCGTGACACGGCGTCGTATTCGTAAAGACCCTGTTGTGCCTTGGTGGTGGATTTGATATGCCATTGCAGCAGCGGCACTCCCAACGCCGCCGCGACTTCCTCGGCCAGCATGGTCTTGCCGGTGCCGGGCTCGCCCTTGATCAAGAGCGGGCGTTGCAGGGTGATGGCGGCGTTGACTGCCAGCATCAGGTCGGGGGTGGCGACGTAAGAGTCGGTTCCTTCAAAGCGCATGTCGGTTCTCTTTCACAGTTGATGCAGGGATTATCTCAGACTTGGTCTCAATGTCTTGCCGCGGTGTTTCTTGCGGGGATTTGCCGTATCGTCATCGCCGACTTTCAGCCGGCGGCACGGCGCACGCAGTCGAGATAGGCTGCGCCGTCAGGTGGCAAACCGCTTTTCTGGGAGTGCCAGATCATCTCGCCCAGACATTCAAGCACCGCATGCAGCGCCTCGTGGCGGTCACTGCTTCGACTTAACAGGGCGGTGAAGGCGGTGCGGATGCCGGGAGGCTGGTCGATCGAGAGTTGCTCTTCGATGGCTAGATGCAAGGACAGGTGCAGGAAGGGGTTGGTTTCGCCATGTTCGGGTGTCCACTCGCGGGTCAGCGCGTCTTCGGCTTCGAGCAGAGCGTGATACTCGGGGTGCATGGCAACCAGATCGGCCGCCAGGGTATCCATGGGTGTGCCCGGCAGTTTGTTGCGCCGTTTGGACCAGGCGTCGATTAGAAACTGGCGTGCCTGGTCACGACTGGGATTAAACATGGGTCTTTTCCTTCCAAGCACAGAGGTCGACAACCGGGCAATGCGGACAATCCGGCTTGCGTGCCTTGCAAATGTAGCGGCCGTGCAGAATCAGCCAGTGGTGTGCGTGTAGTCGAAATTCACGTGGCACCGCCTTGAGCAGTTTTTGCTCAACTGCCTCGACGGTTTTGCCCGGCGCCAGACCGGTGCGATTGCCGACACGAAAAATGTGGGTGTCGACTGCGATCGTTGGTTCGCCGAACGCGATATTGAGAACCACGTTGGCGGTCTTGCGACCAACGCCGGGCAGAGCTTCCAGCGCGGCACGGTCGTGCGGGACTTCTCCGCCGTGACGCTCAAGAAGCAGTCGCGACAAAGCTGCAACATTTTTTGCTTTGGTGCGATACAGGCCGATGGTCTGAATGTATTCGGAGATGCCTTCTTCACCGAGCGCGGCGATGGCTTGCGGCGTCGGGTGCGCGCGGAACAAGGGTCGTGTGGCGCGATTCACACCCTTGTCAGTGGCTTGCGCAGACAATACGACCGCCACCAGTAGCTGAAACGGTGTGGCGTATTCGAGTTCGCCTTTCGGTTCCGGATTTGCCGCCGCCAGGCGGGAAAAAAACTCGCGAACCTTCTTCGGGCTCATGTTGCGGCTGAAGGCACCGCGGGCGGCTGGCCATGCAGGCGCTGATCACGCAAGCGCTGGTTGGCACGCGATTCCAGCCAGTTGCGGCCGGCGATCAACAGACCCAAGATAAAAAACGCACCCGGAGGCAATATTGCGATCAGAAATCCCGGATAGTCGGCGGGCAGAATCTGGATACCTGACAGGCTTGGGAAGATCATCTCGATTCCCGAAAACAGCGTGCCTTGTCCGATCAGTTCCCGCACTCCGCCAAGCAATCCGATCACCCAGACGAAACCGGCACCCATCATCAACCCGTCGAGTGAGGATGCACGAAGACCGTTCTTGGCGGCGAAGGCTTCGACACGAGCCAGCACGATGCAGTTGGTTACGATCAGCGGTATGAATATGCCCAGCACCAGATAAAGATCATGCAGGAAGGCGTTGAAAGACAGGTCCACCACGGTGACCAGCGCTGCAATGATCAGGACGAATACCGGGATGCGAATCTCGTAAGGGATGAATGCGCGCAGCGCAGAGATGGCGAAGTTGGCAAGCAACATCACGAGAACAGTCGCCAGCCCGAGGCTCACTGCATTCACTATCGTGGTGCTAACGGCAAGCAGCGGACACAGGCCCAGCATCTGGGCGAGGATGCTGTTCTGCTTCCACAAGCCATTCCAGGCGATTTCCTTGTAGGCGCTCATTGCGGAGTCCTTTCTTCTGTGTAGCTTGTGTTCGGCGGCAACAGGAATAGCCTGTCGCGGCGTGCTGCGGCCCATGCGAGTGCAAGGCCGCTGGCGTTGGTTACTGCTCTAGCAGAAATGGTTGCGCCGCTCATCTGGTCGAAATGCCCACCATCTCTTTTTACACGCCAACTTTTTGGCGTGATCGTGTCGAAGCCAAGATTGTTGAACTGCGTTATCCACGGCCGGGCCTTGTTGCGGTCCTTCTTTGGATTGATGTAGTCACCCAGGCCCGGCGTTTCCTTGTGGCTGGTAACACGCAGGGCGATCAGCTTCCCGTCTTTGTCGACAGCCAAGATTAGCCCGATTCTGCCAGCGTAGCCGTCGGCAGCGGCAGCTTCCAGCACCAGCGCCACCGGAACGCCCTTCTTTCGCGCGCGCCAGACCCGGGTCTCATCGTCGAGCCCCAGCATTTCTTGCGGGGGCAAAATCAAGGCATCGGCCAACAAGTCGTTGTCATAGAGAGTTTGCGGCAGTACTTCGCCGATTAAGCGCAATTTTTCTGCCAAAGCGCTGGCGGCGACATACGGTGCAGTTGCCCGATAAGTGCCTGCCATCAACGCTGTGAATACCATGGCGAACAAAAGCATGATGCCTGCGGTTCGCAAGGAAATGCGCAGTACGCTGGATTCCCGATGGGTAACTTCGATGGGTTCGCTCATTGGGAGCCCTGGTCTTTCTGCTTGCGGCCGAACACCGGTGGCTGGGTGTATTGGTCGATCAGCGGTGCCGCAATGTTCATTAGAAGCACCGCGAAAGCGATTCCGTCCGGATAGGCGCCAAAACTTCGAATGATCCAGGTGAGTGCCGCGACTCCAGCAGCAAAGATCAGTTTGCCTTTGGGCGTTGTTGCTCCGGAAACCGGGTCGGTAACAATGAAAAATGCGGCCAACATGGCACCCCCGGTGAACAACTGGAAGCCGGGTCCGGCAAATCGGGTGGGATCGTACAAGCCGAATGCGCCCGATATGGCAAACAGCGTGACGAGGAAAGCAGTGGGCATGTGCCAGGTGATGATTCGCTGTTGCAACAACCACAGTCCACCCACTAGATAGCCCAGAGCAACCCATTCCCAACCCCGGCCGCCGATGTTGCCGAAGGTGGCGTTGGACCCCAGCAGGCCTGCAATCACCTCTCGCTGTTCAGGGTCGCGCAGCACTGTTCGCAGCGCGTCGAGCGGGGTGGCCATGGTGATTGCATCGAGTTGGCGGGCGCCAAAAATGGCCTGCAACTGTGCTGCGAAATCGGTGAATCCGGCTGCCTGCCATTGCGACATGAGTTGGGGATAGGCCACGATCATTAGTGCAAATGCCACCATCGCCGGATTGAAAGGATTTTGTCCCAGGCCGCCGTAGAGATGTTTTGCGACAACAATCGCAAGCAGGGTCCCAAGCGCCGTCAGCCACCAAGGAGCGATGGACGGAAAAGTCAGCGCAATCAGCCAGGCAGTGACCAATGCTGAGCCATCCATGAGAAAAACCTTTAGGGGCTTTCGGCGCATTGACAGAATCAGCGCCTCGGCTGCCAAGGCGGTAACCGAGGTGATCGCGATTTGCAGCAGGATCGCCGGGCCAAAGAACCAGACGTAGGCTGCGATTCCAGGCAGCAGCGCCAGCAGCACGCGCAGCATGACCGATTGCACGCTGGCCGGTTTCAGTGAGTAGGGTGAGTTGTTCACACGAGGTCCATGGTTCTGTTTAGTCGTCCTGGCGCAAATGGGGCTTGGCCATTTCGCGTATTTCCGCTCGGCGCTGTTCGATGGCGGCGACTTCGGCAAGTTGTTCCGGTGTCAGGTTGTCAACGTTGTCCGGTTGTGTTTCGCCTTTTTGCGCGCGGACACGTTCCAGAGCTGCAGCGATCAATGCTTTGTTTGCATCTTGCTCAGGAGTGGTGGCGGGTTTTTCGGCATCAGCCTTGACAGCGGCGGCCTTCTGCCGCCCAGCGGCAGTCTTGGCCGCAAGTTTGGCGGCTTTTTCCTGTTTTTCCCTTTCTTCGCGGGCGAGGCGGAACTCATAACGCTCACGCGCGATGTCGGCGGCAGCCTTTTCCTTTTCTCGTGCCCAGATTTCGCCTTTGGCGAAACGGAAGTAGTCAACCAACGGGATGCGCGACGGGCAAACGTAGGAACAGCAACCGCATTCGATGCAGTCGAAAAGGTCATATTCCTGGGCTTTACCGAAAATCTTTGCCCGGCTGAACCAGTACAACTCAAAAGGCTGAAGTTCTGCGGGGCAGGCCTGGGCACAGGCGCCACAGCGGATGCAGGGCATTTCTGGCGGCGGCGGTGGAAACAGCGTGGGGGAGCCTGCCAGAATGCAATTGGTGCCTTTGACCACGGGCGTATCCAGACTTAGCAGGGTCACGCCCATCATAGGCCCGCCCATCAAATAGCGGTCGGTATCGGTGCGCGGCTCGGCTAGCGGAAGCAATTCGTTGATCGGGGTGCCGATCAGTACCTCGAAATTGCCCGGTTTGGCCATGTTCCCGCTCAGCGTGAGTACCCTTGATACCAGCGGCTCGCCGTGAACCACGGCTCGGCATACGGCGTATGCAGAACCGACATTGAAACACTGAACGCCATAGTGAGTGCCGAGCTTGCCATAGGGAATCTCGATGCCGGTCAGCACACGAATCAGCTGTTTTTCGCCGCCTGCTGGATATCGGGTGGGGATCGCCACTACCTCGATTTCTTGATCGTTTAGTTGCTGGACGGCGCCGCGCATCGACTCGATGGCGTGTGGTTTGTTGTCCTCAATGCCGACCAGGATGCGACGTGCGCCGGTAATGTGGCGCATGATCATCGCGCCCGCAAGAATCATATCCGCGCGCTCGCGCATCAGGCGGTCATCACAAGTGATCCAGGGTTCGCACTCCGCACCGTTGAGGATCAAGGTCTGAATACCCGTCTCACCAGGGCCGAGTTTTATGTGGCTCGGAAAGCCAGCACCACCCAAGCCGACTATGCCGCTGTCACGCAGGTAGTCTCGCGTCTGCTGTGCCGTAGCAGCCTGGTAATCGAACGCCTTCAGTTCAATCCAGCGGTCAATTCCGTCCGGGTCGATAATGATACTGGGGGCCGGCAAGCCCGATGGATGTGGCACAGGCTGTGGCTCAATGGCCCGCACCGTTCCCGAGGTGGGGGCATGGACCGCTGTGCACATCGGGCCTTCGGCCGCGGCGATCATTTCTCCCTTGAGAACTTTTTGTCCCGGCTCAACCAGGCAGTGCGCCATGGCACGAGCGCTTTGGCGCAATGGAATGATCAGATGCGACGGAAGCGGCGCGGTACGAATCGGCGTATTGGCCGATTCGTCCTTGTGCGAGGCCGGTTTGACGCCTCCCTTGAAGTTGAACAGCTTGGCAATCATGCGGCCTGTTTTAGTTCAACCACCGGGTACTTCCACTTCCAGGTGTCGACTGTCTCTTTGATGGGCTCCATGCGGATGCAATCGACGGGGCAAGGCGCCACGCATAGCTCGCAACCGGTGCATTGGGCAAGTACGACGGTATGCATCTGTTTTGCCGCGCCGACGATGGCATCTACCGGGCAGGCCTGTATGCATAGCGTGCAGCCTATACAAGCTTGCTCATCGACGATTGCAACCGATTTGGGCTTCTCGATACCATGCTCAGCGGAAAGTGGCTTGAACTCGCGGCCGAGCAGGTCGGCCAACTTGTGAACGCCCTCGTCGCCTCCAGGAGGACACTGGTTGATCTCGGCCTCACCTTTGGCTATTGCTCCGGCGTAGGGCTTGCAACCAGGAAAGCCGCACTGTCCGCACTGTGTTTGCGGCAGGATGGCGTCGATCTTCTCGACCAGTGGGTCGCCTTCAACGCGAAAACGCACTGCCGCATAGCCAAGGGCAGCACCGAGCAGGACGGCGCCGGACGCCATGACCAGAAGCGCTTCAAGCATGGTTACTTGTACTTGTCCAAGCCTGCGAAACCCATGAAGGCAAGACTCATCAGGCCTGCAGTAATCATTGCAATGGCGGTGCCGCGGAAGTGAATAGGGACGTCAGCGGCCTCAAGGCGCTCACGGATGCCAGCAAACAGAATCAGCGCCAGCGTAAAGCCGACGGCGCTGCCGAAGCCAAACAATAGTGATTCAAGAAAGTTGTGGCGCAAACTGACGTTAAGCAGCGGGATGCCAAGCACGGCGCAGTTGGTTGTGATCAGCGGCAAGTAGATGCCCAGCACTTGGTGTAGCAAGGGACTGGTTTTCTGGATTACCAACTCCGTGAGTTGTACGATGGCGGCGATCGTGACAATGAAAGATAGCGTGCGTAGGTACTCAAGCTGATTGGGCATCAGCAGCAGACGATCAATGACGAAGCTGGCTCCACACGCCATGGTGAGGACAAACGTTGTAGCGGCACCCATCCCCATGGCTGTCTCAAGTTTCTTGGAGACGCCCATGAACGGGCACAAGCCGAGAACGCGGACGAATACAACGTTGTTGACCAGGACTGCGCCAAGAATGATAAATAGATAACTGGTCATGGCGCTCTAAATGCCAAGTAGGGTGCGTAATAATTGGTGGAGATCAAATTATCTCGCTTTTAATGGTATTTGTGCAAGTGTTGGCAGTTCGGGTTCAGAATTTGGTCGCCTCAATGCATTCGGTCACTAGCTGTGGGCCTCTATAGATTAGCCCACTGTAGATTTGGACAAGCGCCGCGCCGGCATCCAGTTTCGCGCGCGCCCTTGCTCCGCTGGTAATGCCACCGGCCGCGATGATCGGTAACTCTCCAGCCAAGGCCTTTGCCAGGCTCCGAATCACGGCTGTCGATTTTTCAAACAGAGGACTGCCGGACAGTCCGCCGGTTTCTGCCGCGAGGGGAGATTTTTCGACGCCTTCGCGGCTCAACGTTGTGTTGGTCGCAATGATTGCGTCAATGCGATGCCTGCGGACGGCATCGGCGATGCTGAGTATCTGCTGCGAATCCAGATCCGGCGCGATCTTCAATGCCAGAGGAACATACTTGCCATGCTGTTCCGTAAGCGAGGTCTGACGCGATTTTAGCGAGCTCAAAAGGGCGTCAAGTTCAGAGATTTCCTGCAATTGACGCAGGTTCTTTGTGTTTGGAGACGAGATATTGACCGTAATGTAGCTCGCCAGCGAATAGACCTTGTCCAGGCAGGTCAGGTAATCGCTAGCCGCTTGATCAATGGGTGTATCGAAGTTCTTCCCAATATTGATGCCAAGAATCCCGCCGTACCGATTTCCATTTAGGCGTGCACACAATGCGTCCACTCCGGCATTGTTAAAGCCCATCCGGTTGATGATCGCCTGGTATTCCGGAAGCCGAAATAGCCGAGGTTTTGGATTGCCTGGCTGAGGGCGCGGTGTGACAGTGCCCACCTCAATAAAGCCGAAACCGAGGCGACTGAATCCGGGCACGGCAGTTCCGTTCTTGTCGAGGCCCGCTGCCATTCCGATTCGGTTAGGGAACTTGAGCCCCATGACTTCAACGGGATTCGCTACGGGTGGTGACGAACATGGAAATCCGACAGCATCCGTGAAAGCAAGTAGGCTGAGCGTAAGCTTGTGGGCGCTCTCGGCATCAAGTGTGAAAAGGAGTGGCCTAATTAAGGCATAGGGAAACATAGTGCGGGATTTTACGATGCCAGCAGCTAGATGAAAAAATGTCCATATTGGCAAGAAGAAAAAGGCGGGAGGGGTTTACACATTGAAAATGGCACCCTATAATCGCCCCTCTCTGCTGATTGCGGAGTTGCCCTACGGGGCGAAGTTCTTTAAAAACCAAACAACCGATAGGTGTAGGTGCTTGTTGTGCTGGAGGTAGTGGTGGGTGTGCGTACTGAAAAATCGAAGGTACGGATGCTGTTCTGAGCTGGAAGGTTTGGGACAAGTTCTGAGTGGAGCACGGAAGTGTGAAGCGAGGGATCTGCTGCTGCTAGATGCTAAAAGTAATGAAGCAAGCACTTACACGAAATAACAGTAAGGTTAAAAGTAAAATTTTAGCCTCTGAGATTCGTTTGAGTGAGTAGTAAAAAAGACAGATTGAACTGAAGAGTTTGATCCTGGCTCAGATTGAACGCTGGCGGAATGCTTTACACATGCAAGTCGAACGGCAGCACGGGAGCTTGCTCCTGGTGGCGAGTGGCGGACGGGTGAGTAACGTATCGGAACGTACCCAGTCGTGGGGGATAACTATCCGAAAGGATAGCTAATACCGCATACGACCTGAGGGTGAAAGCGGGGGATCGCAAGACCTCGCGCGATTGGAGCGGCCGATATCGGATTAGCTAGTTGGTGAGGTAAAGGCTCACCAAGGCGACGATCCGTAGCGGGTCTGAGAGGACGACCCGCCACACTGGAACTGAGACACGGTCCAGACTCCTACGGGAGGCAGCAGTGGGGAATTTTGGACAATGGGGGCAACCCTGATCCAGCCATTCCGCGTGAGTGAAGAAGGCCTTCGGGTTGTAAAGCTCTTTCAGCAGGAACGAAACGGTGATCCCTAATACGGGTTACTAATGACGGTACCTGAAGAAGAAGCACCGGCTAACTACGTGCCAGCAGCCGCGGTAATACGTAGGGTGCGAGCGTTAATCGGAATTACTGGGCGTAAAGCGTGCGCAGGCGGTTATGTAAGACAGGTGTGAAATCCCCGGGCTCAACCTGGGAACTGCGCTTGTGACTGCATAACTTGAGTGTGGCAGAGGGGGGTGGAATTCCACGTGTAGCAGTGAAATGCGTAGAGATGTGGAGGAACACCGATGGCGAAGGCAGCCCCCTGGGTCAACACTGACGCTCATGCACGAAAGCGTGGGGAGCAAACAGGATTAGATACCCTGGTAGTCCACGCCCTAAACGATGCCAACTAGGTGTTGGGGAAGGAGACTTCCTTAGTACCGTAGCTAACGCGTGAAGTTGGCCGCCTGGGGAGTACGGTCGCAAGATTAAAACTCAAAGGAATTGACGGGGACCCGCACAAGCGGTGGATGATGTGGATTAATTCGATGCAACGCGAAAAACCTTACCTACCCTTGACATGTCAGGAAGTCCGCTGAGAGGTGGATGTGCTCGAAAGAGAACCTGAACACAGGTGCTGCATGGCTGTCGTCAGCTCGTGTCGTGAGATGTTGGGTTAAGTCCCGCAACGAGCGCAACCCTTGTCATTAATTGCCATCATTTAGTTGGGCACTTTAATGAGACTGCCGGTGACAAACCGGAGGAAGGTGGGGATGACGTCAAGTCCTCATGGCCCTTATGGGTAGGGCTTCACACGTCATACAATGGTCGGTACAGAGGGTTGCCAACCCGCGAGGGGGAGCCAATCCCACAAAGCCGATCGTAGTCCGGATCGCAGTCTGCAACTCGACTGCGTGAAGTCGGAATCGCTAGTAATCGTGGATCAGCATGTCACGGTGAATACGTTCCCGGGTCTTGTACACACCGCCCGTCACACCATGGGAGTGGGTTCCACCAGAAGTAGGTAGTCTAACCGCAAGGAGGGCGCTTACCACGGTGGGATTCATGACTGGGGTGAAGTCGTAACAAGGTAGCCGTATCGGAAGGTGCGGCTGGATCACCTCCTTTCTAGAGCAAAGGCACGGTGAGCACCTACAACCTATCGGTTGTTTAGAACCCAAACAGCGGGTCTGTAGCTCAGCTGGTTAGAGCACCGTCTTGATAAGGCGGGGGTCGATGGTTCGAACCCATCCAGACCCACCATGTGTCTGTGATAACCGGCGCGATTCGGCGTTGTCGGGCCACTTGCCTACAGAAAAGTAGGCGTCGCGGCCCTCCGCCTTGACTCGCTTGATTCTCACAGACCCATGTAGCCGCAACAGGGTGATGAATCAGGCCCGCACCAGAGTCGATGGGCTTTGAGAAGCAAGCAGCGCAAGGCGCGAGACCGTGCCGCATAGCGAAAGCTATGCAAGCGGTGGAGCAACGCCGCGATGCGCCGCTTATCAAAGGTCAGCGAAAGGGGGATTAGCTCAGCTGGGAGAGCACCTGCTTTGCAAGCAGGGGGTCGACGGTTCGATCCCGTCATCCTCCACCAAGAACTGAGTGGCAAGCTGAGTGGAAAGTTTGGGACGCAGGCGGCGCATGAAGCGTAATGAGTAACGTGAAGCGGAAGGCTTCACCTTAGTCATTACTCATTATGAGTAGACGGTTGTTTGATCTTTAAAAATTCGGAAGAAGTAAGGTTGTGTCACTCTTGACGGAGTGGCACATGGGTTGTGATTGTATCTTCACGATCCCCGTCCTTTGAACCGGCGCGGGGATCTGAAAAAGAAATACTTTGGTTGCTCCTGTAAAGGAGAGATTCGGGGAACCGGAGCTCAATGTTATAGGGTCAAGTGACTAAGTGCATGTGGTGGATGCCTTGGCGATTACAGGCGATGAAGGACGTTGTAGCCTGCGAAAAGCTGCGGGGAGCTGGCAAACAAGCTTTGATCCGCAGATGTCCGAATGGGGAAACCCACTCCGCAAGGAGTAACCCTGACTGAATACATAGGTCAGTGGTGGCGAACCCGGCGAACTGAAACATCTAAGTAGCCGGAGGAATAGAAATCAACCGAGATTCCCTAAGTAGTGGCGAGCGAACAGGGACCAGCCTGCAAGAGATAACTAGTGTGTTAGTGGAACGCTCTGGAAAGTGCGGCCGTAGTGGGTGATAGCCCCGTACGCGAAAACACATTAGCGAGACTAAGTTTGCGACAAGTAGGGCGGGACACGTGAAATCCTGTCTGAAGATGGGGGGACCATCCTCCAAGGCTAAATACTCGTAATCGACCGATAGTGAACCAGTACCGTGAGGGAAAGGCGAAAAGAACCCCGGGAGGGGAGTGAAATAGATCCTGAAACCGCATGCATACAAACAGTGGGAGCCTCGCAAGGGGTGACTGCGTACCTTTTGTATAATGGGTCAGCGACTTACGTTCTGTAGCGAGCTTAACCGAATAGGGGAGGCGTAGCGAAAGCGAGTCTGATAAGGGCGCTTTAGTTGCAGGGCGTAGACCCGAAACCAGATGATCTATCCATGGCCAGGATGAAGGTGCGGTAACACGCACTGGAGGTCCGAACCCACTAATGTTGAAAAATTAGGGGATGAGCTGTGGATAGGGGTGAAAGGCTAAACAAATCTGGAAATAGCTGGTTCTCCCCGAAAGCTATTTAGGTAGCGCCTCATGTATCACTCGCGGGGGTAGAGCACTGTAATGGTTGGAGGGGTCATTGCGATCTACTCCGCCATAGCAAACTCCGAATACCGCGAAGTGCGAGCATGGGAGACAGACTGTGGGTGCTAACGTCCATGGTCAAGAGGGAAACAACCCAGACCGCCAGCTAAGGTCCCCAAGTCATGGTTAAGTGGAAAACGAGGTGGGAAGGCATAGACAGTCAGGAAGTTGGCTTAGAAGCAGCCATCTTTTAAAGAAAGCGTAATAGCTCACTGATCGAGTCGTCCTGCGCGGAAGATGTAACGGGGCTCAAACCATGCACCGAAGCTGCGGATATGTGCGTTCCACTTTAATTCATTCGAAGCGACAAGCTCAGTGAAGGCTAGCCTTTAGGTTATGTCGAAACTAAAGCGTCGATCAATTCGAGTCGGAGTGAATTAAAGGGAGCGCACATATGGTAGGGGAGCGTTCTGTAGGTCTGCGAAGGTGGGGTGAGAACCCTGCTGGAGATATCAGAAGTGCGAATGCTGACATGAGTAGCGATAAAGCGTGTGAAAAGCACGCTCGCCGAAAGCCCAAGGTTTCCTGCGCAACGTTCATCGGCGCAGGGTGAGTCGGCCCCTAAGGCGAGGCCGAAAGGCGTAGTCGATGGGAAACGGGTCAATATTCCCGTACCGATCACAGATGCGATGGGGGGACGGAGAAGGTTAGCTCAGCCGGGTGTTGGACGTCCCGGTTTAAGCGTGTAGGCGTGCTCTTTAGGAAAATCCGGAGAGCTTAGCTGAGGCGTGATGACGAGGATCTTCGGATCTGAAGTGAGTGATACCCTGCTTCCAGGAAAAGCCTCTAAGCTTCAGTCTGTGATTGACCGTACCGCAAACCGACACAGGTGGGCAGGATGAAAATTCTAAGGCGCTTGAGAGAACTCAGGAGAAGGAACTCGGCAAATTGATACCGTAACTTCGGGAGAAGGTATGCCCCGGTAGCGTGAAATCCCTTGCGGATGGAGCGTGATGGGGTCGCAGAGAATCGGTGGCTGCAACTGTTTAATAAAAACACAGCACTCTGCAAAGGCGAAAGCCGACGTATAGGGTGTGACGCCTGCCCGGTGCCGGAAGGTTAATTGATGGGGTGCAAGCTCTTGATCGAAGCCCCGGTAAACGGCGGCCGTAACTATAACGGTCCTAAGGTAGCGAAATTCCTTGTCGGGTAAGTTCCGACCTGCACGAATGGCGTAATGATGGCCACACTGTCTCCTCCTGAGACTCAGCGAAGTTGAAATGGTTGTGAAGATGCAATCTACCCGCGGCTAGACGGAAAGACCCCATGAACCTTTACTGTAGCTTTGCATTGGACTTTGACGGGACTTGTGTAGGATAGGTGGGAGGCTGTGAGACCGGATCGCTAGATTCGGAGGAGCCAACCTTGAAATACCACCCTGGTGTCGTTGAGGTTCTAACCTTGGTCCGTGAATCCGGATCGGGGACCGTGCATGGCAGGCAGTTTGACTGGGGCGGTCTCCTCCCAAAGAGTAACGGAGGAGTACGAAGGTCTTCTAAGCACGGTCGGACATCGTGCTCATAGTGCAATGGCAAAAGAAGGCTTGACTGCGAGACCCACAAGTCGAGCAGGTGCGAAAGCAGGTCATAGTGATCCGGTGGTTCTGTATGGAAGGGCCATCGCTCAACGGATAAAAGGTACTCTGGGGATAACAGGCTGATTCCACCCAAGAGTTCATATCGACGGTGGAGTTTGGCACCTCGATGTCGGCTCATCACATCCTGGGGCTGTAGCCGGTCCCAAGGGTATGGCTGTTCGCCATTTAAAGTGGTACGTGAGCTGGGTTTAAAACGTCGTGAGACAGTTTGGTCCCTATCTGCCGTGGGCGCTGGAAATTTGAGGGGACCTGCTCCTAGTACGAGAGGACCGGAGTGGACGGATCTCTGGTGTACCGGTTGTCACGCCAGTGGCATCGCCGGGTAGCTAAATCCGGAAGAGATAAACGCTGAAAGCATCTAAGCGTGAAACTCGCCTCAAGATGAGATTTCCCGGGGGTTTAACCCCCCTGAAGGGTCGTCCAAGACCAGGACGTTGATAGGTCAGGTGTGGAAGCGCAGTAATGCGTTAAGCTAACTGATACTAATTGCCCGTGAGGCTTGACCCTATAACATTGCGCTCAATGCACGTCGTGCAGTTTCAGAGCCTCTGTCTATAACGCATCAACCAAAGTCATTACAATCACCACCCAATACTTACTTCTTCTGAATCATGTGCGCCGACCCAAGGCTTTACGCCCCATCCCGTCGCACCCCCTTTAAGTCTGGTGTCCATAGCGTCTTGGAACCACCCCTTCCCTTCCCGAACAGGACCGTGAAACGAGACCGCGCCGATGATATTGCACTTCACCGTGTGAGAAAGTAGGTCAACGCCAGACTCCCCCAAAAGCAAAACCCCCATCCAGTGAACTGGGTGGGGGTTTTTGCGTTGGGCGTTCTTGCGCACTGGCTCAGGGTTCGCGGGACTCTGTCAAAAGAGCCATCAGCGATACCTCCACTGCCTTGCGGTCGGTTGCCGCAAGCTGCCCGATTCTGCGCAAAACGTAGCGATTGTCCAGAGTAAAAAGCTTCATTCGCACCAGCGAGGCCGCCGTCAGGCCTGCAGCACTGCTGTCAGAAATCAGCGCATCCAGAGGCCAAGTTGAATTTTCGGCGCTGGTAATCATCGCCATAACGCTGTGCCCGGCTGGCAGATTGAATTCCGCCGCGTTCGACAGTACCAGAGCCGGCCGTCTCTTGCTCGCGGCAGAATCAGTAAATGGAAAGGGCACTACCACGACGTCAAAGCGGTCATAGTCCACGGTAAGCCTCGTCATCCGCAGCGGAATCCCATTCACACAGCGTGCCCTCCACGGCCTGGGCAAATGCTATATCGCGGGGATTCGCACGGGTTAGGCGCACAAGACCATTTTCGATTTCAAAGGCGATAGCGTCGCCCTGCGCAACACCGAGCGCGTTGCGAACCGCCAACGGAATGGTCGCTTGAAACTTGGACGTCAATCGAGATACGGAAACCATGCCCAGCTCCTATTGATGTAATGGGGTAATACCTATAGAAGAATAGAGCTTGACTAAAAAATAGTCAATAGAAGCTAGAAATCCTAAAGATGCCTTATTCGATGCGATAATACAGGTCATATTGGGCATCAATATATTGCGTTTGCGACATATTTAGACGGAGCTTTCATGGAAATCATCTTTACTGATATGACCGTCAGCGTCACCGAGCTTAAGCGCAATTTTGCCGGAATTGTCAGGGAGGCCGGCGATAGCCCTGTGGCCATACTCAACCATAATCGGCCTGAGGCGTATCTTTTGCCTGCGGCCTATTACGAGCGACTTATGGCGTACCTGGAAGACTTGGAGGATGCCCAATCGGTGCGTGAGCGCGCGAGCGGCCCCTTCGTTGAGGTGAGCCTGGATGAGCTATAGGCTACGCTTTCACGAGTTGGCGTTGGCGGAATGGAGGAAGCTCGATGGCAGCGTGCGCGAACCACTGAAGAAAAAACTTGCAGAGCGGCTCGACAACCCTCAGGTTCCGTCCGCCGCACTCATTGGTATGGCCGACTGTTACAAAATCAAGCTTCGGCGGATTGGTTATCGTTTGGTCTATCGTGTGGATGAGGAGACGGTGTTTGTCACCGTAATCGGAGTCGGCAAACGGGACAAACAAAAAATCTACGAAACTGCACAATCAAGGCTGCGGACTGCAACTCAGCAAGAGAAAATGTAATTCAACTATCGTTGCGTCGTCATCGACAGCCGGGAGAGGCTGTGGAAGGATTGTCAGCAAGTTCTGAAGCAGAATGCGAGACGGCCATACCGGACGTAAAAAAGCCACCCCGAAGGGTGGCTCTTAGTTTCTAAACCCTGCCGACACTAGGCCGGCGTAGGCTTAGAACGTGTGACGCATACCACCAAAAAAGTTTTTGGTGTCAACCAGTGCACCGGCTACGCCAGTGGCGCCGCTCTGATCGGAGGCGCCATAACCGACGACCAAATTGGTACGCTTGGACATCATATGGCTATAGTAGAGTGTCCAGGCCTTGCGGTCGGTATCGACAGTTGCTTTGTCGTTGCGATTGGCGAACTGAACGATGACCGAACCATTGGCGCCGGCTTTGATGTCGGCACCAAGTTGCCAAGCGTTAAATTTGTTGTTGGTGATGCCGACTTTTTCCCACTGATAGCTGCCAACAACCTTAGCCATGCCGAAGTCGTAGCTGGCGCCAAGGGCATCCCAATTGCTGGTGCCGGTAGCAACAGCAGTATCCACATTCACGCCCTGGTGATAATAACCAACCCACAGCGGGCCATTGGCGTAGTCAAGATTCACGCCAGTGCTCATGCCGGCATTCTTCGGGGTAACCGTGCCTTCGCTCAGGCCATGAGTGATGCGGGCGGAGAAGCCGCTAAAGTTAGGCGAAGCGTACTGGATGGAGTTGCTGATACGTGTATTGGCGGCCGTGCCCGTGGCAAGGTAAGCGTCCCAATCGGCATAGCCCCCAATGTCTGCATGGACGGCACCAAACCAGAATGAAGCGCCGTACTGATGACCTAGAGTAAGAGCGCCCCAGTTACCCGACAGGCCAGCATAAGCTTGACGATTGCCCAGCAAAGTTGCGGCCGGAGCATCCATCACCACGGAAGTTTCCATGACGAAGTTGGCTTTCAGGCCGCCACCGAGGTCTTCCGAACCCTTGAAGCCAAGGCGTGAACCGGACTGGCCGTCGGTGCGCACTTGATTGGCGCTGGTGTTGACATTGACACCGGCAGTGGTGGTATCAACACGCTGGTTCTGCAGATAAACACCGGCAACGCCGTAAACGGTGACGTTGTCAGCCGCGAAGGCCGGGGCTGCAACCATGCCAGCGATGGCCAGAGCGATTAGTTTCTTTTGCATAAAATTCTCCAAGAAGAGATTGTTAGAAAAATCAAGCCAGCTTGCAATGATTCCACGTGGTTGATCACTACTCACTGGTGCTGCCTGTTTCGGACAACTGGAAAGGATTTTCTATCAGGCCTGATCCGTGCGCAAGCAATGGCGCTGCTTTCTGTCAAGCTAAAACGATGGGTGTGGCTTTTCTGCTACAAAGCGCCCTGCCGGACAGGATCGACCCTATAGCAGGACCAGGTTGTCCCGGTGAATCAGGGAGGCGCTATCGATATAGCCGAGCAAGGCTTCGATGTCCTGGGTGCCATGGCCGGCAATGCGGCGGGCTTCGGAGCTTGAATAGTTGATCAGACCACGGGCAACTTCATGGCCATCCGGGCCCCGACATGCGACCGCTGCTCCTCGTTCAAAATCACCTTCTACGCGAACCACACCGACAGCCAGCAGGCTGCGACCATTGGTTAGCGCTTTAAGCGCGCCTGGGTCGAGCGTCAGCGCACCGGCTAGCTGGAGATGATCGGCCAGCCACTGTTTTCGTGCAGCCAGCGGCGATGCCGTGGCGTAGAGCAGGGTGCCGATGGGCTCGCCGCGTGCGGCCTTGAGCAAGGAATCTGGCTCGCGACCGCTCACTATCAGGGTATGCGCGCCACTTTTCGCGGCACGTCGGGCAGCGCGGACCTTGGTGATCATGCCGCCTCGGGCAATCCCTGAGCCGACGCCACCGGCCATGGCTTCGAGGCTGCGATCGTCGGCTTTCCCTTCGCTGATGAGGGTGGCATTCGGATCTAGACGCGGATCTGCGCTGTAGAGCCCCTTCTGGTCGGTGAGAATGATCAGGGCCTCGGCTTCGACCAGGTTTGCCACCAGCGCACCAAGAGTGTCGTTGTCGCCAAACTTGATCTCGTCGGTAACCACAGTGTCATTTTCATTGATGATGGGCACCACATTGAGATCGAGCAGAGTCTGCACGGTCGAGCGGGCATTGAGATAGCGTGTGCGGTCTGCCAGGTCATCGTGGGTCAACAGAATCTGCGCGGCTTTCAGGCCGAGACCGAGAAAGGTCGACTCATAGGCTTGCGCCAAGCCCATCTGCCCAACAGCGGCGGCGGCCTGAAGATCGTGCATGGCGTGAGGACGGGTGGTCCAGCCCAGTCGCTGCATACCGGCAGCAATCGCACCGGAGGAGACGAGTAGCACTTGGCGCCCGTCGGCGTGCAATGTTGCGATCTGCCGAGCGCAGTCGGCAATGAATTCACGCGCCAGACCTTCGCCGTTATTGGTGACTAGCGCGCTGCCAACCTTGACGACTATGCGTTTGGCGCCAGCAATCTGTCGCCTCATGATTCCTCCGTCTGATCACCCAAATGAGAATCAGCTGGGGCGACCGCGCGGGCAGCAAAATCTTTTTCAATTGCGCCCTCGGCAGCGGGTGGCAACTGGTTTTCTTCCTCTCGCCTTTGCTCAAGGTGATCCATGATTGCGTAATTGACCGCGCGGCAGCCCTCGCCGCTGATGGCTGAGATAACGAAGCTGCGCAGCGGCTGGTAGCTGTCCACCAGGGTCTTGATGCGCGCCGCGCGCTCCTCTTCCGGCACCAGATCAATCTTGTTGACCAGCAGCCAGCGGGGCTTGTCGTAAAGCGCTTGATCGTACTTTTTCAGCTCCTCGAGAATCGAAGCCGCATCGCGCGCCGGATCGGCATCCGGATCGAAGGGTGATATATCGACAAGATGCAGCAGCAGGCCAGTGCGCTGCAGGTGTTTGAGGAAGCGATGGCCGAGGCCAGCGCCTTCCGCCGCACCTTCAATTAGGCCAGGAATGTCGGCGATGACGAAACTGCGGTTGTCATCAACCCGCACCACGCCCAAATTCGGGTGAAGTGTAGTGAAAGGGTAGTCGGCCACCTTGGGCTTCGCCGCAGATACAGCGCGGATAAAGGTGGATTTCCCCGCATTGGGCAGACCCAGCAGGCCGACATCGGCCAACACCTTGAGTTCAAGCTTGAGTTCGCGTTGTTCGCCTTCAGTCCCGGGCGTGTGCTGCCTGGGTGCGCGATTGGTGCTGGATTTGAAGTGCAGGTTTCCAAGGCCACCGTTGCCACCTTGGGCGATCAGTGTTCGCTTGCCGTCGGTGTCCAGGTCGGCAATGAGTTCTCCGCTGACGTTGTCGGTGATCACGGTGCCCACCGGCATGCGCAGTTCGAGATCCTCGCCACCCTTGCCGTAGCGGTCCGAGCCGTGTCCGTTCTCACCTTTTTCGCCGCGAAACATGCGTTTGTAGCGAAAGTCGATCAGGGTGTTCAGATTTCGGTCGGCGATCGCCCAGATGCTGGCACCCTTGCCGCCGTCACCGCCGTCGGGACCGCCAAAAGGAATGTATTTCTCGCGGCGAAACGATACGGCGCCATTGCCGCCGTCGCCGGCAATGGTTTCTATACGAGCTTCGTCAAAGAATTTCATGGATTTTCACGGGCCAGAAACGCGTCACCCCCTTCCTCGGGAAGGGGGCCGGGGGGATGGCCCGTCAATTCCCCCGAGGGGGGCGCTTGCGCCACCCTATCGCGTCGATAGGGCTTTCGTCGCGAGAGAGTGAGGTCTAGGCTGCCGCTGGAATGATGCTGACAACGCGACGCTTGGTCGGACCTTTGACGGCAAACAAAACCGTGCCTTCAATCTTGGCAAACAGCGTGTGATCCTTGCCGATGCCGACATTGTCACCGGGATGAAACTCGGTGCCGCGCTGGCGCACGATGATGCTGCCGGCGGAAATCAACTGGCCGCCATACCGCTTGACGCCGAGGCGCTTCGATTCTGAGTCGCGGCCGTTGCGTGAACTGCCGCCTGCTTTTTTATGTGCCATGGATTAGCTCCTGATTCGCGGGCCGGGCTCAGGCGGCAATGCCGCTGATCTCGATCTCGGTGAAGTTTTGACGATGGCCCTGGTGCTTCTGATAGTGCTTGCGACGGCGCATCTTGAAAATGGTTACCTTCGGATGACGGCCCTGAGAAATCACTTTTGCGGTGACTGTGGCACCGGCGAGCATGGGGGAACCGATCTTGACCGATTCGCCTTCGCAGACCATAAGTACCTGGTCGATAGTGATTTCAGTGCCTACATCAGCCGGTATCTGTTCTATTTTGATTTTTTCGCCGGCAGCAACGCGATACTGCTTGCCACCGGTTTTTATGACCGCATACATGATGGGAGACTCCAAGTGTGTGACGCAAAGAGCCGGCGAGTATACAGAGTGTCAAGCAGGAGGTCAATCAACATTAGTCTCGCCCGGAAGGTCGAAACGGGCGATTCCTCAGATGCTTCTGCAGCTTAGCGCGCGGAAATCGGAGGTGTGTAGCCGATTGCCTGGGACACATCCTCGGCCGTTTTCTTGACGATCTCGGCCCATTCAGGGCTGTGGCGGTCTGTTGGAGCGGATACTGAAAGGCCAGCGACCAGTTCGCCGCTATCGTCGCGAATTGGAGCAGCGATGCAGCGTAGCCCCATCTCTATCTCTTCGTTGTCGAAAGCCACTCCGTGGCGGCGCGCACGCTCTACCTCTCTTTCCAGCGCCGCCAGAGTAGTCAGCGAAGTCGGCGTAAAGCCGGGCAGGGCGGTGCGCTTGACGTACTCCCGCAGCTTTTGTGGGCCATCCTCGGCTAGATACAACTTGCCCACTGCTGTGACATGCAGGGGCGCGCGCGCGCCGACCAGATGTACCACACGCACCGACGAGCGGCCGCTGGAGGTGCGCTCGACATAGACAATCTCATCGCCCTGGCGCACGCCAAGATTGACGCTTTCGCCCAGTTGTTGGTGCAGGCGCTGCATCAGCGGCATGGCCGCCTGGCGGATGCTGATACGTGATTTGACGACGTTACCGAGTTCCAGCAAGCGGATGCCCAACCGGTAACTGCCGGGGTCGGCGCGTTCGACGAAGCCGGAACTGGTCATGGCGGCCAGTATGCGGTGTGCGGTCGAGGGATGCAGCCCAGTTTCCAGCGCCAATTGCTTGAGGCTCACGGGGTCGGGATGATAGGAAAGGACATCAAGCAATTTCATCATGCGCTCGATGACCTGGATGCCGCTGCGGGGTTCTGGCGCGGCATCCGTACGGGGTGGTGGCACGGCGATCTCTTCGCGTAAACGGGACTTCGGATACTATAGCAAAAGCCTTCGTCGGCCTGCAGCGATCAAGCGCCTTGCGTGCCTTGAATTGCGCTTTGCGGAGCGGCGCGTTGCATGCCTGAAACTCTCCTTCGGGGACAGGCAAAAAATATACGGAGTGAAGCCATGGCAAGGGTACGCGTAGGGCTGTTTGTGACATGCTTGGTCGATTTGATGCGTCCGCGCATCGGCTTTGCAACCTTGAAATTGCTGGAAGGCGCGGGTTGCGAGGTGATCGTGCCGGATACCCAGACCTGTTGCGGCCAGCCGGCATGGAATTCGGGCGACGCGCCGGGCGCCGTGGCGCTGGCGAAAAAGACCATCGCGGAGTTTGAGGGTTTTGAATATGTCGTGTCACCTTCCGGCTCTTGCGGCGATCACATTCGCACCGAATATCCCGTTTTGCTGGCAGAAGAACCCGAGTGGTGCGATCGCGCCACGGCGCTGGCCAGCCGCACCTATGAATTGACGGACTTTCTGGTGACGGTGCTGAAAGTCGATAGTGTGCCGGGCAGCTATCAGGGCACGGTGACGTATCACGACTCCTGTACCGGCCTGCGCAGCATGGGCATCAAGGAGCAGCCGCGAGCGCTGCTGGCAAAACTGAAGGGCCTGGAGGTCAAGGAAATGAATGGATGCGAGGAGTGCTGCGGTTTTGGCGGCACCTTCTCGGTCAAGTTTGGTGAAGTCTCGGCCGCGATTGCCGAGCGCAAGTGCGACAACATTCTGGCCAGCGGCGCAGAGGCCGTGGTCGGCGGCGATCTGGGTTGCCTGTTGAACATAGAGGGCAAGTTGCGGCGGATGGGCAACGAGAACACCAAGGTGCTGCATGTTGCCGAACTACTGGCCGGGGAGGATTGATTCGTGGAAATCAAATCCATGCACTTCAAGGCCAACGCCAAAACCAAGCTGGCGGATGTAGCGCTGCAGGGCAATCTGGAAAACGCTCGGGGCCGCTTTGTCATCACACGTGCCGAAGCGATCAAGGAACTTGACGACTTCGAAGGCACACGCGACGCGGCTGAAGCAATCCGCAATCGGGTCATCGACAATCTCGATCTGTGGCTCGAACGCTTCGAGCGCAAGGCGCTGGATACCGGTGCCAAGGTACTTTGGGCCAAGGATGGCGCCGAAGTGTGCCGGCTGGTGATCGAGATCGCCAAGCGGCATGACGTTAAGAAAGTCACCAAGTCGAAATCGATGCTCTCAGAAGAGGCCGGGCTGAATCAGGCGCTGGAAGCGGCGGGCATCCAGCCGGTGGAAACCGATCTGGGCGAATACATCCTGCAGGTCGACAACAACGAGCCGCCCAGCCACATCATCGCCCCGGCGGTGCACAAGGGCTTGAACGATGTCGCCGACCTGTTTCACAAAGTGCATGGCACGCCGCGCAAGACCGATATACCAGCGTTGACACGCGAAGCACGCGAGGTTTTGCGCCAGCACTTTTTGTCAGCCGGGATGGGCTTGTCCGGCGGCAATTTTCTGGTGGCCGAAACCGGCTCGGTGGCGTTGGTCACTAACGAAGGCAATGGCCGCATGGTGACGACCATGCCGAAGGTGCATGTGGTGATTACCGGCATCGAAAAGGTGATACCCACATTGGAAGATTTGTCGACCCTGATGCGGGTGCTGCCGCGCTCGGCCACCGGGCAATCGATCTCCAACTATTTCTCGATTCTTACTGGGGTGAAGAAGCCCGAAGAGCACGACGGCCCCGAGCATCTGTATTTTGTGCTGGTCGACAGTGGCCGCGCCGATGTCGTCGGCAGCGATTTTCACGCCATGCTGCGCTGTATTCGCTGCGGTGCCTGCATGAACCACTGTCCCGTGTATCAGACCATCGGCGGTCATGCTTACGGCTGGGTCTATCCGGGGCCGATGGGTTCGGTGCTGACGCCGCTGTATGCGGGCATGGAAAACTCGATCGATCTGCCGCATGCGGCAACCTTGTGCAACCAGTGCGGCATTGTTTGCCCGGTGAAGATTCCGCTGCCCGATCTGTTGCGCAAGCTGCGCGAAAAGCAGACCGAGCGTGGGCTGCGCCCGCTGACCGAGCGCATCGGCTTACGAGTGTGGGCCTGGGTGGCGCAGCAACCCAGGCTTTACGCGCTGGGTGCACGCGTCGGTGCGCGCTATCTGAAATGGCTGGCGGGTGGTACGGATCGCATCCGCCTGTTGCCTACAGCACCCGAGTGGTCGCTGGGGCGCGACTTTCCGGCACCCGAGGGCAAGACCTTCCGCGAACTGTATGCGGCGCGCGCGAATCAAACAGAGGAAACGCTATGAACTCCCGCGACGACATACTCAGCCGTGTGCGTAACGGTCTTCAACGCAACGGCAGCAATGCCGCCGTTGGCCGCGATGAAATGCTGGCCTCGCTGTCGAGTCGCGCGCAAGGGCCCAAGCCGACTTTTGACTGCGAGCCAAAAGCCCTGCTGGAGCGCTTTCGGCTGAAATCCGAAAAGCAGTCGAGCACAGTGGACATCGTGGCTCTGGAAGCCGATGTGCCGGCGGCAATCAGTCGCTATCTAACGGCAATGAATCTGCCAAAATCTGCCGTTGCCTGGCCGTCGCTGGCGGCACTGGACTGGGCAGGGGCCGGCCTTGCAGTCGAGGCGCGCGGCGCGCGTGACGCCGATCTGGTGGGCATCACCGGCTGCTTTTGTGCCGTCGCTGAAACCGGTTCGCTGATGGTGTGCTCGTCGGCCGATACGCCATCCAGCGTCAGCTTGCTACCAGAGACGCATATCGCGGTGGTGCCGGCGGCGCGCATCTTGCCTTACATGGAAGATGCCTGGGCGTTGGCGCGAACCGAACTCGGCAGTCTGCCGCGTGCTGTCAATTTCATTTCGGGCCCGTCGCGCACGGGCGATATCGAACTGACCATTGTGCTCGGCGCGCATGGGCCGTACCGGGTTCATCTTGTGATCGTGGAGAGTTGAAATGTATCGACTGATTGCTGCGTTTGCGTTCCTGCTCGCCGTATCACCAGCGCCGACTTTTGCGCAGATCGGCGATGAAGTCCTGCCACCGGTATTTGTCGAAACCCTGCTCGAGCTGCCCGACGATGCCGCCCAGGCCGCCAAGTCCGGCAAGCGCCTGCTGCTGTATTTTGGCCAGCCGGGTTGCCCCTATTGCAAGGAGCTGATGCAGACCAGCTTCACGCAGAAGACCCTGGTCGACAAAGTAGCCAAGAACTTTTTGCCGATTGCCTTCAATCTGTTTGGCGACCGCGAAGTCACCTGGTTCGACGGCAAAGTACGCAGCGAGAAGGAGTTCGCCAAGTTTCTCAAGGTTCAATTCACGCCGACCTTGTTGTTGCTTGACGAGAAAGGCAACATCATCGCCCGTATCAACGGTTTTTACCCGCCGCATCGCTTCTCGGCAGCGCTCGACTACTCGATCAAGCGCCTGGAAAACAAACTGCCGTTTGCCGAACACATGAAGGCCGTGCCGCAAACCGGCGCCAATGCCAAACTCAATGAACAGACGTTTTTCATGAAGCCACCCTTCAATCTGGCGCGCAAACGGGGCGACAAGCCGCTGGCCGTTTTGTTCGAGACGCGTCACTGCGCGCCCTGCGATGAATTGCATCAGGAAGGCTTCAAACGCGAGAAGACACTGGCGGCGATGTCACGTTTCGACATCGCGCGTTTTTCGCTGTCGGGGCGCGAAGTCCTGACCACGCCGGACGGGCGCAGCAGCACGGCCGAAGTCTGGGCCAAGGAACTGGGGATCAGCTACACGCCAAGCGTGGTGTTTTTTGACGACCAGGGCAAAGAAGTCTTCCGTCTCGAAGCCTATCTGCGCCCCTTCCACTTTGCAGGTTCTTTTCAGTACGTCGGCAGCGGTGCCTACCGCAAAGAGCCGGAGTTTCAACGTTTCCTGCAGAACAAGGCCGAGCACATGAAAGAGGCCGGCGAAAAGCTGGAGCTCTGGAAGTAGCGAATAGCCTTCATAGAAACGGACGGCAAGGCAAATGGTCACCACGGAGTACACGGAGGTCACGGAGAACGCAAGCTCGTAAACAAGCCCGCCTGTCTCCGTGACCTCCGTGTACTCCGTGGTGAAGCGTTCTATATTGACCGACTGCTGGCACTAGTATTTCCCTGGCGCTCAGCCGGATCGGGAACGCCAGCGCTTCTCCAGTTCGATGATGACCATCGCCACCAGTGCGATGACGACAATCTCGCCCCAGGCGCGGGCGTTGATCGGGGAAGTGCCAAATGCCGCATTGAGCGGTGTCCAGTAGGTGATGGCCATTTGCAGCAGCCATTGCAGGCCGGCCCCGGCCCATACCCAGGGATTGGAGAAGGCTGCGACCGCCGTGACCGGCAATCGAAGCGAGCGGCAGTTGAACAGATAAACGGTCTCGATGGCAACGAACATGTTCATCGCGATGGTGCGTGCCTCCGGCATCGACTGGCCGCGATCCAGTGCCAGCAGGAACATGCCGAAGGAGCCGGCCAGCATCAGGATGCCGACCAGCACGATACGCTCGATCAGCACCGCATCCAGCACCGGCGCTCGCGGCGGGCGTGGTGGACGATGCATGATGCCGCGCTCACTCGGCTCGAAGGCCAGCGGCAGGCCGAGCAACACTGCGGTGGTCATGTTGATCCAGAGGATTTGCAGCGGTGTGATCGGCAGCGTGACGCCGGCGACCACGGCGGCAAGAATCACCAGGCCTTCGCCAAAATTGGTCGGCAAGGTCCAGGTGATGAACTTCACCAGGTTGTCGTAAATGCCGCGGCCCTCTTCCACCGCGGCCTCGATAGTGGCGAAGTTGTCGTCCGTTAGCACCATCGCCGCCGCCTCCTTTGCTACATCGGTTCCGCCCAGACCCATGGCGATGCCGATATCGGCTTGCTTCAAAGCCGGCGCATCATTGACGCCGTCGCCGGTCATGGCCACCACTTCGTGCCGCGCCTGCAAGGCGCGCACCAGGCGCAGTTTTTGTTCCGGCTCGACGCGGGCGAAGATATCCACGTTGTACGCAGCGGCCTTGAGCGCCTCATCGTCCAGCAGGGCCAGGTCGCGGCCGGTCAGCACCTGGGCGCTGTCGCCATGTTTGACGATGCCGATCTGGCCGGCAATGGCGCGTGCCGTTTCAGCGTGATCACCGGTGATCATTTTGACTCGTATCCCGGCGGCATGGCAGGTGCGCACCGCACTGATGGCGCGCGCGCGCGGCGGATCGATCATGCCGGCGAGACCGAGAAATACGAGATCCGTGTTGATGGTAGCCTCATTCAGCTCGCTTCCATCTGGCAGCTGCCGCCTGGCCAGCGCCAGCACGCGCAGGCCTCTGGCGGCCATTCGCGCCGCCGCAGCTTCGATTTCCAGCACGTCGAGCGGAGTTTCGCTGCCGTCCGCGGCGAGCATGCCGCGGCAGGAGGGAAGCAGTTTTTCGATGGCGCCTTTAACGTATACCAGGGGCAGGCCTTCGACCCGGTGCAGGGTGGCCATGGTCTGCCGCGCTGAATCGAAAGGCAGTTCATCCTCGCGGGGGAATACCGTGCGCAAGGTCGTTTCATCCAGGCCGCCCTTGCGCGCTACCACCAGTAGTGCAGCTTCGGTCGGGTCGCCGGTGATCTGCCATTGCCGGTTTTCGTGATGCAGCGCGGCGTCGTTGCACAGGGCACCGGCCAGCAGGGTTTCGCGCAAAGCTACGCAAGATTGCACGTCAAAAGTCGGCGCTGGTGAGACGGCGACGTTCTTTTCTTTTGGCCGCCGCTGGAGCTCGCCCTCCGGCCTGTAGCCCTGACCGCCGGCGCTGAAGCACTCACCGCCGCACCACAGTTCGGTAACGGTCATGGCATTTTCGGTCAGCGTGCCGGTCTTGTCGGAACAGATAATTGTGGTACTGCCCAGCGCTTCCACGGCCGGCAGATGGCGGATGATGGCGCGACGCTTGGCCATGCGGCTGACGCCAATGGCCAGTGTGATGCTCATCGCTGCGGGCAGGCCTTCAGGGATGGCACCGACGGCCAACGCGACGGCGGCCATCAGCATGTCCACCATGGTTTCGCCGCGCCAGACGCCAATGCCGAAGGTCAGCGCTGCGAGACCGAGGATCACCCACAACAGCAGCCCGGCGAACTTGCCCATTTTCCGCGTCAGCGGGGTCGCGATCTCCGGTGCGCTGGCAATCAGGCCCGAAATGCGGCCGGTTTCTGTGGCATCCGCGGTGCCGACCACGAGGCCATGGCCTTGGCCGGCGACCACGGTGGTGCCGGCATAGGCCATGTTGCGGCGGTCGGCGAGCGAGGTGCCGGCCGCCAGCGGCTCGAAATGCTTGTCGATCGGCGCGGCTTCGCCGGTGAGCGCTGCTTCGACGGTGCGCATATGTTTGCCGGAGAGAAGTCGCAGGTCTGCCGGCACCTTGTCGCCGGCCGAGAGCCAGACCACGTCGCCCGGTACCAGGTGCACCGCGTCCATGCGTCGGCGGCGGCCGCTGCGCAACACCGTGACATCGGTCGCCACGGCCCGCGCCAGGGCGGCCAGCGCTTCTTCTGCCTTGCCCTCCTGCAGGAAGCCGATCATGGCATTGACGATAACGACGCCGAATATGACGGAACAGTCGACCCATTCGCCGATGCCGGCGGTGACAATGCCGGCGCCGATCAGCACCAGCACCAGCGGTTCCGTCAGTTGACTGAGAAAGCGTTTTAGTGCGCTGCGCCCTGCCGGTGCCTGGACACGGTTGGGCCCATGATGCTCCAGACGTGCGGCGGCTTCGTCTTCGGTCAGGCCGTGTTTCGGGTCAACCCCGTGGCAGGCCAGAGATTCCGTGGCGGACAGCGCGTGCCAAGCTGTGTTGCCGGCTTCCGTCGGTGGAGGGGCTGTTGCCATGCCCCGGATTATGCATGCAGGCCCGAGCGGAGCGACCCGGGGTGGCCGCAGGTGATTGCCGAGGTCAGTGTGTCCGCCGCCCCCGGGCGAATTGTTCGAATGTCTCGGCGCACAAGGGCCTGCTGAAATAGAAACCCTGAACCTCGTTGCACCCATAGCGCTGAACGAGGTTCAGTTGTTCCATCGTCTCGACTCCCTCGGCGATCGCACGCAATCTGAGTGAGCGCGCAATACTGATGATCGCCTGCGCCAGTGCGTCGCCTTCGTGGTCCTGATTCATGTCGGCGATGAAGGATCGGTCGATTTTCAGTTTGTCGACGCGGAAGCGTTTCAGATAGGACAGACTTGAATAGCCGGTACCAAAATCGTCAATGGCGACGGTGGTGCCGATCGCTTTGAGATCGGCAATGACTTCACGCAGGGTGTCGCTGTCTTCCATCAGGGTGGACTCGGTAAGCTCGATTTCGATCTGCTGCGGAGAGATGCCTGCGTCGCGGGTATGGCGTTTCACCAAATCAACAATGTCGGCACGAAAAATCTGCTTGCCTGAGACGTTGACTGCAATCTTCCAGTCGTTGCCTCCGTCCTTCCACAGTCGAGCCTGGCGACAGGCCTGGGCCAGTACCCACTCACCGATGGGGACGATTAGTCCCGATTCCTCGGCAATCGGGATGAACTCCATTGGCGATACGCTGCTACCGTCTTCGCAGTTCCATCGCAGCAGCGCTTCGGCGCCGAAAATATGTCTGGAATCGGCATACACCTGCGGTTGATATACCAGACTGAGTTCGTGCCGGTCGATCGAACGGTGCAAACGATTGGCCAAGTCGAGTCGATGATTGGCACGCTCGTTCATTTCGCCCGAGAAGAAACTGAAAGTTTGGCGCCCGGATTCCTTGGCGTGATACATCGCGGTATCGGCTTTCTGCATCAGGGTGTCAAAGTCACGGCCGTCGTCGGGCGACAGCGCAATGCCGAGCGATGCTGAAGTGGTCAGGCTGTGAGGGCCAATGTCAAAGGGTTGCACGAGGCTGGCCTGCACCTTGTTGGCGATCCGCGCCACGGCATCCGGGCTGTCGACATCGTCGATCAGCAAAATGAACTCGTCGCCGCCCTGGCGGCTCAAGGTGTCGGAGTCGCGCAGGCACATCCTCAGTCGCTCCACCACCGCAACCAGCAGGCTGTCGCCTATCGGATGGCCGAGCGAGTCGTTGATGCGCTTGAATTGGTCAAGATCGAGGAAGATGAAGGCCATGCGCTTGCCGGACCGTTTCAGTCGATCACTCATCTGGCTGAAGCGGTCTCTCAGCAGCAGTCGGTTGGGCAGACCGGTCAGGGGATCATGATGCGCCAGATGCTGGATGCGATCTTCCGTCGCCTTGCGTAGCGAAATATCCGAAAAGCAGCCGACAAAGTTCTGTACCTCGCCCTGCACATCGTGTGTGGCGGTTATCGACAGCAACTTCGGATAGATCTGTCCATTCTTGCGTCTGTCCCACACCTCGCCTTCCCAGGAGCCGTCGGTTAGTACCGAGCGCCACATTTCCTGGTAAAAATCCGCATCGTGACGGTCCGATTTCATGATGCGTGGAGTCTGGCCGATGACTTCTTCAGCCATATAGCCGGTCATATCGGTGAAGGCGCGGTTTACCCGGACGATAACGCCGGCCCGGTCGGTAATCAGCAGGGCTTCGAGCGTATTGGCGAATACCTTGTCGGCCAGTTGCAACTCCGCCTCATGGCGCTTGCGCTCGCTGATGTCGGTGTATACCCAGATCGATCCTTCATGCGGTGCTGTGGGGTCAAGCGGGCGCCCCGTGGTTTCGCACCAGATGATCTTTCCGTCTTTGCGCCGGTGTCGGATGTCGCGGTCGCAGTAGCCGTGTTCAACCAGATCGTTATAAGCCGCTTTGCCTTCGTCAAGCCAATCCTGGTGGGAAGGAAAGATGAGCTCGGTACTTTGTCCGATCAGTTGAGCGGGATTGTCGAAGCCGAATATTTCGGCCATCCGCTTGTTGCAGTTGAGAATGACTCGATTTTTTAGCAGGGCGATGCCCACATGCGCGTTATCAAATATCAGTCTCTGTTCGTCGAGTAGCGAGGCCATGCGCGCTTCAATGCGCTTGCGCTCCGTGATGTCGGTGTAGGACGTAACAAAGCCGCCATCCGGCAACGGTGAACGTTGAATCTCAAGTACCGTGCCGTCAGCTCGCTGGCGTTCAATACTGTAAGGCTGGTGTTGATTGAGGCGCTCCATGGCAGCGGCAAACTGGGTGTCGGCGTCGCCTGCACCGTATTCGCCACGATCTGCGATGGCGCGCAGCATGGCTTGCAGGTCGGGCGTTTCGGCCGCGAACAGTTCGTCGGGAAGGCCGACCAGACGGCGAAATTCTTCGTTGTAGCGGGTGACGCGCAGGTTTTCGTCAATCAGCGTAATGCCGCATGGAAAGTGCTCGATGATGGCCCGCTGCTTTTCGTGCTCTTGCAGCAATGCCTGATCCGCCCGTTTGCGCAGCGTGATGTCTTGCAGGGTCTCGATCGCGCCAATCAATTGGCCATCGGCGTCGAGCAGGGGAGCCGCGGTGAAATACAGCCAGGTGCCGCCGGGGCCCATAAGAGGGAAAAAGTCTTCGGCTTCGTAGGACCCGGGGACGAGTACGGAGTGGTGAAATTTTCCGTCATAGAAAGTCGCTACGGCGTCAATATCCCTTGATACCACCAGGTCGGCCATGACCGGCCGCGGTTGGGGGTAGAAGGGCCGCCATTGGTCACAACTGCCGATCATCCCTGCTGCAGGATGGTGAAGCACCACTTCGCAGGCGCGATTCCAGTGTGTGACCCGGTGTTCGCGGTCGATCACAAAGGTCGGAACAGGAGAACTCTGAATGATTTTCTCAAGCAGATCCCGCTCTGCAGTCGGTGTGTGCCGGGGTAGTTTCACTGGTGGTCCGGAAATGGGCAGGGGGCTGGTGGATATAACTTAGGTAATAGCGTGGAGCGTAGCCACAAGCAACGCATGAAGCAAATCATTAGTATTAGTAGGGGTTTTATAATCCTTTATCCCGGCAAAAATTCAAGCCAGGCGCTGCTCGCTGCGGTCCGAGCAAAAGCAAGTGGTCGTTGCAGCAGCCATTGAGGATTCGGGTAAAGAGAACTACTTGCGGCGGCGCGGCGCGCAGTGTGGACGGCGAAGCTTACAGAGCGCTTATCGCTCAGGTTTCGAATTGACTTGCTTCGGTCAGGGGCAGTTGTATGGTGATGGAAACGCCTCGATTTTCACCAGCGCCAATGCTCAGTGTGCCGCCGTGGAGTTCAGTAATGCGCTTTACGATGGAGAGCCCAAGCCCGCTGCCCGAAAAGTCGGCGCTGGCGCTACGGTAAAAGCGCTGCTTGACGCGTTCGCGCTCGTCCTCAGCGATACCGCGCCCGTTGTCGCTGATACTCAGTAGCGCGTGGCCCTGGCGGGCGGTGATGGAAACTTCTATCTGTGTGGCTTTGCCATGGCGCAGGGCGTTGTCAATCAGATTGCGCAGCAGCACCTGCAGCAGCACCGCATCGCCGAGGATAGTGGCGTCGCCGTCGCGTAATGTCAGCTCGCAGCCTGATTCAATGGCGTCGCCGGCACTCATGGCGAGGACTTGTTCTGCTATCGGCCGCAAGGCCAGCGTCTGCATCGGCTGCGCCGTGTCGGCGTCCAGTCGCGCCAGGGTCAGCAATTGCGCCACCAGATGTGTGGCGCGATCACAACCGACGAGTATCTGGCTCAGTGCGTGTTGTCTTTCGATCGTGTCGACCGATGCCAGTGCGACTTGCGCCTGGGCCTTGAGCGCGGCCAGCGGTGTGCGTAGCTCATGTGCCGCGTCGGCGGTAAAGCGGCGTTCGTTTTCCAGCGCTCGCACGATGTCGGCGAACAGGCTGTTGAGTCGCGTGACCAGCGGCGCGACTTCAGTGGGAAGGTTTGCCGCCGGGAGAGGGTCGAGATGATCCGGCGCACGGGAGGAGACATCGCGGGCGAGCTGACGCAAGGGCGCCAGCGCAAAGCCGATGGCGATCACCAGCAAAATGGCAAGTGCGGGCAGGGCGATCAGCATGGGCTTGACCAGATGCTCGGCGATCTCGTTGGCGACTTCCTCGCGTTCCTCGGCGAAATGGGCGCTGGAGGTGCTGGGCGGATGGGCCAGCAACTCCTCAAGCTCATGACGGGTCTCGCGCCAAATGACGAAGGCTGTAATCAACCAGACCACAGCGACGGCCAATAGCGTCAGGCCGACCAGCCGGGTGCGCAGGGACAGCGGCTTCATGGTGTGCTTGCCGTCTTGGGTACGACGTAACCGATGCCACGCAGAGTGCGGATCGCGTCCGCGCCCAGTTTGCGCCGCAGGTGATGGATATAGACCTCGACCGTGTTGCTGCCGATCTCGTCGCCCCAGGCATAGAGATGTTGTTCCAGTTGGGCGCGGGACAGGGCGCGTCCCGCCTGCTGCATCAGGACGTGCAGCAGGTCGTATTCCTTGGCCGAAAGTTCGATTTCCTTGCCTTCACATTCCACGCGACGCGTTGCCGGGTCCAAGATTACGCCCCCGGCAGTGAGTAGGGGCGCGGGCTGGCCGCCGGCCCGGCGCAACAGTGCGCGCAGGCGGGCGTTCAGTTCACCAAGATCGAAGGGTTTGACCAGATAGTCATCGGCACCCGCGTCCAGCCCGCGGATGCGGTCGTCGACCGTATCGCGCGCGGTGAGTATCAGTACCGGCAGGGTCTTTTGTTTCTGTCTCAGATGGTGCAGCACATCGAGCCCGTCCATACGCGGCAGGCCGAGATCAAGCACCATCGCCGCATAGTCTTCCGTGAGCAAAGCCGTCTCGGCACTGACACCATCCCTGACCCAGTCGACGGCGTGCCCGGCCTGACGCAGCCCGGCCTGCAGCGCGTCGCCAAGCAGCGTGTCGTCTTCAACCAGCAGAATTCTCATGTGTCGGATTGCGCCATTTCTTCCAGCCGGTAATCATCGCCAGCACCAGGTTCTCCCGGTGCAGCCAACTGCTGACAATGACACCTGCGATGTGGATCAGAACGATCGCCATCATGCCATCGGAGGCAACTTCGTGCAGTTCTTCCATGAAGTGCCCGCCGATTTCTTCATAGGTCGCCCAGCCGCTGGCAGTGGCTACCAAGCCAAACCCGAGCAACAGAAATATGGCCACGGCCCCGGCCGGGTTGTGACCGACATAGTGCTGCGGTTTCCCGGTTATCAATGACTTGAGGTAGTCGATCAGCTTTTGTGGCGTCGGCAGAAATTCGGCAAAGCGCGAATAGCGGCCGCCAACCAGGCCCCAGAACAGGCGGAAGACAATCAGACCGGCCAGGGTGTAGCCGGCGAGGACGTGGATGTCGCGCAATTTTTCGGACTCCGAGGTGAGGAAGACGATGGCGAAACTCACCACCAGTGACCAGTGGAAAACTCGCGTCGGCAGATCCCAGACGCGGACAGTCTTGATAGCGTTGTTCATGGCGGACCTCACTTGGGAATACGGATTGAATCTTCGTCGTAGTCACCGGCTGCGGCCCCGGTGTGGCAGGCGGAGCAGTTGGCGGCGCTCTTGATCGACGCGCGCTGCCAGATCGCGGGTGCAATCTTGCGATGCTCTTTCTTGAAGTACGCGGTTTCCGTCAAGCGCAGGAGCGGCTTGCCATCTGGGGCGCGGGTGTCGCGACGGCCGCTATTCCGTATTAAAAAGTCGGCGATGGCGACACGGCGCTTTTTGTCGAGACTGGCGTCGCTGCCGAAGTGTTGCGGCAACCCGTCCATCAGCGCCTGCCAGGATTCCGCTTGCAGCATTTGCGGCGGAAAGACCATATGGCATGCGCCGCATTCTTCCTCGAGCAGAGGGCTTTTTACAACACGGAACCCGTCGGCGTGGGCCGGCAGCGCGAGGGCGGCGAGCAGGACGGCAATGCTGGTGAAGATATGGGATTTCATGGTTTTCTCCTGTCTATTTGAAGGTCAGTAGCCAGGCGATGACGTCGGCCTTTTCCTGTGCGCTGCAGGCGCGATTGAGGGTGTCGTTGCAGTTGCGGCGGAACCATTTGTCCACCCTGCCCGTATCGGTAAAGCGTTCGGCATTGGCGGCCGGTGCCAGTGGTTTGATCGGCTTGTCGGTTTTGGCATGGCGCCCGGCTTGTGTCGGCCGGTCGGTGTGACAGGAGGAGCAACTCCATTCGTCGCCATGTTTCATGTTGAAGAAACTTGCGCCGCGCTCTGCGGACGCGGTATTACCTGCGTCCTTTTCAAAGCGCGTGAGGAAATCGCGCGGGGTTTCAGCCTGGGCGCTGGTGGCAAGCAGAGTTGCCGCGATGATGAGTAGGTGTCGCATGGGAGTCTCCATGATTGTTGAATTGAACGAATCATGGAGGGGCGTGCTTAAACTGCGCTTAAGGATCGGTCGCGTTGCGCTGCGCTCTCGCTTTGCGGGTGCCGGCGTTAGTCTCCACTGAATCTTCGTTTTCGCGTGTTTCAATCTTCTGCGGCTGGAGCCCGCTGTCATGAGCGTTAGGTTTATAGAGATCGCGCATGGAGGCGTAGCGCTCGGAACGTGCAGCACGCATATGGAGCAGCGCCCGCCGCATAGGGATACCGACCTGTACCAGTGTCTCGGCAGCAATTACCAGGCTGCTTTCGAGTATTTCGGGGATCACTTCCGTTGCACCGGCGGCTTTGAGTCGATCTACATCTTTGTCGTCAACGGTACGAACCACGATGGGGATGTCCGGCCGGGTGCCACGCACAATGCGCAACACGCGCTCGGCCGAGTGGGTGTCGGAGTAGCTGACAACCACGGCGCGCGCGCGCGACACTCCCGCTGCTTGCATGACTTCAGGCCGATCGGCGTTGCCGAAAACGACATTGACACCGAGTGCACGCGCCTCCGCGATCCGTTGCGGGTCGACATCAAGAGCGATGAAGGGGATGTTCTCGATATCGAGGAACTCGGCAATACGTCCGCCGGTGCGGCCATAACCGCAGATCACCACGTGCTGTCCCAGATCGAGGCTATGCACGGCGATGTCGTGAATCGCCGCGGCTTTGTGCGCCCAGTCGCCGCGCCCCATATCGCCGGAGAGCCGAGCAGCGCGAGCAATCAAAAAAGGCGCAATGAACATTGACATCAGCATGGCCGAAAGCGTTATCTGGAATACGCCGACGCTGATCAGCTGCAACTGGTGCGCCAGTTCAATAAGTACCAGGCCAAACTCGCCAGCCTGGGCTAGTTGGGCTGCGGTGCGCAGGCTGGCAACCAGAGGAATTTTTGCAATTCGTGTGATCAGCAGCATGACGATTGCCTTGCCGCCGATCAGCAGAGCCACCGCCAGCAGCAGTTTGTGGGCGTTGGCGAGGACGTACTGGATATCGAGCATCATGCCGACGGTGACAAAAAAGAGCCCGAGCAGAATGTCGCGAAACGGCCGGATATCGGCTTCGACGTGGTGACGGTAAGCGGTTTCCGAGATCAGCATGCCGCCGACGAAGGCCCCCAGCGCCAGTGACAGCCCACTTTGGGCGGTAAGAAAGGACAGGCCGACAACGATACAAAGCGTTGTCAGGACCAGCAGCTCGGAAGATTTGTAACGCGCGACGGCATCGAATAGACGCCCCATCAGCTTCTTTCCGGCCCAGATCAATAGCGCCAGTACAGCGACCGCCTCAGCGCCTGCGACAGCCAGCGAACGCAGCAGATCATCGCCCGATGCAGCCAGCGCCGGCAGCAAAATCAGGCAGGGAGCCACGGCGAGGTCTTGAAACAGCAGCACACCCATGGTCTGCCGTCCCGACCGGGAATGAAGCTCGAAGCTTTCGGAGAGCAGCCTGGCAACGATTGCGGTGGATGACATCGCGATTGCCAAACCTACAGCAACACCGCTTTTCCAGCCCTGACCATAAGCCAGCACCGTTACCAGGCCGGTACCCAGTGCCGTCAACAGCATTTGCGCTGAGCCAAAACCGAAGACCAGCGAGCGCATGGTTTTTAGACGCTTCAGACTGAATTCAAGACCGATGGAAAACATCAGAAAGACAACGCCGAACTCGGCGAGGCTATGTACTTCACTGCTTTCGCTGAGCAGCGCCAAGCCATGCGGTCCAAGCGTGATACCAATCGTCAGATAGGCCAGCATCGAAGGCAGCTTGAATCGACGCGCCACTGCAACCGCGCCTACCGCCGCGGAAAGCAGGATCAGGATCGATAAGAGGTTGGGGTGCATGGATCAATAATACGCATGCAAACAAGATCGTAATAGCAGCATGGGTAAAATGATTGCAACGGAATCTTTTTGTAGCCACAAACTCATGACTGAAAAAGCTTTGCAACGCCGGCTGCGTTATGGCGAATTTCTCAGTGCCGTCAGGGTCAAGCAACGGCGGGTGAGCTATAAGGACGTGCATGCCGATGCCGGACGCAAGACCCGCGCGCGACGCTTGCGTTTGATCGATCTGCACCGGCTGCTAACACCCTACGTCAGCATCCGCTTTATGGAACAGCTGCGCGCTGTGGTGCCGCTGGCCTTGTTCCTTGCCTTGTTTCAGGTCGCCGCTTTACGTGTCGATGTGTACCAGAGTGAACAGATCGCGTTTGGCATGCTGGCGGTGATGCTGGGACTGATGCTGTTCATGGATGGCGTCAAATACGGCCTGATGCCGTTTTCGGAGAACATCGGCTTCAATCTGCCAACCAGAGCGACGCCGGTAGTGGTGCTGGGTTTTGCTTTTTTGCTGGGTGCGATAGCGACCCTTGCCGAGCCGGCTATCGGTGCTTTGCGGGCAGCAGGCAGTTCGGTGGACCCTATTCGAGCGCCGTGGCTGCATCTGTTGCTGACGCGTTATCCCGATCGACTGGTGATGGCCGTCGGCCTTGGCGTGGGTTTAGCCGTAGTGGTTGGCATGTTGCGCTTCTTCTTTCGCTGGCGTATGAAAACGCTGGTGATTGCTACCCTGATTCCCTGCCTGGCGCTGACAGCCTATGCCGGATTCGACCCACGTTTAGCGCCGATTATCGGACTGGCCTGGGATTGCGGTGCCATCACCACCGGCCCGGTCACGGTGCCGCTGGTATTGGCGCTGGGGATTGGCGTCGCCGCCGCCGCCGGTCAGGAAGACAACCCGCTGGCGGGCTTTGGTATCGTCACCCTGGCCTCGCTGTTTCCGGCGATGGCGGTGATTCTGGTCGCTATTGGTCTGGTTGGCGAAGTGCCCGATCCGGCTGCACTGCCGGCAATAGTCGGCGCTGGTGACACGGTGGCCTGGTGGGACCAGACGCCCTTCGCGGAGTTGATCGCCGCATTGCGCGCCATTGGCCCACTGATTCTTCTGCTTTGGCTGGTACAGCGACTTTTCCTGGGCGAGGCGATCAAGCAGCGCAATCTTGTTATCTATGGTGTGGTGGTGGCGGTGCTGGGCATGGCGGTATTCAACGTGGGCCTCAGCGTTGGACTGATACCGCTGGGCAATCAGGCCGGCGCCACGGTGCCGGCCGCGTTCAGCGCGGGCAATGGCACTGCTGCTCTCTATCCTTATCCGGTGGGTATCGGCTTGACGCTGATCTTTGCCGCGACGCTGGGTTATGGAGCGACAATTGCGGAGCCGGCGCTTAATGCCATGGGCACTACTGTTGAAAATCTGACCGATGGCGCCTTTCCTCGGCGGTTGTTGATTCAAACTGTCGCCGTGGGTGTTGCGCTGGGCATTGCTCTGGGCGTGTCGAAGATTGTGTTTCAGTGGTCCATGCTGCCCTTGCTGTTGTGCGCCTACTCGGTTGCGCTGGGCTGTACCCTTTTCTCAAGCGAGGAATATGTTTCGCTGGCGTGGGACAGCGCCGGCGTCACCACCGGCCCAGTCACCGTACCGCTGGTGCTGGCCCTGGGTCTCGGGCTGGGGAGCGCCGTTGGTGCGGCGGAAGGCTTCGGCATCCTGGCTATGGCGTCGGTGGGTCCCATAGTCTCGGTGCAGTTGGTTGGCTTCTGGATTCGCAGGAGCATGGCAATCGCCGCGCGACAGGAAAGGTAGTGAGATGAAGCAGCGTGATGAAATAGTGGTGCTGACCGATGCCGTGCTGATTACCTGCATCGTCCAGCGCGGCGTGGCAGATACCGTGGTTGACGCGGCGACGGAAGCCGGCGCCCAAGGCGCGACAATCTTCTACGCGCGCGGTACCGGCGTGCGCCAGAAACATCTGGGCGTGCTCGGCATCACGGTGAATGCCGAGAAGGAGGTGATCTACATCGTAGCCCCCTCGGATCACGCCGATCATATTTTCGAACGCGTGTATGTCGCCGCCAAACTGGATACGCCGGGCATGGGCATGATTTACATGGCGGAACTGGAAAAAATGGCAACCTACGTGCCACCCGAAGTGGCTGCGCGCTTTGGCAAGCATGACTGATCCGATTCAGCTGCCGCCGCTGCGCGGAGATTTTCGCATCATCACCTGCGTCATGCCGGCCGGGCATGGCGCGGAAGTGCTTGAGATTTTGCGGCGCGAACAGGGCGTGGTCAGCACCAGCATTCATCATGCGCGAGGCATCGGTACTCAGAGTTTGCGCCATCGGGTTTACTCCGACGAAAAGCAGGTGCTTACAGCGCTGGTTGTTGCGGAGCGGGCTGATGCGGTATTTGAGTTGCTCTACTACGCCGCTGGAGTCGATGCACCGCACGCCGGTATGGTGATGATGAGCTACGCGTTTCGGGGAGCAGGAATGGAAGTCTTGCCGGAAACCACGGAAGACGTGCAGTAGTCAATCTCGACGATCCCTCTTTGTGTGGTCGCCACGCAGATTCAATCTATACTTGAGCGAAACGCAGGTTCATCGTATCGATCCTTGGGGAAAGCCATGCAACTTCTACTGATTTTCGGCATCGGATTTGCCATCGCTGCGGTGGCCTTTGCACTACAAAACAATGTGCCGGTGACCGTGTCGTTTGTGCTCTGGAGCTTCGACGGTTCCTTGGCGATTGTCCTGCTATTGGCGCTCGGCCTGGGTGTGCTCATCGCCGGGTTGGTTTCGTCGCCGACGATGATCAAGGGTCAGTGGGCGGCTTCTCGTTTACGTCGTCAGGTGGGCGAACTGGGAAAAGAGAAAGCGGCTCTCGAGCAACGCATTCAGGACGGAGAACAAAGGATTCATACGCTGCAAGTTCAACTCGACCAACTAAGCCCGCAGCTTAAAGATGTGACGGAGCCGCCCAAGTCTTATGTCGGCTTGAAAACACTGCTGACGGCAAGCGAAAACTCCGAGGTCACCGACATCGAGTGATCGCGAGATACGGCAAGGGCGCAGGCGCAATGGCGCCGTGGATTCCCCAGATAATTCTTGGCCGTAAACGAAACCGTTTTTCCAAGCGATAAAGAGGAAAAAGTGCCGCTGGCGATGATCGAGCGGCAGCGATTTTGTCTTTCGTATTTTGCGAAGTGTCACTTGTCTTTTATTTGAATTGTCTGAAACTTGATATTTCGTAGAATCGCCACATCTATGCTGCTGCACAGGGACTACAGGCGCTGCTGATCTATAGGCAACCGGGGTGCGACGCTGAAATATTTCAAGCCTTGTTCAGGAGAAATTCAATGAAACGCACCGTGCTGTTCCTTGGCACCAACCTTGCCGTGATGCTGGTGTTATCCATCGCCGCCAGTTTGCTGGGGGTGAATCAGTATCTGACCGCAAACGGGCTCGATCTGAGCATGCTCTTGGGCTTCGCCGCGCTCATCGGTTTCGGCGGCTCCTTCATCTCGCTTGCCATGTCGAAGTTCATGGCTAAGCGGTCGACTGGCGCACGCATCATTGACAGCCCGTCGACTTCGACCGAATTCTGGCTGGTCGAGACCGTGCGGAAGCAAGCGCAAAAGGCCGGCATAGCTATGCCCGAGGTGGCCATTTACGAAGGTGCGCCGAATGCCTTCGCCACCGGCCCCTCGAAAAACAACTCTCTGGTGGCGGTGTCCACGGGTCTTTTGCAAAGCATGAGCAAGGAAGAAGTCGAAGCCGTGCTGGCGCATGAGGTCAGTCACGTCGCCAACGGCGACATGGTGACCCTGACGCTGATTCAGGGCGTGGTGAATACGTTTGTGATTTTCCTGTCACGCGTGGTCGGCTATCTGGTCGATAGCTTTCTGCGTCGCGGCGACAGCCGGTCCTCGGGGCCCGGCATCGGCTACATGATCACCGTGGTGATCTGCGACATTCTGTTCGGTGTGCTGGCCAGCATTGTCGTCGCCTGGTTCTCGCGCCAGCGAGAATTCCGCGCCGATGCCGGCGCTGCCAGCCTGATGGGTTCACCGCGGCCAATGGTCGCCGCGTTGCAGCGTTTGGGCGGTATGGCGGTCGAGCCTCTGCCGAAGACTCTGGCGAGTGCCGGCATCGCCGGTGGCCGCGGTCTGATGGCCTTGTTTGCCAGCCATCCGAGCATGGAAGAACGTATCGCCGCGCTCTCGGCGCAAGCTCGGTAACTGCGTGAGGGCTGCTCTGGTTTGCAGTTGGGAAAGGGTCGCCGGCTATAATCGGCGACCCTTTTTCTTTGGCTAGCCACGTGTCCGAGCGTCTCGCCGTATTGCTTCAGTATCTGCTGCCCAAGCAGGCGCTCACCGCGCTTGCCGGTAAGCTTGCCACCGCCCGTGTCGGCGGCCTGACCACCGGAGTGATTCGCTGGTTCGTCGGCCGCTATGGCGTGAATATGGCTGAGGCGGCGAATCCCGACATCGCGAGTTATTCCAGCTTCAATGAGTTCTTTACCCGGCCGCTGAAACCTGGCGCGCGTCCGCTGGCCGATGCCAATTTCAGCTGTCCGGTCGACGGTGCGATCAGTCAATTCGGGGCCGTCGACCGCGATCAGATCTTCCAGGCCAAGGGCCACAGCTATTCAACAACGGCGCTGGTCGGAGGAGACGCCGAATTGGCGGCAAAGTTTCAGGACGGCAGTTTTGCTACGCTGTATTTGAGCCCCAAGGACTACCACCGAATTCACATGCCTTGCGACGGCCGCCTGTTGCAAATGATCCATGTTCCCGGCGATCTGTTTTCGGTGAATCCGGCTACGGCACGCGGTGTGCCCGGGCTCTTCGCGCGCAACGAGCGCGTGGTCTGCGTCTTCGAAAGCGAACACGGGCCCTTTGTGCTGGTGTTGGTTGGCGCCACCATCGTCGGCAGCATGGCCACGGTGTGGCATGGCGTGGTGAATCCACCGCGTCCGGGGCATTTGCGCGAGTGGCGTTATGAAGACCAACAGTTGAAGTTCAGCAAGGGCGATGAAATGGGTCGCTTTTTACTGGGTTCGACGGTGGTGATGCTGTTTTCGAAAGGCGTGCTGCGCTTCAATGCAGATTGGTCGCCGCAGCGGTCGATTCGCTTGGGTGAAAAAATGGGCGATAGTATTTCCTAGTCGTTCCGCTAGAACGACAAAAGTCGGCGCTGGCAGGACGGCACTGGTGGATGACATGCACCGACGCGTCCCACTCAGACTCGATGGCGCGTTCGTCTAAACATAGTCCTTGTATTTATCGAGGAAGCGAACCGGCTTGGACAAGGCGTCACGACGGAACGGATCCCCCAGTTCCTGGGAGCACATGATTTCGACAATGCAGGTCTTGCCTTCGTTCATCTGTAGCGCGATGGCCCTTTTCAGCGCCGGGCCAACGTCTTCGAGTTTGTCGACGACGATGCCTTCGGCGCCCATTGCCTTTGCGATTCCGGCAAAGGAAGGGTTGTCAAGTTCACCGGCGACGAAGCGGCGGTTGTAGAAATCCACCTGGTTCTTCTTTTCCGCACCCCACTGGCGGTTGTGAAACACCACCGCAGTCACCGGGATGTCATGGCGAACGCAGGTCATGGTTTCACCCAGGCTCATGGCCCAAGCGCCGTCACCGGCATAGGAAATCGCAGGACGATGCGGCGCGGCCGCCTTGGCGCCAATAATGGTGGGGAAGGCATAGCCGCAGTTGCCGAAACTCATCGCAGCGAAAAAGCTGCGCGGTTTATCGAAGCGCAGATAACTGTTGGCAACCGAATTGATGTTGCCGATATCGGTGGACACCATCACGTCGTCCGGCATCGCCTTTTCCAGTTCGCGCAAAACCTGGCGCGGATGCAAATACTCGCCGCCCGAGAACGGCGTCTCTTTGGCGTTCTCTTCAATCATGTCCAGGCTGAAAGGATCGCGTTCGTGAGTCCATTCGTCGAGTTCTTTTTCCCAGGCCGCCTTTTCGGCAGCAATCGTCTTGGCTCGCCCCGCCTTGGTCGCATCGCAGACGAGCGTTCGGCCATTCAGCCGCTCGGTCAACGCGATTGCCGAGGCCTTGGCGTCACCGCAAATGCCTACAGATATCTTTTTTACCAGGCCCAGCATCTTGTTGTCCGCGTCGATCTGGATGATCTTTGCGTTTGTCGGCCAGTAGTCCAGGTCATGCTGAGGCAGGGTGCCAAACGGCCCCAGCCGCGAACCCAGCGCGACGACGATGTCGGCCTGGGCGATCAACTTCATTGCCGCTTTGGAACCTTGGTAGCCAAGCGGTCCGCACCATAAAGGATGGCTGGCAGGGAATGAGTCATTGTGAAGGTAGCTGTTGACCACTGGCGCGCCGAGCCGTTCTGCCAGCGTCCTGCATTCTTCGACGCCATCAGCCATGATCACGCCGCCCCCCGAAATGATCACCGGAAATTTCGCCGATGCCAACAAGTCAGCAGCTTCGTTGAGGCTCTTTTCACCACCAGCGCCGCGATCCAGTCGCGAGGGCTGCGGAATCTCGCAAGTGATTTCGCCGTAAAAGTAGTCACGCGGGATATTGAGTTGGGTCGGCCCCATCTCGCTCATTGCCCGGTCAAAGCAGCGACCGGTGAATTCGGCCATGCGCTTCGGGTTGTTGACGTGGCCCTGGTACTTGGTGAATTCCTGGAACATCGGCAACTGGTTGGCTTCCTGGAATCCGCCCAGACCCATGCCCATGGTGCCTGTTTCAGGCGTCACGATCACAACAGGGCTATGCGCCCAGTAAGCGGCCGCGATGGCGGTCACGCAATTGCTGATGCCGGGACCGTTCTGGCCGATCACCACGCCATGGCGCCCTGATACGCGCGAATAGCCGTCGGCCATGTGGCCGGCACCTTGCTCATGCACTACCGGGACCAGGCGAATGCCGGCGGGCTCAAAGATGTCCATTGCGTCCATGAAGGCCGAGCCCATGATGCCGAACATGTCAGTGACGCCATTTGCGACCATGGTTTCGACGAAGGCTTCGCTGGGTGTCATCTTGGTAGGTCCAAACGGGACACTTCGCTTATCCTGGAATGATTGATCGTTCATGGCATCTTTCTCCTCTGAATGGCTTGATTCTGATAATCGGTACAACTGGTTCCGATATCGAAGTATTGCTGTGATTCTAGGCGTGGCACCATGTTGAGTCAAACAAAAATGCAAAAAACGAGACGCTTGGTTCTAGAAAAAGAAATATTGCTAGAATGCCGTGACCATGAACAAGGCTGACAATGAACAAAAGAAGGAGCTTGTACGCATAGACGGGGATACCCCGACTTTGCGGCTGTTCGCGTTGCTGGAGACGATCGCTGAGAGGGATCAGTTTTTCTCACTGCAGAGCTTGGTCGAAGAGACGGGGCTGCCAAAACCAACACTGCATCGCATGCTGCAACAATTGGAGAGCGCCGGAATGCTGCAGCGCGACGCTGATGGCCGCCACTACAGCACCGGCTTGCGGCTAAGGCGCATGGCTGAGACGCTGTTGCTCAACAACACCGTACACGGCGCGCGCCATGCGGTGCTGCGTCGACTGGTCGATGAGGTCGGCGAGAGTTGCAACCTCACCGCACTTTCGGGCGGCGAGGTGCTTTATCTGGACAGGGTGGAGACGCCAGCACCGCTACGTTTCTACCTGCATCCGGGTTCCAGGGTGCCGGCTCATTGCTCGGCCAGCGGCAAGTTGTTTCTCGCCCAGATGACGCCGAGCCAGCGCAGGCGCTTGCTCGAACATGTACCGCTCGAGAAATACAGCGAACGCACTATTACCGATATGGCGTTGTTGGAGCGCGAAATCGAACGCATCAAGCGCGTCGGCTACGCGCTCGACGACGAGGAGTTTTTGCCCGGCCTTTTCTGCATCGCCATGCTTGTGCCTCGGCCCGGCGGACGCTCGAACACCGGTATTGCAATCCAGGCCCCGGCGATACGGCTCTCGCATGACAAAGTACCGAGCCTGTTGCCGGCGCTGCAGCGTGCGGCGGAGGCTTTGGCCAAGATCGAGGCTGAGGCCATGCCGGCTTTGAAATCGGGCTCGGCGGGCTAAAAGCACCACCGGGAATTACTTAAGGGATTTCTTTCCATCAAGTAGCGGGTGAACTACCAAGCCAGATTAGGCTGTCGTTGACATCGCTGCTCACCCGAACAGTCCTAATAAGTCACTTTCAGTTCGCTTTCTATCTATATTGATTTCAATGGGTATTTATTTGTAGGCGTTTCTCAAAAAATGCGTCTAAGCCTTTGTTGCGTTTGGAAAAAACCAGTTTCTTTCTTGACCGGCGTCAAAAAGTGTCATAAAGTGGGGCTCTGTGGGAAATAGTGGGAAGTATTAGCCGGGTAGCGGCTAGATTCCCACTTCGGGGGAGTCCAATGTTCCAAGGTGCGGCAGCGCTGAATCTCGACGCCAAGGGCCGAATGGCAGTTCCGGCACGGCACCGCGACGCCCTTGTTACGGCGGGCGAGGGGCGTCTGGTGCTAACCGCGCATCCTCATCGATGTCTGCTGCTTTATCCCCAGCCGGCGTGGGAGCCAATTCGCGCCCAGGTCCTCGCCGCATCCAGTTTGCAACGTGAGTCCGCCATGGTGCGGCGTCTTTTGGTGGGATTTGCCGAGGATGTGGAGCTTGATGGCGCCGGACGTCTGTTGATTTCCCCTTCGCTGCGCCAATACGCCGGTCTGGAAAAAGAAATCTGGCTGGTGGGGCAGGGTCGTCATTTTGAAATCTGGTCGGCTGAACGCTGGCAAGCGCAGCAGGAGGCGATCTTCGCGGTGGGCGACCAGTTGTTGCCCCCGGGTCTGGAAAACCTTGCATTGTGAGTGGCGACACTCACGTCAGCGTGCTACTGGCAGAGGCCGTAGCAGCGTTGGCAGTCAATCCCGATGGAATCTATGTCGATGCCACCTTTGGCCGCGGGGGGCACAGTCGGGCGATTCTCGACGCGCTTGGAGATTCCCCTGGGGCAACGGGTCGTCTGATCGCCCTGGATCGCGATCCGGCTGCTATCGCCGCCGGCGCATCGATCTCGGACCCGCGCTTCACATTGGTGCATGCCGCGTTCAGCGAGTTCGACGCAGTCCTGGACCGGCTGGGTGTCGGGCAGGTGGACGGTGTGCTGCTGGATATCGGCGTGTCATCGCCGCAACTGAATACGCCCGAACGGGGCATGAGTTTTCGTTTCGATGCGCCGCTGGATATGCGCATGGATACGACGCAGGGGGAGACCGCCGCCGATTTTCTGGCGCGGGCATCGCAATCAGAAATAGAAAGGGTGATCAAAGACTATGGCGAAGAACGGTTTGCTCATGCGATTGCAAAGGCGCTTGTTGCTGCTCGGGGCGAGCACAGTATTTCAAGGACAGGACAGCTTGCCACGCTCGTGGCGAAAGTCGTCCGTACGCGGGAACCGGGTCAACATCCGGCGACGCGCAGCTTTCAGGCTCTACGGATTCACGTCAATCGGGAGCTTGAGGAACTGTCGCTAACCCTGCCCAGGGCCGCCAATCGATTGGCGCCGGGTGGGCGTCTTGCCGTGATCTGCTTTCATTCACTGGAGGATCGAATCGCCAAGCGCTTCATGCGTGATGCGGCCAATCCTCCGCAGCCGCCCAAAGGACTGCCAGTACGCGCCGTCGATCTGCCGCAGCCGGTATTCAAATTAGTCGGCAAGGCGATGTTTCCATCAGCCGCAGAAATCGCGGCCAATCCGCGCTGTCGTAGCGCAGTACTGAGGGTCGCGGAGAAGATCAGACCCGTATCCGAGCGGCCGAACCCGCAAGGCAATTCTCCTGGGGCTTCCCAAGGCAGAGACGATGGGGAACCCGGAGCAAATCATCGACGCGTCAGGCCCGCCCGTACCAGCCGGCGATCAGGCAGTGGTGGGGGCTCTAGATGATGCGCCTCAATATGGTCTTGATCCTGATTCTGCTGGCCTGCGCCTTGTCAACAGTCAGTTCCAACCATCGTGCGCGCAAGCTGTTTACCGAGTTGGAAGCTACGCAAAAGAGCACGCGCAATCTGGATGTGGAATGGGGGCAACTGCAGCTCGAACAGAGCACTTTGGCCGCGCATGTCCGCATTGAACAAGCCGCTCGCCAAAAACTGGGTATGAGGCCACCCGAACCGGGACAGATCATTACTGTTGAACCGGAATCGGGGAAGCCGTCGCGATGAAGTCGATCAAGTTTTCCAGAAGCCCGCTACTTTCAGAGCGTTTGCCTCTCTGGCGACAGCGTACCGTACTGGTGTTGTTGCTCGGTGCCTTCGCTACATTGATCGGACGTTCGCTCTATCTGCAGGGATTCAACAACGAGTTTCTCGGAGATAAAGGTCGAGCCCGGTTTGAGCGAGTGATAGACATTTCCGCGACCCGAGGCCGTATCACCGATCGCTATGGCGATGTCCTCGCGGTGTCCACGCCGGTACGTTCGATCTGGGCGATTCCTGAAGACGCGCAACCCGCACCGGCTCAGGCGCGGGCGCTGGCCAGCTTGCTCGAGATGGACGTGAGCGAAATTAATCGCAGGCTGGCTTCGGAAAAAGACTTCGTCTACGTTAAGCGACAGTTGCCGCCGGAACTGGCCGATCGTGTTACCGCACTCAAATTGCCAGGATTTCACCAGAAGAACGAGTTCCGTCGCTACTATCCGACCGCCGAAGTGACCGCCCACATGTTGGGCTTTACCGGCGCAGACGATGCCGGCCAGGAAGGTATTGAGTTGGCCCTCAACGACCAACTGTCGGGAAAATCCGGTAGCCGTCGAGTTATCAAGGATCGGCGCGGCAACGTGGTCGAGGATGTTGAGAGCGTCAATCAGCCGCTGGACGGCAAGGATGTCGCACTTGCCCTCGACTCGAAACTGCAGTACCTGGCCTTCAGTCATCTCAAACGGGCGGTGGCGCAACATCGCGCGAAGGCAGGCGGGGTGGTTGTGCTTGATGTGCGAACCGGTGAGATTCTTGCCCTCGTCAATCTTCCGACTTACAACCCCAATAATCGCTACAAACTTGCCGGCGCGCAGTTACGCAATCGGGCGCTGACCGATAGCTTTGAGCCCGGTTCGACCTTGAAACCGTTTACCGCGGCGCTGGCCATTGAAAAGGGCAAGGTGCGATTCAATACGCAAATTCAGACATCCCCTGGCAAATTGGTGATTGGCTCGGCGACGATTACGGACTCGACCAAGCACGGCGCGCTTACGGTTGCACAGGTGATTCAGAAGTCATCCAATGTCGGAATAGCGAAAATCGCGATGTCGATGACACCCGGTGAGATGTGGTCCATGTTTGACAGCATGGGTTTCGGCGCGACGCTGAACCTGAACTTTCCCGGCGAAGTGAGTGGGCGCTTGCGACCGGCAAAAAAATGGCGACCGATCGAGCAGGCCACCATGGCCTATGGGCACGGCATATCCGTCACCCTGATCCAGCTCGCTCATGCCTACATGGCGTTCGCACGAGACGGCGACCTGTTGCCCTTGTCACTGACCCGGCTGGATACGCCTACGGCATCAGGCAAGCAGGTCTTCTCGGCGCAAACCGCACGCGAAGTTCGCGCCATGCTGGAGATGGTGGTGCAGCCAGGCGGCACGGCACCGCAGGCGCATATCCCTGGCTATCGGGTTGCAGGTAAAACCGGTACCGCGCACAAGATTGAAGGCGGCGCCTATGCCAACAAGTATGTCGCCTCATTTGTCGGCTTCGCGCCGGCCTCCGAGCCGCGTTTGATTGTTGCAGTGATGATCGATGAACCCTCGAATGGCAAGCATTTTGGCGGCGAAGTCGCGGCGCCGGTGTTTGCGGGCGTCATGGCGGGAAGTCTGCGCAGCTTGGGCGTTGCGCCAGATGCACCCTTGAAGCCGCTGTTGATGACCAGCGCGGACTCGGTTCAGGAAGAGATGTGAACACCCCCATGCAGATACTGAAACAACTCGAGCATAAAGGTGTGGTGGCGACCCGACTTACTGCCGATTCGCGCAGTGTGCAGTCGGGTGATATCTTTGTCGCATTTCCTGGTGCGCGGGCTGACGGTCGCGCATTTATTGCGCAGGCAATGGCCAACGGGGCGGCGGCGGTGATCGCGGAAGCCGGGAAAAAACTCGACGCTGGAACTGTGCCGACAATCGAAGTCGATGGGCTAGCGACGCTATCGGGCGAGATCGCGCATCTGGTGTACGGACGGCCCTCCGAACATTTGTGGCTGGCCGGCGTGACCGGCACCAATGGCAAAACCTCAGTTTCACAGTGGATCGCGCAAGCGATGAATTTTTCGCAACACCGGTGTGCGGTAGTCGGTACTTTGGGTAACGGTTTCCTCGAGACACTGGAGGAAAGCCCGAACACCACGCCAGACGCAATCAGCCTGCATGCGGCGCTCGCCAGTTATGTGTCCGGCGGCGCCGATGCGTGCGCGATGGAAGTTTCATCCATCGGTCTGGATCAGGGGCGCGTCAATGGTGCCGCAATCGACGTCGCGATATTCACCAATCTGACTCGCGATCATCTTGAGTATCACGGCAGCATGGCCGCCTATGCCGCGGCCAAGGAGAAGCTGTTCCTGAGGCCTGGGCTGACCTCTGCTGTGCTCAACCTTGACGATGCTTTTGGACGCGAACTAGCGGGCAAGCTCAAGGGCCGCGTATCGACCATTGGCTACAGCCTCGATGGTGCGATGGCAGCCGCGGATGAAATTCTTTGCGCCGAGCGAATTTGCATGTCTGCCACAGGTGTCGAGTTCGAAGTCGATGGTGTGAAATTCTCAGCGCCCGTAGTGGGCCGTTTCAATGTGTCCAATCTGCTGGCCGTAACGGGAGCTTTGCGCGCGCGTGGGGGGAATCTTGAAGATATCGCTGGGGCGCTGCGCCACATCCAGCCGCCGCCCGGGCGCATGCAGACAGTCGGAACTTCGGATGGGCCGCTGATCATCGTCGACTACGCGCACACGCCCGATGCGCTGGAAAAGGCGCTCGGCGTCCTGCGTGAAACCTCTGACGCGCGAGGTGGCCGATTGGTCTGTGTGTTTGGCTGCGGCGGCGAGCGCGATCCAGGCAAGCGCCCGGAGATGGGGGCGGTTGCCGAACGACTGGCCGATGTCGTGGTGCTCACTAGCGACAATCCGCGCGGCGAGGATCCGCAGGCGATCATCAACGACATTCTTGGCGGGTTTCAGCGGCCGGTACGAATTCAATCTGAGCGTGGGTTGGCCATCGCAAGCGCGGTGATCGAGGCGGATCTGCACGACGTAATTCTGATCGCCGGCAAGGGTCACGAGCTTTACCAGGAAATCGCTGGCTTGCGCCATCCGTTTTCGGATATCGATGCCGCAAAGTCGGCTCTGGCGAGACGGCAATCATGATGATGAAACTGCATGATGCTGCGCGTGCGATCGATACCATGGCACAGGGTGTCGATGCGAAATTCACCAGTGTTTCCACGGATTCGAGAAGCATCCAGGCCGGCGAATTGTTCGTCGCGTTAAAGGGTGAAAACTTCGACGGCCACGCTTATGTCGCCGACGTCATCGCGCGCGGTGCGGTTGGAGCAGTAGTCAGTCAGGACTACGCCGCTGCTCATCCCGACCTGCCGCTAATCCCGGTTGCCGACACGTGCCGGGCACTCGGCGCGTTGGCGGCGCGCTGGCGCGCTCGATTTGCGATCCCGTTGATTGGCGTGACCGGCAGCAATGGCAAGACCACGGTCAAGGAAATGTGCGCAGCGATCCTGCGCGCGCAGTTCGGCGGTGATCCTGATTGCGTACTGGCGACGGCGGGCAATTTCAATAACGAAATCGGCCTGCCGCTGACATTATTCAAATTGCGCGCATGGCATCACGCGGCGGTAATAGAAATGGGCATGAGCCATACCGGCGAGATCGATTACCTGACACGACTGGCGGCGCCTACCGTAGCCTTGGTGAATAACGCGCAACGTGCACACCTGGAAGGACTTGGCACAGTGCAGGACATCGCGCTGGCGAAGGGCGAGATCTTTGCCGGTCTGGCGGCCAATGGTGTCGCCGTGTTCAATGCGGACGACGCGCAGTCCGATATCTGGCGCGAACTTTCTCGCGACAGTCGGCAATCGAGCTTTGGTCTCGATCATCCTGCAGACATTCAGGGCCGATTCACGCCCCACGGCCTGGGTGGTGAATTGCATTTGACGACACCGGCGGGCGAGATCGATGTGAGCTTGTCCGTGCCCGGTCAACACAACGCGCGCAACGCCTGCGCGGCCACAGCGGCTTGTTTGGCGGCGGGTGCCGGACCTGCGGCAGTGAAGCAGGGACTTGAAGCATTTCATGGTGTCAAGGGGCGTTTGCAGTGCCGCAATGGACGCAACGGCGTGCTTGTGGTCGATGACAGTTACAACGCCAATCCTGATTCGATGCGGGCAGCACTTGATGTCCTGGCATCGGTGCCGGGTCGGCACATTTTCGTCATGGGTGACATGGGCGAGGCTGGCGAGGCGGCAGGCCAGTTTCATGACGAGATTGGTGGCTATGCCAAAAGTCACGGCATCGATCTTTTGCTCTGTATCGGCGCGATGTCGGCGGCGGCCGCGCACAACTTTGGCGAAGGCGGGACGCATTTTGAGCGCATCGAGGAGTTGATCAAGACACTGCAACGCGAACTCGAACCGGACACTACCGTGCTGGTCAAGGGCTCGCGCTTTACCCGCATGGAACGCGTTGTCGACGCCATTGTCGACCAAGGAGAATCGAATGTTGCTTGAACTCGCCCAATGGCTCGCCAAGGATTTCCGCGGCTTCAATGTCTTCGGCTACATCACGCTGCGTGCCGTGCTGGCGACCATGACGGCTCTGGCCATATCCTTCGTTTTTGGTCCAGCGGTGATTCGCTGGCTGACGGCAAAAAAAATCGGGCAGTCGGTGCGCAGCGACGGACCGCAGACACATTTGATCAAGGCCGGCACGCCGACCATGGGCGGTGCGCTGATTCTGATCTCGCTTGGCGTATCCACATTGCTGTGGGCCGATCTGTCCAATCGCTTCATCTGGATCGTGTTGATCGTCACGCTCGGTTTCGGGACCGTTGGCTGGGTGGATGACTGGCGCAAGGTGGTCTACCGCAATCCTGACGGTCTATCGGCGCGGACCAAATTCTTCTGGCAGTCAGTAATCGGTCTGGTCGCGGCGATCTATATCGCGTTTTCGATTTCGGCACCCAATAACGAGAAGGTCGTGCAGTTGTTCTTCCAATGGGTTTCCAGCGGCTTCACGCTGGAACTGCCGCAGCAAACTGCCCTGATCGTGCCCTTCGTCAAAAGCGTCACCTATCCCTTGGGAATGTTCGGCTTCATCCTGCTGACCTATCTGGTGATCGTCGGCACCAGTAATGCGGTGAACCTGACCGACGGCCTCGATGGCCTGGCCATCATGCCGACCGTATTGGTCGGCGCGGCGCTGGGCATCTTCGCCTATGTTGCAGGCAACTCGGTGTTCTCCAAGTACCTGTTGCTGCCCTACATTCCCGGGGCAGGCGAACTAACGGTGTTCTGCGGCGCATTGGCCGGTGCGGGCCTGGGCTTTTTGTGGTTCAACGCCTACCCCGCCGAAGTGTTCATGGGCGACGTGGGCGCCCTGGCACTCGGTGCGGCGCTGGGAGCGGTGGCCGTCGTGGCGCGGCAGGAGATCGTGCTGTTCATCATGGGTGGCGTGTTCGTCGCCGAAACAATTTCCGTGATGCTCCAGGTCGGCTACTTCAAGTACACCAAGAAACGCTATGGCGAAGGCCGGCGCATCCTGCTGATGGCGCCCCTGCATCACCACTTCGAACAAACCGGATGGAAAGAAACGCAAGTGGTGGTGCGCTTCTGGATCATCACGATCCTGCTGGTGCTGGTTGGGCTATCGACCTTGAAGATCAGATGAAAACAGAGGCGATGAAGCGCGAGAGTTTTTGCGTTGGGGGAGACTCACGCGAGGGCCAGCGGCCCGACCGTTATGGCGACACCAAACGCAAAAATGCGCTTCTGGATCATCACGATCCTGCTGGTGCTGGTTGGACTATCGACCTTGAAGATCAGATGAAAGAAATTGACCACGGCGCACACGGCAACACAGCGAAAGGCTGTGCGACTGGTTTCGCCTTACCGTTGTGCTGTCGTGTCGTCGTATGCGCCGTGGTGAGACTATGAACTTGAGCGGCAAACACGTTCTCATACTCGGCCTTGGTGAATCGGGGCTGGCTTGCGCCCAGTGGTGCGCGCGGAAGGGCGCGCGCGTGCGGGTTGCAGACACGCGCAGCGAGCCGCCGAATCTCGACGAGCTGCGTCGCCGCTTATTGGACAATTCGGCCAGCGCCGAGTTTGTGGGCGGCGAGTTCTCCAAGGCGCTGCTCGAGGGAATTGATCTGCTGGTGCTATCGCCGGGACTCTCCGGCGGTTTGATGGTGGCCTTGCAGGCGCGCGGTATTCGTATCCCGGTCGTCGGTGAGATTGAGTTGTTTGCTCAGGGCTTGCGCGACATCGCGGCGACGGGCGAGGCTTCGGCCCCGGTGGTAGCGATCACCGGTACCAACGGCAAGACAACTACTACGGCGCTGGCCGGACACCTATTACGGGCCACCGGCAAGACAGTTGGTGTCGCGGGCAATATCTCGCCAGCAGCGCTGGCCGCGTTGATGGCGGCACAGGATGCCAATGCCTTGCCGCAAATCTGGGTAATCGAGTTGTCCAGTTTCCAGCTGGAGACGACCACCACGCTCAATCCAGCCGCAGCGGCAGTACTCAATATCTCCGAGGATCATCTTGATCGTTACATCAATCTTGATGAATACGCGTCAGCCAAGGCACGGGTTTTTCAGAGTGCGGAGGGCGCGCCTTGCGTGCAGGTTCTGAACCGGGACGATTTGCGTGTACGGCGAATGGCGCTGGCAGGCCATCCCATCATTAGTTTTGGTCTGGATGCGCCGGCAACCGACGATGATTTCGGTTTGCGTGAGAATCGTGGCGAAGATTGGCTGGTGCAAGGTGATCGCTTTTTGTTGCCGGTATCCGAGTTACCGGTTGCCGGATTGCACAATGCCGCTAACGCAATGGCAGCGCTGGCTCTGTGCGCGAGCCTGGGCTTCGATGCGGTTGCGTTGTTGCCGGCTTTGCGCAGTTTTCGCGGCTTGCCGCATCGAGTCGAGAAGATCGCAGAGATAGATGGTGTGATCTGGTACAACGATTCGAAAGGCACCAATGTAGGCGCCACGGTAGCTGCTTTGACCGGAATCGGCGGCCAACTGGCCGCCCTGACCAGTCACCTCCCTTTCCCGGGGAGGGAGGGCACTCCAATTCTGCCGAGCGGCAATAAGAATGATCGCACTAGTCACCTCCCTCCCTCGGGGAGGGAGGCTGGGAGGGAGGGCACTCCAATTCTGCCGAACGGCAATAAGAATGATCGCAAGATCATTCTTATTGCCGGTGGCGACGGCAAGGGACAGGACTTTTCGCCACTCGAACCGGTTGTGGCACGCCATGCGCGGGCGGTCGTACTGCTGGGGAGAGACGGACCGCTGATCGAGCGCGCCATACGGGGTGCCGGTGTTGCCATTCAGCGCACCGAAAGCATGGAAGACGCGGTGGCGGTTTCGCAGCGTTTGGCGCATCCCGGGGATGCGGTTCTGCTATCGCCGGCCTGCGCCAGTTTCGACATGTTTCGCAACTACCCTCATCGCGGTCAAGTATTCGCCGCAGCAGTGCGAGCACTGGAGGGCGGGGCGTGAGCCGAGCTTTCACCACATCTTCACGGCACGGTCCGGCCGAGCTTGACGGGCTGCTGATCTGGCCCGCCCTTGCCTTGCTCCTGATCGGTTTGGTAATGGTGTACTCGTCCTCGATCGCCACGGCCGAAGGCAGCCGGTTCGCCGGCAATCAGTCGGCCTACTTTTTGTTTCGCCATGCCGTGTTCCTGACCGTGGGACTGGTTGCTGGCGTGATGGCGTTTCAGATTCCAATGCGGTTATGGCAACAGGCGGCGCCCTGGCTGTTTCTGACTGGTTTCGTGTTGTTATTGGTGGTACTGATTCCGCATGTCGGCCGATCGGTCAATGGTGCCCAGCGCTGGATTGGTCTCGGCCCGATCAATTTGCAGCCTTCCGAGCTGATGAAGCTGTTCGTGGTGATTTACGCCGCTGACTACACCAGTCGCAAACTGCATGACATGAGTAGCTTCATGCGTGGCTTCGGGCCAATGGCCCTGGTCATGGTGCTGGTTGGATTCTTGCTGCTGCGCGAGCCCGATTTCGGCGCGCTGGTCGTCATTCTTTGCATCGCCACCGGCATCCTGTTTCTGGGCGGAATTAACGCACGGGTTTTCAGTGGTCTAGTTGTCGTCCTGGTGATCAGCTTCATCATCATGATTTGGGTTTCACCCTACCGACGCGAGCGCATTTTTGGCTTTATGGATCCCTGGCAGGATTCCTTCGGCAAGGGCTATCAACTCTCACATGCCCTGATTGCTTTTGGTCGTGGCGAGTGGTTCGGCGTCGGCCTCGGTGCCAGTGTCGAGAAGCTGTTCTACTTGCCGGAAGCACACACTGATTTTCTGCTCGCGGTGATTGCCGAAGAACTGGGCTTTGTCGGCGTCTGTGTCGTGGTCGGCCTGTTCGCGTTACTGGTTCAGCGCTGCTTTGCCATCGGCCGCCAGGCGCTGGTGCTGGGACGCGTGCATTCCGGCCTGGTTGCGCAAGGCATCGGCATCTGGCTTGGCGTGCAGGGCCTCATCAACATGGGCGTGAACATGGGTCTACTGCCGACCAAAGGCTTGACCTTGCCGCTGATGAGTTTCGGCGGTTCCGGCATCGTCGCCAACTGCCTGGCGCTGGGAATCCTGCTGCGAGTGGATTGGGAAAACCGGCAGATGATGCGGGGGCAGCAGGTATGAGTATCAAAGACATGACGCAACCACGGGGAACACGGGGAACACGGGGGGCACGGGGTAAATCAAAGAGTAGAGGCGATCTATGCCGGGACAATACCTGCGAGCACCCAAGCCTCGCGCGAATCTTGAATTTCCCCGTGTCCCCCGTGTCCCCTGTGGTGCAAGGTTCTGTCCTTCTATGAAGACGCTGCTGATCATGGCAGGCGGCACAGGTGGACACATCATGCCGGGACTGGCCGTGGCCGAGCATCTACGCGAACAGGGCTGGAAGATTGCCTGGATGGGTAACCCGGATGGGATGGAGGCGAAGCTGACTGCGGGGCGCGGGTATGAAATGGCCTGGGTACGTTTTTCAGCTTTGCGTGGCAAGGGTGTATTGCGCAAACTATTGCTGCCGATCAATTTGCTGCGTGGATTCGCTCAGGCCTGGGCCGAGCTCAAGCGTATTCGCCCCGATGTGGTGTTGGGGCTGGGCGGTTACATCAGCTTTCCTGGCGGCATGATGGCCTCTCTGCGAGGCATCCCGCTGGTGCTGCACGAACAGAATTCTGTTGCAGGCCTTGCCAACCGGGTGCTGGCCAGCCTTGCAGACCGCGTATTGACCGGATTTCCCAAGGCGCTGAAGGGGGGTGAGTGGGTGGGTAATCCGGTACGCCCGGAAATCGCCGCGTTGCCAGAGCCGACTTTGCGTTATGCCCGGCATAGCGGTCCATTGCATGTGCTGGTTGTCGGCGGCAGTCTGGGCGCGCAAGCCTTGAACGAAACCGTACCGTCAGCGCTGGCCCTGCTCGCCGAAGAAGAGCGGCCGACGGTGGTGCATCAGGCGGGAGAGAAGCATTTGCCTGGCTTGACACAGCGATACGCCGAGGCAGGCGTCAAGGCAGATTGCGTTGCCTTCATCAATGAGATGGCCGGCGCCTACGATTGGGCCGATCTGGTGATCTGTCGCTCTGGAGCGCTGACCGTGGCGGAACTCGCCGCAGCCGGTGTCGCCAGCCTGTTGGTGCCTTATCCCCATGCGGTGGATGACCACCAGACGTCAAATGCGCGATTTCTGAGCAATGCCGGCGCGGCGATTCTGCTGCAGCAGAATCAACTGACTCCCGAGCGCCTGGCCGAGATTCGCAATCTGTCGCGCCAGCAGTTGACGCAAATGGCCGAGAAGGCGCGCTATCTGGCGCGACCCGAAGCAACGATGGCGGTGGCGCAGGCTTGCGCGGAGTTGGTCAAATGAAAAAGATAAAGGCGGTTAAGCACGGGGGGGCCGGGGAGAAGTCAAACCCTTCTAGCGCCAGGATTTCCCCCGTGGCCCCCGTGGTTAAAAAGGGCTTTTCAACATGAGACATAAAGTCAAACGCATCCACTTCGTTGGTATTGGCGGATCAGGCATGTCCGGCATAGCCGAGGTTTTGGCCAATCAGGGTTTTGAGGTCAGCGGCTCCGATCTCAATGACAGCACGACTACGCGCCGACTGGCGGCACAGGGTATCCGTATCGCGATCGGCCATCAGGCACAGAACGCCGCTACGGCCGACGCAGTGGTGGTGTCGACTGCCGTGCGCGACGACAATCCGGAAGTGCAGATGGCGCGCGAGCGCCGTGTGCCAGTTGTGCCACGCGCACTGATGCTGGCCGAGCTGATGCGCATCAAGCAGGGTATAGCGATCGCCGGCACGCACGGCAAAACGACAACGACCAGTCTGGTTGCCAGTTGTCTGGCTGCAGGTGGCCTCGATCCGACGTTTGTCATTGGTGGTCGCTTGAACTCGGCCGGCGCCAATGCGCAGCTGGGTAGCGGCGAATTTCTGGTGGCCGAGGCTGACGAGTCCGATGCCTCCTTTTTGTTTCTCTCGCCCGTGGTTTCTGTGGTCACCAATATTGACGCCGACCACATGGAAACATATGGCCACGATTTTGGCAGGCTGAAACAGGCTTTTGTCGATTTCCTCCATCGTTTGCCTTTTTATGGCGTTGCCGTGGTCTGCAGCGACGATCCAAATGTGCGCGAAATTATTCCGCGTGTGGCCAAGCAGATCGTTACCTACGGCATTGATCTAGACGCCAATTTCCGGGCGGTAGATGTGGTGGCCGAGGGTGGCACCATGCGTTTTACCTGTGTGCGAACCAATGGCAGCGTGACCCGCCTGCCCATCGTGCTTAATCTGCCCGGACAGCACAATGTGCTTAACGCACTGGCGGCCATCGCCGTAGCCACAGAAGTCGGCGTTGGTGACACGGCAATCATCAAGGCATTGGGCGAGTTCAGCGGTGTCGGGCGGCGCTTCCAGAGTCATGGCGAGATCGCCTGTCCAGCCGGCGGCCATTTCACCTTGGTCGACGATTACGGTCATCATCCGGTGGAAATGGCCGCTACGCTAGCTGCGGCGCGCGGTGCGTTTCCAGGGCGCCGGCTGGTGCTGGCGTTTCAGCCACATCGCTATACCCGCACACGGGACTGCTTCGAGGATTTTGTCAAAGTGTTGTCTGGATTCGACGCCGTGCTGCTCGGTGAAGTCTATGCCGCGGGCGAGGCGCCGATTGTCGCTGCCGACAGCCGTACGCTGATGCGCGCCGTGCGCGTCGCCGATAAGGTGGAGCCGATTTTTGTCGAGGATATCGCGGCCATGCCGGCGGCGATTCTTGATGCGGTCCGTGACGGTGACGTAGTAATCACCATGGGCGCCGGATCCATCGGCGGTGTGCCGGCCTGTTTGAGCGATGGGGCGGCCCATGACTGAGCCGCTGCGCGGGGTCCTGCGCGAGAACGAATCAATGGCCGAGCATGCATCATGGCGTGCCGGAGGGGCAGTGGCCTGCGCATATTTTCCGGCCGATCTGGCTGATCTCGCCAATTTTCTGAGGGGTTTGCGTCACGACGAGCCGCTGCTGATGGTGGGCCTGGGCAGCAACCTGCTGGTGCGCGATGGTGGCTTTGATGGCACGGCGATATTCACTCTCGGGGTGCTCGACACGATGCGTCGCGAAGCCGACGGCAGTTTCTATGTCGAAGTCGGGGTCGCCTCGCCCAAGTTCGCGCGTTTTGTCGGAAAGCAGGGTTGTGCCGAGGCCGAGTTTCTTGCTGGCATTCCCGGAACGGTGGGAGGCGCATTGGCGATGAATGCCGGTTGCCACGGCGGTGAAACCTGGCGCTATGTGGAGCGCGCGCTGATGCTGAATCGCGACGGCGAGCAGATTGTTCGCACGCCAGATGATTTTTCCATCGGCTACCGCCATGTCGGCCTGAAGGAAACCACCGACGAGATTTTTGCCGCCGCCTGGTTCCGCTTTCCCGAAGGCGATTCGGACGCTGCCCAGCTGCGCATGCGTGAGCTTCTGGATAGACGTACGGCAACTCAGCCGCTGAATTTGCCCAACGCCGGATCGGTGTTCAGAAATCCGCCCGGCGACCATGCGGCGCGGCTGATTGAAGCAGCCGGACTCAAGGGCGCACAGTTCGATGGAGCGCAGGTTTCTGAAAAGCATGCGAATTTCATCGTTAATCCAGAGGGCAAAGCAAGTGCTAGTGCGATAGAAATGCTAATCGGCCGGATTCAGGTTGAAGTCGACAAAAAGTTTGGTGTTTCGCTGATACGCGAAGTACGCATTGTCGGCATAGCTGCCGGTCAATCCGGACGCAATAGAGAAGGAAATTGATGGATTTTGGCAAGGTGGCGGTGATGATGGGCGGCGAGTCGGCCGAGCGCGAGGTCTCGCTTAAAAGCGGGGCCGCAGTGCTGGCCGCTCTGTGTTCATCCGGCGTCGATGCACACACTTTTGATCCGCGGGACAAGCCTCTGGAGGCATTGCATGCGGAGGGATTCAACCGTGTATTTATCGCGCTGCATGGCCGGGGTGGCGAGGACGGCACCTTGCAGGGCGCGTTGGGCTTCCTCGGTATGCCCTATACCGGCAGCGGCGTGTTGGCATCCGCGCTGGCGATGGACAAATGGCGCACCAAGCTGGTTTGGCAGGCGGTGGGTATGCCGGTGCCGGAATATGATGTGCTCGATGCGACGAGCGACTTTGACGCCGTCGAGGCGCGCTTGGGTTTGCCCTTATTCGTCAAGCCGGCCAACGAGGGGTCAAGTTTTGGTATCACCAAAGTCAAGCAGGCCGGCGAATTGCGCGCCGCCTACGAGTTTGCGGCACGTTTTGATTCCTGCGTAATCGCCGAAAAGTACCTGGATGGTGGCGAATTCACTGTCGGCATCATTGCCGGCCAGGCATTGCCGGTTATCCGCATCGTGCCTGCGACTGAGTTCTACGACTACGACGCCAAGTACGTGCGCGATGACACGCAATACCTGATTCCCAGCGGTCTCAGCGGCGAGCAGGAAGATGAGATGCGAGAGCTTTCCCTGAGGGCTTTTGATGTGCTCGGCGGACGTGGTTGGGGGCGCATCGATTTGATGCGGGACGCGGCCGGCAACATCTACTGCCTGGAGGCGAATACTTCGCCCGGAATGACCGACCATTCCCTGGTCCCGATGGCGGCACGGGCGGCAGGCATCGCATTCGATCAATTGGTGCTCAAACTGCTGGAAGAGGCGGGTCATGGCTAAGGCGCGGGGAAACACCCGGACCGAGCCAGGAAGTGAGGATGGATTCTGGGATCGTCCGGTGTTGATCAATTTACTGGCCGATCTGCTGCTATTGGCCGCCGCTGTCTTGCTGACATGGTCTGGCGCCATGGCAATGCAACGTCTTCCCGTGTTCCCGCTCAAACAGGTACTGGTGACAACCCAGATCGACCGTGTATCGCGCGGGCAGATAGAGCACGCGGCTCACACCGCCTTGTCGGGAAATTTCTTCACGGTAAATCTGGAGTCGGCGCAAGCTGCTTTTGAGCGCCTGCCCTGGGTTCGCTCGGCTTCACTGCGGCGGATATGGCCTGACGGACTCGAATTGCAACTGGAAGAGCATCGTGCCGTTGCCCGCTGGACCCCTCAGGAAGGCGAAATGCGTTTGGTCAATACCAGTGGTGAGGTATTCATGGCCAGTGTAGGCGAGGCGCTGCCGCAATTTGTCGGTCCCGAGGGATCGGCACCCAAAGTGCTTAGCCACTATCAGGAGTTTAGTGATGACTTGGCGCGCATCGGGCGAAAGGCGGTTGCCGTGCACCTTTCGGCGCGGGAAGCCTGGCAGTTCAAGCTTGATGACGGCGTGGTGCTGGAATTGGGCCGCGACCAACCCAGGCATCCGCTGCGCGAGCGCCTGATTCGATTCACAACCCATTACGCTGCTGTGAGTGACTCCGCGGGAAGTCGTTTGCAAACCATCGGTGTGGTGGATATGCGTTATCCCAATGGATTTGCCCTCAGGGCGAGCAAAAGTTGATGAGCAAAGAAAATAAACGTGATCTGATTGTTGGACTCGATATCGGCACCTCCAAGATTGTCGCCATCGTCGGTGAACTGGATGCCGAGGGTCGCCTGGGCATACTCGGATTGGGCACCCAGGAATCCGCCGGACTGAAGCGTGGCATGGTGATCAATATCGAAGCTACCGTGAATTCAATTTCCCGGGCAATCGCCGAAGTGGAGATGATGGCCGGTTGCAAGGTACGTGAGGTATATACCGGGATCGCCGGCAGCCATATCAAGAGCAAGGATTCCACGGGCATGGTCGTGGTGCGGGACAAGGAAGTCACCCAGCTCGACGTTGAACGGGCGATCGAGGCGGCCAATGCGACATCGATTTCAGCCGATGACCAGATTCTGCACACGCTGGTGCAGGAGTTCATCGTCGACGGCCAGGACGGTGTCAAAGAGCCGATCGGTATGGATGCCAAGCGACTTGACGTCAAGGTGCATCTGGTCACAGGTGCCGTTACCGCTGTACAGAATATCGTCAAATGTGTGCACCGATGCGGTCTTGAAGTTGTCGATCTGGTGTTGCAACCACTGGCTTCCGGTTATGCGGTGCTGACCGAAGACGAAAAGGATGTCGGTGTCTGTCTGGTGGATATTGGCGGCGGCACCACTGATCTGGCTGTCTTCGTGCAGGGCGCAATCCGCCATACGGCGGTGATTCCGATTGCGGGCGACCAACTGACTAACGATATTGCCATCGCCTTGCGCACCTCGACTCAGGATGCCGAGGAAATCAAGATGCGCTATGGCGTTGCCTTGCAGCAGTTGGCTGATCCAGAAGACATGATTGAGGTGCCGGGGGTCGGTGATCGTCCGGCGACTCAGCTGTCAAAACAAACCCTGGCGGGATTCATTCAGCCTCGGGTCGAAGAGATTTTCCAGAAAGTTCAGGAGGAGCTGCAGCGCAGCGGCAAGGAACGCTTGCTGCGCGCTGGCATTGTCCTGACGGGTGGCGCGGCACAAATGCCGGGCATGTCGGAACTGGGGGAGGAAATATTTCACAACACCGTGAAGTTGGCGATGCCGCATTACGAAGGCAATTTGCGCGATTACGTGCGCAATCCGCGCTACTCCACGGCGATGGGCTTGTTGTTGGAGGGCGTGGCGCAGCGCCATCGCGGCATGAAGGCGCAAAGCCCGAGAAGTTTTGGGCAAGTTTTAGCGCGAATGCGGGCGTGGTTTACCAGGAATTTTTGATTTTTCGGTTTTAGGAGGAGGCGAGTATGTTTGAACTTGAGGAAGTAACGGCAGCAGGGACGGGTACCACGGTCATCAAGGTTGTCGGTGTCGGTGGCGCAGGTGGCAACGCGGTAGAGCACATGATTCGCGAAGGCGTCGGCGGCGTCGAGTTTATCTGCTGCAATACCGATGCTCAGGCACTGAGAAAGAGCAGTGCTCAAACCAAGTTGCAGCTTGGCCCTGGTTTGGGTGCAGGTGGCAAGCCGGAAAAGGCTAGAGAACTGGCGATGCAGGATCGTGAGCGTATTGCCGAGGTACTGGCCGGCGCACACATGGTTTTCATCACAGCGGGCATGGGCGGTGGCACCGGTACCGGTGCCGGGCCGGTAGTCGCCGAAGTAGCGCGCGAACTGGGTATTTTGACCGTCGCAGTGGTGACCAAACCATTTGAATATGAAGGCAAGCGAAAACGATTGGCTGAAGATGGCGTCGCGGAACTCGCTCTTCACGTCGATTCACTGATCATCATCCTCAACGAGAAACTTGAAGAAGTTCTCGGCGACGAGGTCAGCATGCTTGAGGCATTTCAGGCAGCGGACAACGTGCTGCGCAATGCGGTGGGCGGGATTGCCGAGATCATCAATGTGCCGGGGCTGGTCAACGTCGACTTCGAAGACGTGCGCACCGTGATGGGCGAGATGGGCAAAGCCATGATGGGCTCTGCGGTTGCTGCGGGTGTCGATCGAGCCCGTGTTGCTGCCGAAGAGGCGGTGGCAAGTCCGTTGCTCGAAGGCATAGAGCTCTCGGGCGCGCGCGGTGTGTTGGTAAATATCACCGCCAGCACCACGCTGGGTCTCAAGGAATACAAGGATGTGATGAAGACTATTCGCCAATACACGGCACCCGAGGCCACGGTGATTTGCGGTGCGGTATTTGACGAGACCATGGAAGACCAGTTGCGCGTCACTGTGGTCGCTACCGGCCTCGGCATCGTTGCGGCGCGCGAAGCTGTCAAACCGCGCATGAGTGTTGTTGAGGCCGTTGGCCTGCGTACCGGCACCGATAATCTGCAGGTTTTCGATGCCGGCTCTAGCCATGGTCCCATCGACCTTTCCAGTGTTACCAGCAGTGGGCGTGGTGGTACGCCACGCAATTCTCAGGCAGATGCGATGGCAGCGTCCGGTGTGGACAAGTACGATATTCCAGCATTTTTGCGCCGCCAGTCCGACTGATAGCACCCGCGAAAAGACTGGCCCGGCGGGCGCCTCCTCCCGCCGGGCCAGTCTTGCCTTGTGCTTTGCGTGATAAAATTTGCGCTTTGCAGCATATCAATACTGATCGCCACTAAATGCTTCGTCAGCGCACCCTGAAATCAGTCGTCAAGGCGACCGGAGTAGGCCTCCACTCCGGCGTCAAGGTGTCGCTCGTGCTGCGTCCGGCCCAGGCAAACACTGGAGTGGTTTTCCGTCGTGTCGATCTTCAGCAGCCGGTCGACCTCAAGGCGGATCCTTTCGGCGTCGGCGATACTCGCCTGGCCTCGTGCCTGGAACGGGATGGAGTCAAGGTAGCAACGGTCGAACACCTGATGTCCGCGCTGGCCGGGCTTGGCATTGACAATATCTATGTCGATGTTGATGCCGCCGAACTGCCGATCATGGATGGCTCGGCCGCGCCCTTCATATTTCTGCTGCAATCGGCCGGTATCGAGGAGCAGAACATCGCCAAGAATTTCCTCCGGGTGAAGAAAACCGTGGAAGTACGGGAGGGCGACAAATGGGCCAAAATTTCACCGTACGATGGATTCAGCCTGGATTTTTCGATTGTTTTCAACCATCCGGCTGTTGATCGCTCCGCCTCACAGGCTCGTATCGACTTTGCCGATCAATCCTATTTTAGGGACGTCGCCCGTGCCCGAACATTCGGATTCATGCAAGATGTCGAGACCTTGCGCGATCAGGGCCTGGCCCTTGGCGGCAGCCTGGAAAATGCCATAGTGATGGACGAATACCGGGTACTGAATACCGATGGCCTGCGCTACGCAGACGAATTCGTCAAACACAAAATTCTCGATGCCATCGGCGATCTCTACCTAGCCGGTCATCCCTTGCTAGGTGCATTTTCGGCTCACAAGTCGGGCCATGCGCTAAACAACCGTCTTCTGCGCGAACTGCTTGGAGATCAGAGCGCCTGGGAGCTGGTCAGCTACCAGCGTGCCGAGGACGCGCCAGGCAGTATCGCCCGGCTCTATCCCAAACTGGTTTAGCCATGCTCCTGCTACGGGTCGTTGGCATACTGACGGCAATCGTAATCGGCAGCGGGATCGTCGCCTGGCTGTTCACCCGCGACCGCCGCTACCTTGTTTTGTCGGCCCGAGTTGCCAAGGGCGCGTTGATTTTCGTCCTGGCTGTGCTGGTACTGATGGCAGCAGAGCGTCTGATCATTCTTTGATGCTGTGGAGCAGGCGCTCGAGTGCCTGCTTGAGGGGCGAGTCGTCAGGCAGATTTTGGGCTAAAGAAGTGAGTCCTTGCTTCTGATTTACCCCAGGCAGATCAGGCCTTTTATGTATGGCATTTGGTGAAAGCGGGTTTCGGGCTTGCACTCGTACTTCGATTTGAGTAACCTTCACGTCCTTATTGGATAACTCGCTGGCGAGACGTGGTCCGAATTGACGGATCTTCGCGGCGACTGCACCGTTCGCGGTGTGGATAAATATTTTCCCCAAGCGGAAGTTCGCTACGCGTGCATGAGGCCTAAGAGACTCGGGCAAGGCGGCTTCCAAGAGGCGCTGGAATAGGAGCAGGCGTTGGGCGTGGGCTGCAAGCCGCGCCATGCTGTCACCGGAGGCTAAGTGTTCCTGGAGGCTGCGCGCTGTCATGGATAACAAGTTTCAGTAAAGGCCATTGCCAGCATTATCGGCGCGAAACACAGTGGCTGTAACTAAAACGAACTTGAAGGAAGGGAAGGGATGCATATTATTCTCGTCTCTGACCGGCTGACAACTGCAAGAAGCATTACGCTAACTTGGCGACATGCAGTTGTTGTGGCGGCAGCCCTGTTTGGCTCAGTCCTTGTACTGTCTTCACTATTTTCATATTTCACCGTCCGTCACGCTGCAGAAGTTCGTCTTCCTTTCCTGCAAGAACTTGTGCGCGCTGTGAATGCCGAGGATGCCCAGCGCTCGAAGGTCTTCGTCCGCGAGAATATCAATGCCATGGCGGTAAAGCTTGGTGAAATGCAGGCGCAGCTGATGCGTCTGGACACCATAGGCGAGCGGCTCGCCGGTATGGCTGGTTTCAAACCTCAGCAGCTCAAGGCATTTGGTACGTATACCGATGGACGTGGCGGCCCATTGATGATGCCTATCGCCATGTCTTCCGATGAACTGCAGCGCGCTGTTGACGCTTTGGCCAATCAAGTTGAAGCAAAGTCCGACCAGATATCCATGATTGAATCCCAGCTTCTGGAAGATCGAATTCGAAAGAGTCTGTTGCCTACCAGCCTGCCGGTGGAGGCGCAGTGGAAGGCTTCCAGTTTTGGCTGGCGCGTCGATCCATTCACCGGCGAACGAGCGATGCACGAAGGTGTAGATTTTGTTGCCACCCAGGGCACTGCTATACATTCAGCCGCCGCAGGAATTGTGATCAGTGCTGAAAAGCATCCGCAGTATGGCAATCTGGTCGAAATTGACCATGGCAAGGATTTGACCACCCGGTACGCGCACACATCAAAGATTCTGGTCAAAGTGGGGCAAATGGTCAAACGTGGTCAGACAATTGCCGAGGTAGGGTCGACAGGACGCTCGACCGGAGCCCATCTGCATTTTGAAGTTCGGGTCGCTGGTCAGGCGAAGAACCCGAATCACTTCCTGCGGATGGCGCAGGCAAGCCAGCGGCCGGTTGCGCGAGTGCACTAAGCACGGGAGGCTAGCCTTCCCTCGCATGCTAAAATCGCCGTTTAGTTTTTCCCGGCCAATTCGCGGTCGCGCATCCCATGATCTCCGGTTTTCTGAAAAAGATTTTTGGCAGCCGCAATGACCGGCTGATCAAGCAGTACTCCCAGACAGTAGTTCGCATCAACGCGCTCGAGTCCGAGGTTTCAAAACTTTCGGACGAGGCCTTGCGCGGCAAGACAGAAGAGTTTCGCGGCCGGCACATTGCGGGCGAAGAGCTTGATGACCTGCTGCCGGAGGCATTTGCCGTCGTCCGCGAGGCTAGCCGACGGGTGCTTGGCCTGCGCCATTTCGACATGCAGTTGATTGGCGGCATGGTCTTGCATTTTGGCAAAATCGCCGAGATGCGTACCGGCGAGGGCAAAACCCTGACCGCAACCCTTGCCGTGTATCTGAATGCGATTTCAGGCAAGGGCGTGCATCTAATCACGGTTAATGATTATCTGGCGAGGCGCGATGCTGAATGGATGGGACGCATCTACCGCTTTCTCGGTCTCAGTGTGGGCGTCAATCTTTCGCAAATGGCGCATGATGAAAAACAAGCAGCCTACGCCGCCGACATTACCTACGGCACCAACAACGAATTCGGTTTTGACTACCTGCGCGACAACATGGTGTATTCCCCCGCTGAACGTGTGCAGCGCGGCCTTAACTACGCCATCGTCGATGAAGTGGACTCGATCCTGATCGACGAAGCACGAACGCCCTTGATCATCTCCGGCCAGGCCGAAGACCATACAGAGCTCTACGTAAAAATGAATGCCGTACCACCCATGCTGACCATTGGCGAAGCGGCGAAGGGTGAGGGCGACGTTGATACCGGTGACTACACCGTTGATCTCAAGTCGCATCAGGTGTTGCTGACTGAAGAAGGTCACGTCAAGTCCGAAGAAATACTCGCTCGTCTGGGCATGCTGGCAGAGGGTAGCAGCCTCTACGAGCCGGCCAACATCCTGCTGATCCATCACCTCTACGCGGCCTTGCGGGCGCACAACTTGTACAACCGCGATCAGCAGTACGTGGTGCAAGAAGGCGAAGTCATCATCGTCGATGAGTTCACCGGGCGCCTGATGGCGGGTCGGCGCTGGTCGGACGGACTGCATCAGGCGGTCGAAGCCAAGGAAGGAGTGTCGATTCAGGCCGAAAACCAGACCCTGGCCTCAATTACTTTTCAGAACTATTTCCGCATGTACGGCAAGCTCGCCGGCATGACTGGCACGGCAGATACGGAAGCCTACGAGTTTCAGCAGATTTATAGTCTGGAAACAGTGGTGATCCCGACCAACCAGCCGATGATCCGCAAGGATGAAAACGATCAGATCTACCGCACCGCGCCGGAAAAGTACGCGGCAATGATTGCCGACATCCGCGCCTGTCACGGACGTGGCCAGCCGGTACTTGTGGGTACCACGTCGATCGAGAATTCAGAACTTCTCTCCGGTTTGCTGGACCAGGAAAAATTGCCGCATCGGGTGCTGAACGCCAAGCAGCATGAGCACGAAGCCGAGATCGTGGCGGAAGCCGGTCGACCTGGGACGATCACGATCGCCACCAACATGGCCGGCCGGGGAACCGATATTGTGTTGGGTGGCAACATCGAGAAACCGACCGCCGCCATCCTCGACGACGAATCATTGAGTGCCGAGGAAAAGGAAAAGCGCATTGCCGAGCTCAAAACAGAATGGCAGAAGGTGCACGATCAGGTCTTGGCGGCGGGGGGATTGCACATCATCGGCTCCGAGCGTCATGAATCGCGTCGCATCGACAATCAACTGCGCGGCCGTTCTGGTCGCCAGGGTGACCCCGGATCTTCGCGTTTCTATTTGGCACTCGACGATTCACTGCTGAAGATTTTTGCCGGCGACCGTCTTAACACAATCATGGTGCGGCTCAAGATGCCCGAAGGCGAGGCCATCGAACATCCACTTGTCAGCCGCTCACTCGAATCTGCTCAGCGCAAGGTTGAACAGCGCAACTTTGATATCCGCAAGCAACTGCTGGAATACGACGACGTATCGAACGATCAGCGCAAGGTGATCTATCAGCAACGCAACGAATTGCTCGATAGCGAAGACATTGCCGAGACCATCACCGCCATGCGACAGGGTCAGATTCACGATAGTTTCCGCCTACATATTCCGGCCGACAGTGTCGAAGAGCAGTGGGATGTCAGCGGCCTCGAAGCCGCGCTGGCGGCTGAACTGCATCTCAAACAGCCGGTCGCCGATTGGCTCGAGGCCGAGCCGGAACTTACCGACGACGACATTCTGAAACGCCTGCTTGATGCCGGTGATACCGCCTACGCCGAAAAGACCGCCGAAGTCGATCCCGTCGCCTGGGCGGGTTTCGAAAGCAATGTCATGCTGCAAAGCCTGGACACGCATTGGCGCGAACATTTGTCGGCGCTCGATCATCTGCGGCAGGGCATCCATTTGCGCGGCTATGCACAGAAAAACCCGAAGCAGGAATACAAGCGCGAGGCGTTCGAACTCTTCGAAGGCTTGTTGCAGACTGTTCGCAGCGAAGTTTCCAAGCTGTTGATGACGGTCGAAATTCGCACCGAAGAGCAGATCGAAGAAGTGGAAGCGCCGCCACAACTCGAGAATGTCCAGTATCACCATGCGGACTTCGAGGAGGCACTCGGCACAACAGCCGTGAAAAAGCCGGCCCAGCCGGTGGAACGGCACGCACCCAAAGTCGGACGCAATGACCCGTGCCCCTGCGGCAGTGGAAAGAAGTACAAACACTGTCACGGCAAGCTGAATTGAGTTGAAACCCGGCGTGGACAACAGCGCCTCGGCCAAGGTCTCTGGTCAGAATCCGGCGCTTATCAGGCCGACGATTCGCGAGGATGCCGGGGGTGTTGTTATTCTCGACCAGACTCGCTTGCCGCTAGCCACAAGCTTCGTGCGACTGGAAACCCTGGAAGACGCCGCCAATGCCATTCGAGTGATGCAGGTGCGTGGTGCGCCGCTGATCGGTGCAACAGCTGCCTATGGCGTCGCGCTCGGATTGGCTGCCGACACCAGCGATGATCGTTTGCAGCACGTAATCGAAACCCTCGCGGCGACACGTCCGACAGCGGTCAATCTGCACTGGGCCCTGACGCGCATGCGACACGTGCTTGAAAAATCGGTGCTGGCGACACGGCGTGATATTGCCTGGAATGAGGCCCGCGCGATAGCCGATGAAGATAGAAGCGCCAATGCCTCGATTGGACGGCATGGATTGGTTGCGTTGCAAGCGGTATGCCGTGACGATCAGCCCATAAATGTCATGACTCACTGCAATGCCGGACGCCTGGCAACCGTCGAGCATGGTACGGCGCTGGCGCCGGTCTATGCTGCGCATACCGCAGGGCTGCCGGTACATGTCTGGGTATCGGAGACGCGCCCGCGCAATCAGGGACTACTCACTGCCTGGGAGTTGAAGGAGGCCGGTGTGCCGCATACCTTGATCGTTGACAATGCGGCCGGGCTTTTGCTGATGCAAGGCAAGGTCGATCTGGTCATTGTCGGCGCCGACCGGATCGCCGCCAATGGTGATACTGCGAACAAGGTCGGTACTTATCTCAAGGCACTCGCTGCCCGCGCCCACGGTGTGCCCTTCTATGTTGCGGCACCGCTGTCGACCATCGACTTCGCCTGTCCGACAGGTACCGACATCCCTATTGAAGAGCGGGCCGCGGAAGAACTGAGTGCCGGTGATGTGGCGGTCTTCAATCCTGCCTTTGATGTGACCCCTGCAGCACTTATCAACGGCGTGATTTCGGAGCGCGGCATGGCTGCTGCTGATTCGCTGAGCCCGTGGCAGCCATGAACGGGCAGGTCACGGAACTCGCTAACACGGTGCTCGCCACGGCGCGCACAATGAATGCCTCTGGCATCAATCGCGGCAGTGCCGGCAATGTCAGCGCACGTTGTGAAGACGGCTTCATCATTACACCGACCGGCATGGCCTACGACGCGTGTGATGCTGAAGACATGGTGGTCGTTGGACTGGATGGAAAACTGCTGAAAGTCGGCGATGGCGATACGGCGAGCAAGCAGCGCAAACCCTCGTCCGAATGGCGCTTTCATCGTGATATCTATACCGCGCGGCCCGAGGCCGGAGCCGTGGTGCACACGCATTCAGCTTTTGCCACCGCGCTGGCTTGCATGCAAATGTCCGTCCCGGCTTTTCACTACATGGTCGCGCGCTTCGGCGGTGTCGATGTGCGCTGCGCGACCTACGCCACTTTCGGCGGTCAGGAGTTATCGGATTCGATCATCATCGCGCTGGATCAGCGCTGCGCCTGTCTGATGGCGCATCACGGTATGGTGGTGTTTGGCCGCGATTGTGATCATGCGCTGGCGCTGGCGGTTGAACTGGAAACCCTGTGCGAGCAGTTCTGGCGCGTGCTGCAATTGGGCCGGCCAAAATTGCTGGCGGGTGACGAAATGACCCGTGTGCTGGCTAGATTTGCCAGCTACGGCCAGCAGGAGTAAGCGCGGCCGGTCCTATTCGCTGTGGTAGAGCGTTACGCGCTCCACTTCCTGCTTCGAGCCGAGGATCACCGGTATGCGTTGATGCAGGCGTTCCGGCTGAATGTCGAGAATGCGCTGCTGGCCGTCGGTGGCTGCTCCGCCAGCCTGCTCGACGATGAACGCCATCGGATTGGCTTCGTACATGATGCGCAACTTGCCACCCTGGGAGCGCGTCTTGCTGTCGAGCGGGTAAAGGAAGACACCGCCGCGGCACAGAATGCGATGCACGTCGGCCACCATTGAAGCGACCCAGCGCATGTTGAAGTCCTGTCCGCGCGGACCGTCCTGGCCTGCCAGAAGTTCGTCGATGTAGCGCTTGACCGGTGCGTCCCAGTAGCGTGCATTTGATGCGTTGATGGCGAACTCGCGGGTTTCCTCGGGAATCTTCACATTGGCCTGGGTCAGTACAAAACGGCCAAATTCGCGGTCCAGGGTGAACACGTTGACGCCATCGCCGAGTGTCAACACCAGCAAGGTTGTTGGTCCATACACGGCATAACCGGCACAGACTTGCCGCGCACCGGGTTGCAAAAATGCCTGCTCGGTCGGGTCCATGCCCTCCGGGCAGCGCAATACCGAAAAAATGGTGCCGACCGAAACATTCACGTCAATGTTCGACGAACCATCGAGCGGATCGAACAGCAACAGATACTCACCTTTCGGGTAACGGTTGGGAATCACATGCGGCAGTTCCATTTCTTCCGAGGCCATGCCGGCCAGATGGCCGCCCCATTCGTTGGCGTCGAGCAGGATTTCGTTGGAAATGACATCGAGCTTTTTCTGAACTTCGCCCTGCACATTGTCGCTTCCGGCACTGCCCAGCACATCGGCCAGGCTGCCCTTGCCGATGGCAATGGAAATGGCCTTGCAGGCACGCGAGACAACTTCTATCAGAAGTCGCAGGTCCGGGGAAATGACGTTTTTTTCGCGTTGCTCTTCAATCAGAAAGCGGGAGAGGGTGACAGGGCGCATGATCGGCTGCAGATGGCGGACGGAAGGAGGGACAAATTATACCGGCGCGGTGTGCTGCATAGCAGCAGCGGGCCATAGCGCAACTCAGGGTGGAGCGCCGAATGCCAGCGCGCTAGGGTGGATGTTTGTACGGGCGCAGACCTGCGTCAGGCCTCAAGCATGCCGCGTATCACCTGGTTGAAATGCTCTATCCATTCCGCTGAAAACTGTCTGTCGCTCGCGTTGATCTCAGCGATGGCACGCAATAGAGAACGTCCTTCGCCGCGGTGGCTGTGCTTCAGCGTCACCGACTCGAAGGCATCGATGATGGAGAGAATCTTGGCACCGGGAACGATCTGAGCTTCCTTCAGCCCCAGCGGATAACCTCTACCGTCGACCATTTCGTGGTGCTGAGCGATCATCGCCGCAGCTCCCTGCCAGCCGGTCATGCGCTCGGCGAGTCCGGCGGCGAAAGACGGATGCTCGCGCATCACCAGTCGTTCGTCATCGGTCAACGTGCCAAGCTTGAGCCAGATCGACTCGGGGAGAAACATCATGCCAATGTCGTGAAGATGGACGGCGGCTTCCAGTTGCGCGGTATCTACCGGATTGCCGGCGCGCGCATTGGTCTCGAACGCCAGTCGCAGCAGGCGTTCGCTGCGTCCCTTGAAGAGCGGTGAATAGGTTTCCAGTTGCAGCGCCAGACGCTGGAAAAATCTCAGATCATCCGTATTGTTGCTGCGTGTCGTCGCGCCGAGTAGCAGCTTGGCTTCCGCGCTGGCCGGGCGGAAGCCCGTGACGGCTTCAATCAAAGCCACAATGCCGGTGTCAAGCGCGCTGTTATCGCTGGCGCTCAAATGCTCAAGGCCATCGATCAGCGTCGGGAGATTCATTGAATCCAGCGAGCGTCTTTCCAGCAGTGCTTCGACAGCCAGTTCAAGCCGATCAATGGCCAGCAGGATGATTTCGGCGAGAAGCGCCGAGAACGTAAGCCTGCCTTCCCGCACCCGCGCCAAAAGGCTTTCGATGGGATGCGCGATTCTGACGCCGAGTTCGACCCGGCAGATTCCGGCGTCTCCCTTGATGGTGTGCAAGGCGCGGAACAGCGAGGCAATCGACTCGGGATCGTAGGGATCACGGCGCAAATTGCTCACCTGGCGCTCAAGCGTTACCACGTGATCGTTGAGGGCATCGCGAAATTCAACCAGCTGGTTGCGGTCGGCAATCAAATCGTAGCGTGCGGTGGATTCACCCATATGCCGTCTCCGGAAGCGAAAGAAGCAAGCGAACCTCCCAGCGAGGCTCACCTGACTACTGCATTATCGGCACTCCGGGCCAAAGCTTCAATTTGTGCGTTATCGAGAAGGACGCCGGGCGCGCTGCCCGATGGCAACTGCCTTGACAGGCTAGCTGGTGCGAACCCGGCAATTCAAAGGGATGAGGGGACGGCACAAATCCGGCATCTGAGCCTTTGTCCGGTTAGCGGCCGAGGGCAACTGTTGCGCAGCCAACCGCCTCGACCAGCACCCGTCCCTGTCCTGAAATGCACCAGGATTCGCCTGCCTTGAGGAAAATGTCGGCGACCACGCCCGGGGCGGTTATCCAGACGCAGCCTGATATGCAGCGGACTCTTCGGCCGCGAGCGCGATCAAGGCGCAATGGGTGCTGGCTGCGCAGGACGAGTTCGATGTCGGCAAGGGCATCAATGCCGGTCCGTGTATGCCGGGAGAGCGATAAAGTATCCATGCCGCTAGCCTATGCCGCGCCGCGCATGCAGAACAGTCTCAGCAGCCAAAAATTGTATCCAGTACAGTTGTCTATTTTGTCAACTGTTATGCTTCAATTTCTGCCCTGCTGTACATGGGCTACATCACGGCGCTGACCGACAATATCCTGATGAGCGACTATCTGTACGAGAACCTGGCCGACGAGTATGCCGACTTGATTGCCGAGCGCGTGCTGCAGCCCGGCGACCGGCTGCCCTCGGTCCGTCGCCTGGCGACGCAAAAGCGCTTGTCGATGTCGACTGTGCTGCAGGCCTTGCGCCAGTTGGAAGATCGGGGTCTGGTCGAAGCGCGCCCCCAGGCCGGCTTCTACGTCAGGCGAAGGGCACGGGTGTCGGCCGAGCCGACCGCCCGGGGGCGGCTGACACGACCGACCTTTGTCGGTGTGAACCAATTGCTGATGGAAATTCTGCAAGCCAACGAGCAACCGGGTGTGCTGCCGCTGGGCGCGGCCTACCCCGGGCCGGGCCTGCTGCCTTCGCTGCGCATGCAGCGCATGTTCGGCAAAGTGGCGCGCGGACGCACCGATCTGCTTGCCGTGGGCCGCTGTACCCAAAACAATGATCCGCGACTGGTGCGGCAAATCGTGCGGCGCTCGCTGGATTGGGGCGGACTGCTGGACGCCGATGAACTGGTCATTACGCACTCCTGCACGGAGTCGATAAACCTCTGTCTGCGCGCTGTCGCCGGCCCTGGCGACACCATTGCGCTGGAATCGCCGACCTATTTCGCGCTGCTGCAGATCATTGAAAGCCTGGGCATGAAAGCGCTTGAAATTCCGACTCATTCACGTACCGGCGTTTCGGTCGAGGCGTTGGAACTGGCGACGCGCAATGGCGCGGTGAAGGCCTGTCTGCTGGTACCAACCGCCAACAATCCGCTTGGCTGCATCATGCCGGAGGAGAACAAGCGCCGCGTTGCCGAACTGCTGGCCGAGCGCAATGTGCCCTTGATCGAAGACGATATCTACGGCGATTTGCACTTTTCCGAAGAGCGCCCGCGGCCAATAAAATCCTATGACACCAGCGGCAACGTAATGCTGGTTTCTTCCTTCACCAAAACCGTCAGCCCGGGATTGCGCATCGGCTACATCGCGGCGGGGCGCCATACAGCAACCGTCGCCACGCTCAAAACATTGAGCAGCGGTGCTACGGGCGCCATGCCGCAGGCAGCCCTGGCCGAGTTTATCGAGGGCGGCGGCTTTGACCGGCAGCTGCGCCAGGCACGTCGCACTTACGCCGGTCTGGTGGCGCGCATGTCAGACGAAGTGGCCGACGCTTTTCCGGCCGAATGCCTGATGTCGCGCCCCCAGGGTGGTTTCGTGCTCTGGGTGGAAATGCCACGCCAGATCGATGCACTCGAGTTACATCGCGAGGCTGTTAGCGAAGGTATCGCTTTCGTTCCCGGTCAATTGTTCTCGGCGTCAGGCCGTTACCGCAATTGTTTGCGATTGAACTGCGGAAATATCTGGAGCGAGGCCATCGAATCCGGTGTGCGGCGTCTGGGCGAACTCGTCACGCGTCGTCTCGGGTGAGCGGTTTACAGATTCGAGACCCGGACAAGCCAGACAATGGCCGGGCTAGCGCCAGCGGTTGATGGCATCCCGAGTTTCCAGCGCGACGCGACGCGCGGCGACGGCGTAGTCTTCACCCTTGCCGGCATACAGGATGGCGCGTGAGGAGTTGATCATCAGCCCGGTGCCGGCGCTGGTCTTGCCGGCTTTGACAGTGGCTTCGATGTCACCTCCCTGGGCGCCGATGCCGGGCACCAGCAGCGGCATGTCGCCGACGATTTCGCGCACGCGGGCGATCTCGCCGGGGAAGGTGGCGCCGACAACGAGCGCGCATTGGCCCGTGGTGTTCCATTCCCGCGCGACTTTTTCGGCGACGAGTTCAAAGATCGCCGTCTCGCCAGCGCCGACTTTTTGGAATTGCAGATCGCTGCCGCCTGGATTCGAGGTGCGGCACAGCAAGATCACCCCCTTGTCCGCATAGGCCAGCCAGGGCTCGATGGAATCGCGCCCCATGTAGGGATTCACCGTCACCGCGTCGGCGCGATAGCGCTCGAAAGCCTCGATGGCATATTGCTCGGCGGTGCTGCCGATGTCGCCGCGCTTGGCATCAAGGATTACCGGTATGCCGGGATGCTTGTCGTGAATATGCGCGATCAGCGCTTCAAGCTGATCCTCTGCGCGACGTGCGGCGAAGTAGGCAATTTGCGGTTTAAAGGCACAGGCCAGGTCCGCCGTGGCATCGGCAATCTCGCTGCAAAAGCGCAGGATCGCATCGGGCTTGCCTTGCAGGTGGGCGGGAAACTTCGCCGGATCGGGATCGAATCCGACGCAGAGCAGGGAATTGTTCTTTTTCCAGGCGCCGCCAAGCTGTTCGGTGAATCTCACTTTTTGCTCCAGGGGTCTTTTAGCATGACGCTGCGGTTGAATACCGGTGCGCCTGGCTTGGAATCGATGCGATCGGCGACAAAGTAACCATGACGTTCGAACTGGAAACGGTCTTCGGCAGTGGCATTTTGCAGCGACGCTTCGAGCTGTGCGGTGATCACGCGCTTCGAGTCCGGATTGAGATCGGCAATGAAATCGCGCCCGTCCGCACCCGGCGCCTCGACGGCGAACAGGCGGTCGTACAACCTGACTTCGCAGGCGTAGGCATGCCGCGCCGACACCCAGTGGATATTGCCCTTGACCTTGTAATTGTCAGAGCCCGGCGTACCGGATTTTGAGTCGGGCATGTATTCGCAATGCACGGCGTTGATGTTGCCAGCTGCATCCTTGTCGCAGCCCAGACATTTGATGACGAAACCATAGCGCAGGCGCACGCTGTTGCCGGGAAACAGGCGAAAGTAGCCCTTCGATGGCGTTTCCATGAAATCCTCGCGCTCGATCCATAATTCCTTCGAGAACGGCACCACGCGCTTGCCCCAGTCGGGCTTCTGCGGATGATTGGGGGCCAGGCATTCTTCCTCCTGAGCCTCGGGGTAGTTGTCGATGATCAGTTTTACCGGGTCGAGTACGGCGGTGCGGCGCGGCGCGGTTTCGTTCAGGTATTCGCGCTGGCATTCTTCCAGTACGCTGATGTCGATCCAGGATTCGGACTTGGTGACGCCGTTCATTTCATTGAAGCGGCGGAAGGCCTCTGGCGTGAAGCCGCGTCGGCGCGCACCCACCAGGGTCGGCAAGCGCGGGTCGTCCCAGCCGTCAACGTGTTTGTCTTCGACCAACTGGATCAGCTTGCGCTTGGAGAGCACGACATAGGACAGATTGAGCCTAGCGAATTCGATCTGCTGCGGCGGCGGCGTATTGATGCAGCCGAGCTCACCCAGGCGCGCTAACAGCCAGTCGTAGAAAGGTCGCTGATCCTCGAACTCGAGCGTGCACAATGAATGAGTGATGTTCTCCAGTGCGTCCTCGATCGGATGCGCATAGGTGTACATCGGGTAGATGCACCATGCGTTGCCGGTGTTGTGGTGAGTGGCGTGGCGGATGCGATAAATCGCCGGGTCGCGCAAGTTTATGTTGCCCGAGGCCATGTCGATTTTCGCCCGCAGCACGTGCGTGCCATCGGCGAAGTCGCCGGCCTTCATGGCGCGAAACAGCTCAAGATTCTCGGCCGGGGTGCGCGAGCGGTAGGGTGAGACCTTGCCGGCCTCAGTCAGGGTGCCGCGACTGGCGCGCATCTCCTCGGCGCTTTGCGAATCGACATACGCGTGGCCGGCCTCGATCAGTTTCTCGGCGAAGTCGTACATCCACTGGAAGTAGTTGGAGGCGAAGTACCGGTTTTCCTTCCAGTCGAATCCCAGCCAATGTACCGCATCGATAATGGAATCGACATACTCCTGCTCTTCCTTTTCCGGATTGGTGTCGTCGAAGCGCAGGTGGCAGACACCGGCGTAGTCCTCGGCAAGGCCGAAATTCAGGCAGATCGATTTGGCATGTCCAAAATGCAGGTAGCCGTTCGGTTCCGGCGGGAAGCGGGTGCGAATCTTCGCCGTATCGCCAGCGCCGAGTTTTTGTTGGTCTCCGGGGCCCGGCTGCCCGCTCCAAAGGCGTGACGCGTATTTGCCCGTCTCAAGATCGGCGTCGATGATGTGACGAATAAAGTTGGAGGTTTTGGGTTCTGAATCGGCCATGGTTGGCGGGGAGCTTAGCGAAAGAACCGATTCTACCGTCGCGACGTAAAATGCGGACCCATGAACATCAGCGCATTTCTGGCTATCGGCTTGGGCGCCGTCCTCGGCGCCTGGCTTCGCTATGGGCTCGGCCTGTTGCTTAATCCGTTGTTGCCGGCCATGCCGCTGGGCACGCTGGCGGCGAATCTGCTCGGTGGCTATCTGGTCGGCGCGGCCGTGATGGTGTTTCACCTCAATGCAGAGATGCCGCCCGAACTCAAGCTGTTTTTGATCACCGGATTTCTCGGTGCGCTGACTACCTTTTCGACATTTTCCGCCGAGGTGGTGCATTTGATTCAGAACGCGCGCTACGGCTGGGCGGCAGGCACGGCCTCCCTGCATCTGTTCGGTTCGCTGTTGATGACTGGGCTGGGAATTTTCACCATACACAAGCTGGCTCAGTGAGGTTAGACGCAGGCGCTGTGGCGTCGGTCAGGCCTGTCGCGCAGGTTTGTGCTATCCATTAAAAGTGGCCATTTGTGGAAGTGAAATGACTACTAATGCCGTTAGCGTGTCGGAGTTCAAACTGCATTGTCTCGACCTAATTCGCCGGGTCGAAAAAGACGGCGTCCCTGTCGATCTGACTCGGCACGGCAAGGTGGTGGCGCGTCTGGTACGCTCCAGCGCCACTCAGGGTACGTCGCCATGGCTGCGCCTGCGTGGCCGGGGGGCCTTGCTTGCGGCAGCGGATGAATCGGTGCTCGACGCCGCCGAGTTCGAGGCAATGCGCGGTATGCCTGGACCGGGTGAGTGAATCCGCCGCTGCTGCTCGACACCCACGTCTGGTTGTGGTGGTGGCTCGGCCAGCCGGAACTTGCGAAAGCGGAGCGGGACGCACTGGATGCCCTGGCCGCCGCCGTGTATTTCCGCCATCAGCCTGAGGGAGGCGCAGATGCTTGCGGACAAGGGCCGGCTCGAACTCGACAGCCCGCTGGCTCACTGGCTGCCCACGGCAGCGGCGCCTGGAAGCGTCTCGCTGCTGCCGATGGACGTCGCCGTGATCGTCGCGCTTGACGCGCTGCCCAAGAGCTTTCATGGCGACCCCGCCGATCGCATCATCGTCGCCACGGCACGGGCTTATGGCCAGCCACTTGCAGCGCGCGACGGCAACATCCGGCGGTCGCGCTGCGTAAAGCTCTGGAAACCGTAATGGAAGTTATGACGGGCGATGGTATGAGGGGCCAGCGGGAAAGCCGGTACAGCGCAGGTTCGAATAAATTGAAAAGTCGGCGCTGATGAGACAACTGCGCTACAAGGCGGTCGAGCAAAAGACGCTCTCCTCGCCGTAGCGGATGGCGAGACGGCGCCTCAAGGACAAGTTGGCGTGAACTGCTAGCCTCGCTCTGTTTAGCCTGATCGACGCCCCACCCATGGCCAGGTCACGATCAACGCCGACGGCAGCTTCAGCCACGCGCCAGCGAACGTATGGAAGGTGGCATTTTGACGTACAATTGGACCAATCGAATCATTGGAGACGCTGCCATGTCCACCACCACTCAAGCCCCGGAAACTGCCCGCATCAACCTGCGCACCAGCCCCGAAGCCAAGGCCCTGATCGAACGCGCCGCCGCGCTGATGGGCACCACCGTGTCCGGCTTCATGGTGCAGAACGCCTACGAGGCGGCGCAGCGCGTGGTGGCGGATAACGATACGATCATGCTGTCACAGCGCGACTTCGAGACTTTCATTGCGGCCTGTGAGAACCCGCCGGAACCCACCGAGGCATTGCGCGCATTGATGGCTCGGCGCTGAATGAGTCTCCGCATCGAAATGCTGGGTGTTGCGCACCAGCGCGAGGGTTTCGACTGCGGTGAGCCGGCACTCAACGAATTTTTGTCGCGTCTGGCCGGCCAGCAGCAACGCCGGGGTTTTGGCAAGACCTATGTCGCGCTGGCCGAGGATAGTGTCAGCGTTGTCGGTTTTGTGACCTTGAGCGCCGGCCAGGTGGCAACGGCGCAACTTCCATCCACGCTCAAACTACCGCGGTATCCGGTACCGGTGTTGCGTATAGGGCGATTGGCGGTGGATACAAGACATCAAGGGCACGGAGTGGGCAGCGGCTTGCTCGGGTTTGCGCTGGATCTGGCGAGTCGATGGTCTCAAAGCGTGGGTTTGTATGGGGTCGCCGTAGAAGCCAAGCATGACCAAGCGCGCAACTTCTATCTCGGACTGGGTTTTCTGTCCGGAGTCGATGATCCTCGTCAAATGATACTGCCGCTTTCGAGCTTGGCACGGGCGATGCCCGATCCTGGCCCAAGGCAGTGAAGTTCGACCCCGAGGCGCGGCGCGCGGCGCGGCCGCAGCTCACCTATGACGAAACGCTGCCCGTCAATGTGTTGCGGGCCGAAATCGGCGAGACCATTCTCAAGCACCAGGTAGTGGTGATTTGCGGCGAGACCGGCTCGGGCAAGACCACGCAATTGCCCAAGATCTGTCTGGAAATCGGGCGCGGGCTGCACGGCATGATCGGTCACACCCAGCCGCGCCGCATTGCCGCGCGCGCCACGGCGACGCGCATCTCGCAGGAGCTCAAATCGGAGCTTGGACGCCATGTCGGTTTCAAGATTCGTTTCACCGACCGCGTCGCGCCGAACAGCTACATCAAACTGATGACGGACGGTATCTTGTTGGCCGAGACGCAAACTGATCCGCTGCTGCGCCAGTACGACACAATATTGATCGATGAGGCGCACGAGCGCAGCCTCAACATCGACTTTCTGCTCGGTTACCTCAAGCAACTCTTGCCCAGGCGTCCCGATCTGAAAGTGATTGTGACCTCGGCGACGCTCGATGCCGAGCGCTTCAGCCAGCACTTCAGCTACAACGGAAAGGCGGCGCCGGTGATCGAAGTCTCGGGCCGGCTGTATCCGATCGAAACCCGTTTCCGCCCTTTCGACGAAAAAAAGGACACCGATCTCAACGATGCGATTGTCGATGCAGTGGATGAGGCGCATCGCGCGGGGCCGGGCGATGTATTGGTGTTCCTGCCCGGTGAGCGAGAAATACGCGAGGCCGCAGAAGCCTTGCGCAAACACCACCCGCCAGGGCTGGAAGTGCTGCCGCTGTTTGCGCGCCAATCGGCGGTGGAGCAGGCGCGGGTGTTTTCCGGGCATCAGGGCCGCCGCGTGGTGCTGGCGACCAACGTCGCCGAGACCTCGCTGACCGTGCCCGGCATCCGCTACGTGATCGATTCGGGGCTGGCGCGCGTCAAGCGTTACTCGCATCGCAACAAGGTCGAGCAATTGCAGGTCGAGCCGATTTCGCGCGCGGCGGCCAGTCAGCGCGCCGGCCGTTGCGGGCGGGTCTCGGCGGGCATCTGCTTCAAACTTTACGGCGAGGATGACTTCAACAAGCGCCCGGCTTATACCGAGCCCGAAATCTTGCGCTCGAGCCTTGCCGGCGTGATCCTGCGCATGAAGTCGCTGCATCTGGGCGATGTCGAGGACTTTCCGTTTCTTGAGGCGCCGGCACCGCGCATGATCGCCGACGGCTACCAGCTTCTGACCGAGTTGGGGGCGATGGACGAAACGACAAAGGAACTGACCAAGGTCGGTGTCGAACTGGCGAAACTGCCGCTCGACCCGAAAATCGGCCGCATGACGCTCGCTGCACGCGAGCACGGTTGCCTGAAGGAGGTGTTGATCATCGCCGCTGCGCTGGGCAGCCAGGACCCGCGCGATCGGCCGCAGGAACACGCGGCAGCAGCGGATCAGGCCCATGCCAAGTGGAAGGACGAAAAGTCGGAGTTTCTGTCCTATCTGAAACTCTGGGCCGCCGCCGATGAAGTCTGGAGGCACGAGACCAGCAACAAGCAGCGCCAGTGGTGTCGGCAGAACTTCATCAACTGGTTGCGATTGCGTGAGTGGCGTGAGGTGCATGGCCAGTTGATAACGCTGTGCCATGAGCACGGGTGGAAAATTGCGAGCGCCTACCCCCCAGCCCCCTCCCCGCGGGAGGGGGTGACTACGGGTCGCTCCGCTCCAACTCCAAACGCTGCCTCCGCCTTGGGACGGCCCGGCGGCGAAGGCGCTCCCGGCTACGAGTCCATCCACAAGGCGCTGCTGACCGGTCTGCTCGGCCACATCGGACTCAAGAACGAAGACGACAACAGCTACCTCGGCGCACGCGGCATCAAGTTCTTCATCCATCCCGGTTCAACGCTGCTGAAGAAAGCCGGGCGCTGGATTGTCGCCGCCGAACTGGTCGAGACCTCGCGCCTGTTCGCGCGTTGCATCGCCAAGATCGAGCCGGAATGGCTGGAGCAAGTCGGTGGTCATCTGATCCGGCGGCATGTCTATGAACCGCACTGGGAGAAGGGGCCGGGGCAGGTGGTGGCCTGGGAACGGGTGACGCTGCACGGCCTGATGCTGCATGCCAAACGACGTGTGCATTACGGGCCGAGCGATCCCAAACTGGCGCGCGAAATCCTGATTCGTCAGGCTCTGGTCGAAGGCCAGGTCGGCGAAGACTGGGTGAAGAAGTGGCGCTTCTTTCAGCACAACGCCAAGCTCAAGAAAGAGATTGAGGCGTTGGAGCACAAGTCACGGCGGCCTGACGTGCTGGTCGATGACGAACTCGTCCATGCCTTCTACGACGACAAGCTGCCCGAGGGCATCATTACGCTGGCGGCCTTTGATCACTGGCGGCGCGAGGTGGAGCGCGAAAACCCGAAACTGCTCTGCCTGGAGAAGGATCAGTTGATGCGCCACGAGGCGGCGGGCATCACCACCGACGCCTTCCCGCCGCAACTGGTGCATCGTGGCCAGAGTTTCAAGTTGAGCTACCACCACGATCCCGGCGCGGCGGATGACGGTGTGACGCTGACACTGCCGCTGACGGCGCTCAACCAGCTGCCGGCCAATCGCTGCGAATGGTTGGTGCCGGGCCTGCTCAAGGAAAAGATTCTTGCGTTACTGAAAACCCTGCAGCAAAAGTACCGCCATCGACTGCAGCCGCTCGACGCCTTTGCCGACGATTTCTGTGCGGCCGACCATGATCTGGATGAGCCGCTGGTGCGCGCCCTGACGCACGCCGCGGAAGATCACATCGGGCAAAAGTTGCCGCTTGATGCTTTTCGCACGGGCGAATTGCGCGCGCATTTGTTCATGAACTTCTGGCTGGTCGACGAGCACGGCGGCACGCTGGCAATCTCGCGCAATCTGGCGGAACTGCGCGCCGAGTATCGTGGTCGGGTTGAGCAGGCGTACGCGACAGCAGAGGTAAAACACGAGGCAGTTGAAGGTGAGCCGTCAGGGCTGACGGACTGGACCTTCGGTGCGTTGCCTGAACTCATGGAAGTAAAAGTCGGCGCTGGTACTACGGTAGGTTTCCCTGCATTGGTCGATCTGGGCGAGGCCGTACGTCTCACCGCCTTCGATACCGAGGACAAGGCACGTACAGAGCATCGCAAGGGTCTAGCGCGATTGTTCGCGCTGCAGCTTTCGGCCCAGGTCAAGGCTATCGAGAAGCTGCCGGGTCTGCGCGAAACGGCGTTGCAGTTCATCGCACTGGGCACCGAGAAGGAGCTGCGCGAACAACTGGTCGCCATCACGCTGGAGCGCACCTGCCTGATGGACCCCTTGCCGACCGAAAAGTCGGCGTTCGCGACACGGCGCGACGAGGCGCGCGGTAGGGTATTGCTCGTCGCGCAGGAGATACTGCGCCTGCTTGGCGGCATTCTCAGCGAGCATGCCGCGCTGGCGAAAAAGCTCGCCTCGGTGCAAAAGGTTTTTCCGCAGGCCAGCGCCGACATCAGCGCGCAACTGGCGGAACTATTGCCGAGGAGATTTATTGCGGTGACACCCTTCGAGCGGCTGCAGCACTATCCGCGTTATCTCAAGGCGATCAACCTGCGTCTGGAAAAGGCACGCAGCGACCCGGCGCGCGACGCGCGATTGATGGCAGACTGGCAGGGGCTGGGTAAGCCATGGGAGCGCGAACGCAATGCCATGCTTAAATCCGGCCAGCAAAGCGATGGTTTTCTCGATGAGTTTCGCTGGCTGTTGGAAGAGTTGCGCGTTGCCCTGTTCGCCCAGGAACTGAAAACCTCCTCACCGGTCTCGGTAAAGCGTTTGCAGAAAATGTGGGACGGCAGGCAACACAAATGACAGACATGAATAAGGGTTAGCAATGCTTGAAGTGTTTACCGCTTTTACAAAATCGCTGCGCGATCTGACACGGATGGAGGTGTTGTGGCAAGCGATCTGGCCACCGCTGGTGGCGCTGGTTTTGTGGGTGACGGTGGGGGTGGCGGTATGGGCGCACGGCGTGGCTCTGATGGCGAGCATCGTGCCGCAACTGCCCTGGTCCGGCTGGGAATGGATCGCGCACTGGGCTGCCGTATTCTTGTTGCTGGCGGGCTTCGCGGCCTTGACCTACTTCACCGCGGTACTGCTGGTGGCCGTGTTCGCGCTGCCGCGCCTGATCAATCTGGTGGCCGCGCATCACTATCCGGAACTCGGTCGTCATGGCGAGAATGTTTTCTGGGGCAGTCTGGTGAATACGCTGGTGGTCGGCGCTATCTTCATCATCGGCAGCCTGGCGACGTTGCCGCTGCTGCTGATTCCCGGCGCCTTGTTGGTGTTACCGCTGTTCTGGGGGGCGTGGCTGAACCAGCGCACTTTTCGCTTCGACGCCCTCGCCGAGCACGCCACGGCTTCGGAGATGCGCAGTCTGGTGCAGGGCAACCGCGGCCCCTTCTACATTGCCGGCCTGGCGACCGCCGGCGTGGCGCATTTGCCGTTGATTAACTTGCTGGCACCGGCGTTTGCTGCGCTGGTCTTTGTGCACCTCGGTCTTGCAGCGTTGCGGCGCCAGCGGCTAGCCGGAGGAATAGAGCTGTGACCCACAAAACGAGGTTTGCGCTGTGAAAGGCTTCGGCGCCATCATCATCGGTGATGAGATCACTCTGGGTCGTCGCGAGGACAAGCATTTTCAGAAACTGATTGAGATATTTGCTGTGCGCGGTCTGGTGCTGGATTGGGCGACCTACATCGGCGACGATCGCGAGCGGCTGACAGAAACTCTACGACGTAGTTTTGCCAGTGAAGACGTGGTTTTCAGCTTCGGCGGCATCGGCAACACGCCTGACGATCACACGCGACAAGCGGCGGCGGCGGCGGCGGGTGTCGAGCTGAAATTGCATCCCGACGCCGAGCGCGAAATCAAGGCGCGTTTCGCCGAGCTCAAGTTCGAGCTGACCGAGCAGCAACTGGCGCTGGGCAATTTTCCGGCGGGCAGCAGCATCATTCCCAATCCCTACAATCGCATTCCCGGTTTCACGCTCGGCCAGCATCATTTCGTGCCGGGCTTTCCGCAAATGGCCTGGCCGATGGTCGAGTGGGTTCTCGACAGCTTTTACTCATGGCGCTTCAACTCTCGACCAACTACCGACGCCGCAATTCTGGTGTGGAAAGGTAGCGAGGGTGCGCTGATCGATCTTCTGCGTCGAGTCGAAGCAAATTTCCCCGGGATTAAAGTCTTCAGCCTGCCTTTCCTCGGCACCAAGGAAATCCAGCGTCACATCGAACTCGGCGCGCGGGGTGCTCCGGAGCAGGTGCCTGCGGCGATGGAGGCGATCAAGCGCGGGGTAGCCGAGCTCGGATACACGTTTGGCGACAAGTAATTGACATTCAGTGAAGGTAGGTCTGCTTTGGCTCACGCCCGCAGGCGGGCGTGAGTATTCTCTGAAGCTTCGCTTTAGCTCCGACATCACGCCCAGAAGCGGGCATGAGCCTTCTCTGAAACTTCGTTTTCCGACCATCGGCGGGTTCCGCTATCCTGACGGTGCCATTGCCTAGACTGAATTGACTTATTCTGATCCCCTTCAAGCCGGAGAAGCAGGTACAGCCATGATTGATAGCGAAGATCTACTGCAACTACAGCAAGCCAAGCTATTCGCCAATATCAGCCTGGAAAGTGTGGAGCACTTGTTCGAGCGCTGCCACCGGCTGAACCTGGAGCGTGGCGAACATCTACTCGAAGCCGGCGCGGCCAATAGTCATCTGTATCTGATTCTTGAGGGTGAGTTGCGCGTCTATCTTTCCGATCGCAACATTCCTGAGCACGCCGTTTTCAGCGCGGGCGATTGTGTCGGCGAGATGTCGCTGCTGGATGGGCAGAAGGCATCGGCCCTGGTGCTGGCAGCCAAGGAAACGCGCTTATTGGCGATACCTCATGAGGTGCTCTGGGCACTGGTCGATTGCTCGCACGGTGTTGCGCGCAACCTGTTGGCGATCATGGCCGGGCGCATGCGCAACGACAATCTGGCGATGATCAGCTCGCAGAGCCAGAGTCTCGAATTCGAACAGGCGGCAAGCGTCGATGCTCTGACCGGGATCCACAATCGGCACTGGTTGCTGGAAGCTTATCCGCGCGCCATGGAGCGCTGCGAACGCAACGCTGAGCCGCTGTGTCTGGTGATCGCCGACATCGACTGGTTCAAACGTTTCAACGACCGCTACGGGCATCTCGCTGGCGATGCCGTGTTGCGTCGCGTGGCACGCCAGTTGTCTGACGGTCTGCGCGCCCAGGACTTGATTGCCCGCTATGGTGGCGAGGAATTCCTGATTCTGCTGCCACGCTCTGATATTGATGAAGCCCTACTGATCGCTGAGCGCCTGCGCGGTCTTGTGGGCGCCGGGAGTGCGTTCGAGACCAGCGAGGGCAGGCATGGCGTAACACTCAGTTGCGGCGTTGCGCAGATGCAGAAGAGTGAAACGCTGGATCAACTGACATCCCGCGCCGATACCGCAATGCGCAGCGCCAAGGACAACGGCCGCGATCGGGTGGAAACGGCGGAGTAGCCGCTGCCAGCAATCACGGCGAGAGTCTGGTTCAGCCCGTCCCGCCGACGGTCAGCCCGTCAATGCGCACCGTCGGCTGGCCGACACCGACCGGTACGCTTTGGCCTTCCTTGCCGCAAGTGCCGACGCCCGAATCGAGCGCCATGTCGTTGCCAATCATGGAGACACGGGTCATCGCCTCGGGACCGCTGCCGATCAATGTTGCTCCCTTGACCGGCGTGGTGATTCTGCCGTTTTCGATCAGATAGGCTTCGGCCGTTGAGAAGACGAATTTGCCACTGGTGATATCCACCTGGCCGCCACCGAAGTTGGCGGCATACAGGCCTTTCTTGACCGACTTGATGATTTCCTGCGGGTCGTGCTTGCCATTGAGCATGGTGGTGTTGGTCATGCGCGGCAGCGGCAGATGGGCAAAGGATTCGCGGCGGCCGTTGCCGGTGATGGGTGCGCCCATCAGACGGGCATTCAGCGTGTCCTGCAGATAGCCGATCAGGATGCCGTCTTCTATCAGCACGGTGCGCTGCGTCGGATTACCTTCGTCGTCGATGGTCAGCGAGCCGCGCCGGTCGGCGATCGTGCCGTCATCGACAACAGTGACACCCTTGGCGGCGACACGCTGGCCAATGCGCCCGGCAAAGGTCGAGCTACCCTTGCGGTTGAAGTCGCCCTCAAGGCCATGGCCAACTGCTTCGTGCAGCAATATGCCTGGCCAGCCGGGACCCAGCACCACGGTCATTTCACCGGCCGGAGCAGGCTTGGCGGCAAGATTGACGCTGGCCTGATGCACGGCCAGCCGTGCGTAGTCCTGCAACACGGTATCGGTGAAGTAGGCGTAATCGAAACGTCCACCGCCACCTGCGGAGCCCAGTTCGCGTCGCGTGCCGGTACCCGTGCCTTCCTCCATGATTACGGTAATCGATATGCGCACCAGGGGCCGTACATCCGCCGCCATGCGGCCATCGGAACGGGCCACCAGTACCACTTCCCAGGTGCCGGCGATGTTGGCCATGACTTCCTTGACGCGCGGGTCTTCGGCGCGTGCCATGGCTTCGAGTCGTTCCAGCAGCGTGACTTTGGCGGCGTCGTCTAGCGAAGCGATTGGATCGCTTCCGGCGTAGAGCGCCTTCGGTGCTTTGTCCCGGCGCAACAGCGGTGCAAGGCGTTGGGCGCCTGCGGCTGCAATCGCACGTGTGGTGCTGGCGGCAGCCTTGAGCGCCGCCAGACTGATGTCGTCGGAGTAGGCAAAAGCGGTTTTCTCGCCCGATATCGCGCGCACGCCAACGCCTTGTTCGATATTGAAACTGCCTGATTTGACGATGCCTTCTTCCAGGCTCCAAGCCTCGGAGCGGGAGTACTGGAAATACAGATCGGCGTAATCGACATGATTGCCGAAAATCTGTCCGAAAACACGCTCCAGCATGTGGGGCGCCAATCCGTGGGGCTTGAGCAAGGTCTGTTCGGCGACGTCGAAGTGGGGAATGGGGCTGGTGGGAGCGTTCATGGCTGTCCTCTAAGAATTTCTACAATATGCGGTGGCGCAATGCCGGCAAGCTGGTTCTTGTATCGACCAGCTTTTGTCGAATCAGTTCAGCGATGACCACGCCTTCGCCTTTGTCCATGCGGGCCACGACGTCTCCCCAGGGGTCAATCACCATGCTGTTGCCGTGGGTGATGCGTCCGTTCGGGTGCTTGCCGCCTTGTGCCGAAGCCAGAACATAACACTGGTTCTCCACGGCGCGGGCGCGCAACAGCAATTCCCAGTGCGCGCGGCCAGTGGTTTCGGTGAAGGCGGCGGGAAGTACCAGCAGATCAATCGGATTTGACCGTTGCGCCATTTTTCGAAACAGCTCGGGAAAGCGCAGGTCGTAGCAGATGGCGACACCGATGCGTCCGAGTGGCGAGTCGAAGGTAACGACTTGATCGCCGCGCTCAATGGTAGCCGCTTCGTCGTAGCTTTCTTCGCCCTTGGTGAAGCCGAAGAGATGGATCTTGTCGTAGCGCACGACTCGAGCGCCTTGCGGGTCAAACACCAGACAACTATTGCGCAGTTTGGTCGGATCATCGGCCATCAGCGGAATCGAACCGCCGACTAGCCAAATTCCATGTCGGGCGGCAGCCTCGGCAAGAAAATCCTGCATCGGTCCGGCGCCATCGACTTCGCGCGCTATCAGCCGATCGGCATCTGAGGCGCCGATCAGCGGAAAATATTCAGGCAAGGCGACAAGCTGCGCGCCGGCTGCGGCTGCTTCGGCGATCAGCCTGCCCGCAGTGGCAAGATTCGGAGCCACGTCCGGGCCCGAAATCATTTGTACAGCCGCAATCTTGCTTACTGCAAGCTGCTCACTTGTGCGGGCATTCGTCGGTTCTGAAACTCCAGCGCGCTCTGATGTCATTTCGCTTCCTCCGCAGCTGCTTTCGGTGATTGGCCGAGCTTTTCCACTTTTGGATCTGCCCAGCTCCCGGTCACTCCGTATTCAAAGGCAAAGGCCTGGTCGAGTGGGTCCTTGAACAGTTTTTGTGCGACCCAGACGACAGCGCCAGCAACGGGATTGGCAATCATGGCGCCGACCGCAATCGATTCACCCACAGCGGGCTGCACTCGCACTTTGAGATTCTGTGTTTCGGTTTCTAGATTGACCGTGCCGCTCATCAATACTTTCGCCGACGGTCCCTTGATTTGCAGCTCCTTGGTTTCCATCTCGCCGCGAGCAACCGTAAACTGGCCGCCGATACTATCGAAGGCAAACCCCTGGCTGAAGATGTCGCGAAAGTCGAGCGTGATGCGGCGCGGCAGGGATTGCAGGCTCAGTATTCCGAGCAGGCGCCCGACGCCGGGTTCGAGTTTGATGAACTGCCCCCCCGAAGCGTCAAGACTGAGCTTGCCGTCGAGTGTTGGGTAGTCGATCTTGAACGGAGAACCGCCCCATGAAAGATTGCCGGTAAGTTTTGCGCTGCCACGCTTTACCGTATCCGGATAGCCAATGCGGGCAATCAGTTTCTCGATGCTTTTTGCGTCGAGCTTGAACTCAATGTCGGTATCGGATTTGGTGGCGCTGCGACGCCAGTGCCCTGAGGCTTCCAGCTTACCGTCTTCGTTTTTCGCATTGATCTGGGTGTTCCATACGCCGTCAAGGTTTTGAGCTGCGATACGTACGGTGCCCAGCGGGCGATTTTTGAAGACGAGCTTCTCGACGGTAATGTCGAGCGCCGGGATCTGGTCGATGACCTCGCTGGCGTGTTCCTGCAATACCGTCGGTGTCGCAACGGACTCTGGAATCGAAAACTCCGCGATGTTTCCGGAAAGTTTCCCGCTGCCGGCGCTGTTCCAGTCGAAGTTGCCGCTCAATTCCTGGCTTTTCAGATCGAAACGCGTGTTGCTACTCTTTTCGGGACGACTTCCCTTGACGCGTACATCGTGAAAATTCTTGTCCAGCACCGCCAGCTCGGCAGCGCGCAGATCGAACTGAATGGCCGGCAAGCGAGGAAGCTGTGTTTTGTCTTGCTCCAAGCCTTTGATGGGGCTGGCCAGCAGCTTGCGCCAGAAGTCGGCATCAACGTTCGGCAGATTGACGGCGATAGCCAGTTCGCGTTCCGGCATTGGCAGGCGGACATCGCCAAGCGCCAGCGTGCCGCGTGTGATGGACGCCGGAACGCTGTCATGTCGCCGATGCAATTGCAGGCGCACGGAACTTCCAAGATTCAACTCAAGCATGTCCGGCGGCGCAACACGCTTGCCCGGAATTGCTTCTTTTGTCGCTTCGCCGCGCGCGCCGGCTCTCGGTGCATTGGCGATGAGCGTGGCCGCCACCGGTTGCGGCTTTCGTTCGAAACTAAAAGCCATCGGTTCTGTAGCGGATTTGTTGAAGGGAGCCGGCAGGCTCGATGAAATTCCGAGCAGGTTCGAGCTCAATTTGACCTCGGCCGAATTTTTTCTGGCGCGCACTGTACTGCTCCATTTCGCGCCGCCTGATAAACGATCGAATATTGGATGGGGAAACAGCCGCCGCAATGTCGCGATGACGACTTCACCGCTGGCGCTGACCTGTACGCTGCCGTCGCCCGCCGTTTTTACGTCGACGCTCAGCGGCATTTCCAGCAAGCTGCCGCGAATACCACTGGCCTGCAGGTGATTGGAGGAAAATTTCAGGCCGCCGCGCACATCCGTCAGTGGTGGCAGATCCTTGTCAACAATGAGGCGGTTGCCATCGAAGCGGTAGTTTCCATCAACTTTGGAATCGGGCAGTTGGTACAAGGGTAGTTGGAGCTTAAGGTCGAGCTCGCCAGAGCCTTCTGCTCGCATTTCTTCGGTGAAGTGGTCGATGCGCTCGCCGACCGGGCTGGCTTCGATGAACCGCAAAAATTCCGCCGTCGGTCCTGCAGCCTTGCCTGTTACCGTGAGCAAATTGTTGTGTTGTTGGAGATCAGCAATTTCCGCGCTTACTGCTTTTAGCGTGACGCCAAGAATCTTGCCACTGTTGACGGTGATCAGCATGCGCTCGCCGGCAAACAGCAGTTCGCCATTGATTGCATTGATCTCGGGCCAACTTCCCGCGTAACGCAGTGCTGCATCCTTGAATTTTCCGCGCACCTCGAAAACACCGCCGGCACCACCACGGTATGGAAACTTGCTCAGATCACCGTGCAGTTTCAGTGTTACATCGCTGGCATTGCCGGATTTGATCCCGGCTTGCAGCCAGTCGCGGACGTTCTTTCCCACTACCAGTGGCATGTAACGCCATACGGCCGTGCCGGAACCGCGGCTGAAGCGCGCGTCGAGATCCAATTGGCCCGGGCCTTCTCCGAGCGGACGCCAGCTGCCACTGGCTTCACCCGCGGCATCCTTGTTGTGGAAACTGATCTTCTGCATATTTACCAGCAGTCCTTTGGCACCACCGGTCCAGGAGATGTCGGCGGCGAGGGCTTCCAACTCGAGTTTTGGATCGGCAAATACATTTGGCAGCTCGAGAGAAGCCGCGTGGCCGTCGAGCCGCACGCTACCGGTTTTGTCGCTGCCCTCTATCCGGCCGCTGATACCGGATATTCCTGGAACAGGTCCGAGAGCGCTGAGTCCCAGCCCTTCGAATCGGCTCTTGAGACTCCAGCTTGCGAGCGCGGCGGGATTTTCAGCGCTGCCCTTCCAATCCAGCTTCAGATCGAACACCCGACCTTGCGGCGCATGGCGTGCCAGGCGGGCGCGGGTTGCATCATCCAGTGGCAAATGGCTGGCAAGCTGGGCCAGGGCCGCCAGATCCAAACCATTAGCGCTGGCGCTTCCCTGTGCTGGACGGTTGGCGGCAGCGCCCAGCCAATTCAGTTCGACATCTGTCGGTTGTACCGCCAGGCCGTTCCGGGTTGCCAGCGTCAGGTGCTTCAGTTCAGCCTTGAAGCCGCCATCAAGCCGGCGTCCGGCTAGCCGTCCTTCAAGGCGGAGCAAGTCGAGTTCGGGCAAGTCCGGCCGTAGTTGCAGGCGTACGTCGGCCAGGCGCACGTCGGCAGTGACGGAACTCAATTGCTTGTCGGCAAAGCCCAACCAAAGCCGCAACGCGCCGCTGCCTTGCGGCAAGGCCACGGGGTAATCGACCCAGTTGCGCCAACCCGCCAGATCGGCGTAGTCCAGTTCGGCATAGACCTCGCCTTTCCAGGCTTTGAACTGGTCCAGATCACGCCCTTTGAATTCGCCGCGGATATCCAGACGCGCTGCCAACTGCTGCGGGGGTTCTGCGGTAAATCCGAAACGATGACGGCTGCCGCTGTTGTCGATCTGAAGATTCATGTGCTTCAGTTCGAGCGGCGCCGCGCCGCGTAACTCGTCGTGCCAGGCAATGCTGGCATCGCGGATGATGACCCGATCTTGCAGCAGCAACCAGTCGGCAAAGCCGTCTTCATCACCCGGTTGCGGTGAGATCTCAAGTCCTGCAGCGAAGAGGCGGCCTGCTTTGTCACGGCGCAACTGCAGCGCCGGCGAGTCAAGTTCCAGCCGTGCCAGCCGCAGTTCAAGATGCCACAGTGAGCTCCAGGACAGCTCGGCTTCGACGTGTTCAAAGCCCAAAGCCGGACGGTTTTCGGCATCGCGAATCTCGAAGCCCTCGAGTTTTAGCGCAGGGTGCAAACCGGCCCAATGGGCTTCAATCTTGCGGATACCGACGGGACGATTAATAGCCGCGCCGAGCATTTGCTCGACATTGCCACGATAGCTTTCGATCTGCGGCAGGATGGCGTAGCGCAAGGCCAGCAACAGCAGGGCGAACGCAAAGTACACCGCTGCCAGCCCCCAAAGCGCCACGCGCAGCAAAATCCCCAGTCTGGAGCTGGCGAGCGGTGCGAGACGCAGACGGGAAAGCAGGCGTGAAATGATAGGCGGGGCGGTTCTTGAAGCGGACATGGGGAGGCGGCTTTGCCCAAGCTAGAATGGGCGATTACTGCGCCGAACCTGCAAATTCTAACCGATGGCCTCTCTCACTGACATCAAGGAAACATCCCGTTACCTGGGCCGTCTGTTGGAGGCGAAACCTGCATTGGCGGCGGAAGTCGAGTCAATGATGCAACGGCCCGTAAGTGAACAGGAATTGTCGGGTTGGTTGGATACCCAGCCGTTGACGGAAGACAATCTCAAGCCGGTGTTGCGCAAGCTCAAACAGCGCGCTTACGCACGCATTGCGGCGCGCGATCTGACGGGCCTCGCGCCGTTGGCCGAAGTCACCGAATGCATGACGCTGATTGCTGAGCTGGCGGTGAGGAAAGCGGTCGGGATTCTTGGGCCGGGGCTGATAAATCGCTACGGTACGCCGCGCGGCGCAGACGGAAGCGCGCAGGAATTGATCGTAATCGGCATGGGCAAGCTCGGTGGGCGCGAGTTGAATGTGTCTTCCGATATTGATTTGATTTTTGTTTTTCCCGAGGATGGTGAGACCGATGCGGCAAGCGAGAACTCGCGTTCGATTTCCAATGCCGAATTTTTTACCCGGCTCGGCCGCGGCTTGATCAATGCCATAGCCGATGCGACCGAGGACGGCCAGGTATTCCGAGTCGATATGCGCCTGCGGCCCAATGGAGAGTCCGGGCCGCTGGTGTGCTCCTTCGAGATGCTGGAGAACTATTTTGTGGTCCAGGGCCGCGAATGGGAACGCTACGCCTGGATCAAGGCGCGACCGCTGACCGGTGGCCACCATGACGAACTGGATCAGATTCGGTTGCCGTTTGTGTTTCGCAAGTATTTCGATTTTGGCGCAATCAACGCGATGCGCGAGTTGCATGCGCAGATTCGCCGCGAAGTCGCGAAGAAGGACATGGCCGATAACGTCAAGCTCGGTCCCGGAGGCATTCGCGAGATCGAGTTTATCGCCCAGGTATTTCAGTTGATTCGTGGGGGGCGCGACGCGCCCTTGCAGATCAAGCCGACTCAGAAGGTGCTGACACTCCTGGCGGAACGCGGCATCCTGACGCCCGAGGTTGCCGGTGAGCTCGATTCGGCCTATGACTTCCTGCGTCGGCTTGAGCATCGCCTGCAGTATCTCGACGATGCGCAGACCCATAGCCTTCCCGTGGGGGCCGAGGATAGACGGCGTGTGGCTAGCGCAATGGGATTTGCCAGTTTCGAGGCCTTGCTGGAAGAACTGGATGATCATCGCGCCACCGTTTCAAGCCACTTTGAACAGGTTTTTGCGGATCCAAATCAGGGCGAGCATGCACTGGCGTCACTGTGGGATGATGCTGGAGGTGATGCCCAGGAAGATCGATTCGAGCGCCTGGGTTACCGCAATCCGCCGGTCGCGGCGCAGCGCATGGCAACACTGCGTTCGGCGCCACTCTACCAGCAGATGTCGCAAGACATACGCAGCCGTTTCGATGTGCTCGTGCCGCGCTTGATAGAGGCTGCCGCAGCTCTGCCAAATCCTGACGAAACCCTGTCACGTGGTGTCGACCTGCTCGAGTCAATCTCGCGCCGCGCCGCCTATCTGGCTTTATTGCAACAGTATCCGCAAGCCTTGCAAAAGGTAGCTGAACTGGTCAGCAGCTCAAGTTGGGCCGCAAGTTACTTGCAGCGGCATCCAATTCTGCTCGATGAATTGCTCGATCCGCGCCTGCTCGAGGCGGTGTTCGACTGGACGGCGTTTCGGCTTCAGTTGGGCGAGCGTCTAAACGAGCTAGAGCCGGATACCGAGCAGCAGATGGATGTATTGCGCGAAGCGCATCACGCCCAGTCGTTCCGTTTGCTGACTCAGGATATTGCCGGCTTGCTGACGGTGGAAGCACTTGCCGATCATCTCTCGGCGCTGGCGGATGCACTGCTCGATGCAGCCATCGACCGCGCTTGGAAGAAGGTACTGAAACGGCATATTGAAACACCGAAATTCGCTGTGATCAGCTACGGCAAGCTGGGCGGCAAGGAACTCGGCTACGCCTCCGATCTTGATCTGGTGTATTTGTTTGAAGACGATGCACCCGATGCCGCTGAAAACTACTCCCGACTCGGCACGCGGCTCAATACCTGGCTATCGGCGCAGACCTCGGCCGGACAGTTGTTCGAGACCGACCTGCGTTTGCGACCCAATGGTGATTCCGGATTGGTGGTCAGCCCGATCGAAGCTTTCCGAAAATACCAGCTCGAGTCGGCTTGGGTCTGGGAACACCAGGCATTGACCCGTGCGCGCTTTTCGGCAGGCGACCCGGAAGTGGGTAAGGCTTTTGAGCGTATTCGTTGCGAAGTGCTGCGTCAGCAGCGCGATCTCGATAGCTTGCGCGAAGAGGTGCTCACTATGCGCAAGAAAATGCTCGATGCCCATGGCACCAAGGGCGATTTACGCGATACCGTATTCGATCTCAAGCACGATCCTGGCGGTCTGGTCGATGTCGAATTCATGGTTCAGTTTCTGGTACTCGGGCATGCCCATCAGCACGCCGAACTCACCGGCAATCTTGGCAATATTGCCCTGCTGAGAATTGCCGGCAGTTTGGGTTTGATTCCCGTCGACCTCGCCGAAAAGGTGCGCGACACCTACCGCGACTATCGTCGCATGCAGCACGTGCTGCGCCTGAACGGGGCGCGGCCGCGCGTCGCGAAAGAGAAAGTTCAGCAGCGCGTGAATACCGTACGTGAGCTGTGGCGGTTTGTATTCGGAGATCAGAGAGCGGCTGGCAGTCATTCGGAGTGAATCGCTGGCGGAAAGAACGAACGCAGCGCTGGTAACATTCCGGTCTCCGCTTACTTAACCCTGATGCCATGCCTGTCAATTACGTCACCCCAGTCGCCGAATCCCTTTTCCCTGTCGCGGGTGTTCGTCTCGGCACAGCAGAGGCCGGGATTCGCAAGAAAAACCGCCGCGATCTGACCTTGATCGAGCTTGCTCCTGGCAGTCAGGCTGCCGGGGTATTCACGCAGAATAGATGCTGCGCTGCGCCCGTCACCCTCTGTCGAGAGCATCTGGCCGGCGGCGGCGGTAATCGTGCGCTGGTCATCAACACCGGTATCGCCAATGCGGCTACCGGCGAACAAGGCATGCGAGCCGCGCGCGAGACCTGTGAGGCCACCGCGCAGTTGCTGGGGTGTTCGGCGGATCAAGTGCTGCCGTTCTCGACTGGAGTAATCCTCGAGCATTTGCCCGTCGATCGATTGATAGCCGGCCTGCCCGCGGCCCAGTCCGATCTCGCGGCGGATCACTGGCACGCCGCCGCACATGCCATCATGACCACGGATACAGTGGCCAAGGCGGCCAGTCGCCGTGTCGGACTCTGTCTGCTGGGGATGCCGCTTCGCGGGCCGGCAAGCGCCGACTTTTCGATCACCGTTACCGGCATCAGCAAAGGCGCCGGCATGATCCGCCCCAACATGGCGACCATGCTTGGCTTCGTCGCCACCGACGCCGGTATTGCACCAGCGCTGCTACAACAACTGGCGAAAGACGCCGCCGATGTCTCGTTCAACTGCATCACCGTGGACGGCGATACCTCAACCAATGACTCCTTTATCGTCATCGCTACGGGTGCATCGGGCTGCCAGATCGATAGCGCGGCGTCGCCCCACTGGCCGGCGGTTCGCGATGCGGTAATCGGCGTGGCCCAGGAATTGGCGCAGGCCATCGTGCGCGACGGCGAAGGTGCGACCAAGTTCATTACCGTAAAAGTCGGCGCTGGTGCTACGGTGGATGAATGCCGTTTGGTGGCGTATGCCATCGGTCATTCACCGCTGGTCAAGACGGCCTTCTTCGCCTCCGATCCCAATCTTGGACGCATTCTCGCCGCCATCGGTTACGCCGGCATTGCCGACCTGGATGCCGCTGCGGTGCGCGTCTGGTTGGGTAGCGGCGTTGGTGACGACTTTGAGGAAGTTCTGGTTTCGGAAAACGGCGGTCGCGCCTCCAGCTATCGGGAAGAAGACGGCGCGCGCATCATGGCTGAAGCCGAGATTACCGTTCGGGTCGATCTCGCTCGTGGTGGGGCAGAAGCTACGGTCTGGACCTGTGATCTGTCCTACGACTACGTAAAGATCAACGCCGACTATCGGTCGTAGCTAAACAGTACATCCGGCACCGTCCGGTAAACTCCAAAAAGCCCGCACAAATACGGGATTTTTAGTCGGTGGCGTTCCAATCTCATCCATTGACCCTCACTGGATAGCGTCCTGCAAACTCAGCATCCGGCAATCAATCGGTGTGCAACATCCTCTGGAGCAGCTGCCAAGCTACTTCCAGCCAACCACGTGGTTAGATGGGACCCGGTGTCATTCGGATCAACTCGTATCACGCCAAAGGTCGTCGGGGATGACTCATTGTCCGTCAAGATCAGGAAAGTACTTTCCTCAGGCGAATCACCTGTGCGATTGCGGACACGCAGATTGGGCATCTTTTTGTTGATGTTGTAACTAATGCATCGAGCTATCTTGTGGGGGCTGGTGTAGCTATCGCTCTCGACCCGCTTGCCTGGGTCTGTGGGTTCCGAAGGTGAGAGGGCATAGCTCCCAAGTGCTATCGCCAAGAAGACCAAACCCGGACCAGCCATCATCATTCCTCTGTTTTATTCGATGCGAGTGCTTGGCGAGTCCGGTCTAAGGACTTAACAAACACCGTCCTTAACGGAGCCAAAATGTTCTTGCAGCGTATTCCTTTGGCTCTGGTTAGTCAGCGAAAACAGGAGGTGAAACAGCGGTCAATTTGGCGGCAACTTTTCGAGTACTGATCGGATGCCCAAGTACCCAGCTGCGGACATAGAGAGCCCGCTAGTCCCAAGCCTGCTACAGACTTGAGCGGCCAGTTGACATTGTCTTGGTCTATAGCCGGTCTACTCGGCAGCCTGCCGCTAGAAATCGACTCGATTCGGCGAACGTAGCGAGATCGAAGAAAGCTCGGCGGGGTCGATCATGAAGTCCTCATCCCTGCTTCGACGCTGCGCGCCTTGTCCTCGGCAAAGGCGTTAGCAGTCATGGCAATGATCGGGGTTCTTCCGTAGCCGGGAAGCTCACGAACCTTCAGCGTCGCCATGTGTTACCCGCCCCTCCAATTCCGGAGTCAGCATGATCTGACAGGCCAGGCGACTGCGATCGGGGTCGCTCTCAGAACATTTCAAAATACTCGCGGTGCTCCCAGTCGGAGACCTCGAGATTGAAGCGGGCAATTTCGGCCGCCTTGATGTGGCAGAAGTAGTTGACGAAACCTTCGCCGAGTCCCGCACAAAGGGCCGGGTCGGCCCGCAGCGCGCTGAGCGCTTCGTCCAGGGTGTGCGGGAGGACCTCGGCCGTGGTGTCGTAAGGCATGTCGGCGGAGGCCGGCGGTTCCAGCTTGCGGGCCATGCCGTCCATGCCGGCGACGATCTGGCTGGCGAAGTAGAGGTAAGGGTTCGCCGCCGGCTCGCCGATACGGTTCTCAAGGTGCGTGACAGGATCGCCGCCACCGCCGATCAGGCGAATCATGGCACCACGATTGTCGCGACCCCAGAGCACGCGATCGGGTGCCAGCGAGTTGGGGCGGTAACGCTTGTAGCCGTTGATGGTCGGCGTGGACAAGGCCGTGGCGCCCTGGGCGTGGGCGAGCAGGCCGGCCAGGTAGTGACGGCCGACGGGCGACAGATCCTGCGTCGCATCACTCGATGCAAAGGCGTTGCTGCCATCGTCAAGCCGCCGGAGCGACTGGTGCAGATGCCAGCCGCTGGACATGATGTTGGGCAGTTTTGGCCGGCACATGAAGGTGGCATGGTAGCCATGGCGACGACAGATCTGCTTGACCGCGCTACGCAGCAAGACCATGTCGTCGGCGGGCGTCAGCCCGATGCTGGCGGCAAAAGTGAACTCGATCTGACTGGGGCCGAACTCAACTTCGAGCGAGCGCAAGGGCAGGCCAAGAGCCATGACGTCGCGGCGGATCAATTCGCAAACCGGATCGATCATGTCGTAGCGTTGCTCGGTCAGGTATTGATAGCCCTGCGACAGCAACTCGACGCTGGGCGGCTCGCCGGGGTTGCCCGGCGTACCGGCATGCTCAGGGCGCAGTTTGGGGTCGAGGATTTTGAATACGTGAAACTCGACTTCCAGCCCGGCGAGAAATTCGTGGCCGGTTGCCGCCAGCCTTCCTAGAACATTGCGGTAAATGCGGCGCGTATCGAAGGGTACCGGTTTGCCGTTGCGAAAATAGGTGTCGCACAACAGCCAGCCGGTGTTCGGTGCCCAGGGCAGACGTTTGCAGGTGGCGGGGTCGGCAACCATGACGGCGTCGGCCGCGCCCTGCATCTCGGGCATGTTGAAACCACCACCGGTGGAGAAAACCGGAAACACCGTGCGGTGCGAGGTGTCCTTGGCGAACAGGGTGGTGGTAATGGCCACGCCCTCATTCAGTGCGTTGAGCGCTTCGCTGACGACCAGCGTCTTGCCGCGCAGAATGCCGTGCTGATCGGCAAAAGAGAAGCGCACCAGTTCAATACCTTCGGCTTTCCAGCGCTGCGGCAGTTCCAGGGCGAGGCGGCGCTGGTCTTCAGTCCATAAGCCAAACCGTTCGACGAAGTTCATGGTTTGGCCCACGGCGATGCCGCACGGCGCGCCGCATCGCCCTTCTGCCAATAAGCGTCGTGATCCTTGCCAGTATCCACGCCGTCGTATGAAGCCGGACCGACCAGATGCGCGGCACTGAGCGCCGTGGGGCGCATCGGCGCCGTCTCGCCAGCGCCGACTTTTTCGATGGCGTCGGCAAGCAGACGGCGGTAGGCGATGATGGCCTTGTCGGTGCTGCCCAAATGCTCGCGTGTGCGGTTCTGGATCGAGCCCAGGGATTCGCAGGCCCACTGGTCATGCACGTTGATATCGTGGCCCATGCCGGTATAGGTTTGCGTCGCCTGCTCCTCGATACTGAAGCCCCAGTGGTTGGCGCGATTGCGATTGGGCCGGAAATCCGGCGGTGCATAGGTCTGGATGCGTTGCTTCCACATCGCCTGTTTATCCACGGGCGGGCCGAAGCTGGTGAAGATCGAGTACCAGTAATTGTTGTGGTCGTCGACTGGAACGTGAAACTGGGTGATGGTCATTTGCGAACTCATGGGAATGACGAATGCTTGGGGAAAGGCAATGTTGGTGACGCGGACGTGGGTCTGGCTTTCGTCAAGCACGCGCAGCGTCGTGATGCGCAGACCGTAGTCGGTCGTGGTTACCGAAATGTCCGGCCGGTCGTATTCGCGCAGCACTTTGGTAATCGGCACATCGGAGTCCGACGAGGCTCCGCGAAATTGCTTGCCGTAGCTTTCCTCGGTGTTCTCGTCTTCGAAAAACCGGTGCAGGTAAGAGGCGTGGGCCGGGTCCATGCCGACTTCGAGCGCCTGTAGCCAGTTGCATTCCCACAATCCCTTGAAGGCAAAGGTGTAGGCATCGGGCGCTGTAAAGCAATCGAAGGCGGGGAAGGCGGGCGGCTCACCGCTGCCGATGTATGCGAAGAGTACACCCGCCATTTCGACAAGTGGATATGAGCGCTGTTTTACATGCTTGCACAGATGGCTGGTTGCCGGTTCGGCCGGGGTTTCCAGGCAATTGCCCTGAACATCGAAAAGCCAGCCATGAAACGCGCAGCGCAAACCACCATCTTCCAGTCGGCCGTAGGCGAGATCGGCATTGCGGTGCGGGCAATCCCTGTCCAGCATTCCGTAGCGGCCTGCGGCATCGCGAAACAGGACAAAATCCTCACCCAACAGACGCACGGCGCGAATCGGTTTTCGGGGGTCGAATTCTGCTACCAGCGCTACCGGCTGCCAGTATTGACGCAGCAGTTTTCCCGCTGGCGTACCGGGGCCGATGCGGGTGAGCTTGTCGTTGTGTTCAGCACTGATCATTCAAATCACCTGCCGCTGTTTAGATTGAAGGTTCAATTGTATACACCACTTCAATCATTGCAGGCAGTCGATGGAATCCAGGACATCCCGGCGGTTTGTACAGCACCGTGGGTAGATTCTTATGGGCCATCAGGTGCTGATTGATGGGTACAACATGCTTGTGCCAGAGGAATCGGCGAATTCGCCGGTGCTCGCTGCCGCCTTCTCGGCTAAGATATTAGATTGATCCTGTTGCGGGTGAAGGCGGCTTTGAAGTCGGCCCTGCGCGGGTTTTTCCATAAGAGAGACAGACAATGACCGAGCATTCGGATCGATTCGAGCAAGCCATTGCACTTATTGACGCCGCCAACGCCGAAGACCCAAATCTTGATGCCGGAAAGCCCAAGGAACTGCTCTACGGCCAGCGCATGTCGGAAATGCTGGATCGATTCGATCCCAATGCTTCCGAGGTGGTGCAACTCGCGGTTCGCGCACAGCACATCAAGCGCTGGACCGTGCCGCGCAGCAACTACCCGATGACCAAGGAAGGCTATTACGCCTGGCGCACGGGGCTGTACACGTTTCACGCCGAAACGGCGGGTGAATTGATGCGGCAAGCGGGGTATGAGGCCGAGATGGCTGATCGCGTCATGGCCGCTGTCGGCAAGCGCGGCCTCAAGGTCAATCCGGAAACCCAGTTGCTGGAGGATGTCGCGGATCTGGTATTCATCGAGTATTACATGCTGGGTTTCGCCAGCAGCAAGCCCGATTACGATGAAGAGAAGTGGCTGGGCATCGTGCGCAAGACCTGGAACAAAATGTCGGAAGCGGCGCGTCAGTTCGCCTTGTCCGGCGCCGTGAAATTGCCCGAGGCACTGCTGCCGCTGATTACCAAGGCAGTGACGCCGGTGGCGAATTCACAATGAACATCGGCTTTATCGGCTTTGGCGCCATGGGCCAGCCAATGGCGCAGCACTTGTTGCGCGCCGGTAACAGCGTGTTCGTCTGGTCGCGCCGGCCCGAGTCAGCCGCCGCTGTGATTGAACACGGGGCGCAATGGCAGGAATCGCCTGCCGATGTCGCGCGACATGCCGACATCGTATGCACCAATGTCACCGGCAGCGCCGACGTGGAAGCCCTGGCCTTCGGGCCCAGGGGGCTCGCGGCGGGCTTCGCGCCGGGCGGGTTGCATCTTGATTTTTCCACCATCGCGGTATCGGCAGCGCGCCGCTTGGGTGAGCGCTATGCCGGACAAGGCGTGGACTTCGTCGATGCCCCGGTTTCCGGCGGCAGCGGCGGGGCGCAAAACGCCACGCTGGCCATCATGTGGGGTGGAAAGTCGGCGCTGGCGACACGGCTGCAGCCGATCTTCGAGGTGCTGGGCAAGACCATCGTGCACATCGGCGATACGGGCGCCGGGCAGGTGGCCAAGGCGTGCAACCAGATGGTGATGGTGGCGGCGATCGAAGCGACGGCCGAAGCTGCCCGACTGGCCGCTGCGTCCGGCGTCGATTTCGCACTGGTTCGCGCCGCCATGTTGGGTGGCTCTGCCGGCTCACGGGTTCTGGATGTATTCGGTGGCCGCATGGCCGCGCGGGATTTCAAGGCCGGGGTCGAAGCTCGGCTGCATCACAAGGACTATGCCCTGTTGATGGATGAGGCGACCCGGATCGGCGTGGCCTTGCCCGTTTCTGCTGCGGTATGGCAGCAACTGAACGCGCTGATGGGCTTGGGTTGGGGCAGGGGCGACACATCCTCGCTGCTGCGCGTGCTCGAAACATGCGGCACATTGAGCCAGGCGGATGAACGGTAGATCAGTTTCCTTGCCGCCGAAGAAGGCGGCTCTAGAACTCAACGCAATTTTCGAGAACGCCACTGTCGGCATTCTGGTTTCGCACAATCGGCGGCTGGTTCAGGCCAACCGTATGTGCGCCGAGATGTTCGGCTATTCGCTGGATGAGTTCATCGACCAGCCGGCACTGATTCTCTACGCCGACCAGGACGCATACTCCGCCTTGGGGCGGGAGGCCGGGCCGGTACTCGTCGCTGGCCGCTCTTTTCGCGCCGAGACGCAGCTCAAACGCAAGAACGGGGAATTGTTCTGGTGCCGTGTATCGGCCAAGGCGGTCGATCCCGAGCATCCGAGCGAAGGAACCTTGTGGATCATCGAGGACATTACAGATGACCGCCGGATGATTGATGCGCTCGAACGCAGCACACGTGAGCTGTCGGCAATTCTGAACACGGCGTCGGTGGGTATCGCCATGGTGCGCAAACGTGTGATCGTGCGCTGCAATCGTCGCTTTGAAGAGGTGTATGAATTACCGGAAGGTTCGCTGGTGGGCCACACCACGCGACAGCTTTACAACAGCGAGGAAGAGTTTCAGAGCATAGGTGATCGAATCCAGGCAGATTTTATTGCGGGCGCAGTACATCGCCGCGAGCAACGATATGTATGTCATGGCGGAAGGGTTGTCTGGTTGCGCATCAGCGGTAGCGTTTTTGATTCTTCAAGTCCGGATGAAGGCTCGGTCTGGCTGGCCGAAGATATAACCGCCATGCGCGACGCAGAGGAGCGGGCGCAAAAGGCCTTTGATGAGCAGCAGATGATTTTCGACAACGCGGCAGTCGGTATTCTTTACTCCCGCGATCGCATGATAGAAAGTTGTAACAGCCGGCTCGCCGAGATTTTTGGTTACCAGCCGGAAGAGTTGACCGGGCGCTCAACCCGTATGTTTTACCTCAACGAGGATGACTATCAGCGACACAGCGCTGAGGCGCTTCCAGTGCTAAGGGAAGGCCGCACATATGTCGGCGAAAATCGGGTGCGGCATCGGGACGGTCACGCGTTCTGGATCAGGGCAACCGGACGCCAGGTCATAGGCCAGACCGAGAGCCTCGATCTGACCTGGATATTCGAGGATGTCACCGAACGTCACGAGGCGGAAGAGGCACTGTTGCGCGCCCATGACGAACTTGAGCTGCGCGTGATTGAGCGCACCGCCGAGCTGGCGAATACAAATACGCAATTGCAGGAAGAAGTGTTCGAACGCATGCAGGCCGAGCAGCAAATCTGGCATGTCGCCCACCATGACGGTCTGACCGGCCTACCCAATCGCACCTTGCTGCATGACCGGCTGGAACAGGCCTTGGCGCAGGGGCAACGCGGCCGGCATCGCGTTGCCGTGATGTTTCTTGATCTAGATCGCTTCAAGACGATCAACGATACGCTGGGCCATTTTGTTGGTGATGAACTCTTAAAACACGTCGCAGAGCGTTTGCGCAGCGTGGTGAGAGCCGTCGATACGGTCTCGCGTCTGGGCGGCGATGAGTTTGTTGTGATCCTGCACGAGATTGCCTCACCCGATGATGCGCTGCAAGTTGCAGAGAAAATACTCAATTCGCTGGCGGAGGTCGTGAACATCGAAAGTCATCAGCTGTGTGTGACGCCATCCATTGGCATCAGCATTTTCCCTGACGACGGCAATGAGGTTTTTGCCCTCATGAAAAACGCCGACACAGCGATGTATCACGCCAAGGAAACCGGGCGCAACAACTTCCAGTTCTTTGCGCGAAAGATGAACGAGCAGGCCGAGCACTTTTTTACCTTGGAGAACCGGCTGCGCCATGCCATCGAGCACGAGCAACTGGTGCTGTACTATCAGCCGCTGATCGACTGGCGGCGTCGCGAGGTATGCGGCATGGAAGCGCTGGTGCGCTGGAACGATCCGGAACATGGAACGATTGCGCCGGGTGAATTCATCCCGATCGCTGAGGAAACCGGCTTGATCGAGCCGATCGGCGAGTGGGTTCTGGCTGAAGCGCTGCGGCAGAATCGCCTTTGGCAGCAGGAAGGCCGACCGCTGCTGCCGGTTTCGGTGAATCTTTCACCGCGCCAGTTTCACCAGAGCGACCTGGTCGATACCTTGCGCCGTATTCTGGCCGATACCGGGCAACCAGCCCGACTGCTGGAACTGGAAATCACAGAATCGACGCTGATGCACGACATCGACGATACCCGCGCCAAGCTTAAGGAGATTGCCGCCATGGGTGTCCGACTGGCCATCGATGATTTCGGTACGGGTTACTCGAGCCTGAGTTACCTCAAACGCTTTCCGGTGCAAAAACTGAAAATCGACCAGAGCTTTGTTCGCGATCTGGCGGTCAATCCCGAAGACGTGGCCATCGTTACCGCCATCGTCGGGCTGGCAAACAGTCTGGGCCTCGAGATGCTGGCAGAAGGCGTGGAAACCCGCGACCAGCTTGAGCTCCTGCTCGGCCTGGGATGTGAGAAATTTCAGGGCTTTCTGTTCTCGCGGCCCTTGCCACCAGAAGAAGCCGATCAAATCTTTCGGCCTCCGCTGCTGAAATGAGCTCAGGCATAATGGCCGATCCATACAATTCATATTCTGGAGATTTTCAATGAGTCAAATCACCACGGCCAGCGGCCTTGTCATCGAAGAACTGGTTGTTGGCGAGGGTGCCGAGGCCAGCGCCGGGCAGACCGTATCAGTGCATTACACGGGCTGGCTCACCGACGGTTCGAAGTTCGATTCAAGCAAGGATCGCGACGAAGCCTTCGAGTTTCCGCTCGGGCGTCAGCATGTGATCGCTGGTTGGGATGAGGGCGTGCAGGGAATGAAAATTGGCGGTTCGCGCAAACTGACCATTCCTCCTGAGCTCGGTTATGGTGCTCGCGGCGCGGGTGGCGTGATCCCTCCCAATGCGACACTGGTGTTCGAGGTGGAATTGCTCGGTTTGAGCTGATACCGAGAAGCAATAGCAATCCGCGGCTCAAGGTCTGACCATGAAGCTTTTTCTTCCCTCGCGCCTGCCGAACGTCGGCACCACGATTTTTACCGTCATGTCGCGCCTGGCTGCCGAGCATGGTGCGATCAATCTTTCGCAAGGTTTCCCCGATTTTTCCCCTTCGCCGTTGCTGCTGGAACGGGTGACGCATCACATGGCTGCTGGCGCCAACCAGTATCCGCCGATGGCCGGCGTGCCAGCTTTGCGCGAGGCGATTGCGGAAAAGGTCGCGCGACTCTACCTGGCTGACTACGATCCTGAAACCGAAGTGACGGTGACGGCCGGCGCCACCCAGGCGGTGTACACCGCAATTGCCGCCTGCGTCAGGCCCGGCGACGAGGTTATTGTTTTCGCGCCGGTTTATGACTCCTACGTTCCTGGTGTCGAGCTCAATGGCGGTCACGCCGTGTATGCGCATCTGCGCTTTCCCGAGTTCAAGCCTGATTGGGACGAAGTCCGTGCGCTGATCACGCCTCGCACCCGCATGATCATCATCAATTCACCGCATAACCCGAGCGGTTCGGTTTGGTCGGCCGATGATATGGCGATGCTGGAATCCCTGGTGAGGGACACCAAGATCGTTGTGGTCAGCGATGAGGTTTACGAACATGTGGTGTTCGATCGGAAAGACGCCGAGGGCAGGAAAGCCCGGCACGAAAGCGTGACACGATATCCTGGCCTGCGCGAGCGTAGTTTTGTGATATCCAGTTTCGGCAAGACTTACCACGTCACCGGCTGGAAGGTCGCCTACTGCCTGGCGGCCCGCGCCTTGATGAACGAGTTTCGCAAGGCCCACCAGTTCATCGTGTTTACCGTGCACCATCCATCGCAGTTGGCGCTGGCTGATTTCATGCGCGAACATCCCGAGTTTGCCGACAAGCTGGCGGCCTTCTATCAGGCCAAGCGCGATTTCTTCCGCCAAAAAATGGAGGGCTCGCGCTTTGTGCTACTGCCCTGCGACGGAACTTATTTCCAGCTTGCGACCTACGCGGCGATCAGCGGTGAGCCTGACACGCAATTTGTTCGGCGCCTGACCAAGGAGCACGGCGTCGCGGCTATTCCGGTTTCGGTATTCAATCCCGATGGTGAAGACCAACGCGTGATTCGTTTCTGTTTTGCCAAGAACGAAGACACGCTCGCGGCTGCCGCAGAGCGCCTTCGCACCCTATAGCGCCGCTGTCTGCAGGCGCAGAGTGCGCCCGGGTACGCAGAACGCCGTATCGCCAACGCCGACTTTTTGTTTTGGAAGGGATCTTTACCACGGGGAGCGCGGGGGTAGAGCAAGGGCACAAGGTGAATGGTCTTGCCAATAAATAGGTGGGTACAAGCGCCGTCCAACGCACTGAATTCCCCCGTATTCTCTGTGGCCAACTGCTTTTCCCATAAAAAAACCCGACGCCTTTTGGGCATCGGGTTTGAAACCAACCCTTTGTCGGGGCTGGAGGAGGAGACGATACGAAAGTCGCTTAAGCGGCTTTCTTGGACTTCGATGCAGCAGCGCCGTTACCGACAGCCTTGACAGTGGCAGTAGTTGCAGCAGCGACATTGGCTTCAGCGATTTCGGCGACTTGCTTGGCAGCCTTGGTCATGCTGTCGTATGCCGAATTGGCGGCGGCAATAGCAGACTTAACGGCAGCTACGGCAACATCTGAACCCGCGGGTGCATTTTTTGAGGCTTTGTCGAGAGCGGAAGAAACGTTCTTGTTCACTTCGGAAAACTGGCTCTCAACAACCTTCACCAGTTCTTCCTGGGTCTGGGTAGCGATTTCATACACGCTGCGTGAGTAGGCGACAGCCTTTTCAACGGCAGGCTGAGCAAGCGTGGATTGCATGGCAACCAGTTGCTGTACGTCCTTGACGCCGAGCAGAGCCTTGGCGCTGGCAACGCTGTCTTCCATCATGGCGCGGGCGGTGTTGAGGTTGAGAGCGGCAAAGCGCTCGGCGCTGGCGAAAGCCGTATTGGCAATGGTCAGCATGGTTTCTACGTTGGCCTTGTTGGCGCTGGCGAATTGTTCGTTGGTGGCGTTCATGGTGATCTCCTAAAGTGATTTCCAAGCAGTCGGTATGTTTCGTATTTTGTCGCGTCACCCTGAGTCGTTGGGGTGATGTTGCGGTGCATCATGGTTCGTATTATAGGGGTGGATTTATCCATGTCAAGAATTATTTGTTGCAACGCAGCATAAATTTTGTTTTTATAACTAAATGTATATAAACAGCAGCTTCCAAAAACAAAAAAGGCCCATCTGGGCCCTTTTTGTTGCGGTGCGGCTGGCAAATTAGCCGTTGCTGAATGCCGGCTTTCGCTTCTCGACAAATGCGGCCATGCCTTCCTTTTGGTCAGCCAGCGCAAAGGCGGAATGGAAAGTGCGGCGCTCGAATAGCAGGCCTTCCTGCAAACTGGATTCGTAGGCTCGATTGACGGATTCCTTGATCATCATCACGATCGGCAATGAGAACCCGGCGATTGTCGCGGCGGCGGCCAGAGTTTCTTCAAGCAGTTTGTCGGCGGCGATGACGCGCGCCACGAGGCCTGCGCGTTCGGCTTCCACTGCGTCGATGAAGCGCGCGGTGAGGCACATGTCCATTGCCTTGGCCTTGCTGACAGCGCGCGGCAGACGCTGAGTTCCGCCTGCGCCGGGAAGGATGCCCAGCTTGATCTCGGGTTGGCCAAACTTGGCTGTATCCGCCGCGTAGATCATGTCGCACATCATGGCCAGTTCGCAGCCGCCACCCAGGGCGAAACCTGCCACCGCGGCGATGATCGGCTTGCGGCAGCGAGTGATGCGGTCCCAGTTGCGACTGATGTAGTTTGCCTTGTACACATCCATGAAGTCCCAGCCGGCCATGGCGCCAATGTCGGCGCCGGCAGCAAAGGCTTTTTCGGAACCGGTAATCACCATGCAACCGATATTCGCATCGGCTTCGAAGATGTCGAGTGCGGCGCCGACTTCGTCGATCAGGGTGTCGTTGAGGGCGTTGAGCGCTGCGGGTCGGTTGAGCGTGATCAGACCGACCTTGCCACGGGTTTCGACAAGAATGTTTTCGTAACTCACTGAGATTTCTCCTGACGTGGGGTGATCTCCCGCGCGCCTTTCAGCACCGGGGCGACGATTGTGGCCGGGTTTGTGGCTGTCCCGGTATTGGCGTCCTTGTTTTTCGGCTGGATCACGGCATGCACCCGCTGGCCGCTTCCTGGTTTGGCACGGCTGCCATTGGGGCCGCTGGTAACGAAATAGTTTTCGGTCTTGGCATCGTAGGAAATGAACTGGCCGCGAACTTCGTCAAGACCGCTCTTGACGTGGGCACGATTGAAAAACTCGGTTTTCTCGTTCTTGGCGTCATGCTCAATGCGCTCCGCCTCCCCCTCGATGTATTCGTCCTGGCCTTCGCGCTTCTGCCTGAAGTTGGGCAGTACGCTGGCCGTGCCCGTGGCGACGCCGCGCTGGTAGCCATTGTCATCCTGGGTGACAACAATGCGCGCGGCTCGAATGATCAGGCTGCCCTTGGTCAGTTGTACGCTACCCTCGAAGATCTGCTGCTTCTTCGCATCATCGACAGAGACCCGGTCGGCTTCGATATTGACCGGCTTGTCGCGATCGGCCGACTCTGCGTTTGCCGCAATCGAGGCGAACAGGATGCCGGCCGTGCCTGCAATTGCAACGTATTGAAGATAAGGTTTCATGGTGTCCCGATAGTGTTGCGGTGAATAGTACCGGTAACGCGCCCGCGCAGGATCGTTAGGCCGGATTTGTTGTCAATGTCGAGTCCGATTCCGTTGACGACGCTCATGCCTTGCGTAATTCGCACCGGATCATCGCTATGCGCTTTCTCGTCGTCCGGAAAGACACGCAGGCGACGGGTCTCGAGTACGGCGGGCATCGACTTTTTTGACCCGCCCTGGCGAATCACCTGCACGTCATCTATCAGATCGACCACCTTGCCTTCGGGACCCATGTGCGCCATGCGAGCAAACACCTCCGATTCCGGACTTTGATGAAAAGTGATGTGTGGGCTGGTGATGATGGTTGTGTCGTCGTCAGGGTAGTGCAATAACTTGTCAGCGAGCAGGGTATGTTGCAGTTTGCCTTCCGTATCAAAGCGACGCACCTCGAATTTCTCGACCCAGTAGTCCGGATCGTGCCGAAGCGGCCCACGCGGCATATCGCCCTGGATGATGCGATTGAGCCAGAAGGTCAAGGCCGCCAGCAAAACCAGCATGGCCAATGGTAGTAGCGAAGCGCTACGATCCCTCATGAGAGGTATTCCGCCATGGCGGCATCCCATTTTCCATGGGCACGCAGAATCAGGTCGCAGACTTCACGCGCCGCGCCGCGTCCTCCGCTCTTGCTCGCCACGTAATCCACACGGGACCGAACTTCGTCATGTGCATCGGCCACCGTGGCGGAAAAACCGCTGGCGCGCAGGATGGGCAGATCGACCACGTCGTCGCCCATGTAACCGCATTGCGAAAGCGCAATGCCACGCTTTGCCGCAAGCTCGCCGAGCAACTGTCGCTTGTTATCGACACCCATGTGCAAATCCTGCACGCCGAGATTGGCCGCGCGTAGTTCGAGCGCGCGTGAGCTGCGCCCGCTGATGATGGCGACTTCGACACCGGCCGCTTGCAGCATTTTCAGGCCGTGGCCATCAAGGCTGGAGAAGGCCTTGATCTCGTCGCCCTGCGAACTGAAGAAGAGTGTGCCGTCGGTGAGTACGCCGTCGACATCAAAGCCCATCAGGACCACCTGGCTGGCCTTGGTCATGGCCTGATTCATCAGACAACCTTCGCCCGGAACAGGTCGTGCATGTTCAGCGCACCGCATAACACGCCGTTGTCGTCGGTCACCAGCAGCTGATTGATCTTGTTGGCTTCCATCATTTCCACGGCTTCTACGGCAAGCCGACGCGAGCCGATGCTGTGTGGGTCGCGCGCCATGACCGCGCTTACCGCTGTGTCGCGCAGATCGCCGTGGCGTTCCATGGCGCGGCGCAGGTCGCCGTCGGTAAAGATACCGGTGATTTTTGAAGCCGAATCGAGCACCACGGCCATACCCATACCGCCGCGTGTCATTGCCGCCAGCGCTGCCGGAACCGGTGTGTCCTCGGTCAAGGCTGGCACGTCGATACGCATGACATCGCCAACATGGGTCAGCAATTTGCGACCCAGCGCGCCGCCCGGATGGGATCGGGCAAAGTCTTCCGCACCGAAACCGCGGGCATCGAGCAAGGCCACCGCCAGCGCATCGCCCAATGCCAGTGCTGCTGTGGTGCTGGCAGTAGGCGCCAGATTTAGTGGGCAGGCCTCCTGGTCGACGCGTGCGTCGAGATGGATGTCGGCTTCATTGGCCAGAGAAGAAGTTTCGTTGCCGGTGATGGCGATCAGTTTTCCTCCCAGGCGTTTGACCAGGGGCACAATGGTCAACAACTCGTCGTTCTCGCCGGAGTTTGAAATTGCAATCAGCACATCCTCGCGTGTGATCATGCCCAGATCTCCATGCACGGCTTCGGCGGCATGGACGAAATAGGCCGGGGTCCCCGTGCTGGCAAAGGTGGCGGCCAGTTTGCGTGCGATGTGGCCGGATTTGCCGATGCCACTGACGACGACGCGGCCACGGCTTTCAAGTATCAGCGCCACCGCCGCGCTGAATTCGTGGCCTAAACGACGCCCAAGGGCGGCAACGGCCGCTGCCTCAATTTCAAGGACTTGGCGACCCATGGCCACGGTTCGTTCATCGTCATGGGCTCTGGCTTGGTTCATCGGGGGGCGGGCGATTATGATGGAGCCAAATTATAGCAACCGCATCCGTGTATCTTTCCCACTTATTCGGCCGCAACACCTTTCCCTGACTTTGATCTTTCCATGACAGACACCCTGCCACTGATTCTGCTGTTGCTCGCCGCCGCCGTCGTCGTCGTCGTCGTATTCCGCATGCTGGGTTTGCCGCCGATCATGGGATATCTGCTGGTCGGGGCCAGCTTGGGGCCACACGCCGCAGGCTGGGTGCCGGATACCGAAGAAACGCGGCATCTGGCCGAGTTCGGCGTGGTGTTCCTGATGTTCAGTATCGGCCTCGAATTTTCCCTGGCGCGGCTGTACAGCATGAAGCGCATCGTGTTCGGCCTGGGTCTGCTGCAGGTGTCAGCTACCGCGTTGCTGGCGACGCTGCTGGCTCGTTTCGCCGGCATACCATGGCTGGCCGGCATTGCTTTGGGCGGTGCGCTGGCGATGTCATCCACCGCGATGCTGTCCAAACTACTTACCGAGCGCGGCGAACTCGATGCGCCGCACGGCCGTGAGGTGATCGGCGTATTGCTGTTCCAGGATATTGCCGTGGTGCCCTTGCTGGTGCTGATCCCGGCGCTGACACAACCGCTCGAAGTAATGGCTGAGGCGCTGCTTCTGGCCGCCGTAAAGGCCACCGTGCTGCTGACTTTGGTGTTGTTCATCGGGCAACGCGCGCTGTCGGCATGGTTTCATTTGGTGGCGCGGCAAAAATCCGCCGAGCTGTTCATGCTCAATGTATTGCTGATTACCCTCGGACTGGCCTGGCTCACCGAACTGGCCGGCCTGTCGCTGGCGCTGGGTGCGTTTACCGCCGGCATGCTGATCGGTGAAACCGAATACCGCTATCAGGTGGAAGAAGACATCAAGCCGTTTCGCGATGTCCTGCTCGGATTGTTTTTCATCGCCATCGGCATGCGTCTCAATGTGCCGCAGATCGTTGGCAACTGGCCGCAGGTCTTGGGCATTCTGGGGGCACTGGTGGTGCTCAAGCTGGCCATTGTTGGCAGCGTATCGCGGTTTATGGGCAGCCCGCCGGGCACCGCCCTGCGCAGCGGCTTGTGGCTGTGTGCAGGCGGCGAGTTCGGCTTTGTGATTCTCGCGCTCGGCGACGACGTAAAGTTGCTCGATGCAGCGACCCTGCAACCGGTGCTGGCGGCCCTGGTGCTTTCTCTCATGCTGGCGCCACTGATTGTGCATTTCTCCGACCGGCTGGTGTTTCGCTTTGTCGCCTCGGAATGGCTGCTGCGCTCGATGCAGCTGACGCAGCTCGCGGCGCAGTCGCTCACCTCCGACAAGCACGCAATCATCTGCGGCTACGGCCGCACCGGCCAGCATCTGTCGCGTTTTCTCGAAGCCGAGGGCGTGTCCTTCATGGCGCTCGATCTCGATCCCGAGCGAGTGCGCGAGGCCAGCATTGCCGCCGAATCCGTCTCTTACGGTGATTCATCAAAGAAGGAAACGCTGCTGGCAGCAGGTCTCATGCGCGCCAGCGTGGTGATCATCAGCTTTGCCGACATCGCCGCTGCCCTGCGGGTGATTCATCGCGTGCGTGAATTGCGACCCGATCTCGCCATCATTTCGCGGGCGCGCGAACAGGATGATGTTGAAAAACTCTACGCTGCGGGCGCTGCCGAAGTGGTGCCCGAGGCGCTGGAATCGAGCGTGATGCTGGCCACCCACGCGCTGGCGCTTTCCGGCATTCCCATGCACAAGGTGATCAAACGCCTGCGCGAAATGCGCGAACAGCACTACTCGCTACTGCGCGGGTTCTTTCATGGCGCTACCGATGCCGGCGCCCATTTGGCCGATGCCGACCAGCCGCGCTTGCACGCGGTAACGCTGGCTCCGGCAAGCTGGGCCGTCGGGCGCCGCGTCGGCGAGATCGATCTGGCAAAAGTCGGCGCTGGCGTGACGGCGATTCGGCGGCGTTCGCAGCGCGGACTCAAGCTGAGCCCGGAATTAAGCTTGAAAGAAGGCGATGTCGTGGTGTTGATCGGGACGGCGGCGGCAGTGACGGCGGGAGAGGAGATGCTGTTACGCGGCAAATGAAAACGGCCCCGAAGGGCCGCCATCTCGCCAGCATGTCGAATTTTCTTAGTACGCCACGCACACGGTGAACTGTGTCGCATCGTCAGCGGGGGTCAGCGTCGCGGCCCCTGAAGTGGCTGCAGTTGCCAATCCGTTTGGTGCTGCCACGTTTTCGGCCACCGTTCCTATTACGCGGACGGTACCGGTAATGGTGTTTCCGTCATCGATGGTGGTATCGATCTGACGGGCAAAACGCCCTTGAATGCCGGCAGAGCAGATGAAAAAGTTCGCAGCCCACACTGTTGTTGTAAGCACCGGATCGCCAGTGATGCCCATCCGTCCGCCATCGGCATTGCGCGGATTGTAGAGGTCACCCAGGGCCGGAGCGGCGACAGGGGTCGGGTCACCCGTCGCTAGGCCTGCGCGGCGCACCTGTTCCCAGAACAGGTAGCTCTCATCCGTCCCTGTCAGGCTGTTCCAGGCGCCATTGATGCGGGCGTTGCCAAGGGTGGCAGCAGGAGTTGTAGCTGCAGCTGCAGCTGCGACGTTGGCCACGGCGCGGGTGTCATCCCCCGGCAGGGCGCGGAAGCGATCCTGATAGGCAAAAACGAATGTCGAGGTTGCGCGGAAGTCGTTGATCATGTTCTTGACTTTGGCGCTGTTGATCAGTTCCTGGCCCTTGAGCACACCGCCCAGCAACAGGCCGATAATGACCAGCACGATGGCGATTTCGACGAGGGTAAAACCGGATTGTTTGTTTCTCATGATCATCTCCCCTGTGGGGTGGTTATTGGATGCTGAGATATAAGCATGGTTCGTGCCTGGTATGTTATTGCATATTATTCAGTTAGTTAAAGAGGTATCTCGAACCTGTTCTTACAGCATCTGTCGAGTATTGGACAGGTTTGTCAGTTAATTGTCAGATTGATGTGTACCTGGCTGGCTACAATCACCCATTCTGGTCGCCGCGTGCTTGATTCTTAAACTATTGTTCATGCCGAACGCCTTTCCCGCTTCTTCGTTGATACAGCGCCTGAATCTCCTGCAGCGTGGCTTGCTGCCGGCGATGCTGGCCACTCTGTATCTGGTGCTGTGGATAGGGCCGGGCACTCCCTTGGGGCGGACCATGATCGTCGCGCATCTGGGGCTCTTCATTCTTTGGCAACCTTTTGTACATGCCGAGCGGCGACTGTCGCTGGTCACCTTGTTCAGTTTGACGGGGATTGTTCTGGTTGGCACGATCTACATGAAGGGCTGGATGCTGCTGCTCTGGATCATGATGCTGGCAGGGCTGGTGGGCGGCAAGGTGTTGCTGTTCGGCGCACGCACACTGCGCATGTTTTATTTGCTCGCACTGGCGTTTCTGGTGGTGGCAATGCTGCTGATGGCGGTGCCTCTGGCGGTGCCCCTGGCGGTGCCGCCGCCATTGGTGCTTTCGCTCGCTTATCTGGCGCTGCCAGCGACTCTGCTGGTGATGGTTTTGCTGCCACAAGGCGAGGCGACCGAGCAACGGCGTGAAGTGGTCGACTTTGTATACAGCCTGCTGATATTTCTGATGCTGGCGGTGCTGCTGCTGGGCAGTCTGGCTGCCATGCAGATTCTGGGCAGCGCGTATGCCGAGGCCTTGCTGCAGTCGATCTTGTTGCTCGGGGTGACCTTGCTGCTGCTCGGCCTGGCGTGGAATCCGTCTTCGGGCTTTACGGGCATCGGCGGTTTGTTTTCACGCTATTTGATGTCCATTGGATTGCCAATCGAACAGTGGCTACAGGCACTGACCAATCTTGCTGCGCGCGAGGATGACCCGGATGCCTTTCTCAAGGAAGCCTGCGGGGAATTCATCCGGCACCTGCCCTGGGTTAGAGGTGGCGAATGGGTCGCCGGTACCAGCCACGGAAGCTTTGGCGTGACGGCAGGCAGCCGCTGGGAATTCAGCCATGGCGGCATGGTGCTGGTGCTGTACACCTTGACGACCCTGTCGCCTACGTTGATCTGGCATTGCAACCTGCTGGCCCAGTTGCTGGCGCAGTTTCATGGCGACAAGCAGCGAGCCATGGCGCTGAAGCAAATGTCCTACATGCGCGCGATCCATGAAACCGGCGCGCGGCTCACGCATGATGTGAAGAATCTGCTGCAGTCCTTGAACATGCTGTGCTCGGCAGGAACTGAACCCGGCGCGGAGTCTTCGCCGGAATATCAATCGCTGCTGCGACGTCAATTGCCGGCGATAACCGGCCGGCTTGCCGAGACGCTGGACAAGCTCAACGCACCCACCGGTATCGGTGTCGAGCATCAGGGTGCTGCGACCGAGTGGTGGCGGGATCTTCGGCAACGCATGGCCGCTCTCGACTGGATCGAATTCAAGGCGCAGGAATCCATCGAAGGAAGTTTGCCGATTGAAGTATTTTCCGGTGTTGTCGACAACCTGATTCGAAATGCCGCCGAAAAACATTTGCGTGAGCCTGCGCTGCACATGCAAATCGAACTATTGTCAAGTGGCGCCAGTTTCGAGTTGATCGTTTGCGACACGGGCTCGGCAGTTGCTGAAAACATCGTGCCGAAGTTGTTTGCGGGCCCAGTCACTTCCGAGAGCGGTTTTGGGATTGGGCTGTACCACGCTGCGCGTTATGCTCAAGCGGCGGGATACCTGCTGGAACTGGCGGAGAACCGCGTGGGCTGGGTGTGTTTCAGATTGGCGCCGGCAGGCTCTTCGTCTGCCTCGCCGGCGGTGAAAGACAACCTCGAGTAAGAATCAGCGGAGAAGCCGGGAAGGCGGGTTTGCTCGAAACGACGTCCGGCGCGACCATTCCCCGGCGACATGCCGGCCGGGCTAATCGTCGTCGCTGTTGTTGTCGGCGCCCTTGCGCCCGATCAGCCGATAAACCGTCATGTTGCCCTTGCCTTTGAGATAAATGGTTTGTGGCTCGTGAAAGTCGAAGCTGGATGACAGTCGGTTGAAGGTCATGGTGTCGCATTGGATCATGCCCGGCACACCTTCGGCGGTGATGCGGCTGGCGATATTGACGGTGTCACCCCAGAGATCATAGATAAACTTTTTCTTGCCGAGCACACCGGCAACAATCGGGCCGGTACCGATCCCGATGCGGACTTCAAGATGGGAAGCATTAATGGAAAAGTCTCGCTGCAGCAGGTCTCGCATCGCGATGGCGATGTCGGCAACTGCCGCCGTGTAGTCGGACAGATCCTCACTGAGTCCGCCGGCAACCATATAGGCGTCACCAATGGTCTTGATTTTTTCCAGTCCGTAATGTTCAGCCAGTTCGTCGAAGGCGGAAAAAATCCGGTTCAACATGGCGAATACTTGCGACGGCGACATGTTGCCAGCGACCTGGGTGAAATTCACGATGTCGGCGAACATCACCGTGACATCGGCGAAGCCATCTGCAATCGTTTTGTCGGAGTTTCTGAGCCGGTCCGCAATGGCGCCAGGAAGAATATTCAGCAACAGCTTTTCAGAGCGCTCCTGCTCAATTCGTATCTGTTTGTGAGCTTCTTCGAGACTTTGCTGCACCTTGCGTCTTTCCGCGATCGAGAAAGCCAGCAGCGCATAGATGATGGAGGACACCGATATGAAATTGAGCGCGAAAAAGAACAAGGTCGTGCGTACCGGCACAGCCGGATTCTTGGGCGTCAGAAAAACGTCGGCAAGATAGTAATCAACGGTGCCGGATAACGCGGTCAGCACGACCCAGGCGATAAACCAGCCAATCGACTGTCGCACACCAACGCAAAGAATTGCGCCTATCGGAGCGAGCAGCGCCCAAAGCAATACGCCGCTGGTGGTAATGATGGTACCGCTCCACTGCGCGACGAAAGGCAGGAACAGGAAAAGCCCCAACTGGCTGACACGGAAAAAATCGAAATTCCGTGACTTGATGTAGAAGAGCATGTTCCCTGCCAGCAGGAGTTGGAAGGTGAAGGGCAGGGTGCTCGAGAAATTGGGGCCAAGAATCGAATAGAGGGCGACCCAGAGGATGATCGCCACGCTGATCAAGCCGGTGGCCAGCATCAGCAGCGACTTGCTCATCCGCACGTCTTCTCTGTCGTCGGGATCGATGCCGGCGTTCTTCAACCTGTCCCAAAAACCGGATGGCTGGATGATGGATTCTGGGCTATTCATGAAACGGGATTGTGCAAAGTAGGCGGCCAGTTCTTATGCATAGTTGAAGTTTCGCGGAATAGGCTGCATTGGTCAAGAATGATGAATAGAAATGGCATTGCCGGATAGTGGTTTCTTGCTAGCTGACGAAAATTGGTGTTGAATGCCCGCCCATGGCCGAAGCAAAGAGATACCAGATCGAGGTTGCTGTGGCGACCCACTATATCGCGGAACAGTCCGATCCCGCGATCAACAGGCACGTTTTCGCCTACACAGTAACCATCAGCAACACCGGTACGGTGCCTTCACAGCTGATTTCGCGGCATTGGGTCATCACCGATGCCGAGGGCGAGGTGCAGGAGGTTCGCGGCCTTGGCGTTGTCGGTCATCAGCCCTTGCTGTCGCCGGGTGAGAGCTTTGAATACACCAGCGGCTGCCAGTTGGCAACTCCAGTGGGTACGATGAAAGGCAGTTATCAGATGACTGCTGACGATGGTGTGCAGTTCGAGGCGCCGATTGCCGAGTTCGTCCTTTCCATGCCTCGCGTGCTGCATTGAGTCTCAAGCATAGCTACACGCTGGTCGCTCCGTTCTACGATGCCTTTCTGACCACGGCGACGCGTGGTGCACGCAAGCGCAGTCTGGCAGTTCTGGCGGACGGTCCTCCGTGCGATGTGTTGCTGCTGGGCGTAGGCACCGGACTTGATCTGCCATATCTTCCTGCACAACACAGTTATGTCGGAGTCGATCTGACTGCCGCCATGCTGAAGCGCGCCCGCCCGCGTGCGGCCGGCTTGCACTTTGCGCCTTTGCGGGGCGACGTCCAGCGTCTGCCTTTTCATAACGCGAGTTTCGACGTGGCGGTGCTGCACCTGATTCTTGCCGTGGTACCAGAGCCGACTTTATGCCTGGCCGAGGCGGTGCGCGTTTTGAAGCCAGGGGGGCAGTTGCTCGTGTTTGACAAATTCCTGCGTCGCGGCGAGGCCGGATGGAAACGCGTTCTCAACCCATTGACTCGCCATGTCGCGACCCGCCTTGACGTGGTTTTCGAGGATGTTTTGGAATCCGTTGGCGGCATCAAGGTGACAACCAATGAGGCCGCGCTGGCCTCCGGCTGGTTCCGCCTGATCCGCCTTGAAAAGCCTACTTTCTGATGGCCAGCGAAATAATCCGGCCATGTGGTTTCGGAGCATAGGCTCCGGCGAGCTGCCGGTTTCTCTCCTGCACCCGCCACCATATCCTCAGACCAAGCAATACACCCAGCATGACGGCATAGAGCAGCGGCGTGCTGATATCGGCTTTGACCATCCAGAAATAGTGCAGAACCGCCAGTAGGCCGATGAGGTAAACGCTGCGATGCAGCCCTTGCCATCGGCGGCCGCCAAGTTTGCGTATGGCGATTGCGTTCGAGGTCGCGGCCAGTGGCACCAGTAGCGTAAAACAGATCATGCCAACAGTGATGAATGGCCGCTTAAGAATGTCCTTGGCTATTTCCGCCCAGTCGAAGAATTGATCGAACCACAAGTAAGTTCCGAGGTGCAGCGCGGCATAGAAAAACACGAACAGTCCCAGCATGCGCCGCAATCTGATCAGCCAGTTCCAGCCGGAAAATTTTCGCAGAGGTGTTACTGCCAAGGTGATCAACAGGAAATTCAGCGCCCAGGTGCCCATGCCTCGCGTAACGGTTTCGATTGGGTTGGCGCCCAGCGCGTCGGCTTGCACGCCCCAGGCGTAATACGCGAGCGGCCCGAGGCAGGCAATGAAGAGCGGCGGTTTGATCAGGGAAGAGTTCAAAAGTTCTTCCTCAGATCCATTCCGGTGTAAAGCTGGCTGACCTGCTCGCCATAACCATTGAACATCAGCGTCTTGCGCTTGCTGAACTCGCCGATGCGACGCTCACGGGCCTGACTCCAGCGCGGGTGATCAACTTCCGGGTTGACGTTGGAATAGAAGCCATATTCGCTCGGGCCCGCCTTCATCCACGAGGTTCGTGGTTCGCGGTCAGTGAAGCGGATCCGGACAATGGATTTGCCGCTCTTGAAGCCGTATTTCCAAGGCACGACCAGTCGCAGTGGCGCGCCATTCTGGTTCGGCAACGCCTCGCCGTACAAGCCCACCGCAATGATCGCCAGCGGGTGCATGGCTTCGTCCAGGCGCAGTCCTTCTACATACGGCCAGTCGAGTACCCGACTACCGACGCCTGGCATGTTTTCGGGTTGGTTCGCGGTGATGAATTCGACATACTTCGCATTACTTAACGGTTGAACCTGCTTGAGTAAGGCGGCGACCGGGAAGCCCAGCCATGGAATCACCATGCTCCAGCCCTCAACGCAGCGCAACCGGTAAATGCGGTCTTCCAGTGGCGCCAGCTTGAGGATGTCCTCGATCCCCAGGGTTTTCGGCTGTTTCACCAGGCCGTCGATCTGCAAGGTCCATGGCCTCACTCGCAGGCGGTGCGCAGTTCGCGCCGGCTCTTCCTTATCGGTGCCAAACTCGTAATAGTTGTTATAGCCGGCGACATGCTTCAGTGGCGTAGGTGTCTCGGAAATTGAGTAGGGGCTGGACCTGCCGGGACCGAGTTTTGCATAGGCTGAGGGGATCACACCGGCCAAAGCGATACCGGTGGATAAGCGCAAAAACTCGCGACGACGGTCAAACAAAGCTCGCGGCGTGATCTCTGATGGGGAAATACTTTCGGCGCGTCGGATAAGCATGAGGGTTCCCGATTTCTGATTTGGATACTGTTTTGACGTTGAAACTCTTCGAACCTTACATATTGTGAAGGTGATTATCCTGGTGTGGCGAGCGTTTATCGGGCCGGGCTTTACGGTTTCCAAGCTGAACAACTCGAGTTGACCACATGGGTATCCCCCCGGTAAAATATCCCGACTTATTTACTCAACTATTTATTGGAACGAGTCATGGACATCAAGCAAAAAATTCAAGATACCGTTACCGGCAGCCCGGTTGTGCTCTACATGAAGGGTAGCCCGCAGGCGCCACAGTGCGGTTTTTCGGCGCGTGCGATCCAGATTCTGGGAGCCTGCGGCGTCAAGAGTCTGGTCACGGTTGATGTGCTGGCTGACCCGGAAGTTCGTCAAGGCGTCAAGGAATACTCCAATTGGCCCACGGTGCCACAGCTTTATATTAGTGGCGAGTTCGTCGGTGGCAGCGACATCATGACTGAGATGTACGAGTCTGGTGAGTTGCAGAAGCAACTGGAGCCCATCGTCAACGCTGCCTGAGTCAGCGTTTCAGGTCCGCAAGCAATTTTTCAATCATGCGTTGCGCCTGCCCCAGGTAGGCGCTGCCGAACAGATTGAAGTGATTGAGGATGTGGTACAGGTTATAGAGCGGCTTGCGCGCTTCGTAGCCTGGATCCAGCGGCCAGGCGCTACGATAGGCCGCAAAAAATCCCGTAGGAAAGCCGCCGAACAATTCAGCCATGGCAATGTCGGTTTCGCGGTCGCCGTAGTAACAGGCGGGATCGAAAATTGCCGCCGTGCCGTCGTTGCACTGCGCCGCATTGCCGGACCACAAGTCACCGTGTAGCAGGCTTGGCAGCGGTCGGTAGTCAATAAAAAGACCACCGATGCGTTCGATCAAGGCGTGGGCTTTATCAAGCAGTGATTTGTCCATGCCCTGCGCCTTCGCAAGCTCGAGTTGGGGCCGCAGTCGATGTTCGCCAAAGAAGTGTGGCCAACTCACGTGCGAAGAGTTGTTCTGAGGCGTGGCTCCAATGAAGTTATCCTCGCTCCAGCCAAAAGAGTCAGCGCTCGCGTGGTGCAGTCGCGCCAGCGACTCACCCAATCGCTCGCCGCAGCGTTGATCGAGTGGGGCAAGGTCGAGATACTCAAGCACCAGAAAAGCCTGCGTCCCGGCTTGGCCGAGGGCGACAAAAGTCGGCGTTCGCAACACGGCGACTGCTGCCAACGCCTGCAGCCCTCTGGCTTCGGCGGCGAACATTGGCGCGACGTCAATCGCTCCCGTTTTTACAAAATAGCGCTGGCGCCCGTCAGTCAGCAGCCAGGCGCGATGAATCGAACCGCCACTGATGGAGCTGGCCGAAACAGGGATGAAAGGAGTGCCGGTGTTTGCGGCAATGGCCGCCGCGATAGCGGAGAGCTCAGCCAGTGTGCCTTGTGTCAAAGCGATGCCAGGCGGGCATTGGCGTCAGCCAGTCGACCGGCGATGACATCGAGAAAGCCCTGATAGAAGTGCATCCGGCAACCATCCGAGGCGTGCTGCAAGGCCTGAGCAGAAATGGTGACCAGGCGGATCGAAGTTTGCGCCACGACGTCAGCGCCACGGGTGTGTTCTCCACGACGAATGATGGCCATTTCGCCAAAGCATTCGCCCGTGGCCAAAGTGCCGAGAGAATGCCCCATTTTGGTGACTGTCAGTTCGCCGTCGAGCAGAAACGCAAAAAAATCACCGCGCTCGCCGTCGCGCATGATTACCGTGCCTGCGGCCAATTCATCCCAGCGTGAAAAGCGCACGACCTCCCACAAATCGACGTCGGAAAAATCACCGAAGAACGGCAACTCGCGTAGCGACTCGAATTTTTCGCTGTCGGGGAATGCGTTGCGTTGCGCCGATAGTTGCTTGTTGCGAAATGACTGCGCAAGATCGTGGGAAAACTCTTCCCAGGTCTGGTAGCGGGCAGCGGTTTCCTTTTGCATGGCACGTGCGACGACAGCATCGAGGCTGATCGGCATGTCGGAGCGAAAAGTTGATGGCGGCGGTGGATCTGTATTGCATATCTGATAAATCATGCCGTAGTTGGAATTCGACTGGAACGGCAACCGACCCGTGAGCAACTGGTACATCACTACGCCCAGCGAATAGATGTCGGTTTTGTGGTCGAGCGTCATGTCGCGCACTTGCTGTGGCGACATGTAGGCCGGCGAGCCGACACCGGAAACCTGGGTTCGCGTCTGTTCTCCGCCCGTCAGCATTGCCGCCCCAAAGTCGGAAATCTTGATGTCGCCACCCGCGCGTTCGGCATCTTCTCCCGAATTTACCAGCAGGATATTGGCGGGTTTGATATCGCGATGTGTGACGCCGGCGCGAAAGGCGTAGTCAAGCGCACGGGTGCATTTGAAGATGACTTCCACCAAGCGGTCGACCGGCAGCAAGGTGCTTGGGCTGCAGAAGGGCTCCAGTGTGCCGCCGCGCACATATTCCATGACGATGTAGCTCTGTTCGTCATTCACGACAGCATCGAAAATCTGCACGATGTGGGGGTGCATGAGCTTTCCGGCCAAAGAAGCCTCGGTCATCAGCAGACTGCGATACAGCTTACCGCGCTCCTTGTCCCTCAGCACCTCAGGAAAAATGGCCTTAACGGCAACTTCGCGCTCGGCAAAAGGATCGTAGCCAAGGTAAACGATGGAGGTGGCACCCTCACCGAGTTGTGCGCGGATTTCGTACTTGCCGATACGTTCGGGAATACCCATCAGTCTGTAATCAGAGCCGAGCGCGGGAGCGAGCGATTGCGGCGCGTACCTGTGTCGGCGCTGTACCACCGATGTGGTCGCGGGCGGCAAGCGAGCCGGCAACCGTCAGCACCGCGAATACGTCGTCGCCCACCAAAGGAGAAAAAGACCGCAGCTCATCGAGACTCAAATCGGACAAGTCGCAGCCGCGCTCTTCGCAACTGCGCACCGCACGGGCAACAGCCTCATGCGCATCGCGGAATGGCAACCCCCTCTTCACCAGATAGTCGGCAAGGTCGGTTGCCGTGGCATAGCCCTGGCGTAGTGCTGCCGCCATCGCTTCGGGCTTGACGCGAATGCCGGGCACCAGGTCGGCGAAGATGCGCAAGGTATCGATCAGTGTGTCGGCTGTGTCGAATATGGGCTCTTTGTCTTCCTGGTTGTCCTTGTTGTAGGCCAGCGGTTGGCCTTTCATCAGCGTGAGCAAACCGACCAGATGACCAAAGACGCGGCCGGTCTTGCCTCGGGCGAGTTCGGGCACGTCCGGGTTTTTCTTCTGCGGCATGATCGACGAACCCGTGCAAAAGCGGTCGGCCAGATCGATAAAGCCCACGCGTGGACTCATCCAGAGAACCAACTCCTCTGAGAATCGGGAGATGTGGGTCATCACCAATGCAGCAGCCGAGCAGAATTCGATGGCGAAATCGCGATCGGAAACTGCGTCCAGCGAGTTTTCGCAGATATCTTCAAAGCCAAGCTCGTGCGCTACGGATTCACGGTCTATCGGGAAAGTTGTACCGGCTAGTGCGGCGGCGCCAAGCGGCAGGCGATTGACGCGGCGGCGGCAGTCGGCAAAGCGCTCGCGGTCGCGGCGCAGCATTTCGAAATAGGCCAGCAGATGGTGGCCGAAGGTCACCGGTTGCGCCACCTGCAGGTGCGTGAAGCCAGGCAGCGGTGTGTCGCTGTGACTTTCCGCCGTGTCGAGCAAAGCCTGCTGTAAGTTGCGCAGCAGGCCATCGATGTCGTCGATGGTGTCGCGCAGCCAGAGCCGGATGTCCGTGGCGACCTGATCGTTACGCGAGCGGCCGGTGTGCAGGCGTTTGCCGGCATCGCCGATCAGCGCGGTCAGGCGCTTCTCGATGTTGAGATGCAGGTCTTCGTCATCAATATTCCAGTTGAACTTCCCGGCTTCGATCTCGTTCGTGATCGTCGTCATGCCTTGCTCAATGGCGGCCAGGTCGCCAGCGCCGATGATGTCTTGTCGTGCCAGCATGCGCGCATGCGCCAGCGAGGCCCTGACATCCTGGCGCCACATGCGCTGGTCAAAGAAGACCGACGCGGTGTAGCGTTTGACGAGATCGGATACGGGTTCGGAAAAGCGGCCGGACCATGCGCTCTGGCTCGCGGGAGATACCGGTAGTTTCGGTTCTGTCATAATCTGGCTGCTGGGACGGTAGGCAAAGAGAAAGTGCTAAAAACACTGGAAAATCAAAGGTGACGAGCATCTACGGCAAACGCGAAGTATAAGGGAAAACCCCGGTTTCTTCGGTTCACCGGACTTCCGCAAGCCTGCAATCTGGCTGCGGGTGTTGCTGATTGTTAACTGCGGCATGTTGCTGGGGATTCTGGCGGTCAATCGCGAATGGAGATTTTTCTTCGCTGAACTGCTCGAGATAGCCGTGCTGGTCGAGCCCGTGACCTTGGTCAGTCTTGGGCTGCTGAGTCTCGCCAGTACCTGGCTGATGCGCTTGCCCAAGTGGGTGGGAAACCTCCTCCTTGTGATGTTAGTGCTACTGGTGCTGGCCGCTGTGCGCGGTCTTTTCGCGACGCTTGGCTTGCTTGATGCAGACATCGCCGGTTTTCGTCGCAGTCCGATGTGGGCTGCAATTGCCGTCGCATTCGTACTTGCCTGGTCCGAGATCAGTGACCGGGTACGCTCACCCGCATTTGCCGAAGCGCGATTAATGGCCTTGACTGCGCGTATTCGCCCGCATTTTATTTTTAACGCACTGAATGCGGTGCTTGGCGTGATGCGCTCCGAGCCGCGTCGAGCCGAGTTGGCTTTGGAGGAACTCGCAGATCTGTTCCGGGTGCTGATGCGCGAAAACGCCGATCTGGTGCCGCTGTCCGAGGAAATTCTGGTTGCGCGGCAATACATCAATCTGGAACGCCTTCGCCTGGGCGAGCGCATTCAGGTAGTGTGGGATATGGCAGATTGCCCGCCGGATCCGCTGGTACCTCCCTTGATGCTGCAGCCGTTGCATGAGAACGCCGTTTACTATGGCATCGAACCCGCGACGGAGCCTGGTGAGATCACGATCCGCTTCGAACGAAGGGAATCTCGCTTGCGAGTCGAGCTGTCTAATCCGATGGCGGCGGCCGAGGACCACGTGCACGGCAATCAAATGGCGTTGACCAACATTCGTGAACGCCTGTTATTGTTTTTCGATCTTGAGGCAACCCTGATTACTCAGGTTGATGCTGATCGCTTCCGCGTAACAATCGAGTTGCCCTATCGCCCGGTGACCGCTCAATGAGTGGCCACCTTCGTATCATGCTGGTCGATGACGAGGCACCGGCAAGAGCGCGTCTGCGGGATTTACTGGGCGATATCGCGTCTGAGCTATCTACAGTGGTGGTGGCCGAGGCTGCCGACGGCTTCGCGGCCCTGGGGCAAGCTCAGTCATGCGTCGTCGATGTGGCACTGATCGACATCCGGATGCCGGGCATGGATGGCGTAGAACTCGCCAGGCATCTGGCGCGCCTGCCGGACACGCCTGCCGTAATTTTCGTTACGGCCTTTGATCGGTATGCGGTGCAGGCTTTCGAATTGGCAGCGCTCGACTATCTGGTGAAGGCGCGCGGCTGACAACGCTGTGGGTTTGATTCTCCAGTCATGCCCAAACGGGACACTGTCGCGTTGACGGCGGCAGGCGCGCCGCCTAACATCCCGCCTTTGCTTTGACGCTTGACCCGAACCGTGGACATTGCTCGTTTATACACCCCCATTGAAGCCGATATGCACGCGGTTGACGCCGTGGTACGGGAACGATTGCATTCGGAGGTGGTGCTGGTTCGCCAGGTTGCCGAGTACATTATTTCCGCCGGCGGCAAACGCATGCGCCCGGCACTGCTGCTGCTCTCGGCCCGTGCCTGCGGCTACCAGGGAAACTACCATCACGAACTGGCTGCTGTGGTGGAGTTCATTCATACCGCCACTCTTTTGCACGATGATGTAGTGGATGAATCATCATTGCGGCGCGGCCGCAATACAGCCAATGCGGTGTTCGGCAATCCGGCCAGCGTATTGGTCGGCGACTTCTTGTATTCGCGCGCCTTCCAGATCATGGTCGGCGTCGGCAGCATGCGGGTGATGCAAGTGCTGGCTGATGCGACTAACGTAATCGCCGAAGGTGAGGTATTGCAACTGATGAACTGCCGCAATGCAGACATAACTGTAGATGCATACTTGCAGGTGATTCGTTACAAGACTGCTAAGTTGTTCGAGGCCGCCGGCCAGCTCGGCGCGATACTTGGCGACGTCAGCCCGGAAATCGAAGAGGCCATGGCGGCTTATGGCACCCACATCGGCACCGCCTTCCAGTTGATCGATGACGTACTCGATTACTCGGGTAAGGAAGTGGAAACCGGCAAACATCTGGGTGACGATCTGGCAGAAGGCAAACCAACCCTGCCTTTGATTCACGTCATTCAACATGGCAGTGAAGCACAGGCTGCGCTAGTCCGTGGCGCCATCGAAAACGCCGACGGCGACAGATTTGTCGAAGTGCTGGCAGCCGTTCGCGAAAGCGGCGCCTTGGATGCCGCGCATCGCCATGGCGTCGAAGAGGCCGGAATTGCAAAGGCATCGCTGGCGCCGCTGCAGGATTCGCAGTTCAAGGAAACGCTGCTACAATTGGCCGACTTTGCGGTGCAAAGAAGCTTTTGAACACCGCCATGTTTGCAAGGACGACACTTCAGGCACGAATTATTGGTCTGTTCCCGCAATGGTTGTCCCTGTCACCACCTTGCCATCGGGGCGTAGCTCAGCCTGGTAGAGTACTGCGTTCGGGACGCAGGAGTCGGAGGTTCGAATCCTCTCGCCCCGACCAGCTTGCTACGGGAATTTGACCACCGTGGCAAAAATCCTCCTGTTAATCGCAGTATTTGCCGTGATCTACTTGGTGCTGCGCACCTCGAGTCGTCGCAGTCAGCCGCCGCCTGCCGCACATCTGCCTGAAGAGATGGCCCGCTGTTCCCATTGCGGAGTGCATTTCCCGCGCGCGGAGTCTGTCGGCGATGGCGAGCACGACTATTGCAGCGACGAACATCGGCGCTTGGGGGTGCGCTCTTGACGGTGCAAAACATTGCGCCGCAAGAAGTTGACGCGATTGAATCGTTCTGGCGTTCGCTGCGCTTTTTCTCGATCTACCGCGTTTCTATCGCGCTTCTTTTTCTGGTCGCAGCACTGGTTTTTGGCGACGCAGTAGCGCTCGGTACGTACGATTCGCACATGTTTGACAGAGTCGCTGCGACCTATGTCGTGCTGGCAATCGTTTTTCTTGCCACAATGCAACGCAGGCCGCGCGCCTTCCATTTTCAGCTTTCAGTACAGGTGGCGACTGATGTTGTCGCCTTGACGCTAATGATGTTCGCAAGTGGCGGACAAAAGAGCGGTATCGCAATTCTGTTGCTGGTTGTTGTGGCCGGTGCCGCACTGGTCGGGCAAGGGCGGATGACGTTGTTCTATGCGGCTCTGGCTTCAGTGGCCGTGCTGCTGGAACAAAGCTGGCGCGCGCTTGCGCTGGATGCTGATCCGGCGGATTTCGTCCGTACCGGAATTATCTGCATTGCTTTCTTTGGCACAGCAATAATCGCCCGTTTGCTGGCGCAGCGAATAGTGGCCAATGAAAGGCTGGCGTGGGAGCGAGGTCAGCAGCTCAATGAGCAGTTGCGAATCAGCGAGCGGATTATTCAGGACATGGAAGACGGCGTTCTGGTGGTGAATGGCGACGGGCAGGTGCGTTTGCACAACCCGCAGGTCGAAGGATTGTTGGGAGCGCCGGTATCGGATGGTGACGAACTTGAGAAGCTTTCTCGCGGATTGGCAGGCCGGTATCAAGTATGGAGCGCACAGCCCGTCGAAACTGTCGAGATGTTTCAGCAGGAGCGCGGGCGTCTGTTGCGCGTGCGTTATCTACCCTCGGCCGAGACCGGTGGGCATTCACTCATCTATCTGGAGGACATGGAGCGGGTGCAGTCGCAAGCTCAGCAACTCAAACTGGCGGCACTTGGGCGGCTCACTGCCAACATGGCGCACGAGATTCGCAATCCGCTCGCCGCCATCAGTCATGCGGCTGAACTTATGGGCGAAGAAGATACCGATCCCATGCGGCTGCGACTGGCGCGTATTGTTCATGACAATACGCGCCGCCTCAATCAACTTGTGACCGAGGTACTGGAACTCGGTCGTCGTGACCGGGCGCAACCGGAAAATCTGCGTTGGCGGGTTTTCCTTTCGAGTTTTCTTGAAGAATTGGCATTGCACGACCATTCTGCCGCGCGACGCGTGCGTATTGAAGAAGGCGACGTCGAACTGCAGTTTGATCGTGGTCATTTGTATCGAGTGCTATCGAATCTGTTGGCCAATGCGCTGCGTCACGCTAGTACCGCGGACGGCGCAGTGAGGTTGGAGGCACGAGCGGCCGCGTCGGCGAATAGAGTGGAACTGCATATCTTTGACGATGGTCCCGGCGTAAAAGCGGAGCTGCGCAGCCAGGTGTTTGAACCCTTCTTTACAACACACGGTGCCGGCACCGGACTGGGGCTCTACATAGCACGGGAGCTATGTGAAGCCAGCGGCGCTAGACTTGAGCTTCTGGAAGAAGATTCTGGTGCTCATTTTCGAATTACCGCAGAGGGTCAAGTATGTCGCTGAAGAACGAGCATCGTAGTCGGGGGCGCGATGATGGCAAGCGTGTGCTTGTGGTCGACGACGAAGCCGATATTCGGGAATTGCTCGATCTCACCTTGGCGCGCATGGGTCTTCGCGCGGATTGCGTCGGAACGTTGGCGGAAGCACGTCAGATGCTAGCCAGCCAGAGTTACCAGCTGTGCCTGACCGACATGCGATTACCCGATGGCGAAGGTCTGGAACTGGTACGCCATATTGCCGACACCGTTCCCAATTTGCCCGTGGCGGTGATTACGGCGCACGGCAGTGCGGAGAACGCCGTGTCGGCGCTCAAGGCGGGAGCCTTTGACTACATCGCCAAACCGGTATCACTCGACCAGTTGCGAACTACGATCAAGTCTGCACTTGAGCTACCCAACCCGGATCCAGCTGTGCATCGAGCGGGCGAGTCCGCTTTTCTTGGCGAGTCACCAGCAATAGAGCAGGTGCGCAAGCTTATTGACCGCGTGGCAAGGAGTCAGGCACCCGTGCATATCACGGGTGAATCGGGAAGCGGCAAAGAACTCGCTGCGAGATTGATCCACACATTGGGTGCGCGACGCGACCAGGCATTCGTCCCGGTCAACTGTGGCGCTATTCCTGAAAGCTTGATGGAAAGCGAGTTTTTCGGCTATCGCAAGGGTGCATTTACGGGCGCCAGCGATGATCGTGAAGGCTTCTTCCAGGCGGCAGACAGCGGAACGCTATTCCTTGATGAAGTTGCAGATCTGCCCTTGACGATGCAGGTGAAACTGTTGCGATCGATTCAGGAAAAACGCGTGCGAAAAGTTGGCGCAACCGGGGAGGATAGCGTTGATGTGCGCATCATCTGCGCGACGCACCAGGATCTAAAGAAACTGGTGGAGCAAGGTCAGTTTCGCCAGGATCTGTTTTATCGACTCAATGTAATTGAATTGCGGATGCCGGCACTGCGCGAGTGTTGTGATGATATTCCAGTGTTGGCGAGACACATTCTCAAACGACTGGCGAAGGCAGCCGGCCAGCCTCCGCCGCCATTGACAGCGCGTGCATTAGCGACATTGAAGGGCTACCCTTTTCCTGGCAACGTGCGTGAACTTGAAAATGTTCTGGAGCGCGCGCTGGCATTGATGTCTGGTGACCAGATTGACCTTCCCGACCTGAGCCTTGATTTGTCGTCAAGAACCAGTAGCGCTGCGGCGACTTCGGGAGGAGTTCTTCAGGATCATCTCGATAACGTGGAGCGTCAGGCGATTCTCGATGCCCTGAAGCAATCCAACAACAATCGCACGGCGGCGGCGAAGCTGCTCGGAGTCACGTTCCGTTCCATGCGCTATCGCATGGCACGTCTCGGAATGAACGATTGATGCAGAGGTCGGTAGCTCAGTGTGGTGCCGGCTGGCTGGATATCGCGCGTCCCGTACCTTCACCAAATCAAGACGCGCGGCCAGAAAAGGAATCGATTCGGCTGATTGTCCTCCATGCGATCAGTCTGCCCCCCGGCGAATTCGGCGGGCCGGGAATCGTTCAGTTGTTTACCAATTGCCTCGATCCGAACGCGCACCCCTATTTTTTCGAGATACAGGGCTTGCGGGTTGCCGCCCATTTCCTGGTTCGTCGCACCGGAGAATTGATCCAGTTTGTATCCTGCGATCAGCGGGCATGGCACGCCGGGGTCTCAAGTTGGCAAGGTAGGGAAAGCTGCAATGACTTTTCGATTGGTATCGAGCTTGAAGGCTGTGATCAGCTTCCATTTGAAGAGGCCCAGTATCTGACACTTGATCACTTGCTTGCCGAGCTTGTCCGGTGCTACCCGATTGAAGCAGTTGTCGGGCACAGTGACGTAGCCCCTGGCCGCAAGACCGATCCGGGGCCATGTTTTGACTGGACTCGAGTTAATGACAAATGCAGTCGAGCGTCGTAAGACTGCAACGCGAACGATTGCCGCTGAAACAGAAAACGCTTGCAAAAAGATTGGCGCCTACTACAATTAGTGCCAAGTAGTAGGTGACCTACTAGATATAGTAGGTCGAGAGTAGAGGGGACGTACTGCTTGAATACGAATCGTCCCAATCATCACCGGCTTCATGGAAACAGAGACGGGAGATTTGAATGCAGAAAAGCTTGAGTACCGGAACCATTGATTTCTTCATCAATTGCGTCAATGGGGTCACTCAATCGTCGCTTTCCGGTTTTCTTGGCACCAAGTGTCTTTCTTCTTTCCCTCCAGATTATTCCGACACCTCTTGCATCAATTCACAGCTTACTGCGCAGCCGATTCGGCTGTCCTTGCCACGTCAGTCGGCGACGAATGACGCCGCAGTAGTTGAGACTATTGCGCGTACTGCTGGGAGCAGCAGGGAATCGTCAGTTTTGCACAATGCCATGCGCTATACAGGGATAGAGTCGCGTCGCGTTTGGCGGCTTATGTAAATGGAATGTTTGTGCGTTTGTCATTGCTGGTTTTTAAGCGAAGTGATAGGCGGATAAACGTGAGGAATTCGTCGCTTTATATTTTCGAGGAGCGTTGGATAATCCGTGCTAGCCCAGACGGGTTGCAGTAAATAGTAGTGGTGGTACTTTCCTGTTAAATAGTTAAGGAGGTTCAACATGGCTGATGCGAAGAAAGCCAAGAAGCCGGCCGCAAAGAAGGCTGCGGCTAAGCCCGCCGCTAAGAAGTCTGCGGCTCCGAAGAAACCGGTTGTTAAAAAGCCGGCTGTAAAGAAAGCGGCTGCCAAGCCCGCTGCAAAGAAAGCTGCACCGAAGAAGGCTGCTGCCAAACCTGCTGCGAAAAAAGCTGTCGCCAAGAAGCCTGCTGCAAAGAAAGCTGTTGCCAAGAAGCCTGTAGCGAAGAAAGCTGTTGCCAAGAAGCCAGCGGCGAAGAAGCCGGCGGCGAAGAAGCCGGCACCAAGGAAAGCTGCAGCCAAGCCAGCGGCCAAAAAGCCAGCAGCCAAAAAGCCAGCGGCCAAAAAGCCAGCAGCCAAAAAGCCAGCGGCCAAAAAGCCAGCGGCCAAAAAGCCAGCGGCCAAAAAGCCAGCAGCCAAAAAGCCGGCAGCCAAGCCAGCAGCCAAAAAGCCGGCAGCCAAGCCAGCGGCCAAAAAGCCAGCGGCCAAAAAGCCAGTAGCCAAGCCAGCAGCCAAGCCAGCCGCAAAAAAGGCCGCGCCGAAGAAGGCAGCTGCAAAGCCTGCGGCAGCACCATCCACGGCAGCAGCTCCCGGCATCAAGTCGTCGCTGAATCCGGCGGCAGCTTGGCCCTTTCCCACCGGTTCCCGTCCCTGACGGTTGCATCGGCGTCTGACAATAGTCCTTCGGGACTGTGTCGGCGCTTAGTGGATCGCAAGCACGCGTTGTTAGCTCAGCGCGTGCTTGTTTTTGTGTGTGATTGATCCGCTGCTATGAGCATTGACCTGGCTTGACTGGGTCATCGCGGCAATCAGGTTTTTCGCGAGTCCAGGAATCCTGATATGCGGACAAGCGCTTCCTCGATCTGCTGCCGTTCGACTGTATAGGCAAATCGCATGTGGTGCTGGGGCGAGTTGCTGCCAAAATCCAGACCCGGCGTCGCAGCAACGCCTGCTTCCGTTAGCAGTTTTTCCGCAAACTGGAAACTATCGTCAGCGAGATCTTGGCAGTCTGCATACACATAGAAAGCACCGCGTGGTTCAGTGGCTATCCGAAAGCCAAGTTTGCGCAATCCAGGGACAAGAATGTCTCGTCGTGAGGCAAACTCCTGGCGTCGGGATTCAAGGATCGCAATGGTTTCCGGATTGAAGGCTGCCAGTGCGGCATGCTGAGCAATCGTAGAGGGAGCGATGTAGATGTTTTGCGCCAGCTTTTCGATTTCCCGTATGTATCGATCCGGCGCAACCAGCCATCCCAGGCGCCAGCCTGTCATGCCAAAGTATTTGGAGAAGCTGTTGATGACGAAAACCTCGTCACTGAATTCGAGGGCGGACCGTGCGTCGATGCCGTAGCTCAGTCCATGATATATCTCGTCGACCAGTAGCGAGCCACCTTTTGTGGAAGCGATCGACGCAAACTCTTTTAACGTAGCCGGATCGATAAGGGTTCCGGTTGGATTTGCAGGTGATGCGACCAGTAGCCCACGCGTACTTTTCGTCCACATCCCGGAAACCTGATCGGGTGTGGGCTGATACTGGGTTGAAGCGTCAACCGGGAGAGAAATCGGCTTGCCCTCAAACAGACGAACGAAGTGCCTGTTGCAGGGATAGCCAGGATCTGGCAACAGCCATTCGTCGCCGGGATCGACCAACACGCCTAGCGCAAGCGCCAAGGCCCCGGATGCACCTGCGGTTATCACGATTCGCTCCGGCGGGACCGAGAGGCCATAGCGTGTCTGATAGTAATTGCTGATCGCTTCACGCAGCGGGCGTATCCCTAGCGCTGCGGTGTAATGGACATGTCCACCCGAGAGAAAAGATTGGGCGGCGTCGAGAATGGGCTTTGCTGTTGCAAAATCGGGTTCGCCTACCTCCAGATGAATGATCGATCTGCCCTCAGCTTCCAATGCCTGGGCGCGCGCCATCAGTTCCATGACATGGAAGGGTTCGATCTGAGCCATGCGAGCGGCGACGTTCATTCAGTTCTCCGTGACTCAAGATTTAACGGTCGCCAATGCTGGCTTACCTGGCTTGAAATTCAGCGGCTGGAAAAGCCCTGGCGGGAACGAAAAATGGCCGCCCAAGGGCGGCCTTTTGCTGGCTATTTCCCAGCGGCCTCAAGCTTTCTCGAAACTCTGCTCGAACTCGTTGCGAATGGTTGCCAACTTGGGTGGCAACTTGTCACCCATCTTGCCGAACCACTCTTTGACTCCCTCCAGTTCGCTCAGCCATACCTGCTTGTCGAGGCTGGTGACGCCAGCGAACCGTTCCTTGGAGAAGTCGACGCCGGACCAGTCGATGTCTTCATAGTTCGGTATCAAGCCCAGCGTCGTTTCCTTTCCGGAAACGCGGCCTTCGCAGCGGTCGATGATCCACTTGAGGATGCGCGCATTGTCGCCGAAGCCGGGCCAGACGAACTCACCCTTCTCATTCTTGCGGAACCAGTTGACCACGAAGATCGGTACCGACTTGTCTGGAACTGTGCCCATCTTCAGCCAGTGATTGTAGTAGTCGGCCATGTTGTAGCCACAGAAAGGCAGCATCGCAAACGGGTCGCGACGCACGACACCTTGCTGGCCAAAAGCGGCAGCAGTTGTTTCCGAGCCCAAGGTGGCGGCAGCATAGACGCCGTGATCCCAATCCCGGGTTTGCACAACGAGCGGCACGGTCGAGGCACGGCGGCCACCGAACAGGAAGGCTGAGATGGGAACGCCGTCGGTGCTCTGCCACTGGTCGTCGATGCAAGGACACTGCGAAGCCGGCGCAGTGAAGCGGGAGTTCGGATGGGCGGCCTTGGTACCTTTTTCCTTGGCGATTGCCGGCGTCCAGTCATTGCCCTGCCAGTCGATGGCGTGAGACGGTGCCGGTCCCATGCCTTCCCACCAGACATCGCCGTCGTCGGTCAGCGCGACATTGGTGAAGATGGTGTTCTCGGCCAGCGTGGCCATTGCGTTGAAGTTGGTTTTGTCGTTGGTGCCGGGCGCGACGCCAAAGAAGCCGGCTTCCGGATTGATCGCGTAGAGTCGCATGACGCCGTTCTTGTCCTTGCGCGGCTTGATCCAGGCAATGTCGTCGCCGATGGTGGTGACCTTCCAGCCACCCAGGCTCTTTGGCGGAACCAGCATGGCGAAATTGGTTTTGCCGCAGGCAGACGGGAAGGCGGCAGCAACATAGTGCTTTTCGCCGGTAGGTGACTCGACGCCAAGAATCAGCATATGTTCGGCCATCCAGCCGTCATCACGCGCCATGTTGGAGGCGATGCGCAGAGCCAGACATTTCTTGCCAAGCAATGCGTTTCCGCCGTAGCCGGAGCCATAGGACCAGATTTCGCGGGTTTCGGGATAGTGCACGATATATTTGACGGTCGGGTTGCATGGCCAGCGCGAGTCCTTCTGGCCGGGCTCCAGCGGTGCGCCGATGGAGTGCACGCAGGGCACGAAGGAACCGTCCGTGCCGAGCACCGGAAACACTGCCTTGCCCATGCGCGTCATGATGCGCATATTAACCACGACGTAGGGGCTGTCGGATATCTCGACGCCGATCTGCGCGATCGGTGAGCCGACGGGACCCATCGAGAACGGGATGACGTACATGGTGCGACCCTTCATGCAGCCCTTGAAAAGGCCATTCAGGGTCTCGCGCATCTTCACCGGATCTTCCCAGTTGTTGGTCGGTCCGGCATTTTCCTTCTTTGTGGAACAAATGTATGTGCGATCCTCGACACGGGCAACATCGGACGGATCGGAAAAAGCCAGGAAAGAGTTCTTGCGCTTTTTCAGCTTGATGAAGGTGCCCGCTGCGACCAGTTCGCCGCACAATCGGTCGTATTCCTCCTGCGAGCCGTCGCACCAGTAAATATTGTCGGGCTGGGTGAGCGCTGCAACTTCGGCGACCCATGCGCTCAATTTGGCATGTTTGACGTAGGCAGGGGAAACGGTTTGGATAGGCTGATTCATTTCGCGAAAATCTCCACTCTCATTTGAATTCGCGCCGACCGGCCGGGCGGCCGCAAAATGAGGCGACCGGCAGGGCCTTCGGCAGTCCGCAGCATAGGGGCGGGATGGCCCAGGTCGCGGAGCTAAATTTGATAAGCAATTATCCCACAATCGAACATATGAACTCTGCTTGGCCTGACGGGCGATAAGCGACCAACGGAATACCTGGCCTGATACACCATGCTCGAGAAACGCTTTACTTCATTGGTCGCATACGTTCGGCCAGTGCGGTTGCGAGAGGACAGTGTCAGTCATTTCGGATTTACAACTCAGAATTGCACTGGGAAACTGTCACATGCCGAAAAGTCGGCGTTGGCGACACGGCGATACAATTGCTACCGACGCAAATTTGCGACTCGAGCAAACAGGAGAGGTAGTCAATGGACGAAAGCACTCGCGCGGCGGCGCTGGAATACCATCGCAGTCCCAAGCCGGGCAAGATCGCGGTGACCCCGACCAAGGCGCTGACCAATCAGTCCGACCTCTCGCTGGCCTATTCGCCCGGCGTTGCCGCGGCCTGCGACGAAATCGTTCGCGATCCTGCCACTGCTGCCTTGTACACCTCGCGTGCAAATCTGGTCGCGGTTGTCACCAATGGCACAGCGGTGCTGGGCTTGGGTAATATCGGGCCGCTGGCCGGCAAGCCGGTGATGGAAGGCAAGGGGGTGTTATTCAAGAAGTTCGCCGGCATCGATGTTTTCGATATAGAGATCGCCGAGAACGATCCGGAAAAACTGGTCGACATCATCGCGTCGTTGGAACCGACGTTCGGCGGCATCAACCTGGAAGACATCAAGGCACCGGAATGCTTCTACGTTGAGTCCCGCCTGCGCGAACGGATGAAGATCCCGGTCTTTCACGACGACCAGCATGGGACGGCAATCATCGCTAGTGCTGCGGTGCTTAACGGCATGCGCGTCGTCGGTAAGGACATCTCCAAGGTCAAACTGGTCTGCTCGGGCGCAGGAGCGGCGGCGATCGCCTGCCTCGATTTGCTGGTGAGTCTCGGTCTTGATCCGAACAATGTTTTCGCAGTCGATAGCAAAGGCGTCATTCAAACTGGGCGTGAAGGGCTTGATGCCTCCAAGGCGCGCTATGCCCGGACGACGGATGCGCGAAACCTCGCTGATGTCATGATAGACGCCGATGTGTTCCTGGGCTTGTCTGCTGCCGGTGTGCTGAAACCGGACATGGTCAAGACCATGGCACGTGATCCGCTGATTCTTGCCATGGCCAATCCCGACCCCGAGATTCTCCCCGAAGACGCCAAGGCTGTTCGTCCCGATGCAATTCTCGGCACTGGCCGTTCCGACTATCCGAATCAGGTCAATAACGTCTTGTGCTTCCCCTTCATGTTTCGCGGCGCACTGGACGTCGGCGCGACGACGATCAACGAGGCCATGAAAGTAGCCGCCGTGAGGGCCATTGCCGACCTGGCGCACGCTGAGCAATCCGAGGTGGTGACGGCAGCCTACGGTACCGAGGACTTGTCCTTTGGGCCGGAATACCTGATTCCAAAACCATTCGATCCAAGGCTCATCATCAAGATCGCACCGGCGGTAGCACAGGCGGCGATGGATTCCGGCGTTGCGACGCGGCCGATCGATGACATGGAAGCGTACATCCATCGGTTGAATGATTTTGTCTATCACACCGGACTCTTGATGCGCCCGGTATTTGCTGCCGCCAAGAACACGCCGGCGCGCGTGGTCTTTTGCGAAGGCGAGGATGAGCGCGTGCTGCGCGCGGTGCAAACCGTTTGTGACGAAGGTCTGGCGCGACCGATCCTGATCGGTCGCCCCGAGGTGGTCGAGAAAAGCATCACCCGCCACGGGCTGCGCATTCGTCCTGGAACGCATTTCGAATTGATAAGCCCGGATTCCGATCCGCGCTACAAGGAGTTGTGGCAGGATTACTACGCACTGACCTCGCGCAAGGGCATCAGCGTCGAGTATGCGAAACGCGAGATGAGGCGGCGCACCACACTGATCGGCGCCATGCTGGTGCGACACAATTATGCCGATGCGATGCTCTGCGGCACATTCGGCAAGCACTCGCTGCATCTGCGCTACATCGACGTCGCGATAGGCCGGAAGCCGGGGATCGAGAACTACTACACCATGAACATGCTGATCCTGCCGCGGCGGACCCTGTTCATCGGCGATACCTATGTGAATTACGATCCGACGGCTGAACAACTGGCTGAAATGACCTTGCTGGCGGTCGACGAGGTGGCACGCTTCGGTCTGGCGCCCAAAGTGGCGCTGTTGTCGCATTCGAGCTTCGGCACCGAGGACACACCCACCGCGCTCAAGATGCGGCGTGCGCTCAAAATTTTGCGAGAAGTTGCGCCGGATCTCGAGGTCGACGGCGAAATGCACGGCGATGCCGCACTTTCTGAGGATATCCGACGCCAAGTATTTCCAGAATCAACGCTCGAAGGTGAGGCCAACTTGCTGATCATGCCGACGCTGGATGCCGCAAATATCGCCTTCAATCTCATCAAGACCGCGGCAGGTGATGGGCTGACGGTAGGACCCATACTGCTCGGCGCGGCCCGTCCGGTGCATATTCTGACGCCGACGGCGACAGTACGCCGCATTGTCAATGTCACCGCTTTGTTGTCGGTCGAAGTGGAACAGCAGGCGAAGGCTAGCGCTTGAATCTGGCTACATCTTCGACGCACGTCGCGGCCTGTCAGGCAAACCATTCCTGTCTTGCGAGAAAATGTGGGATAGGTACTGAACACCATTGGAGCGCTGTCCGATCATGACGGTTTCTCGCACCGCACTGATTCTGACGGGTGGTGGTGCGCGCGCAGGTTATCAAATTGGCGTGTTGAAGGCGGTTCGCGAGTTGCTTCCGGAGCCGCACCGCAATCCGTTTCCCATTCTGTGCGGCACCTCGGCCGGCGCGCTCAACGCGGCGTCGATGGCGGTGTGGGCTGAGGATTTCTCCGCTGGAGTTGAAAACCTGCTGAACGTTTGGGAGAATTTCAACGCCCATCAGGTTTATCGAGCCGATGCGCTGAGTATGGGCATCTCTGCAGTACGCTGGGTGTCCACGCTGGCGATAGGCTGGTTGACCAGGCAATCTCCACGCTCGCTGCTCGACAATTCGCCGCTGCGCCAATTGTTGAGCGATAGCCTCGACTTTAGCCGAATCGGAAAGGCGATTGACAGCGGGGCACTGCATTCGGTCAGCATTACGTGCTCCGGATACTCAACCGGACAGGGTGTCAGTTTTTATGAGGGGCGAGCAGGTATTGAACCTTGGCGCCGCAGTCAGCGAGTCGGCGCACCGACAAAAATTGGACTCGATCATTTGATGGCTTCCAGTGCCATTCCCTTCATATTTCCCGCCGTACGCATCAACCGCGAATGGTTTGGTGATGGGTCAATGCGGCAGGTCGCGCCGGTCTCGCCAGCAATCCATCTGGGTGCAGACAAAATTCTGGTGGTTGGTGCCGGCCGCAGAACTGACGAGAATACACGTCCGAGAACAAGTATCTATCCGTCATTGGCGCAGATCGCGGGCCATGCTCTATCGAGTATTTTTCTCGACAGCATGGCGGTCGACTTGGAGCGGATGAACCGCATCAACAACACCCTGTCGCTGATTCCGGAGGAAATCCGCCGCGAGAAAGGCATGACCTTGCGGCCTATCGAGGTGTTGAACATCGCTCCTTCGCAGCGCCTTGACCACCTAGCCGCGAGGCACGCCAAGGCCTTGCCATGGCCTGTACGCACCATGCTCCGAGGTTTTGGTGCAATGAATCGGAATGGTGGTGCCTTGACCAGTTATCTGCTGTTCGAACCAGCCTATACGAAGGCCTTGATCGAGTTGGGCTATACGGATACTCTAGCGCGCCGCGATGAGGTCCGTAGGTTCTTGGGTATTGATTAATGTTTAAGGTTAAATTTAGTATTTAACTCACTTATTTATAACAATAACTTGCTTTACATAAGCTCCTGTTCAGTCTAGTATGGTTGCCAATCGACCGCTCCCGGGAGGGGATTTTTTGAAAAATGCACTGCTGGTATTTTTGATCGCCGGGATCGTTGGTGTTGGCATCACGCCGGCCGCCGCCGCCGACGCGGAGCCGAAAAAGAAAACCCACACGGCAAAGAAGCACACACCGCGCACGGCAAAGTCCGTGCGAATTAAGAAGACACTGCATACCCAAGCCTCGAAGCGAGGCGCATCGCTGGTCGACGCCCAGCACTTGGCCGTGCGCTCATCTGCCGCGCTGGTACTTGATCAGGCCACTGGCGAGGTACTTTTCGAGAAGAACCCCGGTGCCGTATTACCGATAGCCTCGATCACCAAACTGATGACAGCGATGGTGGTGCTTGATGCCAAGCCTGATCTCAGGGAAGTGCTGACGATCGGCAAGGAAGATATCGACACCCTCAAAGGCACTCGATCCAAGTTGCGCGTGGGCACCCGCCTTGAGCGTGAAGAGATGCTCCGCCTGGCTTTGATGTCTTCCGAAAATCGTGCTGCATCGGCCTTGTCGCGACATTATCCGGGCGGTCACAGTGCATTCATGGCAGCCATGAACAATAAGGCGAAGTCTTTGCATCTCGTCGATACGCATTTCGAGGATCCGACTGGATTGACCGCGGCCAATGTCTCCAGCCCGCGCGATCTGGCAAAGATGGTGGATGCAGCCCATCAATATCCGCTGATTCGCGAATTTTCGACGGCGACTGACGGTGATTTCAGCATCGCTGGCCGCTCGCGCCACTTCAACAATACTAATACTCTGGTCAAGAACAAGAACTGGGAAATCGGTTTGTCTAAAACGGGTTACATCAGCGAGGCCGGAAAGTGTCTGGTCATGCAGGCATGGGTCAACAACAAACCTACCATCATCGTTTTGCTCGATTCCTGGGGTCGGATGACCCGTATTGGTGATGCCAATCGTATCAAGCGCTGGATAGAGAGCGCTGCGCTGGCAGGTGAAGGGCTCCCGGGTTGATGCCCGTCACCGGTGATGCGGGCCGCCTGTGGGCGGCCTTTGTTTTTGTATATTCAGCGCCAAGTTGAGGACGGTACCCACTGAGTGGAGTGCAGTCCGCGCGGAAGCATGGACAGGCTGCTAAAATTGCCGGCACACTAAATCTGCTCGTCAGGCCGCCGTAGAAGCCCAGAGAGCAGTGTTTTCTTAAGCTTTTTGATTTTTGTTGATCGGTCATCCCGTGAGCCAGACTCCTTCCCCGACATCTCCCCCCGAGCGCATCGTTATCGCCACCCGCGAGTCCCGTCTGGCCCTATGGCAGGCCGAGCATGTGCGCGATCTGCTGCAAAGCTTGTATCCGGCCTGCAAGGTCGAGTTGCTCGGCATGACGACCCGCGGCGATCAGATTCTCGACCGGCCTTTGTCCAAGGTCGGCGGCAAGGGACTTTTCATCAAGGAACTGGAATCCGCGCTACTTGACGGTTCGGCAGATATCGCCGTTCACTCGATGAAGGACGTGCCGATGCAACTGGAATCGGAGTTTTCCCTGGTTGCCATCGGACCGCGTGAAGTACCGCTGGATGCGCTGGTCTCGAGCAAGTACGCCAGTCTTGACGACATGCCGCCAGGTGCCGTGGTCGGCACCTCAAGCCTGCGCCGCGAGGCTCAGTTGCATGCACGATATCCATATCTTGCCGTGACGCCCTTGCGCGGCAATCTTGATACCCGCTTGCGCAAACTGGACGAAGGCCAGTTCGATGCCATCATCCTGGCCGCGGCTGGACTCATGCGCCTGGGGCTGAGTGAGCGCATTCGTGCCGTATTACCAGCCGAAGAATCACTGCCGGCGGTTGGCCAGGGCGCACTCGGTATCGAAGCCTTGGCTTCGCGCCCTGAAGTAGCCGCCTGGGTCGCACCCCTGAATGATCCGGATACAGCGATCTGCGTCCGAACCGAGCGCGCAGTGTCGCGTGCGTTGGCGGGTAGCTGCGAATTGCCTCTGGGCGCGTATGCAGAAATTCGTGCCGACGGTGTTTACTTGCGTGGTTTCGTGGCTTCCGCAGACGGCACGCGAATGGCCCATGCCGAGCTGACCGGTTCTGCAGCCGATCCTGAGGCGCTTGGTCTGCAATTGGCAAACGAACTGCGCGGGCAAGGTGCCGCCGAGATTCTCGCGGCTCTGGCCAGCTAGTCATGTCGTTGGCGGGTCGCCATGTCGCGGTTACGCGCCCGGCCGGTCAGGCCGCCCATCTCGCCACGGCGTTGTCCGAGCAAGGCGCGATACCGGTTTTCTACCCGGTTCTGGAAATTCGCGACCTTGAAGATGTAGCGCCTGTACTTGACGCGGCGATTCGTCTCGATACCTATGACCTCGCGGTGTTTGTCAGCCCCAACGCTATCGAAAAGGCGCTTGCGTTGATCCTGCCGCGTCGCGCCTGGCCCTGCGCATTACGAGTAGCGGCGCTGGGCAAGAGCAGCGAGCGCGAACTTGCGCGTCATGGAATTCACGATGTGATCTCACCGCCATTGCGCTTCGATTCCGAAGCCTTGCTCGATCTGCCCGAGCTGACAGACGTGCGCGGCCGTCGCATCATCATTTTTCGCGGCGATGGGGGGCGTGAGCTGCTGGGTGACACGCTCAAGGTGCGCGGCGCGACGATAGATTATGTAACGTGCTACCGCCGCACCCAACCGCAACTTGATCCGGCGCCGCTGCTCAAGCTCTGGGAGGAGGGGCGGCTTGATGCCGTAACCCTGACCAGCAGCGAAGGACTGCGTAATTTTCATAATATGCTCGGACGCCTGGGACAAGCCTGGCTGAAAAAAACGCCCGCCTTCGTGCCGCATCAACGTATCGCCGAACAGGCGCAGGCCTTGGGCCTCGATCGCGTGATACCCACCGACCCCGGCGATGACGGATTGATGGCCGGACTCATGCAATACTTCGCCCATGGAAACTCCAATACAAACTGATTTGCCCCCTCCTGCCGATTTGCCTTCGCCTGCTCGTACTTCATGGTGGTCGGCGCAGCGACTGCTGCTGGTCATCGTCTTGGTGCTTGCTATCGGCTCTGCGGCGGCCGTGTGGGTCGATAACCGCATGCGGATTGCCGACCTTCAGCAAGATATCGCCCGCCGTCTTGCCGACGGTGATTCCATGGCCAAAGAAGGGCGGGTACTGGCGCGGAACAACCAGGAGACGCTGTCCGCTCTGCAGGCAAAAGTTGGTGCGCTCGAAGCAAAACTCGCCGAGACGCAGAGCCAATCCGTTGCCCTGGAGGCGATGTACCAAGAGCTTTCAAGCACGCGTGACGAACGCGTGCTGATTGAAGTCGAACAAGCGGTGGCGATTGCCATGCAGCAACTTCAGTTCGCCGGCAATGTCGAAGCCGCACTGATTGCACTGCAAGGTGCAGAAGCGCGCTTGGTGCGCTCGGCTCAGCTGCAATATTTGCCGATCAAAAAGCTCATCGCACGTGACATAGCGCGTCTCAAGGCCACGCCCGGCGCCAATATCAAGAGTCTTTCGTTGAAAATTGAAAGCATCGTCGCGGTGATTGATGAACTTCCGCTGGCCTACGTGCAGCGACCGAAAGCCGAGCTGGCAAAGCGGACGGTTGCGGCAAAACCAGCGAGCCTCGATTACTGGCGCGCGCTGTGGATGGATCTTTGGGGTGAACTCCGGCAACTGGTCCGTATCGAACGCATTGACCAGGGCGATCCCGCGCTGCTTGCGCCGCAGCAAAGTTTTTTCCTGCGTGAAAATCTCAAATTGCGTCTGCTCAATGCCCGCCTGGCGCTGTTGCAGCGTGACGGAATAATCTTTCGCGAGGAGATTCGCCAGTCGCAGGGGCAGATCGACCGCTATTTCGACAGTCGCGCCAAGCCGGTGCGGGTTGCGCAAGCGACCCTGAGGGCGCTGGTGACTACCGATGTCAGCTTCGAGATGCCGGGTCTGGCGGAAACCCTGACAGCCCTGCACAATCTGAAGTTCGCGCGAGAGCGCGGCGCGGGCAAGTAGATCGGCCATGCGCACGATTTTCTGGTTGCTGATTCTTGCCGGGCTGGCTGTAGGCCTTGCGCTCGCCGCGACCTACAACGAGGGTTACGTATTGCTGGTGCTGCCGCCTTGGCGCGCCGAAATCTCGCTCAACTTGTTTCTGGTCGCATCGGTTCTTGGTTTTTTTGTCGTCTATCTGCTGGCACGCGCCGTCAGCCATACCCTTAATCTGCCGAGCGTGGTTGCGGGCTATCGCCTGCGCCGTCAACAGAAAAAAGCGGCAGTTGCGCTGCGCGATGCCTGGCGGCTTTTGCAGGAAGGTCGCTATGGGCACGCCCTGCGTACCGCGGAGAAGGCACCGGTGGAACCCGATACCTCGGGCATGCTGGCACTTGCCGGATGGCGCGCGGCCCACGCCTTGCGCGACAATGTGAGCATTAGCGAATGGGCGGCGCGGCTGCGCAGCTACGACGATGAAGGCCTGCGCGCAGCTCGCTTGATGACTGAGGCGGAATTCGCGATTGCGGATCGTCGCTTCGAGGATGCCCAGACTGCCTTGAAGCAATTGACCAAGAAAGAAGGGCGTCATATTGCGGCCTTGCGATTGAGCCTGCGCGCGGAGCAAGGTCTGGGCAATTGGCTTGAAGTGGCCCGCCTGGTGCGCCAGCTACAGAAGCACAAGGCCTTGACCCCGGAGCAAGCGGCCCCTATCCGCAGCCGTGCGGTGCGCGAGTCCCTGCGCGGATTGAGCAGCGACCCCTCGGCGCTCATGCGCTACTGGCGTAAACTCGATGACAGCGACCGCGCCGAAGCATCGCTCGCGCAGGAAACCGCACATGCGCTTGCCGCATCGGGCGATTGCCGCGAAGCCCAGCGCGTGATCGAAGACGCGCTCAATGACAACTGGGATTCAACGCTGGCGCTGGCCTATGGCGAATGCGGCCAGCCTGGCGAGCCCGCCGGCGATGTGCTCGGCCGCATCGCGCAAGCCGAAAAATGGCTGGAGCACCATCCGCGGGACGGCGCTTTATTGCTGACGTTGGGCCGGTTGTGCCGCCAGCAACAATTGTGGGGCAAGGCGCGCAGCTATCTCGAAGCCGCGCTGGCCGTCGCGCCCTCACGCGCCGCGCATGTCGAACTTGCACAATTGCTCGATCAGCTAGAAGAGTCGGCGCTGGCGATACGGCACTACCGCGAAGCGGCGGTGCTCTAAGGCTAGAACCAGAACCTTAACCAAGAGTCGTATCCGCATGGACGGAATCGGCCCCGGGCTTTCACCCGCGCCACCACTTTGCCGGGGCCGCCCAAAAACTCGGCGCTGGTGATACGGCGCCTAAGCCGCAGTTTCGAGCAGCGCGGAACCGTGCCGCTGGTAGTGGTTAAGCCGCGCCTCCCAGTCCTGCATGAACTTCACAAAATAGTCTTCCGTGAATGATGCAACGAAGACATCACCCTCCGGGCCGAGGCTGGTGTGCGAGTAAGTGATTACTGCTGCCGAACCTTCAGGCGCTGGGCGAAGCTGTATCGTCAACCGGCAAGCAGTAACCGCCGGCGTGATCTTTAGCATCTCGACAAAGCCCGTCGCCGCTTCGTGGCGGGTGACATACCAGATTGCATCGTTCGGTGTGGCTGCCGTCATGAAAACGCAATCGGGCTCGGCAAGGCCCGAGGACGAAACGACCAGAAGCGGGTCCCAACCCTCTATCCAGTCCGCCTCGCGAACCGGGCAAAGCAGTGGGAAAACCTCAGCCGGTTTGCCGACGAGGTGTTGGGTATAGCTGCGAGTGACGCGATTGGGTTGAATGATGTTCATGAGGCCAAGGCGGAATCTCTGTCAGAAAATACAAAAAATTGCCAGTCTGTGCATTCAAACAATGCTGAATCGGCGCAGCCCGGGGTGTGCCACCCGCAATTGCAACCGAAACAATGCAAGGCAGCACCGACCCGGTGCGAACATCTACTTCAGGATGTCCTCAATCGCATCGACCACCATGCCTGTGCCAACCGCAATCATCAAAATATCACCAGCGACCTGGACATAACGATGCTTGGGCGGAGGCGCCGGGAGTTTTACGCGCAGTTCTTTCGGCAGTTCGTAGAAAATGACTTCCTTGTCCAGCGGCTTGCCTTTGTGCCACTTTTTGGCCTGCCCAGGTGGAAGACAGCCATTTTTCTTCTTGGCAAGTCCCGGTGGGCACTTGCCCTTGTGCTTCCCCTTTTTGTAGTACTCGCTGACAGATCGTCGATCATCATCGCTCCAGCCAAACGCAACTGGTCCGCCACGCGTGTCATCATCATGGTCGCGACTGCTGTGCCTTTTCTCTTCTTGCTGTCCCTTTCCGTTCTTGTTCTTGTTGCCAGCCCAGTCCGGCTTGTTGGCATAGGCCCCACTGCCTATCAGAGCCAGGGCCACTCCAATGATCGCAAATCGAAGCAACGATATTCCGAAATGTTTCTTCATGATTCCTCCCTATTGATTAAGTACTTGTGAATGGAAAACTAGTCAGACCAAAAGCCGGGACGCTCCATTGGAACTGCTGGATATCATTCAGGGTTTCCCGGTACGTTCATCGCGTAAGTGCCACGAGCTATCTCAGGATGCAGTGCTTCGCGTAATCGCCTGTCTCGTTCAGACTCCAGTCTCCTTTGGGCTTGGCTTTGAGATTCGCACACCATTTCTCACTACCGATTTCCGGCGCACAGCCCCAGAGCGACAAAATGAGTAGGGCCGACAAAGGGAGCATGATGAATTGGTTGAATTGCTTCATGGCAGAAAAATCCTCGTTGTTAAGCATGTGCAGCGATGGCGGCGGAATATTCGGGGTCTCGGCCCTGAAGGGAGAAACAACACCTGTATGCCTCCTCCCCAAAGCGGGAACGATATTGAACACGATTTGGTATGCGTTCTCCAGTGCAAATTTGGCATTGAGCACAAGAAAATACGCCGCCACGCTGTTCAGTCATTTTGCTGTAACGACGATGCTGATCACTCGAAATTTGGGTAGAGCCGGGCAAATCAATTTCTCTCATCGAGTAATGACAGATGGCACGGAACATTTTGCCTAACCTGATGGTGTCTTATCGATTCAACGAGTAGTTTTCTACAACCAAAACATTGAAAGCGCTCGACTGCATGGCTTGCCAACGGCCCAGTGGTATAGGCGGCTAGGGGAGCTAGAAATTGCCTGCGCCAGTTTCATTCAGCGCTGTTGTATCGCCAAGGAGCTAAATAATGCCAGCGGATAACTTTGTGTTGGATAGCCCCTCCTCGAACTGCGGAGCGTCCCCGCCTATGTGGTCCCAGGGCGCTTTCGATCCCACATAAATGTGCGCCTCGATCTGCACGCCGGGATCACCATCGACTGTTCCGAGTGCAACCCCAAGCACCTTGCCCTCGAAGGTGCCGCACAAGGTGGTGCCGCAGGTGCGGCAGAAAGCCAGCCCCCAGGCATGGGCCGACATGTAGGTGCAAAGCTCCTTCTGGCCGGCAATCCAGCGGAATTCACTTTCGGTAGCGAGTTCCGCGTAAGCCGACGATGCGCCGCTAAAGGCTTTGCGACAGCGGGAGCAGTGACACGACCGCGCGGCTCCGAGGGCACCCCCGATCTGGTAGCGGACGGCACCGCAAAAACAACCGCCCTCAATCATCTGTCCGTGAAGGCAAGCTTTGCCCCGAGACCGGCAAAGGTGGCAGCGAAGCCACGGCGAAGCCAGGACTGAACCTGCTGCGAATCAATCACAGTCTTGCGGAAAATGTCTGCGACAAAACCATAGATGAGGAAAACAACCAAAGTCATCGCCATAAAGATAGCGCTTAGCAGCGAGAGCTGCATAAGCGGCGCAACCGCATCCAAGGGAACGAACTGGGGCAAGAAGGCAAGGAAGAAAATGCTCAACTTAGGGTTGAGGATGTTCAGCAAGAAGCCCTTTACCATCAGGCCGGATGCCGTGTTTCTCGACAGGCCTTTATCAACCGCGAACGCCGACGTGTCGCGCAAGGTGGCATAGGCGATGTAGAACAAGTAAGCGACGCCGGCATATTTGAGGGCCTGGAAGGCAATCGCGCTGGTGTGCATGACAGCGGCCAGGCCAAGAACTGTAGCCATGAGATGAGGGATGATCCCGGCGGTGCAGCCAAGCGCGGCGAACACGCTTGCCTTGCGACCCTGGGCCAGGCCGGTCGAGACGGTGTAGATGACTCCTGTACCCGGAATGAGCACCACAATGAGCGAGGTGATGAGGAAATCAAGACTGAGCATTCTGTAGGACTCCTAAGGGTTTTGTTGATTGATTGTGCCGCCAAAAGCGAGGATTCCTCAGCGATGTGCAGCTTCGTCCGTCATCACCAGCAGATATCAAAGTGTTGCTTACCGGCTTAGGCTTGCTGCGCCTCGAAGATGAGTTTAAGCCCAAGCACAGACAAGATCGTCCCGGCAGCGCGATCAAGCCAAGCCTTATACGCCAGATAGTGGGTGCGCGGCACCGGGGCTGAAAGTACCAGCGCCACTACTGAATACCAGAGGGTCTCAATGGTAAAGATCATGGTCGGCAACAAAAGCAGAACATAGGGCGGCACCTCACGCGGCAACAGTGACGCGAAGATGCTCGCATACACAATGGCGGTCTTGGGGTTGCTCACTTGAGTAGCGAGCCCCAGCCCAAACGAGCGCCAGGACTGGGAATGCGGATATTGCGTAGAAGCGTTTTCCAGAATCAGTGGCTGTTTTGCACCCCGCCAGATCTGATAGCCGAGGAAGATGAGATACGAGCCGCCCAGAAGTTTGATAGCCAGGTGAAGCAAGGGAACGGCAGTGAGGATTGCAATCAAGCCTAGCAGTGCGATGGTCGCAAAAAACACACCGCCAACGCCCATCCCCACGGCGGCCGCAAGACCATCCCGCCGCGACAGGGCAACAGAAGTACGCGCCACCATGACAAAGCTCGGCCCTGGACTCATGGCGCCGAGTGTGGCGGCTACTGCGATACCGAGAACTGCAGCGGATAATTCCATCGGGAAACTCCTTTCAGCAAAACGTTGCGACACAAAAAGAGTGACGCCGCAATGATAGCGCGCAGCGTTTGAGAACTTTACTCACAGCGTATCTGCAGGCTCATCAAGCTTCGCGGTAGCGGCTTCGGCAAGCGATAACACATGGCCTCGAATGTCGCGCGGCCACTTGGCCGCAAATTGCCGCAGCCGCTCAAGATCGTCGGCAAACAACGCACGCGTGGCTTCCTCAAAGCCCGGCCTGTCACCTGCCATGACATTCATGAAGCGATAGGCCGATTCTTTGGCTTGACGCATTCGATCCGTTTCTCTATTGGTGCGCAGTGCCTGCTCGACCAATTTGCGCAGCGCGACAGAGGCCCCGCCGGATTGAGTGGCAAGCCACTCCCAATGCCTTGGCAACAGCGTGACTTCGCGCGCCGTGACCCCCAGCCTGGGCCGCCCGGCCGTCCGCACCGGTGAGGCAGGTGCCTCGACACCGGGTATCGATTTCTGATCCTGAGAGGCAGGCAAGCGCTTGAGAACCGCCGCCAGGGAACCGCGAAGATCGACTTCTACAGAATCGCTGGTTACGGCATCAAAGACCAGGACACTATCCATGACGTGGGTGTCAATTTGCCGTTTGAGTTCCATGGCAACAACGGACGGCGTACCTGATGCGATCCGCTTGTTTTTTGAAAAGGCGATCCATAAAGTGTGCGCGGGAGAGTTCATTGGCGAAACCTGAAAATTGGAGAGGCGCAATTATATCCGGGTAATAATGGCCAAGTCAATAATATCCGGGTTAAATTAATTCAAGGCTTCACGTCGAGCACATGGCTATCAAGTCAGGAAGCGTTCAACCGCGCTCTCATTCCAGGCGACACCCGTTCCCGTTGATCCCTCAAGGTTTGTCATGCCCTCATAAATCTCCAGCGGCTCGCTCATGATCGGGTTCCACCAATCCGCGTATTCGAGCCAGTGGGCCGTCGGTGTCAGGCACAAAAGCTGCGCGCTGATTTCCGGCCAGAGATGGCTGGAAAGCCGAATGCCCTTCGCTTGAGCCAGCGCCGCAGCCCGCATCCAGCCCGTTACGCCGCCGATCTTCATGACATCCGGCATCATGTAATCACAGGCCTCGGCATCGATGGCGTGCTGCATATCCAGCGTACCCCACCAGTTTTCACCGCATTGAATCGGCGTGGCCGCCTCGCGGGCAACACGTGCGTGCCCGGCGTAGTCATGAGCCAAAGTAGGCTCCTCGACCCAGGTCAGCCCCTCGTCATCCAGAACCCGCAGACGCTGCATCGCCTCAACTGGGGTCAGGCACTGGTTGTAATCCACCATGATCGCCACGGAATCTCCCGCCGCCTTGCGCATGGCGCGTATCACCGCCACGTCTTCTTCCACCGTGGCATAACCAATCTTTGCCTTGATTCCGCTAAAGCCCTGTTTGGCCCAGTGCTCCGCGGCCTCGCCCGAGCCTTTGACCCCGTCATACCCGATCCCGCCATAAGCCGGAATGGGCTTTGCAACGCCGCCAAGCAAGCTCACCAGCGGCACGCCGTGGCTGCGCGCGAGCGCATCCCAAAGCGCCATATCGATGGCGGAAAGTGCGATACCCACCAGGCCCTGGGTCCCCAGCAAGCGAAAGCGCCTGGCCAGTCGCTGCTCAAGTTCCGCCGGGGCGAGCGGCTCACCCAGAATCAGCGGTTCCAGGTTCCGGATCAGCTCGGCCGTGGGCTTCAGCGCGGCGGGCGTGTAGGTGAACACCACGCTGTGGCCGACCACTCCGTCTTCTGTCGTGATATCGGTCAGCACCAACGGAGACTCGGAAACCGTTCCGCCGGCGGTCTGGTGCGGGTGTGTCATGGGGACACGAACAGTGCGCACCTGTACCGCGCGTATCTTCGATTTCAACTCATGCATTGCGGCACCCTCCTGTTCAATTCGGCCCAGTGTTTGACTCTACGCAGAACCAAGCCCAGGCATCACCACCGGGATAAACCACTTTGGTTTCATCCGCCCGAAATCGGTTCTGGCGTGACGCCGCAAACTCTTTTTCGAGTCAAGCACACGCGCCCCGTTTTCGTCGCGCACGAATACCACCCAGTGCCAATACGACCGGCCATTCTCAAGATGCCATTTGATAGACAGCAGGGCCAGATCGGGCAGCGATGCCCATGACTGGAATTCATGCTCGGCGCCCCCCGGCTTTGCACCCAGGTGTTCCAGTAGCTTGCGCACGGCTTGGGTCGTTGACCACAAGCGCTCGTCGTCTGCCGAGATGCCCAGCGTTGTGGCGATCTTTTTGGATTGAGCATACGTCAGACTGAGCACGGTCAACAATCTCGATGGCATTTGCCGCGTATTTGATCAGGCAGCGTGATGGAAGAGGGGTGATCCCCCTCGGGGAACTTGAACAAACGAACCCTTTGGGGGAGTCTCCGGTTACCAAGCCAAGAGACCCTCAAAGTGTGCCATGCCCTGCTGCAAGACCCCAAGTTTTTTCAACTGTTGAAGCGGATCGATCAAGCGTTGGCGGCGCAAGCGCGTGCTGACGGATGTTTATTCTGTGACGGCGTTCTTCATTGTGCCAACTATCCGCGCAAGCCACGAGCGTGCCTGCCCGAGGCGCAAGACGATTACGACACGCGCTTCAGCTTCTGCTGCAACCGGTGCCGCAAACGGTGCACCTCGATGTCGGTACGCTTTCTCGGACGGCGCGTATACCTCGGGTTGGCGGTGGTGCTGGTGTCTGCCCGGCATGCCGGGCAGACACCAGCGGCAGCGCGGCTTGGCGAGGGATTGGGAATTCCGATCCGCACCCTGGAACGCTGGCGCCAGTGGTGGCAGACTGACTTTGCCCTGACCCCGCTGTGGCAGGTGCACTGCGCCCGCTTCATGCCCCCGGTCGCGACCGGGCGACTGCCCGGCGCACTCCTCGAACGCTTTGCCGGCCAGACGGCAGAGCCTCTGCTGCGCCTGCTGCTCTTCCTCACCCCACTCACCGTCCGATCCCTGATCGCCGTCGTAGAGGGGCGGTGATCACCCGCAGAGGATGCAGATAGCCAGTCGCGGCGAGGGCTTATAGCCTTCACTCCCAGTTGTGGTGCCGCCGGCATCGCCCACCGGGAGACCTACTTGAAATCTGTTGTCGATCCACCCCAGCGTGATCGATGGGCGCGCCTGCGCTTCTCGATCATTGGCCCGCTGCTTGCCGCACCACCGCCTGCCGGCGAATTGCAGGCAGCACTCACCGCCCTGGCCGCCAAATCCTGGCGCCATCCGCTCGCTGACCAGGAAATTCGCTTCGGCGTCTCGACCCTGGAACGCTGGTACTACGCCGCCAAGTCGGCCTCCGATCCCGTCGCTGCCCTGAGGAACCGTTTGCGCGACGACGTCGGCCGCTTTCCCAGCCTTGCCCCTCGCGTCATCGACGTCCTTGGCGCCCAGTATCGCGAGCACCCGGGCTGGACCATGCAACTGCATGTCGACAACCTCCGCGTGGCCCTGGCAGGCAGCGATGCCGCTGTTCCGTCCTATCCCACAATCCGGCGCTACCTCATCGCCCAAGGCATGTTCCGTCAGGCCCGGCCCAAACGCGCCACCACAGGGGCGCTCCAGGCACGCGATCGGCTTGAACGCCTGGAGGTCCGCAGCTTCGAGGTCGATCACGTCAGTGCGCTGTGGCACCTCGATTTCCATCACGCCTCGCGCAAGGTGCTGGGGCGCTCTGGCACCTGGGTCAAGCCGCTCCTGCTCGGCGTCATCGACGACCGCTCGCGTTTGGTCTGTCACCTGCAATGGTATCTCGACGAAACCGCGGAAAGCCTTGTCCATGGCCTGTCGCAGGCGTTCATGAAACGCGGACTGCCGCGAGCCTTGATGACCGACAACGGCGCGGCCATGCTGGCCGACGAGACCGTCACCGGTTTGGCGACTCTGGGGATCGTGCATCAGACGACGCTGCCGTATTCGCCGTACCAGAATGCCAAGCAGGAATCTTTCTGGGGCCGGGTCGAGGGGCGTCTGATGGCCATGCTGGAAGGCGAAGCGTCCGTCACTCTGGATCTGCTCAATCAGGCGACCCAAGCCTGGGTCGAGCAGGAGTATCACCGCACGCTCCATTCCGAGATCGGCGCCACGCCGCTGGCCCGTTATCTGGCCGGCCCCAATGTTCGGCGCGACTGCCCTGCGACGGCCGATCTGGCGGCGGCATTTCGCATCGAGGTGGCGCGCCGCCAACGACGTTCCGACGGAACGGTGAGCCTGGCAGGAGCGCGCTTCGAGATTCCTGCCGCTTACCGTCATCTGGTGCAGGTCCACCTGCGTTACGCGCGCTGGGACTTGACCCGGGTTGATCTGGTCGATGCACGAGCAGGCCAGATCCTTTGTCCGCTGCGGCCACTGGACAAGTCCGCCAATGCCGATGGCCAGCGCCGGGCGCTGACGCCTGCCGTATCCCGATCGACCGATGCCGTGCCGACGCCACCTTCCGGCATGGCGCCGCTATTGCGCCAGTTGATCGCCGAGTATGCCGCCACCGGCTTGCCTCCCGCTTATTTGCCAACCCATCTGCCAACGACTGACAAGGATCTCGAATGAACCCGACACTGCTGGCCCTGTATGGGCTGAAATGGAATCCCTTCTCGCCGGAACTGCCCACCGAGGCCGTGTATGTTTCGCCCCGTGTCGAGAACTTCTGCTGGCGCATCGAGCAGGCGCTGATTCGCGAGGGCGGCTTTGCGATGATCCATGGCGACCCCGGGTCGGGCAAGAGCGTGGCCTTGCGCCTGCTGGCAAGCCGACTGTCCCGATTGCCCGACATCACGGTCGGCGTGATCACCCATCCGCAGAGTTCGCTGGTGGATTTCTATCGGGAGTTGGGCGATATCTTCGCCGTGCCGCTCAAACCCCATAACCGTTGGGGCGGGTTCAAGTCCTTGCGCGAGACGTGGTTTGCGCACATGGAGACGACACGCCGCCGGCCGGTGCTGCTGGTCGATGAGGCGCAGGAGATGGCGCCGGCGACGCTGTCGGAGTTGCGTCTTCTGGCCAGCGCCCGTTTCGACTCTCAGCCACTGTTGTGCGTGGTGCTGGCCGGCGATGCGCGGTTGATCGAGAAACTCCGACGCGAGGAACTATTGCCCTTGGGTAGCCGCATCCGTACCCGGCTGGCGACGGAGCATGCTTCTCCCGAGGAACTGCTGGCTTGCCTCGATCATGTGTTGGCCGAGGCCGGCAATGCCAGTCTGATGACGCCGTCGCTGCGCCATACCTTGTGCGATCACGCCGCAGGCAATTACCGCATCCTGACCACCTTGGCCGCCGAACTGCTGGCGGTGGCGGCACAGCGTGAGTTGCCACTGCTCGATGAGAAACTGTATCTGGAGGTCTTTGCGCCGTCGGATCGCGCGCCCTCTCGCCGGGCGGGTGCGAGCCGATGAGAAAGCCCTCTGTCATGCGTACCAAACCCGATCCCGTCACGGTCACACTCCATCTGCCTGTGCTCGATGATGCCACCGCCGTCATGATCTACAACTTCCTCTGCGAACTCGTCGATCGTTTCGACGCCCACTACGGCGAACAGATTTGCCACTTCTACTCGAAGCAGCAGCGCGCCAATAGTCGCTCCCCTCCGACCAACACGCCCGACGACGCGCCTTTCTAACTACACCTTGATCTGTTCCATTATCGACAACGCCGGCTTCATTTGCCGGCGTTGCGCTTTCGCCATGCCCAAAATACGACCATCATCGAACGCGAACTTCGCACCATCAAATCACGTGACCTCACTCACCACCAGGGTCAGCAAACCATCATCTCCGTTGACGCCGCGTCGCCCCAACGGCAACAGCAGTTCGCCCTCCGGGTTGAAAATCTGCACATTGGCAAAAGAGGCATCGCCAATATAGACATTACCTTCGGCACCAATACTGATTGAGCGGGGACGTGCCAAATCACCCAGTGACCTCCCAGCCTTACCCCAGCTCCTCACAAACTTTCCCTGTTTGAATACCTGGACACGAAAATTTCCGGCATCCAGTACATAGAGGCTGCCATCATCGGCCACAGCCGCATCAACCGGCAGATTGAACTGACCATCACCATGGCCGCGCGTCCCGATAGTGCTGATCAATACTCCCCCGGCATTGAATACAAGGACGCGGTGGTCGCCACTGTCTATGCCGCCCGTATCAACCAGATAGATGCGCTGCCCATCTTTGCTAACCGCTATTCCGGTAGGCCGGGTGACATCCGCCCCCATCGGGATCTCTTTGATAAACAGCCCCAGCGGGTCAGAAACAACGATCCGGCTGGTCTTTTTCCGGGCATCAACGACATAGACGTTGCCACTTCCATCCAGTGCCACTCCTCGCGGCTCCGTCAGTTCACCTTCAAAACGGTGGCCCAGAATAAAGTGCTTGCGTCGGGGTAAATCCAGAACGTGCACGCGTTTGATCTTGGTGTCCGTTACATAGATGCGCCCAGCCTGTGCCGCAATGGCGAGCGGTTTATGCAGGCGCTGTCCCTCATCCGGTTTGTTGCCGGTCAGAAAATTCTTCAGGGCCTGCTTTTCAGTCAGCACGGTAATGTCTGCAGAACCCCGCAGAGTGATCTCATGAACAAAGCGGGGTCGCTCAGGCAGTGCCGGCCAGTACTGCCGCTGCGGCGGCGGTTCGGCCTTCTTTGGTGCCACAGTGCAGCCGCTCAATACGGCAGCAAAAATCACCAGCGAAAATCGTAGTGATCGGTTCTCCATTCCTCTCCCCTTGGTCCCGGCAGCTCCCGGTTGCAGAGCCTGCGCAGGATGCCATTATACTTATCGACTATATGACGCCATTGCTGCGCAAGACAGGCTTCGGTTTCATATTGAAACTGAACCAGCCTCCGCACATAAACGCATAACTGGCGCATAACCGTCAAGCTCAAAAAGCGCCAGTGCGGTTTTCGTCGGGCGTGACTGCCCAAGGGCGAGGTCCCCAAAAAGTCGGCGCTGGCAACACGGCGATGAAGCTCATTCAGGGGGCGCCTCGGCGAGTTGCCTTGCGCGCGACGGCGTGTCAGGCTGATCGCTCGCCGTCCTGCCACCGCCGATTTCTTTATACGTCAGGCCGCACTGCGCTCGCAGCTGTGCGTCGGCTCTACCCCGTAGCGTTCCCGCTGGTAGCGTTCGCCCCACAGGTGCAGGGTTTTCAGCACGGGAGCCAGGCTTTCGCCAAACTCCGTCAGTTCGTATTCGACCTTGGGCGGGACTTCGGCATAGACGTGGCGGTTGAGCAGGCCATCGGCTTCCATTTCGCGCAACTGCAGGGTAATCATGCGCTGGGTGGCACTTGGGATCAGGCGCGTCAGCTCCATGAAGCGCTTGCGACCATCCAGCAGGTGATACACGATCATCGGTTTCCAGACGCCGCCGATCACCGACAGCGTTGCCTCCACCGCACAGCAGTTGGCTCGATCCAGACGTTTGGCGCGCATATCAATACCCACATTGATGATAGTAACGGTGAACATTGTACCTTATTGTCGATATGTAAGTAACCCACTAAACTGCATCCCATGCTGACAACTCTATGGTTGCAGACATCTCTGACACTTTGAAGGAATAACGAAATGGATTTGTTTGAAACGCTCAGGTGGCGCTACGCCACCAAGAAGATGGACCCGAAGCAGGCCGTGCCACAAGAAAAGGTCGACCGCATTTTGGAAGCCGCCCGTCTGGCACCAACCTCCAGCGGGCTCCAGCCTTTTGAAATCCTTGTCGTTACCAACCCTGAAGTCAGGGCCAGGATCCGTCCCATCGCCTGGAATCAGGCTCAGGTCACCGAGTGCTCGCACCTGTTGGTGTTCGCCGCCTGGGACAACTACACGGCCGAGCGCATCAACATGATGTTCGATCTGACCAATGATCTGCGCGGCATCAAGAACGAAGGCTGGGAAAACTACCGCAAGATGCTCCTGAAAATGTATCCGGCGCGCAGCCCGGAGGAGAACTACCAGCACGCCGCGCGCCAAGCCTATATTGCCCTCGGCGTTACGCTGCTTGCAGCTGCCGCAGAAGGGGTCGACAGCACGCCGATGGAAGGCTTTGACCCTCCGGCGCTGGACGAGATCCTCGGCCTCAAGGCCAAGGGCCTCAAGAGCGTTTTCATTGTGCCGCTGGGATATCGTGAAGCCGAGCAGGACTGGCTGGTGAATCTCAAGAAAGTCCGTCGCCCGCTTGAGCAGTTTGTAACTGAAGTCAAGTAAGCCGCCGCGTCCAAGGCGATGCAAATCAGAACGGCCCTTCGAACGGAGGGCCGTTTTGCATGCTGCCGGGGGCGGAGCAAGCGAAATCAAGACCTCGGCGTCAATGCCATTACTCCTCCGTTCTACAACCACCGACGGTTCTCGGTGATTTCATGACGGCGTGATCCCCGTTCCTGCAGCTCATCGCCGTGCCGCCGGCGCCGACTTTTTGGGGTTGCCGAGCAAAGCGAACTGTCCAGAAGCCTCCCCGCGAGGGGAGGATGGGAGGGGCGGGCCTTCAATTCGCCTTTCGAATGTTTCATCTCAGGGGTGCCGATATATGCATGTAAGTTAGTGCTGCACATTGCGAACTGTCTGCACTAGACCGGCGCAAAGCCGCTAGACTGACTTCGGCGTGCCGCCGATGCAGCAGGTCTCCGGTTCTGCGCCAGCGGAAACTGACTTCCCGATCCAGACACCCAACTACCATGAGCCAACTATTTGTCGCTGCCGTACGATGGTTGTTCCGCCATCTGCTCAGCCTGATTCTTATTCTTGCCGTTTTGCTTTGCGGCAAATGGCTGCATGTGAAATGGGAAGAAGCCGGTTTGGCCACGGAGCAACTGAATCAGTTACAAAGCGCGCGCCCGGTAATCGGCAACGAATTGCTCAAGGCGGCGCAAGAGATAGAGCAGCAACTGCGGCTCGGTGTTTCCTCCATGCCGGGCGTGGAAAAGTTGCAAATCAATATTGCGGCGAGCACGGCCGCAAAGCGAGCCGAGCGCGATCGGCTGAAGCGCGAATTCCCCCTGGCTATCAACATTCCGGTAACCGAAGAATTTCGGCGCATGACCGTGCTCAATATGGAACTGTCCATGCTCGCGCAGGCCGATGCCAGGGCCTCGCAGCTAACAACGCTGATGAGCGATGTTGCCGCCGGCAAAGGCCAGATCGACACACTCAGGCGAAGCAAGGCGCAGGCAGAACAGGCGGCGTATCAGAACAAGCTTGAGCAGTGGCAAATTCGCCAGGCTCACCCGGTGGCGTCCGCCGTTCCGTTTTCGTGGCCCGGCAAGCGGCTAAGCGTACTTGCTGCCGAGTTGCCCGGATTGCAGGCGCAGATAAGCAACGCACAAGTTCGAATCGACAGCCTGACGTTCACCGTCAGCCTGACCGAGAAGCGGCTGGATGAGGCGCGCGCAATCTTCATGCGCGGTCACGGTGGTATCGACCAGGCAATCGCGGCGATTGATGCGAGGATCGAACAAAAACGCCGCGAGCTCGGTGACGGATTCTGGCCGGAGCTGAAGCAGCAGCTGCCTCTCGCCGGCAGCATTCTTCTTTCCATCATCCTGCTGCCCGTCGGCCTTAAACTGCTCTTCTACTATGTGCTGGCGCCCTGGGCATCGCGACAGCAGCCCATCCGCATACTGGATGATGGGTCGGGCGAGCCGGGCAATGTCCGCCCTGTGGCGCGGATCGCTGCGGCGGGCGTATCACTCACGCTTGTAATAGAACCAGAGCAGGAACTCCTGGTGCATTCCGATTTCCTGCAGAGCACATCAGCTAACTCGACCAAGAGCACGGCATGGGTTTTGGACCCGGCCTACCTGTTCACCAGCCTGGCGGCTGGCATGTACGCGCTGACGCGAATACTTCCCTACCAATCCGAGCCGACCACCATCTCGTCCTCGGCAGACGCTGCGGTCGAGGTCGCTTCGATTGAGCTGCAAGAGGGCGCTGCGATCGTCTTTCACCCGCGCTATCTGGTTGGCGTCGTGCAAAAACGTGACCAGCCACTGCGCATCGCCAGTCATTGGCGCCCGGGACACCTGCAAAGCTGGCTCACGCTTCAACTCAGATACCTGGTGTTCCACGGACCGGCAACCCTGATCGTCAAGGGTTGCCGCGGGGTCGCGCTGGAGCCGGCGGGAAGTGGTCGGCTGATCAATCAGGCGGCGACGCTGGGCTTCAGTGTTGATGTCGCGTATTCGGTCACCCGCTGCGAGACCTTCATTTCCTACTGGCGCGGCCAGGAAGAGCTGTTCAACGACAAATTCGCGGGCGATTCCGGCATTTATATCTACGAAGAAATGCCGAGTCACCACAGAAAGTCAGGCATCACCGGGCGCGGGCTGGAGGGACTTGCCGATTCGATGCTGAAGATTTTCGGGGTCTAGCGCGGCGCAACGAAACATTTCCCGAGCAATCGGGACCGGCTTGCGAACTCCGGTCTTCTGTTCGAGAATCGCCCCATGAACCGACGACTTAACCAGCTAATCATCGCCAGCGCGCTTGTGGTCGCAGGGCGTGTGGCTTTGGCCGACAGCGGGCCGCTTTCCAGTTACGACCCGCCGCTGACGCCGGAGTTGCGCACCCTGTTGCGAGCAGCCAATGTCGAGGCCGGCGCCCAGGTTTTTGAGCGCAAGTGCGCCACCTGCCACGACGGCGCCAAGGATGGCAAGCCTTCGAAAGGGCCGAACTTGTGGAACATCTTCGGCCGCAAGGCCGCTGGCTCCGCCGTTTTCGGGTATTCGGACGCGATGCGCAAGTCGGGCCATAGCTGGACTTACGCCACACTTGACTACTACCTGAGCGACACCGAGCGCGCGGTGCCCGGCAAATCCATGAACTTGACAGGGCTGCGCAGTTCGAAAATGCGCGCCGATCTGCTGGCCTACCTGCGCACCCTGAACGACGTGCCACCTGCCTTGCCCTAGCCGCTACGGCCGCCGGGATTCGATCAGGGATTCGGCTTCGGCATTGCGCCAGCGCCGCCTTTCCGTTTCAGCGCAGGTCCGAAGCCAGCGAGGCCCTGACTGCATCCGACAGGGCGCCGGTGTTGGCGTTGTACTCTGGGTGGTCAACGCCGACAGAAATTGCAGCGCCCGAGCGGGCGGCGGCGACCATGGCGGCGCTTAGCTCAAAGCGCAGGAAATGCACGGCCGAGGTTTTCTCGGCGTTCTCGCGTTCGAGGTCTTCGTCGGCAATTGCAAACACCGGGTCGTGGCCATCGACGCGCACCCAGACGCGGTCTTCGACGCCCTTGAGCAAAGTCAGCATGTGCTGGCGCTCGGTTTCGTCGATGTATTCGATCTGCATGGTCACCTTGAAATTGCTGCCATTGGGCAGCAGCGGTACATAGGATTCCAGTTCGTGAGTGATGCCCTCTTCTTCGAAGATCTTTTCGACGCGCAGCATTTCCTGAATCTGGTAGCGGATCAGCAGTTCGTTTTCGAAAATCAGCAGGATGTGCTCGCCGAGTGCAATCCGGCGCAGCTTTTTTTGTTCCATGACTTCGGCGCGCATTGCATGCCGCGCCTTGGAATAGGCTTCGAGGGTCAGCAGGGAGTCGCGGGTGATGGTCATTGCAGTTTCCATTTCTATTCCAGTCCGTAGGCAATACGCAGCAGAGTCAGTGGGTGCTGCTTCTCTTTTCTTCCTGAGTTTGCCGAATCGTCGGCTGCATTCATGCCTTGCAGAATGGCGCGTCCGGCGATGGCGCAGTCGGAGCTGATGTAGTCGGGTTCATTTTTGGCCATGGCCTTGAACACCGGTTTGCCAATTTTCATCGACTGATCGTAGTACTCCTCCTTGACACCCCAGGTGCCGTCGTGGCCGGCACAGCGCTCGACCGTATTTACCGTTGCGCCAGTCAGTTTGAGCATTTCCTCGGTTTTCCTGCCAACGTTCTGCACCCGTGAATGACAGGGGACGTGATACGAAATTTTTCCCAGTGGCACCGTGAAGTCGGTTTTCAGCAGGCCATCCTTGTTGCGCAGGACGAAGTACTCAAAGGGGTCGAACATGGCAACCGAGACATCCCTGCAACGGGCATCGTCGGCAAACAGCAGCGGGATTTCGCTCTTGAACATCAGGGTGCAGGAAGGTACAGGCGTAACAATCGCGTAACCGGCCTTGGCCAGTTCGTGCATCAGGGGGATGTTGCGCTCTTTGTACTTCTCCACGGTTTCCAGGTCGCCCAGTTCCAGCTTGGGCATTCCGCAGCAGGTTTCGCCTTGTACAAGGACATAGGGAATCTCGTTGTGGTCGAGCAGTTTCAGCAGGTCGTGGCCGATGCCGGGCTCGTTGTAATTGACGTAGCAGGTCGAGAACACCGCGACCTTGCCGGGGCTCTTGGCACCATCTTTCACCGGATAGTTATAGCTGGTGGTGGCGTTGGCGCGGAAGTTGGCACTGTCGAATTCGGGCAGGTGGCGCTCGGCATGCACGCCCAGAGCTTTTTGCAATACGCTGCGGGCGGGCCCGAACTTGTTGGCGGCGTTTACAAACTGGACCACTACCGGGATGGAGGACAGGGTGCCGACCAGCTCTGTTGAGGTCAGCAATTTGTCGCGGAATTTCATCTTGCCGGTTTTGTACTGGATCGCCTTGGCGCGCAGCATGGTGTGCGGAAAGTCGAGGTTCCACTCGCGTGGCGGTACATAGGGGCACTTGGTCATGTAGCAGACGTCGCACAGATAGCACTGGTCGACGACTTTCGAATAACTGGCCTTGGGTACGCCGGCGGTCTCCAGATCGCCCGCCTCGTCGATCAGATCGAACAATGTCGGGAACGCATTGCACAGCGAGACGCAGCGGCGGCAGCCGTGGCAGATATCAAAAATTCGTTCGAGTTCCTTTTCGCAGGCGGCCTCGTCGTAGAACTCCGGGTTCTTCCAGTCGATGGCGTGGCGGGTGGGAGCTTCGAGATTTCCTTCGCGCATGGCGTGTCCGTAAATTAAAGGTAGCTGTTAGAAGTGGCGCCTAGCGGCACCGAAAAGTCGGCGATGTCGATACGGCGGCATGGAACGACAAAAACCAAAGCCTTTTGTTCACCACGGGGAACACGGGGAACACGGGGGGCACGGGGAGAAACGGAAGCTTTTGCTGTTGAACTTCCCCGTGCTCCCCGTGGTAGACCGCCTTTTTAGGTTTTTAGCCGTTCAGGCTGTCCAGTGTGCGCTGGAACTTGTTGGCGTGTGAGCGCTCGGCCTTGGCCAGGGTCTCGAACCAGTCGGCGATTTCGTCAAAGCCTTCTTCACGCGCGGCTTTCGCCATGCCCGGGTACATGTCGGTGTACTCGTGCGTCTCGCCAGCGATGGATGCCTTCAGGTTGTCTTCGGTGCCGCCGATCGGTAGGCCGGTGGCTGGATCGCCGCTGGCTTCGAGATACTCAAGGTGGCCGTGGGCGTGGCCCGTCTCACCTTCAGCGGTGGAGCGGAATACGGCGGAAACGTCGTTGTAGCCTTCAATGTCGGCCTTGTTCGCGAAATACAGATAGCGGCGGTTCGCCTGAGATTCGCCGGCAAACGCGGCCTTCAGGTTTTCTTCGGTTTTGGATCCCTTGAGTTCCATGGTGATACTCCTCTGCGTTGGGTTGGGAGCGCCGCACCTTCGCGCGGCCCCAAGTCATAGAGCAAATAGCCCTTCGACCTGCTCAAACTTTAGCGGACTATGCTGACAATATCTAATTGTATTTTTCGACTGAAGCGATAGACGCTGACTATCAGGCTAACGCGTTGCACAGGTTCCGGGCAGTTGGCAGTCGAGCAGTGCCTGGCGCATCACGTCTATCGCCTTATGGCGCGGGAAGCTCGATCGCCAGACTAGGCCCACCTGGCGCGTCGGCGTCGGTTCGGTAAAGGGTTTGACGCGCAGCAGCGGATCGTTGGCGGTTATGCCATCGACGCTGGAAGACGGCATCACTGTCACGCCGATACCCGAGGAGACCATGTGGCGGATGGTTTCCAGCGAACTGCCTTCAAGCACCTGCGGTGATTCGCCCTGGCTGGCGCGGGCGCACAAGTCGAGCACCTGATCGCGAAAGCAGTTGCCCGCACCAAGCATCAGCAGCGGCTCATCGAGCAATTGTTCCGGGCGCAGTGATTTCAGTTCGGCCCAGCGATGGCCGACTGGTACCAGGGTGCGAAAGGCTTCTTCATATACCGACTGGGCCACCAGGCCCGGTTCCTCGACGGGCAGTGCCAGCACCAGCACGTCGAGTTCAGAAGATTTGAGCCTTTCGATGAGGTTGTCGGTATAGCCCTCGGCGATGAACAGCGGCATCTGTGGCGCCAGCGCCTTGACGCGCGGTACCAGCGCCGGCAGCAACCAGGGGCCGATGGTGTAGATCACGCCCAGACGCAAGGGGCCGGCCAGTGGGTCCTTGCCGGCGGCGGCGACTTCGGCAACGCGGGCGGCTTCGGCCAGCACCCGTTCGGCCTGTTCCACCACCTGGGTGCCGATGGTCGTGGTGCGGACATCGCCGGAGCTGCGCTCGAACAGGGCAACGCCGAGTTCTTCTTCGAGCTTCTTTACCGCCACCGAAAGCGTCGGCTGCGATACATTGCACTTATCCGCCGCCCGCCCGAAGTGGTGCTCGCGAGCCAAAGCGACGATGTAGCGAAGTTCGGTCAGGGTCATGGCGGATGATCGTCTCGGATTTCGGTGCGGTGACTGCCCGGCCCGGCCGTGAGTTGGCCGGCGAGTCAGTCAAGTTCGGTGCGTCAATTTCGCGCGAGACTATCACGACCGCGCGGTCGTCGCCCGGCACTACCTGAAAGCCGCACTCCAGCGCGACTTTAATAGCGCCGCCGTTGGTGGCCTGAATCATTCCGTGCATTCCGCGCTGCCCGGCGGCCATGGCGATGTCCAGCAGCGCCAGCAACATGCGTTTGCCGATGCCGCGCGCACGAACCTGGGGCAGCACCATCAGGGCAAACTCCGCCCGGTCATGCTCGGTGACATATTCTGCATGGCCCACTACTTCACCGTTGTGGTCCAGAGTCAGCACGGCGACGCGGCTGTGGTGATCGACCGTTTTGAGTCGCTGGAGCAGGGCCAGATTCGGTGCTTCGCCGTACGCGAAGTGGCGCTTGTAGAGCCCGTCGCGATCCATCGCCGCGAGAAAGTGCTCGACTCGATCATGATCGCCCGGCACTGCCGAACGGACTCGAAACAGCGATTGCTTTGTCATCCAGGGCAGGCGGGCGCTCACGAGTGTTCTCCGCTGAGGAAGTCGGCCGTGGCTTCGATGACCATCTGGTCGTCGAGCACGCGTCGATGTCCAAGGCCCGCGGTCTGCAGCAATCGTCCTCGTGGCCAGTTGCGCGCGTGGCGCAGACCTTCGTGCAGGGCGACTTCACGGTCACCGGCATCATGGATAACCAGAATTGGCTGCTCGCCACTGGCGCTTTCGGCCTCGAATTCGGTCCAATCAACACCAAAGCGATATTCGATCCGGCGCTGGGTCGCGGCGCGCAAGGCTTCGGGCCAGCGCAGGGCAGCGGCTATTCGGCGCGTGTGATCGACCAGGCTGGCGGGTGGCGCAATCAGGACTGCCCGTCCGACTTCGGGACGTTGCGCCAAGGCGATGGTCGCCATGGCAGCGCCAACCGAGTGGCCGACGATGGCGTGTACCGGGCCCAGATGGTCGAGCATCGAGTTGAGTCCTTGCAGAATGTGCGGCAGCGATGATTCTTCGCCTCCGGTCATGCCGTGCCCAGGTGCGTCGTAGGCGACGACCGAGAAACCGCGTTCGAGCAGAGGGGCAATGAAGCCGCGCAATTGCGTTCCGCGCCCACCCCAGCCATGCACCAGTAGCACCGCAGGATCGCTGGCGCGACCCCAGCGCCAGGCGACCAGACGCCCGGTCACAAAGGGGACCGGCACCAGGCTAGCCTCTTCCAGCATTGCCAGTTCGGCATCGGAAAACGCTTGACGCGGCGGAGTCAGCATCTGGCGGATGGCCTTGTCGATGGCTCGTTGGGGAGCAAATCGCCACAGCACACTGTAGTTCGCGCGCTGCCAAAACAGGGTGGCTGAGAATCTAACAGTACGAACGATCGTGCGATTAATGGGCCAAAAAAAAGCCGACTTGAGATTCAGTTCCATGATTACTCCCTCTCTTTCAGGACAGCGTTGTCGCGGACCAGGCGATCAAATGCGATAAGCGCCCGGCGGTCCGCGTCCGGGTCGTCAAGCAGGCGGCGGCTTTGCTGCGTCACCTGGTAGATGCCTTCCAGTTCAAAGGCGAATTGATCAATGTCGGTATCCGGGCGCAACTCACCGGTTTCAATGGCCTTGGCAATCGTTTCCGCAAGCGTGCGGCGCATGGCCAGCAAGCCGTTCTTGACCTCTTCCCGCAGTGGACCCGGCTGGTCGTCGAACTCGGCGGCGGCGGCCATGATCACGCAGCCTCCGGGCAAGCAGGCTTCCCGGGTCCAGTCCAGCCAGTTCATGACGATGGCGCGCAAGCGTGTCAATCCTCTGGGCTGTCGAAACGCTGGACGCAAAACGATGTCGGCAAAGCGCTGCTGCGATTCGCGCAAGACAGCCAACTGCAATTCTTCCTTGGAACCGAAATGCGCGAACAAACCGCTCTTCGACATATTGGTGCGTTCGGCGAGCGCGCCAATGCTAAGCCCGCCAACGCCGACGCAACTCGCCATCGAGAAAGCCTCGTTGAGAATCGTCTGCCGCGTTTCTTCACCTTTACTCATGCGCACTTTATAGTACGACCGTTCGTATTAGTCAAGCCCGGAAACAAAATAATTGATTCATTGCCTAATGTATTCGGCTACCGTAACCGTTATTGAACTGCCGCCCGGCCATCGGTGGCTACCCCCTGCCCAAGTTATCGGTGCGAGCCAGCGATCCAAGATCATGAGACAAAAAATCACCAGACTCGGCCGCCCGCGGTTGCTCACACTGATTACGCTGGTAGCGATTATCGGATCGGTGACGATCACGGCGGTAGTCAATACCATGATTGGGCGCGCGCTGGATAGCGGCGGCATATTTATAGCGATTGCGGCGCCAGTCATCCTTGCGCCCTCGATTGGCTGGTATCTGATTGGTTTGATGATGAGAATTCATCAGCTGGAGGAGGAGGCGAGGACCATCGCAACCTACGATATGTTGACTGGTCTGCTGACTCGCCGCGCGTTTCTGACCAGTTGTGAAAGTGCATACCAGATTGCCAGACGAAACAAGTCACCGCTATCCGTCGCCTATATCGATATCGACAATTTCAAGAAACTGAACGATACCCATGGCCACGGCGGGGGAGACGAAGTCCTGAAATCCCTGGGCTCGACTATCAACAAATACAAGCGGGCCAGCGATCTCGCGGGACGCATTGGTGGTGAAGAGTTTGCACTGGCATTTCCCGACACCAAACTGGAGGGCGCGATCCACATGGCTGAAAAGCTTTGTCAGATGGCAAGAGACTCGCGCGTGGCCTATGAAAACAAGCTGATCAACTACACGATAAGTATCGGCGTCAAGACGTCCGGACAGACGGATGAAGACGACCTGTATCAGATCCTTAAGTATTCCGACGAAGCTCTGTATCAAGCAAAGCGAACCGGCAAAGACCGCGTTGTTGCATATCGGGAAGAACCCGAAACCGTTTTTACCCGATAGTGCGATTCGCAAGCGAGGGGATCGCACTCAAAAATCAACCAGAATCCGCGCCGAGTTGAATCAGGCCAGTTCCGCTCTGGCGCGGACTGGCCGCATCCATGCCCCCGTGCTTCGGTTACCCTGTGCGCAAATGTAACCATTGCGAGAACTAGCACGCGCGAAACCACATGTCCGATACCGCTACCACTTTGCCTGACGCGGCCTCACCGGCTGCCGTATCACCTCGTTTCGTTACAGGTTCGTTGCTGCGTCACGTGGTGGTGATGGCCAGCACCGGCGCCGTGGGTCTGGTCGCGGTTTTTTTTGTCGACCTGATCAACCTCTTCTACATCTCGATGCTCGGTCAGCAACCGGTGGCGGCGGCGGTCGGCTTTGCAGGCGTCGTGGCGTTTTTTCAGATTTCATTTTGCATAGGCGTGATGATCGCCATCGTTGCGGTGGTGTCGCGCGCAATTGGTGCCGGACGGGCTGAAGAGGCAAAGCGTCTGGCGACGGCGAGCCTGGTGCTGATGGCCGTATCTTGCGTGCTGGTGGCGACGGCCACATTTGTGTTTCTGGAACAGATTCTCGATCTGCTTGGGGCGACCGGTGAGACACGTCGTCAAGCGCTTGGCTATTTGCAGATCACACAGCTGGCGATGCCCTTTCTCGGCACCGGCATGGCATGTGCGGGACTGATGCGCGCGGTGGGTGATGCGCGACGGTCCATGAGCGTTACGCTGACGGGCGCGGTGGTCGCGGCAATACTCGATCCCATTTTGATCTTCGGTTTGCAGCTCGACCTCAAGGGTGCGGCCATTGCATCCGTCATGGCGCGGATGGCGATGACCGGCGTCGGACTATACGGCTGCACACGCATTCATCAAATGCTTGGCCGTTTCGACTCGGCGCGGTTTGTCGCCGATGCGCGGCGTATCGGTAAGGTCGCCGGACCGTCGATTCTGGCCAATCTCGCCACGCCATTTGGCGCCGCCTTCATCACTCACTTCATGGCCCAGTTTGGCACCGCGGCGGTGGCCGGTCTCGCCACGATTGATCGTCTGGTGCCGGTGGCTTTCGGTTTGCTTTATGCGCTTAGCGGTGCGGTAGGTCCGATCATCGGGCAGAATTTTGGCGCGCAGCGAATCGATCGTGTGCGCCAGACGCTGATCGAAAGTCTGCGTTTCATGGCTGTTGCAGTTTGTGCTGCATGGTTGCTGCTGGCGTTGGGGCAGCAGCTGATCATTTATGCTTTTTCGGCAAAGGGGCTGTCGGCGGAATTGATATCATTGTTCTGCAGCGTTTTGGCAGGCAGCTTCTTTTTTCTCGGCGCGCTCTTCGTCGCCAATGCTGCCTTCAACAATCTGGGCTACCCGCTTTACTCGACCGGCTTCAACTGGGCGCGGGCGACTTTGGGCACGATTCCTTTTGCGTACGTCGGCTCGCACTACGGCGCGGCGGGTGTTTTGATCGGCCCGGCAATCGGTGGCGTGATTTTTGGTTCTCTGGCAATGTTCACCGCGTTTCGCATCACCCGGCGGCTGGCAACTAGCGATTCGGCGACGTCCACCACGGGCCACCGCCGCAGCCGATAACAGACGTTGGCAGATACATGCGAACTGGAACAGGAGCCTCGACCATGATTGAGCAGCTTGATCCAAAGCGCGTTCTCGCCATTCGCAAGCTCGGCTTTCTGCTGTTTCTGCTGCCACCGATACTGATGCCCGCCGGCTGGCTTCTGGGCCAAAAAACAGGTCTGCCAAACTTGATGGCCTGGTATCCGGTGCTGTGGATCTTCGGGCTGATCCCTGTGCTGGATTACGCCGTCGGCAGGGATACGGCCAACCCCGACGAAGCGAGTGAGACACCGGCGATGCAAGGGCAGATCTACTTCCGGCTGCTGACAATGCTGGCGGTACCGATTCAGGCCGCGCTGCTGGTTTGGGCCGGATGGGTTTTCGTGTATGGCGAGCTGGGTCCATGGGGTCGTCTGGGCTGGCTGGTGTCGATGGGCGTGGTTTCCGGCGTCAATGCAATAAACATAGCCCACGAGCTGATCCACCGCCACGGCCGCCTTGAACCCGGGGCCGGCGGAATTCTGCTTTCGCTGGTGGCTTACGCCGGCTTCAAGGTCGAGCATGTGCGCGGTCATCACGTCAATGTTTCGACACCCGAGGATGCCTCGTCGGCCCGCTACGGGCAGTCGCTCTATGGTTTCCTGCCCCATGCCTGGAAATGGAATTTCCTCAATGCCTGGCGCCTCGAAGCCGAGCGCCTGCACCGACGCGGCCTGCCGGCCCTGCATTGGCGCAATGAATTGATCTGGTGGTATGGCCTGAGCCTGAGCATCGCCACCGCCATGACCTGGGCTTTTGGCTGGCTCGGCTTGTTGTTCTTCGCCGGACAGAGTTTCGTTGCGTTCACCGAACTCGAAATCATCAATTACGTCGAGCATTACGGCCTGCATCGCCGTCGACGCGCCGACGGTCGCTATGAGCGCACGACCCACCAGCACTCATGGAACAGCAGTTATATGGTGACCAACCTGTTTCTCTTTCAGTTGCAGCGCCATTCGGATCATCATGCGCACCCGGCGCGCCGCTACCAGGTGCTGCGCCATTTCGACGACAGTCCGCAACTGCCCGGCGGTTATGCTGCCATGGTGTTGCTGGCATTGGTGCCGCCGCTGTGGCGGCGGGTGATGGATCCGCGAGTGGAGGCTTACTACCGCAATGAAATGGAGCAACTCGAATCGGCAAGCTTGTAGTCAGCCAACTTGAAAAGCTTCACCACGGAATACACGGAGGTCACGGAGAAATCAAACTCGAAGACAGGTCCGCTTTTCTCCGTGACCTCCGTGTACTCCGTGGTGATCATTTGACTTTCCATCAATTTCTCGATCACTGACCGTTAGCGCCTGCCCCAAACGCAGCACCCACTGGAGATCAATGACATGGAAGTTCTGCGCACCCCCGAGGCCTGCTTTGCCGAATTGCCGGGCTACCCGTTTCAACCGAATTACCTCGACGATCTGACTGGTTTCAATGGCCTGCGCGTGCATTATCTCGATGAAGGCACGCGGAATTCCGACCCGGTCTATCTTTGCCTGCACGGCCAGCCGACCTGGAGCTATCTGTATCGCAAGATGATTCCGCATTTCGTTGCCGGCGGCGGGCGCGTGGTCGCACCGGACCTGCTTGGTTTTGGTCGATCGGACAAGCCGCAAGATGAAGATTTTTACACTTTCAGCCGGCATCGCGACATGTTGCTGGCCTTGGTCAAACGGCTCGACTTGCAGAACATCACGCTGGTGGTGCAGGACTGGGGCGGTCTACTTGGCTTGACCTTGCCCATGGATCAAGCACAGCGCTATCAACGCTTGATCGTGATGAATACGGCACTCGCAACAGGTGATGTTCCACTCGGCGAAGGGTTCATGCAATGGAGGGCCTACGCCAACAGCCAGCCGGATCTGGATATTGCCAAGCTGATGGCGCACCGTTCCCGGACGTGCGCTACAAGGCCGGGGTGCGCCGCTTTCCGAATCTGGTTCCCGATCATGTCGATGCCGACGGTGCGGTAATTTCGCGTACGGCGCGCGACTGGTGGGGTACGCAGTGGAAGGGGCGCAGTTTCATGGCCGTGGGTGCCACCGACCCGGTGTTGGGACTCGGTGTGATGAAAGCTATGCGGCGCTTGATTCGAGGCTGCCCGGAAGCTTTCATCCATCCCACGGCAGGTCATTTTGTACAGGAGTGGGGCGACGAGATTGCGCCTTTGGCGTTGGCGGAATTCGCGCGCCCGGTTGCTACCGACTGAGGCGATACTTTCCGTATCGACGGCGTGCGAGGAGCAGCGATTCACTGATACATCGCGGCTGGTTCAGAGGGGGCGATAATGGCGATCATGTCAGATGATCTGCCAAGCTTGATCCAGACGCTACTCGATCCGCGTTGTTATGCCCATCCGGTGGAAAGCGTTGAACTGGTTGAGACGCACGCCTCCTGGCTGTTGCTGGCCGGTGACTTTGCCTACAAGATCAAGAAACCCATTACGCTGCCTTTTCTCGATTACGGCAGTCTTGAACGGCGTGAAACTTTCTGTCGCGCCGAACTGGCGTTGAACCGTCGTCTCGCCGCCGATCTGTATCTCGATGTGGTGCCGATTGGTGGCACCCCGGCGCAACCCCTCTTCGGCGAATTGCCCGCCATCGAATGGGCGGTGCGCATGCGGCGCTTCGATGAAAGTGGCCGCCTTGACCGCGTCGCCGCGCGCGGTGATTTGCAACCCTCTCATCTCACTCAACTTGCCAACACGCTCTGCGATTTTCAGCGGGCGGCGGCGGTAGCCGCGCCCGATACGCGCTTTGGTGAGCCCGAATGGGTTCGGGCGGCGGCACTGGAAAACTTTGTCGAACTGCGTCAGCTTTTGCCGTTCAACGATCAGCCAAAGGTCGAGGCATTGGCTAATTGGACGGAAGAGGAATTCGCCCGTCGCGCCGCCGACTTTGCCACGCGCAAACGCAGCGGTTTCGTGCGCGAAGGGCATGGCGATCTGCACTTGGGAAATCTGGTGCTGATCGGTGGGAAAGTGGTGCCCTTCGATTGCATCGAGTTCAACGAGGACTTCCGCTGGAACGACCCGGCCAGCGAGATAGCCTTCGTCTGGATCGATTTGCTGGATCATGGTCGGCCGGGCCTCGCCGCGTGGTTTCTGAATGCCTGGCTGGAGCAGGGGGGAGATTTTCAGGCGCTGGCGGTGTTGCGTTTCTATGCGGTGTATCGCGCTGTGGTGCGCGCCAAAGTTGCCGCCTTGCGCGCGCAGCAGGAAGATCCGAAACAGGGCGTCAAGGAACTCGACGCCGCGCGCGATTATCTGCAACTTGCGCAAAACATTGCCGTACCGCCAGCGCCGACTTTTTCCATCAGTTGCGGTTTGTCGGGTTCGGGCAAGACTACCGCCAGTTCGGCCCGACTGCTGGACCCGGCCCTGGCGCAGTCCGGCAGCATCGTGCGTCTGCGCTCTGATGTCGAGCGCAAGCGTCTGTTCGGCCTGGCGCCGCTGGACAGTAGCGGCTCGATAGTGGATGGCGGGATATATACCCCGGAAGCAACTGCGGCGACGTTTGCCCGGCTGCAAAGCCTGGCACGCGAACTCATCGGCGTCGGCTGGTCGGTGATTGTCGATGCGGCATTTCTACGCCGTGGCGAGCGGGCCGCCTTCCACGCGCTGGCCGATGAACTGGGCGTGCGCTTCGGAATACTGCTCAGTGAAGCGCCCGTTGAGGAACTGCGGCGGCGACTTCAGGCGCGCAGCGGCGATGCGTCGGAAGCCACCGTGGCCGTGCTCGAACGCCAGCTCGAATGGTTCGAACCGCTCGACGACGAGGAGCGAAACTTCATCGTTTCGTCCTGAGCCCGCAGTCGGCCCGGCGTCGGATACGATTTCAATGAGGGTTTGCTCGAACCGCAACTTCAAAAAAACGGGCGCCCAAAGCGGGGCGCCCGATTCAAAGCGACGATGAACCGCCGCCTTGCGATAGCCTAGTTGCTTAGATAGTCGGTGACTGCGACCCAGCGCCCGTTCTGGATCTGGCCGACCTTGGATTTTTCGTTGCCCAGGTGCTGTGTCGGCGTGAACCTGTACTCGGGGCTGCCGAACATGTCACGCGAGAAGGTGGTGCTTTCCAGAACCTTGATGAAATTTTCGGTGTTCAGTTTTGGTCCGGTTTTTTTGGCGGTCTGCACAAACATGTCCATTGCCACGTAGCCGTAGGCAGAGAACAGGCCGGGCTCTTCATTGAACTTGGCCTTGTAGGAGGCAAACCAGTCGCGCACATTTTTCGACGAGTCGTCGGCATACGGCACGCCGACCTGATGCATGGCGTACAGCCCGTCCATCGCCTTGCCGCCCAGTTTGTGGATCAGGTCGGTGTAGGCCGCGGATGAACCGATGAAGTGCGGATTCCAACCCATTTTCTTGGCGGTGCCGATGGTGCCGATGGTTTCACGGATGATCGTGCCCAGCACTACGGTATCGCAGCCCGAGCTCTTCATCTTCGAGACCTGGGCCGAGAAGTCGGTGGAACCGCGCTTGAACGAGGTCACTTCGGCGAAACTCATCTTGATGTCCTTGAGCCCGTCTTCGGCGCCTTTCAGCACTTCGGTGCCGAAATCGTCATCTTGATAGATGGCGCAGAACTTCTTGGCGCCCTGCTCTTTGACCATCCACTTCACACCGATGCGGATTTGCGTGTAGTAGGGTGCTGCGAATGAGAATTTCAGCTTTTCGAGCGGCTCATACATCTGGCGCGCTGCAGTGAGCGGAAACAGGTTCATCACGCCTTTGCCGAACAGCGTGGGAAAGGTCGCCAGATTCACTGCTGTACCGATGGTGCCGACCATGGCGAAGATCTTGTCCTTCTGCACCATTTTCTGTGCCGCGAGCATGCCCTTTTTCGGATCATAGCCGCTGTCCTCGGCAACAAACTTGACCTTGCGACCATTGATGCCGCCGGTGTCGTTGATCTCGTCGACGCGCATCTGCATGCCATAACGCAATGCCTTGCCGAAGCCGGCCAGAGGGCCCGACAGATCCTGTATGGTGCCGACGACAATCTCGTTCTTGGTGACGCCCATTTGTTCGGCAGCCATCGCCGTGGTGCCCGCTCCGACTCCTGTTGCCGCGAGCAATGCCGCAGCCAGTTTAGTGTAGCCCTTCATTTGTGGTCTCCTCTTTTTGCTGGTTAAAACACGTTTGGCATTCAAACTACTCGCGATACATCGACTCGATCAATTCAGCATATTTTTGGTTGACTAGCTTACGCTTTAGTTTCATGGTCGGGGTCAATTCCTCGTCCTCGGCACCGAGCTTTTTCTCGATCAGTCGGAACTTCTTGATCTGCTCGACGCGGGCGAACTGTTTGTTGATGCGCTCAATCTCGCTGCCGATGAGTTTTTGCACCTCGGCCGAGCGGGTCAGGCTGACATAGTTGGAAAATGGCACGTCGTGATCCTGGGCAAACTTTTCGACGTTCTCCTGGTCGATCATGATCAGGCAGACCAGGTAAGGTCGTTTGTCGCCGACGACCACGGCATCGGTGACATAGGGTGAAAACTTGAGCTGATTCTCCAGTTCGGATGGCGTGATGTTCTTGCCGCCGGCGGTAATGATGATGTCCTTGAGGCGGTCGGAGATGCGATAAAAGCCTTCTGCGTCCACGGTGCCGACATCCCCGGTATGCAGCCAGCCGTCGGCATCGATGGTTTCGGCGGTCTTTTCCGGCTGGTTCAGGTAACCCATGAATACATTCGGCCCGCGAACCAGGATCTCGCCCTGCTCGGAGAGCCTGACCTCGCACGGCTCACCCGGGATGCCTATCGATCCGGGCTTGATGCGGTCGATCGGTGTGCTGATGGCGACACTGCTGGACTCGGTCATGCCCCAGACCTCCAGCATTGGTACGCCGAGCGCCATGTACCAGCGCACCAGATCGGGCGAAATCGGCGCGGCGCCGGTGATCAGCATGCGGCTGCGATGGATGCCAATCATCTTGCGCACATTGTTCAGCACCAGAACGCGTGCGAGCCAGTGCGCGAAATTCAGTCCCTGGCTGATGATCTGTCCGGCCTCGAAGCGCCGCACCTTCTCCAGACCGATGCCAATTGCAACCTTATAGGCCCAACGCTCGAAGGCATTGGATTCCTTGAGCGCGATGCTGACGCCGGAATAGAACTTTTCCCAGACGCGCGGCACCGCCCCAAATACCGTGGGCGCGATCTCGCGCACATTCTCGGGAACGGTTTCGGGGTTCTCGACGAAATTCAGTTTGGTGCCTGTATACAAGGAAAAGTAGGCACCGCTAACGCGTTCGGCTACATGGCACAGCGGCAGAAAACACATGCGCTCGTCGTCTTCGTTCTGCGCTGTCCCCCGATTGAAGCCGCGCACCGCCTGGAGAATATTGCTGTGCGAAATCATCGCTCCCTTGGGGCGGCCGGTGGTACCGGAGGTGTAGATCAGAATCGCCAGTTCTTCGTTCTTGCGTTCGCTGATGCGAGCGCGCCATTCCGTTTCGGCGGCCTGGTCGCCGAGGCGGAGCGCGCGTTTGCGACCAAGTTCACGAAGCGAATTCAGGCCGATGACCTGTTCGTCATCGAGATCGCGCAGGCCGTCCATGTTCCAGACAATGATCTTGCGCAAGCTTGGCAAACGCTCGCGTACTTCCAGCGCCTTGTCCAGTTGCTCGTCGTCCTCGACGAACAGCAGCACCGAGTTGGAGTCCTCCATCAAGTACTCGACCTGGCTTGCCGCATCGGTGGGATAGATGCCGGAACTGATGCCGCCGCAGGAAAGTACCGCCAGGTCGGAGAACAGCCATTCCTGGCGCGTGTTGCCCAGCACCGAGGCGGTTTCGCCGACGGCGAATCCGAGCTCGATCAAACCCATGCCCACTTCGCGCACGATCTCGCCGACTTCAGTCCAGGACAGGCTTTGCCAGAGTCCATATTCCTTCTGGCGGAACAGTGTCAGATCGCCGCGCTGGGCCACGGCATTCCAGAACATTTCGGGCATGTTTTCGCCCTCGACAATGACCCGCTGTTCCGACCAATAGCGTTTGCCGTCAAGTTGCCACATGGAAGCTCCCAACATTCACGCGCGCTATCGCCATTGTTTTTTCTTCTTCCAGCGCCGACCCTCGCGCACACCCTCATCCTTGACACCCAGGTAGAACTCCTTGATGTCGTCTTTCTCGCGCAAGGCGGCGCAGGTGTCATGCATCACGATACGACCGATTTCGAGCACATAGCCATAGTCGGAATATTTGAGCGCGATGTGGGCATTTTGTTCGACCACCAGCAAAGTCACGCCGCGCTCGCGATTGATGCGCACGATGATCTCGAAAATCTCCTTGGTCAGTTTGGGCGACAAGCCCAGGCTGGGTTCATCAAGCAACATCATCGTTGGCTTTGCAAGAAGTGCGCGGCTGATCGAGAGCATCTGTTGCTGCCCACCCGAAAGCTGGCCGGCGGGTTGGCTGCTACGCTCCTTGAGAATCGGAAAGTAGGCGAAGACATCCTCGATATCTTTCGCCACTGCATCTTTGTCAGAGCTTGGGCGCGTGTAGGCGCCCATCAGCAGATTCTCGCGCACCGTCAGTAGCGGGAAAATCTCGCGGCCCTCGGGTACATGCACCAAGCCCTGGCGCACGATCCAGGCCGGGTCGCGGCCTTCGAGTTTTTCGTTCCTGAAAAGCAGGCTGCCTTTTTGCGGATCGAGAATGCCCGAAATGGTTTTAAGGACGGTGGTCTTGCCGGCACCGTTGGAGCCGAGGACGGTGACGATGGAGCCGGCCTCGACGGCCAGCGAAACGCCACGGATGGCTTTCACCGCACCGTAGGAGGCTTCGACATTGTTGAGTTGGAGGATGGGCGGCGGAGTCTCAATCATCATCGGCTCCCCCCAGATAGGCCTCGATTACGCCCGGATGCGACTGCACTTCCTGCGGTGTGCCCAGGGTCAGTACCTCACCCTGGTTCAACGCGAGCACGCGATCGGAGACGCGCGAGACCAGGCCCATATCATGCTCGACCATGATCACTGTGATGCCCAGATCGTGCTTGATGTCTTCGATCCAGAAGCCCATGTCTTCGGTTTCTTCGGTGTTGAGGCCCGATGATGGTTCGTCGAGCAACAGCAATCGCGGCCGCATCGACAAGGCACGTGCCAATTCGACCACTTTGCGCACACCATAGGGCAGGCCGACCACCAGGCTGTCGCGGTAGTGCTGCAAATCGAGAAATTCGATAACCTCTTCAACCTGACGGCGGAACTCCAACTCGGCACGGCGTACCGAACCGGTGAACAGCAGGTCCTGAAACCAGCTGGTGTGGCGATGGCAATGCCGCCCCACCAGCAGATTCTGCAGTACCGTGGCATGTTCGAAGAGTTCGATGTTCTGGAAGGTGCGGGCAATGCCGTGACGCGCGACCACATAGGGCGGCATGCGCGAAATCACTTCGCCCTCGAAGCGGACCTCGCCCGAGGTCGGCCGATACAGCGCCGAGATCAGGTTGAAGATGGTGGTCTTGCCGGCACCGTTGGGACCGATCAGCGAGAACACTTCATTGGGCCAAACATCGAAGGAAACGTTATCCACCGCCTTGAGGCCGCCGAACTGCACCGACAGATTGATGGCTTGCAGCATTGGGGTAGTCATGAGCCACCCCTAACGCTCATGGCAGCAAGCTCCACCCGCAGAAGATGAAACACGCGATAAGCAAATTGAAGGCCCGCCCCCCCATCCGCTGCGCGGCCCACGGTTGGCTTTGCACAGCCAGCCGGCTGCGGCGGTGCGACGCATGCGTCGCGAATTCCCGCCTCGCCCCTCACGGGGGGGCTACTGATTGGTTCGCTTCGCTCGACTATCACTCGTCGCTCCGGACACGATATTTCACGCTAAAAGTCGGCGATGGCGATACGGCGCCAAAGAAATGAAAAGGGAAAGCGAGCGTTCTCATTTCATTCTCTCCGACTTCATGTAGCTCTTTTGTCGCTTGAACATGCCCTTGCGATAGAAGGGAAAGATCTGCAGGAAGGTGCGGAACTTGAGCCAGCGCCCATACAGGCCCATGGGTTCGAACAGCACGATGGCGATCAGGATGATGCCGAATATTGTCGGTTGCAAACCGGTTTGCTGGCCGATGGCATCGGGCAACCAGTCTTTGCCGAGAACGATCAACTGCTGCGCAAAGAACCAGAAGGCGGGGCCGAAGATCGCACCCTGGATCGAGCCCAGTCCGCCGATCACCACCATCATCAGCAACTCGATCGATTGCAGAAAGCCGAATTGATCGGGCGTGATGAAAGTGATCTTGTGCGCATACAGCGCCCCGGCAATGCCTGTCAGTGCGGCGGAAATGGCAAAGGCCGTGGTCTTGTAGTAGGACAGGTTGATGCCCATGCTCTGCGCCGACACTTCCGAATCGCGGATGGCGACGAAGGCGCGACCGGTCGGGCTGCGCAGCAGATTGAGCACGCCCAGTACGCAGATCGTCGCGATGCCGATGACGAGGTAGTAGAAGTTGATCGGGTTGTCGAAATTGATGCCGCCGATGATCAGCGGGCCGAGTTGCAGCCCGGAATTGCCTCCGGTAATGGGCTCGGCCTGCACCACCACTTCTTCAAGAATGAAGCCGAAAGCCAATGTGGCGATCGACAGATACATGCCTTTGACCCGCAGCGCCGGCAAGCCGATCATGATCCCGGTGATGCCCGCTACCAGCGCCGCCATTGGCAGCGATAGCGCGAAGGGCCAGCCATTGGCCTGCAAATAAGCTTCGGTGTAGGCACCCATGGCAAGAAAGCCGGCATGGCCCAGCGAGACCTGCCCGGTATAGCCGGCCAGCAGCATCAAACCCAGGCAGACAATGCTGTAGATGCCGATGAAACTGAGTTGCGACAAGGTGTATTCCGAAAGCAGCCAGGGCGCCGCCACCAGACCCAGTGTCAGCAGGGCGTACCAGAAGCGCTGGCCGTTATGGCGAAACAGGGCGATGTCCTGTTCGTATCGGGTCTGGAAGAAGAAGTGCATGCTGGCTAAACTTTCTTTGTCAGATTGTCGCCGAACAGGCCGTTCGGCTTGACCACCAGCATCACCAGCACGACCACATAGGCCGCGATGTCCTTGATGCCATCTGGCAGATAGAAGCCCGCGAGCGATTCGACGATGCCGATCACCAGCCCTCCAACCAATGCCCCTGGAATACTGCCGAAGCCGCCGACCACTGCGGCGGGAAATGCCTTGAGTCCGATAAAGCCCATGTTGGCATGGACAAAGGTGATCGGTGCCAGCAACAGACCCGCAACCCCGCAAATGGCCGATGACAAACCCCAGACCATCATATTGACGCGGCGTACCGGTATGCCCATGTAGAAGGCTGCCAGTTGGTTTTGCGAGGTGGCTTGCATGGCGATACCGATTCGGGTGTAGCGGAAAAAGACAAACAGCAAGGCAACCAGGACAACCGTCGCCAGGATGATCACCAGATGCTCCACCGAGACCACCAACCCGGTGCCCTCGCCTCCAAACCAGATCACCTCATTCTTGTAGGGCACCGGCAGCGTGTGCGTCTCGGTACCCCAATAGGGAATCATGGTCACCAGACCGCGCGCAAGGTAACCGATACCGATGGTCATCATCACCACGGTAAATGCGGGCTGGCCAAGTAAGGGGCGCAGCGCCAGACGTTCGATGCCCATGCCCAGCAGCGCCATGGCGACAATGGTGAGAAGAAAAGCCAGGGCGAAGGGCAAGCCCATCAAGGTCAAGACAGCCAGGCCTATGAAGCCGCCGAGCATCATCAAGTCGCCTTGGGCGAAATTGACGGTTTCGGTCGCCTTGTAGATCAGCACGAAACCGAGGGCGAGCAAGGCGTAGATGCAGCCGATCGCCGCTCCGCTAACTATCAGTTGCAGGACTTGCAGCACCCGATGTCTCCTCCGGGGTGAAGTTTCGGTTAGACCCTACTAAAAATAATGCTTTATTAGTAATTTTGTTTCGGTTTCAATTATGCATCAAGCCGGGTAGAAGCTTTTCCCTTCCTTGACCATGGTGCGCAAAAGCTGGGGTGACGTGAATCGCGGGCCGTGTTGCGCCGCCAGACGATCCAGCGACGCCACGGCCGAAGCCAGACCCAAACTGTGCAGCCAGCCGATCGGACCACCACGGAAGGGCGGATAGCCCCAGCCGAGAATGGCCCCGACATCGGCGTCGATCGGTGCGCGCAGCACTTTCTCTTCGAGGCAGCGCACGGTTTCCGCCGATTGCACCAGGATCAGTCGTTCGACGATTTCTTCGAGCGACAACATTACCGCATCGCCATCGCTCTGCGTCCCTGCGGGAAGTTTCTTGGGAAACTGCTCGGCAAGTCCTGGCCACAGGTGTTTCGGGCCATCAGCGGGATAGTCGTAGAAACCGGCGCTGGACTTGCGCCCAAGCCGGCCGAGTTCAGCCACCATTTTCGACGCGACCCGGTCCGCAGCGCGTTCGACATAGGCGGCACCCAGATCGGCGCGGGTTTGCTGGGCGACTTTGTACACCAACTCGATCGATACTTCATCGGCCAGCGCCAGCGGACCGACGGGCATGCCGGCGATCAGCCCGGCCTTGTCGATCAGCGCCGGCGGCACACCTTCCTCGAGCAGGGCCATGCCTTCCGAAACATAGGTGCCGAAAACGCGGCTGGTATAGAAGCCGCGCGAATCATTGACCACAATCGGCGTCTTGCCGATGGCCCGCACATAGTCCATCGAACGCGCCAGCGTTTGGTCGCTGGTGGCCTTGCCGACGATGATTTCGACCAGAGGCATCTTTTCTGCGGGCGAGAAGAAATGCAGGCCGATGAAATTGGCGGGACGCACGGAAGCCTCCGCCAGTCCGGTGATCGGCAGGGTCGAGGTATTGGAGGCGAAGACGGCGTCTGGGGCAATCACCGCTTCGGCTTTTTTCGTCACGTCGGCCTTGATCTCGCGCTTCTCGAACACGGCTTCGATCACCAGTTCGCAGTCTTTGAGGTCGGCATAACTGGAGGTGGGGTGGATGCGCGCCAGCAGCGCCTCCATCGCCTCGGGTTTCATGCGGCCGCGCTGCACCTGTTTGTTCCATTGCTTGCGAGCGTAGTCCTTGCCCTTGTCGGCGGCTTCTTGCGTGGTGTCCAGCAGCACGATTTCAATGCCGGCGCTCGCGGTGCACATCGCGATGCCGGCGCCCATCATGCCGGCACCGAGCATGCCGATCTTCGAATAGTTCTGGACAGGCACATCCTTGGGGCGCGAGGTCAACTTGTTGGCATCCTGCATGCCGAAGAACAGGCTGCGGATCATGTTCTTCGACACCGGCGACATCACCAGGTTGGTGAAGTAACGCGCCTCTATCGCCAACCCGGTATCGAGATTGGTGGACAGGCCCTCATACACGCAGGACAGAATGTGCTTGGGTGCCGGATAGTTGTCGTAGGTTTTCTCGCGCAGCATGGCATTGGCCGCCATCAGCATCTGCATGCCACCCGGTGTGTTGGGGCCGCCGCCGGGTATCTTGAAGCCCTTGGTATCCCACGGCTGCTGCGGTTTGCTACCCGCCGCAAGAGTAGCGGCCACCCACTGCCGCGCCGCCTGCCGTTCCTCGCCCGGCGGCACCACGGCGTGGATCATGCCGAGTTTTTGTGCCTCGGCAGCCTTGATGCGCTTGCCTTCCATCAACAAGGGAGCCGACGCTTGCATGCCGGCCAGGCGCGGCAGTCGCTGGGTGCCGCCGGCACCGGGCAGCAGGCCGAGCGTGACCTCGGGAAAACCGAAGCGGGCTTTTGGATTGTCGGCGGCGACGCGATAGTGACAGCCCAGCGCTATCTCGAGACCGCCGCCCAGTGCGCTGCCATTGAGCGCCGCCGCGACCGGCTTGCCGCCAAGTTCGATGGCGCGCATCAACTTGTGCCAGTCGCTGATGTGGCGATGGAAGGCGGCGGTGTCGGTGGCGGCACCGAGTTCGGCAAGATCGCCGCCGGCAATGAAGTCCTTCTTTGCCGAGGCCAGCACGATGCCCTTGACTGCGGGGTCGGCCAGCGCCTTTTGCATGGTCTCGGCGTAGGCACCCATTGATCCGGTGTTGAGAATGTTCTGCGACTTGTTCGGATAATCGAATTCTGCGGTGGCAATGCCATCTGCATCAACGGAATAGTTCAGCATGTCACACTCTCTCTATGATGGTTGCTGTGCCCATGCCGGCACCGACGCAAAGTGTGGCCAGGCCGGTGGACAGGTCGAGGCGCTCGAGCTCATCGAGCAGCGTGCCGAGAATCATGGCGCCGGTGGCGCCCAGCGGGTGGCCCATGGCAATCGCGCCGCCATTGACGTTCATCCTGTCGTGCGAGACGTCGAGCACCTGCATGAAGCGCAGCACCACGGCGGCGAAGGCTTCATTGAGTTCGAACAGGTCAATATCTCCAACACTCATGCCGGCGCGCCTGAGGGCTTTCTCTGCGGCATACGACGGACCGGTCAGCATGATCGAGGGCTCGGAGCCGATCGAAGCGAAGGAGCGGATTCGCGCACGCGGCTTCAGGCCCAGAGAGGCCCCCATTTCCTTGGTGCCGAACAGTACTGCGGCTGCGCCGTCGACGATGCCCGAGCTGTTGCCGGCGTGGTGGACATGATTGATACGCTCGACTTCCGGATAGCGCTGCAGGATCACGCTGTTGAAGCCGTACTTCTCGCCCTGTTCCTGAAACGCGGGCTTGAGTTGCGAGAGCGTTTCGAGCGTGGATTCCGGTCGCATGTACTCGTCATGATCGAGCATGATCAGTCCGTTGATGTCCTTGACCGGCACGATCGATTTTGCAAAGCGCCCTTCGTCCCAGGCCTGTTTGGCACGGCGCTGCGATTCGGCCGCGTAGGCATCTACATCGTGGCGCGAGAAGCCCCACTTGGTCGCTATCAAATCCGCTGAAATGCCTTGCGGCACGAAGGCGGTTTTCGCCGCCACCTGTGGATCGGTCGGCCAGGCGCCGCCGGATGAAAACATGGGTACGCGCGACATCGACTCGACGCCGCCACCCACGACCAGATCCGCCTGGCCGGACATGATCTGCGCCGCGGCCTGGTTGCAGGCCTCGAGCCCCGAAGCGCAGAAGCGGCTGACCGTAACGCCCGGGGCGCTGGTGGCGTAGTCGGCATACAAGGCCGCAACACGGGCGATGTCGGCACCCTGCTCGCCGACCGGTTCGACGCAGCCGAGCACCACGTCATCGACTTTCGAAGTATCTAGATTGTTCCGGTCGCGTAAGGCGCGCAGCGCCGTTGCTGCGAGATGGATGGGCGTAGCCTGGTTCAGCGCGCCGCCCTGTTTGCCCTTGCCGCGCGGTGTGCGCAGGGCGTCGAAGATGAAGGCTTCGGTCATCACAGACTCCTGCTTATGAGTTCTTTCATGATCTCATTGGTGCCGCCGTAGATGCGCTGCACGCGGGCGTCGGCCCAGGCGCGGGTGATCGGGTATTCCCACATGTAGCCGTAACCGCCGTGCAATTGCACGCATTCGTCCATGACCTTGAACTGAAGATCGGTGCACCAGTACTTGGCCATCGAGGCCGTGGCCGGATCGAGCTTGTCTTGCAATAGCAGTTCAATGCAACGGTCGACGAAGACGCGGCCGATCTGGATTTCGGTCTTCAGCTCCGCGAGCTTGAAACGCGTGTTCTGGAATTTGGCAATCTCCTGGCCGAAGGCCTTGCGCTCATTAGTGTATTGGATGGTCCAATCCAGCGCTGCCTCGGCCGACGCCATAGCGATCACTGCGATCTGCAGGCGCTCCCAGGGCAGCTCCTGCATCAAGTAGACGAAGCCACTGCCTTCATCGCCGAGCAGGTTTTCCACTGGCACCTTGACGTTGTCGAAGAACAGCTCGCAGGTGTCCTGCGCCTTCATGCCGGCTTTGTGCAGCGGCTTGGCCTTGGTGAAGCCGGCCATCGATGTATCGACCACCAGCAGACTGGTACCCTTGGCACCCTTGGCCGGATCGGTCTTGGCGACGACGATCACCAGATCGCACAGGTAGCCGTTGGTGATAAAAATCTTCGAGCCGTTGACGACGTAGTGATCGCCGTCCAGAACAGCGGTGGTGCGCACGCCCTGCAGGTCCGAGCCCGCAGCAGGTTCGGTCATGGCGATGGCGCCGATCATTTCGCCGCTGGCCATCTTGGGCAGGTATTTCTGCTTCAAGGTTTCGCTGCCGTAATGCAGCAGATAGGGCGCGACAATCTCGGAATGCAGGCCCCAGCCCAGGCCTGTGGCGTTGATGCGAGCCGACTCCTCCATCGCAATCACCGAAAAACGCTTGTCGACGCCGACGCCGCCATATTCCTCGGGCATGGTCGCGCAGAGAAAGCCGGCGGCACCGGCCTTGTTCCAGATATCGCGATCAACGTGCATCTGCTCTTCCCAGCGCGCATGATGGGGCGCAACCTCCTGCTCCATGAAGCGGCGCACGGTGTCGCGAAACGCTTCGTGGTCCTCGTCAAACAAGGTGCGTGGAATCGACATCATGGGTGGGCTCTCCGTCTTCGACGCTGAAGGGCGGCCATGCTACCAAGCAAGCGCTTGCTTGACAAGAGGCGGGGGTGGGGCAAAAATGTTTGGCTCACCGGTTGTCACAACTACGATTCAGGAGAGCACTCGCCATGATTCCGACGCCCCCCATGCTCACGGCCAGCCATGAGGTCCTCAATCAGGCCCATGCGCTGGAAAACTACAACGCCTACACCAACAACCTGCCGTTGCAGGAAGCCGTGGCGCGGGAGCATGCCGCGTGGGCCCACGACTGGCTGACCGAGCGCGGTGCCGAAATTGGCAGCGCGGAATGGATCGAGCACGGCCGTCTGGCCAACGTCAATCCGCCGCAACCGAGACTGTTCGACCGCTACGGCAACCGCCGCGACGAAGTCGAGTTCCATCCTTCCTGGCATGCCTGCCTCGGCTGGCTCAAGCGCCACGGTTGTGACACCGGACCCTGGGCCGATCCCAAGCCCGGGGCCCATGTCGCCCGTGCTGCCGCGTATGTGATGTTCGCCGAGATCGAGGATGGTTCCTTGTGCCCGACCACCATGACCTATGGCGCGGTGCCCGTGTTGCGGCATGTGCCGGAGATCGCCCGCGACTGGATGCCGAAAATGCTCTCGCGCGACTACGACCAGCGCTTCATTCCGGTTGAGCAAAAAAGCGGCGTGCTGATCGGCATGGGCCTCACCGAGAAACAGGGCGGCTCGGACGTGCGCGCCAACACCACGCGAGCCGAACTCCTCGACGACGGAAGTTGGCGCATCGTCGGCCACAAGTGGTTTCTCTCGGCGCCGATGTGCGACGCGTTTCTGGTCACGGCGCAATCACCCAAGGGCTTGTCCTGTTTCTTTGTGCCGCGCTGGACACCGGAGGGGCAACTCAACGAGATCCGTATCCAGCGCTTCAAGGACAAGCTCGGAGATCGCTCGAATGCCGGTACCGAGGCCGAGTTCTGGGGTTCGCGCGGCTGGCTGGTCGGCGAGGAAGGGCGCGGCATTCCGACTGTGCTGGAGATGGGCGTCTACACCCGGCTGGATTGTGCCATCGGCAGCACCGGCATCATGCGCGGCGCTCTGTCACAGGCGCTGCATCACACCTCCTTGCGTTCCGCCTTCGGCAAACTGCTGCGCGAACAACCGCTGATGATGAATGTGCTGGCCGACATGGCGCTGGAAACCGAAGCCGCCACGGCCTTGTCGCTGCGCCTGGCGCGGGCCTTCGATGCGCAGGAAAACGAAGCGGAATCCCTGCTGCGACGGATCCTCACGCCGGTTGCGAAGTACTGGATTTGCAAGCGCTGCCCGACGCTGGTGGCCGAGGCGATGGAGGTGCACGGCGGAAACGGCTACGTCGATGAAGGGCCGATGCCGCGCCTGTTTCGGCAGAGCCCCTTGAACTCGATATGGGAAGGCTCGGGCAATGTCATGTGCCTCGACACGCTGCGGGCGATGGCAAGACATCCGCGCAGCATCGAGGTGCTGGCCGCCGAGATCGCACCGGCGATCGGCAGGAACCGGGCGTTCGATGCCTTCGTGGCAAAGCTGAAAGACGGATTGAACAATCCGCTGGACATCGAAACGCGCGCGCGCGATTTGACCCAGGGCATCGCCCTGGCAATGCAAAGTGCGCTGCTGCTGTGCCATGCGCCGGAGCCGGTGGCCGAAGCCTTCTGCGCGTCGCGCCTGGAGCCCAATCATTGGGGTGCCAGCTTCGGCACCCTGCCGGCCGCCAGCGACTTCGGCGCGATCATCGACCGTGCGTGGCCCGCGACATGAACGGCGACAACCCGGACTGGCTCGCCGCCACGGAGTTTCTCGATTACCACCATCCGGTGGTTAAGGATTTCGTCGCCGAAAAAGTCGGCTCTGGCGAGACGGCGAAAGAGCAGGCATTGAGCCTCTATTACGCCGTGCGCGACGGCATTCGCTACGACCCCTACAGTGCCAGCATGCAGCGTGAGGCGATGCGTGCCAGTACCACGTTGATCAAGGGAGTCGCTTACTGCGTACCCAAGGCACTGTTGTATGCCGCCTGCTTGCGCGCCGTCGGTATTCCCGCGCGACCCGGTTTCGCCGATGTAAAGAATCATCTGACAACGGAAAAGCTGGCGCGCCTGCTCGGCACCGATATCTACGCCTGGCACGGCTATGTCAGCCTCTATCTCGATGGTAAGTGGGTCAAAGCGACGCCAGCCTTCAATCTTGAAATGTGTCAGCGCTTCGGCGTGCGACCACTCGATTTTGATGGTGAAAACGATTCGCAGATGCACCCTTACAACTCAACCAACCAGCTTCACATGGAGTACGTGAAGCAGCGCGGCGAGTTTGACGATCTGCCCTACGAGCAACTGGTGGCCGACATGCTCGCCATGTATCCGAGCCTCGTCGCCAACAGCGAAGCGCGGGCCGCGGGTGACTTCGACCGCGAAGCAATATCACAGCCGACGCCATGAGCATACTGATCGAACGCCTGGGCGCAGTTACCACAATCATCATTGACCGGCCCGCTGCGCGCAACGCGATCGATCGCGCCACTGCGCTGGCTTTGGCGGAAGCATTTCGCGAATTCGACGCCGACCCCGCTGCCAGTGTCGCGGTGCTGTGTGGCAAGGGTGAGCACTTCTGCGCTGGCGCCGACCTCAAGTCTTTTGTCGCCAAGCCTGACGATTGGCAGCTCAGTGAGGAAGGCGACGCGCCGCTCGGCCCAAGCCGGATGCTGTTGTCGAAACCAGTTATCGCGGCTGTTTCTGGCTACGCGGTCGCCGGTGGCCTGGAGCTTGCGCTATGGTGCGATCTGCGTGTGATGGAAACATCGGCGACCTTCGGCGTATTCTGCCGGCGTTGGGGCGTGCCACTGATTGACGGCGGCACGATCCGCCTTTCGCGTCTGATCGGTCATTCACGCGCACTCGATCTGATCCTCACGGGAAGACCGGTTGCCGCCGAGGAGGCGCTGGCGATCGGTCTCGCCAATCGCGTAGTGCCTGATGGGCAGGCTCGCGCCGCAGCGGAAGCGCTGGCCGTGCAGATCGCCGCTTTTCCGCAGACCTGCATGCGCCATGATCGGCTCTCCAGCTATGAGCAGTGGGGCCTGTCCCTGCCGGAGGCGCTGCAAAACGAATGCCGTCACGGCGCCATATCGCTGGACAGTGGCGATGCGCGATCCGGCGCCGAACGTTTTAAGGAAGGTGAGGGTCGCCATGGCCGTTTCTAAAAGCAAGGCGGCGGCCGAAGAACCCAATCGCCGCGCCGAAATCGTACGTGCAGCCGGGCGGCTATTTCACGAGAAAGGCTATCCAGGCACGACCATCCGCGACATTGCCGGCGCCGTCGGCATGCGTTCGGGTTCGCCCTTCTACCATTTCAAGACCAAGCAGGACATGCTCGGCGCCGTTGTTCTGGAAGGCATGCTGGTGATCCACGAAGCCGTTGCCAAAGTCGCCACCTCAGGCAAATCGCCGCAGGTGACTTTCGAGGCCATGCTGCATGCCCACCTCAATCAGCTGTTGGGCGAGGAAGGGCAGGATTTTGCCGCCACGCTATTACATGAAAGCCGCCACCTGGATTCCAAGGTGTCGGACGAGGTGGTGATACTTAAAGACCGTTACGAACTGATGTGGCAGAAAGCTTTGAAGGATTTGAAACGCGCCGGGCTGATCGTCGACGACAGCACAGTGGCACGATTGTTTCTGATGGGAATGTTGAACTGGACCGTGCAATGGTATCGACCCGATGGCTCAAAAAGCGTCGCTCAGATTGCGCGACAACTGGCCGGTTTCGTGATCCGGGCTCGCGCCAAGGATTGAGCCACAGCGTGTAGCGAGGAGTGCGCTCCGGCTATTTGTATTTCTTGAAGACGAACTTGGCGTCGCGGCCCGCGCGCTCCAGGGTGCAGATGGACGGATCATCGTCGTGCTTGGTGAAGAAGTCGTCGGCCTGCGCCGCCATCACCAGCCGGATCGCCTCTTCGTCGCTCGTACCGTACTTTTCGGTAATGAGCGTCGTCACTTCATCGAGATGTTCTTCATAGGTCATTGCGGGCCCCGTCAATAGTGGATTCGCGCTGCAGCATTGACAAATAGAGCGCCTCGACCTGTTCGCGGGCCCAGGGTGTGCGGCGCAGAAACTTGAGACTGGAGGCGATGCTGGGTTCGTGATTGAAGCATCGTATATTGATCTGTTGTCCGAGGCCATCCCAGCCGTGGGCGGTGACCAGGGCTTTCAGGATGGTTTCCAGCGTGAGACCGTGGAGCGGATTTTTCGGCTGGGCGTGAATCATGCTGCAATCGGCTTTATCGGCCACTGTGGGTAGCACGAGGGTTTCCCTCTGGAAGCGGGAAGCCGCGCTCGTTCGATGACGCAATCGTTGTCTCCGACCTGATAGTCACGACAGACGCCCGGTCGGATCTCGTAGATGCTGCACTTCATGGTGCCGCGGTCAACGGCGACGCACCAGCCATCGTCCAGGCGCCGCATCACCCAGCCGCCCCATGGGTCCTCGGTGCTCAAAGCTGCGGGAATATCGTCGTCGCCCATCAGCATGACCTCGAGCCGGCAGCAGCAAGCCGCGCAGTTGCTGCAGGAAATGCTTGCGTCGTCTTCACATTGGCCTGCATCGTGGTTTGCGTTCATGAGCTCATACTTCCGCCAACGCCATCTCAGCCAGTGCCATTTCCGGGGTCAGTATACGGAACAGGCCGCACAGGCGGTCGCGTCGCGCCAGGCGCAATAATGCCTTGTCTGCGGTAACCAGCCAGTCGGCGGCGCTGTCGCGGGCGAGTTCGAGAAATTTCTGATCATCGCGATCGGAACAGCGCGGCAGGTGGGCGCTGCCTGGCGATGCATCGTTGGCATGAGTGACTTTGAGCTGATAGGCATCCAGCGCGTCCTGTTGTTTCTCGGCCGACAGCCCAAACAAGGGATAGCCCAGGACGCGGCGGAATTCATTGAAGCAGGCCTCATTGGTGAGCGCCTGCAATTCGCCACTCTCGATTCTTTCTCGTAGTGGTGCAAAACGGCTATCGGAGAAAACGTAGAGCGAGACCAGGACATTGGTGTCCAGCACCACCCTTCGTCGCGCGCTGTTTACCTGTGAATTCTCAGGGGTGGCCGGCATGGGATGGATCTACGGGGGCCGTACTTAACAAACGGGCGCGGAGCCCTGCGACTCCGCGCCCGTCATGCGTTGCAGAAGAACCCTGGTCACTTCTTCTTCTGCGAGTCGAGACGGAAGCTGACGAAACTACCTGGGGCATCCTCGATCACCTTGAGCTTGCCCTTGGCGGGATCGCGGGCGGGTACTTTGGCCGCGTTGAGACCGGTGATCCACTCCTGCCAATCGGTCCACCAGGAGCCTGGTTGCTGGGTAGCACCCTCGAACCATTCGTCCGGAGTTTCAGGCCGCTTCTTGGCGTCATTGGTCCAGAAACCATATTTGTTGGCCGACGGTGGATTGACGATACCGGCAATATGACCCGAGCCGCCGAGCACGAAACGAACTGGGCCGCCAAGAACGGTAGAACCGAGATAGACGCTGCGCCACGGTGCGATGTGATCTTCGTTGGTCGAGATGAAGTAAGACGGCGTCTTGACCTTGGAAAGATCGATCGGCGTTTCGAGCAGAGTGATGCCGCCCGGTTCGCGCAAGAGATTGTTCAGGTACATGTTGCGCAGATAGTAGCTGTGCATCTTGTAGGGCATGCGCGTGGAATCAGAATTCCAGTACAGCAGGTCGAAGGGGAAGGGGTCCTTGCCCATCAGGTAGTTGTTGACGACGAAGGTCCAGATCAGGTCGTTGGAGCGCAGCATGTTGAAGGTGCCTCCCATCTCGGAGCCTTCCAGAAATCCGCGCTCTTCCATTTTCTTTTCGAGACTGGCAATTTGTCCTTCGTCGATGAAGACACCGAGTTCGCCTGGAATCGAGAAATCGAGCAGGGCGACAAAGAAGGTGGCCGAGGCAATGCGCTTGTCCTTCTTGGCTGCCATGTAGCCCATGGTTGAGCCGAGCAGTGTGCCGCCCAGGCAGTAGCCGATCAGGTTGAGTTCCTTTTCACCGGTTTGCTCGCAAACCTTGTCGATGGCGGTCAGGGCGCCTTCGGTCAGGTAGTCATCGAAACCCTTCATCGCCAGTTTGGCATCCGGGTTCACCCAGGAAATGACAAACACGCTGTGGCCCTGGTCGGTGGCCCACTTGATATAGGAGTTGCTTTCGCGCAGATCGAGGATGTAATACTTGTTGATCCAGGGCGGAATGATCAGCAGCGGGCGCTTGTATTGTTGCTTGGTGGTCGGCGTGAACTGGATCAGCTGGATCATTTCGTTCTGGAACACCACCTTGCCCGGCGTCGTGGCTACGTTCTTGCCCATCTCGAAAGCGGAGGGGTCGGTCATCTTGACGCGCAACTGGCCGTCGCCCTCTTCAATGTCGCGCAACAGGTTGTTGAAACCATTAAGCAGGTTCTGTCCGTGAGTCCTGGCGGTTTCGCGCAGCACTTCCGGATTGGTCGCGGCAAAGTTGGACGGCGCCAGTGCGTCGATGAATTGACGGGTGAAGAAGTTCACTTTTTTCTTTGAAATGTCTTCAAGGCCTTCCACGTTGCTGACCGCGTCATGGATGTGACGGGCACTGATGAGATAGCTCTGTTTGATGAAATCGAACAGGAAATGCTCCTCCCAATGCGCATCGGCAAAGCGCTTGTCGCCTTTCTTCGGTTCAGCCACCGGGGCGCTTTGCATGCCCATGGAGCGCAGCATCGAGTGCTGCCACAGCGAGAAATAATCCCACACCAGATTCATCTGTGCCTGCGCCATCTGGTAGGGGTTGGCCAGCATTTTGGCCATCATGTCCATGAAGGCCTGGGCGATGCCGAGTTCATCAGAAGGTGCGGAAACGCCATTTTTCATCTGGCGTTTCATGTGTGCCGTGATCAAATGCGAAGCGCGTTGTGCAACCTCGGCATAGGTTTTGGCAATTTCCTTGGGATCGGGTAAATCTCTGGATTCGTTGGCGGACATGGTGACTCCTTCGGTTAGCTGATGTAACGGGTAAGGCCGTTCTCTTCAATGCGCTGAATTTTTTCTGCGTGCTCAAGGTAGTTCAGATGAGCAATGGCTTCGCCCATGGCGAACATGTTCTGGTGGGGGTCGGGCAGTTCCCTTCCAAACAACACACCGATCAGGTCGGCGGCGCTATTGGCTTTTCCGCGGCAGGTGTCCAGCAGCACTTCGCAACGTTCGGCATGGTGGGCATGGAGCGCATCCACTCGGGCATGCAAGCCGCGGAAGGGACGTCCGTGAGAAGGCAGTACCAGGGTATCTTCGGGCAGTGTGCGAAAGTCGTCGATGGACGCAAGGAACAATCCGAGCGAATCGCCGTGCGGATTGCTGGCCATTACCGAAATATTGGTCGAGATGCGCGGCAGCAGCATGTCGCCGGAAATCAGGACGCCCAGCTCTGCGCAATACAGGCTCATGTGCTCCGGCGCATGGCCAAAGCCAACGATGGTGCGCCACTCGTAATCGCCGATCTTCAGCAACTGATTGTCGAACAAGCGCTGATAGGTGGCAGGAATCGCCGGTACACCGAGTTTGTAGCCGTTGCCGCGAGCGACCAGGCCGTCGATACGCGCCTGATCGAGACCGTGCTGGCGGAAGAATTCAACCATGGCCTGTATCGAGTAGCTACCGATCTGCTCGACAATCATGTGTGCCGCCAGATACTCGCCCTGGGCGATCCACAGCGGAGCGCCGGTTTCCTGCTCCAGCCAGGCGGCCAGGCCGAGATGGTCAGGATGGCAATGAGTGACGATGCAGCGTGTCAGCTGCCGTCCCTGGCCTTGCCTGCCGGGACTTCCGCTTTGCGGGCCGGCAAGCGCCGACTTCCAGGCTTCCTTGATCGGATCCAGGGCAAAGCCCGTATCCACTGCCGCGTAGCCGTCGCCGTCAGCCAACAGCCAAAGGTTGATATGGTTCAGGGCAAAAGGCAGGGGCATGCACAGCCACTCAACGCCAGGTGCGACGGACACGGCTAAGCCGGGAGCGGGCGAGGTCTCGTACAAATAGGTGATAGGGGCGTTCAAGTCGCGTCTCTTTGCATCAGTCGCAGAAATCTGCTTAACTTGTGAAAAATCAACCAATCATTTTATCCAATTTTCAGGGTCTTATGTGCACTGCAACATTTACTGCATGATGACCCTTAATCATGACCGACACTCAAACCATCACTGAGCTGGCGCGCGAATTTGGCGTAACCACTCGAGCCATACGTTTCTGGGAGTCTCACGGCCTGGTATCTCCGGCCCGTGAAGCGGGCAACCGGATCTACAGCAAGCGCGACCAGACCCGTCTGAAACTTGCGCTGCGCGGCAAGCGGCTGGGGTTGTCGCTGGCCGAAATCAAGGACTTGATCGACATGTACGACACGGCGGAGGATGAATCATCCCAGTTGCTGTCATTTCTTGATGCGCTGACGCAACGTCGCGCTTCATTGGAGCAGCAGCGGGACGATATTCAGGCGGTGCTCAAGGAGGTCAGCCGATTCGAGCGGCAGTGTCGCGAAATGCTCAAGGCCGAACAGTCAAAGTCAAGCGCGTCAATGCGAGCATCCAAACTCAGGCTCAAACCCAAGTAGTTGACGTTGACGTCAACGTCAACTAACATGCGCGCCATTCGCTGGAGAAAAAATGCCCCACACTGCACGCCCGACAGGCAGTATTTTTGAGCCACGCAATCCCGATTGGGAGCTCTCGGTTCGGGGCAGTTTCGCTCGGCAAAAGGTCATGAGTCTGCTTGGCGCAGAAATGGGAACACTCGCTCCCGGTCGTTGCGAGATTCGCTTGCGCTTCCGTGACGATCTGACTCAGCAGAACGGCTACTTTCACGCAGGTATTACCAGCACCATCGTCGATAGCGCCGGCGGCTATGCCGGCTATACGTTGATGCCGGAAGGATCCGACGTCCTGACGGTGGAGTTCAAACTCAATTTGCTGGCGCCCGCCGATGGCGAGTTTCTGGTCGCTGAAGGCCAGGTACTCAAGTCCGGCCGCAACCTTGTCATCACGCGCGGCGAGGTTTATGCAATCAAAGGCGGCAAGGCAACACATTGCGCAACCATGCAGCAAACCCTGATGACCATGCACTCGAAGGAAACCAAATGTTAGGACTCAACTTTGATCTCGGTGAAGATGTCGACATGCTGCGCGACGCCGTCTGGCAGTTTGCGCAAAAGGAAATAGCCCCGCGCGCGGCCGAAATAGACAGCGTCAACGAGTTTCCCGCCGATCTATGGAAAAAGATGGGCGACATGGGCTTGCTCGGTATGACGGCCAGCGAGGAATACGGTGGCGCAAACATGGGCTATCTGGCCCACATGGTGGCCATGGAGGAAATCTCGCGCGCCTCGGCGTCGGTCGGCCTGTCCTACGGCGCCCATTCCAATCTTTGTGTGAACCAGATCCGCCGCAACGGTAATGACGCGCAGCGCAAGAAGTACTTGCCGAAACTTATTTCCGGAGAGCATGTTGGAGCGCTGGCGATGTCCGAGCCGGGCGCTGGTTCGGATGTGGTGTCGATGAAACTGCGCGCCGACCTGAAAGGTGATCACTATGTGCTCAACGGATCGAAGATGTGGATCACCAATGGTGGAGATGCCGACACTCTGGTGGTCTATGCCAAGACCAGCCCCGAAGCTGGCGCCAAGGGCATGACGGCCTTCATCGTCGAGAAGGGCTTTGCCGGCTTCAGCAAGGGACAGCACCTGGACAAGCTGGGCATGCGCGGCTCCAACACCTACCCGCTGTTCTTCGACGATTGCGCAGTGCCGGTGGAGAATGTGCTGGGTGGTGAGGGCAACGGCACGCGCGTCCTGATGAGCGGTCTGGATTACGAGCGCGCCGTGCTTTCAGGCGGTCCGCTGGGCATCATGGCCGCTTGTATGGACGTGGTGCTGCCATTTATTCATGAACGCAAGCAATTTGGTCAGAGCATCGGCGAGTTCCAGTTGATGCAGGGCAAGATGGCCGACATGTATTCCACTTGGCAGGCAACACGCGCCTATGTTTATGCGCTGGGCAAGGCTTGCGATCGCGGCGACCATGCTCGCTCGCTGCGCAAGGATGCCGCCGGCGCAATTCTCTACTCGGCAGAGAAGGCGACCTGGATGGCCGGCGAAGCAATACAGACATTGGGTGGCGTCGGTTACACCAATGAATTTCCTGTCGGACGCTTATGGCGCGATGCCAAACTGTACGAAATAGGCGCCGGCACTTCGGAGATTCGCAGAATGCTGATCGGGCGAGAGCTTTACAACGAGACCATGTGATGAGCGAGAAAAAGCGTCTGGAATGGCAAAAACTGCAGGACGAAGTGATGGCGCGTTCCCCCGGTACCGGTGGGCTGACGCTGGAGAACCTGCGCGAATGCTCGGGTCTGGAGCTTTTCCAGAAAATGATTGCGGGTGAGTTTCCGCGGCCGCCAATTTCGGACACGCTGGGTTTTTGTCTGGTCTACGCGGAAAAAGGTCATGTGATTTATCAAGGGCAGCCTCAGCACAGCCACTACAACCCTATCGGGTCCGTGCATGGCGGCTATCACGCCACGCTGCTTGACTCCTGTGTCGCCTGCGCCATCCAGTCCACGCTTGAGGCGGGCCAGGGCTATACAACGATTGAGCTCAAAGTGAATTACGTTCGCGCCTTGACCGATCAAGTTGGCCCGGTGCGCGCTGAAGGCCGCGTGATTCATGCCGGCAAGCAGATCGGAACGGCCGAAGGCAAGTTGGTCGATGCCGATGGCAAGCTGTATGCCCATGCCACCACCACGGCCCTGATTTTCAATGTCTAAGATGAGCAAGCTCCTCGATACCTATCGCGGCACGGTCTATCCATGGCATTGCGACCACATGAATCACATGAATGTCATGTGGTACGTGGGCAAGTTCGATGAAGCCACTTGGAACCTGATGTCGCATCTCGGAATGAGCGCCACCTTCCTGCGTCGTCATCACCGCGGCATGGCGGCTCTGGATCAACGCATCAGTTACCAGCGCGAACTCCACGCTGGCGACACGGTTGCGATCCGTACCGGAGTGCTAGCAGTGACTGAAAAGAAGCTGATCTTCTTTCACGAAATGCGCAACGCCGATACTGATGAAGTATCAGCCATCACGCTGCTTACCGGAATTCATCTGGACACCCAAGCGCGCAAGTCCTGTCCGCTACCTGATGCAACCCAGGCCAAGGCGCGTGAAATGGTGACGACTCACGAATTGCCGTGGCCCGTATGAAACGAGACATCATGTCGACATCTATCCCAAGCGGAATCCTCATCAATGTCTAAGCCGCTATTGAAAACCGGCCCTGGCGAGCCCGGAGTACGTGAAATCGGCGCTGGCGACACGGCGGAACTCGACCAGGTGCGGGAGTTTTTTCGTACCTACGCAGCCTGGCTGGGCGTCGATCTGTGTTTTCAGAACTTCGACGAGGAAATGGCGACGCTACCGGGCCGGTACTCGGCGCCGAAGGGGCGGCTGTTTTACGCTGAAGTCGAAGAGAATGGCGAGAAGCGCGGCGTCGGCTGCGTTGGAATTCGACAACTTGCCGAGGGCGTTTGCGAGCTAAAGCGTCTGTATGTTGATCCGGCCCAGCGCGGGCTTGGCCTCGGCCGCCTGCTGGCCCTGGCTGCAATTCGCGCGGCACGTGAAATCGGCTACCGCAAACTTGTGCTCGATACCCTGCCGGCGATGCGTATCGCCGTGAAGCTGTATCGCGAACTCGGCTTTCTCGAAGCGCCGGCCTACTACCAGACGCCGGTCGAAGGCACGCAGTTTCTTGCACTTGATCTGGAAAACTGGTCGGAAGATCAGGTAGCCAACCAGAACCTGTTCCATCTGTTCGACTTCAATCGCGCCTGGGCGCGGCAGATTCGCGAAGTCGATCCCGAATACTTCGAACGTCTCTCGCATTTACAGTCTCCACAATATCTGTGGATCGGCTGTTCCGATTCGCGCGTACCGGCCAATCAGATCATCGGCCTGCTGCCGGGCGAAGTCTTCGTTCATCGCAACATCGCCAACGTGGTGGTGCACACCGATCTCAATTGTCAGTCCGTCATCCAGTTCGCCATCGATGTACTCAAGGTCAAGCACATCATGGTAGTTGGCCATTACGGCTGCGGCGGTGTTCAGGCCGCGCTCGATCACCAGCGCGTTGGGCTTGCCGATCTTTGGCTGCGCCATGTGCAGGATGTACACGTCAAACACTTGGCACGCGTCGACGCCATGCCCGTCGGGCAGCGCCACGACCGCCTGTGCGAACTCAATGTGCTCGAGCAGGTGATCAACGTTTCGCGCAGCATCGTGGTTCAGGATGCCTGGCAGCGAGGACAGAGTGTCACCATCCATGGCTGGATCTACGGCCTCAAGGACGGTCTGGTGCGCGACCTCGGACTCAACGTGAACGGGCCCGAACATATTGTCGAGCGCTATGAAATGGCGTTATCGACCTTGAACTAGATATTGAACTGAAAGGAAAGTCATGTCCGATCCCATCGTAATCATCTCCGCCGCCCGCACCCCAATGGGCGGTTTTCAAGGCGACTTCGCTTCGGTGACTTGCACCCAGTTGGGTAGTGTTGCCATAAAGGCGGCGGTGGAACGCGCCGGACTCAAACCAGAGCAGATCGACGAAGTCATCATGGGTTGTGTGCTGCCGGCGGGGCAGGGTCAGGCACCGGCGCGTCAGGCCTCACTTGGCGCCGGTTTGCCGTTGGCAGCGGGTTGCACCACGGTCAACAAGATGTGCGGCTCGGGCATGCGCGCCGCGATGTACGCTCATGACATGCTGGTCGCGGGCAGCGTTGATGTCATGGTGGCCGGCGGCATGGAGTCGATGAGCAACGCGCCTTACCTGCTACCCAAGGCGCGCGGCGGCTACCGTCTCGGCCACGGTGAGGTCAAGGACCACATGTTCCTCGACGGCCTCGAAGACGCCTATGACAAAGGTCGCTTGATGGGCACCTTTGCCGAGGATTGCGCCGGCAGTTATGGCTTTACGCGCGAAGCGCAGGACCAGTTCTCGATTACCTCGACCATGCGCGCTAAAGAGGCCAATACCGATGGCAGCTTTTCCTGGGAGATTGCTGCGGTTACCGTTTCCGGCAGAAAGGGCGATACCATCATCGACAAGGATGAGCAGCCCTTCAAGGCCAATCTCGAAAAGATCCCGACGCTGAAGCCCGCTTTCCGCAAGGACGGCACGGTCACCGCCGCCAATTCCTCATCGATATCCGATGGCGCGGCTGCGCTGGTGATGATGCGCCGTTCGCAGGCCGAAAAGCTGGCCCTTAAGCCGATCGCCACCATCATCGGTCACAGCACCTTCGCCCAGGAACCGGGCCTATTCACCACCGCACCGGTCGGCGCGATCAAGAAGCTGCTGGCCAAGAACAGCTGGAGCGTCGACAGCGTCGATCTGTGGGAGATCAACGAGGCTTTTGCCGTGGTCACCATGGCGGCGATGCACGACCTCAAGCTGCCACACGACAAGGTCAACGTTCATGGTGGCGCCTGCGCGCTGGGCCATCCGATTGGCGCTTCCGGCGCTCGTGTCATCGTCACCCTGATTGGCGCGCTGAAAAAGAAAGGCAAGAAGCGCGGCGTTGCCAGCTTGTGCATCGGTGGTGGTGAAGCCACGGCGGTCGGTATCGAACTTAGCTAAGTCGCCTGGCGTTTATCTACCAGTCTGATCCTAGTACATGACCATCACTCCGCGCACCTGGTTCAAGTTACTTGCCGTCGCCTTCTTCTGGGGCGCGACTTGGGTGGCCGGGCGGATTGCGGTCGCCGAGATATCGCCGCTGGCAACGGCCAGCTGGCGCTTTCTGCTGGCGGCGCTGGTGCTTGGATTGGTTCTGTATCGCAAGGAAGGCATCCCGCGCTGGCAGGCTCGCGACTGGATCGGCGTGAGTCAGTTGGGGGCCAGCGGTATCTTTCTTTACAACGTCTGCTTTCTTTATGGCCTGCGTTATATCGAAGCGGGTCGTGGCGCACTGGTGGTGGCATTGACGCCTGCGGTGATTGCGCTGGCGGATTGGGCGCTGTTCGGCGCGCCGATGACAGTGCGTCGATTCATCGGCGTCATCATTGCCATGCTGGGCTGCTTGCTGGTGGTGACGCGTGGCGATGTGAATCTGCTGACGCATGGTGCGGTGGGCATTGGCGAACTGCTGATCCTCGGGTGTGTCGTGTTGTGGTCGACCTATACCTTCATCGGTCGACGGGTCAATCGAAGTATCTCGCCATTGGCTGCAACATTCGGTGCCTGCCTGACCGGCTGGATCATGCTGACCATTGCAGCCCTGATGGACGGTAGCCTGTTCGCCTTGCAGGCCTTGCATTTCGATGGTGCGCTCAGCATCGTGTTTCTCGGTGTGCTGGGGACGGCGCTGTCCTTTACCTGGTACGCCGAAGCCGTGCGCGATATTGGCCCCACGCGCGCCGGCATGTTCATCAATCTGGTGCCGGTGTTCGGTGTATTGCTGGGCGCGGTGATGCTGCAGGAACGTCTGGCCGCTGTCACCTATGCTGGCGGTGCGCTGGTCTTGCTGGGCGTATTGACTCTAAACTGGCCGAGCAACCCAGCCTTGGTGGTGGCGGTTGCGGAGGGACGAAGCTGATGATTCTTACTAGCGAACAGGAACAGATCCGCGACATGCTGCGCGATTTTGCGCGCGAGCAACTGGCGCCCTTTGCCGCCGAGTGGGACCGCGATGCGGTCTTTCCACGCGAGGCGCTGCGTCAGTTGGGCGCGTTGGGTGTCTGCGGCATGGTGGTGCCCGAAGAGTGGGGAGGCGCCGGCCTCGACTATGTTTCGCTGGCACTTGCACTCGAAGAAATTGCGGCGGGCGACGGGGCGACTTCGACCATTATCAGCGTGCAGAATTCGGTGGTCTGCGGCCCGATCAATGCCTTCGGCAGCGATGCGCAGAAAGAAAAATATCTGCGCAAGCTGGCCAGTGGCGAGTGGCTGGGCTGCTTTTGCCTGACTGAGCCGCATGTTGGCTCCGACGCGGCTGCGATACGTTCCAAGGCAGTGAAAGATGGCGATCACTGGGTTCTCAACGGTGTCAAGCAGTTCATCACCACGGGCAAGAATGCGCAAGTTGCAGTGGTGTTTGCGGTCACCGATCCGGGTGCCGGCAAGAAGGGTATCTCGGCCTTCATCGTGCCTGCAGATACGCCCGGCTATATCGTCGCGCGAGTCGAGGAAAAGCTCGGCCAGCATGCCTCCGACACCGCGCAAATCCTGTTTGAGAATTGCCGTATCCCTGCGGAAAGTCTGCTGGGAAACGAAGGGCAGGGCTACCGCATCGCGCTTTCAAACCTCGAAGGCGGTCGTATCGGAATTTCGGCGCAGTCGGTTGGCATGGCCCGCGCCGCGTTTGAGGCGGCCTTGAGTTACGCCAATGAACGTGAGAGCTTCGGCAAGCCGATCTTCGAACATCAGGCGGTGAACTTCCGGCTCGCCGACATGGCGACCCAGATCGAGGTTGCGCGCCAGATGGTGCATCACGCCGCCTGCCTGCGCGACGCCGGCCGACCGTGCCTGAAGGAGGCGTCGATGGCCAAGCTGTTTGCCTCGGAAATGGCCGAGAAGGTGTGTTCCGACGCGATCCAGATTCATGGCGGTTACGGCTACGTGTCCGATTTCCCCGTTGAACGCATCTATCGAGATGTGCGCGTCTGCCAGATCTATGAAGGTGCGTCCGATATACAGCGACTGGTGATCGGCCGTTCGCTAAATACCTGAGGGAACCCTGATGGCCGAATACACTTTGCATTGCTTCGCTCAATCCGGCAACGCCTACAAGCCGGCACTCATGCTGGCGCTGTGTGGCGCAGACTGGGAACCGCGCTTTGTCGATTTTTTCAATGGTGCGACACGGACGCCGGAGTACCGGGCGATCAATGTCATGGGTGAGGTGCCGGTGCTGGAACACAACGGCAAGAGCCTTTCGCAGTCGGGTGTGATTCTCGACTACCTTGCGGAGACTCTGGGCAAGTTCGGTCCGCTGGACAACGACGAGCGGCGCGAGATTCTGCGCTGGATGCTGTTCGACAATCACAAGTTCACCAGTTACACGGCGACGCTGCGCTACCTGATCAATTTTGTTCCGAACGCCGACCCTGCCACCATTGCCATGTTTCGCAGCCGTGCCGAAGGCGCCTGGAAAGTGCTCGATACCCACCTCGCGGGGCGCGAATGGATCGTCGCTCGCCGTCCCACCATCGCCGACTTTTCACTGGCCGGTTATGTTTTCTGGCCCGAGGAGATCGGAGTGGATTGGAACGACTACCCGAAGCTGCGCGACTGGTCGGCGCGCATCGCCGCCCTGCCCGGCTGGCAGCACCCCTACCAGTTGATGCCCGGCCATCCCTTGCCGGCGAAAACCTGAGGAACGGGTCATGAGCGATGCCATCGACTTCTGGTTCGACTTTTCCTCGCCCTATTCCTACCTTGCCAGCGAAGTGATTGACGATCTGGCGGCCAAGCACGGACGCAAGGTGCGCTGGCGGCCGATCATGCTCGGCGCCGCATTCAAGGCCTCGGGCCTGCCATTTCTGATCAGCATTCCGCTCAAGGGTGACTACAGCAAGCACGATTTTGACCGCTCGGCGCGCTTCCTGGGAATTCCCTACACGTTTCCGCCCAAATTTCCGCTCCCCACGCTGGCTGCGGCGCGCGGCTACTACTGGCTGCACGGGCAGGATTGCGGCAAGGCGCGCGAGTTCGCCCACGCAATATTTCGCGCCTATTGGGTAGAAGGCCGCGACATCAGCGAGTTGTCGATAGTGCTGGAAGCCGTCGATAGCCTGGGCATAGACCGCGACGCATTTTCGGCGGCCATCGCCACGCCGGAAATCAAGGAAAGAGTCAAACAGGAAACCGACGCTGCGATTGCCAAAGGCATGTTCGGTGCACCCTATTTCATGGTGGATGGAGAAGCCTTCTGGGGCGTCGACCGCCTGCCGCAAATCGACAAGTGGCTAGCCACGGGAGGCTTCTAGTGTCCGTCATCAAATCCAAACTCAACACGCGCAGCGAAGAGTTTAAAACCAACGCCGCCGCAATGGCAGCGCTGGTCGCTGATTTGCGAGAGAAAACCATTGCCGTATCCGGCGGTGGCTCACCGGCGAGCGCGGCCAAGCACAAGGCGCGCGGCAAGTTGCTACCGCGCGAACGGATCAATGCGCTGATCGATCCCGGTGCGGCCTTCCTCGAATTTTCGGCGCTCGCTGCGATGGGCATGTACAGCGGCGATGTGGCGTCGGCGGGTGTGGTCACTGGCATTGGCCGGGTCAAAGGTGTCGAGTGCATGATCGTCGCTAACGATGCGACGGTGAAGGGCGGGTCCTACTTCCCGCTGACGGTAAAGAAGCATCTGCGCGCACAAGAAATAGCGCTGCAAAACCGCCTGCCCTGCATTTACCTGGTCGATTCCGGTGGCGCCAACCTGCCGACGCAAGATGAGGTTTTTCCCGATCGCGACCACTTCGGACGAATTTTCTACAACCAGGCAAACATGTCGGCGCTGGGCATTCCGCAGGTCGGCATTGTCATGGGCTCGTGCACCGCAGGTGGGGCCTACATGCCGGCGATGTCCGACGAGTCTGTCATCGTCAAGAATCAGGGTACGATTTTTCTCGGTGGCCCGCCGCTGGTGAAAGCGGCTACCGGCGAGGTAGTGAGTGCTGAGGATCTCGGCGGTGGCGATGTGCATACTCGTATTTCGGGCGTTTGCGATCATCTGGCCGAGAACGACCATCACGCGCTGTCGATTGCGCGGCGGATTGTCGGCAACCTCAACTGGCAAAAGCCGATCTCGCTCGACATTGCGACACCCGAAGAGCCGCTCTACGACCCGAGCGAACTGTGGGGAGTGATTCCTTTCGATACCAAAAAACCCTATGACGTGCGCGAAGTCATCGCCCGCCTGGTCGACGGATCGCGTTTCGACGAGTTCAAGTCGCGCTATGGCACCACGCTGGTCACCGGTTTCGCCCGGTTGCACGGCTATCCCTTGGGCATCGTCGCCAACAATGGCATCCTGTTCGGCGAATCGGCGCAGAAAGGTGCCCACTTCATCGAGCTGTGTTCCCAGCGCGGCATTCCACTTTTGTTCCTGCAGAACATTACCGGCTTCATGGTCGGTCGCAAGTACGAAAACGCAGGCATTGCCAAGGACGGCGCAAAAATGGTCACCGCCGTGGCGACCACGCAGGTGCCGAAATTCACCATGATCATCGGCGGCAGTTTCGGCGCCGGCAACTACGGCATGTGCGGCCGCGCCTATAGCCCGCGCATGCTGTGGATGTGGCCCAATGCGCGCATTAGCGTAATGGGCGGCGAACAGGCAGCTTCAGTGTTGTCCACCATCAAGCGCGATGGTTTCGAGGCCAGCGGCCAGGAGTGGAGCAAGGAAGACGAGGAGAGCTTCAAGTCACCCATCCGGGCCCAGTACGAGACCCAGGGACACCCCTACTACGCCACCGCACGCATCTGGGATGACGGCGTACTCGATCCGGGACAGACGCGGCGCACCCTTGGCCTGGGGATTTCCGCTTCGCTAAATGCGCCAATTCTGCCGACCAAGTTCGGTGTGTTTCGAATGTAAAACATTTAGCCACTGAGGACGCAGCGCGAAAGAGAAGAAGCCGACAAAATCTTTCTCAGTGCTCTTGGTGGCGAAGGAGATTCTTATGTACCAATCGATATCTACAGAAGTTGACCGTGGCGTCGGCATCATTACGCTCAACCGTCCTGAGCGGCACAATGCATTCGACGATGCGCTGATTGCAGAGCTGTCGGACTCTCTAGACCGGATGGTCGCCGATCCTGTGGTACGCGTGCTGGTGATCTCCAGTACCGGCAAGAGTTTCTGTGCCGGCGCGGACCTTAATTGGATGAAACGTGCGGCCAACTATAGCAATGAAGATAATCTGCGCGACTCGCGCGCTCTTGCCGAGATGCTGCGGCGTCTGGCGCAAGCACCCAAGCCCACCATTGCCCGCGTGCAAGGCCCGGCCTACGGTGGCGGCGTCGGGTTGGTAGCCTGTTGCGACATCGCCATTGCCACGTTCGATGCCCAGTTTTCGTTGACGGAAGTCAAACTCGGGCTCATCCCCGCCGTCATCAGCCCGCATGTCATCGCCGCCATCGGTGAGCGTTACGCAAGACGCTTCATGTTGACTGCGGAGCGTTTCTCTGCGACCGAGGCCTATCGCATGGGGCTATTACATGAAATCGTGGCAGACGTGGCCGGGCTTGACGACGCCGTCGGCGAGATTGCCGGTGCATTGCTGAACAATGCACCGGGTGCGCTGGCCGAGTGCAAGAAATTGATCTCGGCGGTTGCATGGAAACCACTCTCAGCGGATGTTGTTGAGGACACGGCACAGCGCATCACCCGTTTGCGCGCCAGCGACGAAGGTCGCGAAGGCATGAGTGCATTTCTTGAGAAGCGCAAACCCAACTGGATCGCCCAAGGCTGAAATCATGGTTAACAAAATTCTCAATGCCCATCGGGGCGACCAGTCGCAAAACGGCGCAACGGCGAAGCCAAATCGCATTGCACACGAAGTGTGCTCAGGGGATTTCGCCCCGGAGATAAGCCATGTTTAACAAAATACTCATCGCAAACCGGGGCGAAATCGCCTGCAGGGTCATCAAAACCGCACGTCGCATGGGCATTCGCACCGTAGCCGTATATTCCGAGGCCGACGCCAGCGCCCGTCATGTGCGGATGGCCGACGAGGCGGTTTGTATTGGCGCGCCCCCGCCCAAGGAATCCTATCTGGTGTTCGAAAAGATCATTGCCGCGGCGCTGGAAACGGGCGCGCAGGCGGTCCATCCCGGCTATGGTTTCCTCTCCGAGAACGTGGATTTCGCTGAAGCCTGCGCCAAAAACGGCATTGTGTTTATCGGACCACCGGTTAGTGCAATCCGCGCCATGGGTTCCAAATCAGAAGCCAAGAAGCTGATGGAAAAAGCCGGCGTGCCGCTGACGCCGGGATACCACGGCGACAACCAGGATCCGGAGTTTCTCAAACAGCAGGCTGATGCCATCGGCTATCCGGTACTGATTAAAGCGGCGGCCGGCGGCGGCGGCAAGGGCATGCGGGCAGTCAACAAGAGCGAAGAATTTCTCGACGGACTGGCTTCCTGCAAACGCGAATCTGCGTCCAGCTTCGGCGACGAGCACGTGCTGATTGAAAAATACTTGCAACGCCCGCGTCACATAGAGATTCAGGTCTTTGGCGACAGCCATGGCAATTGCGTCTATCTGTTCGAGCGCGATTGCTCGGTGCAGCGTCGCCACCAGAAAGTGGTGGAGGAGGCTCCCGCTCCCAACATGCCGGCGGAGCGTCGCGCGGCGATGGGCAAGGCGGCGGTCGATGCGGCCAAGGCAGTCGGCTATGTTGGCGCCGGCACCGTGGAATTCATCGTCAATCAGGACGGCACTTTCTACTTCATGGAGATGAATACCCGCTTGCAGGTCGAGCATCCGGTGACGGAAATGATCACGGGTCTTGATCTCGTCGAGTGGCAGTTGAAAGTCGGCTCTGGCGAGACGCTGCCCTTACAGCAGGAGCAGTTAAAAATTCGCGGCCACGCGCTCGAGGCGCGAATCTACGCCGAAGATCCGGACAAGGGTTTCCTGCCGTCCATTGGCCGCCTGATCCACCTTTCGCCACCGCAGGAAACCCTGAATGTTCGCGTCGATACCGGCGTCGAGCAGGGCGACGAAATTTCACCGCACTACGATCCGATGATCGCCAAATTGATTGTTTGGGACGGGTCCGACACCAACGCCCGCGAACGCGCATTGGCGCGCATGTTGCAGGCTTTGGCCGACTACCGGGTGGTCGGGGTGTCCAACAACATTGGTTTTCTGTCGCGACTGGTGGCCTGCCCGGCCTTTGCCAGCGCCGATCTTGATACCGGGCTGATCGAGCGCGAGCGTGCCTTTCTCTTCCCCGACACCGTTGAGCCGCCGGCAGAAGCCTGGTTGGTGGCAGCGCTGGCTGAATTGATACGAGATCAGCAGTATGCAGCCGCTCATGCCAGCGAAAGTCATGATCCGCATTCGCCGTGGCATACCCGTGATGGCTGGCGAATGAACGGAGCTGCGCGGCGCGAAATCGTGCTTCGTGTTGGCGAGATCGAGAAAGTCGTCAATGCCGGCTACGCAGGCGAGAGTTATACGCTTGAGTTCGATGGCATGAGCACGACCGCTGCCGGACGTTTCATCGGCGACAGCGAACTGCGCGTCGATCTCGGCGGTCGGCGCATCAATGTCACCGTTGTTTCCGCCAATGAAAAGCGCCATGTCTTCATTGATGGCGTTTCTTACATATTTTCAGCGATCGACCCCTTGTTCCATGCCGGCAGCGGCGGTGGCGCGGAAGGTGGCTTGACGGCCCCAATGCCGGGCAAGGTCATCGCTCTGATTGCTACCGTGGGAGCCAAGGTGGAGAAGGGCGCTGCCTTGCTGATTCTGGAAGCCATGAAAATGGAACACACTATTGCTGCCCCTTTCGCAGGGATAGTCAAGGCGTTTTGTTTCAATGTGGGTGAACAAGTCAGCGATGGTGCTGAGCTAGTAGAATTCGAAGCTGATAAGTTGATGTGAGTTCGAATGAGCCTTCCCAGCAAAGTACGCATCGTCGAAGTAGGTCCTCGCGACGGGTTGCAGAACGAGAAGAAGCCTGTATCCACGGAAATCAAGCTTGAGCTGATTCACCGCCTGGGAGCGGCCGGCCTCAAGTCTATTGAGGCTACCGCTTTTGTTTCGCCCAAGTGGGTGCCGCAGATGGCTGATCATGCCGCAGTTTTTGCGGCCATTGAAAAATTGCCCGACGTAAGCTATCCGGTACTGACCCCAAACATGCAGGGCTTTGAGGCGGCGTTGGCTGTTGGCGCGAAAGAAGTTGCCGTGTTCGGCGCGGCTTCGGAATCTTTTTCTCAGAAAAACATCAACTGTTCTATCGCCGAGTCGCTGGATCGTTTCCGCCCTATCGTCGAAGCTGCAAAGGTCGCCGATGTAAAAGTGCGCGGCTATGTGTCCTGCGTGCTCGGTTGCCCCTACGAAGGCGATGTCGCGCCGTTGGTAGTGGCCAATGTGGCACAGGCGCTGCTGGAAATGGGCTGCTATGAAATCAGCCTCGGAGACACAATTGGCGCTGGCACGCCGGAAAAAACCCGTGCAATGATCAAGGCAGTAGCACGCCGCGTCCCCTTGAAAAAACTTGCCGGCCATTATCACGATACATTTGGCATGGCGGCGGCAAATATCTACGCTTCGCTGCAAATGGGCATTGGCATTTTCGACAGTTCGGTGGCCGGTCTCGGTGGCTGTCCCTATGCACTTGGCGCGTCAGGTAACGTGGCAACAGAGGACGTGGTCTGGCTGTTGACCGGGCTTGGAATTGACACTGGCGTTGACCTCGATGCGCTGGTGGATACCGGCGTCTGGATTTCCAAAAAGCTCAAGCGCGAGCCGGTCTCGCGTGTGGCGCGCGCTATCCTCGCCAGGCGTGCCATGCTGGTCGCCAACGACGCGTGAGCGCTCGGTTAAAGGCCGGCGGACAGGAGCAATAGTCGTGGTGAAGTCGCCTTGCATTAATGTGTGCAAGATGGAAAAGGATTTGTGCGCCGGCTGCTTTCGCACCATAGGCGAGATTGCAAGCTGGGCCACTGCCGACGATGAGGACAAGCAACTGATTGTCGCCGCCGCAGAGCGGCGTCGCCTGCAGCGTGGCCCCGATGTTGATCTCGTCTGCCATAGCAACGACGTATGAAATGCAGGAAACGGCTAACCATGGAGAACACGGGGCGCACGGGGAGGTCATGAGAGTTTCAGAAGCTCTCATAAGCGGTTTTTTTGCGCGAAGGGATCTACGTCATGCCCCCGTGTACCCCGTGGTCGAATTCCGGTATCTGCCATGAAGCTCCCTGACTCGATCCAGCTTATTGAACGCGGCTGGTTGTCGTCCAACAATGTGCTGTTCTTCGAAGGCGAGTCGGCCACGCTGGTTGATTCCGGCTATGTGGGTCATGCACCGCAGACGGTGGAACTCGTAAAGTCGGCGTTGGTGGCACGGCGCGCTCCGATTAATCTCGGCCGTTTGATCAATACCCATTCCCATTCCGACCACATTGGCGGCAACGCCGCACTGCAGGCGCAATTCGGCTGCCGCATTGTGATCCCGGCGGGTATCGAGCGCATGGTTACCGAGTGGGATACCCAGGCCCTGTTGCTCGACGCAGCGATGCAGCGCGGTGACCGCTTCGCCCATGACGAGGTAATCGAGGCCAACAGTGAGTTCGAAATGGGTGGCTTGATCTGGCAAGCGCTGCCCGCGCCCGGCCATGACATGGAGGCATTGATTTATTACTGCCCCGAAAAGCGCATCCTGATTTCGGGCGATGCACTTTGGCAGGATGGTTTCGGCATCATCTTCGGCGAACTGATGGGCCGGACGGATGCGTTGCCGGCTACCCGAAACACGCTGGAGATGATCGGTCGGCTGGCCGTGGATATTGTCATTCCCGGGCACGGCCCAGCATTTGGCGACTTCGATGACGCCTTGGCGCGCGCCTTCAAGCGTCTGGCATCATTCGAGGCGGATGGAAAGCGCATGGGGCGCAACGCGGTACGGGCCTGCTTCACCTTTAATCTGCTCGACCTCCAGCGCTTGCGGGAAGATGAATTGGCCGCCTACCTGAAGAGCGTGCCCTTTTTCGATACCGTAAACCAGCAGATGTTGGGATTTTCCGATGCAGGGTTTGCCGAATGGCTACTTGCCGAACTGCTTAGATCGCGCTCCATTGAATTGCGCGACGGCTGGATCGTGCCGACCATGGCGCCGTAGCGGGCCGCTCCATTGCCTACAAAGAAATCTTGGTTTACTAATTAATACTGCTGATTTCGCAAGCGCTCGGCTTCGTTGTGGTTGCCTCGGGCAATAGCATCCCGAATCGCCTGCTGCCGAATGGCTCTCGTCTGTCTTGCCGCTTCGTAGGCTTTTTTACGGTTTTCGGACTCGGCGCGACGTTGCTCAGACTGCTGGCGGCGTTTTTCCGCTCGATCGGCCTGCTCTTCTTTCTGGTAAGCCCTATCGAGCCGTCTTTTATCTTCACGCATTTGGGCTTCCAATTGCGCTTGTTCCCGTGCCTGCTCCCTTGCCTCGGCACTTCGCTCCCGGGCCGCTGTCGAAGCTTCGATGACCGTAGTCTGGTTTTCAACTACGCGATTGGCAATTTCCGCACTTCGCTCGACAACGTCTTTTTGCAGCTCAACTTCCTTTATGCGGATCTCGTGCGAGGCCTTTTCTTTGGTGAACCCAAGTGCCAGATAGCCAATCCCCAGAACCAGCGCCACCCCCGCGACCGCTTTCAATGCGACGCTTTGCGAGGTGCCGGAGGTGACCGGCATGCCTTCCTGCGGGGAAGTGGAAGTTGATACAGCTCTGCGGGATTTCAGTTGCTCCAGCAGTCGGCGATCGAATTCCTCACGGGCTTGAGGATTGCCCAGTTCATCCATTGCATATCGAGTCTCTGCGTCTATTGATGTCTTCTCCGTGGAAATCCGGGCGATGGCTTCAGAAATGGCTGCGTCGCTGCTGTCAGCGGGCACACCGATCACCGAATACAAGGACTGCTTTCTTTGAGCAGCGAGTTGGCGCCGCAACTCAATTCGCAGGCGCTGAATCTCCGAATCCACAGTTGCTGTCGGAGAGTTCGCCGTTAATTGCGCGAAACGGCGACGAATGTAAAGGGCCTTGGTCTTGTCGGCGTCACCGCCGCTTTCTGCCAGCGCCCAAGCCCAGATCGCACGGTCTTGCTGCCCTTTATCGATTTCGTCGGCTATCTGCTGGTATCGCTTGTCGGCGTTCACTGTGGTTTTAGGAAAAGTCATGTTTTTGGTGTGGGCAATATATCCGAAATGCATGATTCCGGCAACTTCGCCAAAGACACGGTTCCCGCATTTTGCGAGCACTGCCCCGTTTTGCAGATATCCGCTATCCTTTCGCCCATGCAAGTCATTTTGATCAGCGGTCTTTCCGGATCCGGCAAATCCATTGCCCTCAATGTGCTGGAGGATGCCGGCTATTATTGCGTCGACAACCTTCCGGCGCCCTTGTTGTCCGACCTCGTCGGCCATCTTCGGCTGGAGGGGCAGGAGCTTGCAGCCGTGGCGGTGGATATGCGTGGCGGTTCGAGTATTGCCGCTTTGCCAACCCAGTTGCGCAACCTGGAAGCTGAGGGCATCAAACAGCGGTTTGTATTTCTCGACGCGCGTGATGAAGTGTTGATCCAGCGTTTCTCTGAAACCCGTCGGCGCCACCCGCTGGCCGGCGATGACGTGACGCTGGAGGAAGCCATTGCCCGCGAGCGCGAGGCACTCGAGATGATGGCAACAATGGGCCACCATATTGACACCAGCAATTTGCGACCGAATGCCTTGCGCGCCTGCATCAAGGAATTCGCTGCACTCGATGAACGTCGCGGACTTACGCTGTTGTTTGAATCCTTCGGCTTCAAGAACGGCATTCCGCTCGATGCCGATCTGGTATTCGATGTGCGCTGCCTGCCCAATCCACATTACGACCCCGAACTACGCACACTTACAGGACGGGATGCTGCGGTAATGCGCTTTCTCGAAGCGCAGCCGGAAGTCGCGCGCATGGAGGCCGATCTGCGTCGCTTTATCGGCGACTGGCTGCCAGCCTATATCCGTGACAACCGTTCCTATCTGACAGTGGGGATCGGTTGTACCGGAGGGCAGCATCGCTCGGTATATCTCGCCGAGCGGCTGGCAGAGCATTTTCGTGATTCAGCGAGTGTGCTGGTGCGACATCGAAGTCTGATTGAATGAAAAGCGGCATCCCCGAGGGCTTGCGCGATCTGCTGGCGCAGGCCGGGGGCGACGGTCATGCGCCTTGGCGCACATTGCTGAGGCCGGGTGACTGGGTTCTGTTGATGGCCGCCGGCCTGTTGGTGGTGGTTTCCTTTCCATTGATGTGGCGCGGCGGCGTGGCAGATCGTGCGGTCGTCAAGCTGGACGGCAAGTTGGTGACGGAACTGGCGCTCAATGTGCCGCGCAAGTACGAGGTGAGCGGCGCCATCGGCACCACGGTTATCGAGGTACAGCCGGGCCGTGCCCGCGTGTTGTCCGATCCCGGCCCGCGCCAGTATTGCGTGCAACAGGGCTGGCTGACACGTGCCAACGCCGTGGCGATCTGCGCACCCAATCACGTCAGCTTGCAGCTTGCCGGCCGCAGTGGCAAGAATGAATCTTATGACACGCTCAACTATTGAGTTGCCGGTCACGGCCGATGACTACCGCATAGCGCGATATGCGGCAGCAGCGATTGCGCTGACGGTCGCCGAGGCGGCACTGCCCAGCCCGCTGCCCGGCATCAAGCCGGGGCTGGCAAATATCATCGTACTAGTGGTGCTAGCGCGTTACGGCTGGCGCGACGCGGCCTGGGTCAGCCTGCTGCGGGTGGTGGCGGGCAGTCTGGTGATCGGCCAGTTTCTTGCACCGGGGTTTTTTCTCGCCCTGTCGGGAGCGCTATGCAGTCTCGCAGCGCTGGCTCTGGCGCAGCATCTTCCGCCACGTTTGTTCGGGCCGGTTTCAGCCAGCGTACTGGCGGCGTTTGCGCATATCGGCGGGCAACTTCTGCTCGCACGAGTTTGGTTGGTGCCGCACGACGGCGTGTTCTACCTGTTGCCCGTGTTCGCCACGGCGGCACTGGTATTCGGTACCATTAACGGACTTGTCGCGGCGCGCTTGCTGGCCACGGCTGCCTCCAAGCCACTTGTCGCGAAAGCCGCTGCATGATCATTTCCCTGTTTCCATTGCAGTCAGTGCTTTTCCCCGGCGGGCGCTTGCCGTTGAAGATTTTTGAGCAGCGCTACATGGAAATGGCCAAAACCTGCTTCAAGGAATCCGCGTCATTCGGTGTTTGCCTGATCGAGCGCGGCGAAGAGGTTGCGCGTGCAGGACAGCAGCCCGCCGTACCACACGTCGTAGGTACGCTGGCTCATATTGCGGATTGGGACATGGAGCAACTGGGCGTACTTAATATCATTGCTCAAGGCGGCGACCGCTTTCGCATCAGAAGCCACTGGGTTGAGGACTCCGGGCTGTTGCGCGGCGAGATCGAATTACTTCCCGACCCCACCGTAGTCCCGATACCGAGTGATTTCGCGCGCCTGGTGCCTTTGTTGCGTGCCATCGTCGCCGAGATGGGCACTGATTCGTCCGCCGCACCTGCTACGCCTCATCGATTCTTCGACGCTGGCTGGCTGGGCATGCGTTATGCCGAATTACTGCCTATCCCGGTTAAAGCCAAGCAAAAATTGCTTGAGATCGACGAAAGCATTGATCGCCTGGAAATCATTTACCGCTTTCTCGACAGCAAGGGCTTGTTGCCGCAAGTTTGAAGCCCCTCGAGGATGGATCGGATCGGCGCTGGAAGGGCAGAGTTGCCGATGGCATCGAGGGCCAGCCACTGGCGCCCAGGCTCCATCAACAAGTTTGTTGGACTGACGTGGAGCTGAATCGGATCAATGTGCAGACGGAAGTGGCTGAAGCTGTGCACAAAACTCGGTTCTGGTGATACGGCGTCAACTCGACAGGCAAAGCGCTGCTCGGCCCATTCCTTCACTTCAGCCTTCGGCGGTAATTCCGGCAGCGACAGCAAGCCGCCCCAGATACCCAGCGGTGGCCGGCTTTCGAGTAGTACGCGATCACCGTCCCGCAGCACCAGCAGCGTGACCTGGCGTTGCGGAACTTCACGGCGAGGTCTAGCCTGCGGCAAGTCAGCGATTCGCCCGCTTTTGTGTGCAACACAAATGTCATCAAGCGGACAAGCTTCGCAGCGCGGTTTGCCGCGCGTGCACACCGTGGCGCCAAGATCCATTTGCGCCTGGTTGTAGATTGCCGCGTGGCGCTTCGGCGTTAGTTCCGCAGACAATGTCCAAAGGCGTTTTTCCACGGCGCTGCTGCCGGGAAAGCCCTCGATGCCAAAGGTGCGGCACAGTACGCGTTTGACATTGCCGTCGAGAATTGGAGCGGCAGCACCAAAGCAAAAGGTGGCGATGGAGTTGGCGGTCGAGCGGCCGATACCGGGCAACGCTGCAATCTCTTCGGGCTCGCGTGGGAACGCGCCAGCAGTGGCGTCGACTATTCTGCGGGCTGCCGCGTGAAGATTGCGCGCGCGGGCGTAGTAGCCAAGACCGCTCCACAGGGCCATGACATCCTCGACCGGTGCGGCTGCGAGATTGGCGAGCTGTGGAAAACGCTCAAGAAATCTCAGGTAATAAGGGATGACCGTCGTCACTTGTGTCTGCTGCAGCATGATCTCCGACAGCCAGACGCGATAAGGGTCGGTGGTTTTCTGCCACGGCAAATCGTGGCGGCCGTGGTGCTTGTGCCAACGGATCAGGCGGGATGAAAAGTCTTTCACCACGGGGAACACGGGGGGCACGGGGAACCCCCTTTTGCTCTGTTTGTCCCCGTGCTCCCCGTGTCCCCCGTGGTCAATTGCATTTGACGGGTTTCACCCGGCTCGCGGCCAGTTTGGCGCGCACTCGCGCTTCATCGGTGGTGTCGGCATTCGCCACTGCCACACCCATGCGGCGTTTGACAAAGCTTTCTGGTTTGCCGAACAGGCGCAGGTCTGACTCGGGTACCTGCAAAGCGTGGGCGACACCTTCGAAGGCTATGCCGGTTTCTTCCATGCCCCCGTAAATCACCGCCGAGGCGCCGGGGCGGCGCAGCGAGGTGTCTACCGGCAAGCCAAGAATTGCGCGGGCGTGCAGCTCGAATTCCGACAGGCGTTGCGTGGCCAGCGTTACCAGCCCCGTATCGTGCGGGCGTGGGCTGACTTCGGAAAACCACACCTCATTGCCTTTGACAAATAGCTCAACGCCAAAAATGCCGCGCCCACCGAGACTTCCTGTGACGGCTCGGGCGACCTCGCGCGATTTTTGCAGGGCGCTCGGTGTCATCGCCATCGGCTGCCAGGATTCGACATAGTCGCCGTTGACCTGCACATGGCCGATCGGGTCGCAAAAGAAGGTTTCGACTTCACCCGATTCACCGACGGCGCGCACCGTGAGCTGGGTGATTTCGTAGTCGAAATCAATGAAGCCTTCGACAATGACGCGGCCCGCGCCCACCCTGCCGCCGGCCTGGGCGTAGTCCCAGGCTTTTGCGACATCGGCAGCTGATTTCAATAGGGACTGTCCCTTGCCCGAAGAGGACATTACCGGCTTCACCACACAGGGGTAGCCGATGGTATTGCCGCCGTCGCCATCGATGGCGGCCTGCAATTCAGCCAGTGAATCGGCAAACTGATAGGGCGAAGTGGGTAAGCCAAGTTCTTCTGCAGCCAGTCGGCGTATCCCTTCACGATTCATGGTCAATTGCGCCGCACGTGCCGTGGGAATGATTTCCGGAAAATAGCCGGCCACACCGTCGCGCTCGATCTCCACCAGCGTTGCCGTTGCAATCGCCTCGATCTCGGGCACCACCAGGTGCGGCCTTTCCTTCTCGATCAGCTCGCGCAAAGCCGCGCCGTCGGTCATGGTGATGACATGGCTGCGATGCGCCACCTGCATTCCCGGTGCATCAGCATAGCGATCAACGCCGATCACTTCGCAACCCAGCCTTTGCAGTGCGATAATGACTTCCTTGCCGAGTTCGCCACAACCCAAAAGCATTACGCGCGTAGCGGATTTCGACAGCGGAGTGCCGATTTGATTCATGATTCCCATCAGGTGCTCCCGATAAAAACGCGGTGTAATTTATCTTCAAGTCCGGTATTGCACCGGTTCTGAGTGTAACGGCCGCATATAAAAGTTCGCCGGATTTTAGGACGATCAGCCCCAATGAACCAGCCGTATCTGAACAGTTTCGACACACGCCGCCTGCGCGATGCGCTGGGCGATTTTGCCACGGGCGTGACGGTGGTTACAGCGAGTGGGGCCGACGGTCAGCCGGTCGGTGTCACGGTCAACTCCTTCGCCTCGGTTTCTCTTGAGCCGCCGCTGATCTTGTGGAGCATGGGCCTGCAGTCGCCTTCGCGGGCAGTATTTGAATCCTGCAGTCATTACGTGATCAATGTGCTTGCTGCCGATCAAATCGACTTCTCGAATCGCTTTTCGCAACCCCAGAGCGACCGGTTTGGCGGCATCGCCCTGAAACTCGGCGCTGGCGGTACGCCGATTCTGCCCGGCTGCTGCGCCTGGTTCGAGTGCCGCAACGAAATCCGCTATCCGGGCGGTGATCACGTCATATTTGTAGGGCATGTTGAAAATATCCATCGCGAAGATCGGCCGCCGCTGATTTTTCATGGCGGCAACTACCACCAATTGCCCTGATGTCGCTGTCAGAAACAGTGGTTGAAGCGGGCGCGTCAGGCGCACCGGCCACCTCCCGTGTCGGCTGGATCGCGGTAACGGTCACTATCTGCATCTGGACCGGATTTATTCTGGTGACGCGTGCCGGTGGCAAAGGCGTGCTGACGGGTTGGGATCTCACCGCCCTGCGCTTTGGCATCGGCGCCTTGATCGCGTTGGCTTTTCTGCCGCGTGTCAGCCTGCCGCCCTTGAAGGTAATCGCGCTGTTTTCACTATTTGGCGGCATCGGCTATTCCGTTGCTGTCTATTCCGCTTTTCGTATGGCGCCCGCTGCCCACGCTGCGGTTTTGCTGCCGGGTGCCTTGCCCTTCGAGACGGCTGTCATTGCCTGGTTGTGGCTCAAGCAGGCGCCCTCGCGGCCGCAGCGCATAGCGCTTGCGCTGGTTTTTGCGGGAATTCTCCTGACAGCCGCCGATACCTTGACGCATGGTGCTCGGATCACCGGTTTGCAACTGCTTGGCGATATGCTGTTTCTATGCGGTTCAAGCTCCTGGGCCGTTTTTACCTTGTTGCTGCGCCGCTATCCAATGCAGCCGCTAGCCGCCACCGTGGCCACGACTTTGGGCAGTGCGCTGGTGTATCTGCCCATCTGGTGGTTGTTTTTACCCAGCACGCTGGGTCAAGCGCCGGTTGCCGAGATTCTCGTGCAGGCCGTGTATCAGGGCGTGCTGGTGGTATTTGTCGCGATGCTTTTGTACACACTGTCCGTGCGTCACCTCGGGCCGCAAACCGTAGCCTTGATGATGGCAGTGGTACCCGGATTTGCCGCGCTGGCGGCGGTGCCGGTGCTTGATGAGCCGCTGTCGCTGCTGGCTTTGGCTGGACTTGTAGCCGTGACGGCAGGGGCGGTTCTGGGGGCGCGGCAATCCCCAAAACTCAGCTAGCCAACGCGGCAACGGGCGCCAGCCGCCCATTGCATTTGCTCTAGTGGAAGGGATGTGCGCGCGGATTCCAGGTCAGCAACTGGTGGGCCAAATGGTTTAAGCGAGTCCGCAAAGCGGTAATCAGCGCTTTGCCAAAAATAAAGAGTCGTGTTGAGGCGCCGGACAACATGCGGTGTATTTCCTGATTGCGAAGCTCGTGGGCTTCCTTTATTAGCGCGTTGAAGTCGGTGGGGTCCATGATTGATTCCTTTCTTATTGTGCGGTGCAACACCGCATGACCGAACTGTAATTACTTATTGGTCGGCTGACAATATGTATGAAAGGAACAACATTGATGAATAATATTCCATAATAGGCGTATGGATCGATCTGGTGAGATGACCGCTTTTGTACGTGCAGTGGAAACCGGCGGCTTTTCTGCTGCCGCGCGGGAATTGGGCTTGACGCCGTCGGCCCTTTCCAAGTTGGTAACGCGACTTGAAGACCGGCTCGGTGCCCGGCTCCTGCACAGAACCACCCGCCGGCTGCAGCTGACGGCAGAAGGCGAGGCCTTTTATGCCAGGGCCCGTCCCATTCTTACCGCCATTGACGAAGCCGAGGCCGAAGTGGCCCAGGCCGGCGCCAGTCCGCGCGGCTTGCTACGTATGCATTGCAGCTCGCCCTTCGGTATGCATCAGTTGGCGCCAGCGATACCGCGCTTTCAGGAGCGTCATCCCGCTGTAGAACTGGACATCACCATCAGCGATCAGCCTTTTGGCGCCATGGAGGAAGGTATCGATCTAGCAATTCGCCTCGGACCGCTCGACGAGTCGTCGATGGTCGCCCGGCGCATATGCAACATGCAGCGAGTAATCTGCGCCTCCCCCGAGTATCTGGAGCGATGCGGCACACCGCGCACGCCGGACGACCTGCAGAAGCACAATTGCCTGTGGATCACCAGTTTGCCGGCCCTGCGCCGCTGGCCCTTCGATACCGACGACGGCATCCGCGTCGTGCACGTGGGCGGCAATGTCTCGGCCAACAATGCCGAAACCATATTGCAACTGGCGGTGTCCGGTGTCGGCATTACACGGCTGACCGATGTCGTCGTGGGTGACGCGCTGCGCAGCGGCAAACTGGTGCCCATTCTTACCGATTGGCATCACGTCGAGCCGGTAACGCTGTATGCAACCTATCCCAGTGGCCGCAATCTGTCGCCCAAGGTTCGGGCGATGGTGGATTTTCTGGTGGAAGAGTTCAGCAGTGCACCCTGGCGGCAGGGCCTGGCCTGACGAGGTTTCGGCTCAATAGGCTTTGACTGCGGGCGGGTTGGTCAGATTGTTGGCGGAATCGACGAAATTGAATTGCAGCGTTGGCGGCCGCCAGCCGGGCGCCGGGCGCAAGACCTTGTTAACCGAGTCGTTTAGCTTTACTTGAACGCGATAGTTATCGGGAAAAGTTCTGTCCCAGCGAGGCAGGGCTTGTTTGATGTATTCCAGTTCGTGGGTTTCCTTGGCGATTACGCCCATCGTTTCGAGCAGGCTCAGCTTGGGCCAATGCTCGCCGCCTGGGCGACCATACGTCACAACGCTCATGAATTTCGTGAAGTCGCCATAGAAGGGATCAGAGGGATCGATCAGTTTCCCGTTCGAGTAGATCGCATCCATGAAGTAAGTCACCGTCAGATCGCGTGCCGGCTTTTTCGACCACTGCAAAAGCACGTCGTGCAGCGCGGCCGACAGGCATATTTCAAGATGTCCGCCAACAATGTATAGATGCGTCGGGGGAACTTCGAAGCTGATTTCTCCACCCTGTGAAAACACCCAGTAATCCGGGTTGCAGTCCTCCATGAAATAGAAGCGCTGCGGCGAGTCGTCCTGCAGGTAGATGACGGGTATGCCCTTGTCCTTGGCGAAGCTAACCGCATCGTCGAGCCCGCGCTTTGTCGCCAGTCGCGAATCATAAGTCGAACTCGCATGCACCACGATCATGACTGAATCGCCCTTGAGCTTTATCTGCGAGGGTTCCGCCAGCGTGTGCGGCGGGCAGACCGACCAGCTCAGGCTGGTGTACAGCGCGGCAAGAAGGAACACAAGTGCTTTCATGGGTTTTGTCCCGAAACTCGACTGGATGCGGATTTGCTCGCGGTCTGCGGCGACACGATTATAGGCAGAAGCGGCGAATGCCCGGAAAGGACTTGCGGCGAACCTCGTGCTCCGCCTGATGGCAGGGAAGTGGACTGTGTTTCGCTGCCTTCGCAAGCGGCACAATGGATGTGACGCCAGCCGCCCTTGCCCTGTAGCATTCACCCCATGGCTACCCTGACATTGCATCCCGGCAAGGAAAAATCCGTTCTGCGCCGTCATCCCTGGTTGTTCTCCGGCGCAATTGCGCAACTCGACGGTCGGGCGCGGCCCGGCGATACGGTCGATATCGTCTCGTCTCAGGGGCGGCCGCTGGCACGCGCGGCATGGAGTCCCACCTCACAGATTCGCGCTCGTATCTGGAGTTTCGATCACGAAGAGAGTATCGATCACGCCTTCTTCAAGCGCCGGGTGGCAGCCGCGGTGGCGCGCCGCGCCGCGTTGCCCGAGCTTGCCGGCCAGCAGGGGCTGCGACTGATTCATGCTGAATCCGACGGCCTGCCGGGGGTGATTGCCGATCGCTATGGCGACACCGTGGTGGTACAGCTGACGACGGTCGGCGCCGACAAGTGGCGTGCCGCCATCGCCGACGCCCTGCAAAAGACTACCGGCTGCCGGCGAGTTTATGAGCGCTCGGACGTTGAAGCACGCAAACTGGAAGGGCTAGCACCTGTCACCGGCTGGCTCTTGGGCGAGGCGGATACGGATGAACTGGTAATCGAGGAAAACGGTGTGAGTTTGACCGTCGATTTGGTTTCGGGCCACAAGACAGGTTTTTATCTCGATCAGCGCGATAACCGCCAGCTTGTATCGCGTTTGGCGACGGGCCATCGTGTGCTCAACTGCTTCTGCTATACGGCGGGTTTTTCCATCCAGGCGCTGGCCGGTGGCGCGAGTGAAGTAGTGTCTATCGACAGCTCAGGCCCGGCTTTGGAAACCGCAAGACGCAATCTCGCGTTGAATCCCGGTCTCGACCCGGCCCGTGCCGTCTGGCTTGAGGCCGATGTGTTTTCCGAGCTGCGAAATCTGCGTGCCAGAGGCGAGCGCTACGATCTGATCATTCTTGATCCGCCCAAGTTCGCCCATACCGCCGCCCATGCCGAACGCGCGGCGCGCGCCTACAAAGATATCAATCTGAACGCTTTCTACCTGCTGGCGCCGGGTGGTCTGCTGATGAGCTACTCCTGTTCCGGTGGCGTTAGTACCGAATTGTTCCAGAAGATCGTCGCAGGCGCCGCGCTGGATGCGGGACGTACGGCGCGCATCGTAAAGCGTTTGCAGGGGGCTGCCGACCACCCGGTTGATCTGGCGTTTCCGGAAGGCGAATACTTGAAAGGTCTGTTGCTGCAGGTTGATTGACGGCATAGCAGCCGCCAGTGTATTGATGGCCGCCGTGTTGCCATCGCCGACTTTTAGGCGAATTTGTGTAATGTGCGGCGAGTTATACTGCGCTTTCCACTACCTAAGTAATAGCGCAGCACGACAATAATGAGTGACGACGACGATATGTTGTCTCTGGATTTCACGGTGCCGGGTGCGATCGAAACGCAACCGGAAGAGGACGCTACCCCGGAAGTTCAAGAGCCACCGGAACCACCCGCTGCGCCGGCAGAGCCTGTGGCGCCCGCGCGCCCTCTCTTGCCGCCTGCGCTGGAAGAGGCGGCGACGATGTATGCGGCCGGGCAAGATCTGGATGCCATGCGTCGACTCGAAGCTGCGATCAAGAGTGGCGAAGACCTGGCTGGCGCTGCCATACGCGCCTGGGGCTGTCTGTTCGAACTGCTGCAGGTGCTTGGCCGCCGGCCTGCATTTGATGCACTGGCCCTGGCTTTTGCGCGGCGCTTCGAGAAATCACCCCCGGCGTGGAGCGCCGTGATCGAAGGCCCGCATTCGGTGGGTGAAAGCAACGGTGGGCGGGCTCACGTGGCTTTGAGTGGTGTACTCAATGCCGGCATCGGCGAGGTTCTAAAGCAGACCATGAAGCAGGCGGCTACCAGTAATATGGTACGGGTGGATGTCGCAAAACTTGTTGATGCCGACAACAACGGCGCTACGCTGTTGATGCGCGCAATGGCTGCGCTGAAGCGGGCCAAAAAGGAAATCATTTTTGGTAATCCAGAACATTTGGCGGAAATCCTGGCCAAGAAACTGGTAATGGGAGAGCGCAGCCACGAATCAATGTGGTTGCTGCTGCTGGAGCTTTACCAGCAAGCATTCAAGCAAGAAGCCTTTGAGGAGGCGGCGGTAAATTACGCGGTGACCTTTGAGGTTTCGCCACCCTCATGGGAAGCTCTTCCGCCGCGTTCAGATCCGGAGCCGCAAAATGCAGCCGAGGCAGTTGCCAAGACGGAAGGCTTTGCACTGCGCGGCCAAATGCTCGGCGCCACCGCAGCTGAGTTTGCCCCGCTTGAAGCAGCGGCAGCGGGTAGTGACGAGTTCGATATTGATGGACGCAATTTGATGCGCATTGATGCCGGTAGCGCCGGGCATCTGCTGGAGGTGCTGAAGCGGCTTCATGCCAGCGGCAAGAAACCGAGGATCGTCGGCTTGAGTACACTAGTCTCAACGTATCTGGAGTCACTCGGTTTCAAGGATGTAGCAGAGCTGCGCGCCCGCGCCATTTGACCTTTCCCCATAAGGATTTTCATGGAGCAATATCACGGCACCACCATTCTGTCCGTGCGCCGAGGCAATAGCGTTGCACTGGGTGGCGACGGTCAGGTTACTTTGGGCAACATCGTGGTCAAATCGACTGCGCGCAAGATCCGGCGGCTCTACAACGAGCAGATTCTGGCGGGCTTCGCCGGCGGAACGGCCGATGCATTTACCCTGTTCGAGCGCTTCGAGGCCAAGCTCGAGCAATACCAGGGCAACTTGATGCGCTCTGCGGTTGAACTGGCCAAGGACTGGCGCACCGACCGCATGCTGCGCCGTCTGGAAGCCATGCTCTCGGTGGCCGATCGCGAGCACTCGCTGATCATCACCGGCAACGGCGATGTTCTGGAACCCGAATACGGTCTGGTAGCCATCGGAAGCGGTGGCGCCTATGCGCAGTCTGCGGCGCGCGCCCTGCTGGAGAACACTGAGCTGACGCCCGCAGAGATCGTAAAAAAGTCGCTTGAAATTGCCGGCGACATTTGCATCTATACCAATCAGAACCACTTAATCGAAACCTTGGAATGACCGGGAAGCGCGCGGCGACGCCGGGCCAGACCGGTCTGCCGTCGCTGTGTTCGCCGTGTCGCCGTGGTGAAAGGCTTTTGCAATGTCTTCCATGACTCCCGCCGAAATCGTTTCCGAACTCGACAAGAATATTGTTGGGCAGTCGCGCGCCAAGCGCGCGGTGGCCATCGCCCTGCGCAACCGCTGGCGGCGCATTCAGGTTGCGGAACCGCTGCGCACCGAGATCACGCCGAAGAACATCCTGATGATTGGCCCCACAGGGGTCGGCAAGACCGAAATTTCGCGGCGTCTTGCGCGCCTGGCAAATGCGCCTTTCATCAAGATCGAGGCGACCAAGTTTACGGAAGTCGGCTATGTCGGCCGCGATGTTGACACCATCATTCGCGATCTGGTCGAGACAGCGATCAAGGATGCTCGTGAGCAAGCCATGCGAATAGTTCGCGACCGCGCCATGGATGCTGCCGAGGATCGCGTGCTGGACGTGTTGTTGCCGCCGGCCAGAACCGGTGCCGGTGACGCGGTGAGTGAAGGCGGGTCTGGGGCAAGTGGCACCCGTCAGAAGTTTCGCAAGAGGCTGCGCGAAGGTGAGCTTGACGACAAGGAAATCGAGATCGAAGTGGCTGCCCCCCAGGCCAGCATGGAGATTTTCGCGCCGCCGGGCATGGAAGACTTGACCCAACAGATCCAGGGCATGTTCCAGAATCTGGGCGGCGGAAAAAAGCACGTGCGCACCATGAAGATTCACGATGCGCTGAAATCGCTGGCCGACGAAGAAGCTGCGAAGCTGATCAACGACGACGATGTCAAAACCGAGGCGCTGAAGAATGTCGAGCAAAACGGCATCGTGTTTCTCGACGAGATCGACAAAATAGCCTCACGTTCCGAAGGACACGGCGCCGAGGTTTCACGGCAGGGCGTGCAGCGTGATTTGCTGCCGCTGGTCGAAGGCACTACCGTCTCGACCAAGTACGGCATGATCAAGACCGACCACATTTTGTTCATCGCCAGTGGTGCGTTTCACATGGCCAAACCCTCCGACCTGATTCCCGAACTGCAGGGGCGCTTCCCGATTCGCGTCGAACTCGATTCGCTTTCGGTGGAAGATTTTCAGTGCATCCTGACGCAGACCGACGCCTGTCTTACTCGCCAGTATCAGGCGCTGCTGGCGACCGAGGACGTCAGCCTGGAATTCGCCGATGATGGTGTGCGGCGTTTGGCCGAGATCGCTTTTCAGGTCAATGAAAAAACCGAGAACATCGGTGCCCGCCGGCTCTACACCGTGATGGAAAAGCTGCTTGAAGAAATTTCCTTCACGGCGGGATCGCGCAGCGTTGGCAGCGGCGAAAAGCTGATCATCGACGGCGCCTATGTCGATCTGAAACTCGGCGAACTGGCGAAGAACGAAGACCTGTCGCGCTACGTTCTGTAGCCATGCGCCAAGCCGCCTCAAGCGTGGCGAAGCCACAAACACGGAGCCGCTCAGCGGCAAACATCCGTGCGCCACAGACGGCTTTGCACCGCCGTTCGGCTGCGTCGGCGCGGAGCAGTGTTCCGCGAAACCTCGACTACGCCCCCCGCCTGGGCGGAGGCCGGAGCGTGGGGACATAAATGCTCGAAAGAATCGCCAGCATCGTATTTCCGATCTACGCGATCGTGGCGATAGGCTTTGCCTACGGTCGCTGGAAGAAGCCCGACATGGCATTCGCCAACCAGCTCAACATGGACATTTTTGTTCCGGCGCTGGTATTTGCGGCACTCTCATCCAAGACCTTCGACATAGCGCAGAATATTCCTTTGCTGCTTGGTGCCATCGCGGTCGTGCTTGGCACCGGACTACTGGCCTGGCCGGTGGCGCGGTTGCTGGGCGTGGCGAGCAACACTTTCGTGCCGCCGATGATGTTCAAGAACTCCGGCAACATGGGCTTGCCGCTGGCGGTGCTGGCCTTCGGCGAGTCCGCGCTACCGGCAGCCGTGGTCTTGTTCTTTGCCGAGAACTTCCTGCACTACTCGCTGGGCACCTGGATGCTGGATCACCGGGCAAAAGTCTGGAACCTGTGGCGCGTGCCGGTGATCGCCGCTGCGCTGGCCGGCCTGGCGGTGAGCCTGCTGCATTTTCCGTTGTGGCAGCCGCTGTGGCAGAGCGTCAAATTGCTCGGCGACGTGTCGATCCCGCTGCTGCTGTTTTCGCTTGGCGTGCGGCTCACCGACAGCCGTCATGCCGACTGGAAGATCAGCATAGCCGGCGCATTGATGTCACCGGTCGCCGGAATACTGGTGGCGCTGCTGGCGAATCAGGTGCTGGGGCTGACCGGGCGCGATGCCGCCATGCTGATCCTGTTCGGCGCGCTGCCGCCTGCGGTGCTCAACTACATCTTCGCCGAGCGTTACCATCAGGAGCCGGAGCGTGTCGCCTCCATTGTTCTGGTCGGCAACGTGGCATCGATGGCGATCATCCCGCTAACCTTGGCCTGGGTGCTGCGCTAGGGCGGTCCAGGGTTTCTGTCTCTCACCGGTCGGCGCCGCCGCCATGACAAGCCCCCGATAGCGGCATCGATCGCCGTGTTACCAGCGCCGAGTTTTCTCTAGACGGCAATTGAGAAAGCAACTTCTGAATTCATCCCACCTTACAGGGCAAAAGTCGGCGCTTGTGGGGCGGCGGCTTGTCGGCCTTATGTAGCACTCCACATAAGGCCGAACAGCGGATAACCAACTGACCGGGCGACGTGAACTTGCAGCAGGGATTCGCGTTGCTCCTTTGCCGTACTACCAGCGCCGAGTTTTCAGTTTTGCTTCTTGGGGCCGCCGAGGCGGTCGAGATACAGATAAACCACCGGTGTCAGATACAGGGTCAGAAACTGCGACAGCAACAGGCCACCGACGACGGCGAGGCCGAGTGGTTGCCGCACTTCGGCGCCGGCTCCCCATCCGATTGCGATGGGCAGCGTGCCCACCAGCGCGGCCATGGTGGTCATCATGATCGGCCGGAAGCGCACCATGCAGGCCTCGAAAATCGCCTGCGCAGCGGCGGCGCCTTCCTGGCGCTGCTTTTCCAGCGCGAAGTCGATCATCATGATGGCGTTCTTCTTGACGATGCCCACCAGCATGATGATGCCGACGAAGGCGTAGAGGCTTAGATCGACACCGAAGATCATCAGCGTGGCGAGCGCGCCGAGACCGGCGGCGGGCAGTCCGGATAGTATGGTCAGCGGATGGACGAAGCTTTCGTAAAGAATACCGAGCACGATATACACCACCACGATGGCGATCAGCAGCAGCATGCCCAGCCCCTGTAACGAGGCTTCAAAGGCCTGTGCCGTGCCTTGTAGACTGGTGGTGAGCGAAGCGGGCAGGTTGATCTCGCGTTCCATCTTGCGTATCCGGTCGACGGCGTCACCCAGCGAGACACCGGGCAGCAGATTGAACGAGAGGGTGACCGAGGGCAACTGGCCTTGATGGTTGACGGTCAGCGCCTGGGTGCCGCGGCTGATGTGGGCCACGGTGTCGATAGGCACCAGCTTGCCGTTGCTGGAGCGCACATGAATCTTGGACAGGATCGCCGGGTCGGCCTGCAGTTCGGGCGCGACTTCAAGGATGACCTGATGCTGGCTGGTGGCGGCGTATATCGTGGATATTTGACGCGAGCTGAAGGCGCTTTGCAGCGCATCTTCGACCTGGCCGATGCTGAGCCCTAGCGGCGCCAGCTTGTCCCGGTCGATATCGAGCGCGATGACCGGGCTTTGGTTTTTCAGGTCAGTGTTGACGTCGATGAATCCGGGCAACTGGCGCAGGTGTTCGAGCAGAATGTCATTCCATTGGTAGAGTTCGTCTAGATCGGTGTCTTGCAGGGTGTATTGGTATTGTGCGCTGGTGAAGCGGCCGCCGATGCGGATCGATGGCGGGTTTTGCAGAAAGACGCGGATGCCGGGCACGGCAGCAAGCTTGGGACGCAGCCGGGCAATGATCTGGTCGGGCGACTCCTTGCGTTCGTCTCTGGATTTGAGGTTGAGTATCAGGGTGCCGACGTTGGAGGTAGGCCGCGAACCGCTGGCGCCGGCAAATGAGGCAATGGTGTGCACGCTCGGGTCCTTGGCGAGTATCGCGGCAACGGCGCGCTGGCGCTCCATCATGGCAGGGAAGGAAATGTCCTGCGGGCCTTCGGTGGAGGCGACGATCTGGCCTGTGTCGCCGCTGGGCAGGAATTCCTTGGGCACTGTACCAAACAACAGGGCGGTGACGATCAGGGTAAGAAAGAAGGAGAGCAGCACCCATAGCGGCCGTGCCATACACCAGGTTAGCGAGCTTCGGTAGGCGGCCAGCAGCGCGTCGAAAAAGCGCTCGAAGACATGAAAGACGCGGCCATGCTTCTGCCTCCCTCCACCTTGCTTCAGGTAGCGACTGCAGAGCATGGGCGTGAGCGTCAGTGAGACAAAGCCGGAGACCAGGATCGCGGCGCAGATGGTGACCGCAAATTCGTGCAGCAGGCGGCCGACAATGCCACTCATGAACAGTACCGGTATGAACACCGCGACCAGCGAAAGCGTCATGGAAATGATGGTGAAGCCGATTTCCCGCGCGCCGCGAATCGCTGCCGCGAATGGTTCCTCCCCCTGCTCGATGTGGCGGACGATGTTCTCCAGCATGACAATGGCGTCGTCGACGACGAAGCCCACCGACAGCGTCAGCGCCAGCAGCGAGAGGTTGTCGAGGCTGTAGCCGAAGGCGTGCATGATGGCGAAGGTGCCGATGATCGAAATGGGCAAGGCGACGGCGGGTATCAGGGTGGCCGACAGATTGCGCAGGAACATCAGGATCACCAGGACCACCAGAAAGCCGGCCAGGATCAGCGTGAACTGCACGTCGTGGATGGCATCGCGGATCGAGATGCTGCGGTCGTAATGCACCTGAAGCTCGATCGATGGCGGTAGAGTGGCCTGGAAGGCGGGCAGCACGCGCCGGATCGATTTGACGGTTTCGATGGTGTTGGCGCCCGGTTGGCGGTAGATCGCCAACATGATGGTGCGCCGGTCGTTGAACCAGGCAGCGACTTTGGTGTTCTCGACGCCATCAACCACACGGGCCAGTTCTTCCAGTTTTACCGGCGCGCCATTGCGCCAGGCGACGGTCAGTGGCCGATAGGCGGCGGCATTGACCAGTTGTCCGTTGGCTTGCAGGGCAAAGCTCTGCCGTGCGCCGTCAAGTGTGCCCAGTGGCAGATTGACGTTGGAGCTTTTCACCGCCGCCTGTAGTTCGTCGATGCCTAGCCCGCGCGAGCTGAGTTGGCTGGGGTCGGCCTGTATCCGCACCGCGTATTTCTGCGAACCGAAGACATTGACCTGGGCGACACCGGGCAGGGTCGACAGGCGCTGGGCGAGTTGGGTCTCCGCATACTCGTTGACCACCCAGGTGGGCAGGGTGGTCGAGTTCATGGCGATGTAGAAAATCGCGAAGTCCGCCGGGTTCACTTTGCGAAAGGAAGGCGGCGTCGGCATGTCCGGTGGCAGCTTGCGCTGGGCAGCGGCGATGGCCGACTGTACGTCTTGCGCGGCGGCATCGATGTCGCGGTCCAGCGAGAACTGCAGAGTGATACTTGAACTGCCCTGGGCGCTGGTTGAGGTCATCGAATCGACCCCGGCTATGGTCGAAAACTGGCCTTCGAGCGGAGTCACGACTGCGGCAGCCATGGTTTCGGGCGAGGCACCAGGCAGGCGTGCGGTGATCGAGATGGTTGGAAAATCGATGTTGGGCAGTTCGGAAACCGGTAGTGCGCGATAGGCAATGACGCCGAAGATCAGAAACGCGGCCATCAGCAGCGTGGTCATCACCGGCCGGCGGATGCACAGTTCAGACAACTGCATCGCGAATTCCTAGTTTGGCTTGCCGGGCTTGCCGGGTTTGCCAATAGGCGCGTCGGCTGATCTGATTTTCGCACCGGCCGTCAAGCGCAGCTGTCCTTCGGTTACGACGGTTTCGCCTGCGACCAGACCCTCGGCGACGATGGCGATTTGCCGCTGAATCGAGGCGACGCGGATCTTGCGGGCCTCGACACGGTCATCTTTTTTGGCGACAAATAGAAACGCGCCTTCGCTACCTTGCTGAACGGCTTCAGCAGGAATCACCACCGCGTCCTTGAGCGTATCCAGCACCAAGCTCACATTCACGAACTGGCCGGGCGCAAGCTTTTCATCTTGGTTGGGTACGACGGCTTTCAACTGAATGGTGCCGGTCGTCGCATCGACGCTGTTGTCTAGAAAGCGTACGTCGCCTTCCCATGTGGTGGCGTCGCCTGGCGCTGAAATACGGGCTTTCATCGATCTTGCGGTGGAACGCATGCCGGCCTGCAATAGGGGCAAATATTTTTCCGGAACGGCGAAGCCGACATACAGCGGGCGCACGCGGTTGACCACGGCCAATGCGGTGTCATTGACTTTCACCGCCGTGCCGGGAAACACCAGCCGGGCCCCGACGATTCCGTTGAATGGCGACTTGATCGTGGTGTAGGACAGTTGCAGGCGGGCCAGTTCCGCCGCTGCGGTATCGGCCTTGACCACTGATTCTGCGGCGGCGGACAGGGTGCGCATATCGCCGACCTTCTCTTCGGAAACAAAACCCTTGGCGCGCAGTGCAATGTAGCGCTCGACATCGGCGCGCGCCTTGCTCGCCTGGATCTGGCTCTTCGCCAGGTTGGCTTCCGCCTGGTTCAGCCTTGCCTGATAGTCTGCCGGATCAAGCCGCAGCAATACTTCGCCTTGCTTTACCTGTCGACCCTCGGTGAATGCCACGTCGCGAACCTGACCATCGACCCGCGATTTCAGCGTGACTGTCTCGTAGGGCGCGGTGCGACCGGTGATCTCGAGTCGCAGTGGCATGTCGCGCACGACGGCCATGGCCAACTTGACCGGCACCACGGGCGGTGTCTTCGCTTTCTTGCCGGCTAATAGCGTCGCTGCTTTATTGAAATGCCATGCCGCTCCGCCAGCAGCGCCAAGCACGGCAATCAGCAGCAGAATCTTGCGGGTCCCGGTCATACGAAGAGATCCTGTTCAGGGCAGCGTGGATTCGAGTGCGAACAGTTGCGAAATTTCTTCACGGCGACGCACCAGATGCACTGTCTCACCGTCAACCATGACCTCGGCTGCGCGTGGCCGAGAATTGTAATTCGATGCCATCGCCATGCCATAGGCGCCAGCCGAAAGTATGGCTAGCAGATCGCCTTCCTTCAACGCCAGTTGGCGGTCATGGCCGAGAAAGTCGCCGGACTCGCAGACCGGTCCGACGATTTCGTAGGGCATTGCCTTGCCGGTCGCCGTACCACCATCGCCGACTTTTACGATGTCGTGCCATGCGTCGTACAGCGCAGGCCGCATCAAGTCGTTCATTGCGGCATCGACCACGGCAAAGTTTTTCTCGTCGCCATGCTTCAGCACTTCAACTCGGGTCAACAACAAGCCGGCGTTGCCAACCAGCGAGCGCCCCGGTTCAAACAACAGTTTTTCGCGTCGCCCAACCAACTTTTTCAGCATGGGCCCGAGATAGTCCGCAGCGCTGGGCGCCGGCTCTTCCGCGCGGTACTGAACGCCCAGGCCTCCACCGAGATCGATGTGCTCGAGGACAATGCCAGCCGCAGCAAGACGGTCGACCAGTTCCAGTATCTTGTCGGTGGCTTCGGCTGCAGGAGCCGGGTCCAGCAGTTGCGAGCCGATGTGACAGTCGATGCCTTTTACCGCGATATGCGGCATTGTGGCCGCGCGGCGATAGAGATCGAATGCCTCGCCGAAGGCGACACCGAACTTGGTGCTCTTGAGTCCGGTCGAGATGTAGGGGTGCGTCTTTGGATCCACATCAGGGTTCACGCGCAGCGAGACCGGCGCGCGATGTCCGACACTGCCGGCGATTTCACTGAGCTGTTCGAGCTCGCTGGCCGATTCAACATTGAAACAGTGAATTTTCGCTTCCAGCGCCGCGCGCATTTCCGCAGGTGATTTGCCCACGCCCGAAAACACGATCTTGTCCGGATTGCCGCCAGCGGCAATTACCCGCGCCAGTTCGCCGCCCGAGACGATATCGAACCCGGCACCGAGTCGCGCGAACAGATTGAGCACGGCCAGATTGGAATTGGCCTTGACCGCATAGCAGATCATTGATTGTTCGAGCATGCCGTGCGCCTGCAGCGCGTCTCGATAGGCGGCAAAGGCCGCTGTGAGCGCCTGCCGTGAATAGACATAGCACGGTGTGCCAAAACGGCTGGCGATATCGCTCAGGGAAACTTCTTCGATATGGAGTGCGCTCTCGTTACCGACGCACCGCATTGCGGCAAGACTCATAAACGCGATTCCGCCACTTGGCTGCTGCCATCTGCCATGAGAATAGGCGCTGCCGTGCTCGGCAGGCATGGATTCCTGATTTGCGGGCATGTCGCGGAGGTCGCGGCTGAAGAATGCTCTGGAGAAGGCAGCGTGAGGGGGGTTTTGGTGCCGCAGCCGGCAAGTACCATGAAGGCAATCAGGGCAACAAAAAGGGTATGTATCGGGCGCATGGCGGTCGACGAAAATCGAGCTGAGGATAGAGGGCAGTAGTATATGCGGCGTGCAGCGTCGGCGACATTCTGTATTCTGTCTTCTTTGTTTTGCTTTTTAGGGTGGTACGCAATGGATGAGCGGGAATTTCTGGCAGCGGCCGATATTGAATTGGCGCGTATCGAGGCGGCGCTGGAGGTCGCAAGTGAAAGCGGCGTTGCGGATTTCGATTTTGAAACCAAGCCCGGCGGCGTTATCGAGATCGAGTGTGAAAACGGCTCGAAGATCATCCTGAATCGTCATGGCGCAGCAAGGGAGATATGGCTCGCGGCGAAGTCAGGCGGGTATCACTTTAGACCCGAAGGCGGGCAATGGCTGGGCACAAGGGATAGCGAGGAACTTTTAGCCGCAGTCTCCCGAACCTTGTCTGAGCAGTCCGGCGTCAGCATCAAGCTCTAAGGTTTGTTCCCCATCGGTTTTTGAGGGAAGGTTTTTAGAGCGGGGGGAGGAGGCACGGGTTTGGGTATTGCATCCTGCACCGGCGCGCGGCTCGCCTCTTCCTTCGGCTCTTCTTCGACCGCGGGCGGCAGGTATTCTTTATAGACATAATCTTCCGTTGTCTTGCCTGCTGAGTCGGTCGCCACTATGGCTACCAGACCCTCCGGCTCGTTCTGCCAGCTTTCCGGCACATCCTTCAGAGCATGTTTCATGAAGTCGATCCAGATCGGCAAAGCCGCAGAACCTCCCGTCTCTCCATTGCCCATGCGTTTGGGCTGGTCAAAGCCGATCCAGGCAATGCCGACCACGGTTGGCTGATAGCCGCAGAACCAGGCATCGATATAGTCATTGGTGGTTCCGGTTTTTCCAGCCAAATCGCTGCGTTTCAATGCGGCTTTGGCGCGGGTAGCGGTGCCTCGTTGAACCACGTCGTGCATCATGCTATCCATCAGCCAGGCATTCCGGGCATCGATGGCGCGCAGCGATTCGTCGCCGGCCAGAGCTGGCTGCAGGGCTGCCAATACAACACCTTTGTCGTCAGTGATCTGGCGCACTATGTGGGGTTGAATTCGATATCCGCCGTTGGCGAAGATTGAATAGGCGCCGAGTTGCTGCCATGGCGTTACGGAACCGGCACCCAGCGCCAGCGTCAGGAAGGGTGGGTTCTTGTCGGCATCAAAGCCGAAGCGCGTTACGTAGTCCTGTGCGTATTGAGTGCCGATGGACCGCAACAAGCGGATAGACACCATGTTCTTGGATTTGGCCAGAGCGGTACGCAGGCTCATCAGGCCATCGTATTTCCCATCATAATTCCTCGGCTCCCAGTCCTGTGAGCCGGTCTCCTCGGCGGTTATCGAAACCGGCTCATCAGGTATTTCAGAGGTCGGCGTATAGCCTTTTTCCAAGCCAGCCGAAAAGATGAAGGGCTTGAAGCTGGAGCCGGGCTGGCGCCAGGCTTGTGTGACGTGATTGTATTTGTTGCGATTGAAATCAAATCCACCAACCAGCGCACGAATCGCACCGTCCACGGGACTTGCCGCGACGAAGGCGGCCTCAATTTCCGGTAGCTGGACGATCTCCCAGCCCTTCTCGGACTTCTGCACACGCACCACTGCACCGCGGCGTACCCTCCTATTGGGTGGAGATTTTTCGCTCAGCATGCGGGCGGAAAATTTGAGGCCATCTTTCTCAATTTTCAGAATTTCGCCGCCGCGCAAATAGGCGCGCACAAGTTTTGGAGTCGCTTCAAGAACGACAGCCGGTAGCAAGTCGTCGCTATCGCTAAAGTCGGCCAATAGCTCCTCGAGTTCTTCGTCCTGATTTGCGCCCGCGCTCTTTATTTCGACGTAGGCCTCAGCGCCTCTATAGCCGTGACGACGGTCGTAATCTAGGATGCCACGGCGCAAAGCTAGATAGGCAGCTTGCTGCTCGCCAAGGTTGATGGTGGTGATTACTCGCAAGCCACGGCTATATATGTCTTCAGGAAAACTCTCGACGGCGATCTGACGCGCCATTTCGGCAACGTACTCGGCGTGGACGCCGAAGTCATTTACGCTATGTTTGACGTAAAGAGTTTCCTCTTGTGCAGATTTCCACTGCGCATCAGTGATGAATTTGAGTTCGTGCATACGGCGCAGCACATAACGCTGGCGCAGGCGCGCACGCTTGGGGTTGGCGACCGGGTTATAAGCCGAAGGCGCTTTAGGCAGGCCGGCAAGCATGGCAGCTTCCGCAATACTGATGTCCTTGAGTGCTTTGCCAAAATAGATTTGTGCAGCTGCTGAGAATCCGAAGGAGCGTTGACCGAGGTATATCTGGTTTAGGTAGATTTCCAGGATCTGATCTTTTGCCAGGTTGTTCTCGATTTTGAACGCCAGCAACATCTCATAGAGTTTGCGCGTTAGGGTTTTTTCGCTACTGAGGAAAAAGTTCCTCGCGACCTGCATGGTGATGGTCGATGCCCCTTGGCGTTTGCCGCCACCAACAAAATTTGAATACGCAGCTCGCAGTACGCCCAATGTGTCTATGCCCGGATGCTGATAGAAACGCTCATCTTCGGCGGCGAGAATCGCCTGCTTCATTACGACCGGTACGTCTTTGATGTAGGCGAAGTTTCTCCGTTCTTCACCAAATTCGCCTATTAGGTGACCGTCACTGGAATAGATGCGCAGGGGAATCTTTGGCCGATAGTCGGTCAGTACTTCCACCGAGGGGAGCTGGGGGTAGGCGAGAATCAATACAATGCCAGCAAGGGCGGCTACGCTCAACGCAGCGCCACAGATCAGGAGCAGGATATATAGCACCCAGCGAATGGGCGCGAAAGAGACGGGAATGGGCACGAATGGAGGGCGGCAGAAGGTGGCGCGATGAATTATAGCTGTGGCGCTGAAGACACGCCGCTAACGGCCATTTCCAATAATTTTGCTTTACAGTCGATATAGTTGCTGCTAGCATCTGAAGTAAATTATCTGTATAGCTCGTAACGCAATATTTTTAAAGGAAAATCTCTTGCAGATCGATGTCTCGGCACTGAAGTCGATCTTTAACCCGAAGCTGCGACCGCTCATTGGTGTGGATATCAGCGCGACCTCGGTGAAGATGGTCGAACTGATCGACGCAGGCAAGGGGCAGCCGCAGGTTGAGCACTATGCCATCGAGCCATTGCCCAGCGACGCGGTACTTGACGGCAACTTCTCGTCGCTTGAGGCGGTGGCCGAAACGCTTCACCGTTGCTGGAAGCGGCTGGGCACCTCAACGCGCTTTGTAGCTTTGGCGCTTCCAACTTCTGCCGTCATCACCAAGAAAATCACTCTGCCAGCCGCTTTACGCGAACAGGAGATGGAGATTCAGGTTGAGTCCGAAGCCAATCAATACATTCCGTTTGCGTTGGAGGAAGTCAATCTGGACTTCCAGGTAATTGGGCCGGCACCCTCCAGTCCTGACGATGTTGAAGTACTGCTAGCGGCATCGCGCAAAGAGAAAGTTGAAGATCGGGTTGCCGCAGCGGAAGTTGCGGAACTGAAACCCGTGGTTATGGATGTCGAGGCCTACGCGATTCAGGCTGCCTATGAATTGGTGACCAAGCAACTGCCCCAGGAAGGCAAAGGGCAGATCATTGCGTTGGTGGATGTAGGCGCCTCCGCGATGAAAATCACCATCATGAAGGATGACGAGCAGATCTATGCGCGCGAGCAGGCATTCGGCGGGTCACAGCTCACCGACGAAATCATGCGCGCCTATGGCATGGGGCCGGACGAAGCAGAGAACCTGAAGCGATCCGGTACTCCACCGGACAACTATGAAGCAGAAATTCTTCATCCGTTCATTGAAAACATGGCGCAAGAAGTTGCCCGCGCACTGCAGTTTTTCTTTACTTCAACGCCGCATAATGAGGTGCATCACATCATATTGGCAGGAGGATCTGCGCTCATTCCAGGTGTTGCCGATCTGGTCGGAGAGCGAACCAATGTCAACACCATCCTGGCCGATCCATTTGCAGGAATGGCAATATCACCACGTATTCGAGCCAAGCAGCTCGCCATTGATGCGCCATCCCTGATGGTTGCTTGCGGATTGGCGCTGAGGAGATTCGATCAATGATCCGGATCAACCTCCTTCCTCATCGCGAAGAAAAGCGCAAAGCGAGACGCCAGCAATTCTATGTTTTACTTGGTCTGGTTTCGGTGCTGGCCGCTGTGATCTGGTTTCTTGGTTTCTCATACATCAATCGTGAAATTGATGTACAAAACGAAAAGAACGAGTTCCTAAAACGAGAAATTGCCAGTCTCGACAAGGAAATTAGCGAGATCAAAAAAATTCAGGCCCAAACTAATGCGCTTCTGGCACGCAAGCGGGTAATTGAGGCGCTCCAGGCCAATCGTACGGAAATGGTGCACTTGTTCAATGAACTGGCTAAACAGGTGCCAGAGGGGATCTATTTGAGCACTCTTTCCCAGACGGGGCAAAGAATTGCCATCTCGGGCTACGCTCAGACGAATGCGCGGATAACCACTTTGATGAATAATCTCGATGAATCTCCTCTTCTGGAGAGCTCAACCCTGATCGAAACCAAGGCTGCGGTGGTAAGCAATAGGCGCTTGAACGCATTTAGCATTACTACGATGATCACTCGTCAGACTGCAGCGCCAGGGAAGAAATGATGAAGCTGCCCGATCTTTCCTCGTTGTTCAAAAGAAAATCGGCCGCTGAGCGAATGGCGGAGTTGCAGGCTGATAAGGCGGCAGCCGAACCGGCGCCTCCCAAGCCGCCGCTGATTGACTTTACGCAACTGGTAGATGACTTCAAGACTCTGGACCCGCAGGACCCCGGTCTATGGCCGCTTGCTCCCCGGGTTGTCATCCTGTTCAGCTTGTTTGTGGCGTTGATTGCTGCAGCATGGGGTTTCGGCGCGATTGGCTGGAGTGTCCAGCTTGAGGAGTTTGAGGCGAAGCGGAATCAGGAAGCGTCACACAAAGAGGATTGGCTCAAAAAGAAGAAGCAAGCAGTCAACCTGGATGAATACCGCAGGCAGTTGGCTGAGATTGATCGCTCCTTCGGCGCTCTACTCAAACAATTGCCCAACAAGGCCGAAATGGGTGACATGCTTGTCGATATCAACAAAGCTGCACAGGGCAGGGGGCTATCCGTTGAGCTTTTCAAACCAGGAGGCGAAGCTCGAAAAGAGTTCTATGCTGAAGTGCCCATCACCCTCAATCTCACTGGCAGCTATCACGATATCGGAGCCTTTACAGGTGATATCGCCAAGTTGCCGCGCATTGTCACGTTGAATGACATCAAATTGAGCACGAGCAAGGAAGGCAGTTTGGCCTTGAAAACTACAGCCAAGACGTTTAGATATCTTGATGACGACGAGTTGGCCAACCAGAAAAAGAATGCCAAGAGAGGTAAAAAGAGATGAGGTTTAGCTGGCTCTTTTTTCTGTTGCCAATACTGCTATTGGGATGTGCTGCCGAAGACCACCAAGATCTTCGAGAGTGGATGCGGGAGGAGGCGAAAAGCATGAAGGGCAAGGTGGCACCATTGCCGGAAATTACTGCCTTTCCGGTGGTCGCCTATGAAACCGAGAGTATGACGCCACCCTTCGCGCCAGGCAAGATAGTCACGCAGGAGGTCGCGTCGGACAAGACGGCACCTGATAGGACGCGTCCTCAGCAGCCGCTGGAAATATTTCCGATTGAAGACCTCAAGGTTGTGGGAGTGATCAAGGTCGGGGACGTGCCATATGCCCTGATTCAAACACCTGCACCGAACAAGCCAAAGCATGTTCGTGTGGGCGAATATATGGGCCGGAGTTTCGGAAAAATCACCGCAATTACCAATGATGGCGTAATCGTGCGGGAATCTGTAAAAGACGTGAACGGCGTATGGGTGGAGCAGGAAAGATCGCTCATGGTGCCGAAAGAGGGAGGAAGTTGATGAAACATATCTATGTAGCCGCGGTTGCCATGGCGGGCTTTTGGTTTGGCCTGTCCGGTGCAAGCATTGCGGCCGAAAACTCCATTAAGCAGATTCAAGTCAGGCGCGATGGTGATCAGGTTTTGCTCAAAGTGCAGATGACAGCTCCATTGAAAACGATGCCAGGGAATTGGAGCATCGTTGAGCCACCGCGTGTCGTAATTGACTTTCCCGACACCGACAATCAGTCTGGTCAGAACTCACAGCAGGTCGCAGAGGGCGATCTCAAGAGCATGAACCTCGTTCAGACGGACAAACTGACCCGACTGGTGCTGAATCTATATCGGCCAACCAAGTTTTCTACGGAAATTGCTGGAGATGTACTGTTCATCAAGTTGCAAGCGCAAGGTGTTCAGGCAAATCGGGAACTAGCACCAAGCGTTTACAGTTCAACACCCACAGTCAAGGCTGGTTCGTCAGTTCCTGCTGTGGACACCGCTTCTGTCCGCGATATTGTGTTTCGCCGTGGCGAAGATGGACAGGCATCCATAGTCGTTGATCTGACAGACGGCACCGTGCCAATCGATATTCGGCGCACGAGCACAGGACTTGCAGTCGAAATGCGAGATGTAGAGTTGCCGGAACGCTTGCAGAACCGCCGCGACGTCAATGATTTTGCAACGCCTGTCAACACGATTACCTCGCGCGCCATGGGTAATCTGACGCGCCTTGACATCGTTGCTAGAGGCCGCTGGTTTCACCAAGCACATCTGGCGAACAACCAATTGACCATTGAAGTCAAGCCAATACCTGCGGATGACGTCAATAAGCTGGTGCAAACCGGGCAGCAGGGACAGAAGATTTCTATCAATTTCTTCAGTGCAGACGCCACCATGGTATTGCGCACACTTGCCGATATTTCAGGCAAAAACGTGCTGATCGATCCGTCATTGAATGGTCGATTGGTAACCGCGAGTCTTGACAACATTCCCTATGACCAAGCGCTTGAGATCATCATGGCGCAGGTCAATGCGGGTATGCGGGTTCGCAATGACATTATTCTGTTTGGTGATCGAGCTGTGCTCCAGAAACGAGATCAGGACACTGCGGATGAACTGACGCGGGCAAGTGATATCGCGCCCCTCGTTTCGGAAACTTTCAAGCTCAACTATGTCAAGGCTGCGGACATTGTCTCGTTGGTGAACAGTAGTTTTGGTGCAGCTGTGCCGGCTGCCGCCACGGCTGCCGCAGGCGCACCTGCAGCGGCAGCACCTCCAGCCGCGGCAGGTGCAGGCAGCACGGTCAAGGGGATGCTTAGCTCGCGTGGAGGAATTTCTATTCACGATGCTACAAATCAAGTATTTGTTCGTGACAACGCATCGGTTATCGAATCAATACGCGAAGTAATTCGGAATGTAGACATTCCGCCCAAACAGGTGTTGATAGAAGCTCGCATTGTTGAGGCGTCTACTGGGTTTACAAATACCTTGGGTGTGCGCTTGCGTCTGGCTAATTCGTCATCTCTTCAGCAGGGTGGGTATCAGGTCCCTGGCACCAATGGTACTCGCGCCGTACTTGGAACGACAACCGGTTTTACCAATGTCGATACCTTTGGCACTCCCGCGGTACCTGCTCTCGCTCGATCTTCGACCAATGTTTTCCAGCCAAGTTATAGCTTAGCGTCGGCCGCAAACATTGGCTTGATGCTGTTCAATAGCGCGGGAACGAAATTACTTGCTTTGGAACTACAGGCCGCGGAACAGGACTCCCGAAACAAGACGATCTCTTCTCCCAGAATTGCGACGCTGAATCGCAAGGCTGCAACCATCAATTACACTCGGCAAACCACGATTCTTACGGGTGTCAACGCGACAACGGGTTTGCCTATTTATCAAACATTTTCGGCACCCATCACGCTTGCTGTGACACCTTCTGTCAATCCTGACAATCGCATCAGCCTGGAACTGAATATTCAGAAGAGTACGGTAACGAATGCGACCACTGGCAGCATGGACTCCAATACCATTACTACAAATGTCATAGTGGAAAATGGTGGCACGGTGGTCATCGGTGGTCTCGCGCAGGAATCCGACATTACGACCCAGGATCGTGTGCCTTTCCTCGGCGATCTGCCCTATGTCGGTTTCCTGTTCAAGACCACGGCAAAGAGCCAAACGCGCGCAGAATTGCTGTTCTTTGTCACGCCGCGCATTGTCAGCGAAGCATTGGCACAAAGATAGCTCTGAAGCTAATCACAGTATGGGGCCGGCTGTCGCCGGCCCTTGTTTTTTGCGCTGCTACAATTCGTTCGTGAATCTCAAGAACAACATATATCTTGTCGGAATGCCCGGAGCGGGCAAGACGACTGTCGGCCGTCATCTTGCCCGGCGATTGGCGCGCTCGTTTATCGACGCTGATCACGAAATTGAGGCGCGCACAGGTGTTCGAATTCCGCTGATTTTCGATATCGAGGGCGAGAAGGGGTTTCGTGATCGAGAGTCAAAAGTAATTGCTGAACTCGCGGGCGAGTCTAACCTGGTGGTCGCTACGGGTGGTGGAGTTGTGCTTCGACCGGAAAATCGCGCCTCGCTCAGGCAAGGGGGCACCGTGGTGTATTTGCACGTTCTGCCAAATCTGCTTTATGAGCGAACGCGCCTGGACCCGAACCGTCCATTGTTGCAAGTCGAAGATCCGAAGCAGAAAATCGATGAACTATTTGCCGAGCGCGATCCCTTGTACCGCGAAGTTGCGGATGTGGTGGTGCACAGCACCGGCGGCAGCATCTATTATCTGGTGAAAGTGGTTGAAAGGGAGTTGCATAAGCAATGCGTTGCCTAGATGTCGCGCTCTTAGAGCGCAGCTATCCGATTTTGATAGGCGGCGGCTTGTTGTCCAGTGCGGAGCACATCCTTCCGCTTCTGCGGACCACTCGGATCGCCTTGGTGACCAACGTGACGGTTGCGCCTCTATATCTGGGCGACGTCACCTCAGCTCTCGACAAGGTCGGTGTTGGAATTACCCCAATCATCCTGCCGGACGGCGAGGCTCACAAGACTTGGAATTCCCTCAATTTGATCTACGATGCGATGCTGAGCACTCGCTGCGATCGTGGAACAACTGTGATGGCTCTCGGCGGTGGAGTGATCGGAGACCTGGCGGGTTTTGCGGCTGCAACTTATCAACGCGGCGTCCCATTCATTCAGGTCCCTACTACACTGCTTTCGCAGGTCGATTCATCGGTGGGCGGCAAGACCGGCATCAATCATCCCTTGGGCAAGAACATGATTGGAGCTTTCTGGCAGCCAAAATTGGTATTGGCTGACACGGACACTCTGGAAACCTTGCCGGACAGGGAGTTGTCAGCGGGTTTGGCTGAGGTCATCAAATATGGCTTGATCCGCGACCTGCCCTTTCTTGAGTGGCTGGAAGCCAACATGGACGGGCTGCTAATGCGAAAAAGTGAGCTGCTGGCATATGCCATCGAGCGCTCATGCAAGAACAAGGCGGAAGTGGTGGCCGCCGATGAATACGAGACGGCTTCGGTTGGTGGCCGGGCACTGCTCAATCTTGGCCATACTTTTGGTCATGCCATCGAAACCGGGCTCGGCTATGGCGAATACCTTCACGGAGAGGCGGTAGCCGTCGGCACCATGATGGCTGTTCAGCTATCGCACCGACTGGGTTGGTTGTCGCCGGCCGATGTGGACCGGGTGCGTCGCTTATTCGTGCGGGCGGGTTTGCCGGTCATAGGGCCTGATCTGGGAGCGATGCGCTATCTGGAGCTAATGTCTCACGACAAGAAAGTGGTCGCCGGTCAATTGCGCCTTGTTCTACTGAAGAGACTGGGCGAGGCGATCACCTATTCCGACGCACCTCGGGCAGAAATCGTAACCGCGATCGAGTCATGCTGTAATGAGTGACTTGGCGTCCTACGCCGTAACTGATGGCGTCAGCCGCGGTCGCGCCGCAGCGGAGCCCAGGCCCAAGGCCCGCAGCGAGTTTCAGCGAGACCGCGATCGCATCGTGCACTCAACGGCTTTTCGCCGCCTTGAATACAAGACCCAGGTGTTTGTTAATCACGAAGGTGACTTGTTTCGCACGCGCCTCACTCACAGCATTGAAGTTGCCCAAGTGGCCCGGTCTATCGCTCGGGCTTTGAGGCTTAACGATGATTTGACTGAAGCCATCGCGCTGGCCCATGACCTCGGCCACACCCCGTTCGGGCATGCCGGGCAGGATGCGCTTAACGAGTGCATGCTGGAGTATGGAGGATTCGAGCACAATCGCCAGAGTTTGCGCATCGTGGATCGACTTGAAGAGCGTTATGGAGCGTTTGACGGTCTCAATCTGATGTTCGAGACGCGCGAAGGCATCCTCAAGCACTGCTCGCCGGCACGCGCAAAAGAACTTGGCGATCTTGGGACGCGGTTTATCGAGGGACGACGACCTTCGCTTGAGGCTCAGATCTGCAATCTGGCGGATGAGATCGCCTACAACAACCATGATGTTGATGATGGCCTGCGTTCGGGTTTGCTAACCCTCGAGCAGCTCGATGAGATAAGCCTGTTTTCGCGGCATGCGAAGGAAGCGGACCACGAATTTCCGATTATGTCCCACCGCCGGCGCGTGCATGAAACCATACGCCGCATGATCGGCGCGCAGGTAACAGACTTGTTGGCGGAATCGGTCCGGCGAATTGAAGCCGCAGCGCCGCAGACGCTGGAGAATATTCACGCTGCGCCTGCACTCATCGCATTTACAGACGCGATGCAGAAAGAAAACCACACGCTCAAATGCTTCCTGCGCGAAAACCTGTACCAGCACTACGAAGTTCTACGCATGACAGCCAAAGCGCGACGAATCATTCGCGATTTGTTCGCGGCATTTACCGAAAATCCACGCCTTCTTCCGCCGCAATACCAGGAAATGGCGGCCAACGGGAATATCGAGCGTGCAACGGCGGACTACATTGCGGGCATGACCGATCGCTATTCGATGAAAGAGCACCGGCGCTTGTTCTCCGTGGGCGAACTCTGATCCGGACTCTGATCGTCGATGCTGCGTTGCAGCGTATTGAATTCAGGCGCCATTAGCGGTATATTTGCACGTTCGTCCGCCATGTCCGGCGGGCCATCCAAGGCCGGGGAGCGACATCGCCCCGGCTTTTTTGCCGGCTGCATTTCCGAGGAAAGAGAAGATGGTCCTCCCACAATCTCAGGGTCTTTACGATCCAGCCAATGAGCATGACGCCTGTGGCGTCGGCTTTGTTGCGCATATCAAGAATCAGAAAAGCCACTCAATCATTGAGCAAGGCTTGCTGATCCTGAAGAATCTCGAACATCGCGGTGCAACGGGCTACGATCCGCTGCTGGGTGACGGCGCCGGCATTCTGATTCAGATTCCCGACAAGTTTTTCCGCAAGGAAATGGCACGCCAGAGCGTGAGCCTGCCGCCCCCGGGCGAGTACGGTGTGGGCATGATCTTCTTGCCACGTGACTTAGCGAGCAGTAAGGCCTGCGAAGCCGCGATCAACGGCGCCATTGCCGCCGAAGGACAGACCTTGTTGGGCTGGCGAGATGTCCCCTGTAGCAACGCCGGCCTCGCCCAGTCCGCAAAAGACATTGAGCCCGTGATTCGGCAGGTATTCATCGGGCGCGGTGAAGGGACTGTCGACACCAATGCGCTCGAGCGCAAGCTATACATTATCCGCAAGGAATCGGGTCACGCCATCCAGGCGCTGAGGCTTCCCGACGGAAAAATGTACTACGTGAGTTCAATGTCGGCGCGCACCGTGGTCTACAAAGGCATGCTGCTGGCCAATCAGGTCGGCGAGTACTTCAACGATCTGCGCGACAAGAGCCTGGTTACTGCCTTGGCGCTGGTGCACCAGCGTTTTTCGACCAATACTTTCCCGACCTGGGATCTGGCGCATCCTTTCCGCATGATTGCCCACAACGGAGAGATCAATACGTTGCGTGGCAACGTCAACTGGATGCGAGCGCGGCAGAATGCCATCTCGTCGGTTGTGCTCGGCGATGACTTGAAGAAAATCTGGCCCTTGATCTACGATGGTCAATCCGATTCGGCCTCGTTCGACAACGCTCTTGAATTGCTGGTGATGGGTGGCTTTTCCTTGACCCACGCCATGATGATGCTGATTCCGGAAGCCTGGGCAGGAAACCCTCTGATGGAACCGGACCGGCGCGCGTTTTACGAGTTCCACGCGCCGATCATGGAGCCGTGGGATGGCCCAGCCGCGGTTGCTTTTACCGATGGCCGCCAGATTGGCGCAACACTCGATCGCAACGGCCTGAGGCCGGCCCGCTATCTGGTGACCGACGACGATCTGGTGGTGATGTCATCCGAGATAGGTGTGCTACCGATCGCCGAAGAGAGGATCGTAAAAAAATGGCGCCTGCAACCGGGGAAAATGTTCCTGATCGATCTGGAGCAGGGCCGCATCATCAATGACGACGAGCTGAAAAGCTCCTTGGCAAGTGAGGGTTCATACCGCAAGTGGATTGAGGAATCGCGCATATTCGTGGATGATCTTCCGGTCCCCCGCCTGCGTGCCGTGGCCGACCTTCGGGAATCACTGCTGGACACACAGCAAGCCTTCGGCTACACCCAGGAAGACTGCAAGTTCATCCTCGCGCCGATGACGGCCAATGGAGAGGAGCCTACCGGGGCCATGGGCAACGATACGGCGCTGCCTGTCCTGTCGGCCAAGAACAAGCCGCTATACAGCTATTTCAAGCAATTGTTTGCGCAGGTGACCAATCCACCGATCGACCCGATACGCGAAGAAATCGTGATGTCGCTGATCAGCTATATCGGACCGAAGCCCAATCTGCTGGGTCTGGCCAACGGAAATGAAGAAGTGACACCGCGTCTGGAGGTCAAGCAGCCGGTACTCGACGAAGTCGATATATCGCGACTGCATGATCTCGCCCGCCTATCCGGTGGTCGCTTCAAGTCCCTGGTGCTGGACATCACCTATCCTGTTGCCCAGGGGCCGTTTGGCTGCGAGGAAGCGCTCAAGCATCTTTGCGTCGCGGCAGAGCAGGCAATCGCAGAGGGCTACAACGTGCTGATTCTTTCCGATCGAAACGTTGATCGGACGCGAGTGGCGATTCCGGCGCTGCTGGCTTGTTCCGGCGTCCATCATCATCTGACGCGTCAGGGGCTGCGTACCAACTGTGGTCTCGTTGTCGACACCGGCTCGGCACGCGAAGTGCATCATTTCGCAGTGCTGGCAGGCTACGGCGCCGAGGCGGTGTGTCCCTGGCTGGCTCTGGAAACCATCAGCGACATGTGTCAATCGGAGGGCGGCGACTACCGTCAGGCCAGCAAGAATTACATCAAGGCTATCGGCAAAGGTCTGATGAAGGTCATGTCCAAAATGGGCATATCCACCTACCGCTCGTATTGCGGTGCCCAGATATTCGAAGCTGTTGGACTCGAGTCGGCGTTTGTCGCGCGCTACTTCACTGGCACGCCAAGCAAAATTCAGGGAATTGGCGTGGCAGAAGTGGCCGAGGAGGCGGTACGTGTTCATCGTGCGGCGTTCTCGGATGATCCGGTGCTGGCCGATGCACTCGATGCCGGCGGTGACTATGCCTTCCGCATTCGTGGCGAAGACCACATGTGGACGCCGGATACCATCGCCAAGCTGCAACATGCCACACGTTCCGGAAAGTACGAGACCTACAAGGAATACGCGGCGCTGATCAATGACCAGAGCAAGCGTCATATGACCCTGCGCGGTCTGTTCGACATACGTCCGGCGGGCCCGCCGGTTCCTCTCGATGAAGTTGAGTCGGTCAAGGATATCGTCAAGCGCTTCGCGACCGGAGCCATGTCGTTGGGCTCGATATCGACCGAAGCGCATACCACGCTGGCTATCGCGATGAACCGGATCGGCGGCAAGTCGAATACCGGCGAGGGTGGAGAAGATCCAAAGCGCTTCCAGAAAGTCGGCGCTGGCGAGACGGTGGCCAGCGTCATCGGCAAGGCCAATATCGAGCGCGACACACCGCTGCTGGAGGGTGACTCGCTGCGCTCCGCGATCAAGCAGGTGGCATCCGGCCGGTTTGGCGTTACCGCCGAATATCTGGCGAATGCCGATCAGTTGCAGATCAAGATGGCGCAGGGCGCCAAGCCCGGCGAGGGCGGTCAACTGCCCGGCCACAAGGTGTCGGAATACATCGGTCTTCTGCGTCACTCGGTACCCGGTGTGCAGTTGATTTCACCACCGCCGCACCACGACATTTATTCCATCGAAGATCTCGCGCAGCTGATTCACGACCTCAAGAACGCCAATCCGGAAGGCTCGGTGTCGGTCAAGCTGGTATCCGAAGTGGGTGTCGGTACCGTTGCCGCTGGAGTGGTCAAGGCCAAGGCGGATCATGTTGTCATCGCTGGCCACGATGGAGGTACCGGCGCATCGCCGATATCTTCGATCAAGCACGCCGGAACGCCCTGGGAACTGGGCCTGGCTGAAACCCAGCAGACTCTGGTGCTCAACCGTCTGCGTGGCCGCGTCCGCGTCCAGGCCGATGGCCAGATGAAGACGGGGCGCGATGTTGTTATCGGCGCGCTGCTGGGGGCCGATGAATTCGGCTTCGCTACCGCGCCGCTGGTGGCCGAAGGCTGCATCATGATGCGCAAATGCCATCTCAACACCTGCCCGGTCGGCATCGCCACGCAGGACCCCGAGCTGCGTCAGCGCTTTACCGGTCAGCCGGAACATGTGGTGAATTTTTTCTTCTTCGTTGCCGAGGAAGTGCGCGAGCTGATGGCCAATCTGGGGGTACGCAGCTTCGACGATCTGATCGGTCGTAGCGATCTTCTGGATACGCGCCAGGGCATCGATCACTGGAAGGCGCGCGGGCTGGATTTCAGCAAGATTTTCTACCAGCCAAAAATGCCGGTTGAGGTTGCGCGCCTGCATTGTGAGACCCAGGATCACGGTCTGAAGGGCGCACTTGATCATCTGTTGATCGCCAAGGCGGCGCCCGCGCTCAAGCACGGTGACAAGGTCGCCATCCAAACCAGGATAGGCAACATCAACCGTAGTTGTGGCGCCATGCTGTCCAATGCGGTGGCCAAGCGCTACGGCGCTGCCGGCTTGCCCGAAGGTACGATAAGCATCAAGCTTACCGGTACTGCGGGACAGAGCTTTGGCGCCTTCCTGGCGCGCGGTATCACTCTGGACCTGACTGGCGAAGGCAACGATTACGTCGGAAAAGGCTTGTCCGGTGGGCACATCATCGTGCGCAAACCCGAGACATTTCGCGGGCAGGCGAACCAAAACATCATCGTTGGCAACACGGTCCTTTATGGTGCCACCGACGGTGAGGTGAACTTTAACGGCGTTGCAGGAGAGCGTTTTTGCGTGCGCAATTCCGGCGCGCAGGCGGTGGTTGAAGGCACCGGTGATCATGGTTGCGAATACATGACCGGTGGCACCGTAGCTGTGCTCGGGGTCACCGGGCGCAATTTTGCCGCCGGCATGTCGGGCGGTGTGGCCTATGTGTATGACGCCGACGGACAATTCGCCAGTCGCTGCAATCCTTCAATGGTTGCACTGGAAAAAGTGTCGCCGGCGAAAACGCAAGCAGACGACGGTACGCGCCATCGCGGCGAAGCAGACGAAACACAGCTCAAGCGCATGATCGAGCAGCATGCTGAGCGGACGGGAAGCGAGCAAGCGAAAGCGATACTTGCTGATTGGCCGGCCGCGCGAGACAGGTTCGTCAAAGTATTCCCACATGAATATCGGCGCGCATTGACCGAGTTGGCGCAGAAACCTACCCAGTTGGAGGCGGCGTAATGGGCAAGCCCACCGGATTTCTCGAGTATCAACGCATCGCCGAGACCTATGATAAGGCCGAGATACGCGTTACCCACTATCACGAGTTCGTCCCGCACCTGAGCGATGACGAAGCGAAGATCCAGGGCGCGCGCTGCATGGATTGCGGAATACCGTTCTGCAACAATGGCTGCCCGGTCAACAACATCATTCCCGACTGGAACGACTTGGTCTATCACGGACGCTGGAAAGAGGCGATCCAGGTCCTGCATTCGACCAATAATTTTCCGGAATTCACCAGCCGCGTCTGCCCCGCGCCCTGCGAGGCCGCCTGCACGCTGAATATTCCGCAGACGCCAGTAGGCATCAAGTCGATTGAGCGCGCCATCATCGACAAGGCGGGCGAAAAAGGCTGGGTCGTGCCGCAGCCACCAGCAAAAAAGACCGGCAAGAACGTCGCCATAGTTGGCTCCGGCCCTGCGGGTCTGGCTGCGGCGCAGCAACTGGCGCGCGCTGGACATGATGTCACCGTGTTTGAGAAAAATGCCAGCATCGGCGGCTTGTTGCGCTATGGGATTCCCGACTTCAAACTCGACAAGCGTTTGATCGACTGGCGCATGCAGCAGATGCAGGTCGAGGGTGTGAGCTTTGTCACCAACACCATGGTGACGCATGCCGGCATGCCCAAGGGCGTTGCCAATGATGCCAAATGGGTTGTAACGACCAGGCAGCTTAGGTCAGAATTCAATGCGGTTGTCTTGGCCGGTGGCGCAGAACATCCACGGGACCTGCCGGTCCCGGGGCGCGAGCTGGCTGGAGTGCATTTTGCCTTGGAGTTTCTGATTCCGCAGAACAAGGAAGTCGCTGGTGGTGGCAAGAATCCGATCAGCGTCAAGGGCAAGCATGTGGTGGTGATCGGCGGCGGCGATACCGGCTCCGACTGTGTCGGCACCTCGAATCGTCATGGCGCAGCCAGCATCACCCAGATTGAACTGATGCCGCGTCCACCAGAGCAGGAAGACGGATCACAGACCTGGCCCTACTGGCCGCTCAAAATGCGCACTTCGTCTTCGCAGCTCGAGGGTTGCGAGCGCGACTGGTCGATCGGCACCAAGGCCTTTATAGGCGAGGGCGGCAAGCTTACGGCGATTCGGGCGGTGCGCCTTGACTGGCAGGGCGGGAAAATGACCGAGGTGGCAGGATCGGAATTCGAAATCCGCGCCGACTATGCCTTCCTCGCCATGGGCTTCCTCAGCCCGGTGGGTGGAATTCTTGAGGCCTTCGGCGTCAATCGGGACGCTCGTGGCAACGCCAAAGCGGAGACTGAAACCGCCAACGCCTACGCTACCAGCGTCAAGGGCGTTTTTGCCGCAGGAGATATGCGCCGCGGGCAGTCCCTGGTGGTTTGGGCCATCCGGGAAGGCCGCCAGTGCGCACGTAGCGTGGATGAATTCTTGATGGGTTCAAGTACGCTTCCGCGCTAGCGGAAAACTACTGCCTTTCGCGCAGAGATCGCCATCGCAATGGAAACCAGTGGCAGCTTTCTCTCGGCGACGGTCCTCCTGCTGCTGGTTTTTGACCCCTTCGGTAACACGCCCATCGTTGCCGCCGTGCTGCGCGACGTACCTGCGGCCCGGCGCTGGAAGGTCGTGCTGCGCGAATGCCTGATTGCCTACGCCATACTGGTGCTGTTTCTGTTTTTCGGCCGCCACGTAATGAGCTTCATGCAGTTATCGGACACCTCGCTTGGCATATCGGGTGGCGTGGTTCTCTTTCTTATTTCACTGCGCATGATTTTTCCACCACCGGGCGGCAGTGTTTATGGAAGCCCCACCGGAGCCGAACCATTCATTGTTCCGCTTGCGGTGCCGGCGATTGCGGGGCCATCGGCACTGGCCATGGTCATGTTGCTGGTCTCGCGCGAGCCGGAGCGCCTGATGGAATGGTTTGGCGCCCTGAGTGCGGCAATGGCGGTCTCCACTTTCGTGCTGCTCGCCGCAGGCAAGCTGATTGAGGTTCTGGGCGAACGCATGCTCAGCGCCATCGAGAAACTGATGGGATTGATTCTCAGCGCCCTGGCAATCGAGATGTTGTTGCGCGGCATTCATAGTTTTGTCAGGACCTTTAATTGAGTTCTTCCCGCAGGCCTTGCTAAACTGGCGCGTCATATTCATTGCATGAACCCACCAATGATCAATGTCACGATACTCGCCGCCGGCCAGGGCAAACGCATGCACTCCGATCTGCCCAAGGTATTGCATCCGCTGGCCGGGAAAGCGCTTCTGGCTCATGTACTCGATGCGGCGCGGCAGATTGGCGCGGAGCAGATCCGCGTGGTCTATGGGCATGGTGGCGAGCAGGTTCGCGCCGCACTGGATGCTCCGGATATCCATTGGGTTTTGCAGGAGCCGCAACTTGGCACCGGCCATGCGGTTCTGCAGGCACTGCCCGGAGCCGTCCTGTCAGCGCCGACTTTGGTTCTATACGGCGATGTGCCCTTGATTCGCGCTTCCACCTTGCAGCGTCTGATCGATGCTGCGGGGACAGACTCGCTGGCCCTGTTGACCGCCCATCTAGATCACCCGCAGGGTTACGGTCGAATTGTTCGGGTCGACGGTCGAGTCACGCGCATCGTTGAGGAGAAAGACGCCGAGGATGCCGAGCGGGCGATTTGCGAAATCAATACCGGCATTCTGGTCGCGCCGACAGCGGCGCTGGCACGCTGGCTACCCGCGCTGGGTACCCGCAACGTGCAAGGCGAGTACTACCTGACCGACATCGTCGCGATGGCCGTGGCCGAGGGCATGCCGGTAGCGACAGCGCATCCCGACGCGGCTTGGGAAACTGAAGGCGTCAATAGCAAGCTGCAACTCGCTACACTTGAGCGAGTGCATCAGCGAAATATCGCCGGACAATTGATGGGCGCTGGCGTAACGCTCGCCGATCCGGAGCGTATTGATGTACGCGGCCAACTGAGTTGCGGACGCGATGTCGGCATTGACGTCAACTGCGTATTCGAAGGTCGGGTCGAACTCGGCGATGGCGTTTCCGTCGGCGCCAATTGCGTGCTGAAGAACTGCCGTATCGACAGCGGGACACGCATCGCGCCCTTCTGCCATATCGAAGACGCCGTAGTTGGGCCGGACAGCATCATCGGCCCCTACGCTCGGCTGCGACCGGGTACTACTTTGGGGCGCGATGTCCACATCGGCAATTTCGTCGAAGTGAAAAACTCGACCATCGCCGACCACTCAAAGGCCAACCACCTGGCCTATGTCGGTGACGCCACGATAGGCAGTCGCGTGAACATCGGCGCCGGCACCATCACTTGCAACTATGATGGTGCCAACAAGTTTCGCACCGTGATCGAGGACGACGCCTTCATCGGCTCGGACAGCCAATTGGTTGCACCGGTGACTGTCGGTCGCGGCGCCACTCTGGGCGCGGGCACAACCCTGACCAAGGATGCACCTGCCGATCAGCTCACCGTTTCGCGCGCCCGGCAGATGTCGATTCCGGGCTGGAAACGCCCAGTCAAGAACCCAGACCCAAACAAAAAGGACTAAGCCATGTGCGGCATTGTCGCAGCCGTTGCTGCACACAACATCGTGCCGATTCTGGTCGAGGGTTTGTTGAAGCTCGAATATCGCGGCTACGACTCTGCCGGCCTGGCAATACTTGACCCAAACCTGACGCGTCTGCGTAGCGTCGGTCGTGTCGCCGAGCTGGCAAGCCAGGCCGAAGGTAAAACCGCCCGGCACGGCATCGCCCACACCCGCTGGGCCACGCATGGCGCACCCAGTGAGCGCAACGCGCACCCACATGTCTCGGCCGGTCTCGCCGTGGTACACAACGGCATCATCGAAAACTACGCTGAGCTGAAGCAGGAGCTGATTGCGGACGGCTACGAATTCAGTTCCGACACCGATACCGAGGTCGTCGCCCACCTGATCCAGCATGAATTGAAGTCGGTTCCCGATCTTTTCGATGCCGTGCGCAGGGTGAGCAATAAGCTGGTCGGCGCCTACGCCATCGCGATTTTGCAAGAGCAGGACGATCGCATCGTGGTTGCCCGCAACGGCGCGCCATTGCTGCTGGGCCTGGGAGAGGATGGCAACTATGCTGCCTCCGACGCTTCCGCCTTGCTGCAAGTCACGCGGCGCATCGTCTATCTTGAAGACGGCGACGTGGCCGAGCTCAAACGTGATGCCGTGCGAATAGTCGGCGCTGACGGTACGGCGATGAGCATTCCGGAACAGCGCGCAGAGCACGAAAGCACACTGTCGGCCGACGATGTCGCGTTGGGCGACTACCAGCACTATATGCAGAAAGAAATTTTCGAGCAGCCTCAGGCGCTGGCCGCGACGCTGGAGATGATTGGCGGCGCACAAACCCTGAGCCCCAATCTGTTCGGTGTGGCCGCGCCGGAGATGATGCAAGACGTGCAGTCGGTTCTGATTCTTGCCTGCGGAACAAGCTATCACGCCGGCCTCGTGGCACGCTACTGGATCGAAAGACTGGCGGGGGTTCCCTGCAGCGTCGAAATCGCCAGCGAGTATCGCTACCGGGTGTCGGTTCCCAACACGCAACAGCTGGTGGTGGCGATATCACAGTCCGGAGAGACAGCCGATACGCTGGCCTCGGTGAAACATGCCAAAGCTCAGGGCATGGGGCGCACCCTGGCCATCTGCAATGTGCCCGAATCAGCCATCGTCCGCGAATGTGCGCTGCGTTTCCTGACCCGTGCCGGGCCCGAGATCGGCGTCGCCTCGACCAAGGCGTTCACCACCCAGCTTGCCGCCTTGTTTTTGTTGGCGGTGACGCTGGCCAAGCAGGGCGGGCGGCTGACAAGCGAGCAGGAAGCCGGACATCTGGTCGCCCTGCGTCATCTGCCGGTGGCCGTGCAAAAAGTACTGGCTCTCGAATCCGAGATAAAGGTTTGGGCAAAGCGCTTCGCCAACAAACATCACGCGTTGTTCCTTGGTCGCGGACACCATTACCCGATCGCATTGGAAGGCGCGCTGAAGCTCAAGGAAATTTCCTACATCCATGCCGAGGGCTACCCTGCCGGCGAACTCAAGCACGGCCCGCTGGCACTGGTGGACAAAGACATGCCGGTGATCAGCATCGCGCCCAACGATGTCTTGCTGGAAAAGCTCAAGTCCAACCTGAAAGAAGTCGCCGCGCGCGGCGGCGAACTCTATGTCTTCGCTGATGCCGATTCGGCGGTGGACGAGGAAGAGGGCGTACACGTGTTGCGTCTGCCCGAACACTACGGCCTGCTCTCGCCCGTATTGCATGTCGTGCCCCTGCAACTGCTGTCCTATCACGCGGCGCTGGTCAAAGGTACTGATGTGGACAAACCGCGCAATTTGGCCAAAAGCGTTACGGTGGAATGAGTAAGCGATAGCGCGGCAGAAATTGTTCCGACCAATTAAAGTCGAAAACTCGCCATTAAAGTCGAAAACTGATTCCGTGCGATTTTCTTCCGGCTGGATGCCGCGATCTACGAATCAATTTACGGACTCTGCATTGATCCCAGTGGTGTGTCAGCAAATCGGCCGAAGCGGTCGCGCGTGGCACGTCAAATGACCTGCAGCTATGCAGCGGTTTCGGTCGTTGACCTCAGAAATATGGAGGGCCGCATCAAACCTACTGCCGCCATTTGCCAAACTGAATATATGCACTTCTGAGGCCGCCCAAAATACTGTCCTTTGCAACTGGCTTGTTGAGTTCAGAATTGTTCGTCGCCTCAGACAAATCCGAGAACTGGTAAGGTCAGCTAGCTATTGAGGTGCTGTCTTGTCAATCCATTTACCCGTCCCATCTTCGCCGTACAGTGTTTCAGTTCCAGTAAATTTATGCTCTAAAGCATGGGCGTACACCCAAGTACTTGCAGACGCTCTAGCGTACCCTATGTTCTTTTTTCCATCATGTCTTACAAAGTAATACTTAACAGTAATCTTCTGTAAACATCCTTTTTTGTTTGGATCACCTTTCCAAGTTCGCGAATTTCCAGCACTTAGAGTGTGCCAAGTACCACTCTCGCCCCACTTTTCGTTGGTTAGATCCATCCTCTTCATGGCATCCAAAGTCGATCCCTTGGGCTCTCTCCAGTAACCAATTACTGCATAACGCATTACTCCGGTGTAGTCCTTATTATTATAGGATTGGTAATCATTCTTTACTACAATTTTGTAGTTGGATGGATCCAAATGACATAAGCTTGGCACCGGAATTTCCGCGTATGCATTCTGTGTAAGAAAAAGGGCGAAAGAAAGAAAATAGTATCTATAGGTTTTCATAACGCAATCCTCTTCGATAGCAAAAAAAAGTCCCTCGCTCAAGGAACAAGTAGCAATATGAACGCAAGCGCATTGTAGCGCTACTCTCAAAGGCGGCCAATGACAAAGACTTATGCATGGCTAAGCCGGGGAAGTCTGAGGCTGACTGACGTTGCTGCATAAACGGCAGCAACGAGGCGGTTGCGGTCATTGGACTCTAGAAATCCAACGTCTGCAATCAGTCTTGGAGGGTCATCGAGCCGAGCGCTCTTGAACGGCTGCTTCGGCCGACCACCGGAAGCTCATTGCCAACCTGCTGAACGGCTTGTCCTAGCCGGCTTCAGGCTTCAGCCAAATCCACTGCCATCTTCTGCACCCCGAAAAGTCGGCGCTGGCGCTACGGCGTGCGGTAACTCAGCGGCGCAGATAGCAAACGAAGGCATAGTCGAAACCGGTTTCGTCGCGATGCGTCTGACGCGACGATTCGCGCCATTGCTGGAGGTCGATCTCGGGGAAAAATGTGTCGCCTTCGAAGTCCGCGTCGATCTCGGTCAGTTGCAGGCAGTCGGCCTGGCTCAGCACCGAGGTATATAGCTCGGCGCCACCAATCACAAAGGCTTCGTCACTGCTGGCAGTTGATACGGCGGCGGGCAGCGAATGGGCCACGGTGGCGCCCTCGGCGCGGTAGTTGGCATCGCGGGTAATCACAATGTTCTGGCGGCCGGGCAGCGGCCGGAAACTATCCGGCAGCGATTCCCAGGTCTTGCGGCCCATGATGACCGTGTGTCCGAGCGTCAGCGTCTTGAAGTGTTTGAGGTCAGCCGGCAGTCGCCAGGGCAGTCGATTGTCAATGCCGATCACGCGGTTTCTGGCAACGGCGGCAATCAGGGTCAGCACAGGTTTTGGCATTTTTTCGGTCCAGGTCAAAGCTTCTGGTATAGCTCGGCATACTGTCTCGCCGCCTTGTCCCAACTCGAATCACGGGCCATGCCGTGCTTTTGCAGGCGGCGCCAGAGCTTTGGGTCGCTCCAGGCTTTTGTGGCGCGTTGCAGCGCTTCCAACAGCGCTTCGCTGCTTGACTCGCCGAAGACGAAACCGTTTCCGTTTTTCTCGTCTGCAGCGTCAACCACGGTATCTGCCAGTCCGCCGGTTGCGCGCACCACAGGTATCGTGCCATAGCGCATGCTGTACATCTGATTCAGCCCGCAAGGCTCGAAACGCGATGGCATGATAAAAATGTCGGCACCGGCGTCGATGCGATGGGCGAGTTCTTCATCGAAGTCAATGTTCACCGAGCAAAGATCCGGAAACTGGCGCGCGAGTGCCAGAAAGCCTTGCTCCAGTTCGACATCACCCGAACCGAGTACGACAAGCTGGGCAGGCAGGTTCATGATTGTCGCGCCGAGGGACAACAGCAAATCAAGCCCCTTCTGTTCTGCCAGTCGGCTGATCACCGCGAGCAAGGGAATGTCCTTGCGCGGCGCAAGACCAAGCTGTTGTTGCAGGGCGGTCTTGTTTGCCGCCTTGATCTCCAGATTTCTTGCGCCGTAGTTTTGGTTCAGGTATCGGTCTGATTCCGGGTCCCAAATGCGGGTGTCGATTCCATTAAGAATGCCCGATAGTTGTTCGCTGCGGTAGCGCAGCAGGTCCGCCATGCCCATGCCCAGGTCGTCGGTCTGTATTTCATGAGCATAGTTTTTGCTCACCGTGGTGATCGCGGTGGAGAGCTGCAATGCGGCTTTGAGAAACGAAAGCTTGCCGTGGTACTCGACACCATCGAAGCGCCAGGCATCTTGCGGCAGGCCGAGCTCAAGCAGCGTTTCGTATCCGAACACCCCCTGATAGGCCAGGTTGTGCAGGGTGAACAATGATTTTGCCCGGCCTCCCGGCAGGTAGTGCAAGTACGCGGCGGCCAGTCCTGCCTGCCAGTCATTGCAATGAATAATTTCGGGTTGCCAGTCCATCGTGCTGGCATCGGACCCGAGCCAGGCGGCGACCCTCGAGAGCAAGCCAAAACGCAGGTAATTGTCCGGCCAGTCTTTGCCATCGGGGTCCAGATACGGGCTACCGGGACGATCATAGTAGGGCGGGTAGTCAAGCAGCAGCAGGCTGCTTCCATCGGCGGCACAAGCCTGTTTGAGCGAGGCGGTGGGCAGTGCGCCGCCTAGCCAATGGGGCCGCGCGACTTCAATGGCGTCGGGAAAGTTTTTCAAGATTCCCGGGTAGGCAGGAATCAGTACACGAACGTCCAGGCCCAGGCCGCGCAAGGCAACAGGCAGTGCGCTTGAAACGTCACCGAGACCGCCTGTTTTAACCCAGGGAGCAAGCTCAGAGGTAACGAAAAGCACTTTCATTGCTTGCCGAAGAATATGGATTGAGTAGACGCCGGATTTTACCGGCGCCGCAGCTTAGGCGCTGAGTGCAGCGTCAACTTGCGGCACGACAGGCAGCAACCAGTCCCGCTGTCGAACTGTCGAGATGTTCTCCGGTTTCGCTACCTACGATGACTGGCAACAGCCGATTTGCCAATTGCTTGCCGTACTCGACGCCCCATTGGTCGAAGGGGTTGATGTCCCAGATGATGCTTTCAACAAAAACCTTGTGCTCGTATAGCGCCAGCAGGGCGCCCAGATTGAATGGATCCAGGCGTGGCAGCAAGAGCGTGGTCGAGGGCTGATTGCCGGGGAAGCTTCGGTAGGGCGCCAGTGCGGCCACTTTGTCGGCCGCCATTCCGCTCGCGGTGAGTTCGGCCGTGGTTTCAGCCAGCGTCTTGCCGCGCATCAGGGCTTCGCTTTGTGCAAAGCAATTGGCCAGGAGTTTTTCGTGGTGGCCCGGCAAGGCGAAGTCGGCATGCCGGCAAACAATGAACTCACAGGGTACAAGACGGCCACCTTGATGGATCAGTTGGTAGAACGCGTGCTGACCGTTGGTGCCAGCCTCTCCCCAGAGAACCGGAGCTGTCGAGATAGTGAGTGACGCGCCCTGTCTATCCACCTGTTTGCCGTTGGATTCCATTTCCAGTTGCTGCAAATAGCGCGGCAGCAATCCCAGCGATTGGCTATAAGGCAGCAATGCGCGCGTTTCGGCGCCGAGGAAATTGCAGTTCCAGATTTCGAGCAGGGCGAGCAGGCCCGGCAGATTCTCCGCTGCCGGCGCTGAGAAAAAGTGCTCATCCATGGCGTGGGCGCCGGCCAGCAGTTGTCGAAAATTATCAAAGCCGACCGCCAGTGCCAGCGGCAAACCGATGGCCGACCACAGCGAATAGCGGCCGCCGACCCAGTCCCAGAAACCGAAAGCATTGGCCGGATCTATGCCGAAGCGAGCGACTTCAGCCAGATTGGTCGATACGGCGACGAAATGCCTGGACACTGCGGCCTCGCCCAGAGCTTGAATCAGCCAGTGGCGCGCCGATGCAGCGTTCTGCATCGTCTCCTGGGTGGTGAAGGTCTTGCTGGCGATGATGAACAGCGTGGTGCGGGGCTGCAGTTTCGCGAGGACGGTTGCCAGATCTGCACCATCCAGATTGGCGACGTAATGAACGCTCAGCTCAGGGTGCCCAAACGCGGCCAAAGCCTGAGTCGCCATACGCGGCCCCAGATCCGAGCCGCCAATGCCGATGTTGACAATATCGCTGATGGGCTCGCCGGTGGCGCCGCGCCAATGGCGGCCATGTACCTGCGCAACAAAACTTTGCATTTTGTCGAGCTCTGCAAGTACAGCCGGCATGACGTCGCGACCGTCGTGCAAGATCGGCCCCTTGTTGGCCGGTTGGCGCAAGGCGATGTGCAAAGCGGCGCGGCCCTCGGAATGATTGATTGCTTCGCCAGAACGCATGCGGGTAATCCAGCCCGGAACATCGGCGGCCCGCCACAACTCCTGGAGTTGCGTCATGGTTTCCGCAGTGACGCGCTGCTTGGAGTAGTCGAGTAGCCAGCCATTCCATTGAATGGAAAAGCGCGAAAAGCGCTGTGCGTCGGCGGCAAAAAAATCTCGCAGCTGCGCACCGCGCGCTACTTCAGCAGTGTCGTTCAGCGCCTGCCATATCGTCTTGGTAGCCGGGTTCATGGTGTTCTGCTCAAAGCCAGAGCGTCATCCCCATCTCGAACGGATGGGTCAGCAAAGGGTGAGTGGGAAACGCCCGCACCCGGTATTCCATCTTGCCGCACTGGTCGGGCGTCAGGTCGAGCGAGAACAGGTGCTCTCCGTTTTCCAGAGCGCGCTCGTGTTTCAATTCATGGCGCCGCGCTCGAGCCGAGGTTGGCTCGCCGGGTCGAGTAAATACCATCTCCACCGTCAAGTCGTCCGGTGTCAAGCCGTCGAGCTGGGCGGCGATCGAGAAGTGCAGCGACTCGCCATAGCGCACGCGAGCAACTCCTTGATCGATTCGCCGTAGGCTGATGCGCGGCCAGGATGTCCGAATGCGCGCTTTCCAATCCGCGACGCGCCGCGCGCCCGAGTAGTCTTCTGTGGAATAGCGGCGCCACTGCTCGGCCGCCGGCGAATAGAACTTCTCGGCATAGTCGGTCAGCATGCGCTGCATGTTGAAGCGGGGCATGATCGAGGCGATCGATTGTTTTGCCATGGCGACCCATTCCGGGGAATAGCCAAGAGACGTGCTGCGGTAGTACATCGGAATCACACTGTCCTGAAGTAGTTCGTACAGCGTGCGCCCTTCGTCGTCGTCGCGCTGAGCCGCATCAAGGCCTTCTGCCGCCGGCTTGATTGCCCAGCCGTTCTTGCCGTCGTAGCCCTCTCCCCACCAGCCGTCGAGAACCGACAAGTTGATGCCGCCGTTGATTGCGGCCTTGATGCCGGAAGTGCCCGAGGCTTCCAGCGGATAAATTGGATTGTTGAGCCAAACATCGACCCCGGCCACCATGCGACGGGCCAGATGCAAGTCATAGCCTTCGACCAGAAGAATGTGGCCTTCGAATTCGCGTTTTTGTGTGAGCTCGGCAATCTGACGGATCAGTTGCCGCCCCGGTTCGTCAGCGGGGTGCGCCTTGCCGGCAAAAATAAACACGACGGGTCGCTGCGCGTCGCTGATGATTTCACGCAACCAGTCGAGATTATTGAACAGCAGCGCGGCACGCTTGTAAGTAGCAAAGCGGCGGGCAAAGCCGATGGTCAGCACGGTCGGGTTGCTTGGGTCGGCAAGTTGCAATACGCGATCCAGGTGTGCTTCAGAACCTTGATTGCGCAAATGCTGCTGGCGTACCCGGTTGTGCACCAGATGCAGCAACTGCGCCTTGAGTGACTGGCGGATACTCCAGAATATCTGGTCCGGAATATTGTGTACGCCGTTCCAGCAACCTTGATCGCACAGTCGATGCTGCCAGCCGAGCCCGAGATGACGGTCGAAGGTTTCATGCCAATCGGTGGCGAGAAAGGTAGGCACGTGCACCGAGTTGGTGACGTAGCTCATCGGATTTTCGGCGGCGGTGACCTGTGGCCACATGTTGGCGCAGATGCGAGAGGAAACCTCGCCGTGAATGCGTGATACGCCATTGTGGTAGCGCGAGCCGTGCAAGGCTAGCGCCGTCATGTTGAAGTCATTGCCGCCGACGCTGTCGCCAACGCGCCCCATGCCCAGCAGAGTGTCGCGATTGAGGTCAACGGATTTGCAGAATTCACCAAAGTAATGCATGACCATGTCATCAGCGAAGTGATCGTGTCCGGCGGGCACTGGGGTATGGGTGGTAAACACGGTGTTGGCGGAAGCGGCTTCAAGTGCAGCCGCAAAGGGCATGTTCAGGGCGACCAGATTGCGGATACGCTCCAGCACCAGGAAGGCGGCATGGCCTTCGTTGATGTGCCAGACGGTAGGCGCCAGTCCAAGCGCCGCGAGCGCACGTACGCCACCGACGCCAAGAATGATCTCCTGCTCTATGCGCGTCCGCCGGTCGCCTCCATAAAGCTGGTGTGCGATGCCGCGATCTGCGTCGGTATTTTCTTCAAGATCGGTATCGAGCAGGTAGAGGCTGTTCTTGCCTACCCGTGCGCGCCAAACTTTGACCCAAACGGTACGTCCTGGAAAGTCCACGCTGACGCGCACATCCTGTCCATCCTCTGCGCGCACCCGTTCGATCGGCATGTCGTCGAAATCATTGTCACCGTAATGCGCGGTCTGGTTGCCTTCGCGGTCGATGGTCTGACGAAAATAGCCCTGTCGATAAAGCAGGCCAACAGCGACGAAAGGCAGGCGCAAATCAGAAGCGCCTTTGCAATGGTCTCCGGCAAGAATGCCAAGGCCTCCTGAGTAAATAGGCAAGCTTTCGTGAAAGCCGAACTCGGCGCAGAAATAGGCGATCAGATCGTTGGACTGCAGGGGCGGCTTGCCCGGTAGTTCCAGCCTGGGCTCCGACTGATAGGAATCAAACGCCGACAACACCCGGTTCATTGTGCCTAGGAACACCGGATCGTCGGCGGCGTCGCTGATTCGTTTTTGATCGATGCGTTTGAGAAAGGCCTTGGGGCTGTGATGGACTGACTTCCAAAGACCGGCGCTCAGGCGTGCGAACAGCGAGCGGGTGGGTCTGTCCCAGCTGTACCAGAGGTTGTTGGCAAGCTCCTCGAGGCGCGCGAGGCGTGGCGGAATTTCGGGATTGACTTCTAGTTGGTAGCGAGTGCCGGGCATAATCTTTGGAGTCGAATAATTGGAGAATGTGAGCGTTTGATTCTACGATGCAGCGACCACCTTGAGCAAAATGCTCTGTTCGGTGCCGAGCAGCGGTGTCCATGCAAGCTTGATACAGACGGCCTGCATGATTTTTTCGAAGCCCGCTTCGGACTGCGAAACCGTTCGGTGAGGTGTGGCCTTGAAGCGTATCGGTTGCGCCGATGAAACTATCAAAGCACCGCCAAGTTCATTGTCTTCGAGTGTGATCTTCCGCATGTTTTCAAATGCCTGCTCCTGACCGAAGCCGCCGGGGATGCTGCCATCGGCCAGCACATAGCGGCCGCCATAGCCATCACAACTGGGTAGCGCAAGATTGAGCTCGGTTTCGATTACGGCAGGCAAACCGCGACCGACGACGCGAAAATCGACACTTAGCCCCTCGGCGCCAAGGCGATAGGTTTTCTCGACGCTGTATTCTTCGAAATGGGCAATCCAGCGCCCCTGCTGCGAGTCTGGTGCATAGTTAGCGAGCGGATGAGATATGCCTTCCGCATCACTTAGACGTTCCAGAAACATTCCGCGCGGACGTTCATCCGGAGCGGCATCTTGCGCCTGAATCGGCTGCAGGAAGGCGACGCGGTCATGGGCAGAGGCGATGCCGCCATCGGCCAAGTGCGCCGTGTGAGTCTGATCAATCTTGGCGTGGTAGGCCTCAGGGTAGGCGCGTAGCGTGTCGCCGAAGTTATGTGTCAACTTGAAACTGGAAAACTCCACCAGCGCGGCATCACCATCGTCGCGCACAAAGGCCTGCAAGTCGCCGCCGCGCAAAGTCAGCTCCAGGTGTCCGTCGTGATCAAGGTCGAATTGCTCACAGGCCGCTGCTGGCACCAATGCTGTCAGTGCAGCTTCCAGCGCGAGCAGGTTGTTCCAGACGGCACGGCGCAAGTGCGGCAGATAGAGCCCACCAAAAAGCCCGTGCCAGTATGCGTCGTTGGCTTGCGCCCGATGCAGGTATTCCTGCATGGCTGCGCTGCGCTGCGCCGGTGCCAGCATTGCCAAGCGCTGCGATGCCCCTAACATGCGTTTGTGCATCCAGTTGGCTTCGGGGTAGCGCGACATAAAGTTGCGCCAAATGCCGCCGCGCAGAAATGGCTTGTGTGCCTCGAATCGGCCCGCCGCCGTTTCTGCTTCGATCAGTTTGTGCAAGTCATGCGAGCGTTCGGCGGGAAGCGTCCACTCGTTCATTTCGATGTAGGACGTGGTGGGCAAATAGACAATGCCGCGGGTTTTTTCCCTGGCATGATAGCTGGCGAAGCTGTCGGTGCGGATTAGATCGGATCGCAATACGCCTTCAACAAACTGCGTAAGCCAGCCTTTCTCGAACACCCATTCATAAGTCTCAGGCCAGATGCCGAACTTTTCAATGTCGTCGAAATAAATTGCGGCACCATGACCCTGGCGCGCAAGATCTTCAAGCCAGGCTACCGCGTCTTCGGCCTTTGAAAATGGCATGCGGTAGCGCGCTGCTTCCGAAATCGGAAACAAATCGAGATATTTTCCGTCTTCTTCCGTGGTGAAGAAACTGTCGAGCCTGCTGCCATCCTCGCCGGCGCACAGAAAATGATAATCATCGACCGCGACATAGCGAATGCCGGTTTCCACCAACGCTGGCACCACCGACGACTCCCAGACTCGCTCGGTGAGCCAGGCGCCGCTCGGGCGTGCACCAAAGTGTTGCTCGATCTTGTCTGACAAAGTGTTGATCTGCGATACCCGGTCGCGATGGGGAATTGCCGCCAGTACCGGCTCGCAGTCTCCAGAGCCGAACCACTCGACCTGCCCGCGTTGCGTCATGGCCTTCAGGCGCGCCATGTCTTCGGGAAAGCGCTCAAGCAGACCATCCAGCAGCCAGCCGGAAAAGTGCACGCTGAAGCGGAATTCCGGATAGTTCTCCATCACGCGCAGGAACATGCCGTAACAGCGGATATGGGCATCGTCAATGACGTCTGGAAAGTTGCCGACGGGCTGGTGGGCATGAACCCCGAACAGAAGTGTGATGGACATTCGGGGCTCTAGTGAGTTGAAGGAGTGGCGCGGCGCATGGAGCCGCTTTCGGCGGTGTTCGATCCGGCGCAAATCGGAATCTCGAGTTGGGGTGGATGTGCCAGTTGCAGCAGGTGATACAGCCGCGCCAGGTTACGTCGGTACAGACTGTCGAAGTTGGCAACGGCTGCCGACGGGTTGTAGTCACCGAACCACCAGAACCAGTCGGAACTCTCGCAAATGGCCAGTTGCGCCTCAACGGCTGCGATCTGTTGGGCATCGAGTCGGCCACTGGACATAACCCGGTCGCAGCTCAGTTTGGCCTCGCACAACAAATCCCAACCCCGATTTTTTGCCTCGTCACCAATCCAGGTCGACAGCGTTCCGTAGACCCAGCTACCGGCGGTGAGCTTTGGCAGTGTCGATGTCGGTGGCGGCAAGTCACGCGCCAGAATTTCGGCGTAGGTGGTGGTGTTGATGCTTGGGTGATTGGCAAGCAGTTCGTAGAGATCGTCAAAAAAGTAGTAGCCGTTGTAAGGGTAGTGTTCCCAAGCGTTCTCACCGTCGAGAATGATACTGACAAGGGGTGTTTCGTCTTCGCTCGCGCTATCGAGGATGGCTTCCAGTTGTTGCACGAGGTGTTTGGCGGCGTCGCGGCCATGCCATTTGGCGTAGTCGAAGCCGATCAAGTCAGAGAGCCGTTCATCGCGAAAAAACAGCGTGAGTCCCGGTGCCTGCTCCAGTCGCCAGGGGTGGTAGGCGGCGCGCGGATCGTCGATGCCGCTGGCTTTGAGACTGTTGTTGAGCACTCCCTCGCCGCTGGCTAGCCAGCGGCAGCCGGCAGTCGCCAAGTGCTTGACGAAGTCCGTGGAGACGGCGCCTTCGGCTGGCCACATGCCGACCGGCGCAGCGCCAAAACGTTTGGCGTGACTGGTGCGGGCATCTTCGATGTGACGAATGACGCGAGTACGACCACCGGGGTAGGCGGCAGAAAATGGCAGCGGCGCTTCGGGCACGGTTTCGCGCGCGACACCGAAATTGAGCATCAGCGGTGACAGCGGATGAGTCTGGGGCGTGGATGAGAGTTCGACCTGACCGCGTGAGGCAAGCGCCTGCCAGCGCGGAATCAGCCCGGTGATCACTTTGCCGATGCTTTCCAGAAGCTTGCGCCGATCGTTGGCGTCATATGCTTCTCCCTGGCTCATCAGCGCAGCCAATACCGGATCGCGGCGGCGCTCCGTCTCGCCGGTCCATGCCAGGTGATACCAAGTGACCAGGTCGGAGAAGTAATTTGCCGAGAGGTAACGGTAGGCTGGCTTATTTTTGTGGGTGAGCAGTAGGTAAAGATCGTGCAATCGCTCGTATTGTGGAAACGGCGTCAGCATCGTGCTGTGATTGCTGCGAAAGCAGGTGGTCAGCAACATGCGCCGGTCGTCTTCGCTGATGGTTTCGAGGTCGGGGGTGGCCAGCATGCGCAGCAGCGGATCGCGAAACTCGCCGGTGGCGAACTGCTGCACGTAATCCTCGATCTGATCGAGCAGCACCGGGACCAGGTTGACCACGCAGCGTATCTGCGGATGGCGTTCGAGATGCGCTGCCATGTCGACATAGTCTTTCATGGCATGCAGGTAGACCCAGGGCAGGACGAACTCACCTGTCGCCGCCGATTCGTCCTCTCGTGGGGCCGCGGTCGCCGTGTCGCCATCGCCGAGTTTTTGCGTCGGAGTCGGATCGGCTACCGCGCCATGATCGCGATAATCCGGCTGGTGCATGTGCCAAAGAAATACCAGATCAATTGTCTTCATTGCCAAAAACCTGCGCCGAATTAACGAATGTAGTGCACTTGCTGGCCGAGCATTTCTGGCGTGACCAGGGTGATGCCATTTGGGCTGACATGGAAGCGCTGGCGGTCGGCCGCAGGATCGTAGCCTATGGCCATGCCTTCCGGAATGCGGCAATGCTTGTCCAGCACCACCCGGCGCAGCTTTGCGTGGCGGCCTACATCCACATTCGGCAGGATCACCGAGTCCTCGATCAGTGCGTAGCTATGCACATTGACGCGCGAGAACAGCAGTGACTTGCGCACCACCGCGCCGCTGATCAGGTCGCCGCCTGAAACCATTGAATCAACCGCCATGCCGCGGCGCCCTTCATCGTCGAAAACAAATTTGGCCGGTGGCAATTGTTCCTGATGCGTCCAGATCGGCCAGTCGTCGTCGTACAGATTGAGTTCGGGCGTGATCTGGGTCAGGTCCATATTCGCCTCCCAGTATGCGTCTATGGTACCCGCATCGCGCCAGTAGGGAATCCCCGTGCTGCTCATGCCAACACAGGAGTTGACGAAGTTGTGGGCGAACACGCGGTAGCGCCCGACGCAGTGCGGAATGATGTCCTTGCCGAAGTCGTGTGACGACCCCGTCTGGTCGTGGTCGCGGATCAGCTGTTCATAGAGGAAGTCGGCATTGAACACGTATACCCCCATGTTGGCCAAGGCCCGGTCCGGCCGGTCTGGCATCGGCGGCGGATCCGACGGCTTTTCGACGTAGGCCGACACCCGCTGGTTTTCACCAACGTGCATGACGCCGAAGCTGCTGGCCTCTGCCCGCGGCACGTCGATGCAGGCGACGCTGAAATCAGCCTGCCGATGCACATGCTCGGACAGCATGCGCTGGTAGTTCATCTTGTAGACGTGATCGCCGGAAAGTACCAGGACGTACTTGGGCCGAGTACGCCGAATCATGTCGAGATTCTGGAATACCGCATCGGCCGTACCCTGATACCAGTCTTCACTAAGCTGTTGCTGGGCCGGGAGGATGTTAATGAATTCATGAAAACGGCCATCGAGAAAGCTCCAGCCACGCTGCAGGTGCTGGATCAGGCTTTGCGCCTTGTACTGAGTGGCGACACCAACTCGGCGGATGCCGGAGTTGACGCAATTGGACAGCGTGAAATCGATGATGCGAAATTTGCCGCCAAAATGAACTGCGGGCTTGGCTCTCCAGTCGGTGAGCTGCATCAGGCGACTTCCGCGACCACCGGCAAGCACGATACCGAAGGTGTTGCGCGTCAGTTCGTTCGTATTCATAGGCACGCTTCCGTGTTTGCTGCTGTCAGGAAGATATGACTTCCATCCGATTTACCAATCGAACGCATGGCTTTGTCTCCGACGCGGAAAGATTTCCACAAGATAGCTTTCAAATATATACCCATGTCCGGCCTGGCTGGGCAGTGGTTCCCGAGCCTGCACAAATCGAGTCTTCCTCTCTGCCTGCTTGCTGATCGCCGGAAGCAGACTACAGCCGGACGCCTATCCGCGCGCAATTATCCACATAATGCGGGCAGCAACTCTACCTCGGGATCGCAGCCCGACCAATCCCAGTCACTAGTGCCGGACCGCCAAATTTACGCTTAGCCGCCCAAATGTCCCGCTGCCAACAGGCGGTCGATCTCGGCCTCGGCCTGAATCCAGTCCGCCAGCGGATCACCCGGCGCAAAGCCACGTCGCTCGGCGATGTGATAGGCGGCCACTTCAACGTAATACCTGCGTTGCTCCAAGGGCACCGTCACCGCTTTTTTCTTGCGCGGCGAACGTATCGTTTTGGCAACGTCTGCCTTGGCCGCGGCTTTTTTGGGCACCGCAGTGGCTTTGACCACGGGACCGGATTTGACCGCCGGCTTGGTTTTGACCGTCACCGGTTTGCCCACCGCGACGGCAACGTCTGGTTTCGGCATCGCGCGTTTGCTTGACGATCCCTTCACGGTCTTGCTGGTGTTTGCCATCAATGAACCCTCCTAATTGTGGAAGTACTGCATTTCCATCTTGCGCCAGTCACATGACATGGTATTGACAATGATCAAGAATCATTCGTGGGCGAATTTTAGCGCCCCGCGTAAACCCGACGCGGGATCGGTGACCACGTGTATCGGCATGCGCGCGGCGATCTCCGCGTGCTCGGCCTTGGCGTTGAAGGCAGCAAGGAGGCCGCCGCTACGCATCACTGGCATCAGTTTGGCAATGATGCCACCGCCCAGAAAAACGCCGCCCCGTGCGAGACAGGCCAAGGCCATGTCGCCGGCAATAGCACCATAGGCGCAGAGGAACAGGTCCAGCGCCCGGCGCTCGACGCTTTCGGGTGCATTTAGCGCGCGGTGGGTGATGTCCTCCGGTGACAGCAGCGTATCGGAGAGGAATTCGTGAATCGCCGCAAGTCCGGAGCCGGAGACCACGCGTTCCCAGGTGACCCGGCCATGCCTGTCGTGAAGGAAGGCCCATAGCGCCATCTGTTGCTCGTCGGCCGGGGCGAAGGCGGCATGGCCACCTTCGCTGGCAATGACGCGCCAATGCCCATTCTCCGGCAGGACGATGGCCATGCCGAGGCCGGTACCGGCCCCGATGACGAGGCAGGGCGCCGTGGCCAAGGGCTCGCCCTGCTGCAAAGTGAAGCGTTGCTCCGCCGCTGCCGTGACGGCGCCGAGCGCGGCAGCGGCGAAGTCATTTTCCAGACGCAGGCGCGGCAGGCCAAAGCGGCTTGACAGCGCCTCGCTGTCAATGGTCCAGGGCAGATTGGTGAGGCGCGCCGAACGGCGGTCATCGGCAATCGGGCCGGCCACGGCAAGGCAGCCATCCGTAACACGGGTTGGATCGGTCTGCGTCTCGGCGAAGAAGGCGGCGAGCAGGCTGGCGAAGTCGGAAAAGTCGGCGTTGGCGTAACGGCGATCAAGCACCAGTTCACCTTCGCGGGCGACGCCCAGCAGGGTCTTGGTGCCGCCGATATCGCCGCCGAGGATTATGTCCGGCACGATCAGGCGGGAACGGCGAAGGCGCTCACGGTTCGCTCAAACAGCGACCGGCGCGGCGATGTGCGGATGCGGGTCATAGCCCTGCAGCGTGAAATCCTCATAGCGAAAGCCGAAGATGTCCTTGGTCGCAGGGTTCAGGCGCATGGTGGGGCGCTGGCGCAACTCGCGTGACAGCTGCAAGCGCGCCTGCTCGATATGGTTCGAATAGAGGTGGCAGTCACCGCCGGTCCACACAAAATCTCCCGGGGACAGTTCGCAGACCTGCGCCACCATCAGTGTCAGCAGCGCGTAGGAGGCAATGTTGAACGGTACGCCGAGAAAAATGTCGGCACTGCGCTGGTAGAGCTGGCAGGACAGCCTGCCGTCGGCAACATAAAACTGGAACAAGGCGTGGCAGGGGGGCAGCTTCATTTGCGGGATATCGGCCGGATTCCAGGCCGAAACGATATGCCGCCGCGAATCCGGGTTCTGCTTCAGGCCCTCGATCAGTTGGGTGATCTGGTCGATTTCCCTGCCGTCACCGGCGGGCCAGTGCCGCCACTGGTGACCATAGACGGGACCGAGGTCGCCGTTGGCGTCGGCCCAGTCGTCCCAGATCGAGACGCCGTTTTCCTTGAGATAACGGATGTTGGTTTCACCCTGAAGGAACCATAGAAGCTCATGGATGATCGAGCGCAGGTGCAGTTTCTTGGTGGTCAGCAGCGGGAAGCCCTCGGCCAGATCGAAGCGCATCTGCCAACCAAAAACCGATCGGGTCCCTGTGCCGGTGCGGTCGGATTTTTCCTGGCCGTGGTCGAGTACGTGGCGCATTAAATCGAGGTAGGGGCGCATGGCAAGTGGTGAGACTTATAATCGACGATCAATTTTACTGGAATTGTCCGTGACGCTCCTCGCAAGGTATTGAGGCCGGCACGCCAATGCTCGCAGCTGAGCGCAGCCTGGAATGGCCCGAACTTGACCTCGATTTCCAAATGGTTGAGATGGGAATGACAAGGGCCATTTGAAACGCTATCCTTCTTATCGTCGGCTAACTGATAAAAATCATGCTCGGATTCTTCTCCAACAAGTCTTCACATCCTCTGGCAGATGCGCGTGAAGCCAAGCGCATTCTTGCTGAGATCACCAGTCGTGAACCGCAGGCTGCGGTGGAGGATGCGGGTGCCTGGTTAGAGTCGCTCTCAGCCAACGAGAGTTTCAAGCTTGCTCCGCGGCTCGATTTGGTTTTCAAGCTGGACGAGGCTGCCGTGGCGCAGGCGAGGCGTCTCGGTCGCGACTATCCTGCGTTGTGCAGTGCTGGTCGGGCGCAGGAATCCAAACAGTGGGAGCTTGGGCACAGTTATTGGCAGCAACTTGCCACGACCTATTTGGATTGTCTGGCCCGATATCGCGCATCGGAGAAGGAGCAGGACTCGGTTCGATCGCAACTTCCCTTGCTTTACGCCCGACTGATCAATGCCCAGGCCATACAACTCAAGTGGAAGCAGTTCCGCTATGGGCCCGTCGACCCGCAGTTCTGGGGCGATCTTGGTGGCATCTATCTCGCCGCCGAAGAAGCGAAAGTCGCCCAGAAGACATTGCGCCTATATCCCAGTAGCCCCGAGACCACCATCGAGGCGGAGTATCTCCGGGTGCTGGTGTTTCATGCCACATCGATGGGCAATCTGCAGCCTCTCGAGATTGAAATCGGTGAGCGCCTCATCGCCTATTTTTTGCCATTCTTTTCGCTGATCCGGGAACTGCGACCGGAGAATGTCTATTGGGTGGACGCGGCCAAACCGTTACCGCCGACACGACTAGCCAAATTGCCGCAAGTCAGCCCGACCCTGCGTTTCTTCAATGGCACACGGGGCATGGAGGCGGTCGAAAAAACCATTGCGCAGATTCGCGCCGAAGGTCGAGTGCCGGCGGGCATTAATCTGGGTGCGCAGTACGAAGCCACTGTGGTCATTGCCGTGCTTGAGCATTTGGCAATGTGCTGGGCGCCCAAGCCTCCAATGCGCACTACCGCCAGGAACAAGATGAACTCGCCTTTGAAGGTCGTCAATGGACTCGCGGCGGCTTGGCAGGCACTTTCTGGACCGGCGGGCGGAGGCGGTGATGTCGAAACCTGGATCGTCGATGATGTTAGCCAGGGCGGTTTGGGTGCGCAAACCACAGTGACTCGCCAGGACTGGATTCGTATCGGCGGCTTGGTGGCTTTGCAGCCCGGTGGCGGCGACAACTGGCTGATCGGCATCGTCCGGCGCTATTCTCGCATTACATCGAACAAGGGATCAGTGGGCATTGAAACCATATCCAAGGCGCCGCGTGCGGTATTCGCCGATGCCGGCGGATTGCAGACCGAGGCGCTGCTACTCGATGTTCCCGAGGTCGGCGAGTACGCACGCATGGTCTTGCCCCCCGGCGCCCTTGAGGAGGGCGTGGCGCTGTTGTTCAGCGTCGACGGCAAGAATGCCCGCTTGCATCCGCGTGAGACGATAGAGAAGGGCAGCAACTTCGTTATCGCCAACTTCTTCGTTCAGTCCTATAGCTGATCGCTCCCGGTCGCGCAGGCCAGTGCAAAAGGCGCTCAGGCGGAGGTGTTTGATCTTATAGCTGATTTCGGGCGAAAGGCCTTGACCACTGCCTCGTCGGTTTCAACATACGGCCCGCCGATCAGGTCCAGACAGTAGGGCACCGCAGCAAAAATACCGGGTACCCGCTGGCTACCGTCGGTATCCTTGACGCCTTCGAGTGTTTCCTTGATCGATTTTGGCTGCCCCGGCAGATTGAGAATTAGCGACTTGCCCCGGATCACACCCACTTGCCGCGACAGTATTGCGGTGGGTACGAAGGCCAGCGAGATCTGCCGCATCTGCTCGCCAAAACCGGGCATGAGCTTGTGCGCCACGGCCAGCGTGGCTTCCGGCGTTACGTCGCGCGGTGCCGGGCCGGTGCCGCCGGTGGTCAGCACCAGATCGCAACCGACTCTGTCGCAGAGCTCGATCAGAGTCTGTTCTATATCCGATTGTTGATCCGGGATCAGTCGCGTTTCCATGCGCCAGGGTGATTTGAGCGCAAGGCCAAACCATTCACGCAGGGCGGGAATGCCTTTGTCTTCATAGACGCCGCTGGAGGCGCGGTCGGAAATGGAAACAAGGCCGATCAGAAGTTCGTCATTCATATGATTTCCTTGAAACGGTTGTACAACTGCCCGAGGTATTCACGAATTGCAACTCGGCTGGTGCCAAAAGCTTCGCCAGGGAGCAAATTTTCTATCAGCGAAGGTGAAATAGTTCTGAAACCGGTTGGTGCCGCCGCGACTTCGAGACCCTCGCGTTCGAACAGCGGAATCGCCCGGGACAAATGCCATGCATGGCTGACCAATGCGATCCGGCTGATGCCGGCGGCCTTCAGAATTTTCGCCGACAGGTGCGCATTCTCGGCCGTATCGCGGGACACTGCTTCAATCCAGCGCACTTTCACACCGAAGTCCTGCTCAAATACTTCGCGCATTAATTCGCTTTCGGCGCGGCCTCCATACGGGGCGCCGGCACTCAATAGCAGCGGCAAGCCCGATTGCTTTGCCAGTCTTGCGCCGTACCTTACCCGCTCCAAGGTCGCGGACCCGACGGTATCGCCGCCATATTCGGGCGCGTTGGAATAGGTACCGCCTCCGAGAATGACGATGGCCTGCACGCGTTTCAACTGCGTAGCAGTGATAGGCGAATAGGGTTCCAGCGGCGCCATCAGGGCGTTGCTCACCAGGGGTAGCGAGAGGGCAAGCAGGCCAAGCAGGGACAAGCTCGTCAGCCAAACGCCGGCGTATCGCCAGCGCCGACTTTTGGCGCTGGCCAGCCAAAGCCCAAGAAATGCCAGCAGCACCGGCCCGGCGGGCGGCAGAATCAATGCAGCGATTAGCTTTTTCAGTAGAAACATGGGCCAAATGAAGGGCTGATCACGCCTTGGAAGAGTGACGGGGCCGCTATTATCGACGCAAACTGAATTGACCGACCACGCTTGTTCTGGCCGGGTAGGCTGAAGCGGATCGTGATGGAATTCGACCGGACCTTGGCGATGCACCGATGGAGATAACAATCGTGACGACATCAGCGCCGGCGATGCCAGTGTCGCTCTCACGGGAGCAAAGGGCGTCGATCTGGTATTGTCCGCAATATGTTTGCCGGATCCGGATGGCAGATGGTATCGGAGGCAACGGTCCGCGCGACCATCCGGTCACCGGAATCGATACTGGCGAAGTCGGACACCCATGCCGCAAAAGAGGCGTTTTAGAAAATGAAATCAGCACCTGATCCAGAGTCCGGACTCACCGCTGAAGAAGCCGCGAGACGGAATCTGTTCAACCGCATTACTGTCGGAGCCCTGATCGTGGTCGGGATACTCGGCAGCCTGCTGATGTTTCGGTCGGTGTATATCTCGAACCAGCCGATACGCGCCAAGCCCGCGGTGTCGACCAAGGCCGCGCAAGTCGCAGATAATCTCCAAACGGGTGTGCCCATTGTGCAAGACGGCGATGGGCGCCACTTGCTGCAGTTGGGTGTCTTCAGCGATATCAGCAAGGCTGAAGACCTGCGCGCGAAACTCGAGAATTCTGGATTGCCATCGACCATCAGCACCGGGACTCACGTATTTGTTGGCCCATTCAGCACCCAGGAAGAAGCGGATGCAGCGCGCGCCAAACTGAAGCAACTCGGCCTCTAAGGCAGGACCACGCTTAACCACACAGAACAGGATGACACCATGACCCGCAAAATCATTTCAACAAGCGATGCTCCGGCCGCCATTGGCACATACTCCCAGGCTGTACAGGCCGGGAATACGGTTTATCTTTCGGGGCAGATTGGGCTCGATCCCGCCACGATGCAGATGGTCGAAGGTATCGACGCGCAGATCGTGCGTGTTTTCGACAACCTCAAGGCCGTCGCCGCGGCCGCAGGCGGCAGCCTGAATGACGTGGTCAAGTTCAACATCTATCTCACCGATCTGTCCAATTTCGCCAAGGTGAATGAGACCATGGCGAAGTATCTGAGCGAGCCCTACCCGGCACGTGCCGCGGTCGGCGTCAAAGAATTGCCGCGAGGCGCATTGGTCGAGGCCGATGCCGTGCTCGTCCTTGGCTGAAAAGAAACCCGCCGCCACCAACACGCTTGCGGCCCGCCTGGCCAAGCTCGGTCTGCGCACCGATGCTGACTTTGTCCTGCATCTACCGCTGCGCTATGAAGACGAGACACGCATCACCGCTCTGCGCGATGCGCTGCCCGGCGTTGCGGCGCAGTTCGAGGTCGATGTCATCGATAGCGAAATTGCCTATCGACCGCGCCGCCAGTTGTTGGCCAGGGTCAGCGACGCCAGTGGGAGTCTGAGCCTACGCTTCCTGAATTTCTATCCAAGCCAGCAAAAAGCCTTGCAGGCGGGTGCCCGCCTGCGAATATTCGGCGAGGTGCACGATGGCTACCTCGGTCCCGAAATCATCCACCCGCGGTTTCATGTTATCGGCAACAACGAAAGCTTGCCCGAGCGCCTGACGCCGGTGTATCCGACCACGGCCGGTCTCGGCCAGGCCACTTTGCGCCGTCTGATAGCTCGCGCGCTGGAACGCGCCGATCTTGCCGACACGCTACCGCCAGAACTGCGCGAAAGCCTGCGTCTGACCGAGTTTGCCGCGGCCATCACTTTGCTGCACAACCCACCGCCTGAAATCGCGCAGGCCGTATTGGAGTCACGCCACCACCCGGCATGGCGGCGGGTGCAGTTCGATGAGTTGCTGGCGCAGCAACTCAGTCTGCGTCGCGCCTACTCGGCGCGTCGGGCGCGCGGCGCACCCGCGCTGCAGGCGACAACAAAATTGAGCAAGGCCTTGCTGACTTCGCTGCCGTTTCGGCTGACCGGTGCGCAGCAACGCGCCTGGGGCGAGATTGCGAGCGACCTCGGCCAGCCGCACCCGATGCAACGCTTGTTGCAGGGCGATGTCGGTAGCGGCAAGACCGTGGTGGCCGCGCTGGCGATGTTGCATGCGGTCGAAGCCGGCTATCAGACCGCGCTGATGGCGCCTACCGAGATTCTTGCCGAACAGCATTACCGCAAGCTGGCAACCTGGCTCGAACCGCTCGGGTTGGCTGTCGCCTGGCTCACCGGCAGCCTGAAAAAGCGCGAGAAAGAGGCGGCGATTGCAAAAGTCGGCTCTGGTGAGACGGCGATCGTGATCGGCACCCATGCCCTGATCGAGGACAAGGTTGAGTTTCCCCGCCTCGGCCTGGCGATTGTCGACGAGCAGCATCGTTTCGGCGTGCGCCAGCGTCTGGCGCTGAAAGAAAAGGGTCTCTTCGCACATCAACTGGCGATGTCGGCGACGCCGATTCCGCGCACTCTGGCGATGAGCTACTACGCCGACCTGGATGTGTCCGTACTCGACGAACTGCCGCCGGGACGCAGCCCGGTGACTACCAAACTGGTGTCAGAAGCACGTCGCGAGCAGATTATCTCGCGGGTTCATGATGCGTGTCGAGGCGGACGCCAGGCCTACTGGGTTTGTCCGCTCATAGAAGAGAGCGAAACCCTGCAACTCAAGACTGCCGAAGAGACCTTCGCAAGGCTTGCCGCAGAGCTGCCGGATCTGTGTGTCGGGATGGTGCATGGCCGGCTCAAAAGCGAGGAGAAGGCGGCAGTCATGGCGGCCTTCGTCAGCAACGAGATCCATGTGCTGGTGGCGACCACGGTGATTGAGGTCGGCGTCGATGTGCCCAATGCCAGCCTGATGGTGATCGAACACGCCGAGCGTTTCGGCCTCGCCCAGTTGCATCAACTGCGCGGCCGTGTCGGGCGCGGTACCGAGCAATCGGCCTGCATCTTGCTCTACGCCCAGCCACTGGGCCAACTGGCGCGGGCGCGACTGAAGGTGATTTTTGAAAGTACCGACGGTTTCGAGATCGCGCGCGAGGATCTGCGTCTGCGCGGCCCCGGCGAATTCATTGGCGCACGCCAAAGCGGCTTGCCGCTATTGCGCTATGCCGATCTGGAAGATGCTGCGCTGGTGGAACAGGCGCGCACCGTGGCGGAAAACCTGTTGTGCGACGAACCACAAGCCGCCGAAGCGCATTTGAAACGCTGGCTGGGCGGCCGTGAAGAATTGCTGAAAGCGTAAAATTTCGCCCATGAACCTTGCCGAAATCAAACACCGCCTGGACCTCTACGAAAAGCTGATGCGGCTGGACAAGCCGATCGGTACGCTGTTGCTGCTGTGGCCTACTTTCTGGGCCCTGTGGATCGCCACCGAAGGCCAGCCGCCGTGGCTGCTGGTCTGGATTTTCGCCTTGGGTACGCTGCTGATGCGCTCCGCCGGTTGCGTCATCAACGACTTTGCCGATCGTGATTTCGATCCGCATGTCGAGCGTACCAAGAACAGACCGCTGGCAGCGCGCCAGGTGTCGGTACGGGAGGCGCTGACACTCGCCGCGGTACTGATGGTGTGCGCATTTCTGCTGACCTTGCCGATCATTCGCGACGTGTGGTGGCTGGAGCTGATCGCCGTGTTCCTTGCCGTCAGCTACCCCTTCACCAAACGCTTCTTCGCGTTGCCGCAGGCCTATCTCGGCGTCGCCTTCGGTTTCGGTATTCCGATGTCTTTCGCCGCCGCTACCGGCGAAGTCAGCGCATTGGGCTGGACCATGCTGCTCGCCAATGTGTTCTGGGCGCTGGCTTACGACACCGAGTACGCGATGGTCGACCGCGAAGACGACCTCAAGATCGGCATCCGCACCGCCGCCATCACCTTCGGTCGCTACGATGTGGTCGCGGTGATGCTGTGCTATGCGATGACCCTGGGTATTCTTGCTGCGGTCGGTTATCAACTGGGCTACGGTCCGCTGTATTTCACCGGGCTGGCCGCCGCTGCGGCATTGGCGGCTTATCACTACACGCTGATCCGCGAACGCGAACGAGACGGCTGCTTTGCGGCCTTCCGTCACAACAACTGGTTTGGCGCGGCGATCTTCGCCGGCATCGTTGCGGAGCTCAATCTGCGGCCCTGGTTGTTCGGCTGATGCGCATCGCGGCAAGTCTCGCGCTGGCTGCCATGCTGACTGCATGCGCGCCGTCCAATGTTTTTTACGATTCATCCAAGGCGCATCACCGACCAAGGGGTTTCGCCAACTCCGACCCAAGCCAGCATCTCGGGCAGTTCCCCTGGTACGAGATACTGTGGCGCAGAATGCGCGGCGACTTCAGTCCCAAGACGCCGCCGACTGGAGGATACGAGGCATTTACCCGTAAATGGAGCATGCCGGTGGATCACGCGCGAATCGCGGTACGTACCGAAGCGCCACAGGTCACTTGGCTTGGTCACGCCACTGTGCTGCTCCAGGTGGCGGGACTGAACGTTCTGGTCGATCCACAGCTTTCAGAAACTGCAGGGCCCGATCTGGGCTTCTTTCATCTTGGCGCACCACGCCTGGTGCCGGCTCCGCTGACACCGGAGCAACTGCCGCCCATCGATCTGGTATTCGTTTCCCACAACCATTACGATCACCTCGACATCGCCACGTTGACACGCATGAGGGACGCCGGGCAGAAGCCACGCTACATCGTGCCGCTGGGTCTGAAGGCATGGTTTGACGAACAGGGTATCGGCAATGTCAGCGAACTGGATTGGTGGGATGAGCTCGCCATCGATTCGGTGACCTTGCGTTTGGTCCCCGTGCAACACTGGAGCCGGCGCGGTCTTGCCGATACCAATGCCACCCTTTGGGGCGGCATCATGCTTGAGTGGCAACGCGCGGGTGTGGCACCCTGGCGCTTTCTCTATACCGGCGATACCGGGTATTCACCCGATTTCAAGGAAATCCGACGTCGCTACGGAAAGGTGGATTTTCTGGCCTTGCCGATTGGCGCCTATTTGCCCAGGGATTTCATGCGGCCGCAACATATCAATCCGGACGACGCCGTGCAAATCGTTCTCGATCTCGAAGCAAGGCAGGCACTGGGTGTTCATTGGGGGACATTCGCGCTGACCCAGGAAGCCTTTGACCAGCCACCAAAAGATCTGGCCTCGGCGTTGCGCCAGCGCCGACTTTTACCGGATCGAGTCTGGCTGATGAAGCAAGGCGAGACGCGCGCGGTTAAACTCGCTTTATGAAATATACCGACTTGCGTGATTTCGTCGCTCAACTGGAAAGCCTCGGCGAGCTGAAGCGGATTTCAATCGAGGTCGATCCTTATCTTGAAATGACCGAAATCGCCGACCGTGTGCTGCGTACCGGTGGTCCGGCACTGCTTTTTGAAAAGCCCAAGGGACATTCGATGCCCGTGCTGGTCAATCTGTTCGGCACGCCGCATCGCGTCGCTCTTGGTATCGCGGCAGCGGAGAAAGAGAACCGGGAAAAGGGCGCAGAAACTGACTGGAAATCGAGATTGCGCGAAGTGGGTGCCCTGCTGGCCTACCTCAAGGAACCCGAACCACCCAAAGGCTTGAAAGATGCCTGGGACAAGTTGCCGGTGCTCAAGCAGGTGCTCAATATGGCACCTAAAGTGCTGAGCTCCGCGCCGTGTCAGGACATCGTCTGGCAAGGCCAGGACGTCGATCTTGCCCGGTTGCCGGTACAGACCTGTTGGCCGGGAGACGCCGCCCCCTTGATTACCTGGGGCCTGGTGGTCACGCGCGGGCCGCAACGTGAGCGACAGAATCTCGGCATCTATCGCCAGCAGATCATCGCACCCAATAAGGTCATCATGCGCTGGCTGGCGCATCGCGGCGGCGCGCTAGATTACGCAAAGCATTGTGCCGACCATCCCGGCGAGCCTTTCCCGGTTGCGGTGGTGATTGGTGCCGATCCGGCGACTATTCTGGCCGCAGTCACGCCAGTGCCCGATACCTTGTCCGAATACCAGTTTGCCGGGCTGCTGCGCGGTGCAAAGACCGAGGTGGTGAAGTGCCTGGGGTCGGACTTGCAGGTGCCCGCATCTGCCGAGATCGTGCTCGAAGGCGTTATTCATCCGGGCGAGATGGCGGCCGAGGGCCCCTTTGGCGACCATACAGGCTATTACAACGAGGTTGCCGAGTTTCCGGTATTCACCGTCGAGCGCATCACCATGCGGCGCGACCCGATTTATCACTCCACCTATACCGGCAAGCCGCCGGACGAGCCGGCCATGCTCGGTCTGGCACTCAACGAAGTCTTTGTCCCGCTGCTACAAAAACAATTTCCAGAGATTGTCGATTTCTACCTGCCGCCCGAAGGCTGCTCCTACCGGTTGGCGGTTGTCAGTATCAAGAAGCAATATCCGGGTCACGCCAAGCGTGTGATGTTCGGCATCTGGAGTTTTTTGCGCCAATTCATGTACACCAAGTTCATCATCGTCACTGATGACGATGTTGATGTACGCTCCTGGACAGAGGTGATCTGGGCACTTACTACTCGGGTCGATGCCGCGCGCGATACACTGATTGCCGAGAACACACCCATTGACTACCTCGATTTCGCATCACCGGTCGCCAGTCTTGGGAGCAAAATGGGCATTGATGCGACCAATAAGTGGCCAGGTGAAACGACCCGCGAATGGGGCCGGCCGATTGCCATGGACCCAGCCGTGATGAAGCGTATTGACGCGCTTTGGCAAGAACTGGGATTGTAGGAGAGAGAGATGACCGAATCTGAAACCGTTCCAGCACAAAACCACACCGGCCTTCCGGTAGATTTACAGCTGGAAGGCCCGCGCGCCTGGTGCCATGTGATGTACGGGTTGCACGCGATATCTGCTGCATCCGGGATTCTCAGCTCGGCAACCATCATCGGTGCATTCGTTTTTGGCTGGCCATCGATCATCGCCGTGATCATCAACTACGTTACCCGTGACAGGGTGCGCGACACCTGGCTGGCGACGCACTGGCGTTGGCAACTGCGCAGCTTCTGGTTTGCCGCGCTCTGGCTGCTGGTGGCGGGGCTGTTGGCCTTTACTTTGATCGGCATCCCGGCAGCAATCATGGTGGTCGTGGGTACCGGGCTTTGGGTGCTCTATCGGGTAATACGCGGTTGGATGGCGCTGCTGGATCGGCGCGCCATGCCGATGCCGGAGGTCTGATCCGCCTTCAATCCTGCCTTGGCCGGACGCTATCGAACGGGCACTGGCCTTTGCGCTGACGGCCAGCGTGGTGATGATCGCGGTAAACCTATTTCCCATCGCCGGCCCTATTTGGGCGCATGCAGTATTACGCTTTGGCATCCACGATTGCGGTGCAGCAAGCCCGGTTAATCGTGGCCCTTCGATCCAGCAGATGACATCGGAGATTCCTGCGTTACCGTGGACGTTTCCAGTGAGGCCAACTCATTCAGCGTCATGTCACCGACTGATGTTGTGATCGCTTGACGAATCTGCTCGAGTACAGAATCAACCGCTGGCGGCGCGGGTAGTCGTCCTGGAGAAAGGAATCGGTCTTCGCCGGCGGCTCGCACAATTTCCAGCACCTGGTTCACCGAGATCAGTGCTAGATCACGGGCCGGCAGGTAGGCCGGCGGATCATCACCGCTCTGTACCACGAGTTCGCGGTTTTCCAGAGCGTCGAGCACAATCTGCAAAGTATGTATTGGCGCGCCGAGCAGTCGCGAAAAATCCGGCAGCGAAGGCATGCGCTGGCCAGCGAGAAAGCGGCCAGCGATCAGACTCATTACGGATAGACCCAGCCGCTCGCGCATCCGGTTGCTCAACCGCGGCTCGCCTCCCTTGGCATACAGATATTCCGGGCGTTGGATATAAAACGCCACACTGGCGCCGAACAGCAATATCAACCAACTCAAGTACAGCCAGATCATGAACAGGATCAGTATTGCCAGACCCGAGTACACCGCCGAATAGGTATTCGACGACGCGACAAAGACGGCGAATGCCCAGCCCGCTGTTTGCCAGGCGACACCGCCGACCACGCCGCCGATCAGCGCGGGGAGGAGGCGGACCTGGGTATTGGGCAGAAACATGTACACGAAGGTGAAGGCGGCGCTTACCAGTACGTAGGGCATCAGCCAGCTGAACAGTTCCACGGTTTGGCCCAGCATTCCGATGGAAAGCAGGCCGCGCACCGCATCCATGTTCATGACACTCGCCGTGATGCCCAGCGCGGAAAACACCAGAATCGGCCCAACCATAAGCACTGTGAGGTAACGGCTGAATCGTGCTCCCAGCGACCGAGTCTGCGGCACGTGCCAGATGAAGTTGAGTGACTCCTCGATCTTTTGCATCAGCGAGACTGCGGTGTAAACCAGCATACCCAGACCGAGTGCGCCGAGTACGCCGACGTTCATGTTGTGGATGAAGCTCACGATGTTGTTTGCGATTTCTTCGCCCTTTTCGCCCAAGGGTGAGAGAAAGTTGAGCAGCATCGGCTGGATTTGGTTGTAGACGCCAAAAGCTTTGAGTACCGAGAAACTCAGGGCGAGCAAGGGTACGATCGACAGCAGCGTGGTATAGACCAAGCCCATCGCGCGCAGCGTGATCTGACCAAGCGTGAGATCTCGCACCAGAACCAACACTGTGCGCAGGGGCCTCAGACCGATTACTTTCCAGCGCGGTCCGGGTTCTTCCTGAACATCCCATACTATGGATTCGAAGCGATCCAGCAGGTCGGTAGCAGATTTCATTTGGCGACCTCCAATTCAAGTTGCAGTGAGATGGTTTTGCCATGCTCGCCGCGTAGCTTCGGCTCGGTAGAATTTACTGCGCCGACCCTGGCCGTTTGGTTCTGGTCAGGGCCGCTGCTTCACGGCCGCGAGTACCTCGGGTGCGTAGCGCGGGTTTTCGAAGCTGGGTCACAGAGCCAATTGGAAATGATTATAGGCGCAGCACCGAAACCGCCTCGTCAGGCGCCGCTGCCCGGGGTATGCCGCCGTACCCAAAAAAACATCGGGCGATTCACCGTTTCACAGTGGCCACACCCACAAGATCATCGGTACGCTGACGGCGACCACGATGGCTTCCAGCACCAGACCCAGCCGCCAGAAGTCACCAAAGTGAAAACCGCCCGGGCCAAGAATCAATGTGTTGTTCTGGTGGCCGATGGGGGTCAGGAAGGCGCAGGAGGCGCCCACCGCGACCGCCATCAGGAAGGCATCGGCATTGACCCCGAGCTGATTCGCGGTACTGATGGCAATCGGGCACATCACCGCCGCTGTGGCAGCATTGTTCATCAAGTCCGAGAGGAACATGGTCACAACCAACACCACGAGTAGTCCGACGATGGCATGCCCCTGGGCCGCGTGGTCCAGCAACAGGCGCGCGAGCAGGTCGGCCGTGCCGGTGGTTGACATGGCATCGGCCACCGGCAGCATGGCGCCCAGCAGCACCACGACCGGCCAGTCGATCGCCGTGTAGATGGAGCGTATAGGGACGATGCCAAACGCCACAAATGCCAGCGCCCCGGCGGCGAAGGAGATCGCTGCGGGAAGCAAACCGAAGGCGGCACCACCGACAGCCATGGCCATGACGAGCGAAGCAGTGAGGGCCTGCCCTTTTTTGGGTACCCGGATATCGCGAGTGGCCAGCGGCAAACAGGCAAATTCGGCGGCGAAGCCAGAGATTGCCTCGCTTGCGCCTTGCATCAGCAGGACATCGCCGGCCTGCACCGGGGTCGATCGCAGACGCTTGATCGTGCGTTGACCCTGACGCGATATGGCCAGCAGATTGATGCCGAAGCGGGTGCGCAGTTCGATGTCGGTGGCGGAACGGTTGACCAGTGCCGAATTCAGCGTCACGACCAGTTCCTGGATCACGACCTCGGCCGGCCGGGTTGTCTCCTTTTCCTTTTCCTCGTCCGATGACTCGATCTTTTCGTCAGCCGGCGCGTTGCCGTCTGCGGCAGCGTCCTGCTCTTCCGTGTCGCGGGGCATTTCCTCTTCAAGCGTGAGGCCCAGGCTGGAAAGGGCTTCCGCCAGCGATTCCGGTTCGACCTCAATGACCAGAATGTCACCCTCGCGCATTATTCGTCCGGGGTTCGGTGCGGAAATGCGAACATCGCGGCGCACTATGCCGACGATTTGCGCGTCGACTTCATCAAGCATTTGGTCAACCTCGCGCAGGCTCTTGTTTGCTGCCTTGCTGCCCTCGACAATCCTGGCCTCGCTGAGATAGGTGCCGGATTCGAAGCTGCCGTTATCAGCCTCTTTGCGCGTGGGCACCATGCGCCAGCCGATCAACCCGACAAAGAGCACACCAACGAGCGCGATGGCGAAGCCTACCGGAGCAAAGTCGAACATGGCAAAGGTTCCCATGCCGGTCGACGCCCGGTAGCCCGAGACGATCAAATTGGGTGGCGTCCCGATCAACGTGGTCATCCCGCCCAAGATTGAGCCGAAAGCCAACGGCATGAGAATCTTGCCAGCCGGCAGGTTCTGTTTGGCGGACATCTGCAAGGCGATGGGCATCAGCAGCGCCAGCGCGCCAACATTGTTTATGAAGCCCGAGAGCAAGGCCGCCAGGCCAATCAGCGCCAGAATGCTTGCGGTCGGCCCCGCTGAACTTGGAATGATGCGTTGTGTCAGCGCCGAAACGGCCCCGGTTATCTGCAGTCCGTAGCCGAGCACCAGCACGCAAGCTACCGTAATCACGGCTGGATGGGCGAATCCGGTAAAAGCTTCTTTGCCCGGCACCAGTCCGGTAAGAACGCAGGCAAGCAGAGCGCCCATTGCGACCATGTCGTGGCGCCAGCGACCCCACAGGAACATGGCCATGGTTGCCACCAGTATCGCGACTATTTCAGCTTGGCCGCCTGTCATAGGGACACGCCCAAATTAACTTGATATTCCATCTTAGCCACAAACGGCTCCGACCGGATCATGGCCGGCGATCAATAGTCGTCGCGAGCTGCCGTTGGCTTTAGGCGAAACAAACTACTTTCAACGGCGTGCGCCGCGCATACTCCGCTTTTTCCTACATCTACTGGAATAGTCATGACTGTTTGCCCGATTGCCATCGCCGTTGGTTGCCAGAAATGCCCCGCATTCAAGATTTGCCCGTTGAAAGGCGTGCTTGGCGACAAGCCGCCGGCACCTGCGTCTGAAGCAAAGTCCAAGCCCAAGTCGTCAGCGAAACCCCGTAAGGCTGCCGCAAAGAAGTAGCAGCAATCGCTGCCGGATGACGGCCGAATGTCCGGCCTGCGGCAGCAGCCCATGCACCAATAGGGCGCGAGGAAATTTTGTTGGCCCTCCATTCTGGTGCGTAAGGTTTCCCCATCTATACTCAAGGGTCAAGCGCGTGTTATTGGGCTTTTCCTAGCAGTAGCAAGCGATTACAGCCAATTGCCCATCTGGGCTGGCGGCATGGCACGCCCTTCGCTATGGAAGGACAGCACCGATCTATCCAGACGGTCAGTCTGACCTAATCCATCGAAAGGGGTTCTGCCATGTTTCGTCGCAACTTCATCAAGGCCACTGCAGTTTCCATAGCGCTAGCCGCCTCCGGCTTCGGTTCGCTGCCGGTCCTCGCCGCCGACACCATCAAGGTCGGCATTCTGCATTCTCTGTCAGGCACCATGGCTATTTCGGAAACGGCGCTGAAGGAAACCGCGCTGATGACTATTGCCGAGATCAACGCCAAGGGTGGCGTCATGGGAAAGCAACTTGAAGCGGTAGTCGTTGACCCGGCCTCGAACTGGCCGCTATTCGCCGAGAAGTCTCGCCAGCTGCTGACCCAGGACAAGGTTGCCGTGGTTTTCGGCTGCTGGACGTCGGTGTCGCGCAAGTCAGTAAATCCGGTGTTCAAGGAACTCAACGGCCTGCTCTTCTATCCCGTGCAGTACGAAGGTGAAGAACTCGAAAAGAACGTCTTCTACACCGGCGCCGCGCCCAACCAGCAGGCGATTCCGGCCGTCGAGTACCTGATGGGCAAGGACGGCGGCTCGGCCAAGCGCTGGGTGCTGCTCGGCACCGATTACGTCTACCCGCGCACCACCAACAAGATCCTGCGCGCCTTCCTCAAGAGCAAGGGCGTCAGCGATGCCGACATCATGGAGGAATACACTCCCTTTGGTCATAGCGATTACCAGACCATCATCGCCAAGATCAAGAAGTTCGCTTCCCAAGGCAAGAAGACTGCTGTCGTGTCGACCATCAACGGCGACTCGAACGTGCCCTTCTACAAAGAACTTGGCAATGCCGGCCTGAAGGCAACCGATGTGCCGGTGGTGGCGTTCTCGGTGGGTGAAGAGGAATTGCGCGGTGTCGACGCCAAGCCGCTGGTCGGCCACCTGGCTGCCTGGAACTACTTCCAGTCGGTGAAAAATCCGACCAACACCGCCTTCATCAAGATGTACAAGGACTGGGCCGTGAAGCAGAAGCTGCCGAACGCCGATACTGTCGTGACCAACGACCCGATGGAAGCCACCTACGTCGGTATCCACATGTGGAAGCAGGCGGTCGAAAAGGCCAAGAGCACCGATGTGGACAAGGTCATTGCGGCCATGGGCGGGCAGAAGTTCAAGGCACCGTCCGGTTTCGAGATCCAGATGGACGCCAAGAATCATCACCTGCACAAGCCAGTGCTGATCGGCGAAATCAAGGCCGACGGCCAGTTCAACGTGGTGTGGAAGACCAAGGGCCCGATCAAGGCCCAGCCATGGTCGCCCTTCATCGCCGGCAACGACAAGAAGATGGACCAGCCTGACGTCAAGATGGCAAAAAAGTAGGCTTGTAGCATTTTGACCTGCTGAACCGACACGGCGGCAACATTGCCACCGTGTCGCCATCGCCGACTTTTTTTGCCAGGACTTCCATGCGTCATCTTCTCATCGCACTTTTCTGCTGGTTCAGTTTCTCCGCCCAGGCCGCGCTTGATCCGGCGCTGGTGGCGCAGCTCGCCGCCGAAGAGTCCGACGACAAGATCGTCGCGATTCTTAAAATCGCCCAGACTGCCGAGCCGGGAGCTTTGACGGTTCTGCAATCACTCGCCGAGGGCAGCCTCCTTGGGCCCGATGGCAGCGAGATCACCATCAACAACCGGATTCGCTCCGAGTTGGCCAATGCACTGGCCGGTCTGCGCCTACTCGACATCGATCCCACAGTGCGCCTTGCCGCTGCCCGGGAACTGCAATCCAATGTCAGCTTCGAGATGGTGCCGCTACTGGCGCGCGCGCTGACGAAGGAAAAAGACGCCGATATCCGCGAATTGCTCGGCGCCGCACACGCCCAGGCCAGCCTTGCCAGCCCCGATGCCGGCGTGCGGTTGGCTGCGGTCGAGGCGCTTGCGGGCAGTCCCAGTCGCAACGCACGCAGTTTGTTGCTGCCGCTGACCCAGGAAGCGGGTGAGCCGGACCAGAAGGTGCGTGCCGCCGCCGTTGCGTCTCTGAAGACGATCGAATCGAAACTCGCCATCGGTGAAATCTTCGGCCGCATATTCACCGGGCTCAGCCTCGGCAGCATTCTGCTACTGGCTGCACTGGGGCTCGCCATCACCTATGGCGTGATGGGCGTGATCAACATGGCGCATGGCGAGCTGCTGATGGTCGGCGCCTATGCCACCTATGCCGTGCAGGGAGTGTTTCGCACTTATCTGCCAGACTGGATTGATGCCTACGTGATTGCTGCGATACCCGTCGCTTTCTTTGCTGCTGCTTTGGTGGGCATCGTGCTCGAGCGTACGGTGATCCGCAATCTTTATGGTCGCCCACTGGAAACTCTGCTCGCCACCTGGGGCTTATCGCTGATGCTGATTCAAGCGGCACGTGTCACCTTTGGTGCGCAGAATGTCGAGCTGGCGAACCCAAGCTGGATGTCTGGTGGCGTCACGCTGATGGCTGGGCTCGTGCTTCCGTGGAACCGCATCGCCATTATCGGCTTCTCGCTATTTGTTCTGCTTTTGGTATGGCTGCTGATGAACCGGACGCGGCTCGGCATGTTTGTCCGCGCCGTGACGCAGAACCGCTCGATGGCGGGCTGTGTCGGCGTGCATACGGCGAAGATCGACACCATGGCCTTCGGTCTCGGCGCCGGTATCGCGGGCCTGGGCGGTGTGGCCTTGTCGCAGATTGCCAACGTCGGCCCGGACATGGGGCAGGGCTACATTGTCGATTCCTTCATGGTCGTCGTGCTCGGCGGTGTCGGCCAGTTGGCCGGGGCCGTGTGGGCAGCGCTCGGCCTTGGCATCGTGACCAAGTTTCTCGAAGGCTGGTCGGGTGCGGTAATCGCCAAGATCGTCGTGCTGGTATTCATCATCATCTTCATCCAGAAGCGACCGCAGGGCCTGTTCGCCCTCAAGGGCCGCTTCGTGGATAACTAGAATCATGACCCGCGCCCCATTTACCATTCGATTCCTGCAGGCGACGCCGAAGTCCGGCTGGATCGCGCTGGCGATCTTTGCCTTGCTAACTTTCGTGGTGCTACCCGTGCTGCATCTGGTGCTGCCGGAAGCTCATCCCTTGCATGTTTCGGGCTATGTCATCACGCTGGGCGGCAAGATCATGTGTTACGCCATCGTCGCCGTGGCGATGGACCTGATCTGGGGCTATGCCGGCATTCTCTCGCTGGGTCACGGCCTGTTCTTTGCTCTCGGTGGTTACGCCTTCGGCATGTACCTGATGCGCCAGATCGGCCGCGACGGCTCCTATCAGTCCGACTTGCCGGACTTCATGGTCTTCCTCGACTGGAAGGAACTGCCTTGGTATTGGACGGGCTCGGATTCGCTGCTTTGGGCGGCGATATTGGTACTGGTGGTGCCGGCGCTGATCGCCGCCATCTTCGGTTTCTTCGCTTTCCGCTCGCGCATCAAGGGCGTGTATTTTTCCATCATCACCCAGGCGCTGACTTTCGCCGCGATGCTGCTGTTTTTCCGCAACGAGACCGGCTTTGGCGGCAACAACGGTTTCACCGATTTCAAACGCATCGCGGGCTTCGGCATCACCACGCCGGAAATGCGGGTGACGCTGTTTTCACTCACCGCGCTGGCGTTGATGTGTACCCTGCTGCTCGGCCGCTATCTCGTCACGGCGAAGTTCGGCCGCGTGCTGGCGGCGATCCGCGACGCCGAAAGCCGCGTCATGTTTCTCGGCTACAGCCCCCAGCACTACAAGCTGTTCATCTGGACGCTGTCGGCCGTGCTCTGCTCGATTGCCGGCGCGCTTTACGTGCCGCAGGTGGGCATCATCAATCCGGGCGAAATGTCACCCGCCAATTCGATCGAGATCGCCATCTGGGTTGCCGTCGGTGGACGCGGGACGCTGATCGGTCCGGTCATAGGCGCCGCCATTGTCAATCTGTCCAAGAGCTACTTCACCGTTGCCTTCCCGGAATACTGGTTGTTCTTCCTCGGTGCGCTGTTCGTCGGCGTGACACTCTGGTTGCCGAACGGTGTGGTTGGATTGTGGAACAAACTTCGGGCGCGGAAGGCCGCATGACCTCAATTGTCGACAACGGCGCGGAGCCGCGCAACGATCACGACCAGGAGTGGCTGGGCGGAACTTCACTGGGTCACGTCATCGATCACAGCCAGGTCGACCTGTCGCATAAGGTCATTCTTTATCTCGAGGGTATCTCCGTCAGTTTCGACGGATTCAAGGCGCTCAACGATCTCAATCTGACCATTGATGCCGGCGAGCTGCGCTGCATTATCGGACCCAATGGCGCCGGCAAGACGACCATGATGGACGTCATCACCGGCAAGACGCAGCCTGACGAAGGCCGGTGCTTTTTTGGCCAGACGATGGATCTGACCAAGATGCGTGAAGCCCAAATCGCCCAGGTTGGAATCGGCCGCAAATTTCAGAAGCCGACGATTTTCGAGAACCTCAGTGTGTTCGAAAATCTGGAGCTGGCGCTAAAGACAGACAAGCGCGCACGCCACAGCCTGTTTGCCTGGTTGGACGATGACAGCCGCGACAAGATTTCCGACACCTTGCGCCAGATCCGTCTGGACCACGAAGCGGAGCGCGATGCCGGCCTGCTTTCACACGGCCAGAAGCAATGGCTGGAGATCGGCATGCTGCTGGTGCAGGACCCGAAATTGCTGCTGCTCGACGAACCGGTGGCCGGCATGACCGATGACGAAACCGAACGCACCGGTGAGCTGTTCAAGTCGCTGGCGGGCAAGCACAGCCTGGTGGTAGTTGAGCACGACATGGCTTTCATCGAACAACTGGGTGGCAAAGTCACGGTCCTGCATGAAGGTTCGGTGCTGGCCGAAGGTAGCCTCGCCACGGTACAAAACGACGAGCGCGTGATCGAGGTGTACCTTGGGCGCTAAAGGATTCACATGCTGATCGTCAACCAACTCAACCAGTTCTACGGTGGCAGCCACATCCTGCGCGATCTGTCCTTTGAGGTTCCTGTGGGCAAGGTGACGACGCTGCTGGGCCGCAACGGGGTCGGCAAGACGACGCTGCTCAAATGTCTGATGGGCCTGGTGCCGGCTAAAACCGGCAACGTCAGCTTCGAAGGCAATGACATCACAAAGCTGCCGGCGCACGCCCGGGTAAAAGGCGGCATCGGCTACGTGCCGCAGGGGCGCGAAATATTTCCGCGTCTGACGGTAGAAGAAAATCTGCTGATGGGCATGGCCAGCCTGTCGCGTGGAAGCCGCTTGCCCGATCGCATTTTCGAGCTTTTTCCCGTTCTCAAGTCCATGCTCAAGCGGCGCGGCGGCGATCTATCCGGTGGCCAGCAGCAGCAGCTTGCTATCGGCCGCGCATTGGCAATGAATCCGCGTTTGCTAATTCTTGACGAGCCGACCGAAGGTATTCAACCGTCGATCATCAAGGATATCGAGCGCGCCATCCGCGTCGTTGCCTCGAGCAAGCCCAAGCTTGATGCGGCGCGCCAGAGCAGCGACGAACGCTCGGAAGTGATGGAGGCCATCCAGAAGGTGAAGGAGACCGGTGAGGTCGCCATTTTGCTGGTCGAGCAGTATTACGATTTTGCGCGGGCGCTGGCCGATCAGTATCTGGTGATGGAGCGTGGTGAAATAATCCGGCGCGGCGCGGGGGTCGATATGGAAAAGGACGGGGTGCGCGAGCTCCTCGCGGTTTGATGCGGGTGAGCTGCAGCGTATGCGCTTGCACGCTCGGCCATGTTCCACGTTCCGCACTATGATTCGCCAATGCAAGTTGTCGAACCGATTACTTCCTGCTGGCAAGCTCACCTTGATCTCGGGTTCGAGCGACGTGATGCGTCCACTGTGCTGGCACGGCGGCAGCATAGTGGACCGTTGCGCGTGCAGAAATCGCTCTACCCCGAAGGCCCGGCCATTTGCCATGCCATCGTGTTGCATCCGCCGGCCGGCATTGCCGGTGGCGATCGCCTGCAAATCGACATCGATGTCGGCCGCACCGCTCAGGCCCTGCTCACCACGCCCGGCGCGGGAAAGTGGTACCGGTCGGCGGGTGCCCTTGCCGAGCAGGTCGTGGGCTTGAAAGTCGGCGCTGGAGGCACGGCGGAGTGGTTGCCGCAGGAGAGCATCGTGTTCTCCGGAGCGCTGGCCAGCATGCGAACCACGATAGAACTTGAGCCGGGCGCCCGATTTGTCGGCGTCGAAACGATTTGTTTTGGCCGCCGCGCCAGCGGCGAAAGTTTTGAGCACGGCAGCCTGCGCCTGGCCACCGACATCCGCGCCGAAGGTCGGCTATTGTGGCGCGAGCGAGGCTGCATTGAAGGTGGCTCACCACTGCTCGCGTCGCCGATAGGGCTGGCCGGCTACACGGTCTGCAGTACGGTACTCGCGGCAGGCGTAGACGTCGCTGCCGAAACATTGAGCGCCTGTCGCACCGTTACTGCGGTGGAAGCCAATGCCCAATGCGGTGTCAGCGCTCTGCCGAATCTTTTTGTTGGCCGCTATCTGGGCCACTCATCGGAAGCGGCACGGCAATGGTTTGTGGAACTCTGGCAGCACTTGCGTCCGGTTTTTGTCGGCAAGCCGGCCGCCGTGCCGCGCATCTGGAACACTTAAGCAAACTCCAAAGGAGAACTCGTGGAACTCACCCCCCGTGAAAAAGACAAACTGCTGATCTTCACCGCCGCCCTGCTGGCCGAACGGCGCAAGGCGCGTGGTCTCAAGCTCAACTATCCGGAAGCGGTGGCCTTCATCAGCGCCGGCATTCTTGAAGGTGCGCGCGACGGACAGTCCGTGGCGGAACTGATGAGCTACGGCGCGACATTGCTGGCGCGAGACGAGGTGATGGAAGGCGTGCCGGAAATGATCCCTGATATCCAGGTAGAGGCTACCTTCCCCGACGGCACCAAGCTCGTCACCGTTCACAACCCCATCGTCTAGGAGAATCTATGGGCCTCCACGCTCGCAGCAACAGCTCGCTGCCCCCCGAGGGGGCGAACTCTTCCCTTGAGACGGCTCGGCGGGAGGAGTCATGATTCCAGGCGAAATGAAAATCGAAGCCGGCGAAGTCGAACTCAATGTCGGTCGCCGCACATTGACGTTGGAAGTGGCGAACACGGGTGATCGGCCAATCCAGATCGGTTCGCACTATCACTTCTTCGAAGCCAATAACGCGCTGACCTTCGATCGCGCCAGTGCGCGCGGCATGCGACTCAATATTGCTTCCGGCACAGCGGTGCGCTTTGAGCCGGGGCAGACGCGAACCGTCGAACTGGTCGATTACTCCGGTGAGCGCAAGGTGTATGGTTTCCAGGGAAAGATTCAGGGGGCCCTGAAATGAGCACGAAAATTTCCCGACAAGCCTACGCAGAAATGTTTGGCCCCACGACCGGTGACCGCGTGCGCCTTGCCGACACTGAACTCTGGATTGAAGTCGAAAAGGACTGCACCATCCACGGTGAGGAAGTGAAATTCGGCGGCGGCAAGGTGATCCGCGACGGTATGGGTCAGGGCCAGAAGCTGGCGAAGGATGTGGCCGACACGGTGATCACCAACGCACTGATCGTCGACGCTGTGGCCGGCATCATCAAGGCCGACGTAGGCCTCAAGGGCGGCATGATCGCCGCCATCGGAAAAGCCGGCAACCCCGACGTACAGCCCGGCGTCACCATCGCTATCGGTGCCGGTACCGAGATCATCGCCGGCGAAGGCATGATCGTCACCGCCGGCGGCATCGACGCACACATCCACTTCATCTGCCCGCAGCAGATTGACGAGGCATTGATGTCGGGTGTCACGACGATGATCGGCGGCGGCACCGGCCCGGCCACGGGCACCTATGCCACCACCTGCACGCCGGGGCCATGGCATATTCATTCGATGCTGGCAGCGGCTGAAGCCTTTCCGATGAATTTGGGCTTTCTCGGCAAGGGCAACGTTTCGTTGCCGGGGCCGGCGCGCGAGCAAGTCGAGGCCGGCGCCATGGGGCTCAAGCTGCATGAGGATTGGGGCACCACGCCGGCGGCGATCGACAACTGCCTGACGGTGGCCGACCAGATGGATGTGCAGGTGGCGATCCACACCGATACGCTCAACGAATCAGGTTTCGTCGAAGCAACTCTCGCCGCCTTCAAGGGCCGCACGATTCATACTTATCACACCGAAGGTGCCGGCGGAGGCCATGCGCCGGACATCATAAAGGCGGCGGGGATGCCCAACGTGCTGCCGAGTTCGACCAACCCGACCATGCCGTTCACGGTGAATACCATCGACGAACATCTGGACATGCTGATGGTTTGCCACCATCTCGATCCGGCTATCGCCGAGGACGTCGCCTTCGCCGAGTCGCGCATCCGCCGCGAGACGATTGCCGCCGAGGATATCCTGCATGACTTGGGCGCCTTTTCCATGATGAGTTCCGACTCGCAGGCCATGGGCCGCGTCGGCGAGGTGATCATCCGCACCTGGCAGACAGCGCACAAGATGAAGCTTCAGCGTGGCGCGCTGAAAGAGGACACCGCACGCAACGATAACCAGCGCGTCAAACGCTACATCGCCAAGTACACCATCAACCCGGCGATCGCCCAGGGCATCGGTCACGTCGTCGGATCAATCGAGGTCGGCAAACTCGCCGATCTGGTGCTGTGGAAGCCAGCCTTTTTTGGCGTCAAGCCGAGCCTGATTCTCAAGGGCGGCATGATCGCGGCGGCGGCCATGGGTGACCCGAATGCTTCGATCCCGACCCCGCAGCCGGTGCATTACCGGCCGATGTTCGGCAGCTTCGGCAAGGCACTCAGAACATCGCTGACTTTCGTTTCGCAGGCGGCGCTGAAAAATCCGGCGGTGCTCGCGCTGGGACTTGGCAAGCGTCTGGAGCCGGTAAGAAACTGCCGCAAAGTGACGAAGGCCGATATGGTGCATAACAGCGCCACGCCGCTGATCGAAGTTGATACCGAAACCTATGCCGTGCGTGCCGACGGCGAATTGCTGGTTTGCGAGCCGGCCAAGACGTTGCCTATGGCGCAGCGCTATTTTCTGTTCTGACATGCTGCTCATCGAACAGCGCGCTGACGCGGATGCAAACGCTACCGAGCAATTGCGGCTGCACTTTGAGACCCGTTGCAAGAGCCGTTTGCGCGCACGCATGGTATCCGGCGAGGAATGCGGGCTGTTCCTCCCGCGCGGCAGCGTGCTGCGCGGCGGCGACAAGCTGCTGAGCAGCGACGGCCGGGTGATTGAAGTGCTTGCAGCGCCAGAGTTGCTGATGGAAGCCGTGAGTGACACTCCACAGCAACTGGCCCGCGCGGCTTATCACCTGGGCAACCGCCACGTCGCCGTGGAGTTACTCCCTGGCAAGCTGCGGTTTGCCCGCGACCATGTGCTGGGCGAAATGCTGCGCGGGCTTGGACTTCCGGTGACCGAAGTCGAGCAGCCGTTCGAACCGGAGTCGGGAGCCTATGGCGAGTATGGCGCCCATGGTGGCCATGGCCACGGCGCTGATGGCGAAGGCGAAGTTTCCCCTACCGGCCCCCGGATTCACGATCACTTCGCCCGACCCTAGCAATGCTTGCACGCCTTCTACAACTTGCAAGCCCCGCGCTACCGGTAGGTGCCTACACCTATTCGCAGGGCCTCGAATGGGCGGTCGAAGCCGGCACGGTAAAGGATGAGGCGACCGCGCTGGTATGGATTGGTGATCAACTTGAATGGAATATCAGCCGCTACGAAGCGCCGTTGCTATTGCGCATGCTCGACGCCTGGAAAGTTCCGCAGGACGCAGAGCGCTGGCCTGGTGACTTGGCGCTGGACGCCGAGTATCTGGCGACACGAGAAACCGCGGAGCTGCGCGCGGAGACACTGCAGATGGGCTACTCGATGAAACGTCTGCTGCACGAGTTGGGAGACTTTCAGTCATCTCGGTTGGAGGATATTGCCGTATCACCAGCGCCGACTTTTCCATACGTCTGGACCTGCGCCGCGGCCGAGTGGCAGATTTCACCGCAGGACGCACTCACCGCCTGGCTTTGGAGTTGGGCGGAAAACCAGACCATGGCGGTGCTCAAGTCTGTGCCGCTGGGGCAGGCCGCCGGCCAGCGCCTGCTGCAGGAAATCGGCCTTCGCCTACCGATGGTGGTCGAGAGGACATTGGCATTGACGGAAGCCGACTATTCCAATTTCGCACCGGGCTTTGCTATCGCCTGCTGCAATCACGAAACTCAATACACGAGGCTTTTCAGATCATGAAACAGACATTGCGGGTAGGCATCGGCGGTCCCGTCGGTTCCGGCAAGACGGCGCTGACACTGGCCTTGTGCCAGGCTCTGCGTGAGCGCTACAACATTGCGGTAATCACCAACGACATCTACACCGAGGAAGATGCACAGTTTCTCGTCCGCAACCAGGCCCTGGCGCCGGACCGCATCATCGGTGTCGAGACCGGCGGTTGCCCGCATACGGCGATCCGTGAAGATGCCTCGATTAATCTCGAAGCCGTGGACCGGTTGAACCGACGTTTCGATGGCCTGGACATTATTTTCATTGAAAGTGGCGGCGACAATCTGGCCGCTACTTTCAGTCCGGAACTGTCCGACCTGACGCTCTACGTCATCGATGTGGCAGCGGGCGAAAAAATTCCGCGCAAGGGCGGCCCCGGCATTACCCGCTCCGACCTGTTGGTGATCAACAAGATCGATCTGGCGCCGATGGTCGGCGCCTCACTGGACGTCATGGCGACGGATACCAAACGCATGCGAAGCGAGCGGCCTTTTGTTTTCAGCAACCTGAAGACCGGTCAGGGCTTGCCCGAAATCATCGACTTCATCGAGCGGGCCGGGCTTTTGCGTCCCTGAACCAGCGGCAGTAGGTCAAGCTGCTTTTGCCGAAAAAGTGAATGCGTCAAGCGCCAGTGCGCCCAGCTGGTAATCGCTGAACTCGGTACGTGCAATCGCGGTTTCGTCTGCGGCACCCAAGGCGACATAGAGCGGCAGCAGGTGTTCGGCCGAAGGATGTGCCCGCGCTGCGTGCGGTGCCTGGCGGCGATAGTCGAGCAACGCCGGTAGATTACGGTGATGCAGGGCTTCGGCAAACCAGTCTCGAAATTCGCTGACATAGGGCAGCGCCTCGCCATCCTCTGCGTCGCCGACAATATCGCGCAGATTGTGCGTGAGTCCGCCGGAGGCCAGGATCAGCACGCCATCATGTGTCAGCGATTGCAGCGCCTGCCCAAGAAGATAGTGGGTCTCGGCCGTGGCCTGTGGCATCACAGCGAACTGGATGACCGGAATGTCTGCCGCCGGATACATCGCGCGCAACGGCGACCATGCGCCATGATCAAGCCCGCGTTGACGATCGATGGCGATGCCGGGAATCAGCCCGGCGACTTCTGCCGCAAGATCCGGCGCACCGGGCGGCTGATACTCAAGTTCGTACAGCGGCTGAGGGAAGCCGTAAAAATCGTGGATCGTTTCCGGCAAAACACTAGCGCTCACCGCCGGTGCCATCGTTGTCCAATGCGCCGATACCGCGAGTATGGCGCGCGGGTGCGGCAGCTTTTGCGCCAGCTCTGCCCACGCCGGCCCGGTTCGGCCCGGCTCAATCAACAGCATTGGCGAGCCGTGGGAAATAAATACTGGGGGGATGAAGTTCATCACTGCAGTCTAGGGCGATGCATTCGCAACAGAAAGCAATGCGCGCGGAACAGAGCGTTCCGCGGGGAGCAACAGCGGGCTACTGTTTGCCGTGGATCAACTCGATCTTGTAGCCGTCAGGATCTTCGACAAAGGCGATGACGTTCTTGCCACCTTTCATCGGCCCGGCCTCGCGGGTGATCTTGCCGCCACGCTGGCGGATGGCCTCGCAGGTCGCGTAGGCGTCTTCGACACCCAGTGCGACGTGGCCATAGCCGGTACCGATTTCGTATTGATCGACACCCCAGTTGTGGGTCAGCTCAATTACTGCGCCATCCTTCTCTTCCTGAAATCCGACAAAAGCCAGGGTGAATTTGCCCTCGGGGTAATCGTTGCGACGCAGCAGTCGCATGCCGAGAACTTCGGTGTAGAAGGCAAGTGATTTGTCCAGATTGCCTACGCGCAGCATGGTGTGGAGCATTCGCATGGGAATTTCCTTCAGAGTATTGGCAGGGAAGTGGTGCGCTGCTTGAGTTCGTTGCGCGCCGCTTTCCAGTCGGGGTAGATCGAGTCGACCACGGCCCAGAAACGTGGGCTGTGGTTCATCTGCATAAGATGGGCGACTTCGTGGGCGATCACGTAGTCACCCAAATAGGTTGGCAGGTGGATCAGCCGCCAGTTGATGCGAATGCCACCGTGTTTGCTGCAACTGCCCCAGCGAGTTTGTGCCGAGGACAGCCTGAGTTGCGGCGTGTCCAATTCAAGCTGGCTGGTGAAATGCGCAAGACGCTCGGCGAAATGCTTGAGCGCACGTTGCTGCAAAGCACGAATGGCAAGCCGCGCCAGATCGGCCTCGGGACGGGCTTCAAGTACCAGAATATTGGCGACCCAGCGCACGCGGTTGGCGCCGGGCAGCACGTGTACTTCGGCTTCGCCGTCGAGCAGCGGCAACCGCGCGCCATTCTTGACGGTGACATGACGCGGTTGCGAGAAGTCGGCGAGTTCGCCAAGTTTTTTCAGGACCCAGTCACCGTGACCATGGACAAACGCTTCGATCTCGGTGAGCGCGATACTGCGCGGCGCGCCGATGCGCAGCCCGCGTTCGTCGATGGTCATGGTCAGCCGCTTGGCACCGCTTTTGAGACGGTAATCGATGATGCGGCCGCCGATCAGCAGATAGCGCGTTTTTGGCCCGGATGGTGGCTCGGGCAGTTGAAACAAGTTGAGCTGTTCTGCCTTCATCGTGTCAGTGCAGGCCCAGATTTCCGGAGTGGCTGAGTCCAAAAAGATCGACACTGTCGGCCTCTCGTGGCAGCGCCGCAAGCTCGCGCATGATGGCTTGTTCGATCACGGGCTGAGCTTGTTCGATCAGGCGCCAGTTGCAGCGCAGCGTGTCGCCGTGTTGCGCTTCGACCCAGTGCCCGCGCGCTGCAAATGACAGCGCCAGACGCGGCGGTCGCCGTCCTGCCAGCGCCGACTTTTGCGCGATGATCTCCTGCAAGCGGCGCTTGGCTTCCTGTCGCAACCAGGCTTCGGCGCGATCCTGAATCTGCCGCGGCGTTGCCTCGGGTGGCAGCGGCAGATGCAGCGTGTCACCTTCGCGCAGCGCGTCCAGATGCCGGGTATCCAGCACCAGACGCAGGCTGCCACCGAGAAACGCCAGCATCGCGCCATCCTGCCAAGGACTGGCGGGAACCGGTTCGGTGCCTCCAAGCCGAAAGCTCATTTGCGGATCGCGGCTGCTTGAAGCGCTCATTGAACGTCTCCATAGATTTGCGGGCTGATGCGGCTCATTTCGGCTTCAATCCAGGCCTCGGCCCGCTGCGTAATTTCGCTCGCGCTGAGTCCGGCCGGGTCGATTGCGGGGCCGATGCTGACGGTGACGGTACCACAGCGTTTGAATAGGGCGTTGCGGCCCCAGAACTCGCCAGAATTCAGTGCCACGGGAATCACCAGCGTGCCGGTCTCGACAGCAAGATGCGCCCCGCCAACCTTATAGCGATTCTTCGAACCGGGTTCTGAGCGCGTACCTTCTGGAAAGATGATGACTGTGTAGCCATTTTCGAGACGATCCCGGCCTTGGTCCACCAGGCGTTTGAGGGTCGCCTTTGTGGCGGTGCGGTCGGTTTCTATCATCGGGATCGAGGCCAGCGCCCAGCCGAAAAACGGCAGGTATTTGATTTCCTTACGCCAGACGAACACCGTGTCCTTGAACACCTCTTGCAGCATCAAGGTTTCCCATGCGGACTGATGCTTGGCCAGCACAATGCACGCGCGGGCGGGAATGTTTTCCGCGCCGACCAGTCGGTAGGGAATGCCGAGTACATGCTTGACCAGCCAGATCGTGAAATTTACCCAGGGCACCACAGACCGGCGCCGCATGTGATGCGGCAAGGGGCGGCAGAGGATTACGCCCAGCGTATAGGGCGGTGTCACCACCAGCAGGATCAGCAGGAAAAGCAGGGAACGCAGGACAGCCATCAGTGGGCGATGTGTGCCGCAGCCTCGGCAAGGTCGGCAAATATCACGGTGCCGGACGGTAGTGCCGGATCCTTGGCAGTCAACACACCTTTTCCCGTCATTACCAGCATTGGTTGTGCACCGACATCGACCGCGGCTTGCAGATCGCGCAGCGAATCGCCGATCACGGGCACGTCCGCGAGGTCGACGTTGAATCGTGCACCGATGTCTTTCAGCATGCCGGGCTTCGGCTTGCGGCAATCGCAAACATCGGCATTGGTGTGCGGGCAAAAAAATATGGCGTCAATCCGTCCACCGACTTGTGCCAGTGCCTTGATCATTTTGTCGTGAATGGCGACCAGGGTATCCGTCTCAAACAATCCACGACCGATACCGGACTGATTGGTCGCCACCACCACGCGATATCCGGCCTGGTTGAGTCGTGCAATGGCGGCGAGGCTGCCGGGAATCGGGCTCCATTCTTCAGGCGACTTGATGTACTGGTCGGAGTCGTGGTTGATCACGCCGTCGCGGTCGAGGATGACTAGTTTCATGAGAAGTATTTCACCACGGAGAATGCGCGGAGCACGGGGAAAACAGCGAGGGATTTACCCCATGCTCCCACATTCCCTGTTTGCGCTTAAACAGAAAGTTTCGACAAATCGGCAATCCGGTTCATCGCTACGTGCAGCTCGGCCAGCAGTCCCAGCCGGTTGGCGCGCAGCGCGGCATCTTCGCTGTTGACCATGACGTCGTTGAAGAACTGATCAACCGGCTCGCGCAGCGTTGCCAGCGCCAGCAGCGATGCGCTGTAGTCGCCTGCGTTGAAGGCTGCGTCGGCTCGCGGTTTTACTTGTGCGAGCGCGGTGTTGAGGGCGACTTCGGCGGCCTCTTTTAGAAGCGCGACATCAATTTTCGCCGTCTCACCAGCGCCGACTTTTTTCAGAATGTTGCCGACACGCTTGTTGGCAGCGGCGAGGCTGGCGGCTTCTGGAAGTGCGGCGAAGGCGCGCACGGCGGCAAGTCGCTTGGGGATGTCGGCAAGACGTTGCGGTCGCAGACTGAGGGCTGCATCCACTTCCTGCGCCGAGTAGCCCTGCTCGCGCAGGCTGCCGGCGAGGCGTTCGTAGATGAAGTCGGCAAGTGCCGCGTCACCGTGTTTGAACTCGCTAACCTGGTCAAAGGCAGTTGCTGCAATCGCCAGCAGTTTATCCAGAGGCAGATCGAGGTCGCCCGTGCTGAGCATGCGAATTACTCCCAGCGCATGACGGCGCAAGGCGAACGGATCCTTGTCGCCGGTCGGCACCAGACCGATGCCGAACATGCCGACCAGGGTCTCCAGTTTGTCGGCCAGTGCAACAACGAGACCGACACGATTGCGCGGCAGACTGTCACCGGCGAAGCGCGGCTTGTAGTGATCCTCGATGGCATCAGCGATCTCGGCGGGCAGTCCGTCATGCAGCGCGTAGTAGCGGCCCATGATTCCCTGCAACTCAGGAAACTCGCCCACCATATCGGTGAGCAAATCAGCCTTGGCCAGCAGCGCGGCCTGGTCGGCCTGATTGGCAAGCGTCTCGCCACCGAGTTGTGCACCAATGGCGCTTGCAATCTCGGCAACGCGCTGTGTGCGCTCTCCCTGGGTGCCGAGCTTGTTGTGATAGACGACTTTCGCCAAACCGGGAATCCGGTCCGCCAGCGATTTCTTGCGGTCTTGGTCGAAGAAGAATTTGGCATCGGCCAGACGCGGGCGAACCACGCGTTCGTTGCCGCCGATCACGTCGCTGGGGTCGGCAGGTTTGATGTTGCTGACGATCAGGAACTTATTGGTCAGCTGGCCGTCCTTGTCGAGCAAGGGAAAGTATTTCTGGTTGGCCTTCATGGTCAGGATCAGGCATTCCTGCGGCACGTCGAGATAGGCTTCTTCAAATTGGCCGACCAGAACATTCGGACGTTCAACCAGTCCGGTGACTTCGTCGAGTAGTGCGTCATCTTCGATCGGCTGGGCACCAGCCTTTTCTGCAGCCGCTGCAAGCTGGCGTTCGATCTCTTCGCGACGAGCGGCGAAGCTGGCGATGACCGCGCCTTCGGTGTCGAGTTGCTGCGCGTAGCTGTCGGCATTTGCTAGCACGATGGGATCGATGCCTGCTTCAAAACGGTGGCCGCGGGTGCTGTTGCCAGCCTGCAAACCGAGCACCGAAATTGGGACCACTTCGCGGCCGTGCAAGGCGACCAAACCATGAGCCGGGCGCACGAAGTTCACTGTGCTCCAGCCATCGGCCAGTTGATAGCTCATGACCTTGGGAATGGGTAGCGCAGCGAGTGCCACCTCCAGTGCTTTTTGCAGCCCTTCGGCAAGTGTTGCACCACTCGCCAAGCTGTCGAAGTAGAGCACCTCTGTCTTGCCATCGGATTCGCGGCGGAGTTGAGGTAGGACGGAAGCGTCCACCCCAAAGGTAGAGAGCTTTTTTAGCAGCGCCGGGGTTGCATTGCCGCTGGCATCGAGGCCGACGGTGGCCGGCATCAGCTTCTGGCTCACCGGTTTGTCGGCAGCGCGAGGCTGCACTGCGGCCACGTGTACGGCCAGACGGCGAGGTGAAGCAAAGGCGGTGACAGCGGTTTCCCTGTCGCACAGCCCCTGCGACTTCAGCGATTCCGCCAGAGTCTGGGCAAAAACTTCACCAAGTTTCTTCAGTGCCTTCGGCGGCAGTTCCTCGACGAAAAGTTCGACGAGCAGATTGCTGGTGTTGCTCGTGCTCATGCTGCTTTCCTGGCGTTGAGTTGGGCGAGAATTTCCTCGGCGTGTGCCTTGGGCGCCATGGGGAAGCCAAGCCGGGCGCGGCTGTCGAGGTAGCTCTGGGCGACGCTGCGCGCGAGGTTGCGGATGCGTCCGATATAGGCGGCGCGCTCGGTGACCGAGATGGCGCCGCGCGCATCGAGCAGGTTGAAGCTGTGCGCGGCTTTCAGTACCTGCTCATAGGCGGGCAGTGCAAGCTGCTGCGCGATCAGATGCTTGGCCTGCTTCTCATGGGCAGCAAAAGCAGTGAACAGGAAGTCGGCATCGCTGTGCTCGAAGTTGTAGGTGGATTGCTCGACTTCATTCTGGTGATAGACATCGCCATAGCTCAGGCCCGGTGCCCACACCAAGTCGTAGACGTTCTCGACGCCTTGCAGGTACATCGTCAGGCGTTCGAGTCCGTAGGTAATCTCACCGGTGATCGGTTTGCAGTCGATGCCGCCAACCTGCTGAAAGTAGGTGAACTGGGTGACTTCCATACCGTTCAACCAGACTTCCCAGCCCAGGCCCCAGGCGCCGAGCGTGGGGTTTTCCCAGTCATCCTCGACGAAGCGGATGTCGTTCTGTTTGAGATCGAACCCCAGCGCTTCGAGGGAGCCGAGATAGAGTTCAAGGATGTTCGACGGCGCCGGCTTGAGTACTACCTGATATTGATAATAGTGCTGCATGCGATTGGGATTTTCACCATAGCGACCGTCCTTGGGGCGGCGTGACGGCTGCACATAACCGGCCTTCCAAGGCTCGGGACCGAGTGCGCGCAAAAAGGTGGCGGTGTGGCTGGTGCCGGCACCGACTTCCATGTCGTAAGGTTGCAGTAGAGCGCAGCCCTGCGTGTTCCAGAAATCCTGCAAGCGCAGGATGACTTCCTGGAACGTGGGTTTTTGGTTCATCGGGAAACCCTGTTATTTCGCAAAGACGTTGATTTTACCGGGTTTCGGCAATGTGCTTGGGCGAGACTCAGCCCTGTTTGCGCGAACCCGGAAGGGAGGATCATGGCGGCATCCGGTATCATTCGCCCATTGAACCTTATGTAAAAGGAGCGGCCCAGTGGATCATCAAGTCAGCGTGGTTTTGAAGAATGGCGAGCGTTACGATTTCCCTCTCGGTGCGGAAGATATCTCTGCATTCGACGCTGCCAGTGCGCGGCACTGGATTGGCGAAGCGTTTGTATCGGCAGGACTGGAAACGCCAAACCCGATGGGGAAAATGCTGCTGGTCGATCAGATTCTGTTGCTGGCCCAGAACGTCAAGCCTTCCGATTACGACCCATTAACGCCCGATACACGGCGCTTCCTGGGTGCCGCGCTGCAGGCCATGGGGCGGCCAACGCTGACGATTGATCTGGCGGCTTACAAACTCTAGTTTTTTTTGCGGCCTAGCGCCGTCAGGCAAGCACCTACGGCGATCAGCAAGGCCAGCAGATTGCCCCAGCGGGCATAGGGCGTCAGGCCGGTGCGCCCCTGGGCTTCCACCACCAGCGCTGCAGTGGTAAAGGGTGGCAATGCAGCGGCAATGGTGCCATCGGCACGTACCATGGCGGTCATCCCGGTATTGGTCGCACGCAGCATTACGCGGCCGGTTTCGATTGCGCGCAGTTGGGCGATTTGCAAGTGCTGCGGTTGGGCCAGTGAATCGCCAAACCAGGCGGTGTTTGACATATTGACCAGCAGGGTTGCGGCCGGCAATGCAGCCAGCAACTCCTCGCCAAACAAATCTTCGTAGCAGATGTTCGGTGCTACGCGTTGACCGCCCACAGTCAGTGCTTCTTGTCGTGGCCTTCCGGCGGTGAAGTCCGACATCGGGATGCGCGCAAAGCGGAAGAACCAGGCGAAACCGGGCGGTGCATATTCGCCGAAGGGCACCAGATGGCGTTTGGCGTAGGCACTGGCGGCGAGTTTCGGGGTGAGCGCGACAGCGCTATTGGTATAGCCTCCATCGGTGGTGGTGACGGCAACGCCGATCAGGGCATCACCGTGACGTGTCAGGCCGCGCAGCACGTCGCGCGGGACTTCATTGAAGTAGAGTGGCAACGCGGTTTCGGGCAACACCGTGAGCGTCGCGGGGTTCTCCTTGGCCAGCCGCAAATAGGTTTCCACCGATAGCGGCAAGCGTTTTGGGTCCCACTTCAGGCTTTGCGGCACGTTTCCCTGTAGCAGGCTGACGCTAATCGGGGCGCCGCTCGGCGGTGTCCAGTCCATGCTGCGCAGCATGCCGCCAAGACCCAGCAGCAACAGCAAGGAAACCCAGGGCCAGGGCTTGCGCCAGCCAGTGAGGGACATTTGACCGAGCAATCCTCCAATCAGGGCGACAATGAACCCGACGCCATAAACGCCGAGTACCGACGCCCAGCCCGCAAGAGGACTAGGTGGACTTTGCGAATAGCCGATCGCCAGCCAGGGGAAACCGGTGAATAGCGTTCCGCGCAGCCATTCACTGACAGTCCACAGTCCGGCAAACAACAGGACATCGCGCGGGGCATTGCGCCGCCAGCGAACGAACAAACCACCGGCCAGCGCTGGAAACAGCGCGAGATACAGGCAGAAAAGCAGGGTCGCGCCGGCGGCGGCGGGCGGTGCCATGCCGGCAAACTGTGACAGGCTGACATAGATCCAGGACACGCCAAACAGGAAGAAGCCCGCGCCCCAGGCGAATCCTATCCGCATGGCTACCCGCGCAGAAGCCGCCTTGCGCCAGAGGTAGAACAGGCCGCCCAGCGCAAAAGTCGGCGCTGGCCATACGGCAAAATAGGCGTCGAATGGTGCGAAGCCGAGGACGCAGAACGCGCCCAGCGCTGCCGCAATGGCGTACAGGGCGGCCGACCGCGCGGTCATTCTTCCGCAGTGGGAGACGTTGGAAGTGGTAAGTCCTTCTGCGGATCTACCAGCAAGGTATGCACTCGCCGGCTATCGGCACGCAACACTTGCAGGCGCAAGCCGTCAACGCTAACAACTTCGTTGCGCTTGGGCAGACGGCCAAGGTGATGTATTACCAAGCCGCCAACGGTGTCGAAATGCTCGTCGGAGAATTCGGTGCTGAAGGCCGCGTTGAAGTCGGCAATTTCGGTCAGGGCTTTGACACGGTAGCGCCCGGTGTTGTCCTTGACGATGTTGTCTTCGGTTTCATCGAAGTCGTACTCATCTTCGATGTCGCCAACAATTTGCTCCAGTACGTCTTCGATAGTGACCAATCCTGCCACGCCGCCGTATTCGTCAACGACGATCGCCATGTGGTTGCGCGATGCCCGGAATTCCCGCAGCAACACGTTCAGTCTTTTTGATTCGGGAACAAATATCGCCGGACGCAAGGTGTCGCGCAGATCGAACTCCTTGCCCGCGAAGTAGCGCAGCAGATCTTTGGCCAGCAGAATGCCGAGCACGTCATCCTTGCTTTCTCCAATGACGGGAAAGCGCGAGTGCGCCGTGTCAAGTACCACCTCGACGATTTGTTCCGGGGTTTCCTTGATATCCACCACGTCCATTTGCGCGCGCGGCACCATGATGTCGCGCACGGCCATGTCGGCAACGGAAAGCGCGCCCTCGATGATCGACAGCGCGTCGGCATCCATCAGATGGCGCTCGAATGCGCCGTGAAGCAGGGCAAGAAGTTGTTCGCGGTCTTCGGGTTCGCGCATCAACAGCGCGGAAAACCGTTCGATCAGACTGGGTCTACTGGATGGGTCCATTGTCAGCCGTAAGGATCGGGGTAACCCAGACTGTCAAGGATCTTGCGTTCGGCCGCTTCCATACGTTCGGCGTCATCCTTGTTGGTCTCGTGGTCATAGCCCTGTAAATGGAGCATACCATGCACGATCAGGTGAGCGAAGTGAGCTTCCAGCGTCTTGCCCTGGTCCATTGCTTCGTGTTGTACCACCGGCAGACAAAGCACCAGATCGCCACAAATACCGTCGAAATGGGCTGCGGATTCGTAGGGGAAGGACAAAACGTTGGTGGCATAGTCGCGGTGCCGGTAATCGCGATTGAGGCCCTGACCTTCCGCGCAGTCGACAAAACGCACTGTCACTTCTGCCGGCTTGGCGCAGGCCGCTCGAATCCAGCGGCGAACCTGGGGGCGAGTCGGGGCATCGGTCTTGCCACCCGGATACTGGACGGCGAGATTCAACTCAGGCAGGCGGCGTTTGGCGGATGCTGTCATGTTTCTCATAGGCATCGACTATGCGGGCGACCAGTGGATGGCGCACGACATCGGACGCGTCAAAATCGGTGAACGCAAGGCCGCGGACCGCGGCCAGAATTCGGCGTGCTTCGACCAAGCCGGACTTCTGTCCGCGCGGCAGGTCGATCTGTGTCACGTCGCCTGTGACTACAGCCTTGGCACCGATGCCGATGCGGGTCAGAAACATTTTCATCTGCTCTGGTGTGGTGTTCTGTGCCTCGTCCAGAATGATAAAGGCATGATTTAACGTACGGCCGCGCATGTATGCCAGCGGCGCGATCTCTATGGTTTGTTTCTCGAAAAGCTTCGACACTTTTTCAAAGCCCATCAGATCGTAAAGCGCGTCGTAGAGCGGCCGCAAATAGGGGTCGATTTTCTGTGCCAGATCACCGGGCAGAAAGCCAAGCCGCTCACCGGCCTCGACTGCCGGCCGGGTAAGAACAATGCGGCTGACTTGGTCGCGTTCAAGAGCATCAATGGCCGAAGCAACCGCGAGATAGGTCTTGCCAGTGCCCGCTGGGCCAATGCCAAAAGTGATGTCGTGTTCCTGGATATTGCTCAGATAACTCGCCTGATTCGGTGTGCGCGAATGTAGGTCGGTCTTTCGGGTAAGCAAGCCTGCATTAGCCGGAGTCGGCGGGTGCACATGTTTATTGCGTGCAATTTCAATCAGCCCCAGCTGAACCTCGTCGATGGACAAAGGTTCTTTCGCCAACTCATAGAAATACTGCAGGGCTCGGGCAGCCAGTCGCGTTTGTCCCGGTTCGCCCGCGATTCGGCAATGCTGGCCGCGGCGACTGATGGTGATGTCGAAGGCGGCCTCGATCTGGCGCAGATTTTCATCGAGCGGCCCGCAGAGATTTTGCAGCCGCGCGTTGTCGAGCGGTTGCAGGGTTAGCGCCAGCGGACGTGGTTTGGGGTGCGATGCGCTCAGGGGGCTATATCCAAGTGGCTGCGGTCTCAGAGGGAATCGGCCACGGCGGCCGGCTCGGGAAGTTTGATAATCTCGCCGCGCAAACTGTGCGGTAGCGCGGCGGTGATAGTGACATCCATGAAGCGGCCGATCAGGCGTTCGTTACCGGCAAAATTGACAACTCGATTGTTGTCGGTGCGCCCGGCCAGTTCGCTGGCATCCTTTTTTGCGTGCCTTTCGACGAGGACTCGCTGCCTTGTGCCAACCATCGCCTGACTGATCTTCAGCGCCTGCGCTTCAATGGTTTTCTGTAACCTCATCAAGCGGCGGAGCTTCAAATCCTGTGGCGTGTCATCAACCATATCGGCGGCGGGAGTGCCAGGACGGGCGCTATAGACGAAGGAAAAGCTGTTGTCGAAATTCAGTTCTTCGACCAAGTGCATGGTTTTTTCAAAATCTTCCTCTGTTTCACTGGGGAAGCCAATGATGAAATCGGACGAAAGTGAAAGATCAGGCCTTGCTGCTCGAAGTTTCTTCACCAGCGACTTGAATTCGAGCACCGAATAACCGCGTTTCATGGCTGCCAGAACGCGGTCCGATCCCGACTGCACCGGCAGATGCAGGTGCGATACCAGTTTGGGTGTACTGCGATAGGTGTCGATCAGTCTTTGCGTCATTTCGCGCGGATGCGACGTGGTGTAACGGATGCGCTCGATGCCCTTCATGCCGGCGAGAGCCTCGATCAAGTAAGCCAGATCCGCCGCATCACCGTCATCCATGCTTCCTCGGTAGGCATTGACGTTCTGCCCGAGCAGCGTGACTTCGCGGACTCCACGTTCGACCAGTCCTTCGATTTCAGTCAGAACATCAGCCAGCGGTCGCGAGACTTCCTCGCCTCGGGTATAGGGCACGACACAGAAGCTGCAGTACTTGGAGCAGCCTTCCATGATCGAGACAAAGGCTGATGTTCCCGTAACACTGGCCGCTGGCAGAGCGTCAAATTTCTCGATTTCCGGGAATGAGATATCCACTTGCGCTCGCCCGCTGCTGCGGCGCGCCGCAATTAGTTGCGGCAGTCGGTGCAGAGTCTGCGGACCGAAGACTATATCCACATAAGGCGCCCGAGCAACAATTGCTTCGCCCTCCTGGCTGGCAACGCAACCGCCAACGCCGATCACCAGATTGGGATTGAGCTGCTTGAGATGTTTGATCCGGCCCAGATCGTGAAACACTTTTTCCTGCGCTTTTTCGCGCACCGAGCAGGTATTGAACAGAATTATGTCGGCTTCCTCGGGTTTGTCCGTTTTGACCACACCCTCACTTTCGGCCAGTACATCCGTCATCTTGTCGGAGTCGTACTCGTTCATCTGGCAACCAAATGTCCGAATGTATACTTTCTTGGTCATCGTGATTCCGGGTGAATACGCATATTCTGGTGGGGCCTGGCGCGATCTCTACCGACGTCAAGCGTAGCTGTCGCAACTCAAAAGAGAAGGTTGGTGATTATAGAGCAGCCGCTGTGGCCGGCTGTTTGCTACCATCGTGCCGATGAAACCTGCTGTTGTTCTTCTTTCCGGCGGACTTGATTCCGCAACCGTTCTGGCCTTGGCGCGCGAGCAGGGGTTTGCCTGCCATTGTCTGTCGCTCGACTATGGTCAGCGCCACGGCGCCGAGTTGCATGCTGCAGCGCAAGTCGCGGCTACGCTTGGGGCCACCGCACATAGAGTATTGAAACTTGATCTCGGCCAACTCGGTGGCTCGGCGTTGACCGACAGCTCGATCGCGGTGCCGACCGACGGTGTGCAGCCCGGCATTCCGGTGACCTACGTGCCGGCGCGCAATACCATCATGTTGTCTTTGGCCCTGGCCTGGGCCGAGGTGCTGGGTGCGCAGGACTTATTCGTTGGCGTCAATGCAGTGGACTATTCGGGCTATCCGGATTGCCGCCCGGAGTTCATTCGCGCTTTCGAGGTGCTTGCCAATCTGGCAACCAAAGCGGCGGTAGAAGGTCAGCCGCTCAAGCTCCACGCGCCCTTGATTGACATGAGCAAGGCGCAGATCATCGCCGAGGGCGGGCGACTTGGCGTCGACTATGGGCTGACGGTGTCCTGTTATCTGGCGGATCAGGCGGGTCAGGCATGTGGATTGTGCGACTCGTGCCGGCTGCGCAGCCAAGGCTTCGCCGATTCCGGGCTGGGAGACCCAACCCGCTACGCTCGCGGCAATTGATTGCCATTATTTGGCACCAAAGAAGACTGATTCCACTCAATGGCCCACATCTTAGAATGATCGACCGCAATTAGGTTTGCAGCCAATCGGGCTTGGGGGAATTCAATGGAATTGACTATTCACGTTCAGATACTGGGCATTGTTTTCGTTACCGGCATTGTGATGGGTGCGGTGGCCAACAAGACCAATTTTTGCACCATGGGTGCCGTTTCCGACTGGGTCAATATGGGTGACACAGGACGCATCCGGGCCTGGATGCTGGCGATCGCGGTGGCGACATTGGGCGTAGTGGCGCTTGAGGCCTCGGGCAAGGTGAATATCGGCACCGGTACTTTCCCTCCATATCGGACCCCCAATCTGGCATGGCTCAGATATGTCCTTGGCGGGCTCATGTTTGGAATCGGCATGACGCTGGCTTCGGGTTGCGGTAACAAAACGCTGGTTCGCATTGGCGGTGGCAATCTGAAATCTTTGGTGGTTCTGGCGATTGCCTCAGCCTGCGCCTACGCTATGCTGTGGACCAATTTCTACGACACGGTATTTGGTAGCGTGGTATCTGCGACCACGGTCAATCTTGCAGCCGACGGTATTTCCAGTCAGGCACTTGGCGTACTTACCGGTGTAGGCAATACGGCGTTTGGACTGATCATGGTTGTAGCGCTTCTGGGGTTCGCTTTCTCATCGCGTGACTTCCGGGGTAGTTTTGACAACATTCTTGGGGGTACCGTGATCGGCATCGCGGTCATTGTCGGTTGGTATATCACCGGCGGTTCAATGGGAGCCGAATGGAAAGAATTTGCCGATTTCGCCGATGTCAAACCTTTGAGGGTTGAGGCGCAGTCCTTTACCTTCATGAGTCCGATGGGCGATTTGGCGCGGTACGTCATGAGCCCGACCAATATTTCACTGATCAATTTCGGCATCATGGCGCTGGCGGGAGTGATCGTCGGATCTTTCCTGTATGCCGTGGCCACCAGGGGCTTCCGTGTCGAGTGGTTCGCCAGTCGCGGCGATTTCGTCAATCATGCTATCGGCGCTGTACTGATGGGTATAGGCGGGGTGTTGTCGATGGGCTGTACCATAGGACAGGGAATAACCGGTGTTTCGACACTGGCTCTAGGGTCGGTACTGACTCTGATTTCCATTGTTGCCGGTGCTACCGGCATGATGAAATATCAGTACTGGCGGATGATGCAGGAAGTCTGATCCGCGCTTGACGAGTCTTGGCTTCATGGAGGCTGGGCGCAATATTGCTCAATTTCCCAATTGACAGGCGCGCAAACGATTGGTTAGAATGCTCGGCTTTCCGAGACGCGTATGGGTGAAAGCCATCCATTGTTGCGCGGGCCGGGTTACTGAAGCAAGCAAGGAATACCACGAGAATGAAAACATTTTCCGCCAAGCCGCAAGAAGTCCAGCACGACTGGGTTGTCGTCGATGCCACGGACAAGGTGCTCGGCCGCATGGCTGCCACAATCGCACACCGGCTGCGGGGCAAGCACAAGCCTATATACACGCCTCACGTTGATACCGGCGACTACATCGTTGTAGTGAACGTCGATAAGCTGCGCGTCACCGGCAACAAGTCCGAGGACAAAAAGTACTATAGCCATACCGGATATCCGGGCGGTATTAACGAAACCAACTTCACCAAGCTTCAGCAGCGTTTTCCTGGTCGCATACTGGAAAAAGCGGTCAAGGGCATGCTGCCAAAGGGGCCACTTGGCTACGCGATGCTTAAGAAATTGAAGTGCTACGCCGGCGCGGTCCACCCGCACGCCGCCCAGATGCCTACGGCGCTGGAAATCTAAGGAGTTCTCATGGCAGTCACCCAATATTATGGTACCGGTCGCCGCAAGACCGCCATTGCCCGCGTGTTTCTCCGCACTGGCAGCGGTAAGTTTGTGGTCAATGACAAGCCGGTTGACGAGTTTTTTTCTCGCGAAACCGGACGCATGGTTGTGCGTCAGGCACTTGAACTGACCCAGCACATCAGCACCTTTGACATTCTTGTGAATGTTGAAGGCGGCGGCGAATCTGGCCAGGCAGGTGCGGTGCGACACGGTATTACCCGCGCGCTGATCGAATATGATGCAACGCTCAAGCCAGCGCTGTCGACCGCCGGTTTTGTTACTCGGGATGCGCGCGAGGTCGAGCGTAAGAAGGTTGGCTTCCGCAAGGCGCGCAGGCGCAAGCAGTTCTCGAAGCGCTAAGCTTCGGCGGGCTTTATCGCTGTTGCGCAAAAGGCCGCCTTTGGGCGGCCTTTTTGTTCCTATCTGATTCGGCGGGTTAACATCAAGCATTCTTTGCAAGGAGCTTGTCATGATCAAGGCGGGTATCGTAGGCGGTACGGGGTACACCGGCGTGGAACTGCTGCGCCTCCTCGCGCAGCATCCTGACGTTGAGCTTGCCACCATTACATCGCGCGGCGAAGCTGGGACAGCGGTCGCCGATATGTTTCCCAGTCTGCGCGGGTTCGTCGGTCTGGAGTTCAGTGACCCGAAGGATGCGCCACTACGGGAGTGCGACGTTGTGTTCTTTGCCACCCCCAACGGTATCGCCATGCAACAGGCTCCTAGCCTGCTCGAGGCCGGAGTGAAGGTTATAGATCTGGCTGCAGATTTTCGTATCAAGGATGTGACTTTGTGGGAAAAGTGGTATGGCATGAGCCACGCCAGCCCGATGCTGATTGAAGAGGCAGTGTACGGTTTGCCCGAAGTGAATCGCGAGCAGATTCGTGGCGCACGCCTGGTTGCCAACCCCGGTTGTTATCCGACAGCGACGCAACTGGGTTTTCTGCCCTTGGTCGAGGCGGGCTGCATAGACCTTGACCACTTGATCGCAGATGCTAAGTCGGGTGTCTCTGGTGCAGGTCGCAAGGCGGAAACCCATATTCTGTTTTCCGAGGCATCGGACAATTTCAAAGCCTATGGTGCTTCTGGCCATCGTCACTTGCCTGAAATCAGGCAGGGATTGGCACGCGCCGCAGGGGAAGATGTGAGCCAGATCGGTTTGACCTTCGTGCCCCACCTGACACCGATGATCCGCGGAATCCATTCGACCCTTTACGCACGCATTACTCGCGAGGAGGATTTTCAGGCCTTGTTCGAGCAGCGTTATGCTACCGAGCCATTTGTCGATGTGTTGCCACCGAAATCACACCCTGAAACTCGCTCGGTTCGCGCGGCGAATACATGTCGTATCGCGCTACATAGGCCGCAGGGTGGGGATGTTCTCGTCGTTCTCTCGGTGATCGATAATCTGGTGAAAGGCGCGGCCGGTCAAGCTGTGCAGAACATGAACCTTATGTTTAATTTGGACGAATGCTCGGGTCTTTCGCAAGTTCCCGTCTTGCCTTGATGCTAAGGCGGTTACGTAGCCGCTTCGGCATCTCGGCGCCGCGAGTTGCGGTTAGGACACACCTGCCTTGGTACTGGCGGGCTTTGGCCATTGTGGTGCTGTCCGGTGCCTCATTGGCATTGGCTGGCTGGATCTACGACGCAGGGCAGCGGTTTGCCGGGTTTTACCAGGGTGCCAGCGAAAAAGAAATCGCCGAGATGCGTGAGCGCATCGCAAAATTGGAGGTCGATCTGGACGGTGCTCGAATGGTGGCGAATGCCAGCGAAAGTCGTTTGCGTATTGAAAGCACGGCACAAGAGCGGCTTTCTCTACAGATCAGGACTCTGGAAGAAGAGAACACGCGTCTAAAGTCTGATCTGGCAACGTTTGAGAGCTTGGCCGGAGGCGAGGGAGGTGATTCCGGTTTAGCGATCACACGATTGCAGGTTCTTCCTGTCGGAGGTGGTCAATATCGCTATCGCCTACTGCTGGCGCAAACCTTGAACAAGAAAGATAAAGAATTCAATGGGATGGTTCAGTTTGTGGCTACTGTACAGCGAGGCAAGGAGACTGCTATGATACAGTTTCCAGCTGCCGGCGATCCAGCGGCTAGCCAGTACCAGGTGAAGTTTAGGTACTTCCGGCGCCTGGAAGGTACATTCATGGTGGCCGCTGATGCGCACGTTCTGCGCGTAGAGGCTCGCTTGATCCAGGATGGCGCGGTCAAGGCAACGCAGAGTGTGGCACTTTGACTGGAAAAATCAGAAAACTGTTGAGGAGAACACCACAATGTTTGGCAAGAAAACCAATAAGCCACAAGGTCGAATCGATAGCTTGATCGGTGCCGGAACTACACTGGTCGGCGATGTCACTTTCACCGGAGGACTGCGTGTCGATGGCGAAGTCAAAGGCAATGTACGCGGTGAAGAAGGTCAGCCATCGACCCTTGTGATTAGCGAGCATGCTCTGATCGAGGGCGAAATCGCGGTTTCCCATCTGGTTGTTAATGGCACCATCATCGGATCGGTTCATTCAAGCGATTTTCTGGAACTTCAGACCCGCGCGCGGGTTACCGGTGATGTGGAATACAGCACGATAGAAATGCACCTTGGAGCTGTGGTGCAGGGCCGCTTGGTGCATCAGGGTTTGTCAGCCAAAGCTGTCGAATTGAAACTGGCAGCTAGCAATTGACCTTTGGCGCTATTGAAATCATAATTACTGGACTTATTTAGTACACCATTACAGAATTCCCCAGGAGAACACCATGAATGCACCCACCGAAATGCCGGCACCAATCAACTTCACTGACAACGCTGCGAGCAAGGTCAAGGAACTCATTGCCGAGGAAGGCAATCCCGAACTTAAGTTGCGGGTTTTTGTCACCGGTGGTGGTTGCTCTGGGTTCCAGTATGGCTTTACTTTCGACGAAGTGACTAACGAGGACGATACCGTGATGGAAAAAGACGGCGTGTCACTGCTGATTGATCCGATGAGCTATCAATATCTGGTAGGCGCTGAAATTGATTACTCCGAGGGTCTTGAAGGTTCGCAGTTTGTGATCAAGAACCCGAACGCAACTAGCACTTGCGGCTGCGGTTCGTCCTTCTCTTCCTGATTCGCCGGTATTTAGAAAATGGCGTGGGCCATGGGGCTCGCGCCTTTTTCCGTTTACAGTGCCTTGCGAGGCGACGTCAGGCGGGGTAGACGGCTCCAAGAATTCTCTGACCGCGAGCTCCGGTAACTTCCGGGAGATTTCCCGGTTGGCCGTTCAGGGTCCGCCAGGCTAGCCAGGCGAAGGCAGTTGCTTCCACCCAGTCCGCGGGTTGCCCCAGAAAGTCGGTGCTGGCGACACGGCAATCTGGCAGATGGTGTTGCAGGCGAGCCATTAGTGCCGGGTTCCGTGCTCCGCCGCCGCACACGAATAGCTCGCTGGGGTCGCCGCAATAGCGATGGATCGCCTCGGCCGCAGATAGGGCTGAAAGTTCGAGAAGGGTGGCTTGCACGTCTTCGGGCTTTTCATCACCCGTCAGATGGTGATCGAGCCATGCCAAATTGAAATCGTCGCGACCGCAACTTTTTGGAGGCTTCTTGCTGAAGAAAGTATCCGCAAGCAGCTCGTTCAGCAACTCCGGAATGTTTCGCCCGCGACTCGCCCATCCGCCCGCGTCATCGTAGCGCAGCCCTTGGTGCCGCTCTATCCAGGCATCCATCAACAGATTGCCCGGACCGCAGTCAAAACCTCTAACTGGACGCTCGGGTGGCAGGTCGGTAAGGTTTGCAATGCCGCCAATATTGAGTATCACTCGATGCAGCGCAGGATCGCCAAACACAGCGGCATGAAAGGCCGGGACCAAGGGTGCGCCCTGGCCTCCCGCCGCAATGTCGCGGCTTCGAAAGTCGGCAACGACGGTTAATCCGGTCAGTTCTGCAAGCAATGCCGGATTGTTCAGCTGTACGCTATAGCCGGCTGCAGGTCGATGGCGTACGGTCTGCCCATGGCATCCGATTGCCACTATCTGCTTTGTTTCTGAATGGCCCAGGGCAAGCATTTCCGAGACAGCCTTTGCGTAGCACTGAACCAAAGCGTTGGAAAACAGTGCGGCGGCGTTAATTTCGTCGTGTTGGGCCGCTTGTAGCTGCAGGGCCTGTTGGCGAAGGTCTGCGGGAAAGCTGAGCCAGTGCGTTAGGAGTGTCCTAGGCGGGTCTGCAGAGAAGTCAACCAGAACTGCATCCACGCCGTCCAGGCTGGTCCCGGACATCAGCCCTATGACCAGCGAGCCAGTCGGCATCACTTCAATCAGCCTGGGCGAGATTGAATCCGCGTATCAGGTCAATCCGGGCAAGATGCGCTTTGGTTCGCTCCCGAAAGAGGTCAAGCTGCCCGGGTTTCAGTGGTGGCGCACTCGGGAGGGCCATCGCCAGGGGATTTTTGTGCACGTTGCTGACGCGGAACTCGTAGTGCAGGTGCGGGCCGCTGGCAAGACCTGTCGCGCCGACGAAGCCGATTATGTCGGTCTGGCTAACGCGGCTGCCTTTGCGCAATCCAGGTTGAAAGCGCGAGAGATGACCATAAAGTGTCGTGTAGCTGCTCTGATGGCGCAGCACAACCACTTTGCCGTAGCCACCTTTTACGCCCACAAATTCAACTACCCCATTGCCGGTTGCTCTAACGCGAGTCCCAGTGGGAGCGCCATAGTCGATGCCTTTGTGGGCGCGCCACTTTTTAAGCACTGGGTGGAAGCGTGCTTTGGTAAAGCCTGATGTGATTCGTGAAAATTCTAGCGGTGAGCGAAGAAAAGCCTTGCGAATATTCTTGCCGTCGGCGGTGTAGTAGCCACTGCTGTTTTCCCCGCCATCCGGATCGGAGAACCAGGCTGCACGATAGGTTTTGCCGTCATTAGTAAACTCTGCAGCCAGTATTCGACCGCTGCGTACCTCCCGGCCAAGGTAGTTTAGGGATTCGTAAATGACCGCGAAACGATCACCTTTTCGCAGGTCACGATGAAAATCGATGTCGCCACCGAATATATCGGCCATTTTCATCGCTATCGAATCTGGAATTCCCGCCGCATCGGCAGCGCCAAACAAGGAATAGCTGATCTCTGCCGACTTGATGACTACCTGGGTTTCAAGTGGCAGCGCCTGCTCCGAAGCAGAAAACCCACCCTCCCGCCGTTCCACCAGAAGCGCCTGGTCATTGCCTCCATTCAGCGGGAAAACGAGTGTTTGCAGTTCGCCGCGCGGTCCTGTTCGCGCCGTCAGATTTTTACCCGGGCTGAGTTGGCGGAACAGGCTTTGGGTTGCCTTGTTCCCATTCAGAAACTTGAGGGCAGCTGGATCGTCCAGCCCGAGGCGCTGCAGCAACTCGGTAACGGTATCGCCGCGCTGCACTCTTTCTTCGCGCAGAAAGCTTTGATCGCTTTCAGTGGCCCCGGAAAGTGGTGGCAATACAAGTTGCTCGACGACCTGCTGTCGGGGTACATCAACCAAGCGAGCGTCATTTACGGTGCCAAATGCCGCAACCATGCCGAACAGCGAAACGCCCACAACTCCGAAGCTGGCCCAAAAAGGCCCCGGCCTTTGGGATCGGTGGTCGTGGAGTTGCGCTAAAATCCCGCTCTTGTTTTTGTGCAATTGAATGGGTGGATCGCGAAAAAGTCGGGAGAGTGTAGCAAAAAACCCCTCTATCTAAAACCAGGTTAAATAGTCATGTTGGACACTAATTCTCAATTGGCGCTGATAAAGCGCGGCGCCGACGAATTGCTGGTGGAAGCCGAGTTGGTCGAAAAGCTCAAATCGGGCCGGCCATTGCGCGTCAAAGCGGGTTTTGATCCGACGGCACCGGATCTTCATCTCGGACATACCGTCCTGATCAACAAGCTGAGGAATTTTCAGGATCTCGGACATCACGTGATGTTTCTGATTGGTGATTTCACTGGAATGATCGGTGACCCGAGCGGTAAGAACTCAACGCGACCGCCTTTATCCCGTGAGCAGATTTTGGAAAATGCGGACACCTATCGCGAGCAGGTGTTCAAGATACTCGACCCGAGTAAGACAGAGGTCTGCTTCAACTCAACCTGGTTCGAGCCGCTCGGTGCTGCTGGCATGATCAAGTTGGCTGCTCGACATACTGTGGCGCGGATGCTTGAGCGTGACGATTTCTCGAAGCGGTATAGCAGTGGCCAGCCCATCGCCATTCATGAGTTTCTCTATCCCTTGTGTCAGGGATACGACTCGGTCGCCATGAAAGCAGATGTCGAATTGGGGGGTACCGATCAGAAGTTCAATCTTCTTGTGGGGCGCGAACTTCAGAGGCATTATGGCCAGCCCCAGCAATGCGTCTTGATGCTGCCTTTGCTAGAGGGCCTCGATGGCGTAAACAAGATGTCCAAATCTCTGGGAAATTACATTGGGATCGCAGAGTCGCCAGCAGAAATTTTTGGCAAGCTGATGTCGGTGTCGGATGAATTGATGTGGCGCTACTATGAATTGCTCTCGTTTCGGAGCAGCGACGAGATTGCCCGTTTTAAGCGTGATGTTGCCGACGGAAGGAACCCGCGCGATATCAAGGTACTACTGGGTCAGGAAATCGTCGCCCGTTTTCATTCCGCGAAGGATGCGGAAGAAGCATTGGCCGAGTTCGAAGCACGTTTTCAGCGCGGCGTTTTGCCTGATGATATGCCTCAGTTGAATGTCGCCGCCGGGTCGCTGGCGCAGGTGTTGAAGGCAGCCGGACTTACGTCCAGTACCTCAGAAGCGCTGCGCATGATTGATGGAGGTGGCGTGAGGGTCAATGGTGAAAAAGTCGGCGATCGCAATACGGCGTTGGGTGTCGGCGAGTGTGTTGTATTGCAGGTTGGCAAGCGGAAATATGCTCGCGTCACCCTGACTTGAACGCTGTGTTTCAGGCAGTGTTCGCTGCACTGCAAAAATAAAACGTCAAAGCTATTGACCAGCCGAAATCGGACCGTATAATGCGCCCCTCTCTGCTGATTGCGGAGTTGCCCTACGGGGCGAAGTTCTTTAAAAACCAAACAACCGATAGGTGTAGGTGCTTGTTGTGCTGGAGGTAGTGGTGGGTGTGCGTACTGAAAAATCGAAGGTACGGATGCTGTTCTGAGCTGGAAGGTTTGGGACAAGTTCTGAGTGGAGCACGGAAGTGTGAAGCGAGGGATCTGCTGCTGCTAGATGCTAAAAGTAATGAAGCAAGCACTTACACGAAATAACAGTAAGGTTAAAAGTAAAATTTTAGCCTCTGAGATTCGTTTGAGTGAGTAGTAAAAAAGACAGATTGAACTGAAGAGTTTGATCCTGGCTCAGATTGAACGCTGGCGGAATGCTTTACACATGCAAGTCGAACGGCAGCACGGGAGCTTGCTCCTGGTGGCGAGTGGCGGACGGGTGAGTAACGTATCGGAACGTACCCAGTCGTGGGGGATAACTATCCGAAAGGATAGCTAATACCGCATACGACCTGAGGGTGAAAGCGGGGGATCGCAAGACCTCGCGCGATTGGAGCGGCCGATATCGGATTAGCTAGTTGGTGAGGTAAAGGCTCACCAAGGCGACGATCCGTAGCGGGTCTGAGAGGACGACCCGCCACACTGGAACTGAGACACGGTCCAGACTCCTACGGGAGGCAGCAGTGGGGAATTTTGGACAATGGGGGCAACCCTGATCCAGCCATTCCGCGTGAGTGAAGAAGGCCTTCGGGTTGTAAAGCTCTTTC